>Ga0183098_10027_pt1 | contig 694436 bp, 605 predicted proteins | sample BioMet9_FD_128884 | JGI IMG/M metagenome (GOLD analysis project Ga0183098, IMG submission 128884) | Microbial communities from bioreactor (seeded with sewage sludge) at Lawrence Berkeley National Lab, California, USA - Biofuel... | ecosystem: Engineered > Bioreactor > Anaerobic > Unclassified ...
TGCCGGAAGTAATCAAAGAACGAGCATTTTTGATAAACTCGGATATTGGAAAGGTGCTTTCATCCTAACGTAAAAGGAACTGTATAAGCCTTGCGGCCTAATACAGTTCCTTTTCGTTTTTCCAGCCCCGTCCTGACAGATGCCTGCCATTTGTAATTTTGGACTAAACCTGTTTTACGAACACCTGCGTAGGTACGCGCCGCCTCTTTCAAGATTACATTCAGTTCAGGGCATCGACCGCCGCTTTCAGCTGATTGTCGGAACTCTCTCCGTAAACCGCATCCTTGTCAAGTTCCACGTTCACATCCGGTTCTATTCCCTTTTTATGAAGATCATAGCCGCTCGGCGTATAGTAATGTTCCGTGGTAATCTTGACCGCCGTGCCGTCTCCCAGCGGAATGATATTCTGGACAATTCCCTTGCCGAAGGTCTTTGTCCCCACAATGGTTGCACGCTTGAAATCCCTGTAGGCTCCCGTAAAGATTTCCGATGCGCTTGCGGAATTTCCGTTTACGAGGATGGATGTCGGAATATTCACCTCGTGTCCGTCCTTGGAATAGTACTTTTCTCCCACTCCGTTTTTATTTGCCGTGTAGACAAGAAGTCCGTCCGGCAACATATAGTCCAGCATGCTTACGGCCGAATCCACGAGGCCGCCGCCGTTATCCCGAAGATCGATCACCAGTTTTTCCATTCCCTGGTCTGTCAGATCGTCCACGGCCTTCTTGAACTGATCCTGCGTGTTTGCTTCAAACTCCGTGACCTGGATATATCCGACCTTGTTCTCCAGCATCTTGGAGGAAACCGTCGGGACATCGATCTTTTTCCGTGTCACGGTAAAGGTCATTTCCTTGTGATCCTCGCCGCGCAGCACCGTGATATCGACCGTTGTCCCTTCCTGTCCCTTGATATATGTGTCCACAATGATATCCAGATCCTGTCCGGTTACTTCAACGTCCCCGACTTTATAGAGGATGTCTCCCGCCTTCAGGCCCGCTTCTTCCGCCGGCGAACCCTCAAAAACCCTGACAATGGAAGACAGCCCGGTGGTCGGATCCGTCTGGAGCAGGGCGCCTATCCCCGAATAGCTTCCGTTTGTCGTTTCCGTAAGTTCGTTGTATTGCTTTTCAGTATAGTAAACGGTATAGGGATCCCCGAGTCCGCTCATCATCCCGGCATAGATCCCGTCTTCCATGGACTGTTCGTTCTCATCAAAAAGAAAATCCTTGTTTATGATCTGCTGCAGGGTTTTCATTTTTGCGGTGATCCTGTCATAGTTCAGGTCTTTCGGATTGACCTGAGCTTCCGAGGTCGATGCCGTCTCTCCCCCGCTATTCGCGATGCTTTTCCCCGAACTGTTGAATTTCCCGTTCATGTACGACCAGGAGAACAGGCAGATCAGTCCTCCGATCACAAAGAACATGACAAGAAGCCCCACAAAAAATCCTTTCCAGAATTTATTCCCGGAAGGTTTTTTAGAAGGCGTCTGCGGTGTCATCTGCGGGGGCATCTGCCCGAAATCCGGCTGCTGATGTTCCTGCTGCTGATGATCCGGCTCGTTACCGTAATAATATCCGTTGTTGTTATCCATGCTTCTCCTTTAAAATGCCTGTCACTCTATCCTTCCACGTACTTCCCTTTTTGTCAATGCTTTCCGTCAGCGGCTCACATAGTTACTCGGATTCACATACTGTCCGTTGGTACGGATGGCAAAATGCAGATGCGGGCCGGTTGAATATCCGGTCGAACCGACTTTGCCGATCGTCTGCCCCGCCTTCACGGTGTCTCCGGTGCTGACGTTTAATTCGGAGCAGTGCATATAAAGCGTAAAGGTGGATCCGCCGTGACTGATCATAATATAATTACCCGCCGACGGGCTGTAGGTGCTGACGACCACTTCTCCGGCTGCCGCTGCCAGTACGGGCGAACCGGTCGCTGCCGATATGTCAATTCCCATGTGGTTCGTGCTGGCCCCCTCCGTCGGTGCGTTCCTGCTGCCGAAGCCGGAAGTAATGGTGCTGCCGGCCGGACACGGCCATATGAATTTTATGCTGCCGATATTCTTTGTTTCCGTACTCTTCTCCGCGGAACTCTTTGCGGTGGAAGAACCGCCCGGTCCCGCTTCCACGGTTGCGCCCTTTGCCGCTGCTGCCGACTCTGCTGCCGCCTTGGATGCGGCTTCGGCCGCTGCCTGCGCTTCCGCGGCTTTTCTGGCTTCCTCTTCCTTGCGTTTTACTTCGGCTTCGATCGCCTTGATCTCATCTTCCTGTGCCTTGATCTGCCTGTCGTATTCGCTGATGCTGTCTTTGGCGTCACCTATCTTTTCATCATAGCCCTTAAGCTCATCCTGCTTATCGGCAAGAAGCGTTTTGACAGACTCCTGCTTTGCCGTTTCATCGTCTTTTAACCCTTCCAGGCTGCTCTTGTCCTGTTTCAGCTTTTCTTCCTGCGTACGGATGTCATCCACCGTATTTTCATAATCCGTCAGCTGGTTCCGGTCGTATTCGGATATTTTCGCCACGTATTCGGCACGGTTCAAAAGCTCCGCCAGATCGGAAGAGGAAAACAGAAGATCCAGGTAACCGGTGTTTCCCTTCTCGTACATATACTTGATCCTGAGCTTCATGTCTGCATACTGCTGTGCGGAAACATTCCGGGCATCGGAAAGTTTTCCTTCCGTGTCCGCGATCTCCGTTTCCTTTTCGGCAATCTTTGTATTCAGGCTGTCAATTTCTCCGCTGACAGTATTCAGGCTTTCATCGAGCTTTCCGATATAGGCAGCGGCATCGGACTTAAGTCCGCTTAAGTTGTTCAGGATATCCTGGGTCTTTTTTCTTTCCTGCTCCAGCTTTTCCTTTTTGCTGTCCGCACTCTCCGCGCTGTCCTGTGCTGTACTCTTTTCAGCATAGGCAGTGACACCGTCACCGTTTAAGATAACCGATGCCGCAAGAACAATGCAGAGAAATATCGCAGGAATTTTTTTTCTGATTTTCACCGGAACTCCTCCGTCATACCTTCAGATGTTTTCTGATCGTAAAGAAGCTCACAAGAAATCCGAGCCCTCCGCCGAGGATAAGCGCGACGCCGGCCATTTCCGGGAAAACGGACCCGACCGGAAGAAACTGGAACAGTCCGGAAAGCACGGCAAACTTCTCCGTCAGGTAAACGATCACTTTGGAATACAGAAACCAGATCAGAAGCAGCGGCACTGCCGCGCCGGCAAGCCCAATTATGGTTCCCTCGATCACGAACGGCGCCCGGATCATCCCGTTCGTCGCGCCGATCAGTCTCATGATCTCGTTCTCGTTTTTCCGGAAGGCAGCCGCAACCGTTATGGTATTGCTGATCAGGAAAACAGCGACCAGGAGCAGCACAAGGATAATGGCGGCGGAAAGGAGCGCGATCATTCTGTTAAAGCTGGAAAGACCGGCCACCGCAGTACTGGAATAATTGACCTGCCGCACGCCTTCTATTCCCTGCAGCCACTGTGCAAATTCATTCTGCTTTGAAACATCGTTCAGAAGAATGCTGTAGGAAGCACTGCCGGCCAAAGGATTGTCTTTTTCAAATCCGTCCGCCAGCTCTTCCCTGCCTTTGAAATATTCCTTTTTAAAGGAATCCCATGCCTCGTCCGCGGAAATAAATCTGACTTCACGGACTTCCGGTCTTCCCTTGATCTGTTCCCCGATCGCCTTTATGCTGTCCTCGGAAAGATTCTCCTTGAACAGAACCGTTATGCCGACATTGCTTTCCGCATTCTTTACGATATACTGCAGATTCGCAATGACCGAAAAAAACAGACAGAACAGAAAAATGCATGCCGAAACCGTTGCCATGCTGGCAAGTGAAAATCTGATATTCCGGCAAATATTCTTCATACCCTGTCTGACACAATATCCGAACGTACTGAATTTCATTTTTCTTCGTTTTCCTTTTCGATAATCCCTTTTTCAAGAACAATGACCCTTTTCTGCATCTGATTCACGATCTCGCGCGAATGCGTGATGACAACGACTGTGGTGCCGGTATCATTGATCTTCCTCAAAAGATCCATGATCGCTTCCGCGGTCTTTGCATCCAGGTTTCCGGTCGGCTCGTCCGCAAGTAGAATTGCGGGACGGTTTATGATTGCCCGCGCTATGGCAACTCTCTGCTGCTCTCCGCCCGACAGCTGGTTCGGCCTGGATTTGTATTTTGAGGAAAGTCCGACCATCCGAAGGACTTCCGGTACGTTTTCCCTGATCTCCCTGCTGCTTTTGCCGATCACTCTCTGCGCAAATGCGACATTGTCATAGACGGACAGATCTTTCAGAAGACGGAAATCCTGAAACACAACGCCTATCATTCTCCGGTATTTCGGGACAAAGCGGCGCGGCATGGTGGAAAGCGGCATGTCGTTTACCGTAATACTGCCGGAAGTCGGCTCCGCTTCCTTCAAAAGGAGGCGGATCAGGGTGGACTTTCCGGAACCGGAACGTCCCATGACAAACACGAATTCCCCGTCGTCGATCTTCATGCTTACATGCCGGAGTGCCTTTGTTCCCGTCTCATAGATTTTCGAGACATCATTAAGTTCTATCATCAGTAATCGACAGTCTCCATATATTTCATGTATTTCACAACCATCAGTGCAATCTTGAACGTAATGGCATCCTCAAAGACACGAAGGTCAAGTCCCGTGGATTTCTGAAGCTTGTCCAGCCGGTACACCAGCGTATTCCTGTGGATATACAGCTGCCTTGACGTTTCGGAAACATTAAGGCTGTTTTCAAAGAACTTGTTGATTGTAAGAAGCGTCTCCTCGTCAAAATCGTCCGGATTCTTGTCTTCGAAAATTTCCTTGATGAACATCCGGCATAACGGTATGGGCAGCTGATAGATCAGCCTTCCTATCCCCAGTTTGGAATAAGCGACCACGTTCTTGCCGCTGTAAAAGATCTTGCCCACATCGAGCGCCATCTTCGCTTCCTTATAGGAACGGGACACTTCCTTGATCTCGTTCACGATCGTACCGTAGGCTATGTTCGAACTTGCGATATTGGCTTTCTTCAGTTCCTCCAGAATGCCCTCCGCCGCCTTGTCTATATCGTCGTAAGTCTCGTCATCCCGGATTTCGCGGACCAGTATAATGTTTCTGCCGTCCACCGCCGTAACGAAATCCCGGCTTCTTTCGGTAAACAGGGACCGTACGGTTTCCAGGGCATTCACGTCCTTGTCATTTTTCGTTTCAATGATGAAGACCACTCTCTTGACATTGGTCTCGATATGAAGCTTCTTGGCACGGTTGTAGATATCGACCAGAAGCAGATTGTCCAGAAGAAGATTCTTGATGAAATTGTCCTTGTCAAAACGCTCTTTATAGGCGATCAGCAGATTCTGCACCTGAAAGGCCGCCATTTTCCCGATCATATAGGCCTCGTCCGTGCTGCCTCTGGCAATCAGGATATATTCCAGCTGCGTATCGTCAAAAACCTTGAAGAACTGGTAGCCGTTCACAACCTGGGAATCCGCAAGCGAATTCACGAAATCAAGCGCGGGAGTCCCCAGACTTTCCGTTTCTCCGAAAGTAGTCGCCAGTATTTTTCCCTCTGTGTCGTAAATGCAAAGGTCAATTCTCGTTATGTCCTTCAATCCGTCCAGGGTAGTCTGCAGAATCTGATTGGAAATCATTTTTTATCCCTCCGTGCTGGATTTATGAGCAGTTTCATTAAAAAATCGCATTATTGTAAATATCGTAAGGCGAAATCACGAAAAAAGCAAGCGATTTGCCAAATCGCCTGCCGTTTTTTTCAGCATATTTCACATTTTTACTGGATTATTTTGTCGTTTTTTTCTATGAAACCTTCCCCGAAAACTTCCCTTGCGTCCGAAACAATGACAAAAGCATCGGGGTCTGTCTCTTTTACGACATCCTTTAACTGCGAGATTTCCCTCTTCGGGACAACGCAGAAAAGCATTCTTTTTCCGCCGCCGGTATACATTCCCTTCGCTTCTATTCCCGTCACGCCGCGTCCCAACCCGTTCATGATCTTTTCGGCGATCTCATCCGGGTGTTCCGAAATGATAAAGGCCTGCTTGGAAAACTTAAGGCCTTCCAGAATTGTATCAGAGACCTTGGAAACCAGGAAAATGGCAATGATGGCATACAGCACCGGACGGATCCCGAAAACGGAAACGCCGACTGTCACTATGATCCCGTCCAGAACTTCCATGATTTCCATGATGCTGAAACGCCTGAGTTTTCTGTGTATGAGGACCGCCAGAAGATCGGTTCCTCCCGTAGTCGCCTGCGACATGAACACCAGCCCTATCCCGGCTCCGTTCAGGACACCTCCGAACAGGGAAGAAAGCATGATGTCATCCGAAAGAAAACTGCTTTCCGGAATCACGGCCAATGCCAGGGAAAGACAGGCAGTGGCAAACAGCGTCCGCTTAATGAATTTCCACCCCAGTTTCGGGATTGCAATGAGAAACAGCGGAATGTTCAGCAGAGTATTGCAGACCCAGAGCGGAATATGAAAACTGCTCTTTAAGATAATGCCGACGCCGGTGAATCCTCCGGTAACAAGGTTTACGGGATCGTACAGATCCTTGATCCCGAACCCCATTATGAACGTCCCGAGAAAGATCATCGCATATTCGCTGATAACGGATCTCTTCTTTTTCATCGTTTTCTATTTTATCCCGATTGAATTTTCCGTGATGACGATCTTCCCGGATTTCAGAAGATGCCCCACTGCACGTTTGAATTCATTCTTGCTCATTCCGAACTTATCGCGGATCAGGGCGGGATCCGCCTTATCCGTAAACGGAAGCTTTCCGCCGTTATCACTGATCGCAGCCAGGACCTTTTCTGCATCGTCATCCATCTGCAGATAGGCTTTCCTTCTCGGGCTTAAGTCCAGCTTTCCGTCTTCCCTGACGCGCATGACCCGGGCCTTCACTTCATCGCCAATGCGGTATTCCCCGTATACTTCACTCGCGGGGATCAGACCGAAATACCGGTTGTCCACTGCGACAAAAACTCCCATGCCTTCCCTTACTTCATAAACGGTTCCGGTGACTTCATCATCCTTTTTGTAAGGCGACCCGTTCTTTAAGAACGGATAGACATGCATGGTCGCCGCAAGTCTCCCCGCCTTGTCCACCGTCAGCGCAACCAGAAGCTTCTGCCCCTGTTCCGGTTTCCCTTCCGTTTCCTTGAACGGAAGAAGCACGTCCTTTTCCAGGCCTATGTCCAGAAAAGCGCCGATCTTTGTCGTGTCCTTCACCGTAAGGATTCCCGTTTCCCCGACTGTAAGAAGCGGGGTCGATGTCGTCGCGATCGGGCGGTCTGAACTGTCCGTGTAAAGAAAGACATCCAGCGTGTCGCCTTCCTTGGCATTTTCCGGAACCTGCTTCCCGGGAAGCAGCACGGCATTGTCTTTCTCCTCTTCTTCTCCCGCGGGATCCGAAAGATAAGCACCGTTCGGCTTGATCCTCACAATTTTAAGTGTCTGTATTTTTCCGATCTCCATGGGATTCCTTCCTTTGCTGATTTTATTATGCCTGCATCCGGACCATGCGGACAACGGCATAGGATTCTCCGTTTCTGTCCGCCAGATCCACCACATAACCGTCATCGATTTGATGCACCGACGGAAGTATCTCATCGCCCAGGACCGCTGCCTTTTTGTACTGGACAGCCAGCCGGGAAATCTTGAACTCTTCCGCCACCGCTTCCCTTGCCATTTCCACATACTGCGCGTTGTTGACGTGATGGTTCGTATCCAGGTGATGCTTTGCCACGACCACGCTGTCCGCGCTGCGGCCGTTTCCCGGGACTTCGATCTTTCTTTCCAGTTCCGGCATGGGTAAACGCGGATTGGTATCCTTAAGATACGGCGCTGTGTCCTTCTCTCCCGCTCGTACGGGCACGGAAGCTTTTGTGTCGAACAAAAACCAGAGGGAATCCGCCTTCACGTAATATTTTCCGTCCGGACTCTGAATGGTGAAATTCCGGAGCCCGTAAAGTCCCCTGAAACCGTACGCCCATGTGCTGACGACAATCTCATCGTTGAACTTCGGGAGATCCGGGATCTCTATATTCCACGCCGCCAGATACCATCCGAGATGTGATGCCTTAAGATATTCGAGCCCCACGCCGAGCGACTCGCTCTGAAAGGTGGAACAGTCCTGCAGATAATCGATCAGGGCGGTCATGGACAGTCTTCCCTTTTCATCAACCTCACTGTAACGTATGGTACTCCGGAACGAATACATGTCCTGCCTCCTGTTTCATGCTCTACTGAGTATAAGCGAAATACCGCCCCGTTGCAAGAATCCCATGCTATAATGACGGTTATGAAAACACTCATAAAAAACGGAATTCTGGCAGACCCGGCAGCCGGGATAAACGGCCGGAAGGACATACTGATCAGTAACGGAAAAATTGCGGAAGTATCGGAGCCGGGAAAAATCCGGGAAACCGCGGAACGCGTCATTGACGCCGGAGGGCTTACCGTATCACCCGGCTTCATCGACATCCATATGCATGAGGACCCGCTGAATGCAGAAGGAAAAATTGAGCCGTGTATTTTCAACGCCATGCTGAAAATGGGCGTGACCACGGCTGTCGGCGGAAACTGCGGAAGCAACAAGGCGGATCCCGGCGATTACCTGGACATTGCGGACCGTGACGGCGCGCCCGTAAACGTATGCCTTTTTGCGGGGCATCAGTTCTACCGGGAAAAAGCCGGGGCAAGGGACAAATATAAAAAGATCACGGAGGAACAGCTTTCTCTCCTGATGCAGGGGCTTTCCCGCGCCCTGTCCCGCGGCTGTATAGGCATTTCCTACGGTTTAAGATACGTGCCGGGAACGGACCGGGAAGAATTTCTGAAGACCGCCGCACTCTGCGCGCCGGAAAAGCGCCTGATCTCCGCGCATGTCCGTGACGATGCAGCCGGAATATTCAAATCGGTCGATGAAGTCGCAGAAGCCGGAAAACTTCTGAACATTCCGCTTGAAATTTCCCATATGGGCAGCATGGGCGGTTTCGGACAGATGAAAGAACTCATCCGCCGGATGGAACAGTACCGCGCAGAGGGACTGGACATGACCGCGGACTGCTATCCGTATGACGCTTTTTCCACGGACATCGGGGAAACGACCTACGATGACGGCTGGATGGAACGCTACCACTGCGGATACGACGTTATTGAACTCTGCGAGGAACCGTACAAGGGGCAGCGCTGCACAGAGGAACTGTTCCGGAAACTCCGGAAAGAACGCCCCGATATGATCACGGTATGCCATGTCATGAAACCGGAAGACGTACGGCTGGCCATGGAGATCCCCTGGTGCATGATAGGAAGCGACGGCTATGTGGACAACGGTTTCGGACACCCCAGGGCTGCCGGAACCTTCCCGCATTTCTTTGATGCCTATGTCCGCAACGGAAACATAAGCCTCATGGACGGAATTGCAAAAATGAGCACGCTTGCCGCAGGACGGCTGGGGCTGAAGAACAAGGGCTGTCTTACGCCCGGTGCCGATGCGGATCTTGTGATTTTCAATCCGGACGTCCTTGCCGCCCGTTCCACATACGACCAGCCCATGCTCTCTCCCGTCGGCATCCGCTTTGTACTGATCGCAGGGGAAATTGCCGTACAGGATAATGAAATAAAAAACGGACACCTCGGAAGAAGTGTCCGCTTTGAATCCGTTTTCTGAATCAGATCTTTTTTCTGAGCAGGTAAATATATGTGCCTGCAAGGAGTGTCACGCTTCCGAACAGCAGGATAAGCCATGCATAGGATCTTTCCTCTCCTGTTTTCGGCATTCCGGCGGTGGGAATTTCCGGATTATCTATCGTTGTTTCCGGGTTGACAGACGTTCCCGGTGTCGGTGTCAACGGAACCTGCGGTCCGGTTATGGATGTCACGGAAGAGGAACCGCTGCTGCCGCCCGAACTGCCGCTGCTGCCGGAACCTGCCGGTGCCCTGTAGTTCGTGATCTCATAAGTTGCAACATCACCGGAGATGACCGGATCCGCGTAGCTTACCGTATAATTCGGAATAACCGTTTCTTCTACTGCAAAGCCGGCAACATCACCGGTACTTACATCGTTCAGAACTTCTCCGTCAATCAGGACCTCGTCTGCGTCCGATCTGGTCGCATCGGATATCGTAGCTTCCGAAGGCGTTGCGTAATACTGTTTGGTATCTGTCCAGCTGACTGTCCAGTCATTGCCGGCATCCGCCGTCTTGGCAGAACCAATCTGCGTTTTATCTCCTGTCTGGGAAACCATGTAAAGCTTGAATTCAGCACTGTCCGGATGCGTCGTTCTTCCCGTCCAGTTCTTATGTGCCTTTATGGTTCCGGCATCCTTTACAAGCGGTACAAGGACCCATGTGCCGGTAAATGTTGCATCTGCTCCACTAATTGTCTTGGAAGATGCATCCCATCCCTTAAATACCCATATACCGTCTTTTGTCGTCACTGTTTCCGGGAAACCGCTGACTGGCGTGATCACGCTTCCGTTCCCCCAGCGGGCATTTTTAGCATTCCCGGTTACATAGTCATTCGTCACCTCGTAATTTTCCACCACTGGAAGATAATTAAGTACCTCCTGAGGAAGTACGGTAGAAGACGAACTGATAAAGCTGTAATTTTCTGTATAGGAGCGCATCGTAATACTGTTGGCAGCAGAACCGTTTACCGTCAGATCCTTCAGAGGGGTTGTCCCATAGAAGATATGGATATTCCCTTCGATTGTTCCGTCCGTGGCAGAGACTGTACCATTTTCTTTGAAATCTGACTGCGAAAGCAGTATGGATTCTGTCGGAATCGTCATATAAATAATCCCGTTTCTGGAATCATCCGCAACTGTTCTGATTTTTGCACCATCGACCCCACTGGCATAACTGAAAGAAATTGTGATCTTTCTGCTTGCCGAATCATAAGCCACTTTCCAGTTATCCCAAAGCGCCATAAATTCGGGTGTATTGACCTTTTTGAACTGTTGCAGCATCTTATCTGTTGTCATCTGCGTTTCATCCACGGTAACATTAGCAGGAACAGTAGAAGTAAGCGTCCAGTCTCCGGTCACGGTAAAAAGCATATCATAAGCGGGAGTCTGAAGCAGGTTATGAAATGTATCCCAGACCTTAGCCATTTCCAGCGACGTACTATAGACGATATTATAAGCGTTATGATTGATACCATTCCCACTTGCAGGATTATAATTCAGATAGTATTTTCCGTCGGTATCCAAACTGATATCATGAAAAGGATCCGTCGGATTAGCTATGCGATATCCGTCCGTACTGCTGCTGTTCACGGATAAATTGGTATCCACCCCGATTCCGATCCCGACTGGTATCGCCGATGCCGATCCGATTGCAAATGATGTCATCCCTGTTCCTGCATTCACTAATGCAACACTTAAAAATACCGCCAATGCTTTTTTGATGTTAAATTTTTTCACTTTTACCTTTACCCCCTTGCAAAGATAAATAATTCGTCTGCTAATTATCTGTATATCAAGTACATCTTTACATTATGTCTGTTAATTTCATCAGCTCTGAGAAATTCACATAATTCTTCTAAACAAAATTGGCTTACTACAATATAAGGACAGCCCCGGCACACGAAGTGTTCTGTTTTTTACAAAAAAAATAATATCCGTTTTCACGGATATTATTTGCCGGCAGTCCTTTACCGATGAACTGGGCTAGCTGGATTCGAACCAGCAGATGACGGAGTCAGAGTCCGTTGCCTTACCATTTGGCGATAGCCCAAAAATGAGACTTAGTCATTATATACTTTCATGTTTATCACGTCAAGTAAATCAGCAAATCCGTTTTTTTACATGAAAAGCCCCAGCAAAAGCGGCACAAACATGGCCGGCATCAAATTGCCGATCTTTATTTTTCTGCCGAAAATGAAGTTGATGCCGATCGCAAAGATCAGGATGGAGCCAACAAATGACTGCCGGCTTATCATGACATCCGAAAGATACGGATGGATCAGCTTTGCCAGAAAAGTAATCCCGCCCTGATAAACGGCAAGAGGGACAACGGAAAGGTAAACGCCGGCTCCGAGGGAAGCTCCGAATACGATTGCCATGATCCCGTCCAGCGTGGCCTTGGCAAAGAGAACGGAATGATCCTGCAGAAGGCCGTCGTTCAGGGATCCCACGATTGCCATTGCCCCCACACAGTATAAGAGAGTACTTGTCACAAAAGCTTCCGAAAAAGAAGAACCGTCTCCGTTTTTCCCGGCGAATTTTCTGCGGCAGCGCTCCCCGAATTTTTCCAGCTGTCCTTCTATATCGATTGCCTCACCGATCACGCCCCCGATCAGAAGCGAAAAGATCATGATCATGGTATTGGACGTGGAAAGACTGCTCCCCGTAACGGAAAGCAGTCCCGTCAGTGCACCTGAAATCCCGATGAAAATTGTGGAAAGTCCGATCGCGGTCGTAATGATCTGCCGGAAGCGCTCCGGAAGGCCGCTCCTTAAAAAAAGTCCTGCCGTGCAGCCTGCCAGAATAGCCGCGATGTTTACAATGGTACCTAATCCGGTCATTGAATGCCGTCTCCCTTCATATGACTCACGGTCCTATCTGAATAGGTGTTCCCATGGGGCATTTGGCCCAGAGAATATCCATGACCGAATTTTCAACCGCCACACATCCGTGTGTGGTTCCGCCTTCCGTATAATATCCGTGGATTTCCACCTCTCCGCCAAGTGCAGTATCCCATAAAGGCTGCCGGTGGTTCCTGATCGCCGTTTTAATGGCATTGTACTGGTCCGAACTGATCAGCCCGCTTTTCAGACCCCGTTCCGCATCGTCCGCGGAGGGATAGGAAATCCCGAGTGCCAGATAACAGACACTCTTGTCGTTACGGGTGCATACATAGAAATTTCCGCTCGGCGTGGTGGAATCACCTTCCTGCTTCTTGTCACCCTCTCCGGAATAGGTCCCGATATTGCAGGGCCATTCTCCCGTTATCTTGCCGCCCTCATAGAGCGTCAGTACCTTACGGATCTTGCTCACACAGATTTTTGCATTACTGTAGGTATATCCCGAAGGAGACGCACCCGCTGCCATATTGGAAAGACTATTCTTCTTCACGTCTGCATAAACCGTCATGCATAAAGACATTATCATAATGAAAGAAAGAAGGACAGCCGCCGGCTTTTTGTGTTTCCTTGCTTTGAATACGGACATTCATGCCTCCCTGAATTTTGATGACTTCATTCTAACACGACAGCATTACAATTCAACCGTCGATTTCGTTACGATATTCGAAAGAATTTCCGCCGTAAATAATAATACCGTTTTGCTCAGTCGTGCTTGTATTTTATGCATATCATGGTATAATATGCATGTGTATTTTCTGCAAAGACACCTGTCTTTAGCACATATACAATGAGGAGGGCAATTATGAAAAAGAGGAAATTCCTGGCAATCGCAATTTCTGCAATCATGTCGGTAAGCCTGCTTGCAGGGTGCGGCGACAGTTCAACCGGTTCCGCAGGTGCGGCAAAATCCAGTGAAGCTTCTTCAACCGGTTCCGCAGGTGCGGCAAAATCCAGTGAAGCTTCAAAATCTTCAGCTTCCAAAGTTCTTAAAATAGGTGTCTTTGAACCCCAGACCGGTGAGAACGGCGGCGGAGGACTTCAGGAAGTCCAGGGTATCCGTTATGCCAACGAAAAGTATCCTACTGTGAAAGTCGGGAACGATACCTATGCAATCAAGCTCGTGGAAGTGGACAACAAGTCCGATAAGACAGAAGCCGTTACGGCCGCTCAGAAACTGGTCAGTGAAAAGGTCAGCGCTGTTCTGGGAAGCTACGGTTCCAGCGTTTCCATCGCGGCCGGCCAGTATTTCTCCGATGCCAAGATCCCGGCGATTGGATGCTCCTGCACCAACCCGCAGGTCACGCAGGGAAATGACTATTATTTCCGTGTCTGCTTCCTGGATCCGTTCCAGGGTACGGTCATGGCAAACTATGCATTCCAGAATAATCTGAAGTCCGCAGCCGTTATCATGCAGCTCGGAGACGATTATTCTTCCGGGCTCGGCAGCTATTTTACGGACGCCTTCAAGAAACTCGGCGGAACCATTGCAGATTCCGAACAGTTCCAGACCAACCAGACCGATTTCAAGGCCATTCTTGCCAATGTAAAGGCAGCAAATCCGGATATCATCTTTGCTCCCTCTTCCATCACAACGGCTCCGCTGATCATCAAGCAGGCACGTGAAATGGGAATCACCTCCGTCATAGCGGCAGGCGACACATGGGAAAATTCCACGATCATTGAGAACGCCGGAAAGAATGCGGAAGGCGTGGTACTTTCCACCTTCTATGATGAAAGCGCTCCCGCAAACGATGAAGGAAAGAGCTTCGTTACCGGATATAAGGAATATATGAAGAAGAACAACGTGGAAAATCCGGATATTATCCCGGCTGTTTCCGCACTCGGATATGACGCTTATCTGTGCGCCATCAAGGCAATAGAAACCGCCGGCAGCACGGATACGACAAAAATCCGCGATGCCCTGAAAGGCCTTACCGTGGACGGCGTCACCGGCAGCATTTCCTTTGACGAAAACGGGGATGCCAAGAAAGACATGGCATTCATCAAAACCATCAAAGACGGCAAGTTCCAGTTCCTGACCACAACTAGCGTAAAGTAACAGTATTTTAAGAACCGTCAGGATAAGGAAAAAATACTGCGGCGAGTGAAAGGTGCTCCTTTCACTCGTCGTTTGATGAAACGGAGGCTTCAAGCCTTATGAGTTCAACAACTTTTCTTCAGCAGTGTCTTACCGGTATTTCTCTCGGAGGAGCATACGCGCTGATCGCGATCGGCTACACGCTTGTTTACGGTATCCTTCGACTGATCAATTTTGCGCACGGGGACATTTTCATGATGGCAGGTTATTTCATGATCTTTTCCATGGCTTCCTTTCCGTGGTATGTCTCTATTCCGGTTGTTCTGATTGCCACGACCGTTCTGGGTGTGGCAATAGAGCGTGTGGCTTACAAACCGCTCCGCACCGCGCCCAGAATGAGCGTCATGATTTCCGCAATTGGCGTTTCCTATCTTCTGCAGAACCTGGCTACCTATCTTTTCACCGCTCTGCCGAAAGGATATCCGGAACTTCCCGGTCTGAAACAGACCTATCAGATCGGAGGCCTTTCCGCATCCTTCGTCACATTCCTGACGCCGGTCCTGACCATTGTCCTGGTAATCCTTCTGATCCAGCTGATCAATCATACCAAAATGGGAATGGCCATGCGTGCGGTTTCAAAGGATTACGAAACTGCAAGGCTTATGGGAATCCGGATTGACCAGACCATTTCATTCACGTTTGCGATCGGTTCTCTTCTGGCGGGCATCGGTTCCATTCTTTACTTTACGGATCGTATGACAGTGTTCCCGTTCTCCGGTTCGCTTCCGGGACTGAAATGTTTTGTTGCCGCCGTTATCGGCGGGATCGGGAACATTCCCGGCGCCGTAGTCGGCGGATTTATCTTAGGGCTCGGTGAAACCGCGATGGTCGCCATGGGGCAGTCTACTTTCTCAGATGCATTCACCTTCATCGTTCTCATCATCATGCTTCTCATCAAGCCTACTGGCCTGTTCGGTGAGAAAGTATCGGATAAGGTCTAAGGGGGCACAGATGAAAAATACAGAAGTAAAAAACAAAAAGCAAATCGTTCGCCGGCCGGATGCCCGTAAGATCAGCAATCCGGGCCTGATACCGAATATCATCCTGATCTGCGCCTTTACCGCTCTTATTGCTTTTCTGGAAATCAATAAATCCACCTACAGCTATCAGATCTCCACAATGGAAAAAGCGGCGGTCTACGCCGTTGTCGCGGTTTCCATGAACCTGCTTACGGGATTCACCGGCCTCTTCTCGCTCGGTCAGGCGGGATTCATGGCGATCGGCGCCTATACGGTTGCCATCTTCACCATCCCTGTTCATAACCGTGCATCCGTTTATTATGTGTCCGGTATTTCCTCTTTGATCGCAAATATCCAGATGCCGTTCTGGGTCGCCCTCCTTCTGGGAGGTCTTCTGACTGCCGGGATTGCCGCTCTGATCGGCATCCCCGTTCTCCGTCTGAAAAGCGATTATCTCGCCATTGCCACGCTAGGATTTTCCGAGATCATCCGTGCACTGATCAGTGCGCCGCAGCTAAACCGGATCACAAACGGCTCATTCGGCCTGAAAAGTATTCCCACGTTCCCGAATCTGTTTGTCTTCTTCGGCATAGTAATCCTCTGCATAGGACTTATGGTATTTCTGATCAACTCTTCCTACGGACGTGTCTTCAAGGCCATCCGCGAAGATGAGGTTGCCGCGGAATCCATGGGAATCAATCTGTTTCATTACAAAGAGCTCTCTTTCGTCATCTCCTCGTTCTTCACGGGAGTCGGCGGAGGCCTGCTTGCCATGTTCATGCGTTCCATCGATTCCAAGACCTTCCAGGTCACGCTTACCTATGAAATCCTTCTGATCGTCGTTTTAGGCGGCGTCGGAAGCGTAACCGGATCCATCCTCGGTTCTTTCCTGATCACATTCGGACGCGAATGGCTGCGCTTCTTTGATGAGCCTCTCGTGATAGGCGGTTTCAGTGTTCCTCTGTTCCGTACCGGATTCCGCATGGTTGTTTTCTCCGTCCTGCTCATGGTGGTGGTACTCTTCCACCGGGAAGGCCTGATGGGAAGCAGGGAATATTCGTGGGCCGGATTCGTACGCTGGATCAAAAGCTTTCCGAAACGGTTTTTCCCTAAAAAATCATCCTCCCAAAAAGGAGGTACACAATCATGAGTGAAACAGCGCTTCCCGAGAACAATGTACTGAGACTGGAACATATCACCATGCAGTTCGGCGGCGTAGTTGCCGTGAATGACCTGACTCTGGATGTGAACCTGCATGAGATCGTTGCCCTGATCGGACCGAACGGTGCCGGAAAAACAACAGCTTTCAACTGCGTAACGGGGATCTACGAACCAACCAACGGCCGTGTCTGGTTTAAAAAGCAGCTGATGCTGTCAAACCGCCCGCAGGGAAAAATGAAAAAGCTGTACACAGGCGATTTCAAGCCTATGGATTTAAAGCCTGTCGTCAAAACGCCTGACGTTGTCACAAAGCTCGGCATAGCCAGAACATTCCAGAATATCCGTCTGTTCCACAACCTCACGGTTTTTGACAATGTCCTTATTGCAAAACACATGAGGGCAAAACAGAATGTATTCAGCGCCACATTAAGGATGAATCGTGCCGAAGAAAAAAGAATGCGTGATGAAACGACGGAGCTTCTTTCCATGCAGGGGCTTCTGAAATACAAGGACGATATCGCCTCCTCTCTCCCCTACGGACTGCAGAGACGTCTGGAAATTGCCCGTGCCCTTGCAACCGGACCCAGCCTTCTTCTTCTGGATGAACCGGCTGCAGGCATGAATCCGCAGGAAACCTACGAGCTGTCGGAATTCATCAAACAGATCCGTGATCAGTACAACCTTACGATATTCATGATCGAGCATCACATGGACCTGGTCATGCAGATCTCCGACCGGATTTACGTTCTGGATTTCGGAAGACAGATTGCACAGGGTACTCCGGACGAAATCCAGAACAACCCGAAGGTAATCGATGCTTATCTGGGAGTAGGTGACGAAGATGCTTAAAATTGAAAATCTGAAAGTAAATTACGGAGGCATAGAGGCAGTCAAGGGTATTTCCTTCGAAGTCCCGGACAACTCCATTGTTACGCTGATCGGAGCAAACGGTGCGGGAAAATCGACTACGCTCCGTACCATAACCGGCCTCGTCAAACCCGTTTCCGGCAAGATCACGTTCAACAATGAGGATATCACGGGCGCCGACACGCATCATATCATTTCCGCCGGAATTTCCCTGGTCCCCGAAGGAAGACGCGTATTTCCGGATATGACCGTTCTGGAAAACATGAAGATAGGCGCCTATCTGAGAAAGGATCCGCTGGATAAGGACATTGATTGGATCTACAAACTGTTCCCGCGGTTAAAGGAAAGAAACTGGCAGCTTGCCGGCACGCTCTCCGGCGGCGAACAGCAGATGCTTGCCGTTGCCAGAGCCCTGATGAGCAAACCCAGGCTGATGATGATGGATGAGCCTTCTCTGGGACTGGCACCGCTGATCGTAAAGGAGATTTTCAACATCATAAAGGAAATCCATGCGCACGGCGTGACGGTACTCCTGATCGAACAGAACGCGAACATGGCGCTTCATATCGCGGATCATGCCTATGTTCTTGAAACAGGAAGAATAACGCTTTCCGGAACCGGAAAGGAACTTCTGGAGAATGAAGAAGTGAAAGCCGCATATCTGGGAAAGAAAAAATAAGAAACTGGGCTGGCGGGATTCGGACCCACGGATGAAGGAGTCAAAGTCCTTTGCCTTACCGCTTGGCGACAGCCCATCACAACAAACGTTATACTAACATAAGACGCGGGAGGCCGCAAGCCTCCCGCGTCTTTTTCTGCTGTCTCTCAGAGCAGTTTCATGGTTTCGGCAAACCCGAGGGAATCCGACACGGCCTGTGTAAGATCCTTCATTTTTGTAAGATCGCCGATCATGGTAATTCCGCAAAGACGTCCGGATGCAAAATAGCATTTCAGATAGATCTCCTTCTTTTTGTCCATGATCTCCGCGGTCCTGTAATGGGTATCCGGTTTCTTCCCGTTGTCTCCGAGCGCGTAAAGTTTTGTGTTCAGTCCGAAGAAACTCAGGGCACCGTCCACCTGCTCGTAAGAGACATCGTCTCCCGCCGCATTGGCACCGGCTGTGTTCCCCTGTGCCTCCGCTTCCGACCACAGTGCAAAGTTCACGCCGTTATACTGCACGCAGTCTCCGCAGGCATAGACATCAGGAAAATCCGTTTCCATTTTGTCATTGACGACAATGGCACGGTCCACTTTGAAGCCGTTCATGCCGGCAATCTCCGTATTGCCGCGCACTCCCGCGGAAACAAGGACAAGCTGGCACGGGAACATTCCCCGGTCCGTCACGACATCCAGGCCTCCGTCGGAGGATGCGATTTCCGAAATTTTAATTCCCGTAAGGATTTCAATCCCGCGTTCTTTCGCAATCCCGCAGAGGACATCCGCCGCGTTCTGATCGATTTGCCTCCCCATGATCTGCGGAGCCGCTTCCAGTACCGTTACTTCCCTGCCTGCCTTCTTGATCTCCCAGGCAGCCTCCAGGCCCAGAACGCCGCCGCCGATCACGACAACCTTTTCCGTTTCCGGAAGAATGGCGCGGACCTTCAGGACATCATCGATCTTGCGGATGGAAATGACTTTGTCGTTTCCCTGGCTTCCCGGAATGGGCGGGATGAAGCACTTTGCGCCGAGCGCGTAAATGCATTTGTCATAATCCACCGTTTCCCCGCCGATCAGCACCTGTTTGCGCTTTGTGTCAATCCCCGTCACGGTCTCGTTCAGGCGCAGCGTAATGTTGTTGTCCGTGTACCACTGCTCCGGATAGATTGCGATCTGGTCTTCCGACAGTCCGGACATCATTGCCTTTGTCAGCATGGGCCTGTTGTACGGGAGATATTTTTCATCGGATATGAGAACGATGCTGCCGGTCTTGTCCCGTTCCCGGATGGAGCGTGCGGCAGCGACCGCCGCAATTCCGCCTCCCATGATCACATATCTGTTTTCCGTGTTGTTCTGCACGGAAATATCCGCATTCTCGGCGGGAACAAAGTTCTCCGGCCCCACGCCGCAGACCGGGCAGACCTGAAGGCTTGCGTCAAAGACCGCTCCGCAGATCAGGCACTTCACGTATTTCTTTTCGCCGGTGCCGCTCTTCTTTTTGTTTTCCTTACCCAGGAGAATACAGCCGAAGTTATACCCGAAATCATAGGCATCAATCTGCTCGTTTCCGTCCGGTTTGAAACGGACGCGCAGACCGTCCACGGTCTTAAGCCGAAGCTGCTTCAGACGCTCCATGATATGCGGTACGCCCTCGCCGCTCCAGCCGTAGCTTCCGAACGCGCTTGCCAGCTTCCCCTGGCTTGTCACATGAAACATGGAAGTCGTGATATCCCAGATCGGCTTCAGAGCCTCCCCCAGAATGGTCGGCGTACCGAGAAGCAGTCCGTCCGCATATCCGATCTCCTCCATGACTTTTGCGTGGTCCGCATCGACCATGTTGAAAAGCTTTGTTTCGATATCGCCGGCATCGCGGATCCCGGCCGCTATCCTTTCCGCAAGTTCCCCGGTATAGCCGTAGGCACTCACATAGGGAATGACCACAGTCTTTTTTGTATTCGGATTCTTTACGGCGCACCACTCCTCATACCATCCCCGGATTTCATCCAGATGGGAATCCAGGACAGGACCGTGCCCGGGGCAGATCATTTCGACGGGAAGTTTTTCCGTCCGTTCGAGCGCATCCGTCATGTACGGATTTTTAAACGGCCCGAGGATATTGTCGAAGTAATATTTTGTCGCGCGCTTGTATCCTTCTTCGTCCGTTACCCTGCTTCTTAAAATTTCCGGGAAGCTGTAATGGGAACCGAAGGAATCGCAGGTGAAAAGAACCCTGTCTTCCCTGCACCAGGTGTACATGGTATCCGGCCAATGCAGATTGGGGAGGATCATGAACTGCAGCGTTTTGTCGCCGAGAGAAAGCGTGTCGTCGTCTTTGACTGCCAGGCTGTAAAATTCCCGGTTCACGATGCTTTTTAAGAAGTTGACTGCCGTCGCCGTTCCGACTATGGTAACGGACGGATTCAGCTCCAGTATTTTTTCAATGCTGCCCGCATGATCCGGTTCCGTATGATCCACGATCAGGTAATCAATCTTCTTGATGTCCGTGATCTCCTGTACGTTTTTCAGAAAGGTATCCAGGAATTTGAACTTGGCCGTTTCAAAGAGTGCCGTTTTCTCGCTGCCTTTCATGAGATAGGCGTTATAGGTGGTTCCGAATTCGGTATTCATGACAATATCGAATACGCGAAGTTCCGGATCCAGCACGCCGCACCAGTAGAGATTTTTCTTCAGTTCCATTTTCTGTCCTCCTCGCGATAAAACTTAAGTTCCGTCAGATCACTGCTTTACATATTCATATCTGTAGTCTCCGTCGGTGTATTCCAGCTTGTCGCCGTTCCGGATGAAATCCATGGCATCGTCTTCGCTGCCCGGCTCCTCGGAGATTTTCACGCCTATAGCCGTCCTGGACCAGTAAATTTTATTTCCGCTCGAAGGCCTCCCGAGATATCCGCTTCCGTCAGGATTAAAGCGAATGGTCTGATCCGTCAGATATTCCGTTGCTGTCACATTGTTTGTCATCGGCTTTCCGTCTTCATAAACCGCATGAAGTTTCCATGAACCGGTGTAGAGAACAAACCTGTACAGAACAACGCATACAACGGCAATCACCGCAAGAATGGCGATCACCTTTCCGGCCCTGCTCTTTTTCCGCGGCTGGACCGGCATGTTTCCCTGCACCGGATATGGCTGGCCCCCCTGCATATATCCCTGCTGCGGATACGACTGGTTTCCCTGCATGTATCCCTGCTGCGGATACGGCTGGTTCCCCTGCATATACCCCTGCTGCGGATACTGCTGATTCCCCTGCATATATCCCTGCTGCGGAACAGACTGACCGCCCTGCATGTCTTCCTGCTGCGGGATCGGCTGACCGCACTTTATACAGAATTTTGCACCTTCCGGTACTTCGGAACCGCATTTCGGACAATACATCTCCCTACCCCCTTTTCATGATCATGAAATATGTATTACTCATGCCGGGCCAGAAGCCCCGCGATATAAACCGCCTTCTTCGGACACACTTCCTGACAGCAGAAACACTTGATGCAGTTTTTCCGGTCTATGCGTGCCTTCCCTTTTATCACATGGATGGTATGCCGCGGACAGCTTTCCACGCACTTTCCGCATCCGATGCAGATCCCTCTGTTAATGACAGGCCTCGGCGAAAACAGACCGGCAATCGCCCCGTGCAGAAATCCCGGAAGATTTTCCGTGGGATCCACTCTTACGCTGTCCGGGAACCGGAAAAGGACACGCGCTGCATCCTTCCCGCTGCCGGTCAGTTCCGGTCCATCCGTTATGCTGTCCCAGAGTTTTCTTTCCGCGGCTTCCTTTAAGACCGGTACACGGCCGACCGGAAAACCGATCTTCCCGCACGCGGCCGCATCGACCGCATAGGGATTGATGCCGGCAAACAGAAATCCTAAATTAACAGGTGTTCCGCCGGAAGGTCCGTTTCCTTCCATTCCCACAATACCGTCCAGAAAATTCAGGACCGGATGCACGGTTTCGCACAGATCCACGATCATGGAAGCAAAACGGTCCTTCTCAGGAAAGCGGCTGTGGAATTCAGGTTTTTCCAGACCCGGTACCGTTCCGAACAGATTTTTCACGACACCGGTAAAGACCATCTGCGTATGCGTCTTCAGTTTGGAAGCGGAGATCACGGCATCCGCCCTGACAACGGGCCTGATCAGATGAAACGTCCTTTCGGTGCCGTTTCCTTTTGCCGGAACCGTTTCGCATTCGCAGTCAAAATTCAGTTCGGCTCCTTCCCTATGCGCGACCTCCGTCATTCCTGTTGCGGAATAAACGCTTTTCAGGAGCATTTTATTGTAGGGACCGGAAGGGCTTTCCGCAATGACCGGTATCCCGCCGCGCTTTTTCACCGCACGGATAATGCCGCCGATCACATCCGGATGCACCGTGGTAAAGGCTTCCGGTTTTCTGCTCATCAGAAGATTCGGTTTGATCACAACCACGGCACCGGAACGGAAAAGTTCCCCTCCGGATTCGAACAGACGGAACTGGCTTTCCACGACCGCCGCAATTTTTTCCGGATCGTAGCCCTCACATTTTTCAACCGAAACAAGATCCATCCGATCTGCTCCTCTTCTGTTTTCTTTATGCTATTTTACCATAATCAGGAGACTTCATACAGCACCGCCGCTTACTGTTTTAAAGTCCATCCGAACGTGCGGCTTACCGCATTTTTCCAGCCTTTCAGAAGTTTCCCGCGTTCTCTGATATCCATTGCGGGTTTGAATGTCCGCTCCGTTTTCCCGATCTTTCGGAGATAATCCGTATCTTTGAAATATCCGACCGCCAGCCCCGCAAGAAACGCAGCTCCCATGGCCGTGCTTTCCACGCAGGCCGGACGCATGACCGGCACACGGATCAGATCGGCCTGCATCTGCATCAGATAATTGTTTGCGGATGCGCCGCCGTCCACTTTCAGCGAACTGAGCCGGATTCCCGTGTCCTCTTCCATGGCTTCCAGAACGTCGTTCACCTGATAGGCCATGGAATCCAGCGTGGCCCTGATGATATGGTATTTATCGGTGCCGCGGGAAAGGCCCACGATAGCGCCTCTGGCATACGGATCCCAGTACGGCGCGCCCAGCCCCGTAAAGGCAGGCACCACATAGCAGCCGTCCGTGTCCTTCACCTTGGTCGCCATGTATTCCGAGTCCGGTGCGGAATCCAGAAGATGCAGTTTGTCCCTGAGCCACTGGACGGCGGCGCCGGCAACAAATATGGAACCTTCCAGCGCATAGCTCACCTTCCCGTCCACGTTCCAGGCGATCGTAGTCAGAAGCCCGTGTTTCGAACTGAAAGGCCTGTCTCCGATATTCATGAGAAGAAAGCCGCCTGTGCCGTATGTGTTTTTCACTTCTCCCTTTTCAAAACAGCACTGACCGAACAGGGCGGCCTGCTGGTCACCCGCCGCTCCGGCGATCGGAATGGCTGCGCCGAAAACATACGGATCCGTTTCCCCGTAAACACAGCTTGACGGTTTCACCTCCGGCAGCATGCTCACCGGGATCTTCAGTTCCTTCAGAATGTCGCTGTCCCATTTCAGCGTACGGATATTGAACAGCATGGTCCGCGACGCATTTGAAAAATCCGTGACATGCACTTTTCCCTTTGTCAGTTTCCAGATCAGCCACGTATCCACCGTTCCGAAAAGAAGCTTTTTCTCGGAAGCAAGTTTTCCTGCCCCTTTTACATTGTCCAGAATCCATCTGATTTTGGTCGCGGAAAAATAAGGGTCAATGACCAGTCCCGTTTTTTTCCGGAATGTTTTCTCCAGCCCTTTCTTCTTAAGCTTTTCACAGAACGGCGCCGTCCGGCGGCACTGCCACACAATGGCGCGGCAGACCGGTATTCCCGTCTCCCTGTTCCAGACGATGGTTGTTTCCCGCTGGTTGGCTATTCCGATCGCCGCAATGTCCGATGCGGTCGCACCCGCATTTTTCATGGCTTCGGAAACTGCCTCTGTCATGCTGCTCCAAATTTCTTCGGGATCCTGCTCCACCCATCCGCTCTGCGGAAAATACTGCCGGAATTCTTTCTGGGAAGATGAAACAATGCCGCCGTTCTGATTGAACAGGATGCACCGGTTGCTGGTCGTTCCCGCATCGAGAGCCATCACATACTTTTTCATTTTCACTCCTCCGTGTCCCGGAATCCGTTCCATACGGGAACCCCCGTATAGGTTTTCGCCTCTTCTTCTCCCCTAAGCACCCGCAGCGCGCCGAAGGCAAGTGCCTCCTGTTCAAATTCTCCCGGGTATGCCGTAACGGGCGCTATCCAGGAACATTTCTCCCTGATCTTTTCCTCTATGTCCGGAAAACGGAGCAGGCGTCCGCTCAGCAGGATGCCGTCGACTTTCCCTCCCAGCACCGTACTCATGGCGCCGATGTACTTGATGATCTGATAGATCATGGCATCCCAGACACGGGCTGCCTTCCGGTTTCCCGCCCTGATCATTTCATGGACCTTATCGGAATCGGAAGTCCCGAGATAACTGATGAAGCCTCCTGCTTCCGTTACGGTCCGCATCACCTCATCCGGATTTTTTCCTCTCATGTATTCCACAAGGTCCGTTGCCGCAATCCCTCCGGTCCTGGTTGGCGTCATGGGGCCTTCTCCGCCTGATGCATCGTTGGCATCGACAATTTTCCCGCGGTCATGTGCCGTCACGGAAATCCCGCCGTCAATATGGCAGACAATGAAATTGCAGTCCTCATATTTTCTGCCGAGAGAAGCCGCGTGACGGATGGCCGTTTCCTTCAGGTTAAGCACATGCATTTTTGCCTTCCGGTAAACGCCGTCTATTCCGCTTATGCGGGCAAGGTCGGAAAGTTCGTCCACGACAGGCGGGTTCACGGTAAACATCTGCCCGCCGTACTTCTTCTGGATTTCCTCCGCCATCTGGACCCCGAGATTGGAGGGATGATGCAGGCCTCCCTTTGCTTCCCTGGTATCCGCGGCAAGCTTTTCGTCAATCCTGTACGTTCCGCCGGAAAGCGGGAAACATCCGCCTCCCCTGGCCGCTATCGCATCCAGCCCGGTCAGGTCAATATGATTTTCCCGGATGAAATCCGCAATGTCCTTCATGCGGAGCGGCAGCTGGTCATTGATCGATTTGAATTTCAGAAGCTCGGGGGCATCATGATTGACGCAGGTTTCCAGACAGCACTTTTCGTTTGAAAACAGCGCCAGTTTCGTGGATGTGGAACCCGGGTTAATGACAAATATCCTGTACTCTTTCATTTCTCCTGTCCTTCTGTGCATGATTTGATAACCGTACTTCCGAAAACATTATACAATTATACACCCAACAAAGGACATGAAAAAAGCCCGGAACAGGCCGTTTCGGGCTTACGGTAAAATAACGGGTAACGTTTGCAAAGATCACTCCGCCTTTTTCCCTCGCATGAAGTTCTGTCGGATCCGGTTCAGATGCCGTTCAAAGCTGCCGCTTTTTATGAATTCCGCAAGTACATACTGGTCTAAAACCGGCACCGTGCAGGAGTAAAATCCCAGTTTTTCCCGGTACTGCCTGAGAAGCCTTTCCGGCACTGCCATATAGCCGATACGGACCGACGGAAACAGGCTTTTCGAAAAGGTATTCATGTATATGACAGAACCGGACCGGTCCATGGCATATATTGTCTCGATCGGTTTTCTCGGAAAGGCAAACTCAGAATCATAGTCATCCTCGATCAGGAAGCCGTTCCTTTCCTGGGCCCATTTTATATAGCGGTATCTCTTTGCCGCCTGGGCCGTTACGCCGGACGGATAGCTGTGAAACGGCGTCGTATGGAGAACTCCGGCTTCGGAATGCTGAAGAGCCTTTTCCGAAATGCCGTCCCGATCCATTTCCAGCATTTCGCAGCGCGCACCGTTTGCCTCGTATACCGCTTTTATTTTTCCGTAGGAAGGATCCTCCAGGCCGTATATGATATCTCTCCCGAAAAGCTGCACGATCAGGCTGTAAAGATATTCCGCGCCCGATCCGATTACGATCTGTTCCGGCTTCACGTCCATTCCCCGGAACCTGAAAAGATAATCCGACAGTGCATTCCGTAAAACCGCACAGCCGGAATGCGACGGTTTCATCAGCAGGATCCCCGGATATTCAGACAGTATTTTCCGTGTGATCCTGGTCACGGTCAGAAGACATTGTCTTTCATCCCCGTCCGAAGGCAGAAACACCTTTTCTTCTTCCAGATAAGTCCTTGAAGAACGGCTTCTTTTCTTTTTTTCCGGCAGCGTCATCTCACATACGTAAAACCCGCTCCGCTCCCGCGCACGGAGATAACCTTCGGCCGCAAGATCCAGATAGGCCTGTTCCACCGTGATCACGCTGACAGAAAGATGCGCCGCAAGCATCCTCTTTGACGGCATCTTTTCGCCCGGCTTCAGTTTGCCGTTTAAAATATCCTCTTTGATCTTTTCATATAAGAAGCCGGATTTCGTCCTGCTTCCTCTTTCATCCATCACATAGGTGAGCATTTTCTGACCCTGCGTATTTTATATTTTCCGGCAATATCAATATATCCAGATATACATATAATAATCTCAGAAGAAATAAAACGCAAGGAAGTCTCCGGTATGAAATCCGCAGTCATGATCAGGATGGGAATGGCCGAAGCGTCAGGACAATTCTGTCCCCGGATTGCCATCGTAGCTTCCCGGCCGTTGGAAGCTGTTTCGCGTGGAACAGCCGGAAAACGGATTTACGGATAGCATAAAAAGGCCCGGAACCTTTCGGTTTCGGGCTTTTCATGAAATTTCGAGGGTGGGTACTGGGACTCGAACCCAGGATCTCCAGATCCACAATCTGGCGCGCTAACCAACTGCGCCACACCCACCATATCTTCCGAAAACTGCCGTTTCCTTCCGGAAACGCTTTCGGATTATGGGCACGGACCGGATGGTCCGAAGCTTTCTAAAAAACGAATAAAGAAAAAAGAAAACTCAGCGAGCCTGGGGGGATTCGAACCCCCGACCCACGGCTTAGAAGGCCGTTGCTCTATCCAGCTGAGCTACAGACTCAGAGAGCATTTAATGGGAATCCATTCAGCTTTTAAAAACTGAACAGTGCTCTGTCTACTTGCAACAGTCTATAACAAAACAGTCGGTATGTCAAAGGGTTTTTAGGTATTCCGGGCTGCCCTCCGCTATTCAGGTTTCCTGCCCGTATAAGCCAGATTCAGAGAATAAACAGGAAAAACAGACCGGCAATTCATCTTTATTATCAGAAAATTGCATTTCGCTCTATAATATCAGTAGTGAAACAACACTATGCATAACAGGAATGAGGAGAAAATGCTGAAAAATAAATTTTTGAGAAAGATCCTGTGTCTCGTAATTTCAATATCCCTTTCTTTGACGGTTTACGTTCCTTCCCTTGCTTCCGATTATGTCGGATTCGAATGCACCTACAAAGGTTCCGATAAGGTCACCATGAAGAATTACGAACTGATCGGGTCAACGCTTATAGAAGTCAACAGAATAAGAGCGGGTATGGGAGAACCGACAATTCATGTGGTGACATGGTATGACGGATACAAAAACAGATACGATACTTACGAATGGGAATCCTACAATATTGTTCCCTGGATCAGGGTTACCTTCAGGAATGGCATATATTACAGCAAATCCGAATGCATGCTGCAATATGTGTGGACGGATTTATAGGCAAAACCGTGTACGCAGAACTGCCTTAATCAGAAAAAAACGGGCTTTTGATGATTTTGCTTTCATCAAAAACCCGTTTTTTTGAGAGCAGGTGATGGGAATCGAACCCACGTATCCAGCTTGGAAGGCTGGTGTTCTACCATTGAACCACACCTGCAGAAACCCGGAAATCACGTGCCTTACTTTTATACCACATTTTGCCCGCCATTACAAGCTGTTTTTCAGGGCGTGTTCCGGGATATCTTTCAGACGGCTTTTGCGCTTAAATTCATGAGACCGCAGCCGTTTTCCGCATGACCCGCCGCCTCCCGGCTCATTTTTCCGATCTGACGGTTCAGGTCGCGGTACGTCATAAAGATCACGATAAGGGAAACAATAAAGGTAAGGCCGTCCGACACCGGCATGGAATACAGAACACCGTTCAGGCCGTACCACAGCGGAAGGAGCAGCGCCAGCCCCACGCCGAATACCACCTCACGCAGCATGGAAAGAAACGTGGAGGAAAACGCCTTTCCGAGTGACTGCAGGAAAATGAAGGAAGCCTTGTTGATGCAGGCGAGCGGGATCAGACACAGATAAATCCGGAAGGACCTGACCGCGAAATCCGTATAATAGGCACTCTCGTTCGATGCCCCGAACATGCCGATAATATTTCCCGGGAAAAATTCCACGATCAGCAACGCTGCCGCACCGACGCACGTTTCCGCAATCAGAAGTTTCGTAAACAGTTCCCTGGTACGGTCAGGCCTTCCCGCTCCTACGTTGTATCCCACAACGGGAATGCATCCTGCCGCCATCCCGACCACGACCGAGATCACAATCTGAAAGAATTTCATGACGATGCCGATCACTGCCATGGGAATCTGCGCATACATTTCCTGTCCGAACACGGGATCCAGTGCGCCGTATTTCCTGACCATGTTGTTGACGGCTGCCATGGAAGCAACCAGCGATATCTGCGAAAGAAAACTGCATATGCCGAGCGGGAGAAATTTCCGGATCACGCTGCCGCTCAGGCGGAAATCATCCTTCTTAAGGCGCACCGTCTTCATGTGCAGCAGATACCATACGGAAAGGACCGCCGTCACGGCCTGACCGATCGATGTTGCAACCGCAGCGCCCATCATGCCCCAGTGCAGGGGAAAGATCATGATCGGATCCAGGATGACGTTTAATATTGCACCGCTTAAGGTTGCTGCCATGGCAAACTTCGGGCTTCCGTCGGAACGGATGACCGGGTTCATTGCCTGCCCGAAAACATAAAACGGTATTCCGACGGTAATCCATGTGAAATATTCCTTTGCAAATCCGAATGTTTCTTCATTGACCCTGCCGCCGAATCCCGTCAGAATGTCATCCTGGAAAACCGCATAGAAAAACGTGATGAGGAGGCTGACGGCAACCGAAAGGACCACCGCGTTCCCGACTCCCTTTTTCGCATTTTCCTTTCTGTTCATGCCCAGGTTTATGCTGACAAAAGCGCAGCATCCGTCTCCGATCAATACGGCCGCTGCCAGCGCAACGACCGTAAGCGGAAACACGACCGTGTTCGCCGCATTCCCGGAGGATCCCAGATATTTTGCATTGGAAATGAACAGCTGATCCACAATGTTATAGAGAGCGCCTACCAGCAGCGATATGATGCAGGGTATGCTGTATTTCCGCATCAGTCTTCCCACCGGCTCGCTTTCCAGAAAACCGTTTGTCTGTTCCTGTATTTCTTCTGTTTCCTTCGACATGTTCTTACACTCCTTTTTGATGATCAGGACATAAAAAAACAGCGGGTGCGTTTATCAACCGGATTTACGTGATAAACACTACTCGTTGTCTGCATGTCCCTTTTTGATTTTCACGAAATTATAGCACGTTTTTTTGAATGATGTAAGAATTTTTTTTACGGTCTGCATGCCGCTGAGGCTGTTCCGCTTACATTCCAGCCCGGAAAATGGTAAAATAGTACCAGAAACGGAGGAAAATCCATGTTCAATAAAAAAGACTTCGTCGTATATGAAAATGCGGGGGTCTGCAAAGTCGAAGACATCGTGGAAATGGAATTTTCGGATGAGGGCAGGAAAAAATATTACGTTCTCCGCCCGTTAAGCAGCGACGGCACCATCTATACTCCCGTGGACAACCGGAAGGTCAGCATCCGCCCTGTTATTTCCAAAGAGGAAGCTCTTAACATCATCAAAAAGCTGCCATCTGCCGATATCAGGTCCTATGACGGTCTTAAAAACACGGATCTGGAGGCAAAATACAAGGAAAGCATCCGGACGCACAACTGTTCCGATCTGATCCGGCTGGAAATGTCCATCTACCGGAAATGCAAGACTGCCAGGAAGGCCGGGAAAAAGATCAGCGAACTGGACGACAGATATCTGAAGCATCTGAATGATCTGATCAACGGGGAACTGAGCATAGCTCTGGATATCCCGAAGGATGACGTACCGGAATTCATTGCCGGAAAGATTTCGAAATCAGGAAAATAATCATGCCGTTCTTTTCAAAGAAGAATCCGGACGCTTTCTGGGCGCCCGGATTCTTTGTTTATGATCCGTTTTCTGTTATGATCTGCTTTTATTATGACTCTGCCTTGTGTTCCGTTCCTTCTATTCCGAGTTCCTTTGCGTAAGGCTTCATTCCCTCAATGCAGATGCCGGCAACATCCTTTAAATCCATGCCGAGCATTTCACAGCCCTTTAAGATCAGTTCCCGGTTGCACTTTGCGGCAAATCTCTTGTCCTTGAATTTCTTCATGAAGCTTTTCACTTCGAGATCCGAGATCCCGTTCGGACGCATCAGAGCGCAGGCATCTATGATGCCGGAAAGTTCATCGACCGTGTAGAGGCTTTTTTCGCAGTTCGTAAGAGGCTCCGTGTCCGAGCAGATCCCCCAGCCGTGTGCCATGATCACGCGTACTTCCTCTTTCTCAAGGCCGGCATCCAGAAGCGGCTGTTCCGTATGTTTTAAATGCTCTTCCGGATATTTTTCGTAATCATAATCATGAAGATAGCCCAGCGCTTTCCAGTGTTCCTCATCCTCGCCGAAATGTTTTGCCATTGCTCCCATGCAGGCCATTACGCTTACGGCATGTTTTATAAGATGCGGATCGGAAACCATGGTCGCATTCAGCTCTTTTGCTCTTTCCAGTGTCAGCATTCTAATTTCCTCTTTTCGCTTTTTCCTTTCATGATAGCATATTTCCTACAGCATTTCCGCTTTCCTGTCCAGAATTGCCAGTGCCGCTGCGCAGGCCGGGCAGTCACAGTATTTTGCGCCCCTGCTCTTGATGTCTCTCGCATGTGAGGCAAGCTTGCCCGCGACTTCCGCGCCGAAATGCCGGACGCCGGCATCGGACTCCGCAAATGCGATCAGGCCGTCGATCGGCGTAATGTCTTCTTCCAGTTCCGCAATGTATTTCTTCGTCTCTTCCGCTTCTTTTCCGGTCCCTGCGGCATTCAGCCATGCCTGTGCGGCCGCTCTTGCCTCCGGGCAGCAGGAAGGTGCCTTCATCAGATCCTCCGTCTTTTCTTTCACAAATTTCAGCAGTTCAGAATTCATATGCTTTTTCCTCTTTTCGTATTTTAATTTTCGCTCGTCGTCTCATATGGCCAGTCTCTTATCCCACCCATATCATACACCTTTTTATAGCCGGCTTTCACAAGTTTTCCGGAAGCATCCGCTGCCCGGATCCCGGTCCTGCAGTAAATAAGAAGAACGGCGTCCGTATCGGGAAGCTGTTCCGGCTTTTCGGTGCCTATGTTTTCATTCGGCACGTTGATCGCACCGGGAATATGCCCGGCCGAAAATTCCTGCGGCGTCCTGACGTCCACGATCGTGACGTTCCCCGCATCGATCATCTTCTTTGCCTCTTCCGCTTTTATGATCTGATAACCTTTATCGGAGGCGCTTCCGGACAAAGCCCCCGCCGACCCGCAGGCCGTGAAAAGCAATGCCATAAGCAGGATCACTGCCGATAAAACAAATAGTTTTTTCATTCTGTCCTCCTTCTCCCTCCGGTATGCCCGGGACTGTCACATTATACCGTGTTTTCAGAGAACATTCCGTTGAAATTTCAACATCTTTACATCCGGACAGAAGATCATTTTTCCCGTACGATCAGCATGGTGCCGGCTGCCATGAAAATCAGGGCTATGACAAACAGCGATGAAGGCGCTTCCCCGAAGATCAGAAACGACAGGGCTGTTCCGATAAACGGAGAAACCGCATAAAAGGCACTTGTCCTTGCCGCGCCGAGAACCTTCTGGGCACGGATATAGAAAAATATGCTCAGGCCGTAAGCGGCAAATCCAAGCAGCATGGCCATAACCGCATAACGGGCGGCGGCAAAATGCTCTCCCTTAAGGCAGGCAACGGCCAGTGCCCCGGTTCCGGAAAATATCCCTTTGATCACAACGACCTTAAGAGGGTCCCTCCCCGAAAGCTTCCTGGTGCAGTTATTTTCAAAGCCCCAGCACACGCAGGCAAGGAGCACGGAAACCGAGCCGGAAGAAAAAGAAAAGCTGTCTTTCTCTTCTGCGGAAAGCAGAATGCACGAAACCGTGATCAGGACAATGGCAGTCCATACTTTACCCGAAATTTTTTCCCTGAAAAGAGAAAACGCGATAACGGAAGTGGCAACTATCTCGAAGTTGTTCAGCAAAGAGACATTGGCCGCCGCGGTATGCAAAAGTCCGGACATCAGCAGGATGGGTGCCGCAATATCCAGAATGATCATCCCTGCAATATAAGGTATGTCACCTTTTTCAAAATCGATTTCCGGCCCGGATGCACGGACAGCCTTTCTGATCCCGCCTGTGACAAGCATTCCGAAGCCCGCACCAAGGTACAGAAGGGATGCCATCACGGACGGCTGTATATTCTCAAGCAGAAGCTTCGAGAAAGGCGTACTGGCCGCGTAAAGGGCAGCGGCCAATACGGCATAAAAAATTCCGGTAAATCTGTCTGTTTTCATACCTGCCTTGCTTCTGACAATGTTTTCTGTCATTCTCAGATATAGATTCTATCACATTTTCCGGGAACCGATCTTTTCAAGCATGGTCTGATAAAGTTTACCCGGAGCAATCGGTTTGGAAATGTGCGCATTCATTCCGACATCCATACACCTCTGAATGTCATCCGCAAAAGCATCCGCCGTCATTGCAATGATCGGTATCACGGCTGCATCCTTCCGGTTCATCCTGCGGATTGCCTCCGTTGCTTCGTATCCGTCCATGACAGGCATGCGGATATCCATCAGGATCATGTCATAATATCCCGGCGCCGAACTTCCGAATTTGCCCACGCACGCTTTTCCGTCGGATACCCAGTCGACGGTCATATTGCGGTCCTTCAGGAACAGGGTTGCTATTTCCGCATTGATATGATTGTCTTCGCAGAGCAGTATCCTCTTTCCGCGCAGCCTGTCCTCATCGGTATTTTCCGCAGTATCCCCGTTTCCGGACATGCCTTCTGTTTTTTCAATTACCTTTACCGGCATGTCGATCGTGACTCTGGTTCCCTTTCCGACCTCGCTGTCAATCTTTATGCATCCGCCGGCAAGTTCCACATAACGTCTCACAATGGAAAGGCCCAGGCCGGTTCCCGTAATGTTCCCGGCTTCTTTCCTGTGTTCCTGCGAAAAAGGCTCAAACATGATCTTCATGAATTCCCTGCTCATGCCTATTCCGGTATCCTCTACGATAAACCGCCGGTTGCAGCCGTTTTCGGGCGGATCAAGGACACGATCGGACACCGTTACGGTACCGCCTCCCGGTGTGTACTTGATCGCATTCGATATGACATTGAGCTGTATTTTCTGCAGCTTCAGTTTATCCGCCCATATGACTTCATCCCGCAGTTCGTTTTCCAGGATCAGCTTCACGCCTTTTTCATCCGCCGTCGGTTTCAGGGCGTCAATGATGGCCATCGTGCATTCCCGGGCTTTGAGAGCCTCCGGCTCAATGACAGCCTTTCCGCTTTCTATCCGCGACAGTTCCAGTGTATCGTTGACAAGATTCAGCAGAAGATTTCCGGAATCCCGGATTTTTTTCAGATATTCCTGTTTCTTCTCCGGATCCTTCTCTCTTAAGGCAATATCCGTAAATCCGATCACTCCGTTCAGCGGCGTTCTCAGGTCGTGGCTCATGCTGGATAGAAAAGCGGATTTGGCTTCGTTTGCCCGGTTCGCCTCCAGCATGGATTCCCTGATCTGCGTCATCTGTTTCTGTTCCCGCTCATAGGCTTCCGTGCTGTCCGAACGCAGGACCAGGATATCGCCTCCCGGATTATCAAGCCAGCAGTACTGCAGTCCGATGCAGGTTACTTTGCCGTCCACGGTATTCGTGTAAGACGCTGCGCAGTGCCCGTTCGCCCAGAGATTCTTCAGGATACGTTCAACGGTTACCGCTTCCCTGAAATATTCCCGCTCATCGTCATTTTGGATCTGGGAAGCAACGTACCTGCAGCATTCGCCATAATCAAGGGTTTCCCCGATCTCTCCGTTTCTGACCCACGGCTTCCGGCTTCTGAACTCAAATGTCTTTGCATAAGGATGAATGATGCCGATATAGTCGAAGTTTTCGTTGATCAGCTTGTCCATGATCAGCTCATCCCGCTTCCTGGCATCAATATCAAGGGAATAGGTAATGGCCTCAATATCTCCGCTGGTCGGGTTCTTGGCCATGCTGAGTATGCCTTCCCGCCAGTGCCGGATACCGTTCTCATAGATCACCGGATAATCAATGACTGCCTTTTCTGTTCCTTCGCTGAATTTTTGGATCAGAAGTTCCCGGTCAAATCTGCCGAAAAATTCCTTTCTTACATTTTCATCCGCGATCAGCGCGGCAAAATCCCGGAAATAGCCGTCCACGGTACCGGATTTCTGGACATCCATGACATTCCGGATCCCGCTTTTTCCTTTTCGGCCGTTGCCGCACCAGTTTTTTGTCAGGTTCAGATGAAAGGAACCATAGGAATTCGGATTGTCCAGCTGCCGGTAGGTAATATTGAATTTTTCCTCGATCTGCTTCTGCGAAGTAATATTAATGCCGCAGCCGTAAACGGTAAGCAGCCGGCCGTTTTTATCATTGATCCTCTTTAACGTCATCCGTTCATACTGCGGTGTCTTCTGACCCGGCAGCTGAAAACGGAATTCGCACAGGACAGTCATTTTCCCCTGCTCAATATCCCGGTAGCATTTCAGAAAAGCGTCCCTGCCGCCATCATCGACAAACGGCACAAGCGATTCCGGGGCATTTTCAATGACAGGCGGAACACCCAGTTTTTCACAGATTTCCTTTGTATAGCCGCTCTGCATCAAGACAACCTGATGCTTCTGCATGTCATACGTCCATACGATCAGCTGTGCTTCCTGGGAAGCATCCACATACATCTGATGGCTTCTGGCTATCTCCAGTTCCTTTTCCTTTTCTGTCGTGATATCCTTGATCAGCAACAGAACGGCATCATGCCCGCACCAGCTGATTTCTTTACCCGTGACCTGTTCCCATTTTCCATGTGCTTCGTCAATCCGGAACTGTTCCCAGCTTCCGTTTTCTGTTTTGATATCCATGATACAGTTTTCACATGGACTTTCGTTTCCTCTGAAATAGCCGTAGCAGGTCTGGTCAAGGAGGCTGTCCGGAGCTGCGTCATTCCGCATTCTGGCCTTTTCGTTCGCATACAGGATTTCATATGACCGGCGGTCTATGACCATTGCCTGCCAGTCGGAGGCATCCAGGATCCTCTGGTAAATGCTGCCTTCCGCCGTCATATTGGCAAACTGGGCAATGATCAGCTGTCCTTCCTCCGTTGCCCCGAAGACATGCGCATAGACGTGAACCCATTCAAAGCCCTTTTCCCTGTGATAAACCCTGTAATAGTGATCAAACGGCAGCCCTGTTTTCAGGCATTTCCCCACGGCTGCCTGAAGGGCCGGACGGTCCTGCGGAATGGTCATGTCAAAGGCATCCTTCTTTGTGATCCCCGTATATTCTTCGCGCGACATGCAAAGAAGCCCGGGAATGTTTTCCGAAAGATAAAGCGTTTTCAGGTCACTGCCCTTTACAAGATAGATTGCCGTATTGTCAGGCTTTGTCCCTGTAAAACTTTCCAGAACTTCATCTGTGGTCTTCATACGGTTTCCCTTTCTCATTTTTCAGGGGAAATTTTTTTATTTCAGGTAAAAAACCGCATCAGTGTCTCTCTGATCTTCTGTTCTTCCATCGGTTTTGTAATATGGGCATTCATTCCGGCCTCTTCGGATTTCCGGATATCCTCCACGAATGCATTCGCCGTCATGGCAATGACCGGAATTTTTGCCGCATCCGGTCTTAAAAGCGCGCGTAGTTTCCTTGTTGCTTCGTATCCTCCCATGACGGGCATCATCACATCCATCAGGATTGCATCATAATAGCCCGGTTCGGAAGCTTCGAATTTATCCAGGGCTTCCTTTCCGTTTCCGGCCCGCTCCACCGTTGCTCCCGCTTTTTCCAGCGTGATCTGCGCGATCATCCTGTTGATCTCGACATCATCGACAATGAGAATGCGTTTCCCGAAAAGATACTGATCCGGCGTGCCGCCTTTGGAATCCCCGGAACAGACTTCCATGATCTTCCCGTACAGGATGCTGCGGAAGAGAGGCTTTTTCAGGATCCCGTCCGCGCCCGCTTTTCTCGCACTGTCTTCCAGTTCCTTCATGCTCTCATTGCAGAGAATCAGGATGATCGCCTGCTTTGATGCGGCTTCCCTGATCTTTTTTACCGCCTCAACGGGCTCCTTCTCACGATCGATCAGGGCAACCAGATAAATACCCGGGTCTTTCGCCGCTTCTTCTGCCGCAAGGGAAATATCCGTTGTACACCGGCTCTCCGCACCGGCATCGTTCAGCATTCTGCAGACATCGGAGCCGTAATTTTCCGTTTCTTCGACAACCAGGATTTTCCTGCCGCGCAGAAACGTATATGTTTCCAGTGCCTCTTTTTCATCCTGAAGTTTCAGGGGAACACGGACCGTGAAAACGGACCCCTTTCCCTTTTCGCTTTCCGCCGTTACTTTTCCGCCCCTTGCTTCGACAATGCGCTTTACAATGGCAAGTCCGAGTCCTGTACCTTCCACCTGATTCACGTTCGAATTGACTTCCCGGTTGAAAGCTTCGAAAATTGTTTCCAGCTTTTCCTTCGCAACGCCTATGCCGTTATCCTGCACACGGAACACGAATTCCGACATGCCCGGATTTTCCAGCGGATTCTCGCTGATATCAAAATTGATCTTTCCGCCGTCCTGCGTATACTTGTTTGCATTATTCAGGATATTGATCAGTACCTGCTTCATCCGGACCGGATCCCCGTAAACAAATTCATGCTTCAGGTTTTCCATATGCACCCTGCAGTTCTGGCTCTTTGCTATGCAGAGCGGCTGTATGACCGACATGATGTCGCCTATGACCACCGGCAGGGAAAAGGCATCGTTTGCCAGCACCATTTTTCCGCTTTCAATCTTGGAAAGGTCCAGCACATCGTTGACCAGGCTTAAAAGCTGCTTGGAAGATGTCCTGACGATCTTCAGGTCATCGGCAGCCTTGCCGTAGTCTCCGCTCTCTATGCTCTGCTGCGCCATGTTCGTCATCCCGACAATGGCATTCATCGGAGTCCGGATATCATGGCTCATATTGGAAAGGAATTCCGATTTCGCGTTGTTCGCCCTTTCGCTTTCCGCAGCAGCCGCTTCCAGCTTCAGGACATTTTTCTGTTTCATCCGGAAGGCATACAGCAGAATGGTGATGATGATGGCGGAAAGAAATCCGGCAACCAGGATGAGAAGCCCGAATTTCGCAATGAAGTCCCGGAATGTCATCGGGAATTTAGTCGAGAAATTGTATTTCACTTTGATTGCCTCGACCTCGTCCTGGTTCAGCGAACGGATCCCCTTGTTTACGATCGAAAGAAGCAGCGGATTTTCCGAAACACGGTCCGCCGCACAGTAGTTGTATTCCCCCTCGCTGGTAAATGTGTGCCAGAGTACCAGCCGGCTGAATTCCGGATGCTGCAGGGTCCCCGCCAGAATATCGGAGTTCTGCATTGCCGCATCCGCTTTCCCGCTTAAGACCATCCGCATGCAGTCCTCAATGGTATCCGCGGTAACGATCGTATAATCCGGATGATAATCCCGGACATGCTCTATTGTGCCGATCGCGCTTGTCGGAAGTGCAACGGTATATTTCCGGTCAGGTTCAAACGCCTGCCCTGCCGGTCCTGCAATTCCCGTCAGGTTTTTGAAGAATCCGAGAGACAGGTTGATGTTGGGATCGTTTCTGTAAACTTCTGTCCGGATAACGCCGATGGAAATATCCACACCCGGATCTTTAAGACCGTCTACCACGGCTGTCCCGGCAGGAAGCGTCTTATACTGAAATCTCAGTCCAGTTTTCCCGGAGACCTGTTCCATGATCTCCCGGAATATCCCCGACAGATTCCCTGTTTTCGGATCCGCATAGCACAGCGGATAACGGTCGCTGAATCCGGCAACGGTGACAAGCGGATGTTCCCGTATATATTCCTTTTCTTCTTTTGTGAGGTTGACTTCTTCGGATGCATTCTGTCCGCTCAGATACCTGTCGTAAAGATCCGCTGCGAAATCCGGCCTGTCGGAATAGATTCTGTTGACGGCATTGTTGAATTCAGTGAAATACCGACTCGGTTTTTCCGCATCAGCCACAACATAGAACGGGATCGGGTCCGTAGCTGCCACAAGCAGATAATTACCCGGAATATCGCCGAGTCCGCTCCGGCAGACAGCATCTGTCTCTCCTTTTTCCAGTGCTTCCGACATGGATTCAAGATCGGGATAACACATTTCCGTATAGGGAAAGCCGTGTGCGGCGGCAAACTTTTTCAGAGAAGTCTGGGGATACGTGTTTGCAACGACCCCGATCTTCATGCCGGAAAAAGACTGGTAATCTTCATACCCGATATCCTTATCCCCTTTCAGGATATAAAGACCGTTCGTCTGTTCCCCGATCGGATAGTTCGTATAAACATACTGGTTCAGCCTTTCTTTTCCGTAACTGACCGGCATAAGAAGATCGATCTCCCCGTTCTTCAGTTTCCGGGACAGGGATTCATTGTCCGTAACCGTTATTTCAAAATTCCATCCCGTATATTCGGAAACAAGGCTGAGATAGTCAGCGCCGTATCCGGTATACTTTCCGGCAGCATCGCGGCTGATAAAATTTCCGAGATCATAACATCCCACCCGGACAGTAATGCCGTTTTTTGTAACGCCCACTTTGTCGGAATCCGCTGCATCTCCCGAGTCTCCGGAAGCACCGTAACTTGCTGCTGAAAAAACGAAGCAGGTCAATGTGAAAACAAAAAGCAGAAAGGCTGATGCCTTTCGCAGAAAAGAACATTTTCTCCTATATTGCATTTGCTTCACTCCCTTATCCTCATGTTACATTTGTATCTAATAAAAGATATATCTATATGCTTATGAAACTAATCATACACCAACATACCGGTATCTGTAAATGCGTAAAAAGGACCAGATGGCTTAAAATATTTTGCAGGCAATACCGGGTTCGAAAAAGTCACCATGCTGGAATTTAAAAAGCACGATGCCGCTGATATGGCATCGTGCCGTACATTCGTTTATGCCCTGGCAGCGCTGCGCTTTTTCCCTCTCTGAAACAGCAAGGTCAGGTTCCGCATCAGCGATTCCTGTGCAATGGCAAATACGGTTGCCAGCATCAGACACTGATAGGAAATATAGCCGATGGAAAACAGGGAAGAAGCGAAAACGGCGCAGAGTATGAAACCGGCTATGCAGATGCAGAGGATTATCTCTCTGTACCGGTTCATCGGTTCGCAAAGGCGGATCAGGATCATGAAGCCGACCATGGAAAGCAGAAACGTACTGGCAATGCCTATATCCGCTTCCCGGATGGAAAATACCCTTCCGAATACAACCAGCGCCGCAATGGCCGCGAAAGAAGTTAGCGCCGCCGGCAGCGAATGAAACAGAGTGACCCTGATAAATCTGCCGTGCTGTTTCTTTTCGTTTGCTTCCAGCGCCAGAAGAAATGCCGGAAGGCCTATGTTGAACATGGAAACCAGGGAGATCTGCGACGGCTGCAGCGGATAGGTAAACGCATTGATGATGGAAAATACCGCCAGCATCAAAGAAAATATATTTTTATACAGGAACAGGGTAGCCGAACGTGTCAGGTTGTTGATGTCACGCCGCCCTTCCGAAATGATCTCTTTCATATGGGAAAAATCGGAATCCAGCAGAACGACCTGTGCCGCCTGTCTGGCTGCATCGCTCCCCGCTCCCATGGCAATGGAACAGTCCGCCTCTTTCATGGCAAGGATGTCGTTGACGCCGTCTCCGGTCATGGCAACACGGAGTCCCTGCGTCTTAAGCGCCCGGACGATCTGCTTTTTCTGTTCCGGCTTGACCCTTCCGAACACCGTGTATTTTCTAACGGCATCGTCAATGTCAATATCCAAATGAAGCCTTGCGGCACTCACGTAATTTTTTGCGCCGGGAATTCCGACGGATGAAGCTACGGAACTGACGGTTTCCGGGTTGTCGCCGGAAAGCACAAGCACTCTCACTTCCTGCTCGGCAAAATACCGGAAGGTATCCCTGACATTGGGACGCAGGCCGTTCTTCAGGCTGATGAAAAGAAGCGGTTTAAATACCGAATCCGCCTTCTCTGCGAATACCAGGACACGCTCTCCTTTCGCAGTATATGGCCCGGTCAGTTCACTGTATTTTTTGAAAGTTTCATCTCCCAGGACAAATTCCGGAGCGCCCAGGCGATAGACATTCTCCGCCGTTTCAATTTCCGAATATTTGAGTCTGGAAGAAAACGGCACGGCGGAAACGACATCCATCTTATTTCTGCTCTTGTAGCGGGACCGCAGCGCCCTGGCGGTGCTGTTGTTGTCCGGCAGGGAAGCAATATAGGAAGAAAGCTTCTGCTCCGCATCATGGAGTTCCTCTTCCTTTTTCCCTTCCGGCGTAAACACCTTTGTGACCTTCATCTCATTGTCGGTAATGGTTCCGGTCTTATCCACGCAAAGGACATCCACCCGCGCCAGCGTTTCCGTGCTCTTCATGTCATGGAGCAGCACCCTTTTTTTTGCCAGCCTTGCCGCCGAAAGGACAAGCACCAGTGTAACCAGCAGATAAAGCCCTTCCGGTATCATCCCGATGACCGCACCGACCATGGAAACGACCGCCGTCTGAAATGAATTTCTGTTAACTGCCATGCCCTGGATCATCAGTATCGTTCCGATCGGAATGATCAGAATGCCGGCAATTTTTACGATCAGATCAATGTCATGGATCATTTCCGATTTCTTTTCCTTCATTTCCCTGGCTTTTTCCGTCAGCCTGGAAATATAGGATTCCTTCCCGACTTTTGTCAGGCGGGCCTGACAGGTTCCGGAAACGACAAAGCTTCCCGACATCAGGCTTTCCCCGGGGAATTTTTCAATTTCATTTTCCTCACCCGTAAGGAGCGCTTCATTCACCATTATTTTTCCGTCCGTGACATCTGCATCCGCCGGGATCTGCTGTCCTCCCTCCAGACAGATGATATCCCCCTGCCGGAGGTCATTCATTGCAACGGGAATTTCCCTGTCCTCGCGCTTTACCTTATAATAAGACTGCGAGATCAGGGTCAGGCTGTCCAGAATTCTCTTGGCTTTAACCTGCTGGATGATGCCGATCAGGGTATTGGCAACGACGACCGGCAGAAAGGTCAGGCTCTTGAAGGAACCCGCAATGATCAGAAGTATCGAAAGTCCCAGGAAGATTGCATTGAAATAAGTAAAAACATTCTTTTTAACAATTGCTTTCACATCGTTTTTTTCTTTTTCGTTTGTCCGTTTTTCAGCCATTTGCCGGTCATACCTTCCGTATAAAATCAGAATTTATTTCTGTGTCTTGTCACGATCTGTTCCTTCAGTTCACGGAACGCATCCGCATATTTTCCGGAAACCGCTCCCGGGTTCCCGCGCAGTATTTCCTTATGAATGCGTTTTAATGTACCCGGCATTGCCTTTAATTCCGCGAGCCTGATTTCCATGGTACCCTTCAGCTGTCCAATTCTGTTTGACGAGGCATCTTTAAAATCTGCCTTTGCAAGCGCAAGCTGGACACGCAGGTTGTCCAGCTCCGCCCTCGCTTTTGTCATGGCTTCCAGTACCTTTGCAAGGCTCAGAGCAGCCCTGACCGAAGAAATCATGTCAAAAATAAAAATCACGGTGATAAAAATGACCAGTATTTCAAGTAAATCCTGCCGGATGCCCGTTATCCCGCGCTCCACCGGTTTATTGATGACCGTTGTAAAAATTACCGTCAGAACTCCCCACGCAATCGAGGATTCCAGACAGATATAACCGCCGAAATTGAATTTTTTCCCTGAATAGTCCCAGTACCGTACCTTGAATATCCTCTCCATGACAACACCCGTTACGTATTCGAGCACGGTAGCGCATATCATTCCCAGAAAAAACATGGAAACATACTGACCGGGGAACACAGAGGAAATCATGAGCATCATAATACCGCCCGAACCGTAAAGCGGAAGCACGGGACCGCGCAGGAAGCCTCTGTTCACGAAATGTTTTGCATGGAGCGATACATAGGAAGACTCAAAGCACCATCCGAAAAAACAGTACAGATAAAAGAAAGCGAGCCACTGGCTCCAGGTATAACCGTACAATCCCTTTTCCTCCGTTGTCTTTTGGCCCGGCCGTCCGGCAGGGATTCATCTGCAGAAGCTGATTTCTTCGCGAATTGTACAGTACTTATCCGCAAAAGTTACAATCCACCCTTCCCGGGAAGCCGGCGGTATGACCGTCAGCGGCCACATGTGGCGCAGAATAATGTTCTTTTCCGTTACTTTGATCTTAAAATCCCGTTCCGCGTTTTTTTCAGCCGTGGACGGATGATAAAATCCGTGCAGCTTCGGATGAACGTTTCCCGGAGCGGCACCATTATGATAATCGTAACAGAAATAATCGTGGAGCAGCGCTCCCCTGATCAGAGAACGCTCGTCAAACCGGATTCCGTATTTTTCAAAAAAGGAAGCAATCCGCATGCTGAAGCATGTCACATGGATACTGTGGGCCATGACGCTCGTATTCCCGTGCTGCCTGTATCCGTCCGATTTTCGGAATGTCTCCGAGGCAAGTATGTCTCCTGCTGCCTCTTTCATTGTATATTTCATGCATTTCCTCCGGATTTCACGCCTGCACATGTTCCGATACAGTATAGCACGCTGCGGAAAGAAAAACCTCCGCTTTCGCAGCAGATGAAAATCCGCGGTTTTCAGTGCTGCATTATAGGCGCCCGCCATGGAGATCTTCTGCAGGGTGTGTAATGTTGACCGCATATAAAACACGTTTCAGTATTTTCATGACTCTGCTTCAAAGCACCTTTCAAAGTGGCAGTGCAATCCGCAACATTCTATATTATAAATCAGAATGCCGGATTTTATAGTGCCAGGACGGCATCCATGCAGTCATTCTCCGCAGAATTTCCGAGATCGGAAACAAATCCGGACAGGTCACTTTTCAGATAACGGTACAGGTCCCGGTTTCCGCCGTATTGCGACAGCACAAGCCGATGCAGGATCCTGTCCGCGGAAAGGCGAAGCGATTCCGCGCATCCGGACATGACTGTTTCCTTCAGCCGTTTTCGTTCCGCTGCCGAATACGGTTCAAACGGTGTTTTTTTCCCTGATAATGCGGCGGCAATCAGATTTCTCACTGCAAATCCGGCGATATTGATAAACAGTTCCGCGTAATCCCCTCTCCACCTGTTCAGGATATCCCGGATGCCGGCTTCCGGAAGTCCGTGCAGAAATTCCTGTTCGAGTGCGATGCCGTCAATATATTCCGAAATGAGATCGATCCCGCATTTGTTCCCGGACACGGAAAGAAGCGGATAATCCAGCGTCAGGAAATGTTCCTGCGGCGCAAATTCCGCATCATACTTTTTAAAGAATTCCGGCAGGCCATACAGTACCGTATCCCGGTATGCTGCATTCCCGTAATCCGAAAAACCGGCTATGATCTCACTGTATTTTGCCGCGGCTGCCTTGGTCTTCCGGACAACCTTACGGTATCCCTCTTCATATGCTTCCCGGGCACTCATGCGGAAAACAGGATAAAGTTCCGGTCCGCTGCCGCTCTCTTCATTTTCTTCCAGGCAGTAGATCACCGCCTGCATCAGCTGCCTTGCCCTGTCATACGTAACGGAAGTGCTTTCCCCGCGGGTATACCGTTCCGTCAGTCTCCCGGCAACAGAAATCAGTTCTTCCTGCGAATACTTCATTCTTCCTCCCGTCTTCCCGCACGTATATTTCTTGCGAGTTTTTCCAGACAGGTATCCTCCAGATAATCCGCCGATCCCATACAGTCCCCGTTAAAATGTTCTTTCATGAAAGAAAGCAGTTCGTCATCCGTAAGACGGTCCATGGATTCGTTTTTATACAGATAAAAAATTTCCTGCAGGCGTCCCAGCGTATCCGCGTAGTTATCCTGCCATATGTAAGGAGAGTCGCAGAATTCCGCGATCAGCTTTTTCAGGATCCCGCCTCTGAACTCCACTCTTTCCTGCTCCTTTAAAATTGCCTTTCTCTCCTGCAGCAGAACTGCAATTTCTTCCTCGGAGAGCACAAGGTTGTATTTCTGCGTATCCTCGTTCATGGCTCTCAGCTCTTCCTTCTGCCGCCTTTCGCCTTCTTCCCGAAGCCATCCCATATCATCGTTCATACCTGCCCTCCTTCCGATGAATACTCTATATCATATATCCGGCAGAATTTGCAGTCTTGAACAGGGTCCTGTTTTATGCTAATGTATAGACGTAACGAGGGAGGAAATCCGATGATTTCCTCCCTCGTAATTTTCATGTCTTTTCCTGAAGATATAAGCTCATTTTATCAGTCTCCGGAAAATGCCCTTTACCGCCTCAAAAACCGGCCATTGATTTTCCGGAAAAACTGCTGTATATTCTTATCGGCAATGGACTCGTGTCCGGATATGTTTCGGATGTTATGTCCTTTTCTTTTTGCCGATAGCGATTACAAATAATTTTTATTATATAATTATATATATTTTATGTAATTAAACACTTCGGATATCCAGTTTATCCGGAAAACGGGGGACACCAGTTTGAAACTTGACCTGAACGATATGCTCTATGCGCTTTCCTATGCGCTTGACTGTGTGGAAGGAGAACTGCTCGGCGCACGGGCCTTCCATTCCGAAAGAGTCGCCTATGTAGCCGCAATGACGGGAAAAACCATCGGGATGTCCGGAAGCAGCCTGTCGGAGCTTGCGGCAGCCGCCGTTCTGCATGACAATGCACTGACGGAATATATCGGATCCGAACGGCAGTCCCTCCAGAACAGAAACATAGATCCCGATGCAGACCAGAAGCTGTTCTATGAGGAAATCCACAATAATTTCGTACGCCACTGCTCAGCCGGGGAAGAAAACGTACAGGTCCTTCCCTTTTATGACCATATCCGCGGCGCCGTTCAATACCATCACGAAAATGCGGACGGAAGCGGAATCTACCATCTCATGCCGGACGAAACCCCTGTCTTTGCACAGTTAATCCACCTGGCGGATGTCATTGACAACCTCTTTGACCTGAGCACGGTCGATGAGGACAAGCACGGGAAAATCCACAGCTTCGTGAAAGAGAACCGGAATACTCTTTTCAGCAGCCGGATTGTCGATGCCTTTGAACAGACATTTCCCATGAAAACCGATGCGCTTCTCACGGAAAACGCATCCCGCACCCTGCTGCGGGACATCCTGCCGGACAGGACAGAGGAATATACAAAAGCGGAAGTGGAAAAGATCGCTTCGCTTTTTGCCCACATCATCGATTACAAATCTCACTTCACATGCACGCACTCCATAGGGATTGCCCGCAAGGTCCAGATCATGGCTTCCTGCTACGGCTTCTCTCCGGAAATGCAGACCAGGCTGTACCTGGCCGGCGCTCTCCACGACATCGGAAAATGTTCCATTCCGAATTCCATCCTGGAAAAACCGGACCGCCTGACCGCGGAAGAATTCAACGTCATGAAAAAGCACGCCCTGATCTCCTGGCAGATCCTGGACCGGATTGAAGGCTTTCAGGATATACGCGACTGGGCTGCACTCCATCACGAAAAGCTGGACGGACACGGATATCCGTTCGGCAAAACCGCCGATGAGCTTTCATTCAACGACCGCCTGATGGGCTGCGTGGATGTTTACCAGGCGCTGACGGAATCCCGTCCGTACCGTCCCGGAATGACGCACCGGGAGGCAATGGCCGTCATGGACAAAATGGTATCGGGCGGCTTTATCGATGCGGACATTACCCGCGATATCAATTCCTGTTTCGGCTGATGACCGAACCCGCGGCACAGGTCAGTATCTCCTTTCCTTACGAAAAGGCCGTTCTGAACGAACTCCGGCAACATATGAAAGCATATGCTCGGAGCTTAAAGGTCACTGAATTCCACCATAAAAAAGAACCCTCCCTGCCGGATTCTGTCCGGCAATTCGGGTTCCATGCAGCCGTTTGGCTGCTTTTTTACTTTACTTTCATTCATGGATTTTATTCCGTCTGTTTTTCTTAATCTGTGAAATGCAGAGCTCGGACAGACACAGCAGAAGAATGATGATACCCGCCTGCATCAGACGGTTCTGCATTGCCTCCTGCCCCGTGATCGGGAGATTTCCGCGCGGAATGGTATCGACAGGAACATCTTTCACGGGACCCAGCGGTGTTTTCGGCTGCGTGATCTCCGTGGTACTGTGGCCCGGCGTATTGCCGCCGCCCCCGGGTGTATTTCCTCCCGGCGTAGTGACTTCGCATTTCGGACTGGCAGTCAGGTCGTAGACCGTTTTGCCATCTTCCATACCCGGAATTGAAATCAGGAACGGATCGAACGTATATGTTCTACTGCCGGTTTTCAGGGTATCCGTGCTGATCAGATAAAGAGCGGGCGAGAGCTTTGCGAACACAGCCGCACCGTCAGCAGAGGATTTTGTTTCACCGGTTTCCGGCACCTGATTTTCGGTGGCATAGGATATGAGCGATACAGCCGCCGCTTTCCATTCAGAAGAAGTCGTGAGTCCGTCCAGGGAAATCCCGGAAGCGGAAAAATTATCCGACAGCACAAAAGAACCGTCCGTGCCGACATATCCGGCTTCATATATCCGGACCGTCAGCCCGTCAATCCCGGAACCGTTATACCGGTATGACAGGGAAAGGGAACCGGATGTTTCTTCCGTGGACGATGCCGCATAAGCCTGCATCGCTGTCAGCATAAGCATGCAGATCAGAGAAAACATCAGCACTGACAGACGCAGTTTATTTTTCATGAATCCGCATGCCCTCACTTTCCTTCATTTTTGTTCCGTATATCCGTTTTCTTCTTTTTCTTTCTTACTTTCCGTATAAGGCTGAAAACCGCCAGAATAAGAACAAGTGCAACAACGCCTTCCGCAATCCAGGTTGATATGGTCAGCGGACTGATATGCCGGCTTTGCCTGACTGCTGTTTCCGTTTCTGTTTTAGCTGTTTCCGTTTCCGGTGTCGGAATCCGGTGCCCGCGTACCAGCAGCCGGTGTGTATTGACCGCATACGGCGTGCAGGTAACCAGTGTCACATAATCCTTTTCCGGATCAATAGCCAGATCCTGTGTTTCTTCCGGCAGAACCGTCTTGATCTGATCGATCTCGTATGTCAGGACCCGTCCCGGCACACGGATGGTAAAGGTATCTCCCTTTTCCAGCTGGTCCAGATCTGTAAACAGTTTTGAGGAAGGCAGTCCGCGGTGTCCGGAAAGAACCGCATGTGTGCCGTTTCCGCCGACCGGAAGGGATGTTCCTTCAATATGTCCGACTCCGATCTGAAGAACGGTATCCGCCGTTCCGTGATAAACCGGCAGATTCACGCCGATGGACGGAATTTCGATCGTTCCCATAATTCCGTCCCCGCCCGGATTCAGCAGGCTGTCATATTCCTTTTCCTGCTCCGGCTGGAACGTTCCGAACTGATTCCCGCCCGACTGCAGTAAAGAGCTGTTATACTCTTCCGCCTTCTTCAGCATATCCGTATAATCGGTACTGCTGAGCGATGAAACATTTTTGTTGAAAGTAGCGATTGCCCGGCTCTGATTCCGTTCATTCAGATAATTGCTGACTGTCGGATACAGAAGCAGGGAGAGGCCTGTGAGAAAAATCAGGCAGAACAATATGGTCGATAAATGCTTTTTCATAAGAACTCACTGACCTCTTCCAAATAGTACAGATAAAGCATCAGATCTCTTCCGATGATTTCTTTTTCTTCATCACAACCAGGATGCCCGCAAGGATGACAAGGAGCAGACCTGCTGCCGTAAAGAGGATTGTGCCCATGCCGCCGGTGGAAGGAAGCGTGGAACCCTGATTGTTTTTAACGGTCGCACCGACTATACCCGTCGAAGTATCTCCGGCAGTCGTAGTAGAACCAACGGTGATATTAAGAGCTGTCAGAGCATCCGAAGCAGTGCCGCTCCAGTTCTGCCCGTTCACAGTTGTTGCCGTAATCGTCAGTACGACCGGATCAGAAAGCAGGTTATAACCGGCAGGTGCCTTGGTCTCCTTTAAATTATAAATTCCGTCGTCAAGACCTTTTACCTTGAAAAGGCCATCCGGATCCGACGATATGAGCTTGGTTGCCTTAGTTTCATCGGTTGTCCATCCGGTCAGTATATCGTTTGCAACTACGGCATAATATGTCGTTGCAGTGCCGTCCACGGTAACCGTCTTATAAAGTTCAAATTCCGCACCGGCAAGTTTCTTTGTTGCGTCCTTACCATCAACTTTTGTGGTATCCAGTTCATAAGTGAATACGATTACCTTGTCAGTCGGTGTTTTGCCGGTATCACCTTCTCCGCCCTCGTTGGAGTTATTGGAGAAAGTCAGATACACTTCATTTGGGTTGCCGTCCAGACCGATGACTGCACTGCTATTCAGCGTAGCATTATATTGTACTACGATCTTACTGGTTGCCGATACAGATGTGATTAGCTTTAAATTTTCACAAGTAACTGTTAACTTCTGTCCGTCAGCGTCAAGCGCCGCGGAAAAATTGCTTGTAATTTCAGCGTTACCGACATATACCTTGACAGAATTCAAATCAATGGTCAGTCCTGCAGATGCTGTATCATGAAATACATAATTGTAGGTTGTATAATCTGCATAGTTAGACGGCAGTGTTCCGATCAGTTCGAAAGGAATAGTATCGCCGATATTGTAATCCGCAACATCATTATATCCTGCACCGTAATTTTCATCTAAGGTATATTTTACATTTTCCTTTACCTTTTTAACAACAGACGGAGCAGAACTCTTGGATTTAACCTCAGTATTCCCTACCACCTGCAGGATAAAACGAGTATATGCGTCTGTAGTCTGTGTTCCGTCTGTAGTCTGTGTTCCGTCTTTATCTTTGACAAAATAATAGCCTGCCGCAAGTCCGGAAATGGTATATTTCCCGGTTCCTACCACACTTGTTTTCGCTACCGTAGCGAGATTCTGCCCTATAACCTGTGCAAAAGCTTTTGCTTCAGCGGAATCCCTTGTAATCCCGCTCATTGCCTCAGCAACGTCTGCCGCAGACATTCCATCGGTAAATTTGCTACCTATGGTCGCATCCGCCACTAATGCAGTCAGCAGAGTACCACTATTTACTCCGCTGCCCCACTGGATATTGGAAAGAATTCCATCAGTGCTTAAATCCCCTGTAAAAATCTGATACGCTTCATAGGTGTGCCCGGAAGCCGCATTTGTTACAGTAATTGTGTATGGACCAGCAGCCGTAGTATCATCCGCATACCCGCTCACCGGAAACGCCATCATTAATGTCAGTGTCATCAATACTGCTAAAATCCTCTTAATCTTTTTCATCGCTCGCTCTCTTTCCCTTTTTCTGAATTTGAATTCCTTTATTTCCGTTCCGAAGCAAGATACCGTTTGCTTCAATTTTGTTATATATGTACATCAGGCAGCTCAGCAGCAGAAGTGCAAGGCCACCCGCTGTATACGGGATAGTACCGGACCTGCCGGTTGCAGGAAGTTTGTAATATGTCCGGTAGGTATTGGTAAAGGCAATTTTACCGGATACATAGCTCTTATATGACGAAGAGCCGTCTGTGTTATAAAGGATATCTCCAACAGAACTGTTCATCAGATAATCCCCGGTTGCGGTTTTCGTATAGGAATAGGTAACCGGAACCGACAGATAATACACCGTACTGTCATAGGTAATATTGGTATCCGTACCTGCTGTCTCTTTTACGAGATAGTGGTAATTTTTTGTAATACTTTTGGTTTCCCCGTTTGTCACTTCCTGAAGAGATTTCTTTTCGTCATCTGTCAATCCGTTTCCGTAAGTATAGGGGAAACTGCCAAACTGGCCGGTATTCAATGCCGCAGGTTTGGAAATGGTAACAGAATGCGGGTCTGGCAGCTGAGACGTCACACCTGATACGTTCCTTGTGTTATCTGCTTCCATTGTAAAGGTAAAGCTGTAAGAACCGTCTGTCGGCCATGTCCCGTCATAATTTTTAGTGACATCCACGCTCTTTGTTGAAGATTCGGAATTGATCTTTCCGGTAAAATCCGTCCGGTGGCATTCAGCAGTCTCGTAGATGTCTTTCGCTATCACGGTACCGTTGCAGTTCTGGCTCAGGTTGACGGTTGCGCCAACGGCAACAATGGAACCGTAAAAAGGACCTGACATATTAATTGTTTTCCCCGATGCATTCAGGAAATTCCAGATCACCTTACCGCCTTCAAAGCTTGTTGTCTCTCCGTGTGCTGAACCGCCGGCCGCTTCATAGACATTTCCGTCGACATATAGCTCCAATGAAGGAAGTGTCAGGCTGCTAATCCCGCTGCAGTCGACATTAAATACAACTGTGCCGTTGCCTGTTTTGGTAAAACCGGTAATTGCCAGCTTTCCAAGTGCTCCGACTTGTGCCGGCGTCAGTTTAAATACATCCAGAGCATCAGAAGATGAAAGTGCATATTCTTTCCAGTCAGTGGTTCCCGTTGTTGTCGTAAAAGAATCTTTCATCTGGACAAGTTCTCCGATTACAGAACTGATATTCGTACATTCCTTCTTGACCGCCTCAATATCGATATACTTCAGTGTCGGAGAATCCTGGTAAACATATTTTGTATTCAGCACTTCCTTACTGCTTAGATAAATACTATTTCCGTTATTTTGTTTACCGTCGTGTCCGACGGAATTTCCTACCGCAAGAAGGCTTGTTCCGTCTCCTCCCTCTGTACCGGTATATCCACAGTTAAGCTGTGTGCTTTGCGAGAGGGAATTGGCAATATAGCCGCGCACTTCATGATTAATATTTTTTGTTCCCCAGTTAGCCTCTGCGACAAGATTGTTGCAGAGAATATTTCCGTTACAGTGGGATTTTATGGTCGCCGTACCGAAAGCAACCAGATCAAAATTCCCCGCGATCCCAAAGGCACGGTTGCTGTTATAGAAAAGTGAATCGGTATTGGCGGTATAGGTTTCGGCTGTCGAGTCCACATAATGATAGACATAGGCCGGTGTCTGTTTGTAATGAGAAAAAGTGGGATCAGACATCGACTCCAATGTATAGCAGTTGTTATCCCCCTCATACTTCACGAAATCTTTTGTCCAGTCAATACTCGTATAGGTAAACAGCGCCGTCACGGAAAGGCTGTTCAGATCAAATTCGACTTTATCGACTGCCGGATCGCTTAGTGAAACGGACTGATCTCCGACGCTTTCCACGTGGATATCGTCCGCGCTGATCTCTGTCGCCTCTGCGGTGGAATCCGTCTGACTTTTTACATCGCTGTTTAAAGGAAGATGGATGACATGAACATTCTCCGGAGACACTGTGGAAGATACACCGGAAAGCTGCTTTTCCTTCATCTCCATGGATATCTTCACGGAACCCGCTTCCGGCTCGCATTCTTTCCCGTCTGCCATGAAGGCAATATCGTAAAGCAGCGTATTGTTTTTATTATAGAGAGCATCGGATGCGGAAGCTTTCGCATTCAGTGCATCCATGTAAGCGTTATAGTTATACCCTTCGGAACTTTCCGTTACGGGGGTCACCCGGAATTCGGCATTCAAAGGAACTGCATTTCCCTGCTGAAGTACCGCAGTTACTTTCACTTCACTGTCTTCATAGGAAAAAGTTCTGTTTTCTCCGCTCGTATATTCAAAATGGATCTCGTCTCCGCCAACGAAATTATTCCAGGATGTACCGTCAACGGAATAGGAACCGAGACCGTTTTCCGATGCGGTCACATCCGAAGAAGTCGCAGCTATATCTGAACTGCTGTCCGCATTTTCCGTTTCCGCATCCGCGGAACTCGCCGTAGCGACAGAAGCTCCTCCCTTACGGAATGCCTTTACGATCTCGCCGTTGACAGTCGTCTGCACATACGTATATTCGGTTAAAACAGGAGTTCCGTCCGCATCGCTCGCCTTTTCCACGTCCTCGACCGGCGGGTTTTCAACATCGTCCAGCGGAAGCGTATCCGTAAAATCAGGCATTGCCATATCCGTATATAAATCAGAAATCGGATCCCCGAATTCATCCACACATGAAATACTGAGTTCAGGAACATGGTCCTGGCTGTCTCCGGTGTCCACAGTCACATCGCCGTCTCCCAGCGCCCCGTCATCCGCATCCGAGGACGTTGCCTGACTTACTTCATCGGATGATCCGAAAACGGAGAAAGGAGCAAGATCGGAAAAAAGGCAGAAAAAAAACACCAGTACAGCCATAGCTGCTGCACTGACGCGTTGGATTACGCTTTTCTCATTTCCCGTAAAATGTCGCATAAAGTTCATTTCCCTACATCATTCCCCTTAACAGATAAATATAATTCTCTACATGGCTCATTCTATTATCAGAATGTTCCGCCAAAGTTTCGCCTGCGTTCCACTTTCGTTCCTGAAATGCCGTTATATAAAAAAAGATACCGGCATATGCCGATATCTTCTTTATGTTAAGTTTCTGCAGCGCCTATCTGTTGGACATCAGATCGGAAAGAGTCATCTCTCCCCACGAATAATTGCTCATATATGAGCCCAGAAATTGATCTTTTGATTCCGGTTTCCCGGAGAAAAAGTCAAACAGATCACACTGTACCTTTTCCGGTACAATTCTTCTGGCGCTCTTTTTTGTTTCAATAATGTCTTCTATTCCGTATTCTTCCAGGATTCCCTTAAGCCTTAAATAAACCTTCCTGCAGCGGGTATGCGTAAGCTTGTTGGCCGTTTCATTTTCCCACAGACAGCTGATAATTTCATCCGATGTGATGAAGCCTCCTCTTCTGTCCACAAGAAGCGCCAGCAGTTCTTTGGTCTTGGCATACTGAAAAGGTACTGCCTTCCCGTTGACAAAAATATCAAAATAGCCGAATGTACGTATGAATATTTTTCTTTTCGCCGCATCCGCATCCGTTCCCGCCGCAGTCTGCCTTGTCTTTACGGGTTTCCTATTCAAATCCGGCAGATTTTCCGAGTATACTACATAGCAGTCGCCGCCCTGCTTCTTTGCCTGCAACATTGCCTTATCGGCTGCCCGGTACAGCTCGTCAAACCCTGTCCCGTCATCCGGAAAAAATGCCACGCCTATGCTTACGGTCAGTCTTTCCGAATCGTTCAGTTTCCTGCTGACTGCATTCTTCAGAATATCGACTCTGTTCTGCACAATTAGTTTATCCGGAAGATTGACTGAGCATATTCCCAGTTCGTCTCCACCTATCCGGCCGGATATATCGTCTTTGCAGATCACGGTCTGTACGGTATAGGCAACTCTGCTCAGAATGGAATCCCCGTAGGAATGTCCGTACTTGTCATTGATCTCTTTAAAGTGATCAATATCAAGGACAACCAGCGCGCTGACCAGACTTTTATCCGCTGTCTTAAGTCCTTTTCCCATTCTTTCGGCAAATGCAGTACGGTTTAAAAGGCCGGAAACAGCATCAAACTCCGCATTTCTCAGAAGTGATTCTCTTTTTTCCTTTTCCTCACTGATATCCTCAATGTAAAAAGCTGCCTTGATTTGCTCGGAATAAGGATCACGGTACATCTGATAGGATAACTTCATCCATTTTTGTGCCTTGCCTGACTCTGCCGTTCTGAATTCCAGTGTCCCGAGACTGATTCCGTTTTCGAAAGCGGATATCAGACGGCCTTCGGACATAAAAGCAATAAATTTTTTTCTGTCCTCCGGACAGATAAACCGTTCCGGAAGATCAGACAGGATACCGGTATAGCTTCCGGATTCAGGAAGTATGATGTCCGCACATGTGCCATGATCGGCATATTCCAGGGTATCCAGCGAAAGATTGTAAATGGTTTTAAATACTTTTTTTCCTTTCCCCGGCCGGTTTCCCTGTACCTTATTTAAAAGGTAGATAACTTCCTTCTCATGTTCCTTTGTAACATCATTAAATGACAGAACCGCATAGTCCGGCTTTCCGTGCCTGTCGAAAGAAGTCGAATAAAAGCCTTTGTACCACCGCAGAAGGCCGCATGGATTCTTTGCCCTGCAGAAAAATTCCCCGTTCGGCTTGCCGTCGCGCATATCCTGAAAAAGCTGATGCATGCTCTGCATGCTTTCCGCATCAATCAGGTCGCTCCGAAATAGATTCACGGAGAAAGCATCTTTTTTAATCCCGGGAAGAAATTTTTCCGTCTGACGGTCCATCAGTTCCAGCCTGTCATCCGCAATATTATATTTAATGATATTCCTGACAAAATTCCCTGTCAGATCATGCAGCATTCTTTCTTTTTCCCTGAGATTTAAAATCTCGGTATTCTTCGATTTTTCTTCCGTAATGTCATTGAAAATCACGATTGCTTCCGCTGGTTTTCCCTCACGGTCTCTCAGTATCCGGTATCTGCCGCGGTACCAGTGAACAGACCCGTCTGCAAACGTTCTGCCTATATCCGCTGTCTTCCCTTCCGTTCCCATTCTGATCGCCTTGAAAAAAGAAACATAGGAACTAATGCATTCTTTCAGCAGATATCCCTGTTTCACCACAGAATAGGGAACATTTTTCAGTATTGACGGCAGATGGTACTTGGCAGCCAGATCTTCCGGCATATACATATCTCCGCTGGCAATATTAAAGCGATAAATGATATCATTTCCGAATACGGCAGCCGTTCTGTATTCTTCTCCGTTAATCCGTTGTTTTTCTTCCGCCTGTTTGTACTCCGATATATCCGTCAGCACGCATAAATAAGCCGGGGCATTTTTCCTGTCATGGATCAGATGTCCCCGGCATAGCACCCAGATAAGACTACCGTCTTTCCGGATGCAGTGATATTCAATTACATAATTTCGTGCTTTATCGCTGTATATCTTTTCCAGTCTTCTGATCGTCTGCTCATAATCAGGAGCATAAAAAAAATCCCGGTATCCGTTTTTATACATCATGGCAAACTCATCCACAGAATATCCGAGAATTTCGGTCATACTTTCAGAGACATACCTTAACGGCCGGCCTATGTCCGGGCCTGTTACGTAAAAACCCGTGTCCGGTATTTTATTAATCTGCTCTAAATAAAATGCATCTTCTTTCGGATTCATAATAAATACCAAACCATAAGTTTTTTGTGTATTCAACAAATCCAGTCTAGTTTATATCCGTTCCACAAGCGTTCCTTCTTGTCACGATACATGAATTTACGTGCTTTTTTCGATTGCAGCAGACAGTTCCCGGAACAACTGCCCAGGGTTAATGGGCTTTGTCACATACCCGTTCATGCCCGCCGATTTTGCTTCACGGACGCTTTCTTCAAAGGCATCCGCCGTCATGGCAATAATGGGTGTATTTTTCGCATCGGTACGCGGCAGGGACCTGATTGCCCTTGCCGCTTCATATCCGTTCATGACGGGCATCTGAATGTCCATCAGAACAGCACAGTATTCTCCCTGCGCAGAAGTGCTGAAAATTTCGACTGCCTGTCTGCCGTTTTCAACATGGTCAATCTGCAGCCCCAGCGAATCGAGAATACGGACAGCTATCTCCGTATTGATCTCGTTATCTTCCGCAAGAAGAACCTTTCCGGTAAGCCTGCGGTTTTCCTTCCCGCCTGCGGTCTGCCCCTCCGCCCCTGTCTTTCCGGTCAGATCTTCCGGCAGCACAAAACCGACCCGGATCCGTGTGCCTTTTCCGGGTTCGCTCTGCACCGCAATGCTTCCGCCCATAAGATCCACAAGCCGTTTCACAATGGAAAGCCCGAGTCCGGTTCCGCTGGAAAGTTTTTTTCTCTCCGGATTGTCGAACTCCTGCGTAAACGGCTCAAACATGATTTTCTGAAACTGTCTGCTCATGCCGATGCCGGTATCCGCTACCTCGAAACCGCATTCAATCATACCATCGGAACGTTTCACGGCATGCGAAGCATAGGTGATGACGCCGCCCGCCGGTGTATATTTCACGGCGTTCGACAGCAGGTTCAGGGCAATCTGATTGTAGCGGACGCGGTCAACAAGCACGCTATGGCCTTCCGATGTCATGCCGCCTTCAAGACGGAACGTCTGGCCGTTCTGCCGGCAGAGCGGCTCAAAAATACTGCGTATGCTCTCAATATATTCGTTGAACGGATACGGCTCGGGATGCAGTTCAATTTTCCCGCTGTCGATCTTGGAAATATCCAGAACATCATTGATCAGACTCAGCAGAAAAGTATTGGACGACTCAATCCTGCTTAAATCATGCATGAGTTTTTCCCGGTCGTCCGCATCCTCTTTTGCAAATGCAGTCATATTGGTGATGGCGCTTATGGGTGTACGGATATCGTGGCTGATGCGGGAAATGAATTCCGTTTTTGCATTGTTTGCCTTTTCCGCGGCGGCAAGCGCTTCCATAAGCTGTCTTGTGCGTTCCTGTTCCTGTATGTACGTAACCGTGATATCCGTCTGCATCACCAGGATCTCGGACCTTGTTTCGTCAAGCCAGCGGAACTGGATCTGTTTCCGGTGAACGGTACCGTCCGGCGATGTGCGGTCGTAAAGAACGGAGTATTCTTCGGCTTTTTCAAGATGAAGCATTATATTTTCGACAGAAATCTGCTCATACGGTTTTTTGATACTTTTTCCGGAAAAATACTCCCTTACGGCAGACTTCACGTCCTTTTCATAATCAATTTCGCTTCCCGGTTTCCAGCCGTCATGACAGGTCATTTCATCCTGCGAAATGCTCCTGATCATAAGTATGCCGTCTTCGACATTCAGAAGTCCCACAAAATCGCAGTTCTTTTCGATCGTAAGTTTTGATATCTGTTCTGACTTCTTCTGTTCACTCTTGTCCCGTGAATAGTAGAAAGCCAGCACATCCCCCGAAGAAGGTTCCGCCATCAGAATAATACGTGTTGATATCCATGTCAGTTTACCGTTAATTTTCCTGCCGTATTCCAGCGTGACATCACGTCTGCCTTCACGGAAAAGCCGCACCATTCCCGCATGGCTGCAGCATCGTATGAATTCCCGGCGCTGTCCGGCATCCGGTATCTGCGCCGCGGCGGAAAGCAGCGTGCTCAGCGTTTCCGGATTCTGCCTGTCAATTTCAGGTTCTGTCTTTCTTGCCTCTTCCAGAGCGGCGGCATCTATCTTCACGGAATGTGAAATTCCGCTTCCTGCATTAAACGTGGTTTCCGTATCCTTTGTCACATTGAAGTTGGCTGTCGCAAGGTAGACGCCTCGGAGCAATTCCACGCGCAGTCTCTCGTCTGCGATTGCCTTCTCCGCTTCTACGGTCCTGTCCACATTGAATATATTGCCGATGGCCTTTGTCGTATGCCCGTTCCCGTCAGGCACGCTCATCAGATGAACTCTGTACCATCCGGATTTGCTTTCAAAATTCATAAGGACCGTGCATTCGGCTTCAGGCGCCCCGCTGTCAATTGACTCTGTCATGGAACGGTATGCCTTTGCATCAGCCTCATTCAAGCCGATAAAGCGGATAAAGGAATCCGGACATCCGTTCATGATCCTCGGAAATTTTTTGAGCCGTGCAGGCAGGATTTCCGCCTCATACCGGTGGCGCTCAGGATAATAGATAAAATGTATGATATCCGAATAGGACAGAATATCCCGGAAAACAAGTTCCTTTTCCTGCAGTTCCATCTGTGCGCGGATCAGTTCGTCCACATCATAATATGCAACATAAAAGCGCTCGGTCTGTTCGTTCAGCGGCACGTGATTGGCAACGACTTCCACCCAGTGGCAGTTTTCCGTGCTGTCCGGCAAACGGAATCTGCATCGAAGCTGACGTTTTTCCTGTATGGATGTTTCGACCTCTTGAAGCAGCTTCGGTCTGTCTTCCTCGTATACCGTAAGAATCACATCTGCTTCTGCATATTTTGCGTATGCTTCTTTCGGAACGCCGATCATCTGATAAAAGCCGTTATTCAGGTAATTCATGGAAAGATATCCGTGCGTGAAATCAAACACGCCTATGCCGGAAGGAATGGATTCCGCACTCAGCGCACGCTCCTTTTCCAGTTCGGTCACATGCTGCCTCCGGACCTGTTCAATCTGCTGCTCATACAGGGGTGTCAGATCGGTCTGAGTCTCCATGATCAGATCACGGCGGGAATCCAGCCAGACATATCTGACCTGCTTATACATACAGCCCCCCGATGCGTTGAGACAGCGGTAAACAAATGTATCAGACCCGTCTTTGTTAAGGCGGGCTACAATATTTTCCAGTTTCCCGTGATCGGAAAACAGTTCCCGGTCCTCCTTGCAGATATAATGTTCGGCAATATCTCCGAATACGGCGTTGTAATCCACGCGCCGGTGAGAATTTAGTCCGTATGCGCTGTCTTTCTGCCACAGTTCATAAGTATGAACAGACGGATTGATCAGACCGATATGATCACATTTTTCTTCCGCTATCCGTGAAAAAATGCTGTCGCTGATTTTCCTGCCCGTAACATCGACCGCACAGGCAATTCCTTCTACATCTCCACCCGCAGTATTCTGCATCATGGTGATGAAGCCGTCCACCCAGATCGTGCCGCCTTCGGGCGAACGGACCGGATATTCGATTGACATCTCCGTGACGCCGTTCTGAAACTCCCGCAGAAGATTCGGCAGAGTAAAACGCGCCATATATTCCCCGCGTATTTTCGAATCCGTAATGGTATCGGCACATGCCGCAAGGTAGCCGTCGGCTTTCCCGGAGCTTTTCTGTTTCCATGCCGTTTTATCGGGACTCTGCACATCAAAGCAGATATTCTTTGTCAGATTCAGCCTGAATATGGCCAGTGCGTCCGGGTTCGCGGAAGCGATCTGATGATACAGATTGTAAAAGCGTTCCTCATCCTGTTTCTGCCGCTGCTTCTCAACAGTGATATTGGTAATGTAAAATGCCGCCGCGTCATGACCGTACCAGTCTATGTCCCGGATGTCGTAACGGTGCCAGCGGTCCAGCGCCGGATTATAGCTTTCGTCAATATGAGCAGCCCCGTTCTTAAGGGTGGAAAGGAAACACCACGGACACGGAGCATCCAGATTATCAAAGTACCGGAAACACTGTGCATTCCGGTAGTTGCTGCTTTTGCTGACTTTCTGCGCGTTTTTATTGACGTAAAGCAGCTCATAGGTGTGCTTATCGATCACATAGACACTTGTTTCAGTATTGTCCAGGAGATTTGCGTATTCCAGAGAAGCCGAGGCAATGGTAGCAAAAGTTACCATGATCACCGGTGCGCCGGAGTTTTCCCCTATCCTGCGCGCCTTCGCACGGATCCATATAAATTCTCTCGTCTTATGAAGGATACGGTAAGTCAGCGTAATTTCGGCAGACTCGTCGGTGTCCTGCATGAGCTTTTTAATTGTTGCGGCAACGGACGGCCGGTCGGACAAAAGCACAACTTCCGATGCATCTTTTTCCGTCAGTGCTTGGTATTCGTCAGGCGTCATGCCGGACAGAGACTCAAGACCCGGGGAACAGAGCAGCGGCTGCAGCACGCTGTTTTCCACACGGTAAACAGCGTAATCGCCCGGGTTTGTCTGTCCGATCATCGTAAGAACCTGAGCCGTTATCTCCATGCCGCTTTCCTTCCCGCCGGGAAGAACCTTCCGGCTGAACTTATGCAATGCTCACAACAGCAAATTCCAGAAATTGTGCATAATTAATTATTATTTTATCAACCCTCCAGATAAATTACAATGTTTAATATAGCTTATTATGTATTATTTAATTTTTAATCGTAAGTCCATAAATTTTCTGCTGTTTAAAAAAGCCCTCCCGTCGGATTTTATCCGACAAAGAGGGTCCTCTCTCCTGTCCCAGGGTCTTTTTTTATCAAGCAATACCCGCATAAAATGATCAGAACCGTAACAATCTGGAAGAAAGCTTTTCTCTCGCAGTCGAAAGCCTTGATTTTACCGTTCCGACCGGAATGTTCATGATTCCGGCTATCTCCGTTTCATTGTAGTCGTCATAATACTTCAAAATCACAACGGATCTCATCGACAGGGAAAGAGAATCCAGTTCCTTTCTGATTCCCAGTCTTTCCGTAACGGCAGTCACATCTGCTTTTGAATTGCCGGAGAAGTGATTTCCTTCAGCTGCGCCTATAATACTGCTTTTTCTTTCCAGCAGTTCATCCAGAGATTCATCCTTATTCCGGTTGGTATGCCTGTAATCCGACATACAGTTATAGGTGATTTTCCCCAGCCATTTTATAAATGTCTGAGGTTTATTCAGTGCCGGCAGATTTTTATAAGCTCTGATGAAGGCCTCCTGAACAATGTCTTCCGCAGCATAGGGATCAGACATCATCTTGTAGACATAGAAATACTGCCTGTCATACAACAGAGAATAAATTTTATCAAAAGAATCTCTGTTCCCGTCCTGGAACTCTTTTACCAGCTGTGTGATATACGCATAATTCATTCTATTACCTATCCCGTCATATTTTTTTGTTTCTTATCCCGATCGGAAAAAGGAACATTCCACCCTGCAGCCCTTCATATAAATAAAAAGCACAGTCTTTCGACTGCGCGGCCTGGCTTTAGCGCTTCCCGAACAATGCTTACTCAACTGAATCTATTATATTTCAAATTACATATAATATCAATAATATTCTATATAAATAAAACCAAAACTTTCTTTTGACAGCAATAAACATAATTATACCTTCGCCGGTAAAAACCGACGAAGGTTTCGCGGAAATTTTTCCCAATTCTATAACTGCTGTTCTGCCGAAGCACCGTACGGCAATTCCGTATTTCCGTTTGGTTTCCATGTCCCGTCTTCTGCATCCGGCACATAGGTGGGTTTCAACGGCACCCGGTCGTTAAAATGTCTTTTGCTTCCGTCCACGGTCACATCACCTGTCGCCATGCTTCCGTCCGGCAGGAAATAGTACAGAAAACCGTCCGGTGCACGAAGAAGTCCTGTCCTCATCGCCCCGGTTTCCGGATCCAGGTAATACCATTTCCCGTTATCATAAATCCAGCCGGTCTGCATATAGCCCGAGCTGCCGAAATGATACCAGGCGCCGTTTATCTTTAGCCAGCTTCCTGCGGCATAGCTGCCGTCCGGATTTCTGTAGCGCCACCCTTTTGAATTCCGGCTCCATCTGCTGCCGGTAACGGAAGAATCCCCGCCGGATCCGCTTCCGTTATGTACTGAATCCGGGGTGACTTTTATCCAATGCGCATACGCGGTCCTGTCCGAAAAAAGCCTTGTGCCCGTACTAATCTCTTCACCTGCGGATGATGAAGAAAACCATCCGAGAAAACGGTATCCGCTTCGCGATGCGGACGGCACCGATTTCATGTATCCGTTCTCATCCGTCTTCAATGACCTGATATCACAGTTTCCCCCGTTCGGGTTAAATGTAACAGTCCGCGCGGTATTATGATATACATAGATATATTTGCAGGTCTCTGTATTGTCTATGAAAAACACATGCCAGATGGTGTAGAGGACACCTCCCCAGGTGAAGGATTTCATCTCCTGCGGCTGCCCGTCTTCAAACCTCTGTCTTGCCGCGGCATCGGAAAGCGTCGCATATTCCGTATCCGGAATTTCAATGTCACAATACGCAATCTCCGCGTTACTTGCGGAAGCGCCTGCCGGCATATGATAAGCTGCACTTTGTCCGGCCGTGAGCGTCATCTCATCTCCCGGGCCGATCTCTTCAAGTCTGACCTGCGTATTTCCTCCGCCCGCATCGGGCACTTCTTCCCATTTTGCCGTAACGGATACTGCCTTTCCCGGCATGATGAAACCGGCATCCGTACTGTCCGGATTGTCAATCGTCACATCGGAAGAAGTCCATCCCGCAAAAATATATCCGGAACGCATGCCTGCATGGATCCGGACGGCTGTGCCTTCCTGATAACTGCCTGCACCGGTTGCAGGAGCAAAACTGTCATTAACCGCAACCGGATAAACCGCCGGCGGTTCTTTTACCCAGACAGTTCCGGAACCATCCGATTTATAGGTGTGATAGCCGGCCTTTGTCGTCGGTGTCACGAAATCTCCGGCGGATACGGCAGCTTCGTCAGAAAACTGGATATATGCCGGAGCGGTTACAGTGCCCTCCACCGTTACAATTCCGTTTGCCCTGGTCATGACGCCGACCCGGTTTGCCGTCACGTTCCCGCCGATCGTTACATTGCCGGAGTAGACGCCCGCACCAATCCCGATCGGCTCATCCAGAATATTTATACCGTTTGCCGTTACGCTGCCCGCAACATAAATTACGCCATCGGAAGCATAGACGCCCTGGTTCCACGCGTTCACATTGGCTCCCACATTGATTACGGCATCGGAAAGAGCATGGACGCAGGGATTATTTCCCTGTAATACGGTACAGTCGCCGAGAACCGTCAAAGCTGCATTTGTGCCGGCAGCATAGGCAGCCTCGCCCGTAAATCCTGTTGCTGCTGCACTGGTCACGGTGGCACGGGTATTCAGTACGTTTGTGCTGACCCGCACACCGTAAGTATCGCCGGTCACATTCAGCGCACCGATTCCGGCAATGTCCACCGAACCACCGGACTGCACTGAAAGCCCGAAACCACCTGACGTGCTGTTTACTACATCCAGTATATGTCCGTTCAGATCAAAGGTTATTGCCTGCCCCTCGATAAAAATACCGCCCTGATACCTGATATCTTTCAGCAGTTTGATTACAGCCGTTCCGCCCGGCGGAACAGAGGAAAGCGCTGCATCCAATGTCGTATACCGGATACCTGCCATTTCGCAGACCTCCTCAGATGCCTCCAGAACCGGCACGATAAACTGCTGCAGGTCAAGAGCTTCGGTTGCATCCAGAACCAGCACGGCAAACTGAAATACGCCCGCCTGTACCGGGGTACCGGAAATGGAGCCGTTCTCTCCCATTGTCAGTCCTGCCGGCAGATTGCCGCTGTCAAGGAAAAAACGATAAGGTGCCGTCCCACCGGTTGCACTTAACGTATGTGTAAACGGTGTTCCCACGACAAGAGGCGGCGGCATACCGGGTACCAGCAGCGGATGCGGCATATTGTTCAGGATGTCCATGGAAGCAATCGGAGCCAAAAGCCCGCCATCCGCTGCCTGAACACTGCCGGGAATATAGGTAAGCCCGACGGCTTCACCGCCGCGCACCGGGTCATCAAAATACAGCTGGACAAAATTATTGCTCCCGCCATGCAGCGTGGCATTCATGATAGGCAGCGTTCTGTCCAGTCCCGTAATCGTAAACCCGTCTTTTATCCGGTTCACAAAATCCGTTCCAGACAAAGCGCGGTCAAATGTCAGTCCCACACCTCCGCCGCTCGTCACTGCCGCACTCTGCAATACCAGAGGCGCAGGAACTGCCTGTACCTGCACAGGGAACTGTACGGCAAAAAGGAGCAGCGACAGCAGACCCGAAAAATATTTTCTGACAGCAAACCGTTTTCCGGCTTTGAATAATCTTTTCATAAGCCTCCTTTCCTGTCTCTGAACTTTTCTCTGAAAATGACTGTGAAAATGAAAGAGCATTCCGGTTCCATCCGATTTTAAGATAAAGGACAACCGAATGCCCTGCAATCTCCCGGTTTTGGGAAAACAGCATGATAATGCCCCTCCTAAAACCGGGAGGGGCATTCAGAAAGGGATATTCAGGAAAGAGTATCAGGTATTGCAGGAAATATGTTTTGCACTATTCTCCGTCCTTCCGGACAAACGCAGCTCCAAAACGGAGAAAAAGTTCCGCACGGCTGTTGATTCCCAGCTTTTTATATATCGACTTGCTGTATGTTGCAACGGTGGACGGCGTGAGTTTCAGTTCCGGGGCAATCTGTCTCAGTGTCATGCCCTGAAGCAAAAGCAAGGTAACCTGCTTTTCTCTCGGAGACAGGCAGGTATGATCCAGAGAAGAAACCTGTCTTTTTAAAACGTCCGAATCCGAACGCTCCGTTTTCGGCAGAAGCATGCACACGGCACAAAGTTCTTCTGACCAGTCGGCAAAAAACAGATACCTCGAAAATAGCGGTGAAAGAAAAAGAAACACAGCAAAGAAAGCAGAAACCGTAATGACAGCGACAGGGGTTCCCGGAAACCGAAGCTGCAGCAGTTCGACCCCCAGGAAAAGTATTCCGATCATCGCCATGCAGAAAATGACAAGCTTCTTGTGCATTCGGAAATTGCAGAACCGGTTTGTTACGCATCCGACCAGGTAAAACACTGCAAGAAAACCTGTTTCCTTCAGTTCCGCAAACAGATGCGCCATTTCCGGCAGCCCGGCATGCCACATTCCGTAGCTGAAAAGAGAGGACAGAAAAAACACATTACACAATGTCCATATACTGCCGCGAAAAACCGCCTGCATGGCTATGCACAGAAACAGCGGCAGCAGTTCCAGCATCCCATACAGAAAGGAAGAAGGAACGCACCGGAAAGCCGGCGCATAAAAACCCGTTATGCGAATGGAAAAATAGGCCATGAACAGAAATACAGTAAGCCAGACACTGCCATTAAACCGTACTTCGTCCCTCATGCTTTTCCCGGAAAAATCTTCCTGCCTGCATCGGAACATGGATACCGCAAGAGATGCAACAAGGACCAGGGCAAGCATCTGACGGAAAAGCAGGGAAACCTCAGGCAGCAGTGCAAACAGCTTGATCAGACGGATTGAAATGAGCATCAGCGCACATCCGAAGAACCGTTCCGTGTTGTTCAGCACGAACACAAAGGAAAAACTGGCACAGGAGACACAGCCGCCTATCCCCGCCATCAATACCAGCATGGACAGAAAAGCAACGTACCCGAAAGGAAAAATCAGCCAGGGGACAATGCCGGCCAGAGCAAGAACAGCGGCAGCCCTGGATACGGTTGCCGCATTGTTTTCCCGGCAGCAGGCAAAAAACGCAATCGCACCGGCCGTGAAAAAAAGAAACGCATAGGCTGCGGGTGGAAGCCCCGGAATTCCGGAATGAACATTCAGGAAAAAATCTTCGACATTAACAAAGATCATGGCAAGCGGGAATGCAAAGAAATATGTCAGATACTGTCTTCGGATCCCACGCAGCGAAAAAGCTTCCCGCGTCCCGAACAGTTCACGCACGGATTTTGACAGATCCTCAAGATAATGATTATTCGGCATACCGGCTTCCTCCTGCAGCTTTCATGACCGTTTACGGTATCATTGGATATTCGGGGTTATTGTATTTTCATCGTACAGGATATCCGGGATAAAGGCAATCCGTTTCCCGCAAAAATATGAAACAGGCTGCCCCATGGGAACAGCCTGTTCCGTTTTGCCTGATCATCCGTTTTACATTCTGTTACCGCAGCCGGTGCAGAATTTTGCATCCGGCGAATTTTCCTCCCCGCAGGCCGGGCACTTTACCCCGAAACGCCTGCCTGTGGGAGCACCGCAGTTATTGCAGAACTTTCCGCTCCCGGCAGGTTTCCCGCACTTTGGACAAATGATGGTCTTACTCTCCAGTTTATCTTTCCACACGGTTTCCTTTTCTGCTTCCTCATCAATATTGCGCTGCATGGCGGCTGAATATGCCTTTGCGACCGATACATTCCGCCGGGGTGCACAGTCAGTACACAGCTGTTCTTCCTCATTGAAGCAGGCATCACAAATCCACTGGTGGCAACCGTGGCAGCGATGAAAATGCCGCTGTGCTTCATTCTTTGCGTGTTCAAAAGCAATTTCATGTTCCTTCTGCCACTCCGGGCTCATACCGTTAAAACGTTCGGAGAGAATATCTCCGCCGCGTTCCAGTGACCATCCCAGATCTCCCATCCGGCCGCCCAGAAGACTGCCCAGAACTCCTGCACCTCTCGTGAATTTCATAAGCCCATGACCTTTTTTAAATGTTTCCGATTCCACAAAACTGCTTTTGAAGCCGTCATGACAGAGATCGCAGTAAAAAGTAAACTGAAAACCGGCTTCGGTGGAATTGTCTTCATAGTTGCTTGTAAAAGACTGCAGCATCTTTACCTCCTTTGTCCCTCAGGCCTCAGTTTTTTACCGCAGGCCGTGCATTTTCGGTTTTCAAAAAACTGCAACACACCACAGCGGGGGTTCCCGCATCGGATCATCAGTGTTTTCCCGCACTGTTCACAGTTTTCCTGTACAAAAGTGCGGCCGCCGCAGTGAGGACAGACAATATAAAGCGGCCTGCCGCAGCCGGAGCATACCGACTGTGTTTTTTCAACGGGGCGAAGGCAGGCCGGGCATAAATACCCGAAAGGACTGCCGCTTCCGCAGGAAGGACAGAACCTGGAATCCGGCTCAATGTAATCCCCGCAATGGATACAGGGTTGTTTATAGCCTGCCATATTCAGTCCTCCTGTTTCATTCCGCATTCCCCGCAAAAACGTACGCCGGGAAGGAGTCTGGCACCGCAGGATTTACAGACTGCGGGACCCAGTTTTACACCGCACTCCTGACAGAACTTCACACCGTCCGGATTACGACAGCCACACTGCGGACATATATGCATCGCCTCTTCCTGCTCCTTTTCCTGCTCTGCCTGCTGCTTTTCCTGTTTTGCCGCCGTCAGCTTTTTCTCCGCACCGGCCATCTTTTCCCTGATACCGGCAAGTTCCTCCTCCTGCTCCGAAAATCTTCCCGTATTCTCCGCCAGAACCCGTTTTCCGATCCACGCAAGGATTTCCGTTTCATTTCTCTGTAGTTCCTCTATTTCGGACTGCAGCGTAATGATCTTAGCGTCCGGATCGTCCTGAGGCATAAAACCTGACAGGCCCCGCATCAGTCCTCTGAAATTTCCATACAGATCATTCGTCAAATTTATTACCTCCTTCCTCATAGAACTCACGTGGCTCCATAACCATCTTGCGGTAAAGACGAAGTATTTCCGTTTCATCCGATACATTCAGCTTGCAGAAAACCGAACGGAACAGTTTTGCGGCATTTCTGCGGTCCAGCAGCATAGTCTCAGCCGTCCATCTTGGTGTATATCCGAGCCGGAACCATTCAAACGCCTGCCGTTCTTCTTCGTCCAGCAGAGAAATCCTCCATTTTTTCTCATCCTCCGCCGTCAGTCCTTCCGGCGGTTTCGGAATGTCCTGCCCTGCGGAGGAAATATGAAACCAGTTCATGACACGCCTCCTTTCTGATCCCCCTGATTCTGAATGAAAAAGGCCGGACCTGCAATCTCCCGGTTTTGGGAATGAGCAAAAAAATACCCCTCCCGGTTTTGGAAGGGGTACCTTGATTTCTGTCTTTAAAATACATTCCGGTGCAGATCAGCCTTTTGCAAAAACAGGAAAATCCTTATCTCTGCCGTAATCCTTAATCTTATCAATTCCTTTCAGAATATCCATATCCGCATCGGCTATCGTAAAATCAAGATCCGCATTGTTCTTCATATGGTCCGGATTCGCGGTTTTCGGAAGCACGACCGTACCAAGCTGCAGATCATACTTCAGGCAAAGCTGTGCGGCGCTTACATGATATTTTTCGGCAATGGAGCAGACTTCCCTCTGTTTCAGGATAGCTCCGTGTGCCACCGGAGAATATGCCTCGACCTGAATTCCGTTCTTCCTGCAGAATTCGATCAGCGCAAAAGGCGTGTTGCTCACATGACAGAGCACCTGATCCACCATAGGCCTGACCTTACAGGAAGCCAGTATGTTTTCAAGGTCATCCTGCAGAAAATTGGAAAGGCCGATCGCCTTTGCCTTGCCGGCCTTATACGCGTCTTCCAGCGCACGCCATGCTTCCCGGTTTTCGGTAAAATACCGGTTCCCCTCCGCCCGGAATTCCTGCCACGGCTGCGGCGAATGGATAATGATCAGGTCCGCATAGCCCGTATTAAGTTTCCGCAGTGACTCGTCGACAGATGCCGCAACGCTTTCATAGGACTTGAATTCCGCACGGATCTTTGTCGTGACAAAAATTTCTTCCCGGGGAATGCCGCACTTTTCAATGCCTGTTCCCGCACCTTTCTCATTCTCATAAGCCTGTGCGGTATCGATATGCCTGTATCCGATGCGGACTGCATCCTCAACGGCCCGGGCAGTTTCTTCATCGTTCAGGAGCCAGGTTCCGAGACCAAGCTTCGGAATCTTAACACCGTTTGCAAGTTCGTATGTTTCATTTATGATCATTGTTTCCCTCCGTCAGTCCAGCTTTGCATATTCTTCATCAGTTACAGGTTCCAGCCACTCCGTTGAAGCATTCTCTCCGGGAACCCCTACGGAAAGGTGGCTGAACCAGGAGTTATTCTTAGCCCCGTGCCAGTGTTTGACACCGGGATTTATATTTACGACATCTCCGGGTTTAAGATCCTGCGCCGGTTTCCCCTCTTCCTGATACCACCCGTATCCGCTGATGCAGACGAGGATCTGACCGCCGTCTTTATCCGCATGATGGATATGCCAGTTGTTCCTACATCCGGGTTCAAAAGTAACATTATGGATCGGTACCTGACTTACGGACAGCGGAGCAAGATATGACCTTCCGATAAAATATTCCGCAAATGCATCGTTCGGTTCCCCGATCGGAAAGACCATGGATGCCGCATGCTTTTCCATTGCCGTCATCGCCGGTTCAGGGTCGCTCCAGACTTCCTTTGCCATCCGGAATGCCGCCCATGCCTTCGGCCATCCCGCATAGAACGCCGCATGTGTCAGGATTTCCGAGATTTCCGCTCTGGTTATCCCGTTCTTCTTAGCCGACTCCAGATGAAAACGAAAGGACGAATCCGTAAGTCCCTGCGACATAAGCGCCACAACCGTTACCAGGGAACGGTCGCGGAGAGAAAGCTTATCCTCTCTCGACCATACTTCTCCGAACAGCACATCATCATTAAGTTCTGCGAACTTGGGTGCGAAATCGCCAAGCTGGTTTCTTCCTGCCGTCTGTTTTACTGCCATGTCTTTTCCTCCTTAAATTTCTTATATCTTTCCGCCCAGTTTCCGGGCTTCGGTAAGTGCCTTATGTCCTTTGATCTCTCCTGGTGTATTGACTCCCCCGGCAAATACCGTGCCGGCAAACCTTGCCTTTGCGAAGCAGTCCACCCATCCCTTCATTGCGGTCACAGAACCCTGAACCGTCGTCTTTTCATCTTCATATGCCGCAGAAAGAAAATACACATCCCTGAACCTGTAGTCCGAAGGGAACAGCGGATTCAGACGGTCCAGCAGCGTCTTCAGCTGACCGGAAATGCTGTAATAATAAACCGGCGATGCAAATGCGAGTACGTCTGCGTTTTTCACCTTTTCCGCAATTTTCGCCGCATCGTCCTTCAGGACACATTTTTCCGTCTGCTGACAGGCAAGGCATCCTGTGCAGTATTGAATTTTCTTCCCCTTCAGGGTGACTGTCTCAACTGTGTTCCCCGCTTCCTCCGCGCCTTCTGCAAATGCATCCGCAAGCGCATCGGTGTTGCTGCCTTTTCTTAAGCTTGATGTGATGACCAGTAACTTCTTTCCCATGGCGTCCTCCTCTTTCTCCGCTGCCTTATTTCTGTTCATTATCCGTATTCTGCTCTGCGGCTTCAATTTTTAGCCGTATGTTTTTTGAAAAGCTTTTTATCAGATGCAGATCCTTCTCACTGACACTGGCGATCACCATAATTCCCGTGCAGTTTGCGGATGTCTCTTCGCCGCCGAAATAAATTCTGAGCCGTCCTCCCGATATGGAAATGTCGCCGTTCTTCCAGCCGGTCTGTTTCTCCTCCGGATCAAAACACCCGATTGCCGTAGAAAAGCAGTAACTGTCTGCAGACCGCATTCCCGACAAAGTGACCGGAAGTCTCTTCCGGAAATCACAGGCGGCAACCGTATTGTTCAGTATTGCCGGTACACAGATATTTTCTGATCGCAGCAAAATCCTGTCGTCCATCCGTCACCTCACAGATAATATCCGCATGTTGATTTATTCACCTGAGGATAGTATGATATTTTAAGACAGGATATGCAATCTCCAGTATTCGGAAAACGGGGCTTATGCCACACATTTTCCGGAATGGATATTATCCCGGCAGGGGAGAACACTATGGAACAGATAGAAAAAATTGATCTGCGCGTGAAGAAAACAAACGCAGCCATAAAGAAGGCTTTTATCGAAATGATCATGGAAATGAATCCGGCGGATATTACCATAAAGGAACTGACTGACCGGGCCCAGATCCACCGTAAAACTTTTTATCTGCACTACACCTGCATCGAAGCGCTGTTTGAGGACATGATCCAGGATATTGCAAATGCCTACTATCAGGAAATCGATAAGATTCCCGCGAACATGCCCATGAAAGAAGTGAACCGCGTGTTTTTTGAATTTTTCAGCCGCCAGGAACCTTATGTGGAACGGCTCATGTGCGCTCCGGAATACCAGGAATTCTTTGACAGAACGCTCCGCGTCACGCTCATGCAGCATAATCGCGCCAGGCATAATCCGTATGCGTATCTTCCGAAGGAAGAACAGAATATCGTAAACATTTTTCTGACCAAGAGCTCCGACAATATGTACCGGCAGTGGGTCGCCGACGGAAAGAAGATTCCGCTTAAGAGGATTATGGAACTGACCGGCGAACTGCTTACGCACGGTGTTGAAAAGCTGGCAAAATAAAGCGCGACTTCATTCCGGTGTGCTTTTTCTGTCCTTGCCGGCGTTCATATTTTCGCCCTGTAATTTCCATCCCGGACGAAATTTTCTTCTTCCTTCACATATCCGTCTGACAATATGTTTTGCGATCAGACAGGCTGCAATCAGGCAGGCCGCCATGATCAGAGTGAACCGGAGAACAAAATTTTTGGTCTGCATACCGGTGTTTGCGGCACTTCCTGTCTGATAACCGGCATCCGCTCCGCTGTCCACGCCGGATGCTCCGATCATGATGTCCCGGCCGCTTCCGCTCTTTTCCGATCCTTGTTTCCGTTCCGACATTATCAGCTGTTTCTCCGGTTCTTTTGGTTTCTCCGTTTTCTCGGGAATGCTTTCCGTTTCCGGCTCCGGCTCGACATGCATTACCGTGTCAAAATGCAACGGGATAACGGATTCCGCTTCCCTGTTTCCGTCCTGTTCCCCATTATCCTGCAGATCAATCATGGCACCTATTCCGGTATGGATTGTCTCCTTCCGTTTTGTTTCCGGAATATCCGCCAGACCTGAGAACGAAAAAGAAAACGATTCTCCTGGTTCTATTTCTGACAGTGTGATCTGTATTCGTTTTTCATTTCCGCTGATATCCGCATCCGCAGGAGTAGCATCCGTCCATTTCCAGAGCTCCGCATTTTTCAGGTCAAGCCCTGCCTTTGTTTTCGCAGGAAAGTTAAATACCATGCTGCACACCGGTATTGTTTCGGAGCTGAAATTACTGACTGAACCTTGCACCGTAAAAGTTTCTTTGTCTTCAGAATATTCGACACTGCCTATTTTCAGATGCACACGTGAAGACGAGCCGGCCAAAGAGGAAAAAGGCCTGTCCGCGATAAAAATCAGCACCAGTAAAAGCAGGAAAATAAACATCTTCCGTTTTTTGATAAACTTATTCATAGGATACATGCACCGAACTCCAGTTTCCCGCCAGATCGCTTATTCTGATATCCAGCGGAAGCTGAGACCGGCTGTATATTATTTTTCCTTTCTGCGGATCTGTTCCTACCCGGATTTCATTGTCTTCGGGATTGGTGACGCTGAGTTTATTCCAGTCTATTCCCGAGGTTAAATCGGAGACCGAAAGACTGACTTTTCCATCCTTCATTTCAGGATCCGCAATCTCGGGAAAATCGGAATCAATGTTTGTAATGCTGATGGTTCTGTCCGAAGTTTTTCCGTTCCTGCCTTCTGCAATGACAGTATATGTACCGTTGTTTTTTATCTGTGCCGAAAATATCCCGTTGTTATCCGTACATTTCTCCGCATTTTCCTTCAGGAGAACTTCACTGATCCGATCAGGATCCTTGACTTTCACTTCTATTTCCTGACTGACCGATGCCGGCATATAATTGATGAGTCGGATACCTGTAATGACCGGCGTCTGGTTCCCGGCATGCATCATCACACCCGCTGAAACGCCTGCGGCAGCTGCCGCAACTATAATGCAGTTTCTCCGGGAATGAGCACAGCATTCCAGCAGAACTAACTTCTGATTTTTCAAAATCAGGAGGAAATAATGCAGCATCAGGCAGAAAAACGGATTCAGTGAATACACCCTGTAAAGGATCCTTTTCAGTTTCTTTTTTGTATTTGAGATCCGGCTTTTTACAGTTCCCACTGGAATATTCATGATATCTGCAATTTCTGTTTCTTTCATTCCGTTGTAAAACTTCATATACAGAAGTGCCTGTGTATCTGCGTCCAGAGAATGAATTGCGTCCTGAACATCCATGCGATTTTCATTTGTGTCGCACTTTTCTTCTGATATAGCGTTCATCACGGAGTCCCTGCTGATTCCTCCTCCGCAATATATGCAGTCGTCTATATTGATTTCTTTTGCATTTCTGTTTATGGATTTTTTCAGATTTTCCATGGATTTACAGTAAGTGATCCTGCTAAGCCAGCTGACGAAGGCCCGCGGATTGATAAGACTGTTAATATTGCTGTATGCATCCATAAATGAATCCTGCACAATATCTTCCGCCATAAAGTGATCCCTGATCATGCTGCTTGCAAAATTAAGCTGACTTCTGTAAAGCAGAGAATACAATTTGTCAAATGCATCTCTGTTTCCGTCACGAAATTCTTCTGCCAAATGTCCGATCCTGTTATAATTCATTTTCCGTTTCCCGCATTCAGCCTAAAATCAGGAGCAGTCCGGCAATACCGGACCACTCCCGATTCTCTGCACAATATTCTATTCGGCTTTTTTCCGAATACTTTTCAGAACAAGTCCTAACCCCAGTAAAATACCAGACAGCAATGCAGGTAACACAGCTGCATTTCCGCCTTCTCCTTCTTTCGGCAGATCGCCCAGAGCTACTTCAATTTCGGGGATTATCATTTCTCCTGGACCACTTTGCGTTGTTTCCTGCGGGATATTCCCCAGCGGAATGGAAGGATGATTTACCGTGACTGTACCGGCACCTCCGCCGCCTCCGGAAGAATGATCATGTTTCTGGTTATTGGTTTTATAAGTGTTGGTAACTTCAAACGAAATTTCTTCCGTTCCGTCTGCATCGGATGATGTCGCGGGATTTCCATAGGACACACTCCAGTTGTCTGGGATATTGATTTCCCTCACATAAAATCCGGTTATCTTTTTACCGGAAGCATTGTCGAGAACTAAATCGTTCCCGACTTCTCCGTCTGCCAGTATTTCTTCATCCGCATCCGATTTTGAAGCGTCGGAAGGTGATGCCTCCGATGTGGAAGCAATCTCCTTTTCCGTCCACCCTGCAGTCCAGTTATCAAAAGCACCTGCCTGTTTATCTCCGATCTCTGTTTCCGTTCCGTCATCAAATACGGCAAAAAGTCTGAATGTAACCTTTTCCGGATGAGTGCCGGAACCGTTCCATGTCTTATGAACAGTAACTTTCTCCGAAGGATTCGGAACCGGTGTATGCTGACTGGCCGTATTTGTAATCGTATATCCTTTCGTGGCATTGCCGGTCACTGCCGCCGTGTATCCTTCCACCGCATCTTCTACAACTGTGTAGGCTACCGTCTTCCCGCCGGACCTCTCGTCCAGCCCGCTGAAGCTGCCCGTCCAGCTGTCCGCTGCGTTCAGGGTCAGTGTCTTGCCTGTTTCTTTTCCGTCCGCCAGGAGTTTCACCGTGACGTGGTCCGGACGGGTCCCGTCCTGATTGTCGCCGTCCGACCATGCCTTCGTGACCGTCACGCTGGTCTGTCCGGGCGTATGCGTATTCGTGATGTTATAATCGCTTACCACTGACTGGTATCCGGCCACCGCATCTTCCGTTACCGTGTAGCTTATCTCCTTGCCGGCCGCATACTTCGGCAGGTTGTCGAAGCTCCACTTCCAGCCGTCAGCTGCCGTCACGTCCTTGCTCGCTTTCTCTGTGCCATCAGCAAGCAGTCTTACCGTGATCTTCTCAGGGCGTGCTCCGTCCTGGTTGTCTCTGTCGTCCCATGTCTTGCCGCCCGCCACGGTTGTTGTCTCCGGGCTGTGACTGTTCGTGACCGTGTATCCCTTCGTGGCATCGCCGGTCACTGCTGCCGTGTATCCTTCCACCGCATCTTCTACAACTGTGTAGGCGACCGTCTTCCCGCCGGACTTCTCCGCCAGCCCGCTGAAGCTGCCCGTCCAGCTGTCCGCTGCGTTCAGGGTCAGTGTCTTGCCCGTATCTTTTCCGTCCGCCAGGAGCTTCACCGTGACGTGCTCCGGACGGGTCCCGTCCTGATTGCCATTGTCATCCCATGCCTTCGTGACCGTCACACTGGTCGTGTGGGAAGTATTATTAAATTCAATAGCAGCAGCCGCACTGCCATCCGTTTTTGTGATAGTCGGAGTAGCTGTAATATTTCCATCGTCATCGGTATCTGACGGGATTACTGTAACATTGTATATTGTTGCATCGTAATTAATGGATTCATCCGTACCGGAAATTTCTTTAACAGTATACTGATATTTCTTTCCAATATCATCTTTCGAATAACTTATCTGATCAAAATATATATTGCCTTTTTCGTCATTCTGTTTTGTCTGCAGTATCTTTCCACTGCTATCAAGCAATTGAAAGCTGAAAACTTGAGTTCCCGGTGCTTTGCCATCTAATGTCTTTTTGGATGAAAGAGTCAGACCTCCTCCGTATTTCTTGGTTTTAACCGTATTTCCTCCCACAGTATTTGTAACCGTGGTGCCCGCAGGAGCTTTCGTAAAGTTCACGACAAAAGAAACCTGGTGTTCACTGCTGTCACTGATTTCTTTTGTATTTTCAATATGTACTTTATGAGTAGTATTATCATACACAGCCGTAAGACTGTCATCACAATTTGACACATGATCAAATTGTACATTTGAATCTAATTTATCGTCAAAATTAATCTCTCCAACAGCAAACGGTACCATTGTATAGGATGCATTTGCATGTGTTTTGAATGTAAAAGTATATTCAACATATTGATCCGAAGGGTCACTTGATATTACCGTTTTATCAACGCTCTTAACACCAAGCGAAGCTGAAGCATTCGATTCCGGGTAAATATTCCGGCTGGCGGATTCCGTCTTACTTGCTCCATCTTCCGTATAGTTTATCACAGCTACATTGTGATAAGTAGCTGCTGTACCTGCCGGAACTATTGCCTTGTACTCGATTAAAAGCTGTCTCCTGTTTGTAAGCAGGGAACCGAAGGTCCATGTTAATTTATTTTTATCATTGGAAAAATTAATCTGTGCCAGTTCATCTGCAGTAAGGTCAACATCAGACTGGTCGGTTTCAGTCCAACAATAAGTAATGGAATCATCAAATGTAAGTCCCGCAGGAAGATAATCAGTAACGATTACATCCTCCATATATGCATGCTTCAGGTTAACGTAGACTCTGTACTGTGTAACAGCCCCTTTATCCGGGTCGTAAATCGAGTATCCTCCTTCTGAAGAATTCCATCCTGTGGACATGCCTGTGCCGTCAGATCCGAGAGCATCTTTTTCGATTGCACGAGATTCCTGACCGGATGGCGACGTTCCACCTGGAATTACAAAAATACTTGCAGAATCATTTCCAATTTCTACGACAGGTGCTATGGTGTCTGTCCCCGTATTGTTAGCCGTTACCCGGAGCGTTATACTGCCTGAAATGCCTTCATTGGCCGCAGCCGTAAAAACCAGTTTATAAACCTGGTTGCCATTGCTATCGGTATGGTCCAGAGAAGCTGAAGAAAAATGAGTCGGGTCCACACTCAGCCTACCGACAGACAATGCCGATGGTACCGTCAGGTAAACGTAATCTCCTTCATTAATAACACCGTAATCCAGTTTGTACTTGATCAGGAATGTAACCGTACTTTCGGAAACATACTCACTGCCTCCGTCAGAGGTACTGACCGTTGCGTGAAAATACGAAGAAACGTCGGCCGGCGACTCATCCGCATTTGCCGTAGATACCCCGATAAACGACATATTTTGCACACATAACATTAAACACAATAAAAAAGCGGCCCATTTTCTCATCACTCTGTTCCTTCCCATATCATCACCCTGTCCTTTCAATTTCTAAATTCCCCACAGTATAACAGCGTACTCACAGACCTCAGCATATATATGTATAATCCAGAACCAAAAAGGTTCACATTTAAGGCAAAAAAACTCACTAAATTGTATTTTTTGATATAAAAATATTTTAATCTTCATGAAAGAATATTATGCAGCCGATTTTTCACAAAAAACGGTCAATTTTTCACAAAGTATAACGAAAAAGGCAGAGATGATGAAAAATACCATCCCTGCCTTTTAGATATAGGTGTTTCAAATTCCCCCTGTTTCCGACCCGCTTTCCCCTGCCGCTTCTCTTAACGTACAGAGGATCCGGATATTGAAAATCCCCTGATCTGTCTGAAAGTCGACCGTTCCTCCGTTCTTTCTGGTAAAGGCAATAACGCTCCGAAGCCCGTAACCGTGTTCCTCGCCTCTATCGGAAACCGGAAGGCCTGTCTCCGGGGCAATACGGACAGTTCCAACAAAGGGATTGCTGACAGAAAGAAAAATCTGCCCCTTGACGGGATAAGCCAGAAAATCCACGTACCGTTTCTTTTCATCCGTTTCCTTTTCAACTGCACGGAATGCATTCTCCAGAAGATTCAGGATTACTGTCCCGAATTCATATTCTGTTTCGGGAACAAGTTCCGGGATAACGGCACTGCAGCGAAATTCCACTTTTTTCTGTTCCGCTTCCCTGGAATAGGAACTCAGCACCCAGTTCACAGTAATATTGCTGCAGAACCGTTTCACAACGGTTGCATCCAGCTCCGCAACGTGTCGTTTGCAGAGCTTCCGGATTGCCTCATAGTTTCCGGCATCCAGATAACATTGAATAAGATCTGCGTGATGTCGGGCATCATGACGGATAATCGAAACTTCGGACTGAGCGCGGTCCATCTCCCTGATCTGCTGTTTCAGTCCGGACGAATAGGCTTTCAGCAGTTCATTGTTGCTGTGCGCCTCGTTTACACGATACTGGATCCTGAGCAGAGTTATGACAAGATAATAAAAGCAGATCATCAGAATGATCATGATCACCGTCAGAATCCTACAGACAGAATAGGAATCGATATCCCCCGGATACAGGCTGGTCGCAAAAATTGCCAAAAAACAAAGAAGCGGAATCAAGCTGAGAAGCTTCATTAGAAGATTGTCGCGAAGAAGTCCGGGGAGCGGCGTTTTTCTGCTGTCATACTGCAGAAGCAACAGCAAAACGGTGCCGAAAACCGACTGCCGCACAAGAACAACTGCAGAGTTCCTGTAATAATGGAAAATGAGAAGACCGAAAACAAATATGGCTAAACTGAAAGCTGCCGCGCTGAATCCGATGAAAAAAGCCCTGGAATCCCGATGCCGGTTCAGAAGAAAGGTTGTGATAACCGTCACCGGCAGGATCAGCAGGAAAAACAGGATTCCTTTCTGGCTCATATTGCCGGAAAAATGGATACTCATATAATAATCGATCAGACCAGTAAACAGAAAACTGACAATAAGAATAATGCCCGCAATCATTTTTATGTATCTGTGGTTCATAAAAAGCCATAGAAAAAGGAGGGCAAATGCTTGGGAAAGCATGCTGAACAGAAAGAACTGTACGTTCATGATTTCGGTGTCATCCCCTTTCTCTCGAGATACTGCAGATATTTTTTCCGGACATCCGGATAAAATTTTCTGCTGATGGGGATTTCCTTCTCATTGTCCATCACTATATGATCCGGGCACAGAGAACGGATATACCGCATGTTCACCAGATAGGATTTATGTGTCTGGACAAACTCAGGATCTTCCAGAAGGGGTGCCGCGTCACTTTCAAAACTGCTGCGGATGCTGACACTCCTTACGGATGTTCCGTCGGCAAGCCGGCAGACAACGGCACGGAGTACATTTTCCGCCACCATGATGCGATCCGCTTCCAGAATAACCGTACCGCTGCCGGTCTTGACCGGATAAATCCTCGGCTTACGGCTTTTACAGAGCTTCAGTGCCAGATCGAGTGCCGAAAACAGTTCCTTTTCGCCGACCGGTTTCAGAAGATAACGGAGTGCATGATTTTCGAAAGCATTCAGCGCATATTCTTTTGAGGAAGTCGTATAGATGATCAGCGCATTCTCATCACAGCCGTGAATGAGTTCTCCGAGACGGATGCCGTCAATTTCCGGCATCATGATATCCAGGAGATACAGCTGAAACCTGTCTCCCCCTTCAAGACAGCGTTTCAGTTCCCCCGAACTGCCAAATGAATACTGTTCAATGTCCGTTCCCTGATGAAAAGACAGATATCTGCTGATCTTTTCTGTCAGATATTCCAGATCCGCTCCGTCATTATCGCAAACAGCTATTTTTACAGACATACGCCCCGCCCATTGCCGCTTATATCAATCAGCATTCCCCTCGTACTTACCGGATTCCCGCAAGTTCCGCAACCACATCCAGAAAGACCTCCGCGCCTGCGGCAAGATCTGCATCTCTGGTAAATTCCTTCGGATTATGACTGATCCCGTTTACGCTCGGAACAAAAATCATGGCTGCCGGGCAGATCCTTGCCATCATCTGTGCATCCTGTCCCGCACCGGATATCATCCTGCGGCAGGAAAAACCGCGAAGCGCCGCATGCTTTTCCACAAGCTTTACAATCCCTTCGTCAAAGTCCACCGGTTTAAAACGGCTGAGCCGCTGAATGGAAGCAGTGACCCTGTCTGTTTTTTCAAGCTCCTTCAGATAATCCTCCAGTGCTTTTTCCTCTTCCTGCAGTTTGTCTTCTTCGGGATTCCGGATATCCATGGTGAAAACGGCACGGGAAGGAATGACGTTGATTGCATTCGGTTCAAAGGCAATGCAGCCCGTCGTGGAAACCGTACGGCTGCCCGGAAGCTCACAGCGTTTTCGCATAAAGGTGATCACCTTTGCGGCCGCAAGGCCTGCATCAATCCTGTAGGAAACCGGCGTTGTCCCCGCATGGTTCTGCACACCCTCAATGATGATTTTCTGATCGGAAATACCCTGCAGATTTTCCACTGCACCGATCGTAATCCCTTCCGCATCCATGATCGGCCCCTGTTCGATATGCAGTTCCACAAAAGCCCGCGGTTTCAGAAATCCGGGTTCTTCGCTGCCGATATATCCGATCCGTTCCAGCTCTTTTCCCAGAACGGAGCCGTCCGATCCGGTAATCGCATACGCCTCTTCGCAGGTCATCCCGCCCGCATAGACCAGGGAACCCAGCATATCGGGAGAATACCTTACTCCTTCTTCATTGGTAAAGGCACCGACCGCAAGCGGACATGAAGTCCTGTATCCGGCTTCCTTTAAAGACTGTATGATCTCAAGCGCGGCCAGTACGCCGTAACAGCCGTCATACTGTCCCGCATTGATGACCGTATCTATATGAGAGCCCAGTATCAGCGCTTTCTCCGATTTGTTTTCTTCCGTCTCCCAGATACCGAAGATATTGCCGATGCGGTCCACCCTGCATTCCAGCCCCGCTTTCCTTATCCAGCCGGCAAGTTTGTCTCTGCCTGCCTTGTCCGCATCCGATGCCGCGGCACGGGTTCTCTGTCCCTCCGCATCAATTCCTGTTTTACCAAGAGCATACAGATGTTCCAGCATACGTTTTTCATTGATTGAAAGCATACGATTTTCTCCCTGTTCTGCACGGATTTCCGCCGTACGTCACGCTTTTCGGATGGCTTTGACAGCCGTTTCCCGGGTTCTCAGACAACAACACTTTAAACATTATAGCAACTTCGGACAAATTGGCAAATTGCCGGCCCTTCCTTGGCCTGAAAAATATCCCGGCTTAAGAAGAAACGGCCTGCATGTTTTCATGCAAACCGTTCAGAATCTGATCATTGCGATTTTCTTCTTAATTCTTTAATCTTCTCCGGAAAGACTCCTGATCCTGTCGCGGATTTCCCGCATGGTCATATGCCGGATTGTTTCCGCTGTCACATCGGGGTCATACTTTTTCAGTTCAAGAAATGCCTTGTATTTCCCAAAGGGAAGACCGGCTTCATTGGCTCCCTGAACCTCTCCCTTATTGCCGCACATACATGTAACATTCGGGTTCCGCGCATACATGCAGGAAGAAATATATTGCTTCATTTCCTCGCTTTTCTCTTCATCCTCCCCGATGACGGAAATCGTGACTTCCCTGTTCCGGTCAAGACTTTCCTTTACCTTTGCATTCCCCATGATCATGGCAAGGGCATCGGAATACTTCATGAACATGACTTTAACCGAGTCTGCCAGCACCCGTCCGTCTTCGTTAAGTCCCGTAATCGAAATTACTCTGTCCATTCTGTTAAGTTTCATCTCTACGGAATATTCCGCATTCAGGTCAATCGCATAAACCGGTACTGCGAAGAAATATCCGCTGATCAGTATTGTAAACACCGCAGCCGCACAGGCAAAAGAAACCGCCATTCGCACGGAACGGAAATGTTTCCTGCCGAAACCGCCGGTCTTTTCCCTTAGACGCTCAGCAGTATTCCGCTTCAGCGCATCTTCTGCTTCAACGCAGCCGAACGCATTGCGGATCCTGTCATCCATCCATGTCACCTCCCAGTTTTCCGCTTAGTATTTCTCTTCCTCTGGACAGCAGCGAATATACCGTATTCTCCTTCTTCCCGAGCAGCCTTCCGATTTCCGCTGCCGAATAACCTTCATAATAATGCAGATAGATCGCATCTTTGTATTGATCCGGAAGCCCCAGGACTGCTTCCCGGACATGTCTGTCTTCCTGTGTTCCGAACTCCCCGGCAAGTTCCTCTGTTTCATTTAAAGAGACCGTTCTGCTCCGAAAAAAACTTTTCAGGAAATCCTTGCAGGCATTCAAGGTAACACGGATAAACCAGGCTTTCTCATGCTCTTCATTCTCAAACGTATCAGAACCGAGGACATATTTCAGAAATACCGTTTGAAATATGTCCTCAGTATCATGATAATTCTTCAGATGTACCATACAGATCCTTCGGACCATATCCGCATACCTGCGGATTGCAGCCGTGGCTTCCTGTTCACTTCGCATGTAAATCCTTCCGATTCTCTATTTCATCCTGTTACGGCCGTAGCAGGCGCCTTTCCCGTTCTGTGAACATGTACCATTTCCATTATCACAGATGCCGTCACCGTTTGCGTCTACGAAACCGCATCCGGCACTTCCCCGGTTGTCACAGATGCCGTCTCCGTTTGCGTCCACAAATGTCTGGCCGCATCTTCCGCCACGGTTCTGTTCACCTGCCGCCATGCTGCTCAGGGTTCCGATCGATAATACAGCTGCCGCCACAATAATTCCTGCCGTCAATTTATTCATTCTGATTCCTCCTGATCGTTTATGTTTTATTGCTTTTCATCAGTAATACGATTCAGTCGGCAAAATCCTTGCAAAAAACTGAATATTTTTCCGGATGCAGTTCTTACATCGATATTTCTAAAGACAAACCGTCATGTTATCCGGCAGGGAACCATGCTTTCGTCCTGTTTGCGATCTTCACCAACGTCAGCATAACCGGTACTTCGGTCAGGACACCGACTGTCGTGGCAAGAGCCGCCGGACTGGTCGTTCCGAAAAGTGCGATTGCAACCGCAACAGACAGCTCAAAAAAGTTGGACGCGCCGATCATGCCGGCGGGAGCTGCAATATCATAGGGAAGTTTCAGAACACGGCAGACAGAATAGGCGATAAAGAAAATCAGATATGTCTGAAGAATCAGCGGCACCGCGATCAGAAGGATATGAAGCGGGTTCTTGAGAATCACTTCGCTCTGGAACATAAATACCATGACAAGCGTGAGAAGCAGACCGATCGTGGTCACACCGTCAAATTTATGTATGAAGTATTTTTCAAAGTATTCTGCTCCGCGTCTGCGTATGACCAGAACACGTGTCAGGATTCCGGCCGTCAGCGGCACCACCACAAACAGCACCACACTGAGTACCAGTGTGCTGTACGGAACGCTGACATTGGAAACGCCAAGCAGAAACTTGACGATGGGGACAAACGCGAACAGAATGATGAGATCATTTGTGGCCACCTGAACCACGGTGTAAGCCGGATTTCCCTTTGTAAGCGTGCTCCATACAAATACCATTGCCGTACAGGGTGCCGCACCGAGCAGCACCGCACCTGCCAGATACTGTGTTGCCAGCTCCGGTGCAATCAGGCTCTTGAAGATGACAAAGAAAAACAGCACGGCAATGCCATACATGGAAAACGGCTTGATAAGCCAGTTCGTAATCCATGTGACATAAAGGCCCTTGGGATTCTTCCCGACATTCTGCACACTCCTGAAATCGACTTTCATCATCATCGGATAAATCATAACCCAGATAAGAACAGCCATTGGAATGGAAACCCTGTAATATTCAAACCGGTTCAGAAACGTTCCTATTCCCGGAAACATATGTCCCAGCAGAACACCTGCCACCATGCACAAAACAACCCATACAGACAGATACTTCTGAAAAAAACTGATTCCCTCGTTTTGATTCTTCTTCATATGATTTCCTCCCTGCATTTCGCATTGAATTTTATCGATATGCTTTTTGTAAAAAAGGCGTGCTTTGTTTTCATTGGCAGCCAATGCCACTGGGCCGGATTAAAAGAGCATGAATGGTTGTCAGAATGCAAGCCAGAACATAAAAAAGCCGACCAGCAGGATAAGCCCTCCCATCACAACCGTCATGACGGTACCGACTTTTCCGTATGTACTTTTTCCGCTGATCTTCTGAACAAATCCTACGGAAGTACCGGCAATAATCACAAGAGTACTGTGGCCGAGCGAGTAAAGCAGCATGAGCAGAATTCCCCAGGCAGGATTTCCTTTTCCTGCGATCATGCCAAGGAGTGCAATCAAAACCGGAGTCGAACACGGCGAAGCAAAGATCCCTGCTAATATACCGGCTATAAATGCCCCGATCCGTCCGCGCTTCCTGCTTTTGGACAGCAGATTGGCGGACGGGATCAGACGGATAACACCCCAAGTCTGCAATGCCATCAGAATCATCAGAACACCGAGGAAACCATACCAGACAGGCGATGAAGTGCCCATCAGTTTCCCGGCCGAAGATGCGATCAGTCCGAGAATAAGAAATGTGACCGCTGTTCCGGACGCAAAAATTACCGAATAACCGAACGCTCTTTTCGTATTCCGGCTTCCGCTTCCGCCCACATAGCCGATTACCAGCGGAACACCGGACAGAGAGCATGGCGTAAATGATGTAAGAATCCCGGCAAGTAAAGCAAACAGCGGCGCAATCCGGAAATCATCTGTAATGGCATGTGCCATCTGATTCAACCATACGTCTGTCATTTGACTCCCATCTCTGCGAAAATCTGCCGCATCTGATCTTCCGTAATTCCGCCCTGATGGACTGTAAAAATATGCTTACCGGTATCTCTGCCGGAGTACATTGTGAATCCGATCTGCTTCCGCAAACCTTCGCTGGGAACAAACGGTGTCCCGTCCGCATTGAAGAATACCTGCGTCGGAATGACCTGGATTGGAAAATCCTCCGTACCGTCTGTGTATTTCCAGACATCAATAAACTGAACGGCAGCCTTGCCCTGCCACTCGGCATTAAGAGTTTCCAGCACCGGTGCCATCTCCTTGCAGGGATTGCAGGAATCCGATCCGAAATCCACGACCGTTGGAACTCCATAGGCTTTGATTGCTTCCAGATCGACTGCGGTGATTTTCAGCGGATGGGATTTCGAGTCGGAATATTCCGAAGATATCACCTGATCACAGCTTGCCGCATTCTCTGTCACGGGAGTCCCTGCCGCATTCTTCCAGAAGTACATCCCTGCAATACCCGCTGCAATCAGAACCGGGATCGCAATTTTTAATGCTATCGGCAGTCTGTTTTCATTGTTTCTTTCATCCACAGCAAATTCCTCCGTTCAGTCTCAGGTTCTCCCTATAAACTGCTGTAAATACTGTTCCGTCTTGCCTTATACCGGGACCGGCTGAAGTATATTGAAAAGCCGGCCGACGATGATGGCGCCTGTTTTTCCGAATATATCACATCAACTTTTTTCGATGTGTCCTCTGTAAAGAAAGCCATCCTAACAGATGGCTTTGCCTGCAGTATTTACCCGAATCTCTGTATTGTTACTAACGGAAGATTCCATGCCTGTGCTTCAGATCAACTTTTACTGATATGTAATAGACTACACTTCAAATCAAAAAATGTCAATATGATATTTAACCTTTTACCTGCCTTCCTGAAAATATTTCGGGAACTGTTTCCTGCATTCCTCTTCCGCAATCCGGAAGCGGTTAAGATGCCGTTCCATGCAGGCTCTTGCGGCAGCTTCGTCTTTTTCCTCAATGGTATTTACGATCTGCCTGTGATCTTTTATCACATTATTGATCTTTACGGAATCCAGCGTCAGATTTCTCACACGGTCAAAATGAATGCTGATGCTGTTCATAAGCTGGTATACCTGCGGCTTCTTTGCAATGTCAAACAGGATCCTGTGAAATTTGTCGTCAAGTTCCAGAAATTCCGCATTCGTCTTCTCATTTTTCACATAAAACTGCTGCAGATTCACGTTTTCGCGCAAACCTGCGATATCATCGGCATTTGCCATTTCACAGTCCAGCTCCACGACCGCACATTCCAGCACTCTCCTCATAAACTGGGATTCATCGACCATGTTATAGTCAATCCGTGAGACCATGATTCCTTTCTGCGGGAAAATTTCCACGATCTTCACCTTGGAGAGGTCGATCAGTGCTTCGCGGACAGGTGTCCTGGAAAGCCCCATTTCATTTGCCAGCTCGTTTTCGCTGACCATGCTCCCCGGTTTCAGGATAAGCCTGATGATATTATCCTGAAGCGTTCTTAAGGAATATTCTCTTCCCGTCTCCCTCGGAAGTCTTTTTGTAAGATACATTGCATTTTCTTCTTTTTCCATTCTTCGCTCCTGAACCTGCGGCGGTTCATGTACGGCAGTCATTTATTTTTCCGTTGTATTTTCTCTTTCTTCTCTTCTTGCATTCTAGTATACCAGTTATATAATAAATATAATCAATTGTCCATCGCATCAAAAATAAGGAGGCCTTTTTCATGAATACAGTTCTTCAGCAACTTTTTCAGATCGGCATTGTCCCTGTCGTTGCGATCGACGACGCTTCAAAAGCGGTTCCGCTCGCCAGGGCTCTGGTCGCCGGCGGTCTTCCGGCGGCAGAGGTGACATTCCGCACTGCAGCTGCGGAGGAAGCCATTAAGGCGATCATCCGTGAAGTTCCCGAGATGCTGGTAGGCGCAGGCACCGTGCTTACCCGTGAGCAGGCAGACCGGGCCATTGCTGCCGGTGTCAAATTTATTGTAAGTCCGGGATTTGATCCGGAACTCACCAGATACGTCCTGAGCAAAAACATGCCAATGATCCCCGGAACGGCAACCCCGGGAGAAATGCAGCAGGCCATGAGTCTCGGCCTGGATGTGCTGAAGTTCTTCCCTGCGGAGTTAAACGGCGGGGTGGCAAAACTGAAAGCGATTGCCGGACCTTTCCGGAATCTCCGCTGGATGCCGACCGGCGGTGTCAATACAGAGAACCTTGTCGATTACATGACATTTGACCAGATCCTCTGCTGCGGCGGTACCTGGATGGTAAAGAAAGACCTGATCAACGAAGGAAAATGGGATGAGATCACCGGGATCTGCAAGGAAGCCGTCAAAAGCATGCTCGGTTTTACTCTGAAGCATGTCGGCATCAACTGCAAAGATGAGCAGGAAGCGGATTCCGTAGCCAGGAAATTCAGCGCACTGCTGGGAGTTCCGTTTAGGGAAGGTAATTCCTCCGACTTTGCCGGAACAATTGTCGAATGTATGAAGAGCCCGTATCTGGGTACCAGCGGACATATCGCGATCGGCACCAACAACGTGGACCGCGCCATGTACCACCTCGGAAAAGCCGGCATACGCTTCAACGAAAGTACTCTGAAGAGAGACGACAAAGGCATTGCCAAAGTCGTATATCTTCAGGATGAGATCGGGGGCTTTGCGGTTCACCTTGTTAAAAACTGAGTTCAAAAACAGATGGAAATCACAGATAAAGCTCTAATAAAGGAGGATACGGAAATGGGTAAGATTGTTACTTTCGGTGAAATCATGCTGAGGCTCGCCCCCAACGGCTACTATCGTTTTTTCCAGAATGACCAGATGCAGGCTATGTTCGGCGGCGGCGAAGCAAATGTTGCCGTCTCACTTGCAAATTACGGCATGGATTCCGTCTATGTCACCAGACTCCCTGAGCATGCGATCGGACAGGCGGCTGTAAATTCCCTCCGCTATTTCGGTGTGGATACTTCCGAGATTGTCCGCGGCGGCAGCCGAGTAGGTATTTATTTCCTGGAAAAGGGTGCTTCCCAGAGAGGAAGCGTCTGCATTTACGACAGAGCGCACTCTTCCATCCAGGAAGCAGGTCCTAAGGATTTTGACTGGGATAAGATTTTCAAAGGTGCCTCCTGGTTCCACTTCACCGGCATCACCCCGGCACTGGGTCCGAATGTCGCAAAGATCTGCGAGGACGCGTGCAAGGCGGCAAAGAAGCATCATGTCACTGTCTCCTGTGACCTGAACTACAGAGGGAAACTCTGGACCAGGGCACAGGCCAGAACCGCCATGACAAGGCTCTGCAGATATGTGGATGTCTGCATTTCCAACGAGGAAGATGCCAGGGATGTCTTCGGGATTGAATCAAAGGGAAGCAACATCACCGGCGGAAAGCTGAACATGGAAGGATACAAGTCCGTTGCAAAGCAGCTTGCGGACAGGTTCAAGTTCAAATACGTTGCGATCACTCTGCGCGAATCCATTTCCGCAAGCGACAATGACTGGTCCGGCATGCTTTATGACGGGAAAAAATACTGCTTCTCAAAGCAGTACCACCTCAGGATCGTAGACCGTGTGGGCGGGGGCGATTCTTTCGGCGGCGGACTGATCTACGCGCTCAGCAAAAGAATGCCGGCACAGAAAGCCATTGATTTTGCGGTTGCCGCTTCGGCGCTGAAACATACCGTTGAAGGGGATTTCAACCGGATAAGCGTAGCCGAAGTTGAAAAACTTGCGGGCGGCGACGCTTCCGGAAGAGTGCAGCGATAAACAAAACGGCAGTCTGCCATATTCCCGGCAGACTGCCGCAACTTTCCGGTCAGTTTTGACCTGCATATCAGTGAAAACGTATCGATGATTCTCCGTTTATTTTACAAGGAACTTTGACAGCGTGTCAAAAAGTTTTTCCGGAACGATCGGTTTTGAAATATGACCGTTCATGCCTGCATCCATGCACCTTCTGATGTCGTCGTCAAACGCATCGGCAGACATGGCTATGATCGGAACCGCCGCCGCATCCGTACGGTCCGCATTTCTTATGCTGCGGGCTGCATCGTACCCGTTCATCACCGGCATGCGGATATCCATAAGTACCGCATCGAAATATCCCGAAGGAGAATCCATGTAAGCATCACAGGCAGCTTTTCCGTTTTCCGCGGAAATCACTTTCATTCCTTTTTCTTCAAGAAGCGCCCTTGCGATTTCCGTGTTCATCGTGTTGTCTTCAACCAGAAGGATTCTCCGGTTCTTTAAATCTTCCCATTCCTTTTCCGGCTGCTTTTTTCTCTTCTGCCTGTCATCTGTTCTTTCGAAGTCCACAAACAGGGTAAATTCCGTTCCTTCCCCGACTTCGCTTTTCACTTCTATCCTGCCATTCATCACATCGACCAGTTTTTTCACGATTGAGAGCCCCAGCCCGAATCCTTCTGCATTCAAAGTCTGATGCTCCTGCGTAAACGGTTCAAAAATCTTAGGCAGAAATTCCGGTTTCATCCCGCAACCCGTATCACGGACCGTAATTCTGTCATGGGTCCTGTGTTCATCAAGCGAAAGGCATTCCACCAGAAGCTCCACCCTGCCGTTTTCGGGTGTGAATTTTACCGCATTGGAAAGAAGATTGATCATGATTTCCTGAACGCGTTTTTCGTCCACCAGGACCGTCACGCCTGCTGCTCTGCTGTCGTCAAAAATAAACCGGATATGTTTTTTCTCCGCCGCAGGTGCTATGACGGATGTTATCTTTTCTTTGATCATACTGAAATCAGTCGGTACCGGATTCAGTATGATATCCCCGGATTCGATTTTTGACAGGTTCAGCGTATCGCTCACAAGCGAAAGCATGATATTTCCGGAGCGGCCGATCTTGGCAAGATACTCTTTCATCTTCCCGGTTTCGGATGCATTCTCCGCAAGATGCGTATAGCCGAGGATGGCATTCAAAGGCGTCCGCATGTCATGGCTTACATTTGACAGAAATTCCGTCTTCATGGCATCGGCATGGCGTGCTTCCTTAAGAGCTTTCTTCAGTGCATCGGCATGTTCCCGTTCCCTTTTTGTCTCCTCTGTAATATCGCTTAACAGAAACAGAATTTCCGTTTTCTCATCATCCAGATACTGATAGGTAATGTTCTTCTGGCGTTTTTCTCCGGACGGAGTGCTGCATTCGCATACATAGCTGTACTCTCCCTGAAGATTCAATGCTTCCACCACGGTATGAAAAGAAATTTTTTCCGCCTCCGTCCCCGGTTCCTCAAGGTCATGCAGACTGCCCGCTATACTGCTCACTGCATCGTTATAATCTCCCAGCGGCAGACGGATGGAGGTATCGGATTTCGAAGAAGTGTACTGATAATGGATGATCCCGGATTCTGCCCCGATCAGTGCAATAAAGTCATATTCGCGGTTGGTGACCGCCGAAATAACCTTCTCCTCTTTTTCCTGCCGGTCTATATCCACGGAATAAACGATTGCCTCAATGTCCCCTGCGGCCGGATTTTTCAGCATATTGACAAAGATATGGATCAGATGCGTTTCGCCGTTCTTCATCCGGAGATGGATTTTCAGGGATACCTGTTTTTTCTGTTCGGCAAATGCCTTAAGCAGATTTTCCCGGTTGAGTGTCTCCCGGAACGCCTCCGCTTCCTGCTGCCGACTGATCACGGTTCCGAACACCCGGAACAGTTCATCCACCGAACTGTTTCTGCAGGCCTCTGCAATTTCCGGCGGCAGTCCGTGCTCACCGCTGTGCGTGTTTTCCGTCAGATCCAGGCGAAATACAAACAGTGCATCCGCGCTTTCAGTCAGAAGCTGCTCCATGGATTCTTCATATTCTCTGTATTCGTCCTGATAACGCGCTCTTTCCACGGCATACCGGGCATTCGTTCTCTGCTGAATGGATACATAGACGATCAGAAGTGCTATCGCTTCGGAAACCCCCATCAGCGGAAGTTCCTGAAACACATACTGCACAATAGGGCCGATGATGGGAAACAGGAAACAGAACAGAAACATGATGTAATCCTGCCTGTGCTCTTTTCCGTTTCTTTTTGCCGCCCCGAATGCCGTGATCAGAATTGCCCCAATCAGATACAGATAGGAAAAAACAATATAGGCCGGGAAGATGCTGCCGCGGGTATAATAACCGTCGGCGCTTACGGAAAAAATATTTCCGTTAAAGAAATTACAGACAAGTGCGGCAATCTCAATGACCGCACCTGCAAGAAACCACGCTGTCGCTTTTCCGGAAGGCGGATTGTTATTGAACCAGTAATAGGAATAGACCGTCCAAAAATAACAGAGGCTTGAAAGCATGGTATAAAAAACAAACATCGTGATCCAGAGTGACACCGTTTTCCATCCGGACGGCTGATCCTGCAGCAGCCACTGGATTCCTTCCGCCAAAAGGATCACGGAACAGGAATACAGCATGGAAAGAAAAATCCTTCTGCTGTAATCTTTTTTAGGTTCAAAATATGCGGCAAGTCCCAGCGGAAGAATAATACAGAGACCGACAACAGGCATTGCTGCTTTTATAAAAAGCAACTGCGATACCGCCATTTCCCGGCCTCCTCTGGTTAAAAAAAACAGTTTTTCGGAAATTGCAATTACAATCTTTTTATATTATACCACAGGACGCGAATATACGTAATTTTATATATCTGCCGGCGTATACAATAAATAATTTGCATACAATATACAAGCGTTCAGGCATAATAAAACGGATAGCCCATAAATCATCAGAAATAATCCGTATCCGCTGATTTTTGAGTTATCCGCAAATTGTTACGGAACTTTACCGCCGCCTCACTGTATCTGCATTTTGCAGCTGCAAGAAAAACTGCTGCCTCCTGTTTATGGCATTTACTGTATTCATACCTTCCAGAATTCCTCAAGAGCGTTTTTCAAAATGCCGTTGGAGCGTCTCATAAAGCGTGACAGGCTCGATGGGTTTCGTGAGGTGGGCATTCATTCCGGCGTCAAGAGACATCTTGACGTCCTCCTGGAATGCATTGGCGGTCATGGCGAAAATGGGCACCGTTTTTGCGTCCGCCTTCCGCATGGCCCGGATGGCTCTCGCAGCGTCCAGTCCGTCCATCACCGGCATACGTACATCCATCAGGATTGCATCAAAGCGCCCGGCCGGAGCGGCGGCAAATGATTCCACTGCCTCGGCACCGTTTGTTGCCACCTCTACCACACAGCCTTTCATTTCCAGCAGATTACGGGCAATCTCCGCATTTATAGTATTGTCCTCGGCCAGCAGAATCTTCCTGCCCGTGAAATCGTAATCCGGCTTCTCCTCCGGCTGCAGCTCGACTGTTTTGCGCAGAAGCACGTTTTCAAACGCCCTGGTCACCGAAGAGGCAAAAATCGGTTTTTTCATAAACAGATCCACACCGGCGGCGCGCGCCTTTTTTTCAATGTCCGCCCAGTCATAGGCGGTCATGATGATGATGGTCACCTCCGGCCCGACAATTTTGCGGATCGCACTCGCAGTCTCGATGCCGTCCATATCCGGCATTTTCCAGTCCAGAAGAATGAGGTCGTAGTCCTCGCGAGCCTTATGCTGCGCCAGAACCTTATCCACTGCGCCTGCGCCGGAGTCCACAAACTCGGTTTTCAGACCCGCGTCGTTCAATATGAGCTGAGTGTGCTGGCAGACGATGATGTCGTCATCCACGACGAGGGTGAAGAGCGGGCGCAGATTCCGGGCCATCTCCCGGCGCCGCATTGTCTCCTTTGTCAGACCGAGATCCACCTCGACAGTAAATTCGCTGCCCACATCCTTGATGGAATGGACAGTGATCTCCCCGTTCATGAGACTGACGATGTTCTTCGAGATGGCAAGACCCAGCCCTGTGCCGCCGTAGGCGGAGGTACGGCCCCGGTTCTCCTGCGAAAACGGCTCAAACAGATGGGGCAGAAACTTTTCATCGATACCTATTCCGGTATCGGAAATCTCAAAGCGCAACCGTGCCTTCTCCTTAGTGCGGGAAACCTGCTCAATCATAAAATGGATTTTTCCGCCCCGCGGCGTAAACTTGACCGCGTTGCCGAGCAGATTGATGAGCACCTGCTGCAGTTTTGTGACATCGCCGTCGTAAGCTTCCTCCGTATAACTCTTGAGAACACATTCATATTCGAGACCGTTGTCGCGGCACTGCTCGTAAAGGATGGTATTGATACCGTTTACCATCTCCTCGAAATTGAAGGATTCGTTTTGCAACCCCATCCGGCCGCTCTCGATGCGGGACATGTCCAGAATATCGTTGATCAGCGAAAGCAGAAAACGTGCCGAGATGCCGATCTTCTGCAGGTGGTCCTCCATGGTGGCGGTGATTTCCTTTTCCTGCAGTGCAATGGCATCCAGCCCGATGATGGCATTCATGGGCGTGCGGATCTCGTGGCTCATACGGGAGAGAAACTCCGTCTTTGCCACCGATGCCTGCTCCGCCGCGGTCAGCGCCATTTCCAGTTTCTCGCGGCTCTCGCGCTCCTGTTCAAACACCTCAGTGACATCGGTCAGAAGATAGATGAGCCGGTCACGATTGCCGTCGAGATAAAAGATATCATTTTTCATGCGGCGCGGAGGCTTTCCGGGAAGCTGCGCCTCCACTCCCCGCCGCATGTTGTAAACGGTATAATAAGGACTGTGATCCAAAGCGGCAATGATCGTATCCCGGGAAAACTGCCGGCGATAGCAGTCCGCGTCCTTGTCGGTCATGAAGTTCTTCGCCATCGTGTTGAGCACTTCGGAATACTGTTTCCCGTTCAGCTTTTCCAGAGCCTGATCCATGCCGGCAATGACTTTAAAAACGCCGGTGCGAAGATCCAGGCAGGATACACCGATATAGTTTTTGCCGATGATCTCATTGCAGATCTGTGTCCGCATCACCTCGTCATCAATGTCCTTTGTGTAGTAAAACGCGATCAGGTCTCCGCTTTCCGGGTCAGGCAGAACCTCGGCGCTGGTTGAAACCCATTTTACCGTGTCACCGATAAAGCGGCGGTATTGAATGCTCTCCGAGTACCGGTCCTCGCTGATTGCCCTGCGCATGGCGTTGCCGCTGCAGGTTGAAATGAACAGTTCACGGTCCTTTTTCTCCGGAATACGGGAAGCCGCACGCAGGAGGATCTCCCTTGTGGCGGGGTTGGTATTAGCCAGCGGCGGACAGATTGCAAGTCCTTCGGCCAGTATCGACCTGCTCACTTTGCCTTCCAGCATGGCCTTGTCCGCAGTCTGAATTTCCGGATCGCTCGATTTTGTCAGATTGAAGGAAAAGGACTCAAAAACGCCGCGATCCATGGTTTTCAGACGGACGCGCTCCTTGCGGAGCCGTTCCTCCGCGTTTTTTTGCGATGTCACATTGAGCGAATATCCCTGCGCGCGGACAATCGTACCGCTTTCATCACGAATCGCTTTCATGCGAATTCGTTCCCAGGTAGACACGCCTTTGTATACAAACCGTACAAGACACTCTGCCTCATCCTCGCCCCGGTCTATCGCACGAATCATATCACGGTAAGCCTCTGCATCCTCTTGTGAAGCCTGCGTATAGGCAAGAAAATCCTCCGGGAAATTTATCCAAACAGTCGGCAACTCCGAAAGACGCTTGCTGTTCGCGAAAATTTCTCCGCGGGATTGACCGGGAAAATAGGTGAAAAACTGGAGGTCTGAATTTGCCATTGCCTCCCGAAGCGCATCGCGGCTCTCCTGAAGCTTTTCTTCCGCCTGTTTCTGGCTGTCCAGCCCGGTGTATGTAGAATAAAAGTAGGTGACGCCGTCCTTCTGATAAGCCGCACGCAGATGAATTCCGACCCAGTGAAGTGCGCCGTCTGTTCCTATGACACGATAAAGCGCGGAGCCTGTCTGACCCGGATGATTTTTTATCCGTTTATACTCTTCTATGACCGCCGGAAGATCGGGTGGATAGACAACTTCCATAATGTGCGGCCCCATATATTTCGCCCAGCTCTCGCGAGTGTTATGCTGGATCTCGAAACATCCGTCGTTGGCAAAATCCAGGCAGATGGCGCCGTTTTCCTCGTGTAAGACTCCAACGCCGCCGGGAATATGGTCAATCAGATCTATATAGTCTTCTGCTGTCTTGATTCGCTGCTCCATTTCGACAGTTTTGGAGACATCGCGGCTGATGCCGTAAAGACCTATTGTCTTTCCCGCCGCATCACGGACAGGATATTTCCATGTTTTGGTCCAACGCTGCTGACCGTTCTGATCCGGAAGACGCTCAACCGTTCCGTTAATCGGTCTGCCGCTCTCCAAAACGGATCTGTCATCTCCGCGGTATTTTTCAGCAATATCTTCGGGAAACAGATCATAGTCATTTTTTCCCACGAGCTGCGCCGGATCCTGAAGTCCCGCCATTTTTGCGAAAGCAACGGAACTTCCGTGGTAGACAAGCGCTGTATCCTTGACAAAGAAATAGTCCTCGCTGTTATACATGATTTCGCGCAGAGAATCGTTCACGAGACTGCCGACTTCCGTTTTTTTTAATTCACTCATTTTTTGTTTCCCTTCGCAGCTCTGGTTAGAGCCGTTCTCAAATTATGATACAGGATTACCGGTTCAATCGGTTTCTCGCAATAGGCCCGTTCATGACCGGCATCCGTAACCGATGTACGCAAACAGCATACGAGTATTCTCGTATGCTGTTTGAAGTGCTCTTTGGCGCAGGCAAGGATTTTCTCCCGTATGGCGTTTTCCTTTCCCCGGCATATAATTCACCTCGCGGTACTTTGCTTATATTATTTATCATATCATTATATTTTCATCGATGCAATGTAAGCATCAAATAGGACTGTGGTCAATCCTTGCTCCGGTTTCATCCACACGGTATCCGTCAGGTGTTGTCGTATTCTTCAGCATCGAGCCATAGGGCAAAGCCCCGGCTCCGTTCCAGATCCAGGTCTGCAAGACCGGATCATAAGTATACGTTTCCGATGCGGAAATGGGGTTAAAATAATACTGCTTCCCGTTAATCGTGACCCATCCGGTTGCCATGGAGCCATCTGCATTAAGATAGTAATCATGACCGTCTGTACTGTCATGATACAGGCCGGTATCCATCGCACAGCTTAACGGATCACAATGATACCATTTGCCCTGATCCAGCACCCATCCGGTCTGCGCATAGCCATTTGCATCGAAATGATACCAGTGGTTGTCTGTCTTGATCCAGGTATCCTTTGCCATTGTTCCGTCCGTCTTCCTGAACTGCCACCTGGTGCCGTTCTGAACCGCTGTGCCTACCCACGTACCGGGTACATTCGGTGCCCCTCCGTTTGTTTTTGTACCGGCATCAGAACCGCCGCTCCCGCCGGTGCCCGAATGATCGGCCGCATTCCGGGTCCAGTGCGCATAGTAGATCGTATCTGATCCGCACTGCGTGTCCGCTGTCAGCTGTTCTCCTCCGGAAGGCGATGTAAACCATCCGTCAAAAGCATAACCGCTTCGTGAAGCGGAAGGAATATCCGGCAGCTTACCGTTTTCATCGGTCTTTTCCGATTTTCTGTCCGCGCTTCCTCCGTTCGGATCAAAGGTGACCGTCAGGATCCGGTTATGATAAACATAGATATACCGGCTTGTCCCTGCATCTTCCACGTAGAATACATGCCAGATCGTATAGGTAATGTTATCCCAGATCATGCGAAGCAGTGTCTGCGCTTTTCCGGGCGTAAATTTCTGACTTGCCGTGGCATCGCTTGCTGTCGGCGGATCCCCCAATACATCCCCGTCCACAAATTCAACTACCGCATCACTCATGGAGGCATCTGACGGAGAAGCATAGACTGCGTTAACGCCGGAACGGATCTCATCATCCTTCTTAAGCTGTTCCAGATAAATGTCCGACGGATCCGCCACAATTACCTTACAGGAAGCAGAAATGTCCGGATTGTCGTCCGATGTTGCCGTAATCCTTGTTGCACCTGCGCTCACTGCCGTAACTGTCCCGTCCCCGTCCACCGTGGCAATTCCCGGATCATCGCTCTCCCATGTGACCGTCTGAATGGTCGCGTCAGAGGGAGAGGCTGTTACTTTTAAGGTTTCCGTCATTCCTGCCGGATTCAGTACCAGAACAGATTTATCAAGAGAAATGCTGCCTATGCTCACCCTGTTGGCAGGTACCGAAGCAGTGGCCGCCGCAAAAGCGGTATTGCCGCTGTATACCGCATAAACGGTATGTACCCCGGGATCCAGTTCATTCAGGTTCAGCGTGATATCCGCGCTTTCCGCGGAACCGCTGACTGTTCCGGTGCCAAGCAGCTTTCCGGTACCTGCTGTATCAAGATAAAAGTTTATTTCTCCGTTCAATGCATCCGTTATGCTCTGGTCCTTTTTCAGCATTGCGGTACAGACAAGACTATTCCCGTTTCTTACTGCATCAAGGGTGAACGCAGGCGAATATTTTTCCACCAGCTTAACTTTTACCGTAAGATCCGCCTGCGCATAGTTTCCGTCTGCAGGTGTAAAAGTAACGGGAATCTCAATCGTCTGATTTGAAAATGTCAGGCCGGATTTCAGCGTATACTGCACGTTCTCTCCATAAGAGATGTTCTTCTCCAGAACTTCCCCGCTGTCTGTCACCGTGCCGCCTGCAGCGAAGCTGCCGCCCGCCGTAATGCCAAAATCGGCTGCCGTCAATGTCTGACGTTCTGTATCCGTATAACGCAGAATTCTGTCCGGATTCTTCGTGCCGGAAACAGAGGCCTTTGCTATACTCCAGCTCTTTGTCAAAGGACTGGTACCTCTCAGCTCATAATCTGCCTCATTACAGCCATCCGCAAGAGCAAAAGCTGCGCTGGCGGTATAGGTTCCCGCATTCGTTTCCCTGTCGCCGGATTTGGTCACGGTAACGCCCTGGGGAAGAGTACCTGAAAGCACAAGCCCATGTTCGTTCCCATCATAGGTAAAGCTTCCGTCACTCCAGCTCATTCCGGAAAGATCAAGTACCCGTTTATTCACGGTAAGCACGCCTTCGGACAGGGTGATATTATAATTTCCGAGACCTTTTGCATTTTCTTTCTGAGTGCCCCCGGCAAGTGTTATCGCATAGCTGCCCGGCTCCAGCTGGTCATAGGATTTATCGGAACTCAGACGGGCCTTCGGCTGTTCGGAAAAAACGCTTTCGGGCGTATCCGCTGAAGCAAGGCCATCCATCGTTACGGTATAAGCCGGTTGCGTTTCCCCCCATGTGACTGTCTTATTATCCGCCCGAACCGTAAGACTTTTCGGTTTTACGGTAAACCTGCCATATGTTTTATTGATATGATAATTCCGGGAAAGGAAGACATTATCGTAGCTGGTACCATTGACTGTAATCGTGCTGCCGCCTGTCTGCCTTATCCCGATTGCATATTCCCCGGCCCCGCTGTCCGCCGGCAGCGACACTGCTGAAAGTGTGCCATGGCCCGCTGTAAATGTACCCCCATCATCTTTGCCCGTAAAACCGGCATAATCCAGTCCGTAAGTAATACCGCCGAGTGCGCCGTACTCTGCGTCCGTCTTTGTCGCAATCCCGCTGTCTTCGGCATATGAAGTCACGGTAAGTTCAGCCGGGGATACGGTCACCCTGACATATTTCGTCACGGTATTATATATGTTATGCGAATCTGTCAACGTAATTTTGATATACGCCGTTCCGGCATTCCAGATCGTCACTTCGCCGGAACTGTCCACGGTAACAGAAGGTGTAAGATTATAAGCTGCATATTCATCACTTACTAACTCATAGCTGAACTGATCCTGCGCGCCTGCTGATTCCGATGCCGATGCGCCCAGATTGAAGGAATCACTTCCATAAGCTACCTTAAACGATGATTCACCCAGAATGGTGCGATCCTGCATTGATATATTAAAACTGCCGGTCGCAGAAGCAGCACAACTGTAGTTCTGCGGACTGCCGGCCTCATATTCAGCAGTGACCGTATAGGTTCCTGCACTTAAATTCTGTTCAGTAATACTGGCAGCATACATGCTATTTTCAACAGCGACTACCGCTGACTCAGAGCTTTTCCCTTCCGAGCCTTGTGCCTGGATTGTAAATTTTACCTTGCCCGCGGCATTCACGGCATTATTCATGAATGCTTTAAGAGTTGCATCACTACCGGAAACATGAACAGAGAGTCCCAGTGAAACCGGGCGCTGTATGATGGTAAATTCTTCAGACGCCGTTGCTGCGCTGTAATGTTCTGTCCCGGCAAGAGACGCTACGACCTGATATTTTCCTGCATCACTGGGCGTTCCCTCAAATTTGGCAGTAACTCCTCCATCTGAAACTTTATAATATGTATAAGTGACTGCTCCGTCTCCGTTCGTATCAGCGGACGGATCCTCTACAGCCGTATTGTCATATATTTTTGTCGGATTCTCCGTAAATTTGACAGAACCGGCGACGGTTGTTTCCGCCGCATGCACTTTCAGGACCATTCCTGACTGAAATGAAGCCAGAAACGTACATAAAGCCAAAATAATACTTAAAAATTTTTTTATCATAATATTTTCCCTGCTTCTCTTTCCGGTACTTCTTCATATCATTTTGAAATCCAAATATTCAAATAATAGCACTAAAATGTTAAAACTCAAACTGACCAAAAGGATAATACACCGGTATCCCGGAAATGCAGGTTGCGGGAGTTTTCCAATCCTCTTACGGTTGATTTTTATGCCTTTCTGCTCCTGAGCTTTTTGAATTCTTATTATCTAAGCGTCTGCTTAATTGTACTAATTCCATATTGTTTAGGAACCAGCTTTGTGCTATAAAAATAGTATATGTATATTAGCTTTACTCTGCAGCCGGAACAGCAAAAGCGCAGAACAGCTCTCATCCATCTCTTATACATTATCATGCACCTTTACAGCTATTAAGCAGCAGTTTGGGCAACTGAGAGTTACCGTTATTGTGTACATCAAGAGGACTGAACATGAAAAAGGGCCGGTATGCAAAGCATTTCATTTTTTCCCTTATAATTTCCATATTGGTTGTCTGCCTGTTTCCCCCGTCCGTACTGGCGGCTGAAAATAACGCCAGCGTAATTAAGGTCGGGGTTCTCAACAACTCAAGTTACGCTTATCAGGATGACAGCGGAGTGTGGCGCGGAAGTGATGTTGAATGCATGATAGACGTTGCCCAGAAAGCCGGATTCAAAGTGGAGTTCGTCGATTCCACGACCGATGTAGACCTTTTTAAACATCTTGATGACGGCACATATGACATACTTGCCGATATGGCCAAGGGCCCTGCTTTTAAGGATAATTACCTTTTTACGGATCAGATGATCGGAACCGCATATTCCACCCTTGCTGTACGTGCGGATGACAACAGATGGGATTACGGCAATATCGACCAAATAAGCCGCATGAAGATTGGCGTCATCGGACTTTACCAGACAAACGACGATTTCAAAATATGGTGCACCGAACACGGCGTATCTCCCCAAATCATTGAATACAGCGATATTGTGACAATGTCCGCTGCTCTCGAAGGCGGTGAAATTGACGGTGAATTATATCTGGCCGAAGACGGTGCAGAGTATGCGGAAAAATTTCACACGATCCTGAAATTTCTTCCCGAACCGATTTATTTTATGTTCCGGAAAAACGACGTAGAACTCAAAAATAATGTTGACAGCGCCCTGTCGCAGATCCTTTCAGGAAATTCAAATTATCTGGTAAATCTGAAAAGCAAATATGAGACGCAGTTTAACGGCGGTGTCCTGCCGCTTTCTTCCGTTGAAAAGGATTATATCCGGGAGCATCCGACGGTCAGCGTCGCAGTCGTTTCGGATGATGCGCCGTATTACAAACGCAACTCCGACGGAGGGATCATTCCAGATTATTACGCCCTGATAGCAGACTGGTCAGGACTTAAATTCCGCTATGACGTCTATGATACTTATGAGGATGCCATTGCGGCAGTGGCAGGCGGCAAATCCGACGTATTGGGTATCTTCAGCGACGGGCTTATTGCTGCTTCCCAAAACAACCTTTCTCTTACTGACAGTATATCAACCATAAGCTGTATCCTTTTGACAGGTCCTGATGCCAATACCTCCGACGTCAGGACTTTGGCCGTTCCGAATAATGTGGCCGACTCGCTCAGGACCAATATCGGCAGATTATTTCCCAATTCCGAAATAAAAGGATATAAGAGCACACAGGACAGCTTCAATGCAGTAAAAAGCAAGCAGATGGATGCAGTGATTCTTGGTCTTCCCGGCACAACGTGGCTTATCAACCAGACAAATTCAACTTCATACAGCATTATCCCGGTACCGGATTTAACATATGACGTCTGTGCGGCTGTTAACTCGGATAATCAGACTCTATGTACCATAATGAATAAAAGCATAGCAGCAACCAAAGGCAGTTTTACCGGTATCACGATTAAAGACACTATTCCGGGAAATGATCTGCAGACAACAATCTCAAGAATTCCGCCTGTCATGATAATATTGGTCATCCTGATTCTGGTATTGCTGGTGGTGGGACTTATCTGGGCAATGGTCTTGCTCAGGCGCAGGCAAAGAGAGCGCACTGCCGTACTTCAAACGAAGTACGAATCTGAGCAGCAGCGTGTCAGAGCGGAAGCAGCGGAAAAGAGCGCGGAGGAGAAAAACGCTTTTTTCTCAACCATCAGTCATGATATGCGCACGCCGCTCAATGCCATTACCGGTTTTATCCGGATGGCAAAGAAGAAAGATCTTCCTGTTGAAACAAGGAACGGATATCTGGAAAAAGCTGAACTGTCAAGCACTCTTTTAATGGCCCTCGTTGACGATACGCTGACCATTTCAAAAGTCAACAGCGGCAAGCTGAAGTTACAGCCCGAACCTGTAAAAGCAAGAGAATTGATTGACTCGATTCTTGTTCCGATACAGGCTGCCGCCAAAAAAAAGAACATCACATTCACTGCGGATTGTTCAAAGACACTTGACAGAACCATCATGGCGGACAGGCTCAGTGTACAGAAGATCTTCCTCAACCTGTTGACAAATGCTGTTAAATATACGCCGGACGGCGGCAATGTACATTTGGATATTTTCAACTCACCCGTTAACGGAAGTTCTCCCGACTCTGTCCTTGTTGTCAGTGATGACGGAATAGGTATGTCAGATGAGTTCCTTCCCCATATTTTTGAACCATTTGCGCAGGAAAGGCAAAAGGGCTATGAATCAGTCGGAACGGGGCTGGGACTTTCCATAGTGAAACAACTGGTTGACCTGATGGGCGGCACGATAAATGTAAAAAGCGAAAAAGGAAAGGGAACCGCATTTACCGTGCGGCTTCACTTTGAAGAAGCAAAAGATGCTGTCACTCGGGAAACCGTAAGCAATCCCCTTCCCGATTTTGATCTTTCAGGAAAGAAGGTTTTGCTGTGCGAAGATAATGCTCTGAACCGCGAAATCGCATACTCTATAGTACAGGAAAAAGGCATCATCGTGGAAACGGCTGAAGACGGAGACATCGGCGTTCAGAAGTTTTCAGCAAGTGAGGCAGGTGAATATGACGCGATTCTGATGGACATTCGAATGCCCGTTATGGATGGTTATGAAGCCACAAGAAAGATAAGAGCCATGAATCGTCCTGACGCCAAGACCATTCCGATCATAGCCATGACGGCAGACGCCTATGCCGATGATGTTGAAAAGTGCCTGAATGCAGGGATGAACGCCCATATTGCAAAACCCATAGATCCCGAAACCGTATATGCGGTACTGGCAAAGAATTTAATGCCGCAATAGAGTGAGATTCGCCCCCTTGCCAAGCCTGTTCCCCGTCATTTTATTTTCCAGGGCACCACCCCGCAATAAAGAGATCCCAGCCAGTTTGTTCCGTTTGCCCGCTGCATGTCAAGACTGTTCACGATCACAGACCGGGCACGTATCTTCGTCCGGGTTTCGTCGGAAGGAAGGACAAGCGAACTGACATCGCTGATCACATAGAGTCTTCCGTTTCGCTCTCCCAGATACATCATCTCATGGCCCTTGAAAAAAAGCGTACTTCCCGCCGGAAGGGCGCGGATCGCAGCTGATTTTTCCGCATCGGACATGCTCGCAAGCTCTGTCCGCTCCGCCGGCATGACTGCCTGCCGGGTGGTATTCCGCGGAATATCCAGTCCGTAGCATTTGTAGATGTCCCGGATATAGGAGGAACAGTCCTGCGCATGCAGCATGCCGCCCCAGCCGTACCGGTTTCCTATGGATTTGAACGCCTGATCAAGAATGCTCTTCTGCGTCATCTTCAGATAGCCTACGGATACATCCCGGTTCATGGAAATCAGTGCTTCCCTTGCAGAAAAACTTCCGTCCGCATTCCGGTACGGCAGCTTTACCACATAATTGTACCAGAGCATACGGCTTGTCACGCTCCCGGTCTTTTCCATATCCAGCGGGAGGACCGTCCCCATGGTAAGAAGCTTTTCGCTTGCCTCCGGAAAATCCGCGCTTGCTTCAAGATAAACCTTCTCGCCCGTTACGACCAGAAACCGGTCCGGATTCAGACAGGCTTCCCACTCTTCCTTATCCCTGCATACCGCAAGATCCTCTGCGGGGATCCAGCCGCTGTCGCAGGTGCTTTTCACAAAAATATACTTTCCGTCTCCGGTTGAAAAATAGACCGCCAAAGGCTCATTCACGCGAACGCCCGAACTTACAAAATCATCCCACTCCGTATCATCCTGCGTATCGGACAGATAGTCCGCATACGGATATGCCTTCAGCACAGTCGAATTGACACAGTACCCGTAACGCAGCGGCATCTGCTCCGCAGTCTCCGCGCGGTCTATATTCCGTCTCATGGCCAGATAATAAGAATCCGGCACCGGATTCCCGTTGAGGTAATGGTCCCGGGGGAACGTATTCAGCTCATTCACCATATTCTCTTTGATTTTTGTTCCGTTATAGATTCCCGGCAGGGCCTCAAGATCATTCATCTTCGTTTCCTCCATGGAAACGATCTTCCGGTTCTGCCCGGCAATCTGCTCCTGCGTAAGCAGAATACCATCCGTCCTGCCATACCAGTAATCTGCGCGGCACATGGATGCAGTCACTCCGGGAAGCAGCTGTATGGCTCCCGCACCGGCAGAAACACCGGGACCGTTTTCTGCCGCAGCACCGAATGCGGGGAAGCAAAGCATGACAGAAAGAACAGCTGCCACAAGATAAGCTGTCTTCCGCCGCAAATCATTACTGATCCGCTTTTTCAAATGGATACTCCTTTGCCCTTACGGCTTACAGATTACACTTCCAGTTCACCGGAACAACGGGACGCACATCACGGAACCGGTGGTCGTAAGAAAACTGCAGACCTGTGACAAAAAAATCGGAAATACGCAATCTTCGATTGTAAAAACCTGACCTTACCAGCCCCTTACCACCTTACCCCAGAACTGGAAAACCGCAACCCCATACAGATCAAGGGCTGCGGCCATATCAAAAATGGAGATAGTGGGATTCGAACCCATGACCTCCTGCATGCCATGCAGGCGCTCTCCCAGCTGAGCTATACCCCCGTGAAACAGATAATTCATTATATCATATATCCCGGAATCGGCAATATGGAAATCTTCTCAGACGCCCATTCTGGAAATAAAGTTTCCCATTACCAGATTGGGGGACACAACCCAGGAAAATGCTTCCGGATCCAGCTCGTTCAGCAGCTTTCTGAAATGATGAAGTTCGTATTTGTTCATGACGATCATATGGATCTGATAGATATCATGGCTGTACTCTCCCCAGCCGTTCCATGTCGTGACTCCTCTTACCATTTCCCGGGTAAGCCTGCTTCCCAGATTGGGAACCTTGGATACGACAAAAACCGTGAGTTTCACGTTCTGATAATGAATTCTGTCTGTCGTAAACGCGGTCACGACGGAATAAGCGGCCGAATAAGCGGCAATTTCAAATTTATAGCTGACGGCTGCATAAACGAAAATGCAGATATTGATGGCCATCGACAGCTTTCCCACACTGAATTCCGGGTTCTTCTGTACAACGCAGAGTCCCAGGATATCCGTGCCGCCGGTGGAACCTCCGGAACGAAGCACCATGCCTATCCCGAATCCGGAAAGGCCCCCTCCGATCAGACAGTTCATGGTGGCATCGGAAAGAAGCGGATGTGCGGGAGAAGGGATTATTGTCATGAGAAACGACTGGACGCTTACCGCAATTATGGTCCGTATCATGAACATTCTACCGATTTTTCTGTAGCCGAGTATCAGAAGAGGGATATTGATCAGCCAGTAAAAAAGTCCGGTCAGGTCAAAACCGGTCCCCTGTCCCGTAATCCGGACAATCAAATTCTGAAGGATCTGTGATATTCCGGTAAAACCTCCGTTGTAGAGGCCTGCCGGAACCAGGAAAAATTTATACGCAACGGACCAGGCTGCAATGCCCAGAAGCACGCCTGAGAGATGTCCGAATTCTTCTTTTGCGGGATTAGTACTCATATTCAGATATTATATAGGGAAACGGACTGCAGTGCAATTAAAACAGCGGCAGCACATCGGCCGCCGCTGTTCTTGACTTTTGTTTTCCAGATTCTTACTTCTTTGTCAGTGAATCGTAATCTGTAGCCACCCCTTTGGTGTCCTTGAGGGACAGCTTGCTGCCGTCGATCTTAAAGGCATATGTCACGTCGGAATCCCACATTTCCAGTTTGATCGATACATTGCTGCCGTCAATCTTATATGTGCCCTTCGTTGTATCCACCATGGAATTCTTCATCGTGCAGCCGCCTTTTCCGTCAAAGGTCCATGTCACATCTCCCGTATCCGCCGTTGTCCCTGTCCATGTTCCGGTAAGGACATCACCGCTGCTTCCGCTTCCGCTGTTACTGCCACTGCTGCTTCCGCCGCAGGCCCCCAGGCATAATACCAGAATAAGTGCACATACGATCGCCAGACTTCTCCTGCATCTTTTCATAATCTGTTTCCTCCTGTATTTTTTTGTCGTTTCAGATCCGGCTTTTACTGATTCGTTTTAAATACCATGCTTTCGATGATTGCCTTTACATCCTGATCTTCGATATCCATATTGCATACCTGAACGGAAATCTGATTGCCCTCCTTTACTCCCTGGTAATGGACATACCTGTATTCATCATTGCCGACTTTTACCGTATATGATGCACACATGCAGTCCACGCCGCCTATGGTCCTGTTTTCCCCGAACCCGGCGTTATAACTTTTCATCTGACTTTCGAACAGTGTCTTGTTCTCCTGCTCTGTCACATTGCTTCCCATGATCTTCAGGGAAACCAGCTGATTGTTTCCTCCTTCTTTTATAACCTGAACTGCCTTTGAATCGTCAAAGGCGACCTGTTTCCAGCCGTCCGGAACAAGGACGCTGCAATACGGCTTGTCAAGCATTTCTCCTGCCGGTGCGGAAACCTGTTCGGCCGATGCAGCCGAAACCGCAGTTTTTTCCGATGCTGCTGTTCCCGCTGCCTCTGCTTCTACGTTCCCGGCTTTTGCTTCTCCCTTTTCTCCGCACGCCATAAGAAGAACGACCGATAAAACCATCAGAAACAGTATGACTTTTTTCATCCCGGGGGTTTTTATCATTTTATCCATTCTCCGTCTTCATTGACCGTTAAACCGTCAGGCGTCTTTTCATTGCTGTACATGGACCCCAGCGGCCTGGCACCCGAAATGCCTTTGTAATACCATTCTCCGTCATCGTGCTTTTCCCAGGTCCACTGCGGCGTATACGGATTGAAGTAATACCATTTTCCGCCGATCTCGTGCCAGTCCGTGAACATGGCGCCGTTTGAAAGGTCAAGATAGTACCAGTATCCGTCCTGCGGATCGTGGTGCCAGCCTTTTTTCAGCGTACTGCGCGTGGTTCCGGAATAGTAATACCAGACATTGTTTTCATAGATCCATCCCTGCTTTACCGTCTGGGACGATGCTGTCGAAGAACCGCCGGAAGAACTGTTGTTGCTTCCCGACTGACTGGTATAGCCGCATACGACCGTATATTCGTAAAAATCCGGACTGATATAAACCTGTGACGGACTTCCGTACTTGAACCATGCCGGCCATGTTTCCGGATATCCCGCTATGGCTGCCTGCGTGGAGTTGATGTGATAATTGCTCTTCATGTTTGCGGGAGCCAGATTCACATAGGTATTCACCGTTGCGGATCCGGTCTGATCATCCGCGACCGCATTCCCCGAAGCATCCTTATAATGGACGGTATAGTCGATCTTGTTTCCCGAACCGGAATTTTCCGGTGTTCCCCTGACCGTAAACGTAAAGTCCGCTTCTACGGCATCATCCGTGTTTCCGTTTGACATCCAGTAATAATATGCCGTCGCGGTAACAGTCGCCGTTGTCTCCGCCGTCAGCTGGGAAACATCCGCTGTGATCTTTCCGGCATTTTCCGGATAAGTTAAATCTTCCGAACTGTCGATTGTGATCCAGGACGGCGCATTTTTCACAGCAATCTTGTACAAAATGGTCTGCGCATAAACAAGCCCGTCCGAATTGGACGGCGTACTGTCCAGATATGTTCCCAGCGTGAAGGATTCTCCCGCTGAAGTGAAGGAAAGCATCCTGTCCGATTCGGATGAAGATCCTTCCCAATCGTTGATATACTGAACATGGAACACACCCGGTGAAGCTGCCCATGCCGTTAGATGCAGACAGCCAAACAGCAGAATAACCGTAATCAGTACCGCCAGTCTTTTCATCCGAATTTTCATATTTCCCCTCCCTGGTTTTTGTCCCTTTGATTTTTTCGCTTCCGGTTTTATTCATCCGTCGGAAGTGTCTCGGTAGACCAGTACATTCTTTTCCCTTCGTCGTACCAGCACCTGTCTCCGATCTCCTCTATCTTTTTGAAAATATCATCCAGCTGTGTTCCGTATTCGTCGATCACGGATTTTTCAAAATACACCTGATTGATATAACAGAGCCCGGAAAACGCACCGGCTTCAAATTCCGGAAGATCTTCCGGTTTCTTCACATCCGTCATCCAGAGACCGTCAATGAACATGTCGCTGAATGCGCCGTGCGCAACCTTCTTTACGGTCCCCGGCAGATAGACATTCACAAACCGCGGATTCTCCGCATCGTCCGTGACAATCGTCGAATACGCGGAAGGATTTTTTGTCCGGACCCTCCATCCCGGCCGTTCCCCCTGCTTTTTCGTCGCCGTTCCGCAGAGATAGAATGCGCTGTCCCCGATCGTTTCCACGCCTTTTTCCAGCCGGATCTCATCCGCATAAAGACACTTTGTAAAACAACCTGCCGGAATCTCCTTTACCGTACCGGGTACGTCAATCTTTTCCAGGCCGCAGCCGTCAAATGCCATCTGCCCGATCGTCTCCACCTTACCCAGGGAAACGGTTTTTAAAGCCGTACACCCGTCAAAGGCATTTTCCCCGATTGCCTTTACGCCGTCCGGGACCGTAAACGACGTAAGGGAAGTGCAGCTGTCAAAAGCCTGTTTCGGGATATCCGCCTTTGCGGACCATTTCACTTCCTTTAACTTCGGGCACTCATGACAGAACATATTCCCGACTTCCGTTACGCTGTCCGGCAGCGTGACCTTTTCCAGATTCGGACACTGATAGCAGACGCTTACACCCAGTTTTTGTATCCCGTCGCCGAACGTGACCGTCTTCACGGATTCTTTCTCCCGGAAGGCATCGTCCAGAATTTCCCTGACTGCCTTGCCTTCAATCTTTGACGGCACCTTCACGTCGGTTTCCTTTCCGATATAGGAAATGACCGTTACGTCCGTATCGGTCTGACTGTACTTGTATCTGTCGGTAAAATCCTCGTACACGACTTTGATTTCTTTCCCGTCCGGATAGGCCAGCTTCAGATTTGTAAATCCGCCGGCAGCCGCAAAGGTTTCCTGCAGTTTCTCCGCATCCTCCGGTTTTACGGTTTTCGGCATGATGACGGCAAACCCGCCGGAATCCGCCCAGGAATTTCCCGCAAAGACAGGAAGCGTATCGCTTTCAAATTCGACTGTTTTAAATCTTGTGCAGCTGAATGCCTTTTCCGGAACGGACGTCAGACTCTTCGGAATAAACAGTTTTCCGTTGTCCGATTTCCCGCCGGCACTCTGGCTGTAAAGAGTAAAACTTTCCGCTCCGATCTCCGTGCAGGTTTCCGGCAGTTTTACATCCATAAGAAGCGGGCAGTTTTCAAATGCCCCCGCCCCGATCTTTTCTACATGCGAAAAATCAAAGGTCGTCATTTTTTCGCAGAGCCGGAATGCGTTCTCTCCGATTTCCTTCACGCTCTCCGGGAGATAAACCGCCGTCAGGCTTTCCGTTTTCCGGAAGGCCTCCTTCCCGATCGCTGTCACATCCTGTCCGCCGATCTGCGGCGGAATATGAATTTCCCCGCCGGAACCGGAATATCCCGTAATCACGCCGTTTTCAAACGTGAAATCTTTTTCCGGTGCATAAGGTGAAGGCTTTGTTTCGGCAGCCGCTGCTGCAGAAGTTTTTCCGGCCTCGTTTCCGCCGCAGGAAGAGAGAACTCCCGCCAGAAAAAAGCCGAAGCAGTATACCGTAAGAATCCTCCTGAATTTCTTCATAACTCCTCCTTCTCCTGTTTGTTCTCTTTCCCCGACACCTGCCTGCCGCGTGAGTTTTCCTTTGCATTCCCCCGTTTTGCCTTTACACCGGCTTTCGGATATCCGACAGAAGCATATTTTCCCACAGATACCATTTTCCGTCCTTTTTCACCAGTTTTACCGGTCGTGCCGAATCCGCTCCGGAAGAACGGATCAGGAGTTTTGCATACCCATCCTGTGCATAACTGTACGGATCTTCCTCCACCGTAATGACATAAGGAACGTCCGGCGTATACGAATTGTCCGGGGAAGTCCCTGCAAAGAAGGACCGCGGCACATAGTCCTTTCCGCCGAGCCTATCCCGCAGAAACTGTGTTTCATATACGGAAAGCGGATTCGGTCCCTTTAAAAACCGGATCATGTCCAGCGTCTCTTCCGGATTTTCACCGTAATGACAGAGTGCCGCCACGGTAAGGGCTGCCGTCTGGAACGGTGTTTCCAGAACCGCTTCCGGAAGCGCTTCCAGTTCTTCTCTTGTTTTCGGCAATGCAGCAAACGTAAATTGCATTCCTCTGTCTGTCATAACGGCTCCTTCCTTTCCGTTTCCGGATGCGTTTTCGGATTCCGGGTCGCTGCTTTTTTCCAGATATCCCGTTCCTTCGATCAGCGGGTTGTCCTCATCAATGAGATGTCTGTTCCATCCGGATAAGTTTTTATCTTCTATTCCCCTGATCCTGAACCACACATTTCCGTCTCCTGTATCCGCATCCCACGCTTCCGTGATCAGGAACATGGCTCCTTTCGGAATTCTTCCGGTCACGGTGTTTCCCGTCCTGTCCGTAAGGATGATTTCCTTTCGTGCGGTACAGACATAGTCCGGATCGAAGGAATAAGTATCAAACCGCATGGTCCCGCCGAGACTCTCCGTCATTTCCGCCGTAAGAGAGTTCACGGAAATTTTCTGTTTTCTTCCGAAGCTCCCGAAAGAATGAACGCCCCAGGAATCAAACCGGTAGACGATTACGGTTCCGTCTCCTGCCGGTTCGAAATCTTTCAGTGTGCCGGCGGTTTCAAATATCTGAACCGGGATATGATCCGCAATGGCAAGCACATGGGTACGGTAAACGTCTCCCCCTTTCAAGAGAACTTCAATCACCAGATTTTCACAGTCATCCGCAGGATTTAAGTCGGCAGCCCATACGCAGTATCCGTAGCTTTCCTCTTCCAGCGGGACTGCGGTCGTTATTCCGTCGACCGTAATATCCAGCGTGCCGGAATAGGAACTGTTTTCGTTCATGGCAGGAGATGCGTAGCTGATTGTTTTTGTCCTGATCTTCCCGGCTGCCGGAACGGTCGTTACAACATCCGGTACCAGAAACGTCTTCCCGCATTTCACGGAAGAAAGAGGCGCGTCTTTCACCCATGCACAGTCTTCTCCGACAACGTAGCCGTCCGGCGTCACGGAATTCTTAAGTGCTTCGTTTCTGTTGTAGAAGTAGTACTGTTTTCCGTCCACCTCATGCCATCCGTTTCCGATCAGGAATTCGTTTCCCGTGGCATTGTATGTCCAGACACCATAGTAATTCTGCCATTCCCCGGCCAGTGCCTGCGAAGAAAAAAGGATCATGAAAGCGGTGACCGTAAACAGAAACCCGACTGCCTTTTTCATTTTTTCCTCCGTTTTGCGTGCTTATTCCGCCAGGCTTCCGTCCGTGTTGAGATCATACCCGTCCGGTGTCCTGCATCCGGAAAGCATTGCCCCGTTCGGGATTCCGGATTCCGCCATCGTGGAAGTGTTGAGATAATACCACTTGCCCGATGCGGGACTTTTAAGCCATCCGATAAGCATCCTTCCGGTCGTAAGATCGAAGTAATACCAGTTTCCGTCCGTGTCCTGATGCCACCCGTGCAGAAGTTTTCCTTCGTCCGGACCTTTTTCCGTGTTCGTCCTGTACCATCCGTCGGACCCCTGTATCCATCCCGTTGTCATCTTTCCGTTTTCATCGAAGTGATACCAGCTATTTCCCGTATAGAGCCAGCCGCTCTTTTTTTCTCCTCCGGATGTAAGCGTAAACCCCCAGCTTCCGTCTTCATTTTCATGCCAGCTGCCTGCCGATGCTATCGGTGTATTCCCTTCCGGACCTTTGCTCACGCCGACGCCGCCAGAGTTTTCGCCTCCGGAACCGCCGCTGCTAGAGCCGCTTCCGCCTCTCTGTCTCCAGTGCGCATACAGCGTGGTGTTATCCGAAAAGACAAAGGAATCCGTTATCTGCGTCCCGCCTTCGGCCGCATTGTACCAGCCCGTGAAAATTCCGTAAGGGCTTGTCGGTGTCGGCAGCGTTTCCGAGAGTTTCCCCGTATCATCCGTTTTCAGGCTGTATTTGCTTAAGGACCCGTAGCCTATGCCGGCATCCAGTGTGATGATAAAACCGGTCCCGGTATATTTTGTGATCTCCAGTGTTTTTGCTTCATTCTCTCCCACATAGAATTCCGATTCCCTGTATTCCGCCGGAGATAAGGTACCGGTATCCTGATAAACTGCGGAGCCGACAGCATCTCCCACAAAGGAGTCACAGGATTCAACCGCAGGGCCTCCTGTCACGCGGATTTTTCCGTTCCCGCGCGCTTCCAGTTTCGTTACAAGATATATTCCGTCTCCTCCGCTTTCTGCTCCGGTTGCGTTTAACGTCCCCCCGCTGACCGTGATTTCACCGGCAGTAAATATTCCGTCTGACGTGCCTTTTGCGTTTATCGTTCCGCCTGACTGTCTTAAGTCTGCGCCGTAACCGCTTCCACCCAGATCCATTCCTATTGTCCCTTCCGCATTCAGGGTTCCCCCGGTCATTTCAAGGAATCCGGAGTCATCATACATATTGACGCCGTAGCCGTTGTGACCGTTATCGCCGGCCGCATTCTGCCCGGCGCCTTTCACGATCCCGCTGTTCAATGTCAGGCTGTATGCCCTGATTCCGGTAGAATAGCCCATGCCTGCATGTCCGTCTGCATTTCCTCCCGTAAAGGTGAGATTCCCGCTTCCGGAAAATATGACGTCTCTGGCATACATTCCATCTGATTCCGCAAATCCTCCGGAAGTGCATGTTGCGTCTCCACCCGTCACATTCAGGTTCCCGCTGCCGGAAAATGTGATCTTCGGTCCGTCTCCGTCATTCGCATAAATTCCGTATGCCTCTGCATTACCGGTGCTTTCACTGACACTTCCCGACTTTAACGTACTGTTCCCGACCAGTACGATCTCCGTATCCTGATCAAGGATCAGTGCCTTGCCCGCCGTAGTCGTAAAATCCGCATTGTGGAGTGTCAGTATTCCCTCCTCGCAGGTGATCGAGCCGTCGCTGAACGTTGCCACAGCGCCGGAAATGTCATTTTCATGCAGAATTCCGTTTTCAGAATCAAAATACAGAGAATAGTCTGCCGTTACCGGAGCCGCAGATGCCTTCATGACCGGGAGAATCCCGAATACCATTGCCAGAACCATCATCACCGCAAACCGTTTTTTTAAAATGCTTTTCATTTTCCGCTCTCCTTTTTTAACCCGCCTGTTCTTTTCCTGCCTTTATTCGGCAATCCTGTCACAGAGTTCCCACACACCGTTCTTTTCCGCCGCTATCCTGCCGTCCTGAAGCGGCCGGATGGTATACGTGCTGTCCGTGTCCTTAAAGAAAAGCATACCGTAGACACCCTGCGGATTATCTTCCGACCCGGCGCCGGCATCGGAAAGAGTTCCGTTCATTTCGTACCACATGTCGGTTCCGTTTCCGCCTTCTCCGTAATATCCTCTTTTATAATGCGCGATATCCGCAGTCCCTATCCCGTCGCCCGTATCCGGCAGTCCGTAGACCGTGACCGTAAACGTATCCGAAAAATCCTCTCCGACATGCTCGTACGTTCCGCTTTGAATTGGCGTATCCGAAAGTTTCCCCCATTCGGGAAGCCATACGCCGTCTCCGTTCACAAAATATCCGTCCGGCCATTCATTGACGCGGAGCGACCCGTCCGGCATGAAGTAATACCAGTAATTTCCGATCTGCTTCCACTGATCTTTCACGCGGTTTCCGTTTTCCGTGTAATACCAGACTTCGTTATAAAAATCATCCTCCGACTTCACCCATTCCCCTGCATAAGCTGATGCAGGCATGCCAAGCAGTAACGCCGCCGCCATAAAAATTCCTGCCGTAAACTTCCGTTTCTTATGCCGCAGACTCATTTTCCCCTTCCTTTCGCTTTCTTTCTGCTGCCGTATTCTTTACGGCACATATACTTCGTCCACCTTCAGTACCCTGCCGGATATGGTCCCCGACAGTGTCACATCCGCAAGGATTCCTCTTTCCTCCGCCGAATCCGGAACCCGGTCTCCGAGCGGCGGCGCCTTCTTCATATACTTTGCAAATGCCGCAAAATCAATCTCCCGTGCCGGATGGGCAAGTTCTTCATAGTTTTTGTCGTACTGCACGGTGAACTTCGTATCGTCCATGGTCCATTCGACTTTCTCCCATTTCTCACCGGTATCCACCAGTTCGTAGTCATCAAAAACATCTTCCGGTTTTATTCCGTATTTCTTCAATGTTTCCGTATCCGTCCCGTCTATCCACAGCATGGGCTTGAACTGAAACCATCCGTGATCGCCGTCCGTCGTAAAATCTTTCACGTATCCGATCCGGTCACTTTCCTGATTTTCTCCGCCTTCTTTCCCCTGCGGCGTTCCCGCGGTCGACTGGCAGAGCGCCTGCTGTTTTCCGGTCTCCGCATCGATCATGCGGAGTTCCGTATGTTCAAGCGTATAGGCGGTACGCCATCCCACGCTTTCCTCCCGGTTCACACTGGAAGTGTTCACGGTACAGAAAATTTTCCCGTCCGCATACTCCGCGTTTTTCATGTCGGTGACAACGCCCTCTTCATCCGATCCTCCGTCCGGAATGAAATCGGGAACCACGACTTCCTTCTTCAGGAATTCCCTGCACATGCAGAGACCGCCGGTATACCATCTGTCATAAAACGGCACATAAGGAAGGTAGGTTTCGTTTGCCGTCAGCTCTTCCGTACCGGTTGTCTTCTTTCCGGTCTTTAAGTCCATGGTGACCTTGAAACACTTTTCAAAGGCATCCGTATCTTGCGTTTCATATTCAATGATGCCCTTGTTTTCATCGACCGCAAATAACCCGCTGTACGGAAGTTCCGTGAGATATGTTTCATTCAAAGGATCGGAGATCTTTACCGATGCAGCCGAACCGCTCTGATACATCATCCCCGTTCCCGCAAGATAACCCCAGGAATAATAAACGGTGTCTTTGTCTTTTCCGAATACCGTTTCATACACTTTAACGGTTCCGCCGTACTGGTCCGATGCCGGGATATCCGCAAGTTTCACCGTCTTACCGGATTTCAGATCCGCGCAGTACAGCGCGCAGGTTGCGGGTTCTGCATTATAGTCAGTCCGGTCAAACAGCACTTTTTCGTCTCTGATCGCATGGAACGTCATTTCGCCGCTCATGCCCGGCAGAAATTCCCTTGCCGTTTTCTTTTCAAGGTCCCAGGCGGTCAGGATATAACTTCCGTCCGCCGCATACCGGGTCTTTACAACGATCAGCTTTTCCGCGGGGTCATATGCTTCTATGTCCCCGTTCGTCAGAACCGTTTTTTCGCTGCCGTCCGGTTTTACCGTATAGATATGGTCCGTCACGGCGGTTTTGTTGTTATCCCGTTTTGTCAGATAGAAAAGTCCGTCGATATACCAGATTTTCCCGTATCCGGTATCCGTAAAGGCATCCGCAAGAGTCCCGTCTTTTTTCAGGCACTTCATCTTTTTTTCGGAACCCGGTACCGGATAATCCGTAAAATCTCCCCAGAGTGCCGTCTTTTCGTTGGACTCCACGGTATAAAAACGGAACCAGAAATCGTCTCCTACTTTGACATACATTCCGCCGTTGTTCTTCACGGGGTCCGGTACGGTTTCGGTAACGGCCGCCTTCGTTTCCGCTTCCGTCATTTTTGCGGCTGCAGTTTCCGGCGCAGTCGTTTCCGCGGCTGTTGTTTCCTCTGCCGCTTTTTCCTTTGCTGCCGTTACGGCAGGTTCTGTCGCAGCCTTGTTTTTTGCAGCACCGTTTCCGCATGCCGTTATGAAAAGCACAGCCAGAACTGCCGCACAGGCCTGCAGATTTTTCTTCATTTTCATCCTCTCCTCTGTCTTCATTCCACTTTTTCCAGATGGAAAACTTCCGTATCCACGGTTTTGTCTCCGCTGCTGAACGTCCAGGTCATTCCTTTGCCGTCATCGTCCAGTTTCACCTTGTAATCCGCTTCCTTCTTTGTCGTATCCGATGTCGGCGTAATCCGTACGGAATCCTGACTCACCACCTTGACATCACAGAAATAGGTGATCTTCGCGTCGCCCGTCATCAGGTATCCGCTGAAGGTATCTCCCGCGCCCGCGTTGTCATAGACCAGAAGCGTAAGAATGTTTTTCATGCTGCTGTCCCCGGGCTTATACGCAATCCAGGTTCCGACGATCGTGCTCTGAACGGTTCCGTCGAAAGCAGCGGTTCCGGTACTGTCCGCGCCGGTTTTCTCCGATGTTTCGTCCCATGTATAATCGCCCGCACCGCCGGACTCCGTTGTATCTTCCCCCTGATTCAGATCGCTTAATTTCACCAGATTGGCTGTATCGAATTCTCCGTCCGCCTTCTGAAAATAATAGGTCATTACTTTTCCGGAATCTTCTTCCGACAACATAAGTTCGTTCCCTTTCAGCTCCACCTTGTACTGACTGTCGGAAACCTTCATGTCCGCCCTGCTGTCCCCGTCTGCCGTCCATGTCCCTTCAATGCCCAGTCCCATGGTTCCGTAATAGACGGAATTTCTGTCATTGAACTGCAGCTGCATGATGTCTCCCATTTCCTGAATATCGGGATCGGTCTCATCCGTTCCCATTACTTCGTTAAAGTCCGAAACCTTTTCCCCGTTGTCGCCGGTCATTGCCGAAAGCCGCCAGTAACCCATGAGAGAACTTTCTCCGTCTTTTACGGCCGCCTGTGCCTTTGTTGTTTCCGGTGCCGCCGTTGTTTCTTTCTTTGCCGCCGCCGTGGTCACCTTCGCCGTTGTTTCCGCGGCTGTGGTGACGGCGCTGCTTCCTTCTCTCACAAACGTGATTTTCAGTTCAGAATCGTCCATGAGAAGTACGTCGCCGTCCGCTTTCAGATCGTAGCTGTCCTTCGCATCCTTGATATGAATGCCGCCGTCGTTTTCCTTCCATGTAATATCCGCTTCCTGCCCCATGAGCTTAAATGTGCCTTTTCCGTTGTCATTCAGAACAATACCGCTGTCCTCGTCTCCGTCCATCTTGAATCCGGACATCTCATAGGAAGCGGCAACCCATTTCCCCACATATTTGCTGTTCTTCATGCTGGTTGATCCGCAGCCTGAAAGACACAGAAAGGTTACAGCCGCCATAACGGAAAGCAATGCCGTCCTAACCTTTAAGTTTCCTCTCCCGCTGCCTTTCCGGTTTCCTTCTTTCATTTTTTTACTCCTCCCTCTCTGTAGATGATTTTCCCGTTTCCCCTTACGGATTCTCCTTTTTCCTTCAGTGAAACAGCACAGGAACGGCACATATCCAGTTCGTCGCAGATCATGAAACATGCGTCACAGATCAGTTTTCCGCAGACCGGGCAGAAGCTGAATACTTCCTTTCCTTTTTTTACCGCCGACATAAATGCCTGTTCCCTTTCCCTGCGGTACACCGTGTTGTAAATGACCTTTCTTTCTTCCGTTTCCGGTTTTATGCCGGCCATGGAGAAACGGACCGGATCACTGTGCCATATGCTGCCGCATTCTTCGCACCGGATAGAAAATTCAAACTCTTCCAGTGTAGAACAGTCATTAACGCATTCCTTCAGATCTCTGTTCATTTTTCCCCTCCGGTCTTCCGGCATATCCGTGGTTTCAGCTTATTATTAACATATGCCTGAAGTGAAAGATATTATCCGACGGATACTCTTTGCCCGAAATGTTCATCGGATAACAAAAAATGCACAAGCCCCTTTCGGGAAACTTGTGCATCTTTTCGTTAATTAATTATTTATCAGATCAGTTCATTCAGCCGGTCGCATCTCCGGAAAAGATCTATGTAAAGCATGAGCTCGTCCCGGGAACTGACGCCGAGTTTCTCATATATGCTCCTGTTGTGTTTTCGCACCGTGCTCATGCTGATGCAGGCCAGGTCCGGTATATCGGGGATCTCATATCCGTCGATATAATATTTCAGGATCCCCTTTTCGGCAGAGGTAAGTGTCTTTGCCTTTTCCGCAAAGGAATCGAACAGGCCGGCAATATCCGGCGGCATGCTGCTTCTTTCGATCTTCTGGTTCTGTGCCTTTGACTGCACAAAGGCGATCAGGGCATCAATCTCCGTAATGCCGGTCCTGCTGTTTTCCAGCGGCTTTTCTGACCGGATTGCCGTAAGGCTCCTGGCAATGGGTCCTACAAACCTGTGCGAAAGAAACAGCGAAAGGAGGATCAGGAAGATCAGGATTCCGAAGAAAAGCAGCGTCCATGTGCGGTTGTTGCGGGAAACGGCGGCATCATAGCTTTCCTTCGGTACCAGTTCGGCCACGGCCCACTGCTGTCCGTCGTAGCTTTTTACGGGAAGGCTGCTGTGGAGTCCAACGTAAGTCCCCGACGAGGAACTGTATATATTGAAATATTTTCCCGGATTCACGGTAAAAACTTCCGTTCCGTCAATGTATGTCCCGTCGACTCCGCCGGCAAGCCCCGTGGAAAGGTCAAGCCTGCTGTCATTCTGCACAGGCACCAGAACGGTGACGGCAGGCCCGTAACGGGTCTCCCTGACCGGATGCGCCAGTTTAAAATAGAGGGAACTGATTTCCGTCCCGCAGATCCCGCAGACCGTGTGGTCGTTCTGCGTAACAGGAACACAGAGAAGGATCACATCTTCCCAAGTATCCTTCAGGTGGATCTTTTCCGTCCAGTAGCAGGCATCCGCCGCCCTGTCCACTTTCTTCTGCATCATTTCCTGAAAGTGCGGGACATCGGAAGAGTCGAACTCCAGGTTCCACCGGTTGTGCATCTGCAGTTTTCTTTCCCTGGCGATATCCGGTATGCCGCGGAAATAAAATATGTAGGGATTCAGATTCTTCCCGACGCTCACATTGGCAAACCTGAGATACAGGCCGCTTCTGGAAAAATGCGCCTTGCTTGCCCCGGTATTCGTTGTTGCGTTGATCTCGGCAAAGGCGCCGCTGCAGTCGGAAACCTGAAGCGCCGTGTTGACCGAGCTGTAAAGAGCGTCCTCCGTTTCCAGAAGAAGATCCGGGTGGTTGTTCAGCTGATCCATCCCCGCACCGTTTTTGATAAGCTCGCTTTCGATCGCCCGGCCGGCCGAATCCGACATCTGCAGGCTTTTTGCGGTAAGCGTGTTGCAGTACTCTTCCATTTCACTGTGGATATTGTTTGTCTGAACGGAAATCTCACGTCCGAAAGACTGGCTGTCGTTCGGGAAAACACCGGTAATACTGAGAAACAGAAGCAGTGCGGAAAAAGTGGCAAGAATAACAGAGAGCCAGTACAGCATGAGCTTCCGCTGCATGCTGATCCCGTGTTCTCTGACAAGAGATGTGAATTTGATCATATCCTTCAGTCTGTTCTTCATGATCTGCAGTTCCGTCCCCTTTGCATTTTACTTTTGGAAAGACAAAGTGAACTTCCTGTAGCATTCTTCCGATATGTCGCTTAATCCGGCGCTGTCTGTCCCTTTTTCCGAAACCGTATCCGCATATTTTTTTCTTGCGGTCGTAAGCTCCTGCCGGACGCCGCTTTCAAACGTCGTTTCCAGATCAAGATAGGTGGAAAGCTGCGGAGCCGTATAGAAAGTGTATTCCTGCCTGGTTTTCTGAAAGGCCCTGTACAGATCGATATATTTGGGATCGCTCAGTTTATCGATCGCCGGCGAAAGATATTTGTCGAATCCTTCTTCGGTAACGGGCATATATCCCAGACTCGTCACGAAAGAAACGTTCCGCTCCGGTTCCGTGATCCATTTAAGGAAAGTCATGCACGCCTTTTCCCGTTCGGGCGTCGATTTCACGGTGCAGATGCCGGCTCCCCGCTGCATGACCAGTTTCTCCCCGCCTTCAAAAACCGGGCAGGGAAGCGAAATGATCTCAATTTTTTCGGAGGTGTTGTCCGGATAGGTAACGATATCGGAATAATAGAGGATGCTCGCGGAAGATGCGACGCTGCAGATGGCGTCTCCCGTCCTCAAAGGTTCCGTGGCGTATCCGCCCTGAAGCCATACGCCTCCCTGAATGGCAGCCTCCGCATAAGGTTTCCATACTCTGTCGTGAAGAACGGGCCCGAATGCAAGTCTGTCTCCGTCAAAGAAATTTTCTCCGAGAGATTCCGTACCCACCTGAAAATAATTGAAATGATAGTCATGAACAAAAAACGCCTTCCCGTCACCGGGTGTACCCGGCGTCAGTCCGTCGCTCCATTTCGTATAGGCAGCCGCCGTTCTGAACAGTCCTTCCCATGTGGAAAGATCATCCAGCTTTGCGCCCGTTGCAGCAGCAAAACGGTCGAACGCCGTTTTATTGACATAGAGGATTTCCGTCGACTTGGCGACCGGCAGGATAAGAAGACGTCCGTTGATGACGCCTTCGCTCACAAACGCCGGCACAAACGCGGAAAGTTCCTTCTCGGAAAAATAATCATGATAATCCGCCAGGACGCTGCTGTCCGGCATGGCCAGGACCGTCTTGGGATAGGAAACAAACATGTCCGGAAGAGAAGCCGCACCCGGATCATGATTTGCTGCGGCAAGGACCATTTCATGGATGGTGTTCGTGTTGGTCACGCTCGTGACCTGGACGCTGACACCCTGTTCCTTCCCGACCGTACGGTTGAATTCATCTATCTGACTGTTCAGAGGCGAATCCGTCTGCCCGCCGTAAACATGCCAGATGGTTACCGTAACGGGTGTTTTCTGTTTCCCTGCCTCGCTCGCGGAACACGATGTAAGAAACGGCATCAGAAGAGCTGCTGTGACAAATACCGGTAAAATCCCTTTCCCCCTCATGGTTTCTCCCCCCTGTGGCTTTATCGGTATAACATTTACAGTGCAAATCCGGAAAGCATTTTTCTGTTCAGGATACGGTAGCCGTTGTTTCCGCGCTGCAGAGCTTTTCTTTCGCAGAGCTCCTTCATCAAACGCATGAGATGCCTGTAGCTGATCCCGACGGAGCTTGCGGTATCCGTGAGCTTTTCCGCGAATATGCCGTCGCAGGATGTCTGCAGGATATAGCTGCAAAGCCGCTCCCTGGCCGTATGAAGCGCATCCGCCATGAACCCGTTCGTGCTGTTCAGCAGCTTTTCCGCCAGTTCTTTTCCTACCCGGTTCATGAAGGCCAGGTTCCCGCAGAGCTTCTTTCTGTTTTCCCTGACCGGTATGCCGATGCAGACGAAATCCGTGAGGGCGACCAGCGTCGTATATGCGTCTTTTGCGTTGCACATCAGCTCAATATCGCCTATGATTCCGCCGGAAACATAATAATTCAGGATAAGCGTCTTCCCGTTTTTAGAAGTGAGGCACACCTTGGCCTTTCCGGAAACCGGAAAAAGGAGCCAGCGTAACGGCATACCGTCTTTTACGAACATTTCGCCGCGCGAAAAATGAAGCCTTGCAACAGCACTCAGTTCCTCTGCTTTTATCCCGCAGGATGCAAGACGGTTTCTGTCATTTTCCGTAATCTGCGTCTTGAACATTTTAAGTGTCCCCCAGATAAGTATGACATATGTCATACCGGTTTTCAACCCGATGGCCTATGCTTTTCGGATGGAGGTAAGTTTATGTACTGTCTTCTTGCGCTGCTGATCGGTGCGGTAATATCCGTCATGGTTGCCGTAAACGGAAACCTGTCCGCCCTGTACGGCGTGTTTGGCGCCGCCGTCATCATTCATGTGGTCGGCTGCGTGTTTTCCTTCCTCTGGCTGAAAATCCGCAGGCAGAAAATTTCGGTTCGGGATGCAGATATCCCGGTCTGGTATTTTCTCGGCGGCGCAATCGGATTCTTTACGACGCTGTTCAACAATTTTTCCTACGGAAAAATCAGCATGTCCGCCATTGTGGCACTCGGCCTCCTGGGACAGATGATCACTTCTCTTCTCCTTGATACCATGGGCCTTCTGGGAATGAAAAAAGTACCCCTGCGCCGTTCCACCTGCGCGGGAATACTTCTCTCTCTGATCGGGATTTCCGTCATGGTGCGCCATGCGGAAATCCGTACGCTGTATGCATTTTTCCTGTCCGTGCTCTCCGGTGTTACGGTCGTTGCATCCCGTGCGGTCAACGCCGGGCTTTCCGGCCGCATCGGCGGAATGCAGGGCTCCTTTGTAAATCACATGGTAGGTCTGCCCTGCACCGTTGCCGCGCTCTTCCTTCTGGGCCGGTCAGACCCGATCTTCGGCGGCCTTATCCTGACGCCGAAAATATGGATCTATCTGGGCGGCACTCTCGGCGTCATGGTGGTATTCTTAAGCAACCTGACCGTTCCCCAAATACCGGTTTTCCTGTTTTCCCTTTTTTCCTTTGTCGGAGAAATAGGTGCCGGCATCCTCTTTGACATTTTATCCGGCCTTAAATATTCAAAGTCCATGCTTTACGGTACGGCGTTTGTCGCTTCAGGCATTGTCTTAAACATGATCATGGGACGGCACGAAAAATAATCCCGTCAAATGCTGATATCCGAACGTGCATAGGCATTCTTCATCAGGCAGCTTGCTTCGAAAAGCACCCTGCCGAGTACCTTTGAAGTTTCTTCCTTCAGCATGGATGCAATGGCACGGTTCGCCTCTTCGCAGACTTCCGTGCTTTTTTCTTTATCTGCCAGTGCCCGGAGCTTTCCGTCATATTCTTTTATCAGCCCGTGCCCCTTTGCCTGGACCCTGAACTGATACCCTTCGATGAAAGGAAGGCACTTTCCGTAATGCGCATCCGCAAGTGCGCCGAGAAGCCGGTTTGACCAGTAGAAGCTGTCGGTAGAAACCTGCTCCGCCGTATCGGAAAGATATTCCGGAACGGATTCTATATTGGTATAAAACGGCACAAAGGCATTAAAGGCATTGGATCCGAAAGCAAGCCATTCCACCGTGCGGAAATTTTCCGGCACGCCGGGTCTGATCTGAACGAGCGAAAGAAAATCATTCCTGTTTATTCCGATGGATCTGTATTTCCCGCGAAGGGAAGCATCCCCGTATGCGCCGTAAGGGTCATAAGGCGTTCCCTGGAAATGGGATGAAAGCAGATACTTGATGTCTTCCGGCGTGATTTTTCTTTCCGGGACTCTGCACCACGGAATATTGTCGGATTCCGGATTATAGTCTGCATTGCTGCCGTCCCAGACCGACGTATGCGGATTCAGATACCGCTCCATGAACCAGGCGCGGGGCGTATTGTACACGTGGTCCGCATCGTCATGGCTCCCGAAAGCATCGCGCGGATTCAGCTTCCCGTCCGTCGAAAGATCCAGATGATTCTCCCGGATAAATTCAGGAAGGTCTGCCGAACACATATATTCTTTCTGTTCTCCGACCGCATCCTTCAGATCAAAGCAGTCCATCCCGAGCTGGTTCGGCATGACGACATAGGAATTGTCCGGGACTTTCCTTGCTATCCAGTGATGTCCTCCCACGCTTTCAAGCCACCAGATTTCATTCACATCCTGAAAGGCAATCCCGTTCATTTCATAAGTCCCGTACTGCTCCAGAAGACTGCCCAGTCTTCTCACGCCTTCCCTTGCACTGTGCACATACGGGATAACCAGCACCACCAGATCCTCTTCTCCTATTCCGCCCGGCTTCTCCGGTCCGCTTTCCGATGCCGGCACATATTTCACGAGCGGATCCGCTCCCGCCACCCGTTCGTTTGACGTGATCGTTTCCGTTGCGGTCATGGCGACATTGTCCGCGTTTACTCCGCAGGCAGCCCAGATTCCCTCACCCTTCAAAGCATTGGGCACGGCGGTATACCGCATGGGATTTTCCGGAAGCTTTACCGACACATGTGAAATCACCGACGTATAGACAGCCGGCTGATCTCCGGGATGCACCGCAGAAAATTTTTTCGGTGTGAATTTTCCGGATGAAGAATCATCGTTTCTCGCTATGAACGTGGAACCGTCGTAAGTTGCATTTTTACCGACTAAAACAGTTGTACAGGGCATGCCATTTCCTCCGTTTTCCGATTAAAAGTCTCTGCGGATATTATAGAAGGATATGGCCGGAATTTAAAGCATGTTTCTGTCCGGATTCCGGTCATGCCCGTCAGGAACAAATCAGGCTGCCGATCGTCCGGAACAGCTTTACGGGATCGATCGGCTTTGCGATATGAGCGTTCATCCCCATGTCAAGGCACTTCTGGATATCTTCGGTAAAAGCATCCGCCGTCATGGCAATGACAGGAACCGTTTCGGCATCTGCCCGGTCCATGGCTCGGATGGCTTTTGTTGCCTCATAGCCGTCCATAACGGGCATCCTGATATCCATCAGGATTGCATCAAAATATCCTTCCGGTGATTTCCCGAATATTTCCACACCTTTTTTCCCGTTCTCCGCAATACTCACGATTGCCTTTTTTTCTTCCAGCAGTGCCGTTGCTATTTCACGGTTCAGAGGATGATCTTCGCAGAGAAGTATATGCCTGCCATCCAGGCTTTCCTTCTTCTCCGGCAGTGCATCCCTGCCGCTCCCTTTTTCTGACGTTTCCGCCGGGACGCAGTCAAATTCCCCTCTGATCGAAAATACGGTTCCTTTTCCGGGTGTGCTGTTCACATTGATACTGCATCCCATGAGATCAAGCAGTTTCTTTACGATCGCAAGACCGAGTCCCGTTCCGCGCGTAAGCGAAACATCATCCCGCATTTCCTGCGTAAAGGGATCAAAGAGAACCTCCATGAATTTTTCGCTCATGCCTATACCGGTATCGCTTACATCCGCTTCCATAACAAGACGCCCGTTCTCCGTAAGATACTCCCGCAGCCTGTACGTCACAGTCCCTCCTTCCGGCGTGAATTTCACCGCGTTTGAAAGAAGGTTGAAGAAAACCTGATTGATCCTCAGAGGATCCAGCAACGGCATGACCTCTGCAACCGGCTGTGCGTCAACGACAAAACGAATGTTTTTCTTTTCGCAAAGCGGAAGGATGACGGAATTCAGATAGTCAAAGAACTTCCGCGGATCATACGGTTCCGGATGCAGCTCCGTTTTACCGCTCTCTGCCTTTGACATATCCAGAACATCGTTGATAAGTCCAAGCAGAAACTTGGAAGAGGTATCGATCTTGTTAAGGCAGTCCGCGGTCTGCGGCGGATTCTTCTGCTCTCTCGCAATATAGGTCATGCCTATAATGCCGTTCAGCGGCGTACGGATATCGTGGCTCATGCGGGAAAGAAAATCCGATTTTGCCACATTGGCGGCGTCGGCCTGCTTTCTCAGTATGATCTCCGAAGCCAGCTGCTTTTTCAGTTTGTTCTGCAGGTCTATCTCCCTGTCTACAATGCGGTAGCTGGCATAAAATACCTTATATTCGGGAATCGTCTCCCGGAGCATGACATCCTGATTTACCCATACGCTGGTGCCGTCCGTTTTCAGTATGCGGTAATCCCCGGTATTGAAATATGCGGAATCAAAATTTTCACGGTATATCTTTCTGATACGTTCCCTGTCGGAAGGATGCACAACAGTGAATGCGTCTTTCAGATATTCGACGATCACCGGATGCTGCATGATCTCTTTCCGGGAATCGGAAGAAAAGGCCGGGCCGTAACCGAGCGTACGAAGCATCTGCATATTGACAAAGTCTCCCTGCAGATGATCTTTATCCGGCATCCTGAGCACGCATATCCCCGTATAAACGGAATCCAGGATGTCACGGATTTTTTCGGTCTCTCCCTTGGCAAGCTCGATCTGCCTCTGCTGCTGCAGATAGATTTCCGTCACATCGGTCTGGATGATCAGGACAGTGTCCCTGTCATCATTCAGATAATAATGCTGCATTTTTCTGCATATGGTCTTTTCCGGATGGCTGTCCGTATGTCCGCGGACACTCATTTCAAAATGACCGTTCCTGTCGAGTTCTTCCCGAACATGCCGCACCGCGCTGTTTTCCAGATAAAACCTCCGGTCTTCGTCGGCAATCCAGGAAGCGGCGGTAAACTCGCGGACTCTGTCAAAGTCAAACTGTTTCCCGGGAATATCCAGCAGCGTACGGTACCGCCCGGAAATTTTCCCGTTCATCTTTAAAAATTCAATCCGGTTATTTGCCATGCGGAGAATAGCCACATAATCAAATTCCCGGCCGGTGATACGTTCAAAGATCTCGTCCTTCTGTCTCAGCTTGGAAACATCCTGACCGTAAACCAGGCATTCCGTTTCCCTTGTCTCCGGATTGACCAGAACATGATAATACGAACGGACCCAGTGAATTTCCCCTTCCCGGTCCTTCTGCCGGTAATCAATAGTGCTGTCCGAAATTCCCTCCTCGTAATCGAGGATCAGTTTTTCGCGGCTGAACCGTTTCTTATATTCCTCTCTGGAAGCTTCGCCAATAATGAAAGACTGCACACGCTCAAAAAAACCGTCCGCCGTTTCCGAAGAAAGCATTTCCAGAATATACGGCTGCTTCGCCTGCCCGTAGCTGCAGGTGTTTGCGGTCAGATTAAGCTGGAAGGAAGCAATGGCATACGGATTCGAAGCAAGAACCGACTGCACTTCCTTTCCGTATTTTTCCTGTTCCTCCCTCTGTTCCGTTACGTCAAGGCTTGTCCCGTAGGCAACGTCCGGCTTTCCGTCTTTGTCCTTTACGGTGTAATAGCTGATCCTTTCGCATGCGTACTTCTGTTTTGGCGGCCACCTGAACCAGATATCTCCCGAAACGACAGGCTCGCCTGCATCGACACGCCTGTACAGACTAAGGAGCTTTTCCCAGTCATCTTCCCTGACGTACTTCCTGATACAATTCGGAAAATCATTCATCTCCATGGGAAGCCGGTACCGGAGAAAACGGTTGCCGGGATTTTTAAACTGATGTTCCCGGATGTGGTATTCCCACACCCCCAGATTCGTTCCTTCCGCCGCAAGTTCGTATCTTCTGTTTTCCTGCAGGAGCTTCGTATCCTTTTCAAAACGGACCAGGGCACTGGAAACGGAATAGGCAAGAGACTGCAGCAGCCTGCCCGAATGCTCCAGTTTCCCGGCGGAAGGATTGTCCGCACCCAGGAAACCGCTCAGCTTTCCGTTTATCATGATCGGTGCTTCAATACAGCTTCTGATGTTTCTGTCCGCCATGATACCGGTTCTGACCGTCTTTTCCGCGGGGTTTCCTCCTTCATCGGACACGATCACGTTCCGTCCCTTTTCAAATTCCGGAATCCAGTCACCGATCATGCCGATGCCGGCATTCCGGTAACATTCGATCAGCGGTGCGACACCCGTTCTGCACCACTCGAACGTATTGCTGATCGAAGAATCGTCAATGCGGAATATATAAGTCCTGTCGGCTTCGTATCCTTCCCCGGCTCTTTTCAGGATTTCATTCATACGTTCGTCAAGAGACCCCGGACCGCTCAGCGTCTGGATGTTGTCCAGGAGCCTTTCTTCGGCAGTAAGAATGTTCCGGAGTTCTTCCTGTTTCTTCACGATATTGGTAACATCGTCTATATACTGGATAAACGCATCATGCCCGCACCAGTTCAGGCATCCTCCGGAAAGATGTTCCCAGGCATTCCGTTCCGGGTTGAAACGTTCAAAATTCAGGGTACTGTTTTTTTCAGACCGTCTCATGAAACAGTCTTCGCATGGCTTCTCCCGGTTGTGCAGATACTCATAGCACTTCCGCTCGTAATATTTTCCCTGCGGGCCGCGGTTGTATTCCCTGGCTGCCTGATTGGCAAAAAGGATCTCGTATGTTCTGCGGTCATATACAAAGACTTTTCTGCTTGTATGATCCAGGATATTCTGATAGATATCGGTCTCCACGGAAGCATTGGTAAACACGGCAAGGAACACCGGGCATCCGTCTTTCGTGCCGCACAGCTTCGCGTTCGCGTGCGCCCAGTCGAATCCGATCTTTTTATGCAGCACTCTGAAATAAAGATCAATCGGTTTTCCCGTTTCCGCGCATTCCTTCGCGGCATCCATGACACCGGAAAGATCCTGCCGAAAAATGATGTCCGACGCATTCTTTCCCTCTATCCGGGAAAATTCGTCTCCTGACATGCCGTTCAGGCTGCAGAGTCCGGGTGAAACAAAAAGTGTCTCAAAAATTTCTCCGTTCAGACGGTATACTGCCATATTGCCGGGTGTCGATTGTTCGATCAGTTTCAGATCTCTCTCCGTCAGCTCCATCTTTGCTCCCGAAATATATTCAAGATGTATCCCACAACTGATTGCCGGTTTTAAGGTTTAATATTAAATATTTATAACAGCTTTTATTTGTATTTAAGTAACCCGTTATATTGTTTATTGTACTACTTTCATGCTATAATTTCACTTGTATTTTCTCGGTGCTTCGCTATGATACTGTTAGATAACCTAAAGGAGGCAGTACGGATATGATAAAAGGCAGAAAGCTCGATCACATCGGCATAGCTGTTCCGGATGTTGAAAAAAATGCAAAATGGTACCAGGATACGCTCGGATTTACCGTGAAGGGAAAATTTCCCGGGGATAACGGGCATGATGTCTATTTCCTGCAGAACGGCACAACGGTTTATGAAATGTATCAGGACGACAATCTGAATCCTGCCGTGAAGGGAAAGATCGATCACATTTCCTTCCAGTCAACGGACATTCAGGCGGACTATCAGTACTGCGTCGATCAGGGCTATAAAATCAGTACCAGGGGTGTCGAAGGCTGCCCGACTTTCTGGGCACACGGATGCAGATATTTTAAAATCGTAAGCCCCGCCGGGGAACAGGTTGAATTCTGCCAGGTTCTCTGATCGAAATCCTTCTGCGAAATCAATATGAAAACTCCCTCAGGTCTTCCGACCCGAGGGAGTTTCTTTATCCGGCTGCGCCGGTACAATACAGTCATAGCGAATGGAATTTCCCCGGATAATAAAATCCGGTTTTCTTCCGGCAAGATACGGTCCTTTTAACGGCCGTTTGATCACGATTCTGCGGGGCCCTGCCGAAACGGCTGCCTCCATGAGGTCATTTTCATCCCGGCAAGGCTGTTCCAGGTGCTGAAGCAGCTGGAATTTTTTCTTGATCAGAGAACTTTTCTGCCTTGCCGGAAACATCGGATCCAGAAGGATTACATCCGGAGGTTCCGCAAGATGACGCATGGCTGCCACACTGTCCTCTTCGAAAAGCCGCATGCGTCCCGCGATCTGTGCAATGTCCGGATCCGCGGCAGCTCTCCGGAGTGCATCTTTCAGCATCAGTGAGATCACCGGGTCACGTTCGTAAAGCAGGACCGAAAATCCCGACGCCGCAAGTAAAAACGAATCCTCCCCCAACCCTGCCGTGGCATCGAGCACTGTCTGCACGCCGCTTTTTCCCCTGATCTTTGCTGCCCTGACCAGAAGTTCGCCGCTCAGATTGTTCCGGCGTATCCGGGACAGGAGCTTTTTAAAATCCGCATGCAGGACCTGCCCGTCCCCGGTGAGTGCGAGTCCGGCATCATCCAGTTTCAGCAGCAGTCGCTCATCCGCCTGTTCCGGCATATCCCGTACCACCCGGACGCCCGGCATCTTTTCAAGCCATTCTTCTGCTTCTCTGTCCGCATCTTCCCCGGCAAAAACAACAAGACCGGAAGAATATGATCGAGTACCGTTTTCCAATGCGTTTCTCCCCTGAACATCTTAATGACATTGTGCTGAACTGATTATACACCGCAGGGAATGAAATGCACCGGTTTTAACGGAGCATGTCCAGAATTTCCTCTTTCGGGATAACGCCGGAAGAACGCCTGACAGCTTCCCCGTTCCGGAATACGATCAGTGTGGGAATGGTCATTACCTGAAAGCGGTCCGCCAGTGCAGGCTGTTCGTCTACATTGACTTTGCCCACCGTAAGGGCGCTCTGTTCCTCCGCGACCTGATCGACCACTGGGGAAAGCATGCGGCACGGGCCGCACCACGAAGCCCAGAAATCGACCAGGACCGTGCCCTTGTTCTGAAGAACCTCTGTTTCAAAATTGTCGCCTGTAATAGTCTTGACTGCCATATTTTTCTCCCTGCTTCCCGCCTGATGCGGGATCTGAATTGCCCTGCTGAAAAAATTCCGGGGCACCGTTTACTGATCTGCGCCGCAGCCTGCCTTCATGCAGCGGCCTGCCTGTTTCATACCGCATTGCATACCGCGTTTTTCGCATACCTTAGGCGGCGTATCCGCCATTTCCGTTAATTCCTTTCCAATCTTGCGGAGAAGCTCCCGGTTGACGCAGTAATGCGTATGGTATCCGATCTTCTCGCTGTCCACCAGACCGGCAGACTGAAGAATTTTCATATGCTGCGACACCGCCGGCGCGGATATTCCCAGGATGCGCCCCAGCACGCCTACACAGTAGTTTCGCTGCGAAAGCAGTTCCACGATCTTAATCCGCGTCCCGTCCGCAAGAACTTCCAGAGCATCCGAATACTGCATGATCCCCTCCCGGTAAAATTTCTCAGAACATTTTTCCGTTTCCGCAGCCGCCCTCATGTCCGCAACCGCCTTCGTTTCCGCAGTTTCCTTCGCTTCCGCAGCTGCCTTCGTGATGATGGCTGCACATTTCATCCGGATTGTAGGAAAGGACTCCGTTCAGAAGATCCTTTACCGCCTGATCGGCATTTCCGGACACGCCCGGATATACCTGAATCCCGGCTTCCGCCAGTGCCTCTCTGGCACCGCCGCCTATTCCGCCGCATATCAGTGTCTCCACATTCTTCTCTTTCAGGAATCCGGCCAGTGCACCATGGCCTTCGCCTTCGGAATTTACCGTTCTTTCCGAAACGACCCGGTTCCCGTCCGTTTCATAGATCCTGAAATTTTCGCAATGGCCGAAGTGCTGAAAAACCTCTCCGTTTTCGTATGTTACCGCAATTTTCATGATTCCGCCTCCGTTTAATTAAGTACCTGCTTAAATAATATACCTGTTTTGCATTTAAGTAAATACTTAATTAAAAATTTGTTCCCCTGTTCCCGTAAAAAATTACAAAATTCGGATTTTCGGTGTTCTTTTATTCGGATACGGATGCTATAATACAGGCAATGCATAAAATACTTTTATAATTTCAGAGGAAAGGAGAACAGTTTTCATGGACGCAGGCCCTGCCGACATCAATAACCACCGATGTGCAAAAAATTATATTGACAGCGGAAAGCCGTTCATTCGAATCTGATCCTATTCGTCTGAATTCCTCTTTCCCTGCCGGAAAAGAGGAACAGGATGATGCAGAAATCTTCCAGCTTTTTCTTCAGCAAAATTCTCGGCAAGAACATTCGCACAGTACCCGATTCCGTTTTCGGAAAGCTTAACGACATGGTCCTTGATTTCAAAGGGCCCAAACCTGTTGTTACCTCGATCGAAGTCCGGAACGGTCATCAGCTCACCTACGTTTCAGCCGATTTTCTGGAAATCTGGCATGACGGAAAAGAACACTACCAGGTAAAACTCAACACCGACCATCTTAAAATGACAGCGCCGCCGGAGAACGGCTTCTTTCTTGCGCGCAATTTTCTGGACAAACAGATTGTGGACATACACGGCCGCAAAGTGGAACGCGTGAACGATGTGCGTCTCGGAATGGTAGGCGGCAAATGGACGCTGCTTGCCGTGGATATCGGTCTCCGCGGACTTTTCCGGAGACTCGGTGTGGAATATCCCGCAATCTGCGCCAGTTCCTTCCTGAAAAAGGAATTCAGAAACAAACTGATCTCGTGGGACAGCGTGCAGCCCATTTCCTCCGGACTGCCCAATCTCCAGCTCTCCACTTCCATGAACAAACTCACAACGCTTCATGCCGCCGATATCGCAGATATCCTGGAGGATCTGGACAGAGAAAGCCAGATGCGTTTAATGCACGGTCTGGACGATGAAACAGCCGCGGAAATACTGGAGGAAATGGACGAGGACAAACAGAAACAGCTTATCCAGACTCTCCCGGACGAACGGGCTTCCGACCTTCTGGAAATCATGCCTTCGGATGAAGCGGCAGACATTCTGGAAAACGTGGAGGACGACCGCGCCAAGGTACTGCTGGATCAGATGGAAACGGATAATTCCAGCGAAATCCGGGAACTCATGGAATATGAGGACACCACGGTCGGTTCCGTCATGACCAAGGAGTTCGCTTCTTTCCTTCCCGGCACCGATGCCGAGGAGGCAATCCGCACGCTCAAGGAACGCGGCCTTCAGGAAGAAACTTCCCATTATATTTTTCTGACGGACAGCGAAGATCATCTGACCGGCATGGTGACGCTTCTCGACGTCGCATCCTCTTCCGGCGGCACAAAGCTGAGCAGCCTGATGACCGAGCATCTGATTTCGGTTCGTGACGAAGACCGTCTTGACCAGGTCATGGATCTCATGCAGAAATACAACCTGCAGACCATGCCCGTCACGGACGAAAACAACGTACTGGTCGGCATCATTCTGCTGAATGACCTGATCCACGAATATGTGAAGCTCAGGAGGATTCCGGCATGACAGAAAAGTCCTCCTCGAGAAAAGCCAGATTACTGAAGATCCTTGCCATCATCGGCCCCGGCATCATAACCGTAAATGCGGGGAATGATGCCGGCGGCATAGCTACCTATGCTTCCGTCGGCGCTTCGTACGGATACCGCATGCTCTGGAGCCTTGTGATCATTACCATAAGCCTTGCGGTCATCCAGGAAATGAACGCCCGCATGGCTGTTGTGACAGGCAAGGGGCTTTCGGACTTAATCCGGGAATCCTTCGGCGTCAAGTGGACTTTCTTCGCCATGATGATTCTGCTGATCGCCAATTTCGGCGTGGTGCTGGGAGATTTTGCCGGCATAGCCGCCAGCATGGAACTGTTCGGCGTCAGCAAATATATTTCCGTTCCGGTTTCCGGCTTCATGATCTGGATGCTGGTCACAAAGGGATCCTATCACCGGGTTGAAAAAATATTTCTGCTTTTCACGTTTGCCTTTTTCGGATACATCATATCCGCTTTCCTGGCAAAGCCGGACTGGAGCGAAGTCGGAAAATCCCTTCTGTCTCCTTCCCTGCAGATGAACAAAAGCTATCTGCTTGCCCTGATCGGACTGATCGGAACCACCATTACGCCTTACATGCAGTTTTACCTGCAGTCTTCCATTGTGGACAAACATTTAAGCATTGAAGATTACAAATACGAAAAAGCAGACGTGTATCTGGGTGCCTTCTGGGGCGATGCCGTTTCCTTTTTCATTATCGTCTGTACGGCGGCAACGCTTTACAAGGCCGGGATCCGCGTGGACTCTGCGCAGCAGGCAGCCATGGCTCTGGAACCTCTTGCCGGCCGGTATGCCTTTGTCCTGTTCGGCGCCGGTCTTTTCGGCGCGTCCGTCCTGGCGGCTTCCGTCATTCCGCTTTCCACATCCTACGCGGTCTGCGAGGCTTTCGGATGGGAAAGCGGTGTGGATCATTCCTGGCAGGAAGCACCCGCCTTTTTCGGCATTTACACTTTCATGCTGATCGTGGCGGGCTCCCTGATCCTCATCCCGGGAATATCGCTGATGAAACTGATTCTTGTCACGCAGCAGCTGGCCGGTGTCCTGTGTCCCGTCATTCTTACGTTCATGATCATTCTCGTGAACAGACGAGCCATCATGGGAAAATACGTCAACGGAAAAGTTCAGAACATCATTTCCGGAATAACGGTCGTATTCATTTCCGTTCTCTCGGTCATCCTTCTCTTTTCCTATATCTTCCGGTAATGCCATAAATCTGTTTCCGGTCCCGCTCAGTCATTCACGGGAAGAAGTTCCAGCAGTTCTTTAACCGCGTCTTCGGGGAATCCTTCTCCCATGTCCTGTTCCAGCAGGGACTTCAGGAATTCATGCGTGTTCCTGCTCTGCGGAAGCATGTAGCCGGTTTCCCGGTATATATCCTCCGCCATTTTACGGTTGGACAGGGCAAAGGCATCCGCCATCCGCCTTTCTTCCGCATCGCCCGTATTTTCCGCGATCTTTCTCGCGATCTGTTCCTGCTCTGTCTTGGAAGCGGCAAGCTTTTTCAGCGTCTCACGCACTGCGGCCGTTTTTTTCTGCTGCGGCGGATATTCGTAGGTATCCGGGATCATGGAAATGGCGTGGGAGATGCAGGCATCGGCGCATCTTCCGCATCCTATGCATTTCTTGAAATCGATCTGGCCGTTCTCCGTATCGGACGCACCGGTCGGGCAGACATAGAGGCACAGACAGTCTTTGGTGCAAAGTCTTATATTTCTGGAAGCATGCATAATCTTATCTCCTTTCCACTTTCAGAATTTTGAATGAAGGAACCTTACAGATCGGGCAGACGGCCGGAGGAACATCTCCTACGTAAACGAATCCGCAGATATCGCATACATAGACACTGGTCTTTTCCGCAAATCCGCTGCCGTCCTTTTTCCACTGCTCCAGAAGAGAGCGGAGAAGAGCCGTTACCTTTTCGCTCCATGTCAGGATTCTTTTGGCGCCTCTGTCCCCGCTTTCCGCCGCTGCCTCTTTTGCGCTGACAAAATCCTTTGCCAGATTTTCATTGATCCTCTTTAAAAGTTCATCCGTATTTCCCGAAACCTGTGTGCCGGCTTTTCCTTCAAAATAACCGGCAAGCTTACCGAACAGTTCCTTTTCCCGCGAAAGCTGCTGTTTGTCGCATCCCAAAGCCAGGCTGGAACACATTGCACTGAGCTCTCCGAAAGACACTTCCCGCATTTCGTCTTCAGGAAAAGTTTCCTGCTTTTTTTCCGCCGGGGCTGGTTTGACAGTACCTTCTTCCGGACGGAACATGGACTTCGCCGCACCGCAGAGCGGACATTTCCAGTTTTCCGGAAGCTCTTCCCACTTTGTCCCCGCAGGGATCCCACGCTCCGGGATTCCGAGGGCTTCGTCATAAACATAACCGCATACACTGCAAATATATTTCACACGATCGCCTCCTTTATAATAGTATCAGTAATCATTACTATTATAGCCGTTTTGATGCCCCTGTCAATACCGGATTCCGTCATTTGATGCATATTTTAAAACCGAACCGCGACATATAAATTTTTTCTGTTATAATTACCGGTAGCGCAGATCACATGCCCGTACGTTTGCGGGCATTCCCGTGATCCTGCACAGAAAGGAATATCATGGATATCACATTGCTGGAAGCTCTGAAAAAAAGACGTTCCGTTTATTCTATCGGAAAAAATTCCACCGTCCGGGACGAGGACATCATGGAACTCCTGAAACAGGCCGTACTGCATGCACCCTCTGCCTTTAACTGTCAGAGCGGCCGCGCCGTCGTGCTTTTCGGTGCCGCGCATCTAAAGCTCTGGGACATAACGAAGGAAACGCTGCGAAAGAGAGTCCCCGCGGATAAATTCAGGGCCACGGAAACAAAGATCGGTTCCTTCGCGGCAGGCCACGGAACCGTGCTCTTCTTTAACGACACTTCGGTGACGGAGTCGCTCATGGAAAAGTTTCCTGCCTACCGCGATAATTTTCAGAACTGGGCACAGCAGGCCGGCGGAATGCTTCAGTATGCCGTATGGATGCTCCTGGAACAGGAAGGCCTGGGCGCGTCCCTGCAGCACTACAACCCCCTGATTGATGCAGAGGTCAGCCGGACATGGAAACTTCCGGACTCCTGGCAGCTCCTTGCCGAAATGCCGTTCGGCATCATCACCGCCCGTCCCGGCGAAAAGGAATACCAGCCGCTGGAACACAGGCTTCTTTCCTTTAACAAATAACCGAAATCGAAAAAATGATCAGGCCTGGCGAATAGCCGGGCCTGACCAATGACCGGAACTTCAGACAGTTTCCGCCTGCATTTTCTGTCTCATTTTCCGGTACTCCATAATGGGCAGATCTCCCTGAACCAGGTTTTCGCCAATATTCAGGCCGCTTTTTTTCGGGATCTGGGTTAAAACAACTCTCCGGTCCTGATGCAGGATAACGCGGTCCAGGGCGTTGCCCGCTGCATTCATCAGTTCCCTTAAGACCGGCGCCTTTAAAAAGCTGTGATAGTATCTCATATAGATCATGGTATTCTCGTCATCCACCGGCGCAAACGCCGCCATGATCCGCATTTTATCTGAAATGACATTCTGCCATAAATTCGGCATTCTGAGCTGGAGGAAATACAGCTTGTCCAGATCTCTGATCTCTTCCGGCTTCTCGGGCCTCTGCCCGTCGTCCCTGCTGTTCTTCACATAGAACGTCATAAGTGTTCCGTCCCATTTTACAGCCGGCCCGTTGACCAGCGTCTTGTTCCCGCGGCCGATCGTGGAGGCATGCACAAACGGGAGATGCACCACATCAAGCTGATTCTCAATGGCTCTGCTGTAATGGACATTCCAGTTCTCCGAAAATTCCCCGTAGGCAAAACCTTTCTTCAGATCTTCGAAGAAAGGAATTTCCGGCAGCGTATCTTTTCTGTCCCCGTACCAAAGCCAGATAAACCCCCACGCTTCCCTTGCCGGATAGGAAACCACTCGAAACCGGTCGGGTACCGGGGCGTATTTTCCGTTCGCCGGTATCCGCACCACTCTTCCGTCGGATGAATAGGCAAAGCCGTGGAACGGACAGACAACATCTCCCTTTTCCGTTCTGCCGCAGGAAAGAGCGGCTCCTCTGTGACAGCACTGGTCCGCAATGCAGGAAACCGTTCCGTTTTCATCCCGCCACAGAACAATTTTTTCTCCGAACCTTGTGACGCCGGCCGGCTTTTTTCTTCCCACTTCACCCGAAGAAAGAACTGCATACCATTGATTCCGGATCATGGTCTTCCTCCCCGCCGATCAGATTCTGATTTTCCCTGCCGGCGCAATTTTCCGGTTCAGCGCATTGTCTTGTCAGAGAAGCACTTTTCTGCCTGTCAGATTCATTATATCACTGTCTTCCTGTCCGTTACTGCTCTTTTTCCGCTCCGTACGGCAGTTCATCGCTGCCGTTCGGTTTCCATGCTCCGTCCGCAGGATTCTGCTCGTACGTCGGCTCCGGCGGCATCTGATCATTAAAATGTCTTATCCTGCCGTCTATCACCACATCGCCCACGGCCATGCTGCCGTCCGGCCAGAAATAGTACCAGTATCCGTCCTGTGCGCGGAGAAGACCCGATCGCATGGAACCTGTGTCCGGATCCATATAATACCATTTCCCGTTATCCAGGACCCAGCCGGTCTGCATATAACCCGAGCTGTTGAAATGATACCACGTACCGTTGATCAGTGCCCACGCGTTGCCCGGCCATGTTCCGTCGGCATTCTTAAACCACCAGCCCGTGCCGTTCTTTATCCACTGACCGCCGTTGGAAGAATTGCCGCTTCCGGAACCGCCGGAACTGCCTCCGCTTCCGGAACTGTCCTTACCCGGCAGTGCCGTCCAGTGCGCATACACGGTTTCCGCAGAGGCAAACCGCGTACCGGTATTCACGGCCGTCCCGCCCGATGAAGCAGTGAACCACCCGGCAAACCGGTATCCGTTTCTTTCTGCCGCGGGAATTGTTTTCAGATACCCGTTCTCGTCCGTTTTTTCTTCCGTTACGTCGCATGTCCCGCCGTTTGCATCAAACATGATGTCATACACTTCGTTATGCATGACGTAGATATATCTGCAGGTTTCCGTGTCTTCCGTGAAGAACACCTTCCAGACCGTATAGGTGGTCACGCCGTCAAAGGACAGGGACCTGATCTTCTGGGGTTCCCCGCGCTTAAAGTGCTGGACTTCTTCCGCGTTGCTCAGGGTTGCGGGATCAATCCCCACGCTCATGTCACAGTACCTGATCTCCGCGTCGCTTTCCGTCGCATCCGCCGGAGAAGCGTAGACCGCATTGTCCCCGGCATACAGGAATATTTCCGTGCCCTCCTTTACGTTAATATCTTCCAGATAGATATCGGATGCATCCGTTATGCTGACCGTAAAGGTTTCCGTGTAATCCTGTGTCTCGGAAACGCCCTTCTGCACGGTTGCCGTGATCCTGACCGTACCTGCCGCCGCAGTTTTCAGGATATTCCCGTTCAACTCGGCGCCTGTTGTCCCGGCGTCCGTTACGGACCAGACAATATCCCTTCTGGTCGCATCTTCCGGAATGACCTTCCCGTTCAGCGGAATTTCCGCTCCCGCTCTGCCGTTTTGCGTAACTCCCGAAATACCCGTGACGGAAACGAACGGGATATCCACCGTCACCAGGCATTCCGCCCTGACGTTACTTCCGTCCGTCGCCGCTGCCGTAACGGTTGCCGTTCCGTTGGCTCTTGCCGTGACTTTTCCGGCATTGTCCACTGTGGCAACAGCGGTATCGCTGCTGCTCCAGCCGATTGCTTTCACCGTGGCATTTGCAGGCGAAGCTGTCGCTATGAGAGTCGCCGTTTCTCCGGCGGCCGCAAATTTAAGCTCCGTCTTATCCAGGGCGATATCCGTTACGGCAGTGATCAGGACATTCAGCGTGATGGTGCCGGTAACGGTTTTGTAGTTTGCCGTATCTGCCGGAACAAACTTCCAGGTGAAGGTCTTTGTGCCGGCGGTAAGACTGCTTACGCCGTCCAGTGCAAGCGTTCCCGGAACCGAGGTATCGGACCGGGTAAGTCCGGCATTGATCTCGGAAACAGACGTGCTGTCGTAAACGGCTCCGCCGGTGTAGCTGACTTTTCCTATGCCGGGATCCGCCGCCGACACGGCAACGGAAACCATGATGCCGCTCATGACATTGTAATGCTCCGTATCATTCGGCGTAAAGGTTGCCGGGAAACTGCGCGTTCCGGCATTTCCGGCTTCCGCAGAAGGATTGTCCCAGCTCCAGGTACCGTCCGAAACATCCGGCAGGACAATATCGGACAGCTTATCCCCGAAAAATGCCTTCAGTCCCAGCGGCAGTGCATAACTGAAATCAGACTTGTTTACGGTCAGTGAACCGTCCGTATAAGTGATATCGTAATTTGCCGTGACATCCGACGTGCCGCGCATGATAACGGCTTTCGATGCATTTACAAAACCGCCGCCGGTAACGGCATCCAGTCCGCTGGCTTTCAGCGTGATACCTGTCAGAATGTCCCCGGGTATAAGACCCGGTGCACTCACGCTCACCTTTGAAATTCCTTTTTCAATGTCCCGGCCGTAGATAATTGTCTGATTGCCGGCAACAATTTCAAGACCCGCCTGTGCTATGCTGACCGGACTGCTCTCCGCACTCGCAGAAGCGGTGTTGCCGGTAGCGGGCAGGGAAGCGACAAGCACATACGTTCCCGCATTGACGGGGATTCCAGACAGCCTGACTCTGCTGCTGTTGCTGACATCATACCAGGTGAAGACAACCTGAGAGAAGTCCGCTCCGGCTCCCGTAACGGCAAGCTCCGACGCCGAAGGATTGACCAGTGCCGTGCCGTCATAGATTTTTCCGGGCGTGTAGGATGCAAATGCAATTCCCGGCGTGGACTTTGTTACGGTCAGCGTCCCGTTATAATAGGTTATCTCATAGTTCTCTGTGACATCCTCCAAACCGTTCCTGATCGCGGCACCGGACGCTGTGATCGTCCCTTCCGTTCCGGCATCTGTTCCCGTACCGGAAAGTGTTATGCTGCTCAGCGCATCGTTCCGCGCAAGTCCGTTTGTCTCAGCCCAGCTCACGGTATTTTCAATATTTCCGCCGTAAAGAACGGTCTGGTTCAATGCTGTCACGGAAACGGCCTTCTTTGAAACGCTTACCTGTATTTCCGCGGTGACCGGCTTACAGGTTGCGGAATCGGAAGGCGTGAATTTAACCGTGTAGGTTGCGGAGCTTCCGACTGTCGGATAAATTGTTGCGGCTTCTGTTTCATCCCATGCCCAGGTTCCGGGCACTGCCGTGTTTCCGTCTCCTGCCGCATGCACGAGAGCAGCTGTCGCATCAAGCTCAACATGGTCGAGCGTTGTTCCGTAGACTGCGGATGCCGTTGGTGCGGTGATTACGGAAGTACTCCTTGAAGACGTCGTAAAGTTGACGTTCACGACATCGGAAAGCTGCCCTGATTTGTCCTTTGCAACGGCATAGGCGATATAACCCGTTGCTCCGGTTAAGCCCGTGACCGTAATGTATTTTTCAGCACTGCCGCTTAAATCCGTTTCGGAATACGCGGCACTGACGCCCGCGGATACGATTTCCGATGCAGCCGGAGCCGGATCCGCAGCTTTCCGCGCAAGGACATAAAGCATGCCGGTATCGTCCTCTGACATGCTGATCACTGCGCCGGTTTCCGTCACGCCGGAGACTGCAGGCGCAGAGGCCTTCGGTGCGTTAAGGTCCGTTTTAATCTGCCCCGTCACCTCCGCATTGAAATATGCGCCGTATGTGTCACTTGACGTTCTCTGATCCTTCAGATAATAGGTAATAGCCCGTGCGGTTTCGTCTGCCGGCGTAAAGACCACGGTCTTCGCCGCCGTGCCGGAATTTGAAAGCGAGATCAGATAGCCGTCCGGTGCGATCAGTATCACATTACCCTTGTACCATCCGTTTTCACCGAGCGTTTCGGAAGAAACCGTTGCGGATGCGGGAGCTGTACCGGCTGCATTGATCGTAAGTTTCCCGGCGGCACCGGTTAGCCTGTAGATATATCCCCCGTTTGAGGACCCGTTGACCATAAGTTCGGGTGCATAGGTTCCGGCAGTCTCCTGTCCGCTGTAGGTCAGGATCTCATCTTCGCCGTCCGGCAGGGTCACGACGGCAGCGGCATCGTCTGCCGGGACTGCCGTATAATACGCCTTTCCCCATAAATTCGGCTGACCGGTATATTTCGTGATCGCGTTCGGAGTGATGTTCAGTATACGCGCCGAAACGGTGAACGTTACCTGCTTTACAACGCTGCCGGAACCGTCTTTCACAGCTGCAATATAGTTTCCCGGCAGAAGCGTACTTTTTAATGTATAGCTGTTCGTGCCCGTTGTTGTAAAATATGTGCTGTCCGGCGTACCTTCTGTAATCTCAACCGTCTTGGATGTCCCGTAGCAGATGCTGCCCAGTGCCAGCACCGGAGTCGAAGCACTGCTCAGCTTGTAGAGCCTGTAGGCATTATTGTACTTTTCAAAAGCATATCCGTCGGGCGGAATGCATTTGCTGCTGTCCGCATAATTCTCCGTACTCCCGTCGGCAAGTTCCGTGTAATAGGTATGCGTGCCTCCGGTATTCACCGTATCCGGAGTCAGCGTTTTATTATAGGCGCTGAAATCCGCGGTCGTAAAATTCTGGAAACGTGCCGCAGGGGTCAGAGTGAATCCGCTCCCGAGTTTTACGGAATAGCTGCCGATTTCTGACTGATTCTCTAACATGACTTCACCGCCGTTTTCCTTAAAGGAACCCTGCAGCAGATCCACGGTAATATTTTGACCGTAGACAGCGCCACGCGAAATAACTGCATCCTGTCCGTTTACGGTAAAGTGTCCATTGGAAACTTCATACTGTTTACCGGAATCTTTATACTGTTCAAAGGTAACTTTCGTGATCGTTCCGTACTGATGCAGGACATCCTGATAGGAGCCTCTGCAGATTAAATACGGCACTGTCCCCGCAAAGCCGGAAACCGTGGTGAACTCTGAATTGTCTCCGGTGAGAATAACCCGGAAAGCCGGGATATAATTCGATTCATATGTATAGACGTTACTGGCAACTTTCAAAAGCTCCGTGTCGGTCCCTGCATTATAGGCCCTGTTTCCGTTTTTGTCTTCCCAGAAGACATAGTTTCCCTCTCCGTCCTGTCCCAGCAGAACATTCCCCTGCGCATAGACGGATGGATAAGTACTAACTGCTCCCGAATCCCATTGTAACACAGCAGAGGTGACCATTTGCGTTGCCGCCGCGGAAAAATCACAGGTGTATTTCCTGCCGGCATTCCCGTCTGCTTCCGCTTCGGATTTCAGGGCTGCCACGGTGGTGTCAAAATTCACGACCGGCGTTACACCTGACGTCACGTGACGGATAGAGCCGGTCTTAAACGGCTGGTTCAGAACGATCTTTGTCAGCCCGTCCGCATAAATATCTCCGACTGTACGCGTACCGGTGTCCGTGGTTCTGCCGAGATTCAGGATACTGTCCCCACCGACCGTACTGTCTTCCGTGCAGACTTTCCGTATCGAAGTGTCCGTGTCACAGAACAGATTTACGGTACTGTCCCCGGTAATCTTATAACCGTCTGATCCGCCCATATAGATCTGATGCTGGAAATTTCCAAGATCGGTGAATGTTCCCTTTTCCACGTTCTGTGTGTCCGATCCCAGATAATAGTCTGTGGTGCCCAAATAGACTGTGGTGCCTACCATGCCTGGGATCCTCTCGTCTTCGCTGTCCAGGACGCCGATTGTTCCGTTGTCAAAATAAAGGCTCCAGTCGTCACCGTTATAGAGGACCGGAATCCCGTTGGCATAAATTTTACCCGTTTTCAGCGTAAGCTTTGTCGCGATGGTGTAAACACCGCTGACCTGTCCGGATTCGGCTGTCTTAACAGCGTCAACATTCGCATTCGTCGTATCGACCTGTGCCGAACCGGCAGGGATATAAAACGGCGTTGCCGTGTAGGCATTGGCATGAAGATTGATCTTTCCGGATACGTCCGCATCGTCATGCAGGGCACAGATCCCCTTGAAGCTCTGGCTTATGAGATCAACGGACGACACCGTAATGTTAATGTTCCCACCTACGGTTCCTTTCTCCGAAGAACCGTACAGCAGCCACTTGTTCTGACCCGCATAGGTATCGTAACTGACGGCATTTCCTTCCTCTACCGTAAGATTGCTGTCTCCGGAAACATCGGCATTCCGGCAGCCGGCAAAAGCCACGGCAGTGCCATTGACAGTGCTATCGATATACTTATTTCTGTTGTCGATGGTGACCTCATACGTCAGGTTGGTATCTCCCAGAACGGGGCCTTCGTTCCCGCCGCCGTAAACCGTCTGGCCGGGATAGACGGAAGCCGTTACATGCGTGTCATTCAGCACGGTGGCTGCCGCTTCCTGTCCGCCGCCGTAGACGGTAAGTGCCCGTCCGTCGGAAAGAAATGCGCTAACCGTAAGATCCGTGCTTCCGACCGGGTAATCCTTCGCACCGGCATAGATGGTATCGATCTGATCTTCAGCATAATATTCGGTATTCCAAGTGGTGTTGTCCGGCAATCTATAGGTCACCTGATACTTGCTTCCACCGACAGTCATCGACGTTTGCTTATTATTTCCATCGGCTGCATATACCACACCCTTAAGCCCGTTCAGATAAAGGATGCGGTTTGTTTCGTCATATGTGATCCCGCTGGCGGAAGAGAGCGTATAGACGTCGTATCCGCCCACGTCGCTGCCCGTCTTTTTATAGATCCCGCAGGCGTACGACGCGTTGCCCTGTACCGGTGCGGACCGTCCGGTTTGAATGTTCACAGAATTTAAGTAAGCCGCGTTAATATTCACTGCCGAAGCCGCAATGTTTTTCCCGGTGTAGATTCCGCCGTCGCAGGATACCGCATTCATGTTAATGGTAAGACTGCCGCTCACCGTTCCGGTAGAACCGGTAATGCTTCCCTTCACCACGGTACCGCTGCCGATCGTCAGCGTCACGTCAGAAGCCAGTGCCGTACCGCCCGTGATGCCACCCTTAAATTCCGGTACCTGAACATATGAGGAAGCCGTTGTAAACGAAACGCTTCCGGCTTTATCCGTATTTCCCTGGACACTGACGTCATTTGTCACCTGAACGCCGCCGTTCAGTTCCAGTGTAATGCTTTTTGCTGAGGCGTTACCGGTAGTGGAAGTCTCAGCACCGCCGGAAATAAACGTGAACTCGGAAGGATTGTTGTTGGATGTTACGGTCGTAAGGATATCTCCCGTTACCGCGCAGTCTCTGCCGCCTCCGTAAATGGCACCACACTTTCCGGTTGCGGAAACTTTAAGTGTGACATTTCCCGCAACGCTTCCGCCTTTTCCCGCACCGTAGAGGATGACCGCATTTGTAGAACCGGTACTGGCGGTAAAATTCACATTTCCGCCGATAGCTCCGTTTTCACCGCCGCCGTAAACGGAAACACCGCTTATGCTAACATTCTCGATCAGATCAACCGTGCTGTTTCCCGTTACTTTATCGTCCAAGCCGCCGCCGTATATGGAAACACCGGCTACACTGAAATTCTGAATATGCACATCCGTTGAAGCAACATCCTGCTGATAGCCGCCGCCGTATACCGAATAGCCGTCACCGGCGAAAGCCTGTGACGCCGCGCCGCTGTTTAATGCCGTACGTGCTGCTTTGGCGCCGGCATCGTAATACTTTACGGTATTCCCGGACACAAGGACCGGGTATCCGTTGGCATAGATCTTTTTATGTTCTGCGTCGTTGTAGATGCCGACCTTTGGAGAAATGTAGAGTAACGATACCGCAAAACCGCTTGCCGCATCTCCCGCCGACGGAGAAACGGTAAATTGATGATTGTCATTAAGGACCTGATTCACACCGTTTACTGTAATGCTCTGCAGAACATAGCCGTCGGGAACTTTCGCCGGATTTAAGGTAAAGACAACGGGCTGACCTTCTACGACATCGTTCGTGTTCGAAGTCCATGCGCCCCATCCGTTTACTGTCTCCGAGATATCCGGATTGTCTCCGTAAGGCGCAAGCGCCCTGGAGGAGTAAGCGATCTTACCGACCTGCATACTGCTGACTGTGAAATTCTTCAGCCTCAGTGGATTTTCACCATTTGCCATTATCCTTACTTGATACGTTCCGGCCGGAAGAAATGCGGTGGAATGCGACGTGAATTCCCCGCTGCCGGATACCGAATCACTGTACACCGAGGTACCATCAGCTTTTGAAACCTCAAAAAGGCTGTAACTGATATCGGCAGCGTCAAAGCTCAGTCTCTGATATTCGTTTTCCGGCACGGTGAAATCCGTCTGAAGAACGGCATGGGTGTAGTACACGGATGTTCCGCCGTAAGAAGAAATCAGGCATGCATTTCCGGTACTGTCCCTGCCGGCTTCCCAGGCACCGTCCGAAGCTGTCCAGGTGTAGGTTTCTTCCGTACCCGGCTTTACAACAGCGCTGTTGATCTGATTGCTTCTTTCTGCCGCCGTGATGCTGTCTGCCTTAACCGTTCCTGCGGCTTTCGCGCTGAATTCCGCACAGCTTTTATCCGGTGCCGTATTATTGGCGTAGGTGACGCCGCCGTAGGTGCAGCAGGCCTGTCTGGTATAAAGGGGTGCGGTGTTTGTGATCGTAAAGCCATCCGCAAGAATACCGGAAGCCGGTGTCGAGACAAGCTTTATGAAAGAATTATAGGGAACTTCCACGGCGGAGCCCGTCAGCGTCTGTTCCGTCCCTCCGTTCACGGAAATCGTGGCAGGACAGTCCGCATTTGCGGTACCGGTCAGCTTGATCTTTTCGGAGTTGATACCGAGTCCGGAAAGTTTTGCATAAATATAACTGTCCGTTACCGGAGTTAAGTCTAAGGACACCACCTTCACATCTTTAGTGGTCCGGAAAGTGAGGGTATGCTTCCCTGCCGCAGCGACCGGAATGACAACGGAGCGGTGGAATTCAAAGGCGTCCGTATTCTCCGGCAGTCCGTTGCTGCAGGTTTTTCCTCTGGACCAGTCTGCCTGCGCATAATCGATTGTTTTCGTTTCCCCGGGCAGAGTGAAAGGAACCGAGGCGCCGTCCAGAAAACAGTTTAAATCCATGTTGGAAAGCGCTGCATCAAAATAGACATTCTGATCGGCGGAGGAGGTCGTAAAACTTAAAGTCAGAGGCTTGTCCGACGAAGATATGCTGACAAAGTCCGTCCCCGCGCTCCATCCGTCCCGTACCTCCGTGACCAGGTCCGTGTTTGTATTGTGAACTGAGGTGTCGATCAGACCGGAAAGAACAGGGTCTTTCCCGGAGCGGAATCTTGCAGTGTAATTATACGGGGCTGCATCGTCCGCGTTTTGGCCCGCGACAAATGTAAATGTGCGGTCCGTGGATACGCAGGTGCTGCCCTGATACCAGCCTTCAAAATAGCTGCCGGAATCTGCGCTGGCAGTCAGGGTTGCGGTATCTCCGCGTCCTATGGTGCCGCTTTTCTCTGTTGCCTTTGCCGCATTTACTCCTGTGTCGGCAGTGTCCTTCCATGTGAGATCAAACTTGCCGGTGCCGCTTCCTTCCGTGGCGACGGAAAATGAATTTGTCAGTTTCTTCAGGCTGACATTTCGCAGCATGGCGTAAAACTTTGCATCGGGTGTCGTCATATAAGAGGACTCGATACCGGCCAGAAACTGGATATCCCCGCCCTTTTTGGAAAGCGTTCCGCCAAAGGACTGATGGCTGTCGGTCGCCTTGAGCGGAAATGTTTCCCAGTAGCTTCCTCCGGTAGTCAGATCAGTCCGCTCTGTCCTTGTGCTGTTTGAACCGATATCCCCGCCGGGCGTTACCCAGTTACTCTTTCCGTTAAAGATCTCTCCTCCATACGTGTCCAGTACAATGCCGACCGTGATTATCGGCTGACTCTGACCCTCAGCCAGAACCGGCGTGGTCGTCCCCATTTCGGCACTGATCGTGTAATAGGCATCGTTCGGAACGGGTATGGTAATGGATTTGTATGTGGTTCCGGTCTGCGCACTCCGTAAATTATTCGTACGGATCCCGCCTCCGGCTTCGGTACTGTTTTCCTTCCATGCACTGTTGTTAAGAAAACCGTATTCTACTTCCGGGTCTCCGGGAGTGAGCGGAGCGGGTCTTACATCGGAATCAGCCGCATACATTTTTTCATAGACTGTCGGGCCTACCTTTACGGTCATGACAGGATCCGTAATACCGTCCTGAAGCACATATCCCGCCGGCAGGCCTATCCGCACCGTATAAGTGCCTGCTCCGGAGGTGTTTATGGCGGAAACGGATACGCCGGAAGCATCTTTTATGATCGTTGTAAACCCGCTCAGATCTGTTACGTAATTGTTGTCGTTAACGGCAGCCCACAGCTGTGTCGGAAGGACCACCCTGCCGCCGATTGCCACTTCCTGAACAAGACTCGTGGAACCATTGGAAGACGCGCTCAGAAGTTCATATCCGTTTCCCTGCGCGATAAAAGATGTCACGATATTTCCTGCCGCAGCCTTTGCAGGAAAAGCTGCCGCCGGCATCATGCCGAATATCATACATAAAGTCATCAATATGCTTAAAAACCGTTTCTTCATCCATGTTCCCATTTTCATTCCCTCCGATCACTTTTTCCCGTATCTTTACTGCTCCAGATATTCTCCGAAATCCAGTACAAATTCTGCCAAAGCAAGCGATGTCATGCATTGCTGCGGATCCCCCGGCATCTGGCCCGTTACCGCGTCAAGCAGTTCTTCCAGCGTACCGCGCCTTTGTTTCAGGGCCTTGAGGACTGCAGTCTGTACCGCATCCTTCGCATAACGGAAATCTTTTCCCCGCTTCATGCCGTATCCTCTGCCGTCCGAAAAAACGACAGCTCCCTGCTTCAAACGAACATCCCTGTTCTTTTTTTCCATGATGTCCTCCGAATTTTCCGCGATGCCCTCCGGTTTTTTCCGTGATGTCTTCCTATAGAAGATGCAGCCGCTGTGCCGTTTCCTTTGCTTCGCTGCGGCGCCCGACATTCAGTTTCTGCAGGATACTCCTTACCTGCGACTTCACCGTCGGAAGTTTGACTCCCAGGATATCCGCAATTTCCTGATTGGTCCGGTTGCTGCTGAGAAGCCTTAAGACCTGCGTCTCCGCAGGCGTAAGGATATCCGTCAGTGTGACGGACGGCCTTAAGAAGTCCGGATAATACACCGTCTGTTCCCGCACGGCAGAAAGCACCCGTTTGAGGAAAGGCGGATCCTTATCCCATCTGCAGGAAGAGACCAGCGGCAGTACCGCCGCTCCGAACTGCGCAACCGGCGTAACAAACCGGTATGTACGCGCGGTATCCAGCGCCGCAGAAAGTTCTTCCTTCCAGATATCATCCTTCTGCCGGTAATGGCAGATTGCCATCAGAAGCCTTAAATATATGCTGTCCATGATCCGTCCGCACTTTTCACAGTACGGCAGCAGCGGTGCAATGCTTAAAAGCGCTTCATCCGGCGCACCTTCCGCAATCTGCGCCATTGCCTTTGTCATATACCGGTACCGCCACAGCGCGCGGAAGTGCGGCGATGATGAAGGTGCGCTCTCCCGGAGCCAGTGCGAAACTTCATCCTGCCGTTTTTCCATGCGGAGCAGAATACGGCAGCGCATGGCGTCGATATTGGGCAGAAAACGCGTCTGTCCGGTTTCCGCAAAATCGGCGCGCACGCTTGAAAGCGCATCCAGCGCCGCCTGCGCCTTCCCCTGCATTACCTGCGTCCGGATCAGAAGACCCATGACGGCAAAAACAATATCCGGCGTTCCCCTGCGCCGTATTTCGCTTATTCTCGACATCAGCGTAAGCACGCGGGAAGAAACATCCTCTCCCTTTTCAAATTTGCTTTCACAGATGGCACAGTCCGCAAGGCCCACGCCGTCCTTTCCCAGAACGGTTTCCACCGGCAGGCGCATGGTCTTGTAAAGCAGATCGTCCGACCTGCTCCATTCGCAGAAATCCTTTCCGCCGTTCATGATGCTGGGAAGACAGCTGGTAACGGAGAATGCCGGGAGTTTCAGATTTTTATCCGTCACGGCACGGAAAACCGTGCCGATCAGCTGAATAAGGCCCCTGCTTCCCCTCTGCGGCAATGCAATGTCCAGATAAATCAGCCTGCTTTTCGCATCCTGATAATTTGCATCGGACCTTTTCAGATGCGCGGTGTAATTCTGCAGCTCCCTGTACCACTGTTCCGATTCCTCGTAATTCAAACACATAGCGCTCAGCATGCTCATACCGCACATTAAAGAAGGGGAACACAGAATGTCCTCCCTGGGCAGAGCATAATAATACTGTTCCATGTCGTAATAGTGTGCCGCGCCCGGATGCCGCTCGGCGTTTTTGATCAGCAGCCCGGATACCTTCCGGTGATCTCCGCATTTCGTGTAGCAGTTAAGCGCGTTTGCATAATCATCGTGCAGTTCATAATACAGGCCCGCACGGCGGTAGATGTCGTTCTGCTGTTCCACCGTGCATTCCTGATGCAGTTCCCAGAAAAGAAATTCACGGAAGAACGACCAGAAATGGTAAGTATGCAGATTGTCGTATTTCAGCATGGTCGTCTCATGCAGAAGTTCCGAGATCAGATCGTTCACATGACTGTCTCCGCTGACCATGCCTGCCAGTTCGGCATCAAAGGTTTCAAAAGGCGCAAGGCCGAGTAGCATCTGCCGCATCGGGGACGCAAAGCGCCGGTAGACGGCCGCTTCATAGTGAAAGAAAATTTCCCTCCGCGCTTCGTCCGCAATCCGTGCGCTGTACGGCACATTTCCCTTCAGCAGACGGCAGAGAACAGACACAGCCAGAGGGTAACCCTTGCTGTCGTTGCAGAAATCGTTCATCTCTCCCGCCGAAAGTTCAATCCCGTTTTCGGAAAGCAGTACGGATGCGGAAGCACGGTCCAGCATCAGCTGATCGCTTTCGATTAACAGAAGCATTCCGGAAAGCTGATACGGCATAAGCCATCCGGGCAGAACGCCTCGGCTTAAGAAAACAAAATGCAGATCTTCGTGCCGGCTGATCCAGTCACAGATAATCTGCCTGTCTTCCGGTTCTTTCACAACCTGAAAATCATCAATCAGGACCACATCCGAACCGCTGCGGACAGGTCTGGACAGAAAATCCGGTTCGGCTGCCGAGTACATGCTGACGCTGTGATCCGTAAGCAGTGCGTCTGCGGTCACGGTTTTCCCGAATCCGCATGGCGCACTGATAAAAATAATACGATTTTTTCCCCAACCACTTGTAAAACTCCCCCGCAGGGCGGGCGGCAAAACAACATTGCTCCTTTTGCGGCGCATTTGTCGGTTTCCTCTCTGCATTCAAAAATTGATATCAAAACGGCCCTTTCCGCCGCAGACTTACAAATTGCATTTACCTGCCGGTATGAATGTTAAATATTTAACTCGCTTTCAGATTATACCAAGTTTACTTCTCTTCTGTCATCCTCCCAAAGGATGAAAACGGAATATTTTTTTCATTGAAACATAAAAAAAGAGAGTCACTTTGTAACTCAAGTGTCTCTCTTCATGAATCCTGTTCCGGTTCCTCTAATCCCCGTAAAACCGGACGTCTTTTTCCCGGAAACGGCGCTTCCTGACGGAAGGATAACGGTCATTGATCATCCTGCAGCGCGGGCAGTTCCTGTCATGGTCATTGATGATCCCGCAGGCCTGCAGATGCGAATACACGGTAATGCTCCCCAGATACAGAAAGCCGCGCTTCTTCAGGTCCCTGCTGATCCTGTCAGAAAGCCCGTTACAGGTCGGGATGAAGCCTTCTTCATGCCGGTTATACAGGATTGTCCTGCCGCCGGAATAAGACCACAGATATGCGGAAAAACTTCCGAACTCCTCCCGGATTTTCCGGAAACATTTCGCATTGCTGATGACGGCCCTGATCTTTCTTTCGGAACGGATCATCCCTTCCGTATTCATGATGCGGCCGATGTCTTTTTCATCGTACGCAGCCACTTTGTCATAATCGAAATGATCAAAACAGCGGCGGAAAATTTCCCGTTTCTGTATCATCATGTTCCAGTTCAGGCCGCACTGCATGGCCTCCATCATCAGAAACTCAAACTGCTTTTTATCGTCATGGAGCGGAACGCCCCATTCCCTGTCATGATAACGGATCATTTTCGCGTTCCCTGAGTCCCAGTCGCAATAGGACATATAACAGAAACCTCCTGTTCTAACGGATAATGGCCTGCGCCGCAAACACGGCGGAAATTCCCAGAACAATGCTAAGGAAAACATAAAGGAAGGCAAGCCCGCTCTGCCCTTTCTGCATAAGCCCCGCACTTTCAAACGCGAACGTTGAAAAAGTCGTGAACCCGCCGCACACGCCCACCTTCAGCATAAGGATGATATGCGGGTTCAGAGACCTGTCCCGGGCGGAAAGAGCAGCGATCGCTCCGATAAAGAAAGCACCCGCGACATTGATGATCAGCGTTTTAACGGGAAAATCGTTTCCCGGTTTTCCGGGGATGCACCCGATCAGGTACCTTAAAACGGTACCGGCAAAACCGCCGGCTCCGATCAGCAAACAATCCAGCATATAAAAGCCCCCTGTCTTTTGATTTAAACCCGTTTCTGATTCTACATTATTTACCGGACAAAAGAAACTCCCGGGCACTTTATTTGCCGTGTCCGGGAGTATTTTACATAGGGGATGCGGCACCTCGTCAGACGAAGTGCCGCATTGTTAGGGTAGGGTATGAGTGTTAAAGTTTCCTTTAACTGTCATTACAATACACCGGAAAGCTGAAATGAAGCTGAAAAAGAAGAAGATTTTTTAATCTTCCGAAATCCTGATCAGTGTCTTTATGACTTCCTGAGCATTTTCGGCTGTATAACGGAATGCCTCATCGCTTTCTTCAAACGGGAATTCCCGCGGTGCAATCTGCTTTAAATTGATCTTTCCGGTCGAAACCGCTTCCAGAAGAACCGGATAAAGGTTCCTGTACCGGAAAACAGGCCTGATGTCGACTTCCTTTCTGGAAATTTCCAGGAAACTGTACGGAACATCCTTTGTGATATTCCCGACCAGGGTGATCACGCCTCCGCGCTTCACATATTTCCAGGTATCCACCATGGTGTACGGGCTTCCGGCCGTTTCAAACACGACATCGCAGCCGCTGCCGTTCGTCATTTTCATTACCTGCTCTTCCAGATTTTCCGTCTTCGGATTCACGACGACATTCGCGCCGAACGCAAGGGCTTTTTTCAGCCTGTTGTCGACAAGATCCGACACAATAATTTTGGTGGCTCCCCTGGCAATACAGGATAAAAGCGTCATGATGCCGATTGTCCCGCAGCCTAAAATGCACACGCTCTGTCCCATGGATACGCCGCCGCGTTCCGCAGCATGCATGCCGACGGCAAGCGGCTCTATCATAGCGCCTTCCTGCAGGGTCATGTTATCAGGCATCTTAAAGCACATGTTCTCCGGATATGCGATATAGTTTCTCAGTGCGCCGTCATAGGGAGGCGCCGCCAGAAAATGCACGTCAGGGCAGAGATTGTAAAGTCCCTTCCGGCACATCTCGCAGGTACCGCAGGGAACGCCGGGTTCCAGCGCAACCCTGTCGCCGACCTTCAGATTCCTGACCCCGTCTCCTGTCTCGACAACATAGCCGGAACATTCATGTCCCAGAATAAAGGGAAACGGCGCAACCTTTTTTCCTATGCTTCCGAACTGATAAAAGTGCATGTCGGAGCCGCATATCCCGCAGTAGGACAGTTTGACGACAACCTCGCCCTTTCCCGCTACCGGCATGGGACGTTCCGACATTTCGATTTTCTTTACTTCGACAAGCTGTGCAACTTTGTTTATTTTCATTTCTTCCATATTTCAAATCCTTCTTTCCCGACCTTATGCATTTACCACCACTTGATCTGTTTGGTCACATACTCTCTTATTTTAACGAATTCCGGTGAAGAAACATCCCGCGGCCTGGGAAGATCGACATTCAGTTCTTCCTTGATCGTTGTCGGTTTCTGCGAAAGAATAATGCACTTGTTGCACAGGTAAACCGCTTCCTCCACGTTGTGTGTTATGAAGATAACCGTCGAATTCGTTGCCTTCCAGAGCCGGATGACCTCATCCTCAAGGTAGTATCTCATCTTGATATCCATCTGGCCGTAAGGCTCGTCCATCAGCAGCAGGTCCGGATGCAGCGCGAAGCTGCGGCCGATCACAATTCTCTGCACCGTGGAAGTGGAAAGCTGATGCGGATACAGCTCCTTCACCTTCTGCAGTCCGAGCAGATCAAGAATTTCATTGGTACGTTCGACAATCATCTTCTCGGGAAATTTTTTGATTTCCATGCCGTAGCGGATGTTCTTTTCCACAGTCAGCCACGGAAGATGCGAAGGATTCTGAAAAACGAAACTCAGGTTATGTTTCTTGGGATCGGCAGGTTCTCCGTCAACCAGGATTTCTCCCGATGTAATGTCAAACAGGCGGACCAGACATTTTAAAAAGGTTGTCTTGCCGCAGCCCGTAGGACCGACGATACAGACGAAATCCCCTTTCTTCACATCAAACGAAATGTTATCAAGTACTTTCAGACTTCCGAAGCACTTTGTCAGATTTCTTACCTTAACTTTGACTTCCTCACTGTTATTCTCGCTCATGAGAACACAACCTCCTCTTTACATCACCAGATCCGTATTGCCGACTATCTCATTCCGTAATTTCAGGAATTCCGGATCCGTATAATTTCTCGGCCGCGGAAGATCCAAAACATATTCCTGTCTGACACCCGTCGGATGGCCTCCAAAGAGGATGATCCTTTCGCCTAAATAAATCGCTTCCTCAACATTATTCGTTACAAAAATAATCGTGCGCTTGTCCTGCTCCCATATCCGGAGAATTTCATCTTCCATGGAATACCGCGTCTGCGCATCCAGTGCGCCGAACGGTTCGTCGAGGAGCATGATATTCGATTCGCTCGCGTACGCTCTCGCTATTCCTACACGCTGCTGCATGCCTCCCGAAAGCTCCTTGGGAAGCGAATTTTCAAACCCCTGAAGCCCGACCAGGTTGATATATTCCTGCGCCGCCTTCTGGCGTTCCTCTTTCTTCTTTCCCTTGAATTTCTGGTTCAGTTCCACATTCTCCATGACCGTTTTCCAGGGAAACAGCGCATAACGCTGAAATACCATTCCCAGATTCCCCATGGCCGGACGGCCGTCCGTGAATACAACTTCTCCCGATGTAGGCGTATCCAGGCCTGCAACGATATTCAGCAGGACTGTTTTTCCGCACTGCCCCGGTCCCAGAAGGACAAGGAATTCGTTTTCCTTTACGGTGATATTGATATCTTTCAGGACTTCCGTTGTCTTTGTCTTCTGATAAAACGTCTTGGAAAGATTCCTGATGACTATTTGGTCTTTTTGAACTGCCACGGACAAAGCACCCCCTCGAGTTTGGTTAAGCCTACGGACATCAGGGCACTGACAATACCGATTGCAAGCATACAGACCACAATCAGCGCAGTATCGCCAATTTCCTGTCCGCGGACAATTAAGAAGCCTATTCCCTGACGCGCCGCGATCATTTCCGCAGCGACCACGCACATCCATCCGCTTGAAAGTGCCGTCTTGATTCCTGCCAGTATGGCGGGGATCGATGCCGGCAGTGCAACATCCAGAAGCAGCTGTCTCTTGTTTGCGCCGAGTACCTTTCCGGCACTGATCAGAAGAGGATCAATTGCCTTGATTCCGGCACTGGTATTCAGAACGATCGATGTAAAGGCACCGATAAACACAATGACGATTTTTGCGGTCTCTCCGATCCCGCACCACAGAATGATCATCGGGATCCAGGCAATAGGCGGTATCGGACGGAACATTTCGAAAATCGGGCCGAAGAAAGCATTGAACTTTTCGCTCCAGCCAAGCCCTACGCCGAGCGCGATGCCGACCGTTACCGCAAAAAGGAAAGCAATCAGTACTCTTCGTAAGCTTATCAGTATATGTATGGGAAGCGTTGCCTTGGAAATCGGCTTTGTCATGATATTGATGAATCTGCTGCCGGTAGCCTGAGGAGTCGGGAACATGGTACCCGGTACATGGGATAATACAACCCAGACCAGGATCAGCAGTACAAGCGAACTGACCGAAAGAAGCAGATATAAAAAGCCTTTGCTCTTTGTTTTCATTTGTCCGTGTACCTCCATGGCGCTACTTTGGATTCAAACTTTGCAAGTACGGCGCCCATCAGAGCTCCTACCATGCCGATCGTCAGCATGCCGACAATGATGATGTCCGGTCTGATCAGATTGCGTCCGATCTGTATCATATAACCGAGACCGCGCGTTGAAGCCAGCATTTCCGCCGCCACCAGCGTTGACCAGGAAGCCGCCAGGGAAACACGGATTCCGGTAAAGACCATGTTCATGGAAGACGGAATGCAGATCGTTTTCAGTATCTGCCATCTGCTTGCGCCGAAGGTCTGTGCCACATCGATCAGAGTCTGATCCGTCAGTTTGATTCCCAGATAGGAATTGACCACACACGGAACAAATGCGGAAATAAAGATAATAAATACTTTTGCGTTAAAGCCTATGCCCATTGTCAGGATAACGATCGGGATCCAGGCAATAGGGGGGATAGGACGGACGATTTCGAATATCGGGGTAAAGAAGGAATCCATGACCTTGTAATATCCCATCAGGAGTCCCAGCGGAACTCCGACAACAACGGCAAGAACAAAGCCGGTCAGGGAAAGACGGATACTGGAAAGGAAATGCTGCGGCAATGTGGCTCCGTCGGGTTTTGACATTGTCAGTTTGTAAATAAATGTTTTTACGACCGTGACAGGAGAACAAAGAGTCCGTTCCGAAATCACGCCTGTCAGGCATAATACTTCCCAGATCACAAAAAACAATGCAATGCTGAACGCACTGAGTAAGAACAGATTCCGCTTGTTGCTTTTGTATTTGTTCATTTGTCCACCGCTTTTCTGCCGCCAGATTGATTACTGCGTAAAAACCTTCTCTTTTTCATATGGCGTGAAGATTTGAATCTTCACGCCATATGATCATTCAGAATAATGAATCCGTTAGTTTTCCGGGAAATCTTTTCCGTATTTCTTTGCCAGTTCCTTGATGAACTGATTATCGACAAATTCGCTGTTTTCCAGTTTCGTCTTGTCAGCCTGTTCGATCGTGCCCGTATAAGCGAAGAAATCGGCAAGATCCATCATGGCCTTGTAAGCCTTGCTCTGTCCCTTTGCGCCGCTGAAGTTCTTGATCTCATCATCCAGAGTCTGAAGCGGACGGTTTGCAGCACTCTTGGTTGCAGCTTCCAGCGTCTGCTCGACGCCGTTCTCGTCTCCGATATCCTTCATGGCCTGTCCGTACGCATTCAGGTCCTTGGAATACTTTTCGGATTCCTGAAGGTAAGCATCCATATATTCCAGGATCTCGGCATGCTTGTTCTTGACTGCATCATCCGATGCGACAATGGCGGTCGGAAGGGATACTCCCACAGCTTCACTGGAGGAAAGATTGGTCCAGCCTTCATCGGCTGCCGCAAATCCCTGCGGATCCCACAGGCAGACGATATCGGCCTGACCTGCCTTGAATGCGGTGAATGCCTGCGGAACGCTCATATCGATCAGATTGATGTCATCCGTCGTAAGTCCCATGGTCTTAAGCGTTGCAATCAGCGTGAAGTGTGCGGTTGTGGATGTCGGGCAGAGAACCGTTTTGCCTTTCCATGATGCCGCATCGCCCTTGATGTTCGGATATTTGTCAATTTTTCCGGTGATCTTGGCAATATCGCTGTCCGGACGTGCCCAGATCGTGACAGCTTTGTCATCCGGCGCTCCGAAACCGATCACGTGAATGCCGTAATGAACTCCTGCCGTTACTGCAGGCGGCGCACCATATGTGCCGACTTCCCATTCGCCTGCGCCGAGTGCTTCATTCTGCGGAGCCCCGCCGGTAAAGAACACAATGTCAAAATCCATTCCTGCCTGTTTGAACATGCCGTCTTTCTGAGCAAGCCATGCCGGAAGGGTATGCGCATAGGGCTGCCCGCTGGCTTTTAAAGAGGTAAGCTTCGCCGCTGCTGCCGCTGCCGTTGTCCCGGCTGCCGCTTTTGTCGCGGAAGCTGCTCCGGCTGCCGTTGTTCCCGCTGCCGCTGCTGCCGCAGCTGTTGTCCCGGAGGCCGTCGTAGAGGCAGATCCGCCGCCACCGCAGGCCAGAAGTGAACCGGCTGTAACTAACGCTAAAGCAATTGCATAGATTTTCTTCATATATATGTTCCCTCCCTTATTAATTATTTAAATTAATTATTTCATGCTCATTATATTCGTTTTCTATTTTCACGTCAATTGTGGTTAATATCAATTTTAGATGTACTTTTTTGTGCTATTTTACTATTATTTTTCATTTTTATTGCATATGCCACGATTAAAGATTATACTTTTCTAGAATAGATAGAAAAATAGTGACAAGGAGTGTAATACCCATGAAACCTGAAGGCGTCAATATGACAAATGTGAAGCAGCTGAACCGTGCTTCGGTTTTGCAGCTGCTTATTCAGAACGGCAGCATGTCACGTACGGATCTTGCCGAAGAACTGAACCTGACGACCCCTACGCTCACATCCATCTGCAACGAATTCCTGAAGAAAGGTCTTTTAAAACAGGGAACAAACCACTCTGAAAAAACGCTCGGCAGGAAAAAATGCCCTCTTGAGATTAACAGAACTTATAAATATGTCATTTCGGTAAGCCTGCATTACATGCAGCATCTGATCTCCATTACCGACCTGATGTGCAACCCGGTCGTATCTGTTCCCTTCCATATGGAAAAGCCCTACAACTCCAAGAGCTTTTTCAAAGAGCTGGCAAACGCCTGCATCAAACTTCTCTGGGAACAGCATATCCCTTCCGAACAGGTACTGGGCCTTGGCGTCTGCATTGTCGGTTCCGTAGACCATATTCAGGGAATCAGTCTCAACCCGTTTAAAATATTTGACGAATCGCCCGTTCCGATCAAGGCACTGCTGGAAAAGGAACTTCCTTTCCCTGTCTGCGTGGAAAACAATGTCTGTTCCGCGCTGAATGCCGAGATCATGTTCGGAAAGGCGGGAAACATCAACGCCCTTGCCCTTAAGTGGGGACCAGGTGTGGGCTCCGCTTCCGCCATCAACGGCGTCATCTGCAAGAACAGGGAATTCCATTCCGCGGAAATCGGGCATACCTATTTCTATCCCGGTTCGGATGTCATCTGCAAATGCGGAAGGAAAGGCTGCCTGGAAACAGGCGTCAGCATTGATCATATCGTCCAGGGAATCCGGCAGTCCCTTGACAGGGATTCCGAACTGAAGAAACTGTCAGAAAAAGTCGGCGAACCGGATTTAACCAATATCAACCGTTATCTGGATTCCGGTCTCCCCTCCGTATGGAATGTGGTTTCGCCCTGCATCAATGATCTTGCAGTCGGTATCAGCAATGCCATACAGGTTTTTTCGCCCGACCGGGTTATTCTGTACGGCATCATGTTTGAAAATGAAATCTGCCGGAAAAACGTGATCGATGCCGTTATCCGCATTAACCGTTTCGTCAAGGAAGACATGTTTGTAAAAAGCCAGCTTCCCTGGAACAAGGAATATATAGGGCCTGCTTCTCTCGTGATCAAGAACTTCCTGATCGAAACCGGCGGCGACTGCTGAGCCGGCACCGGTTTCGACTGTTTTGTCTTCCGTTACACCATATAGGATCTGACAAGCTTTACCAGATCGTCATACCCCTGAAGAAATGTCGTGATCGTGTCGCGGAATCCGCCGTAATTCACGAACTCTTCCGGCTTCATTCCCTTTTCGTCGAAAGACTTGTGGAATTCCGAAAGGCCGTTCAGGACCTTCATGTACTCTTCGTTCACCGGTTTTAAAATATTGTCTTCCACCGGGATATTGCAGTGTTCGTTCAGCCGCTTCTGCCATTTGTAATTGATTGTCTGGCAGAGATCTCCGCCAACCAGCTCGGACCAGTGATATACATTTCTGTTTGCCGCGCTTAAAAGCCTTGTCTTATATCCGCGTTCCCTGTAAATCCGGTAGGCTTCCTTGATCACGGCCACGCCTGCCCATTCCAGCGCTTCCGGAATAACCGTCAGGCCTTCCGCAGCGGACCATTTCTTAAGCCAGTCATCCGTTCTGCCGATCATGATCGTGCATACCGGAGACATGGAGGCACAGCTTAATCCTTCCTTTTCTCTCCGCTTCATGCCGCGCTCCACAGCCTCGGCCACTGCGACTGCCTGCGCAACCGTAAAGCTGACTGTGGCATTGATTGAAATACCCCGATAGGTAGCTTCTTCCATTGCCTTTATTCCCGCGGCCGATGCCGGTATTTTCACCTGCATGTTTTTTCCGAGAGAATTCAGGATCAGTGCCTGTTCCAGCATGGCCTTTTCCGAACGGTAATATTTTGCATTTACCTGAATGGAAAGGCGGCCTTTTTTCCCTTTGAATTTCCGGCAGACCGGTAAAAGATACTTCGAGCGTTCCCTTCCGACCTGATATAGAAGTTCCCAGGTGATCTCATCTTCATTCATGGAGCTGTTGTTCTTTATCAGCTTTCTGATCTTTGCCTCCCAGTAAGAGAGTTCTTCCTTCACGACGCTTCCGACAATGATGGGATTGCTGGTAGCTCCGACAATGCCGCGTTCAAGACCGTATTTGAGTTCTTCATCTCCGCAGGAATCCATCCAGATATCCGTATTCGGAAAACGCACCGCGGTTTCGTTTAAAACACCTTTGAATTTTTTCATTTTTTCTCCTGTCGTATCTTTCTAAGATCAGTTTCCGACCGTATTGTCCCATGCATCGCAGAAAACCCTGACTCCGTATGTGGTGAACGGATTCTCGAAGGAATCTTTATATACCTGCAGCCCGCAGGTCACTATGTCCGCGCCGATTGCCGCAAAGTCCGCAATCTGCTTTCCGTTCCGGACAGCCGCAACAATGATTTCGGTCTTATAGTCATACGCTCTGTAGATCTGAACGATTTTCTGAATATAGGAAAATGCATCGTCCCCGTTGTTCTCTTTCCAGCCGACAAACGGAGAAACGAATTTTGCACCCAGTTTTGCGGCAGGTATTGCCTGCGACGGAGAAAACACAAGGGTGATATTGGTGCGGACTCCCTGCTCCTCCAGCTTTTTTGCTGCGATCAGCCCCTGTTCGCAGCACGGGATCTTAATGACATAATTGCTCGAATATGCGCTGACCTTCTTTGCCGCTTCAATAATGTCTTCCGCCTTGTTTAAATGCGGGTTGATTTCAAATGAGACCGGAAAATCCTTTCCTTCGAGACCGGTTTCCTTCAGCCATGCGGAAATATCTTCCGCGCACTGCAGGAAAGGCTTCCCGCTGAGTTTGATATGCTTCGGATTTGTCGTAACTCCGTCTATACAGTAATTTTCATACGCGTATTTGATTTCATCCAGTTTTGCACTGTCAAGAAAATACTTCATTGTTCCTTCTCCCGTCTTCTGTTTTTTACTGATAAATTCCGCTTTCGATATCTTCGACTTTCTTATACGCCTTCTTTAAGAACTCCTGCCGCCACGGTTCAAGGTTCTCCGTAAATCCGGTTGCCAGGAACTTGTCCGTCATTGCAATGCCGAGTTCAGGCGCAATGATCCATCCACCCATTGTCATGACATTGGCGTTATTGATCGCACGGCATTTTTCCGCCGCATATATGCTTTCGCATGCCACCGCATACACCCCGCGGAATTTATTTGCCACGACTGCCATGCCGGCTCCGGTACCGCAGATCAGGATTCCCTTTTCAAATTCGCCGCTCCGGATTTTCTCTGCCAGCACGGGCGCCACTTCAAAATAAGGCATAACATGATCCAGATCTCTTGTCCCGCAGTCTTCAACCTCATATCCGAGCTCCGTTAAATGAGCCTTTATGGCCTCCTTTAAAGAGAAGCCTGACTTATCCGAACCGATCACCAGTTTTTTCATACTTTATCCTTTCTTCTTCGCCATAATTGATTTTTTTGCCGCTTCCGCAATGTCCGCGGCTTTCAGATGATATTTTTCCATCAGGTAATCCGTTTTTCCGACCTCTCCGAAATGATCCGTAACACCGACTCTCTTAAGCGGCGCGGGGTATTCATCACAAAGAGTTTCCGCGATCGCACTTCCGAGGCCGTTCAGGATGCTGTGATTTTCCGCGGATACGGCACAGCCCGTTTTCCTTACGCTTTCAAGAATGATCTCTCTGTCGATCGGCTTGATCGTATGAATGTTGATCACTTCCGCGCTGATGCCTTCATTCTTCAGCATTTCGGCTGCATCAACCGCTTCCGCAACTTCCAGTCCGCTCGCAAAAATGCTCACGTCATTTCCATCGGCGATCCTGCATCCTTTCCCCAGGGTGAATTCCGTACCTTCGCTGAAAACCTGAACCGCCGCCCTGCGGAGAAGCCGGATATAAACCGGTCCGTAATGTTCGATGATCTGCGGGAAAATTGCCTTCAGCTGAACGCTGTCGACCGGCTCATAAACTACCATTCCGGGAATATTCCGCATGATCGCGATATCTTCCATGCTCATGTGCGTGCCGCCGTTTAATTCCGCAGTAACGCCGGGATCACTCCCCATGATCTTCACGTTCAGTTTTGCGTATGCCACCGAAAGTGTGATCTGGTCGCAGCAGCGTCTTGTCGAGAACGGCGTAAACGTATGCGTGAACGGAATCAGTCCCATGCAGCTTAAGCCCGACGCAATCCCGATCATGTTTGCCTCGGCCACGCCGACATCAAACAGCCTGTCCGGAAACTGTGTCTTGAACCTGACCGTTCCGCCTGCCTTGGAAAGATCCGCTTCACAGAGAACAATACTGTCGTTTTTCTTCGCGGCATCGATCAGCAGATCAACATAGGTTTCCCGAAGCCAGCGATCTTCAATTTTGAGGCTCATTGTTCTTCCTCCTTCTTCATAACTTCGGATATTTCCTGCAATGCCTTTTCCTTCATTTCCGGCGTAATGCTCATATTGTGGCAGGCTAACAGGTTCTCGGCAAAATAGCATCCCTTGCCTTTGATCGTGTTCAGGATGATCATGCACGGATAATTTTTGATCTTCTTTGCCTTGTCGATCGCCAGGCAGATTTCCCTGCAGCTGTGTCCGTCTACCGAATAGACATTCCAGCCGAATGCTTTCCATTTGTCTTCAAGCGGATATAAACCGTTTATCTCTTCCACATACCCGTCGATCTGCATCTTGTTGTAGTCGGTAAAGGCAATCAGATTGTCCAGCTTATGGCTTCCGGCATACATGGCTGCTTCCCATATCTGCCCTTCCTGGCTTTCGCCGTCTCCGATGATCGTGTAAATATAACTCGGGAGCTTTCTGTATTTCGCGCCCACGGCCATACCGACCGCTGCGGAAAATCCCTGGCCGAGCGACCCCGTGGTCATGTCAATACCCCTGGTCTTTGTCCTGTCGCAATGGCTCGGCAGATTGGTATCCGGCTGATTGAGCGTTTTCAGTTCTTCCATGGGAATATACCCCTTTAACGCCAGAGTCGCATACAGTGCCGGTCCGCCGTGCCCTTTTGAAAGGACCAGCCGGTCGCGGTCATCTTTGTCCGGATTTTCCGGATCAATATTCATGGCGTCAAAGTACAGGCTGGAAAGTACATTGGATATGCTGAGCGACCCTCCGATATGCCCCACGCCTAATGTTCCGATTTCATCAACTGTCAGGTACCGTATTTTTTCTGCAATGTAATCCAGTTTCCCGTAATCCGCACTCATTGATTTATCCTCCGATTTACAGAATGGAATGTAAAAGTTTATATACCGTATCTTTGTTCATGACCGCCGGGGTCAGCTGGATAATGGCAGCGCCCAGACCGACTTCCGTGATATGTTCCAGATCGCTTTCCTTAACGCCTAACTCATGAAGGCGGACCGGCATCTTCATGCTCTTCATAAGGCTTTCCACGCCATCGGCAAGTTCCGCCACGCTGCCGAATCCCAGATACATGGCAAGATCCAGCATTTTGTCGGCTCTCTCCTCGCTGCTTACCCGTATAAAGGCAGGAAGCGTGATGGCGCAGGCCGTGCCGTGGCTTGCATGGAATTCCGTTGTCAGCGGAAAACTGAGTGCGTGAATTCCGGTGGTCCTGGTCTGACTGAAGGCCACGCCCGCCGTCAGGCTTGCGATAATCATGTTTCCGCGTGCTTCCGTGTTCTGCGGTTCCTCATAGGCACGTTTGATATTTTCAAGGATCATCTTCATGGCGCCCATGGCCAGATAATCGCACATAGGCTGACTTGACTTGTTCCAGTATGCTTCGATCGCATGGCAGAATGCATCCATGCCCGTGCTGGCAGTCACGGATGACGGCAGAGAATAGGTCATCTCCGGATCGATCATTGCCTCATCCGCCCAGAACTCATCCGTCACAAACGGCATTTTTATTCCCGCTCTCGGATTCGTAAAGACGCCGACATTGGTCACTTCGCTTCCCGTTCCGGCAGTTGTAGGGATCAGGATCAGCTTTGTCGTGCGCGGAGAAAATGTATTCTGTCCGCCGGCATAATAATCGTATATGCTGCCGGGATTCGTCACGAGGCAGGAAACCACCTTTGCCACATCCATGGAACTTCCGCCGCCCAGACCTATTACCGTTTCCGTTTTTGCGGCCCTGGCAATCTCTGCGCATTTGTCCACGCTGACAGTCGAAGGATTCGGTTCGATCTCACTGAAGTACGTGACCGTTTTTCCCTGCAGCCCCGCACCGATCTTTTCAGCCAGTCCGGATTTGAAAAGGAACGGATCGCTTATCAGCAGAACATTGTTCCCCCGGATTTTTTCTGTCATGTTCATTGCAATTCCGACTCCGTAGTTGACATTGGCCGGCATGTAAAAATGAAAATTACTGATCATAGCGTTACCCCTCCTGTTTATTTTTTTCTGTTGCTGCATCAGACAGCGGAAAGTATTTCCGAACTCTCCTTTTTACGCTGTTCCGATAATATGCCCATTGCACCGAGAATAACGACCAGAATGCCGGTCATCTGCTCCGCCGTAAGCTTTTCCGAAAAGAATATGAAACTGATTGTCGCGGAAACGATCGGCATGAAAAGCAGAAACACCTTGACCAGCCATACCGGATATTTTTTCAGGTCATAATAGTAAACGATATACACAAGCGTCTGGCCGAGCCCGGCAATAAGCAGCGACACCGTTACGAATCTGTCCGACCCGAACAGCTTGAGCTGCGATACCGTTCCCATGATCAGCGATGCCGCAATGAAAAGAATCATTGTAACAAAGTTGTTGTAGTAGGCAATCACCATATTGGAAACTTTATAGGTCCTGCTCCTCTGAGCTCCCTTGATCAGGAAGGCATTGATTGAAACAAAAAGCGCCGAAAGAATAAAGAATATTTCACCGCCGCCTCCGGACTTTAAATGCGTGACATTCAGATTCATGACCAGGAACACGCCGAAAAGCATGACCAGCGTGTAAAACCATTCCCTTCTGCTGAACTTCTGCTTATAAACAAATATGCTGATCAGATTGACAAACAGGATATCCGTTTTCAGAAGCGCCGTTCCTATTCCCGCCGGTGATTTCTGAAGGCCGATAAAAGCCATCAGATCCAACAGAAAACCCATCAGGCCTATCAGCAAAAGTCTCGGCACGGCACCCCTAACATGTATGAGATCCGAAAGCTCGTTCTGAAAAAGCATGATAACCGTCAGTAAAATCAAAGTAATCAAACGGATAACGATACCCGTGGTAAAAACCGACATTCCTTCGACAGCCTTATGGCTTGCCACGTAATAAATCCCCCAGATCAAAGCAAGTAAAAGAAGGGGCAATGTCTGTTTAGCTTTCATTCTTTCCTCTTTATATTATTTAATTTAATTAATTATTTTAAATTATACTACACATTTTGTCCTTGTAAAGATTCTGGCCTGATAATTTCCGTAAATTGTTAAAACTGCACTGTTTTTACAGTACTATTTTGTCATGTTTTTTGTTGCTGCCTGGAAAGTTCAGTCAGAAAAGAGCTTCATAAATGAACTGAAAATACAAATTATGTATATAAAAGAGCACAAAAAGCGCCAAAGTCGGCTGTTTTTTGTGCTCTTCTTTTTTCTTTTAATTAATAATATTTCATAACAGTGACCAGTTAAATTCTATTAACAGTAAAGCCTATACAGTTTCGCTACAAATAAAAGCTGCTGAAAAAATCAGCAGCTTCGTAAAAAGCTTATAAAATTCACGAAGAATTATTTTGTGAAGTTGGATAAATCAGGAAAAAATTTAGGTCTATACTGCTTTATCAATTGCAAAAGATGTCAGTATATCAATATACCGATAATATTTTTCCATATCGACATACTCATTCGGGCAGTGACAAAGATCCGGTTCACCGGGGCCAAAAAGTAAAACTCTGTGATCTTCTTCCTTTGTGAAAATCGAAGCATCCGTAAAGAAATTAATACCAATTTTTTGAGGGGTAATCCCTCCACTCCGTATATGCTTCTCAAGAACTTTCAGAAATTTATCCTGTGAAGAAATTTCTATTGCCCGTCTTTCATTCAGCACTGTTCTCTCGACCTGAAGTATCCCCTTTGTCAGTTCTTTATATCTATAGGATATTCTGTCAAATTCACGCAGAACGTCTTCCCGGCAAATGCCAGGTATAAGGCGGATATCCATAATAACGGAACAATTGTCTGGTGTCATATTAGGGACGGCTCCGCCATTGATTTCCGTAATTTGTGCTGTCGCCTTTTTTAAGACAGGATGTCTCTTTGATTCCAGTACTTCCTTCAGTTCATCCGCGATTTTTACGGCGTAGTCAACGGCGTTAATTCCCCTTTCAGGATATGCTCCGTGACTGGTCTGACCCTTTATATCAAACGAGAGCCAAATACATCCTTTTTGCGCTACTCCAATATCAAGTCCGGTAGGTTCACCAATTAAAATACAGTCAGCCGCCGGCAACATATTCTCGCTTACTGTTTTCTGTGCTCCCAGTCCGTTTTTTTCCTCATCGCATGTAGCAATAAACCAGATTGTTTCTGCCGGCTTGATTCCTTTCTCAGCTAAACTGACAAGGGTATACGCCATTGCCGCCAATCCGCTTTTCATATCGCTGGAACCACGGGCATAAATCCTCCCGCCTTTTTCGACCGGAACGCCCGGATCCGTATTCCATTTGGATATATCTCCATATGGAACTGTATCCATATGCCCGTTCCAGATTATGTTTTTTCTTTCATCCCGCCCGGGTAATACGGAAATCAGATTGGCATGGGTCTTATCGATCTTCTGAATTCTCGACTTTATACCGGATACCTTAAAAAACCGTTTAAGATATCTTGCAACATTTCCTTCATCGTCCTGCGCGTTTACACTTTGAATAGCTAAGATCTCTTTCAGGACCCGCTTCGCATCATTCTTATTCATTGGCATTCGCCCGCTGGGATTTTGTAGATTTTCTGATAACCAGCTCGGGCTCAAAAATCATTCTCTCGTTTTCAGCAGTCAATTTCATATTGTTCTTTATAATGGCATTGGCTGCTGCCTGTCCCATCTGAATCATCGGCTGACGAACCGTGGTCAGCGGAACATCCAGCAGACCGCACATAAATATATCATCATAACCGATAATTGAAATATCTTCCGGAACTTTTAAGCCATACTTCTGCAATGCCCTCATTGCACCTATTGCCATAAGATCGTTGAATGCAAAGATTGCACTGAATTTTATATTGTTACGCACCAACGCATCAACGGCGGAAATTCCGCTTTCATAAGTATATTTGCCTTCAATAATCAGGGAAGCGTCCGCAGAGATATGATTTCTTTTTAAGGCGCCGTAATATCCGTCCAATCTCTGCTGTGAATCGATCAGATTTGTAGGCCCTGTTATGCAGGCTATCCGCCTATGACCGCTCTTCAGCAGATATTCGGTCGCAAGGTCGCCTCCCTTTTTATGATTTACGCACACAATCCCGCTGGTATCGGTATCAACATAACGATCGACGAGCAAATACGGCATATGTTCGGATTCGAGCAGATCTATGCACTCTTTTGCCATTAAATTCGTTGATTCCGAAGCCATCCCGAAAATAATGCCATTAACGCCCTTATCAGCCATCATCCGGATATATTCCATATCTTTTGAATGTTTATCATTTGTGTTGCAAAGTATCATGTTCCAGTTATTCTTCTGGCATTCGTCTTCGACTCCCTTTGCTATTGTCGAGAAGAAATTATTTCTAATATCGGAGATTATAAGGCCAATAGTATTTGTTGACCCTTTCACCAGACTTACAGCAACAAGATTCGGTCTGTACTGCATTTTATTGGCAGTCTCCAATATTAAATCTTTCTTTTCCTTTGATATTCGGCAGGGCTTATCATTCAATACAAGAGAAACAGTCGTAACCGACATATCTGTTGCCTGTGCAATTTGCTTAAGGGTTGTACGCACGTTATTTTGCTCCATTTTATGCCATAAAATACCTTAAACTTATTATACTATAAGATATTTAAATATATTCCTGAAAAGTACATCATAATATTTCCAGTTGCAGAATTCCGGCGGTGCCCAATGCGGCGCACAATCTGTTGAAATGATGCCGCTTCTGCCTTTGCCATAATTACCGAATGCAATAAAGGGATCCCCGTTTACCGTTGCCACAAGTTCGCTCCCGTCTTTCAACGCTGTTCTGTTATACCCCAAAATATCAGGCCATTTTTCCGGCATTCCTGCCATGATCGGATGCTTGGGTTCAACGATTTTCGGGGATATGCCTTCACAATGTTCCTGCCGGTCATCTACAGTTGAAATCTCTACGGGCAAAACATCCTGAACTGCCGTGTCATGCCACTTTCCCTTGCCGTCCACTCCCGAAAAAGTCATATATCCGCCGACCATAAGCAGAGAACCGCCGTCTAAAACATATTTTTTTAGCAGATTGCAGCGATTCGGCATTTTTTTACTCGTACTAAACGTTTCAGACGGAAGAAGCAGGGTATTTGCACCTATATCAGACAGGATAATGCATGAATACTGCTTCAGTTCCTTCATCGTAAAAGGAAAACCGTCTATTGCTTCATGATTCGGTAAAAAAAAGAACTCATATCCGGCTTTTTTGATGGCTTTTTCCAGCCATTCCTTACCAGTTTCATAAACAGATGTATAAAACGCATCGAACCCTTTAACATGCGTAGAATATGTCATCCAGGATTCTCCTGCAAGCATTATCTTCTTTTTCGTATTCATTTTTCTCTCCTTTTAATAATTTTCTATTCATCCGACTTTTGAAGATTTCGTCAGCATTTTATTTACCGCATCATTGAATATAATGGACAGGATCAGAATGATACCGGATATCGCAAGTCTCCATACGGTATTAATTCTGCCCATTTGCAATCCGGAATTTAACATTGTTATTATTACCGAACCGACGATCACACCGGAAAGGCGCCCACGGCCTCCTTCGACAGCTGAAATGCCTCCCAACATTGCAATTGTTATTGCGGACATTTCCATTCCGCTTCCGGCATCTGCTCTTGCAGTCATCAGCCAGGAACAATTGACAATTGCTCCTATTGCAGAAAGCAGCCCTGCCAGGGCAAATGTCAGGAAAATTGTCTTTTTGGTATTAATGGCAGCAAATTTTGCAGCTTCCGCATTATCACCTGTCAGATAAATGTCTCTCCCGAATTTTGTCCTGTAAACCAGAAACATTATAAGAAGTGTTATGGGAATGACCGCGAATAAGATCTGATTCGGTATTCCCAATGTGGTTTTTAAGGAAAGCCACTGGAAAGAATCCGGAAAACCGCTGATTGCAACACCGTTGGTGATATATAAGGCAATCGAAGAGAAAATATACTGGGTACCAAGCGTGGCGATCAGCGATGACATATTAAAATATCCGACCATTATCCCGTTAAGACATCCCATCAATGTTCCACAGATCAGGGCTATCAGCCCTGAAATAACAATGCTTTTTGTTGCCGCATAAGACTTACCGAAAATGACGCATGACAGGCTTACGATAGACCCTATTGAAATATCTATTCCGCCCGGAATACTCAAGATGACCAGTGATTCTCCCAGCGCGAGAAAAATTGTTGTTGCTCCGAATTGAAGAATTTCGATAAGATTTTTAATTTTTGCAAAATCAGGATTCAAAATAGATAGAATTATTATCTCTATCACTAACAGGAAAAGGAGAAATTTTGCTCTGCTCTTTGCAAAAGAAAGGACGATTTTATTCATGCCTCAGCAGCTCCTTCCTGACCGGGTTTGGTCTTTCTTCTCATTGCGCTTATCGAATCGATCAGCAGGCACAGTATCATGAGTGTTCCGATGAAGAAATTTTCCAGCAGTGAAGGGATTCCCATGATAACTATTCCGTTTTTTAGAAAGCCTATGAAAAATACACCTGCAAGTGTTCCGATGACCGATCCTCTTTCACCGCTTCCTTTAGCACCGATTCCGCCAATTGTCACGGCAGCGATACACTGGATTGCAGTGTTGGTTCCTATTGTCATTTCAACACTTCTCATTCTTGCTATATAAAGCAGCCCGGTTAAACCCGCCAAAGCTCCGGTTATGCAGTATGCAATAATCCTGATCTTCGCAACATTGATTCCGCTTAATACTGCCGCATTTTCATTGCAGCCTATTGCATAAATATATCTTCCGAACTTGCGATACATGAAAATATAATAAAATAGTGCATATGTGATGATAACGATCAGAAACAGGACAGAAATTCCGCCGACTTTTGCCGTTGTAACTGCCCCGAACCCTGGCTTGAGGCTTGTCAGCCATTTGCCTCCCAACAGTCCGAAGATCATAGCCTTCCATATATTCCCGGTTGCCAGCGTAGTGAGCATATCCGGAATATGAAGCTTGGAAATAATAAGGCCGTTTACAATCCCCAATGCAATTCCTACGGCAGCAGAACAGATGATCACCAGGAATGTATTAATTCCGGCCTGGATCATATAGCCGGAAATCACTGCCACCATTCCCATAACCGAACCGACCGAAAGATCAATTCCGCCCAAAAGCATGATGATTGTCATTCCGATGCTGATAATGGCTATTTCGGCATTGTTTTGAATTACTCTTTCCATGTTGACTATATTGAAAAAATTAGGAACAAAAATCGAAAACAGAACAATTTCAACAACCAGCAGGATAATTGCAAAATATTCACGTCTGCAGGGATGCGGTACATATTTTTTCAGCATCTTGGTTCTCCTTCCCGTTACATTAATCCGCTACCTGGCACCAATCTATAATCGTCGCAGAAATAACTTTTGCTGCCGTCAGCAACTGACTTGTTTCAACATATTCATTCGACTGATGCGCTAATTTGGAATCGCCCGGTCCGAAATTCAATGTCGGTATTCCTACATTGCAAAACCATCCCATATCAGTGTGTGCGCAGTTTCCTTCGATAATCGCATCCGGTACAATCTCATTCAGGCATTTCTTCGCGGTTTTAAAGAAATCTGTTGTATCAGCCGTCTCACCGCAGTCCGCATCAAGGATCCATTCAACTCTCGGCGGATTTTCCTTCAGCCAGGGATCAGTATCCGATACATTTTTGATGAACTCTTCGATTTCCTTTTTTACATTGCCTCCGAGTCCGTTCTGATCCTTATCTTTCGGCAGATACTGTGCATCAAAGATAAGTTCGGCATGGTTGGCAAAAGTAGTCGGATATTCACCGGCATCAAATTGCGCAAATTTTATCTGACATGGAATCGGAAGATATTTGTGTGCCTTGGTATATTCCCAATCCTTGTTTAAATCGCGAAAATAACCGAGTAAATATGCAGCTTTATCAATGGCATCCACAGCTCCGCCGTTTCTCCAGTCATCTCTCTTCAATTCGATATGTCCCGCACGGCCTTCAACAATGAGTTTTCCCCACAGAATACCGCGGCAGAGAGGAGCCAAATTCAAATGCGTCGGCTCCGTAATAATGCAAGCATCCGCTCTGTAGCCTTTAGCTATCAGAGCCAGCGTACCCATTCCGCCCGCCTCTTCATCAACCACGGTTGCAATCTTTACATCGCCTTTCAGGTCAATCCCGCATTCCTTTATTGCCTGCGCTGCCACAGTCATTGCGGCAATTCCGCCTTTCATATCAACAGATCCCCGGCCGAATATCTTATTATCTTCACAGTCTCCGGAAAAGGGATCATGTGTCCATTTTGACCCTGTTTGCACAACATCCATATGGCCGGACAAAATAATCGACTTACCGCCGCCCTTTCCTTTCAGAACGCCATATAAATTCGGCCTGCCGTTAAATGTATGGTCTGCACAATACCCTGCTTTGTCTTTATAGCCAATCAGCTCTTTGGCATCGGGATATGACATCTCTGTGGAAAAACCGATTTTCTCAATGTATGATTTCAGAAATTCCTGAGCTTTCCCCTCACCTTTCAGAGATTCTTCATCATCAAAATAAGGATTAACGCTTGGAATACGAACAAGATTTTCTGCCAAATCCGTTACTGCATTTATGTGATGATCAAGCCATTCCGATACTTTTTGCTTTCCATCCATATTATTCACCTCAGTCTGCAATTTCACACCAATCCATAATGATAGAAGCTATCATTTTCGTGCAAATTACCAAATCGCTTATTTCCACAAATTCATCCGAGTGATGTGCAAGTCTCGGATTGCCCGGACCTATATTCATTGTGGGAATTCCCATGTTGCAAAACCATCCCATATCCGTATGGAATCCGATTCCTTCGATTTCGCTTGACGGATTAACTTCCTGTGCGCTTTTAACCACCTGCCTGAAAAACGGCTTGTCATCTGTTGTTTCACCGCAGTCAGCATCTATCAGCCACTCTATATGCGGCGGATTTTCAGTAAGCCACGGATCTGTTTTAGCGACCTGAGCGACAAAGTTCTCGAGTTCCGCTTTTACTTTCGTTCCCAGCCCGTTTTCATCTTTCTCGCGAGGAAGATATTGCGCATCAAAAGTAATCTCTGCATGATTTGCAAAAGTAGTCGGGTATTCTCCGGCATGGAATTCTGCCATGTTGATCTGGCACGGAATTCTCATATATTTGTGTTCCTTCGTAACCGCCCAATCCTGGTTCAGATTTTTAAAGGCACGCAAGTATAAAAGTCCCTTGTCGATTGCATCAACGGCTCCGCCTTTTCTCCAGTCTCCCTGCTTTAATTCAATATGACCGGCCCGGCCTTCTATAACCAGCTTGCCCCACAGAATTCCTCTGCAAAGAGGCGCAATCTGAAGTGCCGTGGGTTCCGTGATCAGACAGGCATCTGCTTTATTTCCGGCAGCCATTAATGCAAGTGTTCCCATTCCTCCGGCTTCTTCATCCACTACCGTACCGATCTGTACATCGCCTTTTGTTTTAAATCCGGCTTCATGTATTGCCTTAAGAGCCATTGTCATACAGGCAATACCGCCCTTCATATCCACTGCTCCGCGGCCGTAAATCCTGTTGTTTTCTATTTCTGCCGCAAAAGGATCATGTGTCCATTTGCTGCCTCTTTGAACCACATCGATATGTCCGGAAAGCATTATGGATTTACCGCTGCCCTCTCCCTTTAATGTAGCTACCAGATTGGGTCGGTCTTTAAATTCATGATCAGCATAATATCCTGCTTTATCTTTATAAGGAAGAAGTTCTTTTGCATCCGGATATTGAAATTCGGTCTTCATATTCATATCTTCCAAATATGACTTTAAAAACCTCTGGGCATTTCCTTCTCCTTTAAAAGCAGGATCTTCATCAAAATAGGCGTTTACGCTGGGTGTTCTGATCAGTCCCTGCAGCAGTTTCGTAATTTTTTCCGTGTTGCTTTCTATCCAGCTAAATACTTTTTCCTTTGTATTCATTTCCTCTACCTTCCTCATAAAATATCATTTCAGATTGAGAGCAAATTTCAAAATATTTTTTTCTGTTACATCTTCCCTGAGAAAATGATTAGTTTCTTTTCCCTTATGCATAGTTATAACTTCATCGCTTAATTCCATTACTTCCGGCAGATCAGAAGAAATCAGAATAACAGCAACATTCTCCATTGCCAGCTGTACGATATATTTATGAATTTCAGCCTTTGTAGCAACATCTATTCCTCTTGTCGGCTCATCAAGAATAATGACTTCCGGTTTTTCCAAAAGCCATCTGCAAAACAGTACTTTCTGCTGTCCGCCGCCGCTTAAAGCTGTAATCAGGACATCTTCCGAAGGAGTTTTAATATTGTATTTTACGATGTTGTCCTTTACTGCCTGACGTTCCCTTTTAATATCAATTTTTCCGATTTTGTTTGAAAATCTGGGCAAAAAAGCAGCGCTCATATTATCCTTGACAATGTGGGCGGAAAAGAGTCCCTGTGTACCTCTGTCTTCAGGCACATAGAAAATTCTTTTATTTACAGCCTGCTTGGTTGTGATATGGCTGATATCTTCTCCCTTAAATGTAATTTTTCCGCTTTTGGCATTGGTCTCACCGAAAATTGCTCTGGCCATTTCTGACCGTCCCGATCCGACCAGTCCATAGAAGCCGAGGATCTCTCCCGGTTTTACTTCAAAGCTTATGTTCTGATAGACATTCCCATAAGAAATATTTTCGACTTTTAAAATCGGTTCATTCTGAGAATATTCTCTTTTGGAATAGACATTCATATTGATCTTGCGGCCTGACATAGCCTCAATAACCTTTTCTTCGGTTGCTTCCGAAGCAGGCATTTTAGCTGTCACACATCCATCACGCAGGATAATGATTTCATCCGAAATTCTCAGGATCTCAGGCACTCTGTGACTGATATACAGAATACTCACGCCTTGCTTTTTTAAATCAAAAATGATCTGAAACAGCTTTTCCGATTCCGTATAGCTTAAGATCGAGGTGGGCTCGTCCAAAATCAGTACTTTGCATTTTTTAAACACTCCTCTTGCAATCAGAACCAGCTGCTGATTTCCTATGGACAGTCTCCCCATCGGTTCGGACAGGATAGAATCATCCAAATCGACCATTTTTAAAGCTTTTTGGGCTTCCGTATACATCTTGTCCCATTGAATGCCGTTTTTATCTGTCAGTTCATGCCCCATATATATATTTTCCAGAACGGACATATCCGAAAATATATTAGGTTCCTGATAAACAATTGAAATTCCCTTCTCCGAGGCATCCAGAGGAGAATTAAAATTAACCTCTTCACCGTTAAAAAGTAGTGTACCCGAATTGCATTTATGCGCTCCGGCGATTATTTTCATAAGTGTGGATTTTCCGGCACCGTTTTCACCCATAATGGATAATATTTCCCCGGACTTTAATTGAAAGCTGACATTTTGAAGAGCTTTAACGCCTCCAAAAGATTTTGAAATTGATTTTGCTTCCAGTATAACCTTCTCCTCCACTGAAATACTCCTTTCTAAAAAAACCGGATACTTCTCAAAAATTAAATCAAAGAAGTATCCGGCTCTTCTTAATTACAAATTAGAAATTATATTTATCGACATTATCCTTGTTTATGATTAACGGATCGCCTAAAAGAAGAATATGGGTATCCTTATTATAGGTAACCGTAGAGTTAATAGCATCCAGCTTGATGGATTCATCAAATGACTTTCCAGTAGCTGCCTGATAGCCGGCCCAGCAAGTCAAATATCCGAGTGCTTCCGCATCCCACAGAACAGATGTCTCCATAACGCCATCTTTGATATATTCCCGAACAGTATTCGGAGATCCATATCCGATAACTTTAACTTTTCCGGTCATGCCTGCCTGCTGAACAGCCTGGCACACACCGGGAATTGTAGAAGAAGCAACAGCAACAAGGCCCTTTAGATCAGGATTAGCAGTCATTAAATCCTGTGCCTGCTGAAGAGCTTCCTCACTGCTTCCGTTACTCGTATATTTAACATCGAGGATCTGAACCTTAGGGTATTTCTTTGTTGTATAATCCTGCATTGCTTTAATCCATGCATTCAGATTTGTTGCCGTTGCACCGCCGGATACGATGCCGATCTTGCCTTCTCCGCCGATCTGCTGGATTAAGTTTTCAATCAGGGTTTCGCCAAGCTTTGTATCATCTGCCTGAGCTACATAGAACGATCTTGAACTGTCCGGTGCATCCGAGTCGGATGTATACGCAATAATGCCTGCATCCTGAGCCTTCTTAATAGAAGGATTCGTAGATGAGCTGTCAAGGACAGACAGAGAAATTGCATTGACACCGCTTCTGATAAGTGAATCTATCTGAGCAACCTGTAAATCAGCACTTGCTGTGGTATCTCCGGTATAAATCCACTCGCAGCCTAAATCCTTAGCCGCTCTCTTGCCGCCGTCATCCATTGCCGTAAAATAGGGAATACCGATTAACTGAGGAACAAACGCAACCTTGATGCTGCCGCCTGCCGCTGCCGTTGTTCCGGCAGATGCTGCTGTTGTAGCCTTCTGTGCGCTTGCTGCCGTTGTAGCTGCCGCTGCAGCAGCCTTTGTTGTAGCCGCAGCCGCTGATGTTGCCGCCGCAGACGCCGCCGCGGTAGATGATCCGGCCGATGTATTTCCGCCGCAGCCTACCATCATAGATATAACCATTGCTATTGATAAAACGATGCTAACCAAACTTCTTTTTTTCATGATTTCTCCTCCTCCATTTGTTTGCTGCATATAATGCTATCTTTAACCCCTGTACGGGGATTAAATTCAAACCATATAACAAAAAGGGAGAAAATCCTCTCAAATCAGCAAAATTTCTTTGGTAAAACGTTTTATCATTGAGTATAAAAAATATGGCATTCAATTTGCCATCAAATCGATCTCAATTATGATAGTAAACGCAGTAAAACGCTTTGTCAAGTGATTTTCTTATTTTTGTCACTGATTTTGGCTTACAACTTTTGTCAAAATTTAACTGCTGTTAAAAGAATATCAATTTCAATATTTTTGCTCTGTTTTTTACATTCTTACCTCACTTCTGTATTTTCCCATTCCGGTTGCACGGATGGATCCCGTTTGCAGGCTAATCCTTCAAGCCAGTATCTTTACCCTTTGACACAGCACAAAAAATTCCTCCCGGATTAATAATTATTCCAACATTAATCCAAGAGGACATTTAAAAATTAAAGTGAGCATTTATTGTTCAAAATTATAGTTACCATTACATACTATTTTTGCAGATGCTTCCTTGTCGATAATTAATGTGAAATCAGGATGCATCTGTAAGAGCGATGCGGGAATATCCGTTGTTATTTTCCCGCAAAAAGCATGTCTGATAATGTCACTCTTGTTCTTACCACTCGCAAGCAAAAGTACCTTCCTCGCCTGCATAATAGTTTTTACTCCGACAGTATATGCCTGACGAGGAACATCTTCCTTCTTCTTGAAAAATCGCTTATTTGCTTCTATAGTACTTTCTGCAAGTTCTGCACAATGTGTGTTCAATTCCAGTGTGTCTCCTGGTTCATTAAACCCAATATGGCCATCCATCCCTATTCCTAATAATTGAAGATCAATTCCTCCCATTTTCTGAATCAATTTGTCATATTCTCTACAAACATTTTTGATATCAAGATTCGATCCATCAGGGATATGTATATGTTCACTTGGAATATTGATAAAGTCAAATAATTTAGTTCTCATGTAATACAAATAACTCAAATTATCATTATCTTTAATACCGCGATATTCGTCCAAATTAAATGATATAATATTTGAAAAATCAATATCACCATTTCGATAAATTTCTATTAAGCGCCTATATGTCCCGGCAGGGGTACTGCCTGTAGCCAATCCAAGAACACTTGCAGGTTTCAGGATAACCTGAGCTGCTATTATATTGGCGGCCTTCTTGGACATATCATCATAATCTTTTGCAATAATAATTTTCATTTCCTGCTTCCTCTATCATGCCTGAACAGCCTGCATTACTGCTGATTCGTCCATCTCATCTTTTCCTCGTTTCAGTTCTCCGGATATCCTTCCGCCTTTCAGAATTAAAATTCTATCGCATACCTTGCCGAGCTGATCCAGTTCAGACGAAACAAGAAGAATTCCGCTGCCTTTGTCGGCTATATCTACAATTATTTTAGCAATACTTGCTTTTGCCTCAACATCAATTCCAACCATCGGATCATCCAGAAGCATAATTTCCGGTTGAATCATTATGCTCTTTCCAAACACGACCTTCTGCTGATTTCCGCCGGATAGTTTTTCCAATTCCTGATCTCTGTTATTGCATTTTATATCAAGGCTCTTAATAAGTTCATCTGTTCTCTTACCTGTCTCTCTGCTTTTAATAAGTCCATAATGGGTATACTTTTTCCAAACAGATGTCATAATATTGTACTCAACAGAGTGAATAGCCGTAATTCCATCATGCCTTCTGTTCTCCGGCACAAAGCAGATTCTGTTGTTAATGGAAAAAAATGGTGTTGCACGATGCCTGTATTTTTTTCCATGTAGATATATTTCTCCTTCGTTAGATTCATATAAACCATAAATACATTTTAAAAGTTCAGTTCGACCGCTGCCTAAAAGTCCGGCAATACCAATAACCTCGCCCGGATATATATCAAACGAAATATCAGTCAATTTGTTTTTCCAGGATAAATGCTTTACGGATAACAATGGTTCCGCTTTATAGTCGACAACTTTTTTCGTAATGATGGCATTATCTGACAGCTTTTTCCCAACCATAGCATCAATCATGCTATTAATTGTTATCTCGCTCGTTTTCGCGTCCAATTCAACAATTCCTCCGCGAAGAACTATGGCACGATCGCAAATCTGCATGATTTCCTGCATATGGTGAGTAATTAAAATTATTGCTATACCTTTCGATTTAAGCTGTTTTAAAAAATCAAAAAGTAAGGTAATCTCATTGTTGGCAAGAGATGCTGTCGGCTCATCCAATATTAATACTTCCGGATTTTTCATCATTGCTTTTGCTATCTCCACCAGTTGTTGATTTCCTATTGAAAGATCTCCAACAATGGCATTCGGATCCATATTAATACCTAATCGTTTAAACATCTCATCAGCATCTTTTATCTCTGATTCAACATTAATCAGTCCTCTTTTCCTATATTCTCTTCCAAGGAAAAGATTCTCAGTAATAGTCATAGTAGGTATAAGTGAAAATTCCTGATATACCATGGCAATATGATTTTTAACTGCATCTGATGATTGCTTGATTGTTACTTCCTTACCATTAACCAATATGGAACCGCTATCCATCTTATAAATGCCATTCACAATTTTCATCAAAGTGGATTTACCGGCACCATTAGCGCCTAACAGTCCCAGTATCTCGCCATGATGTATTCCAAATGAAACTCCTAAAAGTACAGGATTATTAAAGAATGACTTTTTAATTTCTTTTACTTCCAATGCAAAATCAGTGTCCTTCATCAAATTGGCCACCCCTCTTTTTTACCATCGGAATCAAAGATGCCTTCAATTTTGGGAGAACCATAATGTATTCCTGAAACCGGTACAACAAATGCTCTTGTAACAAACGCTTGGATCCGGAACCCGAATACAACAGTATCCTTCGACTTTGTTTCCGCATTAGTATTCAAAATACCGTAATAATCGATTGCATTGTATGCCGGCATATCACAACATACCAAATTATTTAAAGCTTCCTTCGGATTCGATCCAACGCATGCTTTAACATCATATGGCTCAAATACAGGATCAATATACATGCCTCCGCCAAAACAATACCCATGATTTTTATACAAATGCGATACTTCTGAAACATATACACACGCAGGAACCTCTGCCATATCTTTGAAAGCATGAATAGGCGTTGTTCCAGTCATCCCATGTCCCGGTTCCACCTGTGTTATTCCATTAGATGCCATCTCTTTGAAAATGTGGAGTGATGTTGTTCCCGGCGCATTTAGTTCTATTTTTCCCCAACCCGCCTTTTTAATCTCTGCAGCAGCAGTAAGAAGAGTCTTATAATTATTTGTGTGCTCTACAATTCCTATTTTACGGTTATATAATTGTGTTGGGAATGTTGTAAGACCAGCAAAGTGAAGTCCTGGCATCTTATCAATTTCATTTGCTGCTTCAATTACATGGTCAGCATCAAAACCACCTTCATGTCCTTTATAAAAGGTATCACCATCAGCATAAATCCGTAACATAATATTCTGGATTTGACCTTCAGGCATTGCATCCGATATTTCTTTAGCCTTCTCCAAACTATATACAGTCCAATACAATGGTTTCATAGCGACAGCTGCTTCTATTTCAGCAAAAGGGACCTGCACAAGATGTCCCAGATGCCCAATGCGCATACCATTTGCATATGCCCTTCTGGCATCCGCCATATCTACACATACACAGCTATCAACACCATTTTTCTTTAAAACATTCATTAATACCGGATTACGCCCCAGCTGCTTCATCATCGGGAAAAATTTAAGACCGTATTTATCAGCTTCAGCCTTTATTTTTTGAATATTGTCAGTGAAGGTATCAACATCTATAACATAACTATTAGCAGGAATATCTCCTTTTTGATGGAGATTCACAACTGCTTCTATCAATTCTGAATTTCTTTCTATGATTTTTTTTAGAAACACCGGGCTTCCTCCTAACGCTCCTTGGCTTCCCTTAAACTTAAGGATACCGCAAGGATAAGTACTATTCCTCTTGCTATCATTTGTTCAGAAACTGTAAGACCTAACAATAGCAGACCATTATTTAATATACCTATTACAATTGAACCTATTATAGTTCCAATAATAGTGCCTTTTCCTCCGCTGAAACTGGTTCCTCCGATTACAACGGCTTCGATAACAGACATATCATCATTTTCGCCAAGTGTATATCTTGCCCCATGCATTCTGGCTGCATACATAATTCCGGCAAATGATGCTGTTAGTGAACATATTGTAAGTGCCCAGATCTTAATTTTATCAACATTGATACCTGAATAAATTGCAGCAGATTCATTACCGCCAACCGAAAGGACAGCTCTTCCAAAAGGTGTCTTTTTATATACTATATGTCCTATAAACATCATTATCAGTGTCCATATGAAAAGCATTGAAATCGGACCTATATCCCCACTGCCGAACCAGAAATTAAAGCCTTCATTAGTAATCGGGACTGCCTCAAGGTTAGTCATAATTCTTGCTATTCCGGAAAAAACCGTACTTGTCCCTAACGTCACCAAAAAGGAAGGAAGTCTAACTTTTGCCACTATTATGCCATTGATAAGGCCAAATATTAAACCTATTCCCATTCCAGCCATAACAGCAACAAATACATTTGTTGTTTTAAGAAGTAATCCTACTGTTAATGCCGTGACGGAAATAACTCCTCCGATGGAAAGATCAATCAGACCTGCTGATATAGCAAAACACATACCCACCGCAGCAACTGATATCATGGATGTCTGTCTTAGGATATTCATTAAATTGCTCGGCGTAAGAAACCCTTTATCACGTAATAAAATCGAAAAGCCGAAAAAAACAACGACAAAACTGATATATACAATATATTGCCTGTAATTAAATTTCCTCTTATTCGCCATTTGTCTTGTCCTTTAGGTGTTTTAATTTCATTTTTTTAATGCATCCAGTATTACCTGATCCGGATCTTTATTAAGTGACGTTTTATATGATTCGACAATATTATCTCTTGTCATTTTGACGACATTGCTAACTACGTATGCCGGAGTCTTTTCGCCAAGAATGCTCAGTGCCGCAAGTTTCGCCATTGTTCCTCCGATTTGGAAAGGCATATCTGCGGATTTTCCATATACATTTCCCTTTTGCGCCATATCTAGATCATTATTCCCGCCAAGATCAATCGTTACAAGCTTTAAATCCTTTTTTCCGGCAGATCTGATTTCTGCAAGAACCGGTTCTGCTGCAACATCCCATGAAACATAAATACCATTAAGATCCGGATTCTGGGCGATCATAGCCGAAGCAGTTTCCCCTGTTGCAGTTTCCTGAGCAAATCCCTGCATTGCAGCAATTTGAATATCTGTATACTTACTTAAAATTGTACGAACAAACTCATTGTCCCTGTTATTCGTCACGGTATAATCGGTATCATAATAAATAACGCCGATTTTTCCTTTTCCGCCTATAGCATCTGACATAAGGTCTGCGCAGGTTCTACCCATGCCATACTGGTCACCTGTTACTATACCGACATACTGATTACCTGCTGTATATCCTTTCACACTGTTATCAGCAAAAACTATTTTTGCACCCGCATCAACAGCAGGCTGATAAGCCGTTGTCCCAGAAGTCGGATCCACAGGTAAAGTTAAAATAATATCCGGTTTTAAAGCCATAGCAGTCTCAATCTGTGTTGCCTGTTGAGCAGGGTCAAACTGTGCATCAGACGTTGCAACTATTTCTATTCCCATTTTATCAAGTTCTGATTTTGCTCCATCTGTCATTCCGTTATACCATTCGCCGGAGCCTGCCCAAAGAAGCGCTGCCTTTAATTTTTTCCCTTTAATTGTATTATATTGGTCATCTGTCATCTTCACTGTATCAGCTGCTACTGCTTCTTCGCCATTAGGTCCTTTTGCAAAAGTACCCTGAGGATTGTTATAGTTAGGAATCATAGTTAAATATGCATTCTGCGTACCAGATGCTGATGATGTCTCTGCAGAAGCTGCAGTATTTGCTGATTCTGCTTTTGTTACAGCTGCAGATACCGTGCTGCTTCCAGCAGCTGCTGATGTTGCATTTTTTGTCGTACTGCCACCACAAGCACTGATAACCATTATTGATGCGATAACAACTGCCAAAGCCTTATTTGTCGTATTTCTATTCATAATATCCTCCTTCTTGTTTTATAAATATTTTCTCAGCGAGTTTGATTCCATAATGTGCCGGGCTTAAATTCGGATGTTCAAACTCTGCATTTGTTACTCCATAATTCAACGTTAATTTACTTTTTATCGTTTTTCTAAAATCTGAACTTGTAAACAAACTTCCCATCGTTAATATCTTTATTTTTTTCAAATCTTTAAAGCACATTTTTTTATATACTGCATATATTATGCCCGCTATCTTTTCAGCAGCTTCATCTACGATTTGTTTACAGAATACATCTCCGCATTCTGCACCATCCATAATATCTTTTGCATATGATGCAACTTTGCTTATGGAAAGCTGCGTTATTTTTTCAGTAGAAATTTTTCCTTCTTCCTTTTTAATTTTTTCGCTTACATTATCAAAAAATGACTCTTTTGGTATAACGCCATCATTCCAATTCAGATAGGCTGATAAAGCTTTATATCCAATCCACCATCCTGATCCCTCATCACTAAGTGGAACTCCCCATCCTCCTGCTCTGCATCTGTTGCCTTTCTTATCAATACCCATAGCTATCGACCCTGTTCCTGCAACTACACATATTCCTTCCTTTATATTTGCCAGCATCATCATTTCTGAGTCGTTACAAAGGAATTGATTTTTAATATTAATTTTTGATATCATGTTCTGATAAAATTTGTAATCTTTCTTTGTGTCGCAACCAGCTATACCGTATATAATTCCAATGACTTGGCTCTCTTTGATTTTAAATTCTTTAAGAACCGATTCCAGTCCATTTCTAATACTGTTTCTTGCCTCAATATGGTTGCTGGATTTATAATTTGCGCTTCCATAAGTTTTTGTAAATATCCTACCCTGCAAAATATCTTTTATACAAAACTCTGTTTTAGTCCCTCCGCCATCCACAGCTATAAGATATCTTTTTTTATTTATCATTATATATGTACTCTCCTTGTCAAATCTCATACGTCCATTCTTCTAACCATATCAATCCTCTTTGAAACATTTGATAAACATAGCCGGTATGCACCATACCATCCGTCCCTTTCTTCGGTATCCAGCAATAATTCCGGTATGTTATTTGATGGTATATGAATTGAAATATTCTTTTTGACTTTTTTAATAAATTCGCTGCTTATATAATCTCCTTTTAAAATTATTGCCTCTGGATTGATAACCGTAATATAGTTTATAATTACTTTTACAAAATAATTTAGAAGCATTGCATCATTTATATTTGGTTCATTCTCACGGTATTCTCGTCTTAAAATGTCCTCAAAATTTGTATCATCATTCATTAACATATAACCATATTCACCTGCGAAACAATTAAAACCTTTCACAAGCTGTTTATCTATTATGATTCCAGATCCAAGTCCTCTGCCTGCATATAAAAAAGCAATGCTGCTATATTTCTTTTTAAGATGCTTTGAATAATATCCAACCGTCATAAGCTTGACATCATTTTCAAGAAAAGTCGGAATTTTATATCTCTCTTCTATAATTTTTCCAATTTGTATGCCATCCCAATATGGTATTTCAGGAATACTGGCAATATATCCTTCGTTATTGATTACTCCGGGAATACCCATGCCAATTGCTTGTATTTTTTCTTTGTTACCCTTACTAAGTCCATCTATTACCTGATAAATATCTGAAAGCGATCCTCTCAAAGACTTTTTCTTAATAGAAAACTTTTTACTTGAAAGTTCCTTTCCTCCAATATCACACAAAGAAGCATAAAACCCATTACCCTGATAATATAAAACGATAAAATATGCTGAACTCTCATTAATAAGATATGTTTTAGCTCTTCTTCCTATCCCACCATCTATAGAATTACCCGTTTTAACAGTCCCATGCTCTTCCAACTCATCAACCAGCTTATTTATGGTCGGAAGACTTAAGTGTGTAGCTGCTGCAATTTCAGGCTTTGTAATTGGGCCCTTTTCGCTAATAATTGATGTGATGATACTTAAATTGTATTCCCGGATTAAATGTGGCTTTCCACTCATCATAACTAAACGAGCCTCCGTGCAGCAATTTAATTAATAAACTATATTTATTAATAACACCTTTTATATTTCTTGTCAATATACTGTCTTCCCTTTTTCTTATAACTTGACTAAAAGCCTGAATTCTCTCTGTAATATAATACTATTTATCCTATTGGGAAAATTTCATTACTTGCCCGACCATAATTCTGCTAATACAAGCCTACTCGAACTTTGAAAGGGACTCCTACATCTTTTCTGATGCAGAAGTCCCTTTTTAATTCACACAATGATATTCTCGATCTTTGATTTGCTATAGATATCTTGTTCCACAACTTCTTGATTAACGCTTCTTCATATAAGAACATTCGTGTTCATGCTTTATCGTATAATAAGTTTGATAGTTTTACCATAAAATCATCTATATTCTTCAAAGCTCCGTATAAACCATTTTTCCTTTAATCCGCTCCGATTTCATCAGGGAAATCCGGCTTACCGTCACTTCCATTTCAGGGATATTCTTCCGGAAAGCTTCCTCATCAAAATCATGCTTCATCACGCAGCGTCTTCCAAGTGTCACATGTGGCCTGAAAGGCTTTGTATCCACAGAAATATGTGCCTCTCTTAAGCTCCTGGTCAGAGCCTTATGGATGTTCAAAAGTTCCGGCGCATTTCCGCATCCTATCCAGTAAAGGCTTCCCTCATCCTCTCTCCCGGCGCCGAACCGGCTTCCCGCGGAATGAAACTTTCCGAAACTGTCCAGGCAGATGGAAAAAGGCTCAAACTTAACAGCATCAACAATACCTTTGATCAAAGGGACATCCTCCGCCGAAACTTCCCCGATAAACGCTTCCGTTATATGGAGATTCTCCCGTGCGGAAAAATTTCCGGAAACGGAGTCTCGTTTCAGGCTGTCAGTCAACCCGCAAAGTTTTGAAATGACATCAGGCGTAAAACGAATGGCAATAAAAAGTCTTATATTCATTCTGTCCCCATCCTCGTTATCCATTTTAAAGATCAGTATACCAGTTTTTCGCTAAGGCAAACAAAAAACTGCCAGAATTAAAGCATCAGCTTTAATCCCGGCAGTCTGTTCTTAATCTGAAGCCTGTACTGGAGCACAAGCTTTTCTTGCTCCGATGCAAAAATATTATTTCTGAATTGCGCCCTTATTGGCTGTATTGGAAACAAATCTTTCCAGTGCAACGGAACCGATAATAAGTGCACCCATGACGATCTTCTGCCAGAATGATGAAACATTCATAATGTTCAGACCGTTAAAGATTGTTCCGATCGTAATACCGCCGAGGATAACGCCGACAATCTTTCCTTTCCCTCCGAAGAACGATGTTCCGCCGATAATACAGGAAGCAATCGCATAGGTTTCATATCCATCTCCTGCTGTAGGTTCTGCAGCTCCGACACGTGCGAGCATTACGATTCCCGCAATACCGGCAAGCAATGATGATAAGATATGAGCCAGCAATGTATATTTGTGTGTATTAATTCCGGAATACCAGGCAGACAGCTTATTTCCGCCTAATGCATACAAGTTCCGTCCTGCAACTGTTTTGGTTGTAAAAAAGATCAATATGATGGCCAGAACGGAGGCTGTAATAACAGGAATGGGGATCATACCGATATAACCTGCAAGATCCTTCACCCATCTGGGCAGATTAAAGATAGGATTGCCTCCTGTCATAACCAGTGAAATTCCTCTGAAAATCGTATTTGTTCCAAGGGTTACAACAAAGGGATGCAGATCCAGTGAATTGATCAAAAAGCCGTTGATCGCTCCCATGGCAATTGCACCGAGTATTCCGACAATCAATGCAACTGCGGGAGGCACATTCGAAATGGAAAGATTTGCAACCACGACACCGGTAAAGCAGGCAACAGAACCAACAGACAGATCAATGCCTGCCAGCAGGATTGTAAAGAATTCGCCAAAAGCCAGAATCATGTAGACTGCAGATTGCAGCAGACATTGAATTAAATTAGAAGGCGTCGGGAAATATTTCGGTGACCCGAAGGAAAACGCAATAAAAAGAAGGATCAGAATACATAAAGTCCCAAATCTTTCCCAAAACCGTTGAAATTTTACCTTGTTCATTGTTGTTCAGCCTCCGTCAACCTTCATGGATAGCGGCATACATGATCTTCTCTTCTGTCGCCTCTTCGTTTTTCAATTCTCCGGATATCGTTCCATCTCTGAAAATAATAATTCTGTCGCAGGTGGAGAGTAATTCCGGCATTTCCGAGGATACCATTATTACACCTTTCCCGTTTTCAGCCATATTTCTCATTATTTCATATATCTCGCTTTTGGCCCCGACATCAATTCCCTTAGTCGGTTCATCGAAAATGAATACATCCGAATCGACTGCAAGCCATTTGCTGATAATCACTTTCTGCTGATTTCCGCCTGACAAATTCACAGTCATCTGATCAATGCTTGAACATTTTGTATCCAGTTCCTTATTTACTTTAACTGCTAATTTTCTTTCTTCGATATTATGTACGAGTCCGCTGAATCCGCCCGCTTTGGAACGCTTTAAAGAAGTTGTAATGGCAACTTCTTTCCAAATGGGAAAATTGGCAAAAAAGCCTGCTTCACGACGATTCTCGGTCACCATCGCGATCCCGGATTTCATGGCATTGTATGGATCTTTGGATGCCACTTTCTTCCCTTTTAAATAAATTTCTCCGTTTGAGATTTTTTTTGCGCCAAAGATCCCTTCCATGCATTCAGAACGTCCGGCACCGATCAATCCGGCGAACCCCAGAATCTCACCCTTATAAAGATCAAAACTGATGTGCTTACAAGTGCCATCCTGTCTGGTCAGATCCTTAACCGAGAAAATTTTTTCCGCTTTGCTGTAATCTACTTTCGTTTTACCCAGGAAAGTATTTTTTATTTTACGGCCAACCATCATCGGTATTAAATCATCCGTAGTTTTAATATCCTTTGTATCATATGTTCCGACAAATTTTCCATCCTTGAGTATTGTTACACGATCTCCGATTTCCTTTATTTCCTTTAATTTATGGGAAATGTAAATAATTCCTATCCCTTTTTGTTTAAGGCCGCGAATAATTGTAAACAGGTTCTCTGTCTCCTGGACAGACAAAGAGGATGTAGGCTCATCCATAATGATTATTCTTGCTTCGGTAGAGAGTGCCTTTGCAATTTCCACCTGCTGTTTTTCCGAAATGGAAAGATCCTTGACAAGCTTATTCGGATCCCTGTGAAGACCGATTTCAGCCAGATATTTCTTTGCCGTACTTCTCATATAATCATAATTTACAACTGGTATACCGGCTGCCTTTTTTGTCGGCAGTTTCCCCAAGAACAAATTCTCTGCTATGCTGAGTTCATTAACAACGGAAAGTTCCTGATAAATAATTGCAATTTTACATGCGGCTGAATCTTCCGGCATAAGATGTGTATATGATTTTCCGCCGACAATTATCTCTCCGCCTGTTGGTCTGTTAATGCCGCTGAGCATTTTTACCAATGTGGATTTTCCGGCACCGTTTTCACCAAGAAGTACATGCACTTCACCGGGTTTAAGATCAAAAGAAACATTGTCAAGCGCAACAACACCGGGAAATTTCATTGTCATATTTTTCATTTCAACCAAATATTCCATAACTTCTCCTCACTGTCATCCCGATGATTTTCCGTCTTAATTTTCAGGAACATCCAGGGACTATATCCCTGGATGCTCCCTATAATTATTATATGAAACTTTCTTTTAAAACTCAATCTTAATTATACTGATCAACATTTTCGGGCGTTACAAGGAAGGAATCAACGTATTCAACCTTAACATCTTCACCAGCATGCTCTGACGGTTTCCATTTAGCATGGATTGCTTCGCAAGCCGCTTCACAGCACTTGATACCGATTCCGGTGTTATCCTGACCTATTGTTGCAGACTCTTCACCCTTCTTAATGGAATTCTTTCCGTCTGCTGTTGCATCGGTTCCTACGACGATAATGTCTTTTGTCTTGTTTGCATTCTGAACAGCTGCGACAGCACCAAGTGCCATAACATCGTTGCAGCAGTAGATTGCCTTAAGATTCGGGTTAGCTGTGATCATTGCAGATGCAACATCCTGTGCCTTTAAGCTGTCCCAGTCTCCGGACGTAGAAGCAACAAGATTCATTCCGCTCTGTGACTTGAAATAATCAGTAGCACCTTTTGTTCTTGCCTGAGAAGTAGCATTGCCTGCCGTTCCTTCGATAATGGCAACATCGCCGGACTTAATCTGCTCCGTAATGTATGTTGCTGCTTTCTTTCCTACAAGAACATTATCCGTCGTGTACTGTTTGTACATAACTCCGCCTTCACTTTTCACAGCGGCCGGATCGATCTGTTCATCAACGTTTACAACAATGATTCCTGCATCTGTAGCCTTCTTGACACCTTCAACCAGGTTTGCTGCAGAAAGCGGTGCTGCGCAGATTGCCTGATATCCTTTGGAAATAATATTTTCCATCTGCTCAAGCTGTCCGGAAATATTAGCTTCTGACTCTGCATAATAAATATCTACCGTAGCGCCTGTTTCCTTTGCCCATTTAGTAATGGCATCGCCCATTCCTGACCAATAAGCATTAGACTGCGGTTTTAACAATACAGCAATCTTGCAATCGGAATTATTTGCTGCAGCTGCCGCTGCTGTAGTTGCCTTTGCCGCTGCTGTAGTTGCAGCTGCTGCGGTTGTAGCTGCTGCAGCCGCCTTGGTTGCTGCCGCCGTTGGTGCAGCCGCTGCTGCCGCTGTTGTACCGGCTGCCTGAGTTGTTGCTGCTGTGCCAGATCCTGAACCACCACACGCCATAAGAGACACTGCCATTAATGATGCTAAAGCCAATGCGATAACTCTTTTTTTCATATTATCCTCCTTTAGAAAGTAAATTGTTTATATATAATTTCCCTCATCGGAAAATCATATCAGGTTAAACTGCGAAAAAAGACTTCGCCTCGCTTATCTCTTTCGGATCATCCATAAAATCAATTGCTATATCATACTTCTTTGTTTCGCCCGGCTGGATCATCATCAGCAATCCGTCCCGCTTTGTATTAAGCAGTCCTCCGACATGTCCGGTCCCCGGTTCAAGGCCAAGTGCATAATCACCGGCACAAAGGCTCTTCCATTGATTCAGGATGGGCAATTGTTCCGCATTAAGATGCATCTGAACCGCTATCCCGAGTTTCGGGTTATATACCATCGTTCTTCCGTCAGTTACCGACTTATCTTTCATCGTGCGAAACACCACGACTTCCTCTGTATCCGGATCCGGTTTTCCGTACCTGCTGATATCATTCATACATCTTTCCGACCGGTCATCGCGCGGAGTCACAGAATCATAGTTCGTGTATATTTGAACATTCTCGTCCAGCATCGGATAACCATAGTTGAAATGATAAAGCAGCATCAACGGGGATTCTTTAAAACCGCTGTTTACTACAGTATCGTGGATCATCAGCCGGTTCCTGTCAGTAGAAAGCTCAATGGTTTTACTGATCGTCAGGTCAGGCCCGAAAAGATAGCCTTCATGGGCATGACCGGACAATGTGATATAAGCTGTATCTTCCTTCCATTCGATATTTCCGGAAGCATTTTCTATCGGTGTATTGGAGATCACACCATGCAATCCGTTCTTCTGTCCGTCACATTCGCTCGGAGTTCCTACATAAGATAAACCGCAAGTCGTTAAAAAACCGCCTTCAAAGTTCCTTAGGAATCCACGCGTTCCCTCTTCCTGGAAAAACTGGGGCGCACTTATTCCCGCTTTTGTAATAAAGCCGATATTGATCCCTTTAAATGAAAGATGCGGGATTGCAAAACATTTATCCGTCAATGCCATAAATTCCATGCCACATCCGTTATTGACAATGTAAGCATGTGCCCCTGATGAACGGCCTCCCTGTAAAATGCATTCCTGAACTCCAAAAAGCTGAGAAGTGTCACCACAATATGCGTCTATTTCTCTTCTCTTCACGTTCATCCATCCCCTTACGTATTTTGTATGATCAATGTTTTATAAACTTGTACGGGGTATATTTGGGGTAATCAGCAAACATAAGATACTTTGCAGGAACATCCTCTTCCATGGTAGGAATACGTTCGCCTGCCGTGTGGAAACGGTTGTCTATCGTATCATCATTCGTTGTTGAAACTTCGAACAGGATTACATCGCCCGTGCCCGGCACTCCCTGCCACTGATGATACTGGCCAGGTGCAAGGGAAATTGACTGACCCGGATGGGTAACAACTTTTCCGCCCGGCTGAACAACAACTTTTTTACCGTCGATCGAGACTGTCACCGGTGTATCGGCAAACTGGCCCTTCTTACCGGAGCGTCCGCCTTCAACATCTGCAAAGTCCTCAGGTGTAGAATTGTAAAGCGTAATTTCCAGATCTCCGCCGCCACGGTTAATAATGTCTTCTCTCTTATCCCAGTGGTAATGGAACGGAAGTATCTGGCCATCGTTTACATACAGCATTTTCTCGGCAAATGGCTTGGGGTATTTTTTCTTATCGTAAAAGTTCCCGTTCCGGAAAGTGAAAATGGTAAGACCTATTTTGTCAAAATCGCCGCTTCCGAAATCGGTAATATCCCATCCCAGCATGTTCTCCACGAGCTCGATTTCAGTCTCGTCAAGATCTTTCCACTGATCCGGTCCATAATACGCAAAAGGCGGGAGAGGGAACTGTGCTTTCTTTAATGCATCCATTGTATATTGAATAATTTGGTTAGCTTTAGAACGTTTCATTTTGATTCCTCCTTCTTGGTTAATCGTTTAACTCCAACATAAAAGTTAATCGGTTAACTATGTTAATCTTAGTTTATATCTTCTTGTTTTTCATGTCAATTCACCAATACTAATATATTTTTGAACCATTTATTGTACATTTTTTACTATTGAACTATCTTTTCTTCTGTCACAAAATGATATGTAAATACAAATAGCTTGGAATTTGGGAGTAACGGTACCGGGTATTCATGTTATGAAGCGGGAAAACTATAATTTGGGGTTTTAGGCTTCATGCACTGATCCTGTAATTACAGAATATGTTTGACGTTTTATTAACAAACCTTGTATACTGCTCTTACGAAATACAGATATCGTTCAGGTTACGGGAAGGAATATTATGCCTACTATCAGAGATGTCGCCAATGCTGCCGGAGTTTCAACCGCAACTGTGTCTTACGTGATCAACGAGACAAAGAATGTAAGTCCGGAAACAAAAAAGCGCGTTAAAGATGCCATCATAGAACTGGATTATCATGTCAATGCGATTGCCAAGAGTTTAAAAAAGCACGAAACCCACAGAATTGCCGTGGTGACCACCGACGCAAGCGGCCAGTTTTTTCCGTATGTCATCAAGGGTATTACCACGGAGGCAGAAAGCCGCGGCTATAATATCACTCTCTACAATTCGGCTGCAAACATCAAGAAAGAAATGCAGTGCCTGAATGATATCATAAGCAACCAATATGACGGCGTCCTTCTGGATTCCGTGATAAATACGCAGCAGATTCCCCAATATGCAAAAACCCTGCAGAAAATGTTCAGAGGCGGATCTAACGGAGACACTCCTCTGGTCGTCATGGAGCGGGATTTTTCCGCCTACGGGATAGACTCGGTATGTTTCAATATCTATCAGGGTGCGTTATACGCCATCGATCATCTGGTTGATATGGGGTGCCGGCATATTGCCTTTATTTCTCCGCCCCCGAATTTTGATGAACGGATACGTGCATTCCATGACAGTATGAAACTGCATAAACTGACTGTTGATCCCCGGATGATTGAAGTCGGGAATTTCAGCCATGCCGCAGGCTATTCCTGCATGAAAAAGATTCTTTCACACGGTCTGGAAATAGACGGTGTATTTACCGGCAATGATGAAATGGCTGTCGGCGTTTACCAGGCTCTCGGTGAGGCAAAATTAAAGATTCCCTATCAGATCAAGGTGATCGGATTCGATGACATTTTCCTCTGCAGTGTCATACATCCGACATTATCCAGCATCCATTTGGAAAAAGAGGCAATGGGTACTGCTGCAATGCTGACCTTATACAGGCGTGAAACCGGTCTCCTTTCCAAAGAAGCAGTACGGATAGAACTCCCGTGCCGCCTGATCGTACGTCATTCAACGGATCCGAACGTTGTGATCTCAAGAGACTGGGTCGTGAGCAGCTGGTAACCGGTTTTTCAGTTCTTCCTCTATGGCCCATGTGCCTGTTTCATTTCTCATGCCGTCTGTTCCGTTGCTTTCCGAAAGAGAACATGCGGCACAGGAAGTTGCCAGACGCATGGACCTTGCCAGATCATATCCGCAATAAGCTCCATAAAGGATTCCGCTGCAATAAGCATCACCTGCGCCGTTTGTTCCCTTGATATATCCCTTGGGAAGATTAAAGCTCGGAACAGACTGAAGCTCTTCTCTCTCGCAGTCATACCCATATCCGCACGAAGGGGAATGGATCACGATCCATTTTTTCACACCGAGGCTTTTTATGCTTTTCATAACATCCAATACAGCATCCGGATTAATCTGACCATCTTTCACGATTTTCTGTCCGGTTACAGCTTCCGCCTCAATTTCATTGACTGTACAGATATCCGTGTACTTTAACGCAGCACTGACGATTTTTTTCGCGCGCATGCTCTGCTCGGAAACAACGTCAATGGATGTGAGCATTCCCTTTTCTTTTGCGTCATGGAGAATTCTTGCTCCATGGGTACCGTATTTTTCATCATCTGCATCAACCTTTTTCATTAAAAGAAGATATTCCAGATGGAATATTTTTCCTTTGATGCGGTCCCAGTTGATAAAGCTTTCATCATAAACATCACTTGATGCCGGCTGATAGAAAAACGTACGCTGCTTTGTATCCCTTGCATTCATGACCAATGTTACTGATGTGGTTCCGATCCTTGCAATATTATCAGTGATGATATTCGGATAGCGAGAAAAAGTATCTAAGATCATTTTCCCGTTGGCCCCCGTGCCGATGACCGCACTCACTGTTACGGGAAGCCTCCTGTCCAGCTTTGCAAGATCCAGGATAAGGTTTCCGGTGCCTCCGACATTTTTTGTGACGCCGCGTATATTTGTCAGAAGTCCCTGGCCCGGATATGTGTCAATATCATAAAAGACATCCGCAATTAAAGAACCGGCAACAATAATCCCCTTATCCGGATTATCTTTTCCCCCAATTTCCGGATTCATGTTTTTACCGTCCGTCAGAACCGCCCCCTGTCTGTCGGATCACCGTTTCTATTTAAGACCTGTCTGCAGGATATGACCATCAGGTCCAAAATGCTTCAGTATAACAAGAGGCTCATATTTTGAAGTATTGGTGATCGTAACGCCGGCAGCAGCACTGTTTTTACTGACAAAGAATTCATCAGCAGTTGCCTGTCCGTAATGTATGAGTGTCGGTGATTCACAGTCAAAATTGCCCAGCTTCCCTCTGCCTTCGATCACAACACAGCCATAGGCACAGGGATCTTTTATTACAACTGTCATTTGCGGTTCTACTGTCAGCTCTTTCCCCCCGACATAATCATTCCCGTAAACAATCCATTTCTGGTCAAAACCAGGTCCTGACTGTTCGGGTACAGGACGATGGAAATATCTTTTCCTGTAATCCGCGCATGTATTCTTTTCCCAGTCGGCAACTTCAAATATTTTTTCAATATTGCCTTTATCTTCTTCCGGAAGATAGCCGCAAAGATCGTTATAGTGGAAAACCTCTCCGTTCACAATATTTTCCCAGATAGCCATAACATCGCTGTTCCATTGAGGTTCATACGTACATAAAGAACCGGGTGCATGGACTACGCCGGCAGGCGTATACCATCCGGTATCCAATTCTATACGGTATGCACGTGAAAGTTCCGTAATTCTTGTATCCCGCACCGTAAAATCCTTTAATCTTTCAATGACTTCCTCTTTTGTCACCGACGGGTCAAAGCCAAAATAGCTGACCGGCATTAAACCGAGCGTCTGGTTATATTGCTTAGGGAAGAAATAATGTTCATGTTTGGGTTTAACGCCGACTTTTTTGCAAGCCTCTTCCGCGTGATGGATGTGATGGAACAACGGCATTTCATAGTCATAAAATTTAGAATACATCGGCCATGTGCCGTACTTTTGCATTAATTCATCGCCTATTAAATCCGCGCCCAGTTCATCAATGAAATCCTTGAACAGTATTTTCTGTGACAGATCATCATCCACATTTACGAAGCTCATTCCTTCATACGGTTCCGCACCTTTGGTTTCAACATGCGTGATTGAACTGAACCACCGCTCCGTTATGGCTCCGCGATCCATACCCATTGCATAATAATCGTCCGGATGCAGGCGTATTCTTCTCCCCGGACGGTTAAAAGGTCTTGGCACCCATGTAGGAAGCAACTGCAGAATTCCGTTGCCCTTTTCGAAAGTATCTCTTATCTTTGACATTTCAATACCTCCTCCTATTATGCAATTAAAAACTTCAGCTGACAGAACCTATGCTTTCATATCTTAGAAGTTCCGATGCGCCTATAATTCCCATATCATCTCCTGTTTTTGCCGCTTCAATAACGATTTCATTTCCGGGAGAAACAAGATGTCTGCTGTATTCATCAAAGGTATCACGGATTGTATCGATCAGCTCTTTCCCGAAATGCATCATGCCGCCGCCTAAAACAAAGCAGTCACAATTCAACAGACAGAAACTGTTATAAACATAGAGCCCTATATAATATCCTTCCTCTCTGACCAGTCTTTTTGCATAAGGATCGCCCGCATCGTATGCTTTTTTGATAGTTTCCCCTGTAATCTGATCCGGGCTATCCGTCAGTGAAGCGATCAGGGTCTTTTCTCCATGCAGTATATCATCGCGCACACGTTTACACAAACATCCGCCTGCTGCCATGCCCATAAAACATCCTGCGTTTCCGCAACCGCAGAATCTGTCCTGTGATTTCGGCTCAATGATCATATGCCCGGATTCACCGGCTCCGCCAAATGCACCGTGATAAAGCCTGCCGTCTAAAATCAGCCCGCTTCCCATTCCCGTTCCGATTGTCGTAAACAGCATATGCGGATGTCCCTGCCCGGCACCGTAGGTGTACTCTGCCAATGCAGCAGCGTTAGTGTCGTTTTCCACAAGTACCTTCATATCAGGCAGTCTTTCGGAAAGCATTTTTTTTGCATTATAATTCTGCAGCGACGGTATCATGGGAGTGAAAGTCACAGTCCCGTGTTCATAATCAACGGAAGACGGAAAGCAAAGCGCTGCACCTTCCATTTGTTCCTTCGTAATTCGGTTATCCTGCATGATAGACAGGATTTCCCTGCTTACGTTATCCGAAAACTCATCCTGGCTTGCCAGATTATCCGTCCGCAGCTTGCGCTTTTCTATCAGTTTTCCCGAAGGATCAAAAAGGCCATAGGCAATTTTGGTTCCTCCTATATCAACTCCGATACGATAGCAATCCATGTTTTCCCCCTGTTGATTGCCTTGTTTTATCCGCCGATCTGGACACAGAAACCGTTCTTCCGGAATATTTCGGCTAACGGTTCCATGTCTTCGTTATGCAGGCCCGGCTCGTCCTTATATAAATACGGTATTCCCAATGCCTCCCATTTCGCTTTTCCCATCTGATGAAAGGGTAAGAGGTGCACTTGCGGTATATGCAGCGGAGAAAGAATTTCGCAGTACTTTTGAGCGACCTCTTTGGTGTCGTTAAAATGCGGGATGACAGGTATCCTGACAGCCATGTCCATTCCCGAAGCCGCCGCATATTTGATGTTATTCAATATCTTTTCATTTGAAACATCCGTCATCTTCTTGTGTTCAGACGAATCCGGATGTTTGAAGTCAATATAAAGAAAATCCAGCCTGTCGACAACTTCCCTGAAATCGTCAGGTTCGGCATATCCGCTCGTTTCTATTCCGACATTATATTTTTCTTTTCTCAATGCATTGATAAATTCCAACGCAAAATCCTTCTGGAGCAGCGGTTCCCCGCCGGAAAGCGTTACTCCGCCGCCGGACTTAATATAGAAATCCTTATCTTTCGAAATTTCAGCCATTAACGTATCAACATCATACGTTTCGCCTTCAACCGTCAGAGCATGCGTCGGGCATACCGAAGCACAAGCCAGGCATTTCCTGCACACATCCTTATTGCGCACAACTCCCGTACTCCCGAGCGTAAGTGCTTTCTGCGGGCATTTTTTTATACATGTTCCGCATTCCACGCACAATTTTCGATTATACAGAAGCTGACGCGAAGAAGACTTGGATTCCGGATTCGCACACCATCTGCAGTTCAACGGACAGCCTTTAAAAAATACCGTTGTCCGTATTCCCGGTCCGTCGTGTATGGAAAAGCGCTGTATGTTAAATATAATTCCCCTGTTCATTTATAATGTATGCTCCGTACGGGCAATAATATCATTCTGTGTCTCAGTCGAAAGGACATTAAAGAAGGCACTGTAGCCTGCGACGCGGACGATCAGGTCCCTATGCGCCTCGGGATGTTTCTGCGCGTCCAGAAGCGTCTTTCTGTCTACTACATTGTACTGGACATGATATCCTTTCAGAACATCGAAAAATGTTCTCAGCATCAGGATAAGTTTTTTAATATCCCGCTCTTCCATAAGCGACTGGGGCGTTAACTTCTGATTAAGGAGAACACCTCCGTTAAGATCAATGGCCGGCAGACGGCTGACCGATTTGAAAACAGCTGTCGGTCCGTGTACATCCACGCCATGACACGGCGAGCATCCTTCCGCAAGCGGTTCTCCCTTTTTCCTTCCGTTCGGTGTGGCACAGCACTGAGCGCCCTGAGGTACATTTGCGGAAATTGATGATGTCCCCGGGAAATACCCTCCGCCGATCGGTCCGCGGTTATAACGGGTATTGTGATAATGTGCAATCTTATCAATGAATACCTGATAGGCTTCCGCCGTAAGGTTATCCACTTCTTCTATATCATTCCCGTATTTAGGGGCATCATGAATTAGCATCTGCTGAATTTTCCAGCCTTTTTCCCCTTCAAAATTCGTAATCAGTGCATTCCATAACTCGGCTGTGGTCAGCTTCTTTTCTTCGAAGCACAGTTTCTTAATTGCTTCAAGGCTGTCTCCCAGGTCTGCTATGCCGACCTGAAGCGGTCCGATCCAATCATAAATCGCACCACCCTCCTTCAGATGTTTCCCTCTCTTAATACAATCAGCCACCAATGATGAACATAAGGAATCCGGCACTTCTGTTTCAAGTGCATAATCTGCGCAGTTATCCAGGCTTACGCTTATGGGTGTAAAGAAGTCAACCGTGTCCTTCCATGCCTTCATTACCTGATCCCATGAAGTCATGTCAGTAAATTTCAGAGGATAATCAAACAGTTTTTCATTTGTTGTAAGATCCGTTCCGCCGTTCAGAGTAATCATGAAAATCCTCGGAAAATTCAGGAAATTCATCCCCGAACAACGGTATCCGAATTTTCCGGGAATTGAAACTTCAATGCATCCGATCGAGCTGTAATTATAGGCATCCTCCCTGGATACACCCTTTTTCAGAAACTGATCGATAATGATCTCGTCATTATTAAAGCTCGGCATTCCAAAGCCTAACCGTATCATCTGAATACATTCATACATGAATTTATCCGGGATTCCCTTATGATAACGTACCGAAAGATTAGGCTGCGTAAGCTTTAGCTGGCCGACCGATTTTAAGACCAGATATGACAGCTCATTTACGGCATCGGTTCCGTCCGCATGCTGACCTCCTATGCAGACATTCTGGTACATGGGACTGCCGGCGGAAAATTTCGTATGCGAATTACTGCGTATCTTGTTGATCGTAAATGTTTTGAGCCACAGACTCTCCAGAAGCTCCAGCGCGCCATCTTCCGTAATACTGCCGTTGTCGATATCTTTTTTATAATACGGATACATGAACTGATCAAACCTTCCGAAAGAAAGAGAATGACCGCTTGATTCAATCTGAAGGATCAGCTGTAAAAACCATACGCTCTGTACCGCTTCATAAAAACCTGTTGCCGGATATTCCGGAACACGGCTGCATATCCGGGATAAGTTCTGAAGTTCTTTTTTACGGACCGGATCCGATTGCTTTTCCGCCTGCTGTTCCGCCAAAGCCGAATACCTGTGTGCAAAGTCAATGCAGGCATCGATAAGGATCAGGACCGCATTATAAAAATAGGTCTTCTTCAGATCGTCAAAATTGCTGACATCTAGTTTGCCCTTTGCAGCCTGTGTTTCCTCTTTGATCCCCTTAAGTCCGACCCGCAGAAGCTTTGCGTAATCCACAGCAAGGTGCGCGTCTCCGGCTGTAATGTTTCCTTCAACACGTGCAATTCCAATATCATAGCATTTCCTGCTTAACGGGGGCATCAGTGCAAGAGCCTTATCCTGCAGCGTTGTTCCCTTCCAGAAAGGATATATATCTCTCAAAACCTGCTTATTCTTTTCCGAAATGTAAAAGCGGTCGCCGTTTCTCTTTTCCCATTTATCCAGCTCATCAATAACCCAATCCATTGCATATTCCGGGAAAATGGGAGCAGCCCTGTCAGAGCTTGCCTGATTCCCGGCAAGCAGGGACCCGTCATCAATGTAGATTGTCATTTTCCGTAAAGTATTGCTTATGGCATATGCTCTCTTCAGAATATTAGGCTGATCCCGATGCTCCTGATAAGCCTCCGTCGTATAAATCGCGCGCTCCACACATACCTGCGGTTTAATATCCAGCAGTCTTTCCCTCATTTTCAATATACGCTCATTTGCCGCTCCAAAGTAATTGTCCATATCTCATCCTCCGTACAGTTCATTATCATTATAATATCAATTTTTCCACTCAGTCAATATTTTCGTTGATTTTTATCTTGAATTCCAAGTTTTTCTCCTATATTTTATTACATATTCAATATTTTTATCATTTTTCATTGAATTCCAAACGGCAATATTTTATAATTTCCAAAAGAACTTTTAAAGGAGTTTTATATGAAACAATCCGAAATTCTGAAAAGACGTAATCGTATTTCAGAATACATCCAAATTCATAAGTCTTTATCAACTATCCATGCGTGCCAGCTCTTCCATGTCTCCGACGAAACCATCCGCAAGGATTTTGAATATCTTGATGAGATGCATATCGTCAAAAAAATGTACGGGGGCGCAAAACTGTATATCAATGACGAAACCAAGCCATTCAACATCAGAAAAGATGAACACTATCTTGCAAAAATTGCAATAGCCCAGCGGGCAGCAGAAATGATACCCGAAAGCGGCGGATTTTCGATCGGGCTTGATATGGGCACTACTTTCTCGATTTTGGCAGGTTATCTTGCTCAGCGTCATGATAACCTTATCATCACAAATTCCAATGCCGCCATGCAGCAGCTGATAGACAGTCCCAACCGTGTCTATGTTCTTGGCGGAGAATACGATCCTGAAAGCAGGAGTTTTCAGGGAGACATTGCCATACGGGCTCTGCATCAAATGACTCTGGACATTGCCTTTATCGGGACAGGCGGGGTGCGCAGCCAAAACGGAATAAGTACGGCGCGATTTGTCGATCTGCAATTAAAGCAGGAATATATCCGGAGGTCACAGAAAAAAGTCGTATTGACGGACAGCAGCAAATTCACTTCCACTTCGCTTGTGGAAGTCGCCGGGTGGAATGAGATTGATACTTTAATCACGGATTCCGGAATCCCCGAAGAAACTGCAGAGAAGCTCAGAAATGTTCTGGAACTGATTATCGTTTCATAAAACAGTCTTTACTGAATACCGCAAAAAAGATAAGAGCAGACGCCGGAAATATCAGCGTTCTGCTCTTATTCTCATCTGGATCTCAGTGATGAATTTCCTGCTGTCCTGTTCCACAAACTGATCTATGATGTTAAACGTCGCGATCTGATCGTCTGTTTTCAAATCCGGAAATGCATCCCTGATCCTCTCAAAACTTTTTTCAATTTTTTCGTACGGTCCCCGGTGATAACCGACAAGAAATCTTCCGCCCGGGATTACCGATACTTCCGAAGGATCCGTCCCGGCGTCTTCTTTGACGATACCATCCGGTCCGGCATCGATATAGGCCCCGAAATATTTAAGGCCGCTTTCATAAAAAGCGATCGTCGGATAAAAATAGAAGGAATCCTCCATGTAGATCTGCTCTTCGCTTCCGATCGGGATATAATGCCGCTTCGGGAACCGGCGGACGGCTATGGATTCCGGGTCCATCTTTTCCAGTTTCTGCCGGATATATTCAATTTTTCTCAGAATGGCTTCATTTGTCCTTAAGAGTATCTTCAGCTGGGAATTCAGAATCTCGGAACGTTCTTTCAGAAGCGTGATCGTACTTTCAGGATTTCTCGTATTCAGCAATTCTCTGATATCGTCAAGGGAATACCCCATCTTACCGAAATATTTGATAAATGCCAGCTGATATGTCTGGTCGTACTTGTACTTTCTGGTCCCGTCCTTCGGGTCTCGTTTCACCGGTGAAAACAGACCTATCCTGTCGTAAAAATGCAGCGTCTGTATCCCCAGGCCGAACAGTTCCGCCATCTCGCTGACGGTCAGATATTGTTTCATTTTTCGTCTCCGTTTTTCATTATCTCTGCCCTCTGATATACGGCTTGCTCAAAGCTTCCGGCTGAGAAGTCCTGCCGATGGCCCCCATCATGGCGATCAGGGTTATGGCATACGGAAGAATGGCAAGAATATAGGGAGACACGGAAACGCCGATTGCCTGAAGGCGGATCTGAAGCGCGTTTGCGGCGCCGAAAAGAAGCGCTGCGCCGAACATTCCGAACGGGGTGTACCTTCCCAGGATAACCGTAGCCAGTGCAATATAACCGCGTCCGGAAATCATGTTTTCCGTGAATACGCCGAGCTGAACAAGAACAAGATAGGCACCGCCTATTCCGCCCAGCACACCGTTCAGTACCATGGATATCCACTGGTACTTATGGACCGGAACACCGGCCGATGCCGCAGCGTGCGGATTTTCGCCGATAGCACGGAAAGAAAGCCCCGGATCTGTCCTGCGGTAAAACCATGACGTAAGAAACAGCAGAACATACAGGATATAGGTCAGGATGTCACGATTGAAAAAGGCATCCCCGAAAACCGGAATGGAAGAAAGAACCGGAATTTTCAGAGAGGGAAGAACCTGAATCTGCTGATAATTCTTGCCGGAGATCAGTTTGAACAGAAAACTCGTGATCCCCAGAAAAAGCATGTTCAGGGCAAGACCGCTGACCGACTGGTCCTTTGCCAGACGGATGGTAAGAAGCGCATGAAGCATGCTGACCATAAGCCCGCCGGTAATTCCGCATAGTATTCCTATCCACGTATTTCCGGAAAACAGCGCTCCCGCAAAGGAAAAGAATGCACCGCTCAGCATAACGCCTTCCATGCCGATATTCAGGATCCCGGATTTTTCGGAAAAGGTTTCTCCGAGCCCTCCGTACATGAGCGGAACGGCAAGCCGGACTGCCGCGGAAACAAATGCCGTCAGAAACACAATAACCGCTGCCGTATCTGTCATATGCTGTTTTCCCCTTTCTTCTGTTTCGAATTTCCTGCCGGAAATCCGGCTTTCCTGAAGAACATCCCGGATAGAAGGTTTCTTCCCAGTATCAGGACAACTACGGTACCGATCAGGATTTCCACAATGGCGGACGGAACACCAAGCTGCCGCTGCATGGAACTTGAACCGACTTCCAGTGCCGCATAGATCAGAGAAGCAGCCAGAACACCCACCGGCCTGTTGCCGGCGATCAGCGCGATCAGTACTGCCGTGTATCCGCATTCCGCCGAAATTCCTTCCAGAAGTTTTTTCTGAATGGCCATAACCTCTATCCCGCCGGCCAGGGCCGCAAGACCGCCGCTTAAGAAGGCGGAAAAGATCATGTTCTTCAGAACCGGTATACCCACACACGAAGAAGCCCGCTTGTTAAAACCGACTGCCTTCATTTCAAAGCCGGCCGTTGTTCTTGTCATAAAAAACCGGACAAAGACAACCGCGAGCAGCGCGATCAGAATTCCGGCATGCAGCCTGGTGGACATTACAAAGGATTTCAGCTGATTTGCTTCCGCTATCTTGGAAGACTGCGGCACGTTTCCGTTCGGATCCTGGAGAAAGGACCGCAGCGCATACCCCAGAAAATTGATTGCGATGTAGTTCAGCATGATCGTTACTATGATTTCCGATATGTTATATTTCGTTTTCAGGATCGCGGCTACAAGCGCCCATATACCGCCGCCGATAAAACCGGCCAGGAGCGACAGAAAGATATTCGGCACTCCGTTTACCTTAAAGTTCAGGGATATGATCGTGGAGATCATGGCGCCCACATAGAACTGCCCCTCCGCCCCGATATTGAAAAAACCGGTCTGAAAGGCAACCGCACATCCGAGTCCCGTCAGTACCAGAGGACAGGCCTTGACGAATATTTCCGTAAATCCGGACAGGCTTCCGAAAAGACCGCGTCCGAAAAGTGCCATTGCCTCGGCAGGATTTGCCCCGCACTGCAGGATAAGGAGAAGGCCCACAAGAAATGTGGTGACGATGATCATGACTATTTCCAGAAAATTTCTTCTTCCCGTTTCTTTTCCCGTCATGATACCACCTCCTTCTCCGCAATTCCGCCCATCATAAGCCCGAGTCTTTCCACGGTCGCATCTTTCCTGTCCAGAATTCCCATGACCTTCCCGCCGGACAGAACGGCAATCCTGTCGCTTAATTCCATGATCTCTTCCAGATCCGCGGAAATCAGCAGTATGCTTTTTCCGGAGTCACGGAAATCCGTCAGCTTTTTCCGGACGAATTCGGTGGCGCCTATATCAAGACCTCGCGTAGGCTGGCTTGCAACAATCAGTTCCGCCTTTTCCGAAAGTTCCCTTGCTATGATCAGCTTCTGCTGATTTCCTCCGGACAGAAGCCGGACCGGTGTGGAGATACCGGTTTTTCCGGATGCCCGGATGCTGTACTTTTCCGTCTTTTCCTCCGCGTTTTTTCCGATCGTCTTCCGGTCGACTATACCGTTCCGGGAAAAGGGCTTCCTGTTATAGTCACGGAGCATCAGGTTCTCCGAAATATTCATGGAAAGGATCAGGCTGTCATTCTGACGGTCATCGGAAATATAGGTAATCCCCGCATCATACCGCTCACGGACGTTTTTACGCTCCATATCCGTTTCCTTCAGAGATATGCTCCCGTGATAATGCCTGCGTATCCCCGTGACCGCTTCCGCAAGTTCTTTCTGACCGTTTCCTTCCACGCCTGCCACTCCCAGGATTTCTCCCTTCCGGACAGTAAAGGAAATATCCGACAGCGGATGGCTTCCGTGCTTTCCCGGCATGGACAGGTTCTTCACTTCCAGCATTGTTTCATCCAGCGGAGCACTTTTCTCTCTGCCCATGAAGTTTTCCTTCAGCTCCCTGCCGATCATGTCATTCGACAGCTCTTCCGGGCCTGTTTCCGCCGTAATCCGGTCACAGACTTTCATCCCGTCCCGAAGAACGGTCACCCTGTCGCTGATCTCCATGATCTCATTCATGTGATGCGTTATGATGATGATACCGTATCCTTCTTTTTTCAGGTTCCGCAGAACATCGAACAGTTTTGTTATTTCCTGAGGCGTCAGTACGCCGGTCGGTTCATCAAGAATAAGAAGTTCCACATCACGAAACAGCGCCTTCAATATTTCCGCTCTCTGCTGTTCCCCGATTGAAAGATCCGCCACTTTCGCTTTCGGATCTACGGTCAGACCGTATTTTTCCGCCAGCGCGCGGATTTTTCTTTCCGCCGAAGCTCTGTCCAGCTGAAATCGGTTTCCCTTAAGGTTCAAAATGATGTTGTCCAGAACCGTCATGTTCCGGACAAGCGAAAAATGCTGCTGGACCATTCCGATCCCCGCATTGATCGCGTCCCCCGGAGATGAAAACGTGACAGGGTTCTCCTTCCAGAAAATCTTTCCGCTGTCAGCAGTATAAATGCCGAACAGAATGTTCATCAGCGTGGTTTTCCCCGCGCCGTTTTCTCCGAGCAGCGCATGTATGGATCCTTTTTCGACTGTCAGGTTTATGTCTCTGTTTGCATAGACGCCCGAAAAGGATTTACAGATATTTTCCATTCTCAAGAGAGCCATGAATGTTCCGTCCTTCCGAAAAAAGATATCGGACGGAATGACCGCCCGATATCCCGTTTTCTCTGTTCTTCAGAATCAGTTCTTGCGGATCGTGTAATCTCTTTTTACGGTTATGCTTCCGTTCTTAATTCCGTCAATTGCCTTCTGGCCGGCTTCCTTAGCGTCAGCAGAAATATTATCCGACATCAGTACTTCGACCGCGCCGTCCTTCATTCCCAGGTTGTAGACATCTCCCTTGAACGTATTGTTTGCAATTGAACCGAGAGCCGTATCCATGACAACATTCAGTTTGTAGATAGCGGAGTCCAGAATATTCTTCGGCGCAAGAGAACTCTGATCATAGGAATCGCCCTGGCACCAGATGCCTGCCGCCGTTGCCGCGTTAAGTGCTCCGGTTCCGCATGCGTTCGCACAGTGTTTGATCACATCCACTCCGTCATCGATCATTGCCTGAGCCGCTTCCTTGGCAAGCTGCGTATCCGTAAAGGAATTGGTCCATGCGGATTCCACCTTGATATCCGGCGTAACGGACTTGGCACCGTCTTCAAAACCGTTGATGATCTTTACGAGGGAGTCCCCCTGGATAGGTCCGATTGCTCCTACCTTGTTGGCTTTGGTCATCTTTGCCGCAATAATTCCTTCCACATAAGCGGTCTGTTCGCAGGCCATTACATAAGAAGCAACATTATCCGCAGAAGCATCCGCTTCCGTGCAGATAAATTTGACCTTCGGGAAATTCTTTGCCACTTCCAGTGCCGGATCCCCGAATTCAAAACCATGTCCGATGATGACGTCGTATCCGCCGTTCGCATAGTCCGTGAAAGCAGCCGCGATATCTGCAGTAGCAAGATTTTCGGTATAGGAAAGATCATAGCCGTATTTTTCGCAGGCTTCCTTTGCGCCTTCATACGCTGTCTGATTCCATCCCTGATCGTTGATCGCGCCGGACATGCAGATAGCAACCTTTAATTTCTTTCCCGTTGATGCCGCCGCTGCCGTTGTTGCTGCTGCCGCTGCTTTTGTCGTTGCCGCAGCCGCTGCTGTCGTCGCCGCTGCCGCAGCCTGTGTCGTTGATGCCGCTGCTGTTGTTGCCGCAGCCGCCGTCGTGCCTGTTCCCTGAGCGGACGAACCGCAAGCCGCAAGGGAAATTACCATAACTGAAGCAAGAACCAGTCCAATCAATTTTTTCATAATCAGTATTCCTCCTCGTTTTCAAGTTGCATATTTTCATATCATTAAAACGGCTTTCGCCGCATTAATCCAGGTTGTGAAATGCCTCGCTCGGAATGCGCAGAACCTTTGTGCACACTTCTTCTCCCTCGCGGGCAAGCTTCCTTTCGTCGACACCGGTCAGCTGTCCGTCCTTAAAGACCACCTTCCCGTTGATCATGGTCATCTTAACCGGACCTGTAACACCGACTCTTGCAAGAAGATTTTTCGGATCGTGCAAGGTCCCGGTCAGCTCAAGCGTTCCGGTATCCACCATGAAGAGATCCGCTCCCTTTCCGGCTTCCAGAGATCCCAGGTCGTCACGTCCAAGCGTCTTTGCGCCGTTAACGGTAGCGATCTTCAGCATTTCGTACGGTTCTATGCAGCCGCCGCGCTGTTTGCTGAACCATGCCTGCATCATCCAGGCAGTCCTCATGGAGTCCAAAAGGCTGGAACCGTCATTCGTTGCCGAACCGTCGCACCCTAAGCTTACGCAGACATCGTCCTCTTTCAGTTCCTTAAGCGGCAGGATGGGGAAACCTCCCAGTATGGCCGGCGAAGGACAATGGGAAATTCCCATTCCGAGTCTGCCCATTTCGCGGTATTCTTCCGGCTTCAGTTCCCATGCATGCGCCACCCAGACATCTTTTCCGACGTATCCGATTTCCCTGCACCAGTCGAGCGTCCGCATGCCCCAGCGATCCTGCATGATATCGTTTTCTCCTTCGCCGAGATGCGTATGCATGCGCACGCCGTATTTTCTTGCCATTTTGATTGTTTCCGTAAAGGTTTCCTTATAGCAGTTGATGGGCTGACAGGGAGCCATGACAATCTGAGACATGGAAAACGGTTTCGGATCATGATACAGTTTTATGATCCTTTCGCAGTCTTCCAGATATTCCTCTGTGGTTTCCACCATATTATCCGGCATGGTGCTTCCCTTTGACCTTGGCAGCGTGTTTACGCCGCGTCCTGCATGATAGCGGATTCCCAGCATTTTTGCTGCTTCCATCTGCCGGTCCACCGGTGTTTTGCCGGTCGTATCCGTATAGCAGTACTGATGATCGAATGCACAGGTACACCCGTGCTTGATCAGGTCCGCCATAGCCGTGAGTGAAGAATAAAAGATCACGTCGCCGTTTATCAGGCAGAATACGCGGTACGCCTTGTCAAGCCATTCCGGTACCGTCATATTGGGATAATCGATCGTTTTCAGATTCCTGACAAACGTCTGGAAGAAATGATGGTGCGTGTTGATAAGACCCGGATAAATAAAAAAGCCGGAGGCATCGACTTCTTCGTCGTGCACATCCGTCAGACTTTTACCGATTTTTTTAATCTGCGGTCCTTCAATGAGAATATCCGCATCCCTGTATACATGATCTTCCCCGTCGCAGGTAACAACGGCTGCTGCATTTTTGATCAGAATGGTATGACCCATCGCATAATCCCCCTTTTGGTTTTTTACACCATATAGTAACTATATAGTATACGGAGATGGTTTGCAAGCTGACATTCTGTAAGACCGGTACAAGATTAGTATGCAGGGGGCCTTGGGCATCCGTTCTTACAGTATAACAATATCCCGGAACCGACTGATTCTTCAGCCGATCCGGTATCCTTCCTTCCGCAGAATCGACTATTCGGGAATGTTCCCGTACAGAGGGTACTCTCTCAGTCTGTTAATGGCAGTTTTAATTTTCGATAAATATTTTAATGCGGCGTCCGTACTTCCGGAATCCTAAATATTTAATCTTCGGTCAAAATTACGGAAAACAGAAGACAATTTGCCACAGATATAAAAGGAGGGACCACCAGTAGACATCAGCTGGCGCCCCTCCAATATCTGTGCTATTCCAAGTTATCACTTCAGCCTGTCAGGAAAAGGTCTGGGATTGTCATAAAATAAACACAGACGTTGTCCTCTCTCAGATATAGTGATCCCTGTGCGGATCAAAATTCTGCACGACTCTTTCCACTGACCGGTAAGTACAGTTTTTGTCCTTTAAATACTTTCTCACGCTGTCTATTTCCTCTTTTGGAATCATCAGGGAAACTCCGCAGCAGCGGCTTACCGACCGCGGAGTCGGTGCAATTTCCGCGTGAAACCCGGCTCCGCTTAACTGCATATGCAGCTGTACTGCCTGCTCATGCGAATTGAAAAGCACATAATACATTTCTTCCATAATTTATTGCCGGATCATTTCAAGGAAGGCCTCTATCCTTGTACGGAGCTGGCCTGCATCGTTATCGGTGTAATCCGTTTCCAGGCTGAGCAACGGAATATTCTCCTCTTTCAGTCTCTTTTCCAGGAAATAATTCTCTGTATCGTACAGACAGCAGAATTTCAGATGCTGATCGATGACACCATCCACATGGTATGCCTTTGCCAGTTCCACAATGTCATCCATACGTTTTTCATTAGGCGTAAAGCAGGCGCAGTTGATATGGGCAAGGTACCGGTCCGTAAGAGCTTCCACCGCTTCGTCCATTGTTTTATTATCTTCCCGGACTTCACGGGCAAAATATCTTGTCCCCGTGCAGTTTTCCTCGCACACGATGACGGCGCCGGACGATTCCACGATGTTATGCATTTTCCAGTTCGGAACGGCAAGCGGCGTTCCGGTCAGCAGAATCCTGGGTGTCTTCTCCTCTGCCACGGAAACATTGTTTTTCACACGTTCTTCCAGTTCATCGCACAACTTATTGACGACGGATGTAAACCGCTCCGGATCATCAAAGAATGCAATCTGCATGATCAGAAGAACATCTCTTCCGCTGATCGGAACGCATTTTCCCTTTCTGGTGTTGTACAGTCTTTCGAGTGCACGCCGTTTGTCGTTTACGATTTTAATAGCCTGATTCAATTTCTCCAGCGTGATCTTGTTTCCGGTAAACTTTTCGACGGTATCCATGAATATCCGGATCTCATCGGACCATGCTGCCATATCCTGCGGACGTTTTGCATGCGGCAGGTGCATGATATGCATGGGAACATCCTGTCCCAGTATTTCGTATGCCTTTTTCTTTCCGTCACATGTCGTTTCTCCGACATACATATCCGCAATCCGGAAGAAGGGACATGTCTTTCCGAGTCCTGCACCCATGGAAGCCTTGATCAGCGGGCAGGTATTTGTCGGAAGCACTTTTTCTCCCTCCGGTACCCAGAACTGGGATCCGCCGCACAGACCGGTCACTATCCCGTTTGCCGCTATCACTACCTCATCGGGAACAAAAACGCAGAATGTTCCGAAAACCTTGCGTCCTTTCTTCTGCTCCTCAATAAGTTCCGCGGGCCTGAGTCCGTGAATATCCGCTGCAACCGTGTTGAAATAGTCCATACCATCCGGTCTGTTCTTCTGAGACATGAAAACATCCCCGAATGCTCCCGGAAGAGCCGCGCACAACAGGTCATGCGTTTTCAGATCCATTCCCAGTTTTCCCCACATCTCATGATTCTTGTCTGCCATTCTCTTTTTCCTCCGCTGTCTGTCATATTTTTTTGAACCTGAATAATAAAATGTAACTGCCGGTTATTCCGAATTTTACGGTTCTACCTTCTCTCCGTTTCCTTAAGAAGGGAACGTACCGTCATCAGACACCGGTCTATTTCTTCTTTCGTATTATCGGGTCCCGGCGAAAAGCGCACGGTTCCCTGCGGGAAAGTGCCTATTGTCTTATGGGCTCTGGGTGCACAGTGAAGACCGACCCTGGTCATGAATCCGGCTTTTTCAAGCCGGTATGCCATAACGGCATTGTCCAGAGGAGAAAAATCGACAGAGATAACGCCGATATGTTCCCTCGTTTTGCCGGTACCGTCCCGTCCTGCCATCCTGACTCCCGGTATAGAGGCAAGCCCTCCGGCAAAATATTCCGTCAGTTCCAGAATCCGCTCATGCCTTGCTTCCACGCCTGTTTTTTCGAGTTCCTTCAGAGCCTGCTGCAGACCGATGATCGCCGGCAGAGGCAAGGTCCCGCTTTCATAACGGTCGGGGAAAAAATCCGGCTGTTCTTCCGAATCGGATACGGAACCGGTACCGCCCTCCAGCAGAGGCTGCATCTCCTTGATTAATCCGTCCCTGGCAACGAAACCGCCGACCCCCTGCGGGCCTCCCAGACCTTTATGTCCGGGAAATGCCAGAAAATCGATTTGCATTTCCGTCATATCCACCGGAAAGATTCCTGCCGTCTGTGCCGCATCCACGGCAAACCAGATTCCTTTTCTTCTGCAGATCTTCCCGATCCCGCCGATCGGGAGAACGGTTCCGCATACGTTGGATGCATGTGTGCAGATCACCGCTTTTGTCTCACGTCGAACCAGCTTTTCCACGCTTTCCGGTTCAAGGTATCCGGAAGAATCACATTCGGCTATACTGACCGAAACGCCGTTACATGCAAGCGTATGCAGAGGACGCATGACGGCATTGTGTTCCATGGAGGAAGTGATGACATGATCGTTCTGCTTCAGCATCCCCTTCAGAAACTGATTCAGAGCCTGCGTGACGCCGGAAGTAAAACAGACATGACTGTCCGAAGGAGCATGAAAAAGCCGGCTGATGCGGTTGCGCGTGTCCAGTATCTGTTCCGAAACAGAATAGGACTCCGCATATTCGCCGCGCCCTACGTTATAGGCACCTCCGTCCAGATATCTTTTCATGACATCCCCGACACCGGGTGCCTTCGGAAAGGAAGTTGCCGCATTGTCAAGATAAACTCTGTTCATCGTATCCTCTCATGTACTCTGCTGTACAGCAAGCGCTGCCGCTCCGACTGCGCCCGCATATCTGGCCATCGGACAGGTGGAAATTTCCCTCCCCAGAGACTGTGAAAGCATGTTTTGGAAAAAAGAACAGTCGCACAGCCCGCCGGTCAGAAACAGCGGCCGGTCCTGTTCATTCAGTTTCGCATATTCCTGCTTTACCTTGCTGATCACAAGATTCCAGACTCCCCAGGAAATATCTTCCTTCCGGGTACCCGTAGCCGCGAGAGCGACCACTTCGGATTCCGCAAAAACCGTGCAGGTGGAACTGATGCTCAGATCATGCTGATGATGTTCCGCTGTCCGGTCCAGTTCCGAGAGCGTAAGGGAAAGTCTGTTTGCCATGATTTCGATAAAGCGGCCTGTCCCGGCGGAACATTTGTCATTCATGAAAAACTCTTCAACTCTGCCGTCCGTGCAGGAAATTACCTTCATATCCTGACCGCCGATATCCAGCACATTCATTTTCCCGCTTCCGAAAAGACAGGCTGCTCCCCTTGCGTGGCATGTGATTTCCGTAATCTTTTTTGGGGCAAACAAAACGGCATCCCTTCCGTATCCCGTTGCCACACAGAAAGACTCATCAGGATTTATTTCCGCGCCGGTAAGTTCCGTCCGGATGCGCCCGACAGCATCAAAGCTGCTCCATCCGGTAGGTACCGTAAAGGAAAGACGGACAGTGCCAGTCTTGTCCGTTACCACGGTTTTTGCACTGGTTGAGCCAATATCAATGCCGATGTAGTCCATTTTTCGTCCCCTTGTATTCCGTTCATTTCATTCTAACATCAATTCACTGATTTACTTATTCATAAATTGATATTTTAAATATTATTAATTGATATTTTCGATATATTGTCCTATGATGAAACAAAAGGAGAATCCCTATGGAATTCAAACAGCTGGAAGCTTTTTCGGCGGTGGCCGAAACAAAGAGTTTTTCCAGGGCAGCCGGTCAGCTTTACCTGTCCCAGTCAACCGTAAGCAGCCATATCCGGAACCTGGAAAAAGAACTGAAGAAAAGTCTTTTTATACGTTCAACAAAAACTGTCCGTCTTACCCCGGACGGGATTCTGTTCCTCCGGTATGTACGGCGCATTCTTGATACCCGGGATGCTGCGCTGAATGCGATCAGCACGCCGGGAGAAACCATTATCCATCTAGGCGCATCCACCATCCCGTCCGGATATCTTCTGCCGCAGATCTTAAGCGGCTACAGAAAAATACATCCGGACGTGTATTTTGACATTGATCAGGGGGACAGCGATTCCGTTCTGGAAAAAGTCTGTGACGGGATTGTTTCGCTTGGCATAATCGGGAGCAGAAAAAGCACGCCAGGATGCGCCTTTATTCCTTTCTGCACCGACGAACTTGTCATAGTAACCCCGGCGACCGGTGAATATCTGAAACTGCGCAGGAAAAAGCCGTCCGTACAGACACTTCTCAAAGAACCGATCATTCTCCGGGAACAGGGATCAGGAACGTTGAAATCCGCGACACGCTTTCTGCAGTCCATCAATATCAGCAGCAGCCGGCTTCATGTCATTGCAAGAATAAACAATCTGGAATCCATAAAGCAGATGATCAAAAACGGCATGGGAATTTCCATCCTTTCCCGATGTGTTGTAAATGACATGGAAAAAAACGGATATGCCCTTGTCTATCCGCTTCATACATCCATTAAAAGGATTTTCTATCTGACTTATATGAAATCAGGGAAGCTGAATGCTCCCCTGAAAGATTTCATCCGGTTCTGCCAGGATTTTTATGCAGGGAACCGGGAGTGAAGCAGGATATTTATTCCGACTTACACATAATTATCCCCTAGCCTACCTCAAAAAGCAGATGAAGTCAGCCTTTTTAAATAGTATGTCATACCTTATCTTAGCCAAACAGGGAATTGCCTGTAAAAGCGGGCAGTTCCCGGAAAAATTTATTATTAAGTACACCTAACTTTCAAACACCCTGTCCAATATTGATTTTAATTCTAACATGCGATTCCGGGACTCCAAAGAGTTAAGGTGACAAGATTTGAAGGTCTGAAGTACTAAAAAGTTTATAGCTTTATAGGTTTGCAGGCATGCAAATCCGCTGATATTCAACGCTGAAAAAATAAAAGAGTATATCTCAATTTGTAAAGTACGCTTTACATATTTGTAGCGGCAAGGATTTTGCTCATAATAGAAAATTATTTATCCAGTAGCTCTTCGCATAAACTTATCATTTACCAAATTAAAGCCAAATTTTTCGTATAATCCATGAGCATCACTTGTCGCAAGTATTCCAAAACAGCCCTTTAACTGCTCATCTCCAACAACTGCTTTCACTAATTCTTTTCCCAAGCCTAATCCTCTATAATTATAATCTATTATCACATCAGAAAGCCAGTAAACAGTGGAATAATCAGTCACACAACGTGCAAATCCTATTTGATTTTCGTTTTCATAAACGCCAAAACAAATAGAATTTATGATTGATTTTTCAATAATTTCTCTCGGTCTGTCTTTTGCCCAATATGATTTACTGAGTAGCTGGCATACTTTTTTAACTTGAATTTTAGTTTTATCATCCGATATTAAATATTTATCAAATTTAATTTCCATACCCTAAGCCCTTTCACCTGATATTAATAATTTTCCATCGAATTCCAATTCGTTTAACTCTTCTTTCACTAATTTTACCCTATCTTCTGAATAAAAGGAACGCCTCGAATGACATCTTCCGATGCTATCCGAGGCATTTTCTGTCTTGTAAAAAGGGATGCGGCGTCTCGTTAAACGAAGCGCCGCATTGTTAGGGTAGGGTATGAGGATAAAGATTTCCTTGAACTTTTATCAGATTAACCCCAGAAACTGAAATAAGGCTGAAAAATGGAAAATTTATTCTGTTCCTGCTCCGTACGGCAGGTCTTTATCCCCAAGGAACCGTCACGTCTCTGACCGCCATATAGCCCCTTTCCAGCCTGATCAATCGGGATAATCTTCTTCATATTCTTTCATTTGTTATACTCTGTTCCCTTTTTCAAGTCTCTTTTAAGCCATTAAGTTTGTATTGTAATTATGAGTACCTTATTAATTAATCAAACTACATCGAAATACAAGTAAATCTGCTATTATCAATAAACCGAAAATGGAAAAGAGTTCCTGCCATTATGGCAAAAGCCCTTGTTATGACTTACTTATCAGTAAATCTATCAGTCAATACTCGCCAAATTGAAATACGAAAATAAAGGTATAAGCTGCGCAAATAAACTCCTGTTGCATTTTTGCTGCAAAGTTGTTTCCTTGCTGCGGGAGTCTTCAAATTGTCTAACGGCTATACTCAGCATAGAAACAATCCTTTGAGTAAGCAATTTACAGAATGATTCTATGAAAAGGAGAATGTTCTATGAAACTGATGGAAAAAGGAGTCAGGCAGCATACGGGAAAAAGCGCGCTGACCTCCTGCGTGGCCGTTCTGCTGGCAGCAGCACTTCTGCTTACCGGCTGTGGAGCGCAGCAGGAAAAGAGTCAAAGCGTCCCGGCAAACCAGCTTACAGAAACCTCAGCAAATCTCAAGGACGATTATTACGCCGCCGTTAATGCGGAAGTCCTAAATACCCACAAGGCTGCGGGAGAAAGCGGCAGTTGGAACTGGTTCTGGGATCTGACGGACAAGGCGAAAAAAGAACAGGAGGACATTGTAAAGACTGCCGCAGAAAATGTCGCAAAGAATAGAGAAGAAATAAAAGCGGCGGACAGCTCATCCTACCGGATTGGGGAACTCTACCTTATGGCGTCCGATCAAATTGCGCGTGACAAATTTGGCGTTGTGGATTTAAACACACTTATGAAGCCGGTAATGGATGCGAAAAGCATTCAGGAGATGATGGACGCACTCGCCGTTCTTCAATATCAGTATGGATTTAATTCGCTGCTTAACACCGACGTTTATCTCCCGGACGATGATCCAGGCTCCAATACAGTACGTATCACAGCGTTGAATTACGTCCTGCTTGCCGATGATCTCGTCTCTTCAGACGAAGAAGCCGATAACAAATCTCTTTTTACAGGCGATCTGATGAAGTTGATGAAATCTGCGGGCCAAAACGTGAACAGCAAAGATATGGAGGACATCTACCAGTTTTTGAAGGCGGCGGCTGTAACCAGCAACGCCGGAAGAAAAGCGATCGCTCAAAATACAGACAGTACCAATGCGGGAACCTCCCCATCAGACCAGAACGCCGCTGCAAAGAAGCCCGCCGATCTTGTGAGCGAAAAAGCGATGCCCATCTCTGACCTGGCAGGGCACTATTCCAATATCAATCTGACCGAGGTGCTTGGAAGGATCTTCAAAACACTACCGCTTACTGTTCATATAGAAGACGACGGAAATCTGGATACTGTTAATTCATATCTCACTGACCGGAACCTGCAGATGCTTAAAAACTATACTTACCTCGTGAATCTTATAAAATTTGCACCATATCTCTCCTCGGACATTTCAGACATCTATCAGGTAATACAGAAGGATCATTCCGGCGACGAAGACTCCGATGACTCCGAAAGCGCGGAGGAATCCAGCTCAAAGAAGGCAACCAGCGCAGAGAAGCAAGTATACAGTCTGTTGAAGTGGGACGTAGCCAAACTTTATTGCATTCAAAACTTTGACGAGACAAAAAAAGTTGGCGTTGAAAAATTGGTAAATGAAATTCTCACCCAGTACAAAACAATGCTGCAGAAAGAGGATTGGCTTACCGAAAGCACACGCACCAAAGCAATTGAAAAGCTGGAGAATCTCAAGCTGCGGATTGGCGTCCCGGATGATATTGCGCGGTATCTCTCCTCCTGGACACCGGACAAAAGCAAGAGCTATCTGGAAAATGTACTTGCTATTTCCAGCGAGGCAAGCACGCAAAAATACGACAGTGCCGGTAAGAAGGCCGACCGAACAGTATGGCAGATACTCCCGCAGGATTGCAATCCCTGCTATTATCCCACAGACAATTCAATCAATGTCCCCGTGGCTGTAATGTTTGAACCGTACTTCTCCGTGAAGCAGACAGAGGAACAGAATCTTGGTGCGCTGGGCACCATCATCGGACACGAGATCACACACGCTTTCGATGATCTGGGACATCTCTATGATGCCAATGGAGATTACCGGAACTGGTGGGCGAAAGCCGACGAGGCGGCATTCGATCAACGGGCGCAAGATATCGTTGCCTACTATGCCGCCTACAAGACACTGGGTGCGATGCAGCAGGACGGTGCATATACGTTGGGGGAAAATATAGCTGACCTCGGTGCGATGCACTGCCTAACGGAAATCGTTAAAAGCCGGCACCTTTCTGCCGACCGATTTTTCCGGGCCTACGCAAATTCCTGGGCCAGCGTTACCAACGCCATGACGGACGCGCTGGTTTCCGGCATGGATGAACATGCATCCGACAAGGTGCGGGTGAACGCGGTGCTGGCTTCCAACTCGCTTTTCTATGAAACCTATCAGATTACAAGCACAAGCGGGATGTATCTGGCTCCAGAGACCCGCGTAGAACTTTGGTAAAAAAATAAAGAAAGCAGGTATTTTTTATGAAACGCAAAAATATAATCGTCCTTGCCCTGAGTACTATTCTCGCGTTCTCTATGTTGACCGGCTGCGGTGCGAAAAGCGGGGCTCCCGCACAAGACGGTTCTGCCGCTGCGACGCATTCCCAGTCACAGAGCGGCTCCGCCGCCTCCAGTCTCGGAAATCTGAAGGAATTCAAGGCAGACACCCTCGCAGGCAGCATCTTCACTCAGGATAACTTTGCAAAAAAGGATGTCACCGTCATCAATTTCTGGTCACTGGAGTGCGGGCCGTGTGTAGACGAGCTCCCCGGTATTGCAAAATTTGCCAAGACTCTGCCGCATAATATTCAGCTCATCACCGTCAATCTGGACGAGGAGGACGGGATGACGAAAAGCGCGGTCAAAGGAGAGCTGAACGAAGCCGGATTCGACGGCACCACACTGGTAGGTGGTGACGGCGATTTGAAAACGCTTGTCAGCAAAATTCAATATACGCCGACTACCATTCTGGTAGATAAGGATGGGAACACGCTTGGCGACGGCATCGTCGGAAGTCCCGATGATTTGGCCAAGGCGTATACGGACGCAGTCAACAGTGCTCTTAAAGCTATAGGTAAGGCGGAACTCAAATGACGAAGATAAAAACGGTGTTCCTTGTCCGTTACGGCTTTCTGGCTACAGCAATCACACTGATTGTCGTTGGCCTGGCTCGAAGTGAGCATCAAGAAGTATTACATAAGGCGGTGAAAATATGTCTGGAATGCATCGGGATCGGTTAAAACACAGTGGCTTATCTTTCCATCGTTTGATGCAGCTGTTGTCCGCCGCACTGTTCAACGGTTATATTGTTGGCTTTCAAAAAGGTAAGATTTTTACGGGCAGCTTCAAAACGGTCTGTGTGCCGGTTCTGAACTGCTACTCCTGCCCGGGTGCGCTTGGAGCCTGTCCCATCGGTTCATTGCAGGCGACGCTTGGTATAAAGCATCACTTTCCGTTCTATGTGCTGGGACTGATGATGCTTTTCGGAGTGCTGCTGGGGCGGCTCGTCTGCGGGCTTCTTTGCCCCTTTGGACTGGTACAGGATCTTCTTTTTAAAATACCGTTTCACAAACACAATGTGCCCAAAAAAATCGACAGGCCGGCGCGGTATCTGAAGTATTGTATCCTGCTTGTCCTGGTGATCCTGCTGCCCGCCTTTGCAGCGTCCAAAAGCGGAATCATACCACCGTACTTCTGCAAGTATCTCTGCCCGGCGGGCACGCTGGAGGGCGGAATTCCCCATGTGCTTTTGAACCCACAACTGCGTAAGGTGGCCGGTGTGCTATTCGACTGGAAGCTGTTGGAACTGCTTCTCATTGTGCTGGTCTCTACCATTATCCACCGCCCATTTTGCCGCTATCTGTGCCCGCTGGGCGCATTCTATTCTCTGTTCAATCGCTTCAGTTTTTTCCAGCTGCATATGGACAAAAGCAAATGCATCGGCTGCAAGGCCTGTGAGCGAACTTGCCCCATGGTGATCGAGGTAACGAAGAACTGCAACAGCGCCGAATGCATCCGTTGTGGAAAGTGCAAGACCGTTTGCCCAACAGGCGCCATCTCCTGGGGCTTTACAGGGAATGTTCCGGTCGTGGAGCCGAAAGCGGTGCAAACTGCAGACAAGGTGTGATAAAATTAATTTGAATTCAAGAGTGCAGGGGGTGCAGCAGATGGCTCTGATCTATTATGCAGATGACGAAAAAGAAGTCCGGGACATTGTCACCGTCTTTTTAAGAAACGATGGCAACGACGTCGAATCTTTTCCCACGGGTGACCTGCTGCTGGCGGCCTTTCTCCGCGCTCCCTGCGATCTGGTATTGCTAGACATCATGATGCCGGGGACGGACGGCATCGGCATCATGACCAAGCTCCGCGAAATCTCCAAGGTCCCGGTGATCCTGCTGACGGCAAAGGATACGGACAGTGACTGCTACACAGGCATCACGCTTGGCAGCGACGACTATATCACAAAGCCTTTCAAGCCCATGCTTCTGTCCGCTAAAATCCATGCACTGCTCCGGCGGGTGCAGCTGGAAAACGACGGGATCGCTCGAACAGATGAGGACGACCTAAGCTGCGGGAATCTCCGCTACGTATGTCGTCAGCACGCCTGCACCGTAAACGGCACGATTCTCGCGCTTACGCCGACGGAACTGAAATACCTCACCTTTTTGATGAGCCATTTCGACGAAGCGGTCAGCCGCGATGAGCTTCTGGACAAGATCTGGGGCATGAATTGTGAGATAGAAACCCGGGTTGCGGACGAGACAAACCGGCGACTTCGGAAGAAACTTACCGCCGCCGGCGCGAACGTCTATGTGCAGACGGTGTGGGGGTATGGTTTCAAATTGACAAAAAAGGCTGGTGCGGTATGAACAAGACAGCTTCCAGCCGAAAAATACTCCGATGGCTCACATTATGCTCCATTCTGATCGGACTGATCCTGATTGGTCTGTTCTATGGCTTGGAAATGCAACATATCCGAACGCAGGCCTCCGTCGCCTTGAAAAATAAAATTTTCGATAATGAAAACGAAAAGGGCGAGTCGCTTCCGGCACTAAGCTACGTCTATACCGGGCAGCGCAATGAGACAGACATGCTGTTTGCGGTAGAAGCTGCCATGATTGATGACTATCAGGCCAACCGAAACTCCATTGCCTGCAACAGTATCCGTCGCTTCCAATATAAAAATGAAGAAGTATACTATACGCCGCTCAGCGCCGGGATTGTGGGAGAAAAGATCTCCGCTGAGGATGGTACTCTGCTCCTATACGCCGATGTCAGCTTTTCAGTAAATCTGGTCAGACGAACAACTTGGCTTCTTCTGTTAGCATTGGCGGGTTTATCCGCAGCGCTTATTTTCATGGAGCGAAGGTCGGCAGCGGCACTGGAGCAGCGTGATGCCGAGATGAAGGCATTTTTCGCCAACGCCTCCCATGAACTAAAAACGCCGCTGATGGCGATCAGCGGCTATGCGGATGGAATCCGGCAAGGAATCGTCAAATCTGGTGAGGGACTTGACGTCATTGCCAAAGAGACTGATCGGATGTCCGACCTGATCGGCAATATTCTGGAACTGAGCAAGGTAGACAGTGGAGCGATTGTTCCCCGGATTGCTGAAAATGACATTCGGGAAATTCTTTACGATGCGGCTGGGATTATTTTACCTGCCGCCAAACAACGGGGAATTGAGCTTTCACTCAACCTGCCCGATCCCATTATGTGCTTTTGCGATGAAGGCATGATTTTTTCTGTTGTATCCAATCTGTTGACCAACTGCCTTCGTTATGCACAGGGCCGCATTTCGGTGGAAGCCGGACGAAGCGCCAATGGACAGGAGGTCTGGATTCAAGTTCTGAATGACGGGCCTTCCATCTCAAAAGCGGATGCCGCCCACATCTTCGACCGCTTTTATAAGGGCGAAAAAGGGCAGAGCGGAATCGGTATGTCCCTTGCAAGCGAATATGTCGCCGTGCATCACGGGCAGATCAGCGTTTCACCCGTGGAAGGCGGCACGCTGTCGCGGGTTACGCTTCCGAACAACAACGAGTTCGGGCATGCCTGATGGGGCTCCACGATGTCTGACAAAGACATGAAAGCAGCAGCCGGATCCCGAAATACCTTCCGCGTCCTGCCTCGAAAGAAAAGGAAAACAAGATCCTGATATTCCCGAAAGCCTTATAAACTGGTATGCTCCCCATATGGTAGACAGATTAAATATCAAAATGTCTGGAACTGTCAAGGAAAAGTGGACACAAAGTTAAAAGAATTTTATGGATTCGCAGCTTCGTATTGAAGCGGGGAGAGATAGCCCAAAGCTGAATGCATTCGTTTCGTATTATAATAAGTCTCAATATATTTAAATATCTCCAAACGAGCTTGTTCAGGATCTTGAAAACCGGAGTCCTGAATAAGCTCTCTTTTTATGGTTCGGTAAAAAGATTCCATCAGGGCATTATCATAGGGATTTCCCTTACGACTTTCACTGTGAATAGCACTGTGCTCTTTTAAAGTTCTTATAAAATCAGCACCGGTAAACTGAGCTCCATGATCGGTATGAACCACCAAGCCGTTCTCTGGATGCTCCTTGCCGATAGCCTGTAAGAATGCATCTATAACCAGCTGCTCCTTCATTCGGGTGTTCATTGACCACCCGACGACCTTCCTGGAATAGATATCAATGAAAACAGCAAGATACAGAGTTTTGGTATTAGTTGGAATATATGTAATGTCACCTACCCAGACCTTATTCTTTTCAGGGGCAGTGAACACCTGATTCAGTAAATTTGGAACATCCTGACTATCAGACTTTCTATTGTAATGCCGGTACTTATAATTGGTTCCCCTCGCCATCAGTCCCATTTCATGCAGGAGTTTTCCAATTCTCTTTCGGTTGATATTTATGCCTTCTTGCTCAAGAGTTTTCTGAATTCTGATGGTCCCATAACGTCCATGGTTAGTTTCAAATATCGCCTTGATTTTGTCCTTATAGACTTCATTTTCAAAAAGACGCTTATAGGGTGTCCATTGAAGATATTTATAGTATCCTGAGCGTGAAACGCGGAGCAGTTTACAAGCCTTCCTGATATCCAGTGTATGGATATGCTCCTTGATATATCTGAATCTTATACTCTCTTTTTCTTCAAGAAGGCCTGGAATTTTTTTAATACATCTAACTGCTTTCGCAGTTCCTCATTTTCCTTAAGCAGTTTCTTGTTCTCATACTCAAGAGAATAGAGTGCGCACCCGTGACCGGGGAACGCACTCTCTCCATACTTATCGTATTCACCAATCCACTGATAAAGTGTGTTGTAATGAATGTTCAGTTCCTTTGATGCTTCTGCAACAGAAACATCATCATCCAATACCAACTTCACAGCTGCCATTTTAAACTGTCTGTCATAATGTCTTCTCGGCACAATAAGCACACCCTTTCACATTTTTACGTTATCTTAGTGTCCACTTTATTGTACCATTTCCAATATTTTAAATATTTCCATTGTCTACTTGACGGGTAGCACACCAAACACTGGCGAAAACGGCATTTTTCAAAGTGATACTCACTGATACTCAATCCCAGGAATAATTACTGAAATAAAAAAACCGGAAAGCATTGATTTTCCTCACTTTTCCGGGGTACCACAGAGTCGAGGTGACAGGATTCGAAGGCCCTTAAGAACTGAAAAAGCTTATAACCATGCGGGTTTGCGGGTTCGTAAAACCGCTGATACTCAGCTGATATTCAACGCTGAAGAAAGGAGAAGGGCAATTCTTTACTGCTGATTTCTTTTTCTTGAATGTGAATTTTCACCGTTAAATCATTAAAGTAAGGTTATATCATCCTCAATAAAATCATGAATGATACAGCCTTACTTTTTTCTTTTCTCGTTTGCTTTCTTTAATTTTGTTTTACTCTTGGCATAATAAACAGGGCTCTTCTTATCCGGGCATTTTCTTTTAACAAGCTTTTCTCCCTTACCCATTTTCAAGTAAGTAAGTGCTTCATTAAGGCTTTCCATTATCTCTTCTGCGGTATTCATTATAACAACTTTCCCATCCCTGCAGATCAGGGTAACCTGATCACCTATGCCAACGCCTATCTTCTCACGGATTTCTTTTGGCAGTATAATTCGACCTCTGGGCATTACTTTTGCATTATATACAATCACATTATCCATATATGCCTCTATTAAAAAAAATTTCTCTGCTGATAATATAATATAAGATAATACGCAGATTATCAACACGAGACTTACGAATATATGAAACTTCATTTCTACTATGGTGCTTCTATTTCTTCCGGAATTTTGATTCCCATGCTCACTTCTATTGCTTCATTTACCATTTTCATCTGTTCCGGCGTTGTCTTCCCAATATATGCTGTGATGCGTTTCTTATCTATTGTCCGGATCTGTTCCAGCATGGCAAGAGATGTCTCCTCAAGCTGCGGAACCTGATTTATTAAAACATGTGTCGGCAATGGATGTTTCTCCGCTACTCTGCTTGTCAGCGGTGCCACGATCAGTGTCGGACAGTAAAAATTTCCTGTATTGTTCTGGAGTACCAGTACCGGTCGAAAGCCACCCTGCTCAGAGCCAAGATGAGGATCCAGATCAGCATAATATAGTTCACCCCTCTTATAGGATCTTCCGTATTTCTGCAAATTATCGCTCCTTCCTTAAATATGTATGAGGAACCGCCGTATCGGAAAATTTTCGTTTTAACAGCGGCTCCCCGATTATTCGTTTACACTCTCATATTTGTCCCTGACATCCCTGAGAATAGGAATTCATCTGACGGCGGTTTGCTTCCGCTCCACGGGCTTTTGCCCCTCCGGGGATCTCCCCAAGCTGCCCCCATTGGTTGCGGCGTCATATAACGCACGACCTGTGGCTGGACAGGAGTATCTTTGACCCTGCCATCTGTTATCGCCTTCCGGATGCTGTCCCCGGAATACCGGATCAATATGATTCGCTCGCTCCTTACGGAGGTCACCGCGTATGACCGGTACGGCTTATGCTTTTGGCATAATGGCAGGAATGTATCAGATGAAATGCATATTCGATTTTCAAAGTTCATGTAAAGGGCATTCCGTAAATAATAAAAATACCCTCCCCATGTCAACCCCTCGAAAAGGCCTTTTTCACAACCCCCAATTTAATATTTTTTCAAAAATTTCAAAATTCTGTGCTTTTTCCTGTTTATTGCCTGTTGTGAAACCCCATATTCCTCCATAAGATCTTTGGGCGAATATCTGTTAACCAGGAAAGTCAAAAACTCCAAGTCCTCTTCCCGCAGCATTTTCAATCTTTTATATAACCCTCGATCTTCAATATCATCCAGCCAGTAAAACTTTCTGCCTGTATCATAAGTGACATCAGGACAGCTCGTTTTATCAATTACCAAAACCATAAATGGTTTTTTCGGTTCGTAGTCCCCAATGTTGTGTAAATCCAGTCGGTAATTATAATTCAGAAAACGATTATCAGACCAAAACACTTTTAAATCGTAATCATGCATTTTATTGATGCTCTCCTGATTCATTCCAAGTGCCTCATACTGATGTCTTATGACCTCCCACTCCTTTTCAAACTCTTCTCTTTTTTCTTTATATTTTTTATAGTTCATATCCGTCCTCCGAATTTTTGAAAGTAAGTTGACAGTTTTCAAAAATCCGAAGATCACGGATATTCAGCTATGTACGGTTCCCATCTCTTCATTCACTGTTTCACGGGAAACGGAAATCCGAAAAAGAGAACAAAAAAAGAGCCAGACAAAACAGATAACCTTTTCGGTTATTTCCGTTTTGCCCGGCTCCTGATGATTCCAGTCAAATACAGCACGATAGACAAACTCTTGAATGACGGTGCGATCATAGGGGTTCATGCCCGGTTCAACGCTTACGCAGCCACTCTCAGTGTATTAAGTTTTATTATTTCCTACTCCTCGGCTACTCTGGCAACCGGTGTGTGATCTTCCTCATATTTTTGCTCCTTCATCAGTACGCCGCCCGGCGTTACTTCGACACAGACATCCTTCTTGCACCTGGGACACTGAACTTCTATCTTACTTCCCATTCCGCACCGTAACAGTACTTTCCCGCAGTACGGACATACCGCATAATACTTTGATTTCAAGGCTTACACCTCCCTTGAAAAACTGATTTACAAGTCCTGATCAATTTAATACTGCCTCCAGATGCCGGATCTTCTTTACCAGCCGTTTCTGCCTTCCTTCCGGCAGCGTCTTCGATTCACTGACAACATCCGCCAGCGTCTGAAGATCGCTCCGGTCCATCTTCATGTCCGGGATATAATAGATCCCGTCGTCTTCCTCCAGACCGTAATCGCAGTTCTTCAAAATCTCAAGGTAGTCACGTATCTTCTCATCATCGACCTTCCCTTTGATCCGGTACTGCAGTGATTCACCGATCTCTCCGATATTCATCGGATGGCTTTCTCCTGCTTCCTGCAATATCTCAAGGATCCGCAGCATGATCGTTCCGTCGTCAAACATATGATTCCTTCCTTCGGTCTCAGACCGCCTTCTTAAATTCGCAGTAATCTTCCGGTTTCATTAAAAGATGATACCGATGCAGCTGTACCGTCACGGCTGCTGTTGTCACACCGTAAACAATAGACAGATGTTGGATGATGCCGGATACCATGCCCGGATCTTCGTCATCCAGATAGCTTTCTTTTTCGATCATGATCCCGTCCTTATTCCCGTAAAACTGGATCAGCTTCCTCGCATAGGCGATGAAGACTCTGCTCGGCATCAGGATCTCCGCGGCAAATATGTTTGCCTGATGTTCACGGAAATCCTCTTCCGTCCAGTCTCCCACAGGCTTTACATCGATCCCGACAGTCGATTTCCGGCAGCAGACCATCCTGTTCTGTTCATATACTTCCCTGTGAAGAAAAAGATGCCCCGCCTCATGCAGTACCGTGAAATTTGCAATCGGCTCATTACCCAGCTGCGTAAGATCAGAATTCAATACGATCGTATTCGGATGCAGATCGATATTCTTTACGCAGTGCTTTTCCCTGTCATAAACCGGAAGCTTCTCTTCGTTAAAAGCTGTTGCTCCGAGAATGGTCTGGCCTTTTTCCTTACAGTAAATATCCTGATAATCGACGGTCGCGTTGAAATACTTCTCTACAAAATGCACCGGATTGATCGCCGACGGTCTCTTCAACAGTTCCGGATTATATTCGTTTATGATAGCCTGTGCATAGCCCTGAATGTCCGAATCCCGGATGATCGGCGTATGCGTTTCGGATTCTCTCCTGTTCCAGCGGAATTGAATCATTTTCATGCCTCGCTTTCCCGTGCTTCTCTGATCAGTTTCTTCCAGCTTTCTTCTTTTATAATTCCCTCTTTAGACATCCTGAGCGCCATCCGGGCCATATTGCCGATCTCGCTGTTCATCATGTAATCCCCGATATCGTTCGGTAAAATCCCGCGATCTCTGGCCGCCAGATCATACATCAATGCTTTTTCATCCGGCGTTAGATGCATATATTCGCAGAATGTGGCGATCTTTTCATTGTCATAAGGCTTTCTCCTGCACTGCTCGATATCGCTTAACATGCTGACCGACATATCAAGGGTCTTTGCCATGCCGGTAAGAGTCAGTTCCCTGGGATCGGAGATCCGTTTCTGCCTGATAAAACGGCCAAAACGCTGGTTTTTACTGCTCATTTCATGTCCCTCCCTTCACTTTGCAGCGTAAGTATAGCATCGAACTAATGTTCTGTCCATTAGCAAAAGTGAACAAATGTTCGAGTCAAAAATCAGCATAAAATATGCGGCTGGATTTATGAAAACCAACCGCCAAAATTCCTTTCTATCATCCATTTACATTCACAAATTCATTTGCCTCATTATAACTGTATAAACATGTTATCGCTCTACAACTCAGACATTCACACTGGTCATAATCGTAGATTCATTTTTTAACCAATATGGTAACTATATCTCTGAAACTAATGCTAAGCAGAAAATTAATTTTCTGCATATAATAAAGAATGCTATCACAAATGATGTTTTTCTTTTCGGAATACAGTTTTTTTAGCAAGAAGATACATGGAATTAAAAGAGATCACATTACGTGGCCGTTTCGACCTAAATAAGTTTTTTTAATGGCGGTATCAAAACCTCATAGGCATAATGATAAACATTATTAGATGCTTCATCTGGCATTATATCACCATGTGCAAGGCAACAACGGAGCATATATAAAATTCTAATAATAGCATTACTTATTCTATCAGGGTCATCAACAAATCCATACATTCCCATTTTTCTTTTCGATTTACTATCAATAACACTCTCCGTATTATATGGGCGTAATGCTTCATAGCATTTTATACAATTTGACTTTTTCTTATCGCTTAAAACATTAAAATCGGTCTGTGATTTAATATCAGCAACATTATATTCACTTTGTTCGCGATGGAACACTTCCGTATTTGTTTTTAAGTCAGTTACAATAGTTATCAATTTTTCATGTTCCTTTTTACACAAATATTGATAATTATAGATTTTAAGTATTTCTTTATCTTTGACATTTTTAACAGCAACTTCTGAGAACGATATTGTTTGCTTATAGCCAAAATATTCTTGAGATGTGATTGTCGCTTTTACAAGAGCTGCATGTAAATTTGCAACATTTTCTTTATATGCTTTCCCCTCTGTATCCTCACTTTCTAACAAATTATTCATGCGATCTCGAAATCGATTATTATGTGTTGAAATTTCATCGATCTTAGCTTTGTCAGTGCGACCTGATATCTCACCACTCTCATACCAAGCGTTAAATGCTATCCACGCTTTCATAAAAGCAGAAAAATAGTCAACTTTAATATCTATAGCATTTATCCAGTCTTTATAATTCGGCATATAAAATCTACCTCATTTCCGACTTAATAACATTATTATTAAATACTTTTATTGCTTCTTGTTCTACTTGATATGATTCAGCGCGCAAATTATTGCACTTCATTACTAGCTGATTGATTTCTTCCATTTTCTCTACATCATATAAAATTGGTACTGGAAAATTCGAAACCTGATCGCAATCTATGTGATCTTGAACAGAGCCAAATGAAAATCTTTTGATTAACTCTTGGCCATAATCACTGGACAAAAAACAATATACATATCCTTCGTATTCACTTTTTGCTTTAATTCTAATAAGATCTTCACTGGCTATCCATCCTTTCCAATGTGGTGGTACAATACACATATTTCCTATTGTCCCGCTCCTTGATATAAGAATCATCCCTGGCTTAAGTAAAAGTTTTTTTCTAAGTGAACTATTTATACACCCAAGAGCCAAATATTTTTCAGTAAAAGGATCTAATGTGGTAATCTGTTTTATCCCAAACATTTTTGTACCATGTCCTTTAGAAACATAAACACGGCGGTATCTTTCAGGCAAAAAAATTTCTTCACTTAGTTGACTATCCCCAAGTGTTGTAATAGATGCATATTTTTTTATTTGTTTTAAAATTATATCTCCAAAACAATCATGAAAAGAAGCATCCAACCTGCCATTCAGTTTACTTAATTTAACTGTGAATGAATTTAACGCTGAATTAATATTCTCACTCTTGAATTTCGAAATATCCGCAAGATGCAATGCACTGTATAAAACGCTCAAGGATTTTTCCCAATATTCATTAGCTCGATCTCGCAAAAAAAATGATTTACTAATTAAATTAGAAATATTCTTTCTAATAGGCATATCTGGATATGGAATTGGTATCTCATTAAGATGACTGGCCTCAATATGCGAAACAACCGCTCCATAATGATTAGTAGTTAATAATTTATTTCCCACATCAGACTTAATATAGCAATATAAATATCCAGCATCATCTTCATTATTGCATGTTACGCGTAATAAATCATGGCTAAATATTTTTTTACCAAGTGTTTTAGATACAAGTGTCACCTTTCCAATTGTTCCTGAACAAGTGATTAAAACTTGATTGTTTTGTACTCGTAATGACTCAATATTCGTGCCCGTGTTCTTTGCAATATATCCATCTGGCTTTGGATATAATTCCAAAATCGATGAAGGTTGATAAATGGGAAATTCTGATTTTTCAACCCAATTGCGTTTAAATCTAGGACATGTATAAGCAACAGCGATCCCATTTTTACCAGTGAGTGTTTTCTTCTCGAATCGACAATTTTCAACAGATGCCCTGGCTTTTCTACCATCGATCCCATAAACACTTGCTTCAAGTCGAACACCACGACTAATAATATCCGATAGGGACACTTGGCACCAATTCAGTTCAGCCTCGTCGAATAATGTATTCTGATCATAATTTGTGGAAATAGCTAAGTTATCATTTACCATAAAATTCCTTCTTCCTTTTTCCACTTATTAAATATTTTTGGAACATCGGGAGTTTGGTCGTCTTCAACTTTCTTTTTCTGTTGAGTTGCAACAGTACGGTTTCCTTTACTTGTTGATCCTAGTGCTAATATATTATCAACATCTGGAACTAGTATTTCATTTCCATCACTATCACGTTTAAAAATGGGATTCCCGCGCTTATCATGGCCAATTTTTTCTACCATAGCCATAAAAATATTGTAATCTGCCATTTTTCGTGATTTCTCTTCTTTATTTATTTGGATTGCTGTTTTCTTTTGTAAAAAAAGTACTGATGTTTGAGTTCCATTATGTGGTTGAAATGTATCTACATTAAGGTCTATACTCGCCACTATTTTATGATTCTTAATTAGCCATTCACGTATATAACCCAATCCTGGCGATCCAAGTATTGAATCAGGAAGAACGATTCCCATTCTCCCTCCCGGGACAAGTAACTGAGTGCATCTTTCAATAAATAAAATTTCAGGCGGAACTGAAGATTGCAATCGTTCTGTCATTGTCCATCTACCAGTTTCTTTATTGAAATCCCATATATGTGCAAGTTCATATTGTGCAAGAATATTTTCATCTTTTATCGGGATTTTGCTACCAAATGGCGGATTTGTTACAATCACATCAAAAAATGCAATCGTATTATGATTCCGTATTTCACTCTTGTGAATTTTCAAAGCATCTGCCAATCTTGTACGAAATTCATCGGACCATTCGTGTGGCGGTAATAATGAATTTGCCTGTAATATATTCCCACTTCCATCATTATTCATTACCATATTCATCTTAGTTGCTTTGACTAAGTCCGGATTTATATCAAAACCAAAGTAATTGTTTTTTGCTAATTCTGATATTTTTTCAAGATAAGTGCGCTTCGAGTTATCATCCCATTGAGATCGAGGCAAACCAATCTCATCAGAAAATTGTTTTTCAAGGCTTCCCATAACATAAGTCATTGCTGTAACAATAAATCCGCCCGTGCCACATGAGCTATCCAATACTCTTTCGTTTATTTGCGGATTAATCATCTCTACAACCATTTTCATAACATTACGTGGTGTAAAAAATTCTCCTCTGTCACCGCGTAAATTTGCTCCAACTATTTCTTCATATGCTTTTCCTTTAATATCAATGTTAGTATTTAACAGGCTATATTGTTGAAGTTCACTTACAATATAGGCTAAGCTCCGAGCCGAAAGCTTAATCTCGTCAGTAGCATCAAATATTTTACCGTGCTTATTTTTTACACGGTCAAATATTTTTGAAATTCTATTCTTTACCGTAAGTTGGCCATCCGGATTTGAACGCTCCTCCGACGTAGTATAAAATTGTAATGGTTTTGGTATATCCCGCTCATCTTCAATTTTGCAGAAAATTACTTTTAGCAGTTCAAAAAAGGCAGGCTGTTTTTGCATCCCGTCATTCACATAAATATGATTGTGGCACGTTTTAAAAACAAATAATAAATTGTCATCAGAAGCATTTCGCAAGCTTTGCCTATTTGGGCGATTAATATCTTGGAGGTTTCCATCAACAGATGGAATATCATTATATTCCATGAAACATATTTCTTTAGAATCATCAATATATTTGTGAAAAACAAATTTTTGAATGCTATTTGTCCACATTCCCCATTCACAATTGGGACATACAGACATATAAGATTGTAATTGTGCAATTCCATCCTTCGCATTTCGGGCATCTATAGTCTCTTTTTTGCATTCTATAACTGTTTTAATTGTCGCTTGACTCTGCTCAATAGCATTTACATCCCAAATAACAATATCTGCTCTTGGTTTATTAGAACCGACTTGAAGTGTAAATTCAATCTTAATTTGACTAGGATCATATTTATGTTCATTTATCAATCTTTTTTCAATCGTTTGCCTTACATATTCTTCAGGAGTATCATTTCTGAATTTGCCATCGATATAATCACAGATTTTCCCATCCGGAATAACTATTATCTTTTGTTCATTCATTAATTTTTCCTCCAGTATATATACTCATGCTCTCTCTTATATTCTCAACTGCTGATGGATTTTCATAGATCCATTTTGATATGTCAGCTGGAGTATCGCCTCTAGCTTTAGCCGCTAAATCAAAAAAGATTTTTCTTGATGAATTATTCGCTTTCAGTATTTCTAACGCCTTAAATTGTAGTTTATGCGAAGGCGGATTTGCTCTCCCTCCTAAAATATCATAAAAATATGGCTTCGTAATCCCAAGTAGAGTATAAAATTCTGTCTGGGTCATTCCAGATTCTTTTATCAGTTGTCGTAAATAAATTCCAAATGTCAAATTTCTATTCATAATATTTTACCACCATTAGTATGTTAGTATACATACTAACATACTAAAAATACTATTTCAATATTTTAATAAAAAACCTACAGATATTGAGTGAAGTCAAATTATTGAATTATCTTAGCAAGCAGGGTCTCTGGTCGCCCAGAGACCATTTTTTCTGCGTTCGCGGTCCACGCTTACTTTTAAAAATGCTTGTTGGGGATGCTCCCCAATCCCCAAAAACTGATCGCTTCCCTCCGGTCATCGGCCACGCATCCTTGCGGATGTTGAATACAGTTACAGGCAAATATCAGAGTGATTTATTTCTGCCATGTTCGGATTTTTCGTCTTTCTTATCCAGAATACGATCCACATTTGCCTTGGCAACGGCTGCCTCCTGCATATCCTTTTTAGCTTCCTGATATCCGGGATACAGTTTTTTCTTCTGTTCCAGCAGTTCTGCATATTCTATTTTTAAAGATTTAACCGTAGGAATCTTCTGAAGTTTTTGATTATTGAATGCTTCTTTCGCCGCTTTATGCTGCAGGATCTCCTGTTCATGTTCTTCATAAAATTTCCTACTGTACCCGGACTTACGGTAAGAAATATAAACATCCCTCGTCTTTGAGTAAGTAAAGATATGCTTCTCTAACTCGGAAATATCTTTCATTTTTGATTCCAGTTTCCGGATCTGACTTGTCAGTTTTGAAAGCTGTTGTTCTGCTTCTGATGCTTTTTTCTGAAGCTGGTCATATTCAAGCAGATGATTTTCTGAAAGATAATTCATCGTCTTAGCCATCTGTTTTAAATTGAATACCTTTGCCCATCGTTCATATCCGGAGCCTTTTCCTGCCTGCAGTCTGCTCTGAATATCAATCAGAAGGTTCACCATATCTGTGGTTTTTTCATGTTGCTTTTTGGGAATAATTCGTTTTCCGGCAATTCTTTCCAGAAGTGCTGTTTCAGAATAATCTTTACCCAGGGAACGGCATCTGATAAATCTTTTCTTTCCTGTCTCTCTGAAAGACAGATATTTCCCTTTCATTATCTCATATCCTCTGCCAGATAATCCGGATAACAGAGCATCCATATCGGCAGATTTTGTTAATAAAACATCATCAATAGCTTGACGAAGTTTATCTCGTTCCGACAGGGGTCTCCTTTTTCCAAGCCATTTCTCATAACTGCAGCCTTTAAATTTCGGTGATTTGATAATCCCCAGTCCATGTTCAACACATATCTGATCGCTCAGTTTCCTGATCTCATGGCTGCATCTCCAGAAATAATCAAATTTACGGTTTCCGTCCATTGCTGTGGCGCAGTAAATGATATGGTTGTGTATATGGTGCTTGTCAACATGGGTACAAACGATGAACTGATAATTCCCCTTAGTCCATCTTTTTGCCAGTTCATACCCGATCTTATTGGCCGTTTCCGGCGTTATTTCACCCGGAGCAAACGACTGGCGGAGTTGATAGGCAAGAACGTCATTCTTCTTATTTTGCGTTCTTCCGGTTGTATCAAAGTATATTTTACGGGTTAGAAGAAATTCGGCATCGACTGCTTCCGGAGCACAGCCATAAGAGCTGATAAACTGTCCGCCGTCAGTCTTATCCGGATTCTTTGCATAATCCGTATGTATCTGCAAAGAAGTTGATACTGTTTTTCCTTTCCCGATATGCATCGGAATGATCCTTGTTGTCGCCATTTTCCTCCTTATTGAAATAAAAAAGCCAGCAATAAGCGCTGGCATATATTTTATAAATAATAGGGATTACATGCTTAAATATATCAGAATTATATACTAATATAATTTCTCATATTACAACATTGCTAACTTATTTCTTATATTTTTTTCTGTTATTGGCAAACTATAATTCCATTCGATCAATTTTATTCCATTAGATTCACACTTTTTTCTTTTATAAGCATCCAGCTTCTTTCTCTTTTCCAATCCTTCCTCTCCGCCAAAAAGTGGGATTGCCTTATAATGTTGAATGCCTTGATACTCGAATCCAGCTTTAATAGAAGGAATATAAATGTCTATGCTTTGCATCCCAAGCCAACGATCATGGAACTGGTATATTGCGTCTTTAAATATTTTGGAAAGAGCAGTATATAACTTATATTCCGCTTTCCAGCGCACAACTGCATTTCCATTATCTACCGCTTGATCATATAATTTTTGATATTCTGTTTTGAATTCGTTTTGCTGTAAAAACGGTATTTCATTAAAAAATTGATGTAAAGCATTTAGAATTTGTTGATTGGTCGGATATTTTCTGAGCTTTTTAGGTAAATCTTTATTGGAAAAGGGTTCATTACTAATTTCGTAAAGTTCGATTAATAGTCCTAAATTTATATCGTTTTCTTCCTTACTCAAAAGAATATTTGGCGATAATATAGGGTACTTATCATTAATGACTGCATTTCTATATTTATCCAATGGATAACCGTATACGGAATATCCTCCAATGTATTCGCCATTCATAAAATTTGTTTTGTAAAGGCAATAGTAAACGAATTCTAAGTCATTTACTCTAGATTTCTTGAATTTAGCAAGATAATTATTACTCGGATCTAACTCATCAAGGTTTTTTAGTTTTATTATTTCATCTGCACATTTACAGAATTCATATAAGACTAAGCTTGCTTTAGAACCATCAACAAAAAAATAGACATATACATACTTATCATCAAATAACATATTTTGCGTATTTTGCATTTCTTCCATTTCATTTTTCTTCATGCATTCATTCAATGCGCCACCAAATGCTTCACATCTTCCTGAATACACAATACTAATATGATTTTCCTCATAAATAGCATGCTTGAAAATCCCATTAGGGCCTTCATCAAGTTCTGTAAATGTGAATTTATTAGGAGTAATGAACCGGAATTCTGAGGAAACTGAATTTAGTTCAATGCACAGTCTATTACCATAATAAATTTTCATATCATAAAACCAAATTTCATGTGAATTTACTTTGAAATAGCCTTTACATTTAAGAATAATAAATATAACATTATATAAATCTTTATCAAATATAACACTTGATGGAATTGGCCCACCAAAATTCATTTTGAGTGAATCTGTAAATATTATTCCATATGCTAAGCTAACATCTTTTTCGTTAATTATTTCCCCTTCTGGAAAATGTATAACAAAATCACCGGTCCTAGTCATAAAATCCCAACGCCCACCTGAGGATTTTGTAATTCCTTCAATTACTAATTTATCACCTTTAAAATATGGGAAAAAACTTAAGCCATATTCATTACTTACATTACTCATTGCTATTTTATTTCTTTCTATTTGAAGCATCTTTACGATTTCAGCATTAGAATTAACCTGATTTAACTTAAAATATTTTGTTACCTTCTCCAAATGAACATAATTTAATTGCTTAAATATAAAAGCAGGGACATTCGTTGTTTCTACAATATCCTTCTGCTTTTCTACATGACTATTATTTTCATTATTGTTTTTAAAATAATTTTCAAACATTTTCTTTATATTCCTCATTAGAATAAACATAAATAATTATTATTATTTTATTATAACATAATACATTCAGCCTTAATAACGTTTTATAAATGTTGTATTTGTTTAAGTAATGCACCTATAATCTCACAAATATTATCAATGCGTTCTTTTAATTCTTCCTCAAATTTAATATTTCCCGTTTCATTCGCGTATTTTGCGATCTGGTTAATGTTATTGGAATCGATCCGCAACAGGCGGATCATCTCATTAATGCCGGTAAAGTCCAGTTTCAGGATATAGCCGTTTAACGCGACTTTACGGAGATAAGCTTCCCGGTTGATGATCCCGGCTTCCTTCATTCTCTGACTGATCATCTTTTCTTCCGCTTCCGTCACATGAAGAAATATCCTCCTGCTGCGGGTCCGTTTTTCCATTACACTATTCCTCGCTTTCCGCTGCAACAAATGATGTCGCCGCAAATTCATCCTCCGGCATTTCCTTCAGCTTCTCAATGCTGCTTGCCATGATCATTGCGATCTCGGGGACTGATATATACACCCGGTTCTCCTGCATGCTGCGGATGGTAGCTTCTTTCGTATCCTTGAGATACCCTGCAATCAGGTTCATTTCCTCTGCGGTAAAAATCTTCATTTTCTTTTCCTCCTTATCAGACCCGTTCCGGTTTCTTTGCCTTCGTTTTCGGTTTCAATGCCTTTACTGCCGCTTTTGGTGCCTTTACTTTCTGTTCTTCTTTTGCCGCCTTTGCCATTGCCAGGACGGAAACCGGTTCCCCTTTTGCCGCTTTGGCGGCCAGAGCGTCAAACGTGGGCGATGCAGGCGCATTCTCCTTAAAGTGTTCCGGATGCGTGATCTTTTCCACTGCATCCGACTGGATGTGATCGTCCAGCACAATGAAATCGATCCATTCCGCCGCATCTTTCCAGCTTGCTGTATGCATTTCCTGACCGTTCCCGTTTCTCCAGTGCAGGTCATTGTCCGTGCTGTTAATTTTATCCAGTTCAAACCCTGCTGCACTCATGGCATTCGTGATCGTTTCCTTCGAGTACGGGAGCGTCCCCAGCGCAGTAACTTCCGCAAGGAGCTTTGCGGCTTCTTCGGAATTTTCCCCGTGTTCGTCTATGACTCCCTGAAGCCATTCCCGGACGCCGGAAGTATCGTTCTGCAGCTGGTCCTTTGTCTGGGCAAGGCCGTCTTCCCGGCTTTCCGTTTCGTCGTTATATTCGTAGGGGTCATAGTTAAACGTAAACTGGTCAAGCCTTGTTGCAAGATCGTTGATTTTTTCTTCCTGCGAAAGCGGTTTTTCCGTTTCCTTTTCCAGATCCAGTCCTTTCAGTCTGCCGTCGATATCCTTGATCAGTTCCGATGCGGTGCTGCGGATCGTCTCCATCGAACTCTTCAGTTCCTTTACGTCCTTTCCGGAAGACCAGCCGGCAATGTAGCCGAAGGAATAATCGGAAGTATCGATCCCGTAATGCTCGCAGACCGCATAGGCCACGCTCTCCGACTCCACTTCCCTTGTATGGCTGTCCTTCCGCTTGTCGGCGGGGATATCCTTTTCATGTTCCTGATCGATGTCGTGGAGCTTCGCATGGGTGATCTCATGGATCATCGTTTTCATGTTCTGGACTTCGCTCATACCTTCCTTTATGGCAATCTTATGCTCCGTGCGGCTGAAATACCCCTGTGCCGCACCGTCGATCTTCTCAAAGGAGATCGGGACCGGAGATACCTTTTTCAGCGCTTCAAGGAAAACACCGTAGTTTTTCACATCCCCGGATAACTGGTCAACGCCCAGTTCCGGGAGCGGTTTCCCGTCCGTCTGGGAAACATCAAACACGGTCGTCGGCTTAAAGGATGCCCTCGTCTGTTCGTATGCCTCCTTTGCGATCTTTCCGTCCGTTCCGATCACCGCCTTGTGTGTCTTCTGGTCGATCTTGTCCCGCTCCGCCTTCACCTTGTATGTGATCGGGGCGAGGATGCGGATTCCCTTCTCGCCTTTCTTCACAAACCGTCCGAAGTTCTTCTGCCACGATTCAAACCCGGCGACCACGGAAGCCTCCGGTTTTTGCATGTAGATCAGCAGTGTGTTGTTGAAACTGTAGTTATGGAATTTTGACATTGTTTTCAGGTATTCCTGATAATGCTCGCTTTCAAAGATCTCCTTGATTCCTTTTTCCAGCCTGTCTGTTACGGCTTTCATCTTTTCCGATGCGGACGGGTATGTTTTTTCTGCTGCCATCTTCTGATCCTTTCCGGGCACTTCATAGGTGCCCCTGTCGTCGGATATGCCGGTAGGCTCACCGCTCTTAAAATCGATCGTTCCGTGTTCTCTGAAGCTGTAATACTCTCCGTCTTCCTTCCCCACGATGATATGGTCCTGACATTTGATCCCAAGGACCTGCGCGGCCCTGATGACCCGCGATGTCGTCAGGATATCGTCATTTGATGGGGAGATCTCGCCAGACGGATGGTTATGAAAGAGCATAAAAGAAGCCGCATTCGAAAGAATGCAGCTCTTGAAGATGTTCGGGATTTCAATCTGTGCCGAATCGATGCCGCCGATCGCAACGATGTTGAAGTTGATCGGCTTAAGTCTTGTGTTCAGGTTCACGACGCACAGGACTTCCCGGTCATATTGGGCAAGTTCCTTCTTCAGGACCTCCGCCGCCGTTTCCGGGTCTTTCAGCGCCTGATCAGAATACAGCGCATTCCCTTCCGAAAGCCTGACCCGTACTTCCGTCAGCTTATACGTTTTCTGTGTCTGTGCCATCCTCATCCTCCTTTCCGTCGATCGTGATCCGGACGATCTCATCCCCGGGCAGGTTCATGATGTATTCCTTCAGTTCTTCCAGCGTCATTTCAATCTTTGCCATTTTTCCTTCCTCCTTTTTTGGTTTTCCTGAAGTTCAGTTTTGTATAGCGCCGTTCCTCTTCCGGAAAGATCGACCGGTCAACGGTATCCTTTATCTTGTCGTAACACCTGACAAGGTCTGACGTACTTTCCTCTATCGCGGTAAGGAATTCTTCCGGTCTGATCTTTCCCTTTTCCACCTCTTTTAATTTCTGTTCCCACTCTGCCGTGAGCGATGCGGACGCGACCGCTTCCGGTGCCACCGTGATCAGGGCAATCCCTTTCCTTGTCGGGAGAAGCGCTTTCGTTTTGTTTTCGCCGGACCGGGTAAGGTAGCCGACCTTCACCAGTTTTTCCAGAATTCCCGCTCTGGTGGCCGGCGTGCCGAGTCCTTTCCGTTCCGCATCATTTGGCATATCTTTTGCACCTGCATTTTCCATTGCATTAAGGAGCGTATCTTCAGTAAAGTGTTTTGGTGGAGTTGTTTTCCCTTCCTTTTCCGATGCCTTACAGGACATTTCCTGACCTTCCGCAAGCGCCGGCAGTCCGGTTCCCGCATCAGCCTCTTTCTCCGAATTTCCCTCTCTGCTTCCGGTAAAATCCCTGTATGCCTGATCGATCTTTTTCCATCCTTCGCTTACAAGAGTTTTCCCTCTGGCAGTAAACTCATGGTCCGCACAGGAAAGTTTTACCGCTGTTTCCTCATATTCATACGGTTCCCCGACCGAAATCAGGAGCCGGGCGGAAATAAGGTAAAGGATATCCTTCTCCGCTTTTGTAAGCCCGTTTAAGTCCGATGCCGGCATAGATGCCGTAGGGATGAGGGCCGTATGATCGGATACCTTGCTGCTGTCCGTCACCTGCTTTGCATAGACAGGGATTTGCAGATCCTTTGCAAACGACAGGGCTGGCATTAATTTCTTTACAGCTTCCGGAAGTCCCTTTTCCATGTCGTCCGTCAGGTACCGGCTGTCCGTTCTGGGATAAGTGACCAGCTTTTTCTCATACAGCAACTGCGTGTAATCCAGCGTTTCCTTTGCGGTATACCCGAAGATCCGGTTTGCATCCCGCTGAAGGGATGTCAGATCAAAGAGCTTCGGCGGCTGCTCGGATTTCTTCTTCTTTTCGACGCTCTCTATTACCACATTCTTTCCCGTGCAGGCGCTTAACAGAATGTCCGCTTCGATCTTGTCTTTAATCCGTTCGCTCACAGCCGTAAAACTCCCGCAGTCGATCTCCACCGCGTAGAAAAGTTCCGGTTTGAATGTTTCAATATCCGTTTCCCGGTTCACGACCATTGCAAGCGTCGGCGTCTGCACCCTGCCGATGTTTAATGGCTGACGGTACAGCACGGAGAAGAGCCGTGAAGCATTGATCCCGACGATCCAGTCTGCCTTGGAACGCGACAGTGCAGCCTGATACAGATCATCATAGGAAGCATTGTTCTTCAAGTGTTCAAAACCTTCCCGGATAGCGCCTTCCTCCATGCTGTTGATCCAGAGGCGTTTGACCGGCTTATTACACCCGCACCGGTCATAGACAAGCTGAAAGATCAGCTGCCCTTCCCTTCCGGCATCGGTCGCACAGATTATAAGCTCCACGTCCTTCCGGTTCATCAGGGATTTCAGGATCGAAAGCTGTTTTGTTTTATCATCCGGCACACTGTACTTCCATTTCTTCGGCATGATCGGCAGGTCCTCATAATTCCACTTCGCATACTTCGGATCATAAGCATCCGCATTTGCCAGTTCGACAAGATGACCGAAGCACCAGCTGACAAGATATTCCTTTCCTTCCAGATATCCGTCCTTCCTTTCCTTCACTCCCAGTACCGCCGCGATCGACTGTGCAACCGACGGTTTTTCAGCAATAACCAGTTTCATTTCTGTTTCCTCCTTTTGTTTTTTTGCAATAAAAAAGCACCACCCTTTCGAGTGATGCAAATATAATTATTCAATTAGAGATATCTTAGCTGAGCCATAATTAAAAAAGCTTACATATTATCAATTAATCCTTTTGAAGGTACCGAAGCTTTTTTAAATGCATTTCGTATTGAGCGTGCTTGTATTTCTCCTTGCTCGGCTATTTTCTCAATCAGTTCTTTACTATTATTAATTTTTAATGTTGAAATTCTGATTTTTATGGCAGTTCCATGAAACGATGTATCGCCAAAATATTCTTTTATATCTCTGTTAAAGAGAAGATATTTATTTCCTGAAGCTAAACAAAATGAGCCGTCCAAATATTTGCAAATTTCCGTTACCATATATAACCCAAAGCCAGAATTACTCCATGTATCATCACTGCTATTAGCCTTATCCGGATTAAATGTCTGCGATATTCCCGCTTTTATAGAATATTTAATTGCATCTTCATCACTATCTATATACTTCCTGTGTATCAAATTATTCCTTAAACTTTCTTTAATTCCAATTCCTTCATCCACAATTGAAATTTCTGCTTCATTTTTACCATTACCCCAGTATTGTCCACATACCCAAGCTTTTGAACATTTTGCATGTTCCGGGATGTTTCTAAGAATTTCTCTTAATAGATATGCAAGTAATTTATCCATTTCTATATTGTCACGTCCAAGAATTTTCGCTAATTTGTATGATTCATTTTCAATAGCATCTCCCATTGCATAATGATTACTATCATGATTCTCATCTTCATATATTTGGCGTAAATCTAATTCTGTAATAGGTATATAATTGCCACTTCCAGGAGCCTCACCTGGCTCTTTACCAATTCCTATCATCTTTGAAATTGCCTTAAAAAATCCCATCTGTGCTGCATAGGACGCACCATTTCCTTTATTATTATTATCAAAATAAAATTGAATATTTTTATATTTCTCTCTTACCTGCTTAATTGTGGCTATAGTTAATAACATGCCAAATGGACTTACCCAATCCATATCAGCATGAAATATGCATGGTTCAGTAATTTGCATATTATTCATCTCTTTTGCAAAATTCAGAGCATTTGCAGTACGAAGATCCGGAATATTTACATCCATATAGGATTCTCCCATTAATATATATCTAAAAAAAACTTCTATAATTTTTCTCACAATCAAGCATACACTACTGTTTATTTATATATCCTGCAACCTTAAAGATCATTATTATTAGTCTACCTAAACTATTATAGTAACCAGCTTTCAATAATAAAATTTAGTTGATCTTCCAATAGCCTTTTCTGTCAGAACCGATACGCTTAATTTTTCCAGTATCTTTTAATTCTTTCAATGCCCGCTGAATTTGTCTTCTGCTGACTGATAATAACTCTGACAGTTTTGTTGATGTAATATCCGGTGAAGTTCCAAGTAATTGTAGTACTTTATCTGTGACATTTTCTGTGACATTATCTGTGACATTTTCTGTGACATGGCGCTGTAAATCTTCTCCAAACGGAAATACAACCTTCAGAAAATGCCCTGAAATCCTGAAAATATCCCGTTTATAGACCCGAAGGATACGGCTCATGCCGGACCCCAGCTGTTCCACCAGCCCCAGGTCCTTAAACACCCGCATCAGGCCGCGGTTCCTCGGCATGCTGCAGCAGGCAAAAAAGTCTTCCTTGCTGAGTCCCTGCACCAGCCCGCCATAAGAAGTAACCTCTATTCTGTCGCTGAAAATCTCAAAGACCGGAGATGCCTCCCGTGTATAATCGTTATGCACGAAAGCATTCAGAACTGCCTCCCTGAGTGCTACGGAATCCACCAGTTTCTTTTCGATCCTGACCTTGCTGGTGATCTTTGTTCTGGTAGAATTCTCCACTTCCATCTTGTCCAGCACCTTATTGGCTGCCGTAATGATGGAACAGTATCCGTATTCTTCATTCTCGATCAGATCCACCTTATCGGTGCCGGAATACTTTGCTACCTGAATAGAAACACCGTTTTCATCCGAAAGAAGATATGCCAGATAATTATACTTTCCTTCGGAAGTCAGAAGTTCCAGCGTACTTGCAAACTGATCGTTTAATGCAAGACCGTGCTCCTGATAATAGATCTTAAGCTGGGCAAATTTCAGATCCTGACGGGGCGAAGGAATGCTTCTCAGCGTAACATGCGCCCGTTTTGAATAAAGCTCATCGATCATCGTCGTGGTCATCGGCTGAGTGGATGTCCCCACACGGATATAACATCCGTTCGGCGACATACCTTTTCTGCTGATATAATATGGTTTTTCCGCTCCGCTGGATACAATGACCTTAATGACAGATTCCCCTTTTATTTCTTCCGTCACAACATCAAAGAGCCCCAGTGTCGAAGGAAGAATATTATTCTTGATGCGGTCTGCTATTTTAAGTTCGGTCCCGTCAATATCGCTATTTCTGACAGGTTTCCCGTCATCATCAATGCCGATATACAGAATACCGCCCTCACGGCTGTTAAGGAAGGCAACAATCTCCTTCTCCATCTTGTCGTTCAATATGGACTTGAATTCCATCCTGTTGCTTTCCTTCATGCCGCTTCTTCCTCCGCATTCATATTTTATCAGTATAACACAGCAAAAATGCCGCTTCAATCACTGCCTGTCTGGTCCGTATGTTTGTTATCCTCCGGTTCCGGCAGGTCATCCGCTTCGTCTTTCTCCGGAGTATCTTCGATCTCCATGTCATCGTCGCCTTCGTCGGTAAAGGCATCCTTCCTCGGTTTCAGGATCTTGAAGTAATAGCTGAGACTTCCGACACCCAGGGCAATGATCACGATAAAGACAAGCATCCCTTTATTGCTTTTTCCGGTCCCCGTATTGCTGCTTTTTGTTGTATCCGTCTTCTGGTCATCTGCCGGTTTTGTTTCCGCTGCGGAAGGGGTTGCCTTCTGGCTGTCTCCTGCTGATGCTGCCGTAGCGTTCCCGACATCCTGTTTAACTTTTGCTGCGAGATCTATGAGATCCTTTTCTTTTGCCGCATCGAGGAAATAGACATTCTTCGTGCTCTTTGACTTGTCGATGATGAGGTAAAAGACATTTCCTGCCGGTGTCGTTACCGTATAAAATTCCTTTCCGTCCTTCTCCGTGGAAGTGCTGGTAAGCGTCCCGGTTCCGTCTGTAGGAAAAGCATTGGTGATCTGATCATTGGAAGCATCCGTTGTCGTTACTGTCTGCGCTGCGCCCGTTTCCGCCGCCGTGGTTTCTGCTGTTGTCTCCGCTGTTGTTTCAGCCGGTGTTTCAGCCGGATCATCCGCATGTGCATATGCGATCACGGGAAACATGACCATAAAAAATGCGGCGGACAATGCCGCCGCAGTAATCCGTGCTTTCATCTTATTCATCTTTCGTTTCCTCCTTCTTTTCGGGCTGTTCCGCCCTGACCGGTGCCGGCATCCTGCCGGTCCCTATGAATTCCTTTAACTGTTCCGGGGTGATGTTCAGGGAATGGACCATATCCACGATCTGCGTGTTCTCCGCTTCCTGTTTCTTCTTCACCAGTTCTTCGTACCTTGCGCTCCATTTCTCCGCATTGACCTTTGCCCTTTCGATATTCCTGTCAAAGCGCGTAAGGTCCGTCCTCCAGTTTTTTCCTGCCATTTATGTCTCTCCTCCTTTAATTTAACCGCCCGAAGGCGTAAAAGTGATTCTGAAAGTATGTTGAATCGATGCTGCTGTACTTGATCGGGTTCCCGCAGTGGATCATCATGTTGTTCCCGACATAGATCCCGACGTGCGTGACCGGCGTTCCGCTGTTGTAGGTCCCGGTGAAAAAGACAAGGTCCCCCGGTTCCGCCTGATCCCCCGGCACTCTGGTACACTGGTTATAAATTTCCTGTGCCGTACACCTCGGCAGATCATGCACGCCGCTGTGCGTATAAACCCAGCAGACAAATCCGCTGCAGTCAAAACTCGTACTCGGACTGGACCCTCCCCATACATACGGATAGCCAAGATATTTCTCCGCTTCCGCATGAAGTGCTGCAAACGAAGGATCGGATAATGCGGCTGCCGGCACTTCATAGCTTCCTTCCGCCGGGTCCGTCTCCTTTTTGGAATAGATATCATCCCAGAGATACGGCTTGTTCCCGTACACCTGAAGCGTCGTATCATAGACCTGCTTCTGGTCATCGGTAAGGCGGGATGTCGTACTCACGGGAAGCGTCTTGTTTGAAAGTGTCGTGTAGAGGATGTAATAGTCATACGGGACCTGCTCCGTCCATGTATCGGTGTAAGTGTGTCCGTTATCGGTGTAGCTGCTGGAATGGGTTTCTGTCCTGTACCGTGTTTCCACCACTTCTTTGTATTCCACCGTGTACTGCTCATGAAACAGGGAATCCAGTTCATCCTTCACCTGATCCAGCGTATACGCCTCATACTTTGCCGTAAGGTACGATGTCAGCTCGTAGGGATTGTGTCCGATGTCCGCAAGGTCATACCGGTATTCGTCATAGCCGGGATGCGAATCGGGCACGGAGTTCACTTCGTTCCGCAAATCCGTTTCCATCTGCGTGTAATAATCATCCGCCGCATGGATATCCGCATCTTCCGAAACGTAGGAAGTTGCGACCACGGTATTCATGCCCCCGGAGAAGACGGACGATGCTCCCGTCCCGCAGGTCGTAAACATTCCGATCACTAGGGCCATAACCCCGGCGATCAGAAAATACTGCTTATGGTCCTCTGCAAAATCACCGATCCTGTCTGTCAGATTTTTACCTGTTTTCTTTGCCGCCCCGGCAGAGCCGGCGGAACCTGCTGCCGATGCAGCCGTGCCGGCCCCTTCTGCCGCTTCTGCGGCCTTTCTGGCCTTTTCCCGGGCCTCTGCCTGATAATCCTTGCGGATCTTCCTTTTCTGGCTGAAGCGGTCAAAAAAGCCCTGTTTTTCGTCCCCGGACGATACAGCCTTTTCCGCTTCCGCAGAGCGGTCCTGCCTCCTGTGCCGGGCAGCAAAGCGGTTAACCGACCGCGCTGTCTTTTCTGCCGCAAAAGTACCCTGATTGACGGCCTGTGCGCCTGTGTTGTCCTTCTCCGCTTCCTTTGCCTTTTCATGGAAAATGGCACTGCCGGCGCTTCCCATGGCTGCGCCTATTCCCTTTACGGGACCGGATACAGGAGCGCTCTTCACGCCCTGCGGTTTGACTGCTTTCTCAAATTTCAGTTTCTCTGCGTTCCTGACTTTTTTTTCGTCCTTACACCGTTCAAAATGTCCTGCCTTCTCCTGCAGGACGGAAGGTCCGCTTTCCGGCCTGATCCGACCGGCATCTGCTCCGGTCGGTTTTATATTCTCCGCTCCTTTCCCGGCCTTTTCATATCCCTTCCGCACCATTTCTGTTTTGATCTTCTGTTTCTGCAGTGCCGATTCAAACCGGTTCTCCCCTTCCTTCGGAAGGGAACTCTCTTCTTCAAACCGGAGCTTGCTGTCATGAAGGTTTCCCTGCATCCTGCATCGCCTCCACTTCTTCCGGCTTCGTCGTCATCACGGCATACATCTCCGTATTCTTCGGGAAATGATCCACGAACGGGATGATCGTGTTGCCGTAAAAGAGAAGCCCCTCTCCTGCATTGGAATGCGTCACATAGGAAAGCTGCGTCTCCGAGATCCCGAGCTGCTTCGCAAGGATCTGCCTGTCGCCTCCCGCCTGCGAAAGCATGTAGATGAAGTCGCTGTTTTCAAAGATGTTCTCGATCTCCCGGCTTGCCAAAAGGTCCTTCACGTTCTGCGTAAGGCCTGTCGGAATGCCGCCCCATTTCCGAAACCGCTTCCAGATCTCCACGGAATAGGCCGCCGTCTGCTCATCCTTTAAGAGCAGGTGAAATTCATCGACGTAATACCATGTGGTCCTGTGTGCTTCCCGGTTCATCGTGACCCTGTTCCAGACCTGATCCTGTAAGATCAGCATGGCGATCTTCTTAAGGCCTTTGCCGAGTTCCTTGATGTCGTAGCACACAAGCCTGTTCTGAAGATCCACGTTCGTCCGGTGATTGAATACGTTCAAGGATCCCGTCACATAGATCTCCAGCGCAACGGCAAGTCGCTTCGCTTCCGGTTCATCCTGCGCTTTTAAGAGATCGTAAAGATCCCCGAGGACAGGCATGTTTTCGGGAAGCGGGTTCTCCATGTATTTCCGGTACACCTGCCTCGTGCAGCGGTCGATGATGGTCTTCTCCACCGGCTGCATGCCGTCCTTGCTGGCAACGATCAGTTCACAGAGCGAAATGATGAAGTCGGATTTCAGCGTCAGCGGATCTTCGTCATCCGCATAATCCGCATTGATATCCATCGGGTTCACATACTGCGTACTGACAGGCGAGAACTTCACCACCTGCCCGCCGAGGCGCTTCACCAGCGGCCAGTATTCCCCTTCCGGATCGGTTATGATGATGTAGTCGTCCGTCATGATGAAGGTATTTAAGATCTCCCTCTTTGCGGAAAACGATTTGCCGGAACCGGGTACGCCGAGGAAAAGCCCGTTCGGGTTCTTAAGGAACCGCCTGTCCGCCATGATCATGTTGTTGGAGAGGGCGTTGATCCCGTAGTACGAGGACTTTCCGCCCATAAAGAGTTCTTCGGTCGTAAACGGGATAAAGATCGCGGTGCTGCTGGTCGTCAGCGCTCTCTGGATCTCAATCTCGTTAAGGCCGAGCGGCACGCTGCTCATCAGTGCCTGCTCCTGCTGGTAATCCAGCCGTTTCAGTTCACAGGTATACTTCTGGGCGATGCCGGATGCCTGAAAGATGTTGTTGTCCAGCTGCTGCTTTGTCGGCGCAAGGTTCACGATCAGGACAGTCGCAAGGAACATCCTCTCGTTGTGGCTCTGCAGGTCGTTTAAAAGCGCCTGCGCCTCCTTTGCATAGGTCACAAGATCCGGCGGCAGAACGTCCATGTCGTAGCCGGAGCGGACCGCCTTCTTCTGTTCCTCGATCTTTGTTTTCTCAATATCGGTGAGCTTCCGCTTGATCGCCTTGATCGCTTCCGTCTGGTCAAGCGCCCGCAGGTGGATCGTTACCATCACGGAGGTATCGAGGTTCAGGAAATCCGCAAGCATACGGTCGTTTAATTCCGGTGCATTGATCTGCAAAAACGACGCCGCGCCCCAGTAATTCCCCATGCGGAAGTATTTCCCGCTCTTAAAGTCAAAGCTTGTGGGGACGACGAAATCCTTTGTGGACATCCCGTTTTCCGAAAGGTACTTCCAGGAAAAGTCAAACTTCTCCTGTCCTCCCGGATGGAATGCCCCGTGGATCTCTTTTAACCTCTCGTATCCGCCTAAGGCTTCCGACCTTACGCTCATCCTGCGGAAGTTCCCCTTGATATCCGTTTCTATTCTTTCCATCCTTGCCCGTGCGGAACACGGGCTATCCGCTTCGATCCCGAACGTGATGAATTTCTTCTTTACGAGGCCGTTGTTCCCCTTTGCAAGCTGCCCCCGAAGCATGGTTGCGTACTCGCGGCGGATGTCGTCATACCCGTCGTCCCGGTCCGGGATTGCGATCGCCTCCTTAAAGTCTTCCCGGTTTCCGATCTGGTTTATAAAGGACAGCTGCACGGATACGGAACTGTCAAAATAGTTTAAAAAATCGCAGTAGGAGTCAAAGATCGAAGTCTTGTCCTCTTTCTGCGCCAGCTGGTAATTGATGTCCTGAAACTGGATGGTCTTCGTGTAGAGCTTTTCATTCACCTTGCACAGGCCGTCCTTGTACATACAGCGGTACGGGACGGATTTCTGCGCGGTATCGGGATACTTCTGTTTCTTCTTTTCAATATTTACTTCTTTCTCCAGCTGCTTTTTCCTGTCCCCGGCCTTACCCCTTCGGAACAGGTTTCCGAACAGCCTTTGAAACAGCGGTTCTTTCTTTGCGTTTCGGTTCAAGTGCCTCAGCCTCCTTTTCTAATTTTGCCTGCTTTTCCAGAGCGGCATAACTGTTGTCTGTCTTATACGGCCTCACTTTCGGGGCAAGAAACTTAACCCTTATGATGCGGAATAAGACCTTTTCCAGCGGCTGCCCGTCCTTCTCATACATCCCGAAAAGAAACCACGGGATCATGAGGACGATCATCAGCATCGCTGATACGTCTGTCCCAAGCATCTTCCTTGTGAAGATGTAAAACGGGACCCCGGTAAAAGCAGCTCCCGTAAAGCAGATGAGCTGCCTCTTTGTCAGGCCGAACGCGATCTTATTCTTTACATGGGACAGGTCTTTCGGTACCGGTACAAACGGCATGAAACATTCCTCCTTCCTGAAATAAAAAAGAAGCCTTCCGGCTTCAGTGTGCGTTGAATATCGATCTTGCAAGCGAACCTGTTTTGAACAGGCTAAAACATAGGAGCAGAGTGTAGCCCGCACAGCCCCAGATCGCGCCGTGGATATCGGTGCTTGTGGAGATTGCCTGCACCAGCACCGCGTAGATGCCGACACAGATCATGATGAGGAACCCCTGAAAGCCCAGCGCGAATAAAGACCGGAGGTAATTGTGGCCCATCTGGCCCCATTCCCGGTTCGCCATTGTCGCAAGCGGGATCGGTCCCAGGGAACAGTACAGGTAGATCTCGATCATACGCCCGTAGATGATAATAAAGATGCACAGGCTCATGATCTTCATGGAAAGCGATATGATAAAGCATTCCATCGCAAGTCCCAGAAGCTCTCCGATCTCCATTCCGTTAAGCGTCGTCTCGAGGTTACTCATGGAAGATGCGATATCGATGTTTGCCGTCCCGCTGATGATGCCGGCGGAACCCTGCACGACATGCTGTGCGACATCAAAAACTGCCATGACGATATCAAAGGTGTGCGTCACGATCATGACCGCGACAAACGTCTTGAAGATCCACTTGAAAAACATGAAAGTATCGATATCGTGGTAATTGTTCTTTTCGATGATCATCTGGATCAGTTCATAGGTCATCACGAAGGTCAGGATCATCCCGGCTATCGGGATGATCACCGTTTCCGAAATGTTCTGGATCATGGAGCAGATGCTGCCGTTCCAGCCCGACGGCGTCCGCCCCACTTCTGCTGCGATTTCTCCGACCCTCGTGTTCACTTCGTTATACAGGCCCGTCAGACTGTCTGTGATACATCCGATTAAGAGCGTCTTGAGCCACTGATTGATCTGGTCGAAGATAAACCCCATGATTTACCTCCGATCACGAAAACAGGCCTGAAAGAAGCGGCACTACCGTAAGACCGATGACGATGATCCCGCCGCCGCTCATTAACTGCTTGATCCCCTGCGACTTTGCTCCCGGGTTGTCGTTGCCGTAACCTTCCATCAGGTTTACGATCCCCCATACCCCGAGGCCCGCGCCGATCGCTACGACCAGCGTGGAAAGAGTTGTGATAGCTGACTGAAAAAATGCCATAAATTTGTTCCTCCTTATGTTTTGTGGTGTTGCTGGTTAATGGTTTCTATATATAAAAAAACCGGCTGCTGGAAGCCGGTTTTGGGCAAAGAAAAAGCAGCCGCGTGAACGGCTGCTTAAAATGCTTCTATAACATTAGTACACACAAAATTTATTTTCTTTTTCCCCATACATATTTTATTGGATTGGCTTCCCCGTGTTTAAACAATCCCGTCACCGACTTATCCACATATTTCTTTCTTATATTTTCCGGTGCAATCGTTCCAACAAATTCATATCGGGATTTATCTTGCTGTTTTATATCTTCATGTTCAGTTCTTTCCATAAACGTAGAAAATGCATGAAGCCATTCTGTTACTTTGTATACTTCTATAATCATTCCATCATATACAGCAGCCACATATTTCATTTTCTGCGCCTGCTCAACATTTAAACGCCAATGACCTCTTGTCGCCTCGTATAATTGTAATGCCGTCATGTCATTGTGATACAGTTTGTTTATACGAATCAGAATAATATTTTCGTGGAAATCTTTTTCCGATAGCTCTTTCCTGTTATAACGCGCATTAAGCTGGGACACTTCGATCTTGCCATAGAAACTGGATTCATGCCCCCGTTGTGTATTTGTCAGATTGTCGATCCCAACCAGATCAATCGCTGCTGCTTCAACTTTAAAAGCCGTTTCTTCATTAAGTCCATGTGCCAGTATTTCAATAACAGGGTCTTTGCCACGGTCACGTATTTCTCTGATTTTCTTTACTTTGTCATTCTCAGAAACGTCCAGCAAGTGCTGGAAGGCTCGGTTTCCTTTCCCTTTCCCGACATAAAACGGTTTATGCGTATCCGGATCTGAATACACATAAACATAGTTTTTCAGAGCCTTAATTGTAGTGGGAGAAAATTCCTTCATGGCAAAATTTACCTCTGCTTTTAAATGACATATAAATCAAAAAATACAGACACATAAATTATATCATGTCTGAGATTAATATCATCATATTGTTAACTGCTGCCTTTTCTATGATTTGATTTCATATGCCATATAGGCATCCTCTTTTTTGAATATCAGTTTATGATTCAGGTATGCTTCCACATCGAAATTATTTTTCTTATCCGCACCGGCAGTCAGTCTGTAATTTGGGTGCTTCGTAAGATCATACTTCTTCGAGAGAAACGGTCTGACGCCTCTTAACTGCAGGATGCACTTGCTGCCGTCCATCGTGGCGATCTCATCTTCCGTCATCAGGGATTTCCCTAGTTTCTGATAATTGATCCCATAGGACCTGCTCTGCCCTCTCGTGTCGCTGGTATTGTACATATCGATTGTTTCCTTCCCGAGTGCTTCTGTCAGGTCCTTTAAGGTTGTCTTCTCCCTGCCACCAAGGAAGATCACGGAATCCATGTTGCCGATGATCGTGTCCGCATTGTCCTTATAGAGTGCTTTCAGCTGACTCTGCGCCTGAAGGAAAAGGCACATGGAAATTTCACGGGAACGGACAACCGCGCACAGCTTTTCAAGCTGCGGAACCTGCCCGGTATTTGCTGCCTCATCCCACAGGCACCTCACATGGACCGGAAGCCGCCCGCCGTAAACATCATCCGCTTTTTCGCATAACAGATTAAACATCTGGGAAAATGCCATGGCGATTAGAAAGTTGAACGTGCTGTCCGTATCGCTGATGATAAAGAACAGTGCCGTTTTCTCATCCCCGAGCGTATCCAGCGCCAGTTCATCATAAGCCATGATGTCCCGGACTTCTTTGATGTCGAACGGGGCAAGACGGGCACCGCAGGAAATCAGGATGCTCTTTGCCGTCTTCCCAGCCGCCAGTTTATATTTCTTGTACTGCCTTACGGCAAAGTGCTGCGGGTCCCGCCGTTCCAGTGCATCAAACATCAGATCCACCGGATTCTTGAATTCCTCGTCATCCTCCCGGACTTCCATGCTGTTGATCAGTTCCACCAACGTGTTCATGTTCTGTTCTTCTTCCGGTGCCTCGTAATGGATATACCCGATCAGGGCGCAGTACAAAAGTGTTTCCGCCTTGGTCCAGAACTCGTCCCCGCCCTTCTGCTCCCCTTTCGTATTGGCGATCAGGACATTCACCAGCTTCAGGACATCCTTCTCGCTGTGGATATAGGCAAAAGGATTGTAATGCATGCTCTTATGAAAATTGATCGTATTGAAAACGCGGATCTTATAGCCGCCCTTTAACAGTGCGTTCCCGCAGTCTGTCAGAACGTCTCCCTTCGGATCGGTAACTGCATAGGAACTGTGCATCTGAAGAAGATTCGGCTTCAGCCAGAAACGGGTTTTTCCGGAGCCGGATCCTCCGACGATCAGGCAGTTCTTGTTCCTGGCATAAGCCGGATTCTTAGGCCGTCCGTTCATGGTAAGGAACTCCGTCTGCGTGAGGATTACATTGTTCTTAAATACGGGATCTTCAAACGGTCTGATATCTTCTTTTGTTCCCCAGCGTGCGGAACCGTATTCCGTATCTTTCCGGTATTTCTTTGCATTCTTTGATTTCATGTAGACAGCAAGGCGAAGCGCCCCGGCACCGGATAAACCCGTTAGGAGATCCGCCGGATAAAGGCTCGGCATCAGGTTTTTTCCGATCATGGCGATGCTGTTGACGGCATCCAGCAGTTTATATGCTGCATTCACTCCGTCCGATGTCCGGTACGCCTGACCCATCCTGTCAAAGACAAGGAAAAAGATCAGATAGGGCAGGTTCGGAAGGACATATTTCCTCATCTTTTCATTCATACTGTCCTCTCCCCTCTGGTCTTATGCTTTACCTTGTCGATTACATTGGCCTTTACAATCTCCTTGAACTTCTTCAGCTGTTCCAGAATGGACGGCTTTTCTTTGCTCTGCTCTCTTTTGATTGTTCTGGCCGAAAATTCCTTGAAAGCCATTGTAAGGGCATCCGCATCCTTTGCCTTGAAAAACACCTGATATTTCGGCGGTGTGGTCGATCTGTCTTTCATGACGGCATAATCCACGCCGTATTTCCGTGCGGTCCTGTCAAAGGATCGGATATTCTGATCCGTGATCTCGATGCTGGATACGCCCTGATTCTGGCCGATCAGCTGCTTTACGGTCTGTTTTCCCTTATAGACAACATCTTTATTCTGTTTTTCCTTCCCCGGATAAACTGCCTTTCTCTGTTCAAGTACCTTTCTCATTGCCAGTGCCAATACACGGGCAGACAGTTTCGCCGACTGGATGGTCAAATGAATGGTTTTCTCTGCTACTTCTTCCTGCATAATGAATTCCTCCTCTGATAAAAAATAAGACGCCTTAAGGCGTCACCGTTGTTATAAAACATCTCTGCTGTCTTTCTTCTGTTTAACTGCTTTTGTTTTCTCTGCGGCATCTTTATCTTTCGGTTCCCTGTCCGGAACCATGAAAGACCGGATTTCGTTTCCCATCCGCATGAACACTTCCGGGCAATGAAAAAACTTCTCGTACTTCTGCATCATCTCAGGGGAAAGAGATCCGAAACTGTCATCCGTAAGCCCGCAGATGAAAAATGTGCCGGAAAGGACATCGTATATCTTTCCGCTTTCATCCCTGAGAGCGCGGTTTAACGGCATGCCGTTAATCTTTCCTTCCTCATTGCAGACAATCGCCACCGGATCATCAAAAGGATAAACTGCTTCGATCATTCCGCCGACAATTTCCTGCTCCGCTTCCAGCGTATCGCTGATCACCGCCGGCACCGGATTCTTCTCCGGTTCAACAATCAGAACATTAATCTTCTTTACTTCTTCCTGTGTTTTCTCCATAACAGATTCCTCCTTTGTTTTTGAACAATAAAAAAACCGTTCTCCTTATGGAAAACGGTTAAAGCTGATAAATTAGATGGTTCTGTTAAACGGTATTTCGCGCTTTCAGGTGAAGTCCTATCATGATCAGAATTCCGATGCCCCAGACGACATATGTCCAGGTCATATCACCGAATGTCCATGCGTAAGCGCAAAAAGCGAAAATAAATGCCCATAAAACAGAAAGTGCAATGCCTATGATCCAGAAACCTGCTTCCGTATTCTGCAGCCAGAATAAAAGAAAGAAAACAGCCAGTCCTGCTAAAAATGCCAGTGCCGGATGAAAGCCCAAAAATTTATTGCAGCAAATCCCGGAAATCATTGCAAGGAAAATACTGTCGAACAGAATGATATGCCCGACAAACAGGCTTATGATCAGCATGATCAATCCGATCACAATACTGATTGCAAACAGAAAACCATAAGCAAAAACTACCCCCATTGTTTACCTTTCCTTTCTGATAAATCAATTATATAAATACTGTGTATCTTCATACAAGCACTGGCTTAACATTTAAGCATCGAGCGATTCCGATTCTTGCATTCGGAAAGTTCTGGTCTGACAAACCTCTTTCTGCATTTTGGAGCATAGCTTCATCACCAACAAAAACAATATCAAGATCGTGTTTTGCTCTTGATGACCCAACATAAAATAACCTCTTATTTTCAGCATCAGCAAAAGTATTTTCATCAACGTCAATAATTATAATTGCATCCGATTCCAATCCTTTGAATTTTCTAGCTGAAGTGAGCAAAACGCCTCTCCCATCTCTTTCAGTACGTATTAGGTGATTTCCAATTTTATCAACATCCGTAAGAATGGAATTACCCTCCGTTTTCAAAGTAAGAATGCAAATCTGGTCATATGAATAATTTGCAGCCCTATATTTATCAATTGTCTTGCTGATGACTTTCAGAGCTTCCTTCTTCTCTTTGCATATATAGAAACTTGGCATATCTCCAATAACGGACCTACTTTTGACTTTAGGCTCAATATCAACCGGCTTTCCTGATGTATCAGCAATTTGGTAGGTATTCCTGCAATTAATATTCAAAACAAGACGACACTCCGCATTTAGCAGCCATTTCGGGAACTCTTTGCCTTGAACAAACTGCTTTTTGTCATAAAAAATGTAGAATGAACCTTCCTGTAAATAAGCAATATCATATAACTTACTGATGGCATCATCATCAAAATCTTGTCCCTCATCGACAACAATGTGTTTATAAGTCCAGTTGTAATTATCAAAATGTGATAGAAAATATGAGATGTCATCCTTTTCTACAGATAAAGCTTTCATGGCTGAACACGCAAGCTGAGGCAAATTGTAAAAATCAATATTATCGTAATTTTCAGGAGCCTCGTTTTTTAATTTCTGAAGATATTCCTTTAAGTATCGGTTAAAACAAAGAAACAACACCTTATTTTCCTTCGCCAACTCCTTTGCTTTTTCAACTGCAAGCATGGTTTTTCCAGTCCCGGCAGCTCCCTGAATAGCCGCAACCCTTTGTTCTTTAAGATAGTCCAACAGGTAATTCTGTTCTCTTGTAAGCCGAACAAAAGCTTCATTTCTTTCTTCGCGTTTCGACTTCAAGCTTGGAATTGCGCTAAAGAAAGGAGCAAAACCATCTATTAACTTTTTGCAGGAAATAGCACTTAACCGAGTATGAGTTCTACCACCGTAAAAGTCATAGATATTCATAATGAATTTTTCCGGATTGTCGAGAGCATTTTCATATAGCACAATGCTTTCTTGATATTCCATCGGTAGCTCTCCAACAAAATCTCTTGAAGTGATAGATGGAAACCATACAGCCGGTTCCACTAAGCAATATTCCGTCTGATGTGTTTCTTCTAACAACTCTGTGACCAAATCTTTAAATTTATAACGAATTTCTCGATCTGCCTGTTCGAGTGGACCTCTTTTCATACTATGTTTTTCGCCATTATCTGTACGAATATAGCTCCATCTACCATTGGAACACTCAATACCACCCGATTTCACTTCAAGCACAAGAATCCCATACTCTGGATGAAATATAGTAAAATCACATTCTCCCCATATAACAGTTCTTTTTTCATTATAGCTGTTCCACCTGACAGAATGAAAAACTATAAAGTCCTCCGACAAATGAGATTTAAGCGTTTCAAATACTTGTCTTTCGCCAAAGCTCCCATGATCATCTTCAAGCGTATTTGGTATCATTTTTGCCATAGAATGTTTCTCCCGTTAAAATAGTTTAGCAAACGAGTCAACTTTGATCTCGCTAACCTTTAGAGCTGTCCAACCGGGCACTTCAAGTTTTTCCTTATCATCTTCGAATATCATTATTTTTCTGTCTTTCCAACGGAGTAGAATTTCTGATTTATAATCTGTTCCACGTATTTTGAATTTACAATAAGCATCCGAAGGAAATGGGATATGGTAATAATCAAAATCTTCGAAATATTCTTGGCAATTATCTGGAAGCATATTTTGTGTGAATTCATTCCAGTTGTTATATGCAAAAGGGTATAGGTATTCAAAGCAAATGAGATCATCAGTTACTGTATCTGTGGGAGTATCTTCTCCTCTTTCTTCAAAACTATCATCCGGAATAACTATTGCGTTTCCATTAAATTTTTCAAGAAACTTGTAAGCCTCTATACGGGTCAAAATATCATGCACGGCCTGATTGTAATAATTGCGCAAACAGTTATAACAAGATGGATTACAATTGCAATTCTTTGTAATAGAAATTGCTTTACTGACAATTTTTTGGAAAATACCACAATCATCTGTTACAAGTCTTCTGACATGCCCAGCTCCGCCTGCAACAGCATCGTATAGGATGATTGCGTATACCATACTGTTTTCATACCTGACCTTATGGAGGCAGCCTTTAATATCTGTTCTTTCAATATCCAATTCATCTGACATGCCCTCCAATAAAGCATACATTACCGACAGCATAGTAGCTCGATTCTTTGCCTTTGAAGTACCAAATATAACTTGAACGACATCCGTTTTGAAAGCGTGACATAATTCACGTTTCCACAATTTACCATTGCATTCCTTCCCCCATGGACTGATATGCTTTTTTTCAAAGCTCTTTGCGTATGAATTGAAATCTTTCTCATTTTTGCCGGAAACAGAGCTGATTGAATAACCACATTTTTCACACACAAAGAAATTATCCTTACACACCACCATTAGTGAATCATTTGTTGATGTCTCCATTTGAATCTTCAGTTTGTCGTCAATAAGAAAGGTTTTCTTAGTCATAACTTGTCGTTGCGGATCACCAATATAATAATCCTCACTCTTGAATGAACGATCAGGCTTTCTAAGTGGAACTTCTGTTGCCTTCGATTCAGCAATAAATCCTTTTCGCGGCTCAATAGCCTTCCTCCAGCATGCCTTCTCAATAATAGATTGACATGAAATGCATTTTTCACCATCTTTTGATGGTTCTGTCCTGCGGTAGTTCCAAGTCTTGCAGGACTTGTTTTTGCATTCTGCTATATATACTTCCTCCCAGTCTTGTCCTGTGGTCTGCGGAAGCTTTCTGATATATCTACTGGTATATAATTTTCCATCAGCAACAACCTGAGCGTCTGGAGCATATTCCGCTATGGCTAATTGAAGATCTCGTACCATCTGAAGCTTTTCCTCGCTGGTGGTATTCATCCCTTGATAAAGTTCCACAGTATCAACCGGAAAACCGTATTTGGGCAGAACATTATTTCTTACTAAAAATTCAATAAGTTCATTGCATCCATGCTTATCTTCAGGATTCCTACGATAATCCTCTAACTGTCTTTCGCACCTTGCCGCGGCTTGAATATCATCCTTTCTCTTTAATCTGGTGTATTCTCTAGTATACCATTCCACAGTATTTCTAAAATCTTCAACAGCAACTTTTAGTACGCCATCATTGCCAATGATCTTATCAAGCCAAGACCAATCTGTTATGCCCATTACAGCGTGAAGATCTGCCGGTATAGACTTTGAAAGGATTTCACGAAGTTCTTCGGGTTTACTGTTTAAATATGCTGTCAGCTTTTCATAACCATCATTATTCAACAGTTCATTGGCATTGTTCATATTGTATACTTCTTCATAATGGCTGAAAAAATTACTGAGTGCCACTGCAAATATATGGCGAAGCACAACTTTTTCATTTGAAATAGAAAACAATGGTACTCCGATTTTACCGGAAATCATGCGCTCCGGTTTATCAAAATATGTAAAGTCATGCGAGCCAAGTTTTGCATAGGTAAGCGCATAAGCAGCTGAATGAATACTTCGTCCGGCACGCCCTGCACGTTGAGCATAATTCGCAGGGGATGGAGGCATATTCCGCAAATAGACCGTTTCAAGATCACCTACATCAACGCCCAATTCAAACGTTGTTGAACAACTGAGAGCGTTTAATTCCTTGTTAATGAACATCTCCTGGTATTTTTGCTGTTCGGCCCTACCAAGCTGTGCAGTATGTTCTTTTATGTGAAGTGGCTGCATCTGTTCTGAAGAATAAAGTCTTGCAAAATGATTATTCTTGAAAAGCTCCTCATGAGAAATTTTTCGTAATTTGCCACCACATTTAACGGAAATACACTTGCCCTGGCAGTTAGTCATTGTTGTCTTTCCGCATTTTTCGCATATATAAAACGGAAGGTTTTCTGATCCGGCTCTAATCACAAATCTATTTGTAGATATATAATATTCAGCCCCATTATCCGGTGTCATTGAAAATTCACTTTTTACAAGAACCGCGTCCCAAAAATCAGAGAGAATATTGACAGCTTGTTCCTCACCAATGCCAAGTACATCCATTGTTCTTATAACACGACCATTATTATAATTTAAACCATTGGCTCTCTGTCTTGGAATCCATCCATTCAAGTAATTCTTTTTTTGTTCTGTGTCAGATTGCTTGCATTTTATGAACCGTCTCCGATACGCAGTGTAATAAATATATTCACGTTCATCATTGGTAAGACTTACACCTTCGCCTTCAAGTGCTCCATTATAAACAATATCCATTACAAGTAAATTAAATAAAGCAGTTACATCTTCTATCTTTCTTTTGTATTTTACTGCAACCATCTCCATCAATCGGGGAATATTTCCTTTGTAGGTAAAGTCTATTATCCCCATTGATACAAGGCTTGTACTCCGACGTGCACCTACCATTTCATTCAGGACTGCAATCCATGCCTGCTTCCGGCTCGTTGCCGTCAAATTTTCCGAACCGGTATCTCCCGGCTCCGCGAATGTTCTGTTTGTATCAAAATAAGAAGTCAGCTCATTAACAAGAGTCGAAATCTCCCAAGGATTCCGGTTAATACTATCTCGGTTCATCTCAATTATGTGCCAGATTCCTCTTCTGCGAAGAAATTCCTGATAAAAAGACGTCATATAACATGCAAAAAATGCAGCCTCACTGCGGCTATCAGAAAAGGACAGAAACTGACGTTTTTTCTTAATTGTTTCAATAACTGACACTGCTTCATTTGACATAGCTGTAGAAAACAATCCATCAGAAGAACCTATGTTTTCAGCTTTTCTTTTTAGTACAGGTTCTCTCTCTGGTAACTGTTCGAAAAGTTCAGTACCCAAGACTGCTGTAGCAGCATCGTATCCTATATAAAACATTTTCATATATCCCGTATTACAGCAGGGGCAACGATATTCACTCCTTGTTCCTTTAATTTCAGCCCTACGTATTCGGACAAGATTTTCAGAACTGCAATTACAATCAAATTCAGCCTTCTGACTTTCGTGTAGGATTCTGCCACATTTAGAGCAAATCAGATAATCGTTTTTACCAAATTCTTCACCTGTTTCTTCCTCTTCGTCTTCCGGTTCATCCCAACGCTCATTCTGCTCCCTGAGAAGATAAACTTCTTTTTCTTTATCCCAGGCATTATTCGCAAATTCAAAGAATCCGTGAACAGTCTTTCCAACAATCCCAACACGACCACAATCATCACAAACAGAAGCCTCAAAAGTTCTGAATTTTCCATCAGGAGTATATTTGGAACGATTCAGAAAGATATTTTTTCTCTTGCCAATTGAAATATATGCTCCCTCTAAAGCACGAATAAACATATGGTATCTGGCTTTAACCAATGCCGTCTTATTCTTTTCGGCTCTTGAAGCTACATTAATCAGATTGACAATATCATCTTCTTCAACTTCCTTATAATTACAGATGAGATGAGTAATTTCCTTAACTGTCATTGGCCTTGTGGCGCACTCTCTCAACTCCTTATAAAGCGTCGATGAAATACACAAGTCATAGATAATCTCTGCATCCGCTTCACTAGAATCATAGGCAACATTAAACTTATCAAGGATTTCGTTTAACGCCGCATCAGGATTCGCAAGTTCTGCAAAAAGCTGTACCGGATAATCTATTAATGTATTCGCAAATTCTGGTATTACTGTCTTAGATCGTATAATGTCGTCTTCTTGGAATTCAGCATCACATAACGTTTTAGCAAAAGAAATAATATCTTTATCCGCATCCTTACCTCCAAGAGTAGCACTGGTAAGTATGTGCCTGACTCTTGGAGAATTACTAATTCTTGCCTTTAGTCTTCTCAAGAGCATAGATGTTTCCATTCCTGTTGCGCCTCTGTATATATGAGCCTCATCAAGGACAAGAAATTTAAGTTTTGCACCGGAAAAAACTTTATCATCCTTTGGCCTTAGCATCATATATTCAAGCATTGCATAGTTCGTCACCAAAATATGTGGCGGCCTTTTTTGCATTGTATTTCTGGAAATCACTTCATTTGGAAGTGGTTGAAGGGAATGTCCGCTGGAATCCTTGAATATTCTTCCATATTCTGCTATTCCTGCCTTGTCTTCCTGCGCGGTGCTGCTGTTGTAAACGCCAAAAGTAATATCAGGATAATTTTTCAAGATGAGACGAAGTCTCTTCATCTGATCATTTGCCAGTGCATTCATAGGATATATTAAAATGGCTCTAACTCCACTATCTAGCGTTCTATTTTCTTTTTCCCTTAGCAAATAATTAATAATAGGTAAAATAAAGCATTCTGTTTTACCCGAGCCTGTTCCTGTTGTCACCACAATGTTATGATCCTGGTTTATCTTACGAATAGCTTTTTCCTGATGAAGGTAAAGCTTACGCGTTAACTTAATTTCCTTCTCCCCTTCATTTGCACCGCTTTCAAGATCTCGAAACAGCGGGGAAAGCTCTCCTTCGTTTATAAGCGTCTCTATATTTTCGCCAGTTTCAAACGAATCACTGATATCAAGATAAGGTCCCTTTGCTATTATATTTTTCTTATTAAGTTCTTCTATAAACTGCTTTGCATAATCACGATCAGCTATATGAAAACTCGTAGACACATAACTGATAAATTCATCTTTTATACTTTTTGAAGCTTCAATAGGATTGAACATTATTGCGTCCTGACCTTTCTATATGTATACAGATCTGCAAGGTAATACATATTTTCATTGTGGGGTGTAGGTTCCCTATCTGTAATGGCGTAACTATTTTCCATTGTAAATTTGTTGAAGTATCTGTAATAATAGATTCCATCTCCATCTTCATCCGTTATACTAAGTGTATGTTCATTGATATAAACAATTTGTACCGGATTAATTTTATAGAGTTGATATCCTTTTTCAGGAATAATTCTTTCAGTCGAAAATTCGTGATGATTTCCACTCTGCCCCATGTAAAACATCACACCTTGATACACCGGACACTTACGATCTTCGCTACAAACCAACTTAATTCCCTTATATTCGATCTGATCGATATAAGTGTCTCTAATATCTACATTCTGAAGGATTCCTTTCTCTTCAAATGTAATTCTCGTGATCTGAATCATGCTCCTGTCAAAACGCAATGCATCCGCATCGCCAATAACCAGTGAGCCTTGAGCTAAAACAGTTTCATTATCAAGAAAAATATTCTCAGAGTTTTTAATGATTTGATAATCATATTCTCCTAGGGAAAGTTCTGGATTTCTTATAGCAATCTCATCTTCTAAATAAAGCGGATATTTTTTTAATCCTCCGTCTGTCGCTATGCGCAGTATAAAACTGTCGTTTTTATTTCCAAGAAAATCTATTCCTCGATTCCAATACAAATTATTATCGTGATAATTAAAAATTATAGGCCCCAAAAAACGCTCTATTTTTGAAATGCTTCCAATTTTATATTCACTTGCTGAGTATTTTCCTTTTAAGGAGAGATTAATCTCAGCCCAAGCGGAGATATCAGGATCAGAATAAGCATACACCCCATTTCCAATATCAAATTTACCTGGCTGTTCTTCAGTGACGTCAATATTCCCAACTTTCAGAGAAACCGAAACGCCTAAAGGATAAGATATATAAATTTTCTCATCCTGTCTAATATCTTTGATCCATAAGGTTTCCCCGATCTTCCATCTTTTTCCTGTACTATCATGAATTGTGACTCGCGGAATTTTTATTTCTACCACTCCATCATCTTTCGGAAGTGATATCAGTTCATCATTTAATCCGAATTTCTGCCTCTTGATGCCACCGATATCAACAAAAGCATTTATATAATCCGTTTCTGTAAAATAAAACTCTTTATCAAATCTTGCATTTATCCCAGAAATGAATTTAAACAAACACCTAGATATTATGCGGTTTTTCACAAAATCTACGACATGAAACTCACAAATATTTTCATTGTTAAAATCCATTGGAATGGTATAAACTACATTATTTTCTGAAGTTTCCGAGTTTATATTCCCAAACTCGATTTTTTTATTATTCATCATCACAATATATTTTCGAAAATCCCGTAATTCATGAGCGACAATAAGAAAATCTGCTTTCTTCGAAATTATATTATAGTGATGACCGTTTTTCACAAATGATAAAACTTGATTAGTAAAAGGAGCAATAACCCGGACCCCGTCTGACAATTCCTCATCTGAATCATCATATGACATAATCTGCCCATCCATTTTGACAAGGAAATCCTGTTCCAATCGAACAAAGTATGCTTTCCACCATGTGCCAGCATCTATATCCGATACTTCTGCACCTGAAAATTCAAATTTTCTTTCTATGGGAGCGAAGATGGAATAGGAGCCTTTAACGGTTTCCCTAATATCACATTCTTTCACTTTCAAAAAGCATAAACATTCTCTGTAAAGAGATTTCCCTGAATCATATATAAGTTCGTTTTCACATGAAAGAATTATTCGAATATTAAGGGTTCCATTACCTTTAAGTAAACATTTATTAATATCTATACTAAAACCATTTAATGTCTTTCCCAGCTCATTTCCATAGAAACTTAATACTCGATCTTCAATGGCATCATCTTCTACATATACTTTTATTTTTATTCGATTATAATCTGATTTTTTTAAGCGGATATCTGGAAACCTTATTACAGGAGTTGTCTCGCCTTCAAGAACGTACTGAGGACGGATTCTTGTATAATCAATGGCAACATTTCGTACAGCAAGTGGACCCCCATGATCTTCTAATCCCTGTGCACTTTTTAATTTACATTCAAACCACTGATTACACAGAATATCAATGTAAAATTCAGCTGGTTTCTCTATATGATTAATGATGTCATTTATTCTTCCAAGCATCCTAAAAATCAACTTCACGGCATAACCTGTTCGATAAATGATCAGTTTTCGAATGCCTTCTTGAAACGAGTATACTTTATCACTTATTTTAAGATTCTCATTCTCAGTTTCATCACCAGTTATTAGTTTGCCTCTTAATGCAAATACCATTTTAGGAACAATCGAATCATTTTCAATATAAGTCCATTCCATATTGGTCTTATAAAAATCAAACAGAAAATCATATAAATACATCCATGATCTTTTTGTAGCGAGTGCATGGATTACAATTGTTGATTTATACTGATATCCTGCAGCACTTGTGAAGAACCAGCGCTGATTTTTCTGCATCGCATTCAGAACACATTCACAAAGAATACCTCTAAGTTGACCTGCCTCATCTCTATATCCAAATTGTGAGGTAATATATCGCCAGAAGCCAGATTCGTCTCCTGTATCCCAATCTTTTGCATATATAATGACAGCCAGCGCTATCTGCATCTCGGTCTTTAGATCAAATTTACTAACTAAATAATTAAGGCGCTGATCAATTTGATTTTTGGCAATTGAAAGAAGCTCTTCTTCTTCCTTCTTCAAAATTAACATATTCCCTATGAGCGGACTTTCTGAATATATCCTTTCAAGCCAATCTCTTGATGAAATGTTATGATTTTTCATGTCATCTTCGATAGTATCAAGTCTCTGGGCTTCATCTTCCTGATTCAACTTTTCTTTAAAACCATATAATTCAGCTATTTCATCAATGTTATATCCGTTTTTAAAAATGAAAGAACGGAACCAATGTGTTGAGTAATTTGAAGGTATTATCAGCATGCCATTGATATAATGTTCATTCAAAAACCTGATAATCTTTTCATCATTAATAGTTAAATGTGCGTTTAAATATCCTTTCCCTGTAAGAAACGAACAGTACTCCTCGACAGTCATTCCTCTATCATTTGCATATTGTTGGAATTTAGATGCATTATTAGGTATAAAGTATTCCTTTTTTAAAATCATCTCTGTTTTCCCGGAATTTATCATATGCAATTCTTCAAATGACAGACATTCCAAACGTTTATCATGAATAATCTGTTGCAGATTTTTAGGAAGAATTTCTAGAAAGAAGCATTTAATTTCATTATCATTTACTATAATAAATGCACAGTCATCTTCTTTATTGTTTAGGAAATAAGCCTTTGTGCCATTATCTGATTCAACAAAATTTTTCCCTTCGCTTACGATTTTCAAAAAAAGTCCTATGTCTTCATCTGATAATTTTCGGTTGAGCCAGTTACCTCTATTAATCTTCTTATGCAATATTTGATTAATACGAGAACGAGTAACCCCATACCATTCTGAAAGCCACGCTGTTCTGAAATGATAATTTACCCTAAGTTTATTTACCGTTTCGATATCAATTGTCCGTTTGTGTTGCTCATCAAGCGGTCTGAGTTTATGAGAAGCGTCTTCACTATTATTAAAATAATCAGCACCTTCTTCTTTAATTGATTTAATAATTGTTAAAAGTTCATCTTTGGATTTATTACCAATACCGTGAATAGTTAATATATCATCTTTTGTCAAATGCATAATTTTTCCAATGGTATCAAATCCCTCTTTAATGAGACTATGCGAAAGCCTTTCACTAAGTTTTAAATCGTAAATAGAAATATCTTCAATTTCTTCAGGTACTACATATACATCAGTAATTTCATCTACATCAACATCTTTCTCAATATTCAAACCTTCTTTAGAAATTTTATCCAATACATCCTTAATTTCCTGATAGCTTTTTATTCCAAGATTTCTAATCTCAGGAAGTTTTTGTTGCATATAGACATTAAAAAGCTGGGTAAGTGTATTTATACCTGCCCGCCTGAGTGCATTATTAGATCTAACAGAAAGATTCAATTTTTCAATTTTTATCTCATCGCAATGTAAATCATCCATACTCAATCTATCCTTGCCAATTGATAAACATCTATTTAAAAGGATAAAACTTGATCTGTTTATTTCAATCAAATTTGTTAAACTCTTTTAATATACCATTTTCAGGCTACAGATGCCACCGTTACACCATTCCCACTGCCATATCATGTGCCACCTGTGCCGAATAATAATGCCCAATCGTCAACGGCGCATTATATAGTGCCGCCATAAGATACTGCCTGATATTACGGATATGCGTCGTATTCTCCTTTATCCCGTTCATAACCATCCGGATGTGGTCCGCATTCAGCTTTAGCAGACTGCTCTTTACAACTTCCACCGGCTTGTCGTCTCCGGCTATCCGGATCATTTTTCGGTTCGTACAGATGGTATCGACCAGCAGTTCCAGAATCTCCTTCAGCATTTCCTGTTCATTTGGATAATCCTGTTTCAAAATATCGTATTCAATCCGGTCTTTCAGATATTCCCTGTACTGTGTACGTGTGTCCGTTTCCTCTTCCCTTCCGCTTTTCACGGAAGAAGGGAAAGGATCAGTATCGTTTAAATCAGTATCTTTATGATCAGTATTGATTGCGTGTCCTTTCGACACTTCCTGAGATGTTGTTTCGACACTTCCAGACATGTCGTTTTGACACTTCTTGAAATGTCCTGTATCACCGGTCCCGGTTATGAAGTTCTTCACATACAGGAGATTCGGTTTTCCGAGCCCCTGCCTCTTTCTTTCGATCAAGCCCGCCTTTTCTTCCAGTTCCGTCAGAAGCTGCCCGGCCTTCTTGTTTCCGCAGCACAGATTTTCCATGATCTGCTCTATCGTGTAAATGATATAAATCCGCCCTTTATCATCTGTCCATCCGTTTTTGGCAGAAAGGGAGATCCGATCCAGAAGGCGCCCGTAAAGGACCTTGCTGTCCGTTGAAATATCCTTGAAGCGGCTGTCGCTGAACAGAGCCTTCGGAATCCGGTAAAACGTAAACTGTTCCGCCTGCTCTGCATAAAAATAGTCAAGTTCCATTTTCACAACCCCTTTCTTCATTTATTTTTTGGAATCAAAAAAGGCATCCAATCTGTTGAAAAAACTCACAGTTGAATGCCTTGCTTTTTGTGAATTTTGACGATTTGTAAAATCACTGTTGTGAAAAAGGCCTTTTCGAGGGCTAGACAATGAAAGGGCTAATTACACAGGTGAACATAAATGGGAAATCTTAACACTTCTTCGGGTATCCTTCATGACGATGAAAACCGCGAACAGTTTTTGCATAACCTTACCGGAAATGGTACAATCTCCGTAAGCAGTAAAGAATTGGCTCAGATAGACAGCAAAATGAAACGTGAAATCGTAGCAAAGTATCACAAAAACGCCATTACGGAGATAAAGGAGGGTAGATACAAAGGTTACTTTCAGACTTATTTCGGAATAGGTAAACGGCGGAAATTAAAACGGTTTAAGACGTTTAATGACCTTTACCGGTACATAGTGGAATATTACTCCATCGGCACATTAACGCTGAAAGCATATTTTCCACACTGGCTGAACTGGAAATGCGAAAGAAACAACAACAAAGCTCAGACCAAGGATCAGAATCAGAAAGCTTTCGAAAAATATGTCGGCAATTCCAGGCTAGGTTCCATGAAACTGACCAGAATTACGGCGGAAGATCTTGAAAACTGGTGCATTGAAACACTGGTTGCACACCCCATGACAAGCTGCAACTGGAACACCTATAAGATCGTCGTACGCGGTCCTCTGGAACTGGCGGTCCGGGAACATATCATCGAAACGAACCCCTGGGTCAATGAGCGGATTGATTACCGGCATCTCCTGAAGTCAAAGCGCCGTGCTCCCAGCAAGAACAAGATCTTTTATGATGAGGAAATCGATGATCTGATCAGGGCTTTCTCTGTCGGCTATGCCGAAAACAGGAACAGCGCAAACATTGCCTTAATGATCAACTTCGACCTCGGCTTACGAATCGGGGAACTGGCAGCATTGAAATGGTCCGATATCGACTGGCATCAGGGAAGCATTTTCATCCAGCGTCAGGAAAGCAACGGAACCGTCGAGGAATATGTAAAATCCGACAGCTCCTGCGGATACCGGGAACTTGCCTTATCCGGCAATGTCCAGTCCTTATTAAGGGAACTGCGCGCCAATACGGTCAATCCTTCGCAGTACATTTTTGTAAGCGAAGAAGGAGAACGAAGGACAACCACACAGTTTGCCGGCAGACTGGAAAATGCCGAAAAATATCTCGGCTGGCCGAAGCAGAAACGCTCCCACTGCATCCGCAGGACCGTCGCCACAAAGATGTTCTGCGAGACCAAAGATCTGGAAGCGGTAAGGCAATGGCTGGGCCATACGGACGTTGAAACAACCCTCCGCTATATCTACTCCACGATGTCTGACAAAGACATGAAAGCGTACCTTGAAAGCAGCAGCCGGATACCGAAATACCTTCCGCGTCCTGCCTCGAAAGAAAAGGAAAACAAGATCCTGATGTTCCCGAAAGCCATATAAACACTGGCGAAAACGGCATTTTGGGAAAGTGATATTCACTGATATTCAATCTCAGGAATTATTACTGAAATAAAAAACCCGGAAAGCATTGATTTTACCAGCAATTCCGGGGTACCACACAGTCGAGGTGACAGGATTCGAACCTGCGGCGTCCTGGTCCCAAACCAGGTGCCCTACCAACTGGGCCACACCTCGTTTCATTTGGCTGCGCGGGTAATTTCTCCGCGCAACCAGTTGATTATACCTTAATCCTCCAGATAATTCAACGCAAAATGCGCCTCACCTTTCCTGTCTAATTCCATGATCATGAAGGAGGGTTGCCGGCCTTCCTGCCTGGGGTAGGAAAGGCTTCCCGGGTTTAAAATGACCACGCCGTTCTCGTCTTCAAAAAACGGTCTGTGGGTATGACCGAACATGGCAATATCAAATCCTCTGGCAATGGTTTCCTGCCGCAGCATTTCCACGCCAAGAGATATGCTGTACAGATGCCCGTGTGTCAAAAGCACCTTGTATTTGCCGATCGTCATTTCCTTTTCCGTATCCAGACTGGAAAAGAAATCGTTGTTCCCCTTTACGGCAACGAACTTTGTTTTCGGATCCAGCCAGGAGCGGATCACGTCCTCGCTGCCTTCTATATCCCCGAGATGAATGAGCATATCAATGGGAGCCGTACGTTCAAGCACGGTCTTCAGATTCTTATCGTTCCGGTGTGTATCGCTTACGATCAGAATCTTCATAGGATTCCTTTCAGTTTATCTTTCATCAGACGTAATGCCTTGCCTCTGTGGCTGATCTTGTTTTTCTGCTCCGGCGTAAGTTCCGCGGATGTCTTTCCGAATTCCGGAAGGTAAAGAATGGGGTCGTAGCCGAATCCGTTCTTGCCGGCAGGCTGCTGCGCTATTTCACCTTCCATGGAAGCTTCCGTCGAAAACTTCCGTCCGTCGGGAAGAATGCAGGCGATGGCGGCCATAAAGCGTGCGCTGCGCTCTTTCCCTTTTGCGTCTTTCATGCGTTCCAGGATGATCTTCATTTTCTCGGGATACGTCGTGTCTTTCCCCAGATACCGTGCGGAATATATGCCGGGCTCTCCGTTCAGGTAATCGATCACCAGTCCGGAATCGTCCGCAAGCACTATTCCGTCCGCGGTTTTTTTTCTTACTGCTTCCGCTTTTAAAAATGCATTTTCCGCGAAGGTGGTTCCGGTCTCTTCCACGTCCTGAAACACGCCTGCTTCCTGCATGGATAAAATATCATAACCGAGATCTCCCAGAATTTCCCGGATTTCCCGCATCTTCCCCTGATTGGTTGTTGCAAATATGATCCTGTTTTTCATCTTTTCCTCGAATAGGCTTTCAGGCACAGGTTGCAGTGGTAGTCTTTTTCCGCACTGTACCATTTGCTGCCGAGGCAGCTGATGTAGCCTTCCCCGTCGTTTAAATCCACTTTGTATTCTCCGCTGTCGCCGCCGTATTCTATGGCGACCGGCCGGTCGGAGTTCTTTGTGCTGATCTCCATCATGACGGCAAACCGTTCATCCGCGCTGACCGCGACATCTTTTTCGAACGGTACCGTGTAATATCCTTCTTCCGCGCAGGTTTTCTCCGCCACCGGAATTTTTCTCCAGAACCACGGAGAGGTATTCCCGGCATTCCTTACGGCATAGACCTTTACATGCGTATCCGGCCCGGTCGCGTAAAATCCGACAGCACAGATATTTTCATCGGAAGACGCCGTGAACACATTGGCAAACCGGATAAACGGCCGGTTATAACCCATGGAAGCGGTCTGTCCCCAAAGGTCGCTCTGGTATATGGCATCATAATTATCCGCATCTTCCACGTCCGTATAGACTTCGGCGCTCTTTCCCACGTACCTGTCTTCATAGGAAACGTGAAACACGCCTTTGTCCCCGAACCCGCTTCCCCAGCTGGAGAGCACCAGGAAAGCGCCGTTCTCCTTCACGGGGGAAGAAAAGTTTGATGCGGGATAACTGTCATCCCATCCGATGATCACCGCATCGTGGTTGTCTTCCAGTGTGCCGGTGTAACAGAACGCGGCGGCATCGTGATTGTAATATTCCGAATCGGCATCGCTGCTGTTCGGAATGCAGATGGATGTGACCACGCCACCGTATTTCATGACGGCACGCTTTATCCCATTATAGTCCTTTTCCGGAAGATAATGTATTTCCTGAACATGTTTTACCGCATTCAGGCCATCAGGGGAATAGCCGTCCCCGTACGGGTCCTCGTCTTCCGTGACGGGACCTTTCCAGCTTAAGAGATAGGCATCCGCCGTGTTGACGTCTCCGCCGTCGTACTGTGATATTACGCCCGGGCTCTGCGATGACATGTGGTCCGGGGAAAGGATCAGCTTCTCTTTCGGAAGCAGGGTGCTTTCGATCGCGGACAGTCTTGCAAATGCCCAGCAGGTTCCCAGGTCTCCCTGGCTCCGCGCTGCCGGCGCTTTCCCGTAGTCTCTTAAATCGTACGATGCGGGAAGGATTGCTTCCGGTTCCGTCTCCGCTGTCTTATCATGCGGTTTCAGCGCCCCGGTCAGCATGCCTGCGGGGTCCGGCAGAGTAAGGTTAAGCGGCGAAAAATCCGAAAGCAGGAAAAGTACAATGACAGCCGGGATCAGTATTTTTAAAAAGATATGTCTGCTGCCTTTTCTTTTTCTGCTCCGTGTCATGCCTGTTCATGCCGCCTCTTCGGCGGTTTCTTTCCGAGGAATTCGTAGAAGTACGTCTTCATCATTCCGTTGTATATCTTGCGGTTCTTGTCCGCTTTTCTCCCGATACATTTTTCGGCATCAGGAAAAGCGGAGATCATGTAAAGCGACCAGTCATCCAGGGCGGCAAAGCGTTCGCCCAGCGAACGGTAAACGGAAGCAATGTCATCGGCGGCAAGCCGTTCCCCGTAAGGCGGATTCGTAATAATGAATCCGTATTTCTTGGGATGGGAAAGCGCGGACACTGCACGTTCCTGGAAGTGGATCATTTTGTCCACCCCTGCCTGCTCCGCGTTTATGCGGGCGGCCTTTATGATCTCCGGGTCGATATCGTATCCCTGGATGTCCGTTTCAACCTCCGTGTTTCTTAAATCGTTGGCTTCATCCAGAGCATCGTACCAGCATTTTTTCGGGATCAGGTTTTCCCATTCTTCCGAAATGAATTCCCGGTTCATCCCCGGCGCTATGTTGGCTGCCATCAGCGCCGCTTCTATGGGAAATGTGCCGCTGCCGCAGAAGGGATCCACGAGAATACGGTCCTTGTGCCAGGGCGTAAGCAGGATCAGGGCCGCCGCCAGCGTTTCTGTAATGGGCGCCTTTGCGGTCATGGTCCGGTAGCCGCGCTTGTGGAGCGACTCCCCGCTTGTGTCAATGGCAACCGTCACCACGTCGTTATGAAGGAAAACGCGGAGAGGATAGGATGCGCCCGTCTCTTCAAAATGAGACACTCCGTAATGTTCCCCCAGACGGTTTACCATGGCCTTTTTCATGATGGACTGGATATCCGACGGGGAATGAAGCTGACTGTTGATGGAGGTTGCCTTCGTGACCCAGAATTTCCCGTCCTTCGGAATGTATTCCTCCCACGGGATCTCCTTTGTCCTGTCAAACAGTTCGTCAAAGGAGGCAGCCTTGAACTCGCCGGCTTTCAGCATCACTCTCTCCGTGGTACGGAGCCATATGTTGGACCGGGCAATCGTTTCCGCATCACCCGTAAAAGTCACTTTCCCGTTCTCCGTGGCTGTCACTTCGTAGCCGAGGTCATAGATCTCCCTTTTCAGAACGGCTTCCAGGCCGAAATGGCAGGGCGAAATCAACTCAAACTGTTTCTTCAATCGTGATCTCCTTAAGGATGTTTCCTTCAAAATCAAGAATGGAAAAATGCCGCCCGTCCAGTATGGCGTAGGAAGATGGATTTCCTCCCTTGGGAATGGATACGGAACCGGGATTCAGAATATAGCGGCCATCCTTTTTTTCCGCAACCGGAAGATGGGTATGACCGTAAATAAAAACTGTTTTGCCGTCCATGGGCGGCAGGTTCTCAGGGTCCCACAGGTGTCCGTGCGTTGCGTAAAACGGGATTCCGTTCAAAACGAACAGCCCGTAATCCGCCATGATGGGAAATTCCAGCACGATCTGGTCCACCTCCGCATCACAGTTGCCTCTGACCGCCAGTATTCTGTCTTTATACCGGTTTAAAAGCGGGATCACCTTCTTGGGCGCATAGTCTTTCGGAAGATCGTTCCGGGGGCCGTGGTAAAGCTCATCCCCGAGCAGGATCAGTTTTTCTGCTCCGCTCTTTAAAAAGACGTCCACGGTCTTTTCCGCATAAAAAAAAGAGCCGTGAATATCCGATGCAAACATATAGATCATGTAAAAACTCCTTTTTCGGCGCAAAAACATTACATGTGTATAATTTTACAACAAGAAAGGAGCAGGCACAAGGCCTGCTCCTCATGATTTAACACTTATCGGGTTTCACTCAAGTTTAGTCAGTCAAGAAAACTGGCTATGCGGATGGGCGTCCTGTAGTTCCAGCTGGACACCTTGATCCCGCTCCGTTCATTTGATGCGTGAACGACCTGTCCGTTTCCGATATACATGGCAACGTGGTTGACGTAGCTTCCGCTTCCGTAGAAAAGAAGATCTCCGGGTTTCATTTCATCCGCAGTGACGGTTCTTCCTTCACATGCCTGATCGCGGGAGGAACGGCCTACGGATACTCCGGCAGCGTGTCTTAAAACATATCCCGTGAAGCCGGAACAGTCGGTCCCGGTATTCGGATCGGTCCCGCCGTATACGTAGTTTCCGCCGACAAAGGAAAGGGCATAATTTATAACCGACTGTCTTAAATTTGAATTATCTGCGGCAGCAGCTGCGGCGGCAGCTTCCGCTGCCTTCTGTTCCGCCTGCTCTGCGGCTTCCTGCTGCTCCTCAACCCAGTCTGCGTTGTTCTTGGTAACTTTCGTTACTTTGGCATAAGCCGGGGCGGCGCTTCCGAATGTCATTAAAATACTCATTACCAAGGCTGTAAAAATTCCTGTTGTACTTCTCTTCAAGTTTTTCCTCCTGCCTTGTTACGTTTATTTTATGATATGTTAATATTGTGTTACAAATTGGAGTATAAATATTTCAAGGCAGTAAGTCAACCCATTTAACGAAAAGTTTAGATTTTCCGTGTTTTTTAAGAGAAACAGAGGGGTAAAACAATAAAACACCCCGCTTTTACGAGGTGTTTTATGTTAAGTATTGTATGATTTTTCACTGCAAATTCCGCTAACGATTTGACTTGCTGATCAGCAGAAATACGAGACAAACCAGCAGAATAGGCAGTAAGATCGGGGAAAAAATACGGATGGTGCCCACCAGGAGGAAAAATATCAGTGCAAAAAGCAGGATTACGACCAGGAGCGGAATGATTCCGGTAAAGCAGCCGTTCCCGCCGGAAAAGCTGTGGAAACTGCCCTGATTCTGATCATCGGGCGTCTTTTCTCCCGCCGTTTTACTTCCCTCTTCCGGGACACCGTTGTCTTCGTAACCGCCGGCATCCATGATGGATTTTGCGATCAGGCGCGGGTCTCCCAGTTCCTCCAGGATTTCCTGCTCTGAACGTCCTTTTTTCTTCTCGTCTTCAATATAGCTGTCGTAATATTCCAGATTTTCCCTGACCAGGGAAGAAGATCCGGTCTCCGACAGTGCCTCTTTCAAACCTTCCAGAAACTCTTTTTTTGTCATGCCAGTCCGTTCAGCTCTTTTTTCAGCACTTTGTAGTCCGGAACGTACTGTCTGACGATAGCCCAGAATTCCGGAGAATGGTCCATCCTTTTAAGGTGGGCAAGTTCATGTACGATCAGGTAATCCACCAGCCTTTCGGGCATGGCAAAGACTCTCCAGCAGAAATTCAGATTCTTTTTATAAGAACAGCTTCCCCAGCGGCTTGTCATATCCTTGATCCGGATCGTATTGTAGCTGACATCCATCTCACTGGCCCACCGGCTTACCTTCTGCCGGAACATCTCACCGCCTTCCCCGTTAATCCATGGCTTGGTTTCCTTATACAGTCCCTCCCAGTCCACGGCTTCCGTTCTTTCACGGCGGTCTTTCATCCGTTCCTGACTTTTCAGGATCCAGTCCTGTTTTTCCTCCACAAATTCCTTTGCTTCGGCAATCGCAACGCTTTTGGGGATCCTGGCGACCACTCTGCCTTCAAGATCCACTTCAAGCCCTATGGTTCTTCTTCTGGTCCGTACAATACGGTAAGGAATAGATGAATTTTTTGTCCGGTACATTTCCTGCATGCATGTCCCTCATATCTGGTGAATAAAGATTCCGCTCCTGAGCTTCGGCTCAAACCATGTGGACTTGGGCGGCATCAGCAGCTTCGCATCCGCTACGGAAAGCAGTTCGTGCATTCCCGTGGGATACATGGAAAAAGCTACCTTAAACCCTTCGCTGTCCACAAGGCGTTCCAGCTCTTTTGTGCCGCGGATACCGCCTATGAAGCTGATCCGCTTATCGGTCCTGGGATCCGTGATCCCGAGGACAGGCGTCAGTACGGCATCCTGCAGAACGGAAACATCCAGGCCCTTTACGGGGTCCTTGGATTTCCATTCGTCTTTTGCCGTCAGCTCATACCACGCGTGGTTTATATACATTCCGCATGTACCCTTCTTCTCAGGCGCAACGGCATTCTTCCCGCACGGTTTGACATAAAACGCTTTCCCTATTTTATCAATAAATTCCTCATCGGTCAATCCGGCCAGGTCTTTCACGGCTCTGTTGTAGGGAAGGATCCTCAATTCACTGTCCGGGAACAGCACGGAAAGGAAGTAGTTGTACGGCTCTTTTCCCGTGTAATCCGGATGTTCTTCCCTTCTTTTCAGCGCGACTTTCACGGCGCTTGCCGCGCGGTGATGCCCGTCTGCAATATAAGTGGAAGGAACTTTTTCAAATGCCTTCGCGATCGCCTCTGTCTTTTCCGGAGCACTGACGCACCATATCTTATGGCGGATCCCGTCATCGGAAACGAAATCATAGATCGGATTTTCCTTCTTGGCTTCCGCCATGAGGCTGTCCAGATCGCTGCTTTCGCGGTAAGCCAGGAAAATGGGTCCTGTCTGGGCATTGCAGGTGTCCACGTGACGGATCCTGTCCAGTTCCTTGTCCGCTCTGGTATTCTCGTGTTTCCGGATGGTGCCGTTCAGATATTCGTCCACGGAAGAGCAGGCAACAATCCCGGTCTGGGAATGTCCTTTCATGATAGGTGCAAGAGAGCCGCTCTCCACAATCTGCTCGTAGACGTAATAGCACGGCACGGATTCCTTTATGAAAGTGCCGTCCGCAATCTCCTTGTCCAGCATTTCCCGTGCCTTCTGATAGGCCTCGTTCGAATACATGTCAAAATCATCGGGGAACTGTGTTTCCGGACGGTCAATGTTCAGAAAAGAGAGCGGTTTGCCTTTGACGGCTTCCTTTGCTTCTTTCCGGTCGTACACGTCATAGGGGAGCGCCGCCACGTCGTTTACCACATTTTTGTTCGGACGGACACAGTAAAACGGTTTTACCACTGCCATATTTTATCCTCCTTATAAAGATGACCGTCCCTGTTACCGGACGGTCATCCTGTTTTTATGTTTCCGGTCTTATTTTATGACTCTGGTACGGATAACACCGTCAAGCTTCTTTACGGCATCTTCCGCTTCCTTGCCGGATCCGGAAAGATCAAGAAGCATGTATCCGTATGCCTTGCGCGTTCCGGATGCCTTCTTTGTCGCATTCTTTGCGGCAGCTTCGATCTTGCCTTCCATGCCGTCCGCTGCCTTGTAGACAACGGAGAGCCTTCCGGCCGCTCCGCATGCGCCGAGCGATACTGCCGGATAGATCACGGAATTTCTGATGTTGCCGTTGTCGATGTAGTCCATGAGCTCGTCAACCGCCGCAACCGCGCAGTTGTCTTCCGCTTCTTCCGTAGAAGCGCCGAGGTGCGGAATGCAGATGCATCCTGCCATATTGGCGGATTTCGGGTTCGGGAAATCGGAAACGTATTTCTTTACCTTGCCGGAAGCAAGTGCTTCCGCCATGGCATCATCATCCACCAGAAGGTCTCTCGCGAAGTTCAGGAACACGACGCCGTCCTTCATCTGGGCAATGGCATCCTTGCCGATCATGCCGTGGTTATTGTCCATCAGCGGGACATGGATGGTGATGTAGTCGCTGTTCTTATAGATTTCCGCAAGATCGGCGACCTGCTTAACCTCGGGGCAGATCTTCCATGCCGCAGCCGGGGAAAGGAACGGGTCATATCCGATCACATGCATTCCGAGCGCAATTGCCTTGTTCGCCGTATCGGCACCGACCGCTCCGAGTCCGATGACGCCGAGGGTCTTGCCCATGATCTCGCAGCCGGCAAACTGTTTCTTTGCCTTTTCCGCGTCCTTGCCGATGGTTGCGGATTCCTTGGATGACTGGATCCAGTTTACGCCGCCGATCACGTCACGGGAAGAAAGAAGCATGCCGCAGACTACCAGTTCCGCAACGGCATTTGCGTTTGCGCCGGGGGTATTGAATACGCATATCCCTCTGTCGCCGCAGACATCCAGCGGAATGTTGTTGACGCCGGCACCGGCTCTTGCAATGGCAAGAATTCCGTCCGGAATGGTCATTTCCTTCATGGCCGCGGAACGGACGAGCACGGCATCCGCATCTTCGATCTTTTCCGTTACTTCGTAGTTCGATTTCAGATTTTTAAGTCCGACCTTGGATATCGGATTCAAACATACAACCTTATTCATATAAAGAGCTCCCTCCTTAGTGTTTTGCTTCGAATTCCTTCATGAAGTCGACCAGTTTCTGGACGCCTTCGATCGGCATAGCGTTGTACATGCTGGCTCTCATGCCGCCTACGCTGCGGTGTCCTTTCAGGTTAACAAAACCTGCTGCCGTGGCAGCGGCAATGAATTCCGCATCCAGATCCTTGTTTCCGGTAATGAACGGAGCGTTCATCATAGAACGGTCTTCCTTGCGGACCGTGCCCTTGAACAGTCTGCTGGAATCCAGATAATCGTAAAGGATCTTTGCCTTCTTCTCGTTGTGATCCTTCATCGCATCCATACCGCCCATCTTCTTGAGCCATTTGAATACGAGGCCGCACATGTAAATACCGTAGCAGGGCGGCGTATTGTAAAGGGAGTTGGCATCGACCTCGGTCTTGTACTTCATGATGGTCGGTGTGCAGGGAAGAACGTCATCGTAAACCAGGTCGTCACGGATAACGACGATCACGACGCCTGCAGGGCCGACGTTCTTCTGTGCGCCGCCGTAGATCAGGCCGTATTTCGTGACATCCATCGGCTCTGAAAGGAAGCAGGAAGAAACATCGGAAACCAGGGTCTTGCCCTTGGTGTTCGGAAGCGTATGGAACTTGGTTCCGTAAATGGTGTTGTTCTCACAGATATAGACATAGTCCGCGTTGTCATCGATCGGAAGATCGGAGCAGTCCGGAATATAGCTGAATGTCTTGTCTTCGCTGGATGCCACGCAATTGGCCTTTCCGTATTTCTGGGCTTCCTTGTAGGCTCTGGTAGACCACTGGCCGGTAACGATGTAGTCGGCTACCTTGTTACGCATCAGGTTCATGGGAACCGCCGCGAACTGAAGGTGTGCGCCGCCCTGTAAAAAGAGGACTCTGTAATTATCCGGTACTTTCAGGAGATCACGGAAATCCGTTTCCGCCTCATTGAGAATACCCTCGTACACTTTGGAGCGATGGCTCATTTCCATGACGGACATTCCACAGCCGCGGTAATCCAGCATTTCATCCGCTGCCTGCTGTAAAACCTCTTCCGGCATGACGGCCGGACCTGCACTGAAGTTATATACTCTTCCCATAATTCTTCCTCTCCTTCTGTTTTATTTTAGCCTGCAGTTATCAAACTGCGCCACATGCATCCATTATAGTAAATAAAAATTGTTTTGTCATCTGAATAATTATTAGTTTTTGAGAAAATCCCTTTTTATGAAAACAGCGGAAACCGCAGCCAGCCGGTTCCCGCCTTCCTTCACTGATCTGTCTTCAGTTTTAAATCTGATTCATCAAAAGTATCCTGCAGCGGCGTTCCCGGAGAGCACATCGGGAATACCTTGTCATCTTCATCAATCCAGCAGTCGATCAGTACGGGGACATTGAGCTTCATGGCTTCCTTCAGTGCGGGTTCCAGCTCTTCCTTCTTCGTTACCCGGTATGCCTTGGCGCCCATGGCCTCCGCCACCTTGCAGAAGTCCACATGATCGTTCAGAACGGTATTGGAATAGCGTTTTCCGTAATAAAGAGTCTGCCACTGACGAACCATGCCCAGCACATGATTGTTCATGATCAGTTCTATGACCGGGATATTGGAACGCGTGGCCGTGGCGATCTCGTTCATGTTCATGCGGAAACAGCCGTCTCCGGCAACGTTGATCACAATCTTGTCACGGCATCCTGTCTTGGCGCCGATTGCCGCCCCGAGGCCGTAACCCATGGTGCCAAGGCCGCCCGACGTGATGAACGTCCGGGGGGCCAGGTACTTGTAATACTGCGCCGCCCACATCTGATGCTGTCCCACTTCCGTTACAATGATAGTGTCATCCGGCGTCACTTTATCGATCGTTTCCATGATAAACGGGCCGGTAAGCCTGTTCTTGTCGTATTCCAGAGGATACATTTCCCGCATCCTGTCCACGTGATTGTACCATTCGTCGTGGTTGATCGGATCCAGACGGGCATTCAGTTTCCTTAAGATCAGACGGGCATCTCCTACGATGCTTGCGGCGGAATGGATGTTCTTGTTGATCTCCGCTTCGTCCACATCGATATGCAGGACCTTTGCCCCCTTGGCAAATTTGCTCTTGTTCCCGGTCACGCGGTCAGAAAAACGTGCACCGATCACAACCAGAAGATCACATTCGCTAATGCCGAAGTTGCTGGCCTTGGTTCCGTGCATGCCTACCATACCGGTGTAAAGCTCGTCGTTTTGATTGATCGCGCCCTGGCCCATGAGCGTGCAGCTGACAGGCGACTGGATCTTATGCGCAAACTGCGTCAGCTCCTCCGAGGCACCCGCTGTGATCACGCCGCCGCCCGCCATGATAAAAGGTTTCCGGGAAGCCTTGATCAGAAGGATTGCCTTTTCGATATCCTCTTCCGTGAAAGTATCGCCCGATCCTCTCGAAATCGGCTCAGGCTTTTTCGGCGTATATTCGCATTCGTTTGACGTCACGTCCTTTGTGATATCGATCAGGACCGGCCCCGGTCTTCCGCTCTGTGCAATGCGGAATGCCCGGCGCATGATGTCGGCCAGCTTTTTAACGTCTTTTACGATGAAGTTGTATTTCGTGATCGGCATGGTGACGCCGGCAATATCGATTTCCTGGAAGGAATCCTTCCCGAGCTGGGGAAGGGATACGTTGCAGGTAATCGCCACAACCGGAACGGAATCCATATAGGCTGTTGCAATCCCAGTGACAAGATTGGTCGCACCGGGTCCGCTGGTCGCCATACAGACGCCCACCTTTCCGGTCGCCCTGGCATAGCCGTCCGCCGCATGCGCGGCACCCTGCTCGTGGCTTGTCAGCACGTGATAGATCTCGTCTCTGTGTTTATAGAGTGCGTCATAAATGTTCAGGATAGTGCCGCCCGGATAGCCGAATACGGTATCCACGCCCTGTTCCTTCAGGCATTCGATGACGATCTCCGCACCTGTTATTTTTGCCATGAATTTTCTCCCCTGTAAAATTTGAACTGCATTATGGTAATAATGTTTCGGACGAAACATCATACCGAAAGCTTATTTCTTAAGCTGCTCTATGTCAAGTACCGCGCCTCTCGGTGCGCTCGTTACCAGCTCGCGGTATCTCTTCAGATACCCGTCCACCTCGTTGATGCGGGGCTTCCACTCCTTTTTGCGCTGTGCAAATTCCTCATCGCTGACTCTCGCATTGATCGTGTTCGCGTTGATATCGATGTCGATGATGTCCCCCTCTTTGATCAGGCCGATCGGTCCGCCCGCTGCCGCTTCCGGCGACACATGTCCGATCGATGCGCCTCTGCTGGCTCCGGAGAACCGTCCGTCTGTGATCAGCGCCACGGAGGAATCCAGTCCCATGCCCGCGATCGCGGATGTCGGATTTAACATCTCACGCATGCCCGGGCCTCCCTTCGGCCCTTCATAACGGATCACGACCACATCGCCCGCCTTGATCTTTCCGCCGGTAATGGCCTTGATCGCATCGTCCTCGCAGTCAAAGACTCTGGCAGGTCCGGAATGTTTCAGCATTTCCGGCAGGACCGCACTTCTTTTAACAATGCCGGACTCCGGCGCAATGTTACCCTTTAACACGGCTATCCCGCCGTTCTTCATAAACGGGTTGTCGATCGGACGGATGACTTCCGGGTTGCTGTTCACCGCATCCTTTATGTTCTCGCCGACCGTTTTGCCCGTTACCGTCATGCAGTCGAGGTTGATCAGGTTTTTCTTCGTCAGTTCCTTCATGACCGCATAAATGCCGCCCGCCTCGTTCAGGTCCTCCATATAGGTCGGGCCCGCCGGTGCCAGATGGCACAGGTTAGGCGTCCTGTCGCTGACTTCATTCGCGATATCCACGGAAAGCTCCACGCCCGCTTCGTGTGCAATGGCAGGCAGATGCAGCATGGTATTGGTGGAGCAGCCGAGCGCCATGTCCATGGTCAGCGCATTCATAAATGCTTCCTTGGTCATGATGTCGCGCGGACGGATGTTCTTTTTCCACATTTCCATGACTGCCATGCCGGCGTGCTTCGCAAGCCTGATCCTTTCGGAATAAACGGCCGGGATGGTTCCGTTGCCCTTAAGCCCCATGCCGATCGCCTCTGTCAGGCAGTTTAAGGAATTTGCCGTATACATTCCGGAACAGGAACCACAGGTCGGGCATACCTTCATTTCATATTCCGTGACCTGTTCTTCGGTCATTTTTCCCGCCGCATAGGCGCCGACTGCCTCGAACATGCTGGAAAGGGAACGCTTTCTCCCGCCGATATGTCCGGCCAGCATGGGCCCGCCGCTTACGAACACGGTCGGAATGTTGACTCTTGCCGCCGCCATCAGAAGCCCCGGTACATTCTTGTCGCAGTTGGGTACCATGACCAGTGCGTCAAACTGATGTGCCCTTGCCATGCACTCGGTGGAATCCGCGATCAGATCCCTTGTGACAAGCGAATATTTCATGCCGACATGCCCCATGGCAATTCCGTCGCAGACTGCAATGGCCGGAAACACGACCGGCATGCCGCCCGCTTCCGCAACGCCGAGTTTAACCGCCTCCACGATCTTGTCCAGGTTCATGTGCCCCGGAACAATTTCGTTATAGGAGCTGACGATGCCGACAAGCGGCTTGTCCATCTCTTCCTTTGTAAAACCCAGAGCGTTGAAAAGACTCCGGTGCGGTGCCTGCTGCATTCCTTTTTTCACATTGTCACTGAGCATATATTCTCCTTCCGCGGGAACTTTGATGCCCGCCCGGTTTCCCGTATGACTTTTCCTTACGCACAGATCTCTCTGACTTTTCACGCGGATCTTATATGCGCTTTATGACTTCTTCTCCCATTTCCGATGTGGAGACTTTTGTGCATCCCTTCGTGTAAATATCGACCGTGCGGATTTTTTCGCTCAGCACCCGCTTCACGGCGTTTTCGACTGCATCGGCCTCTTTGTCCAGGTCGAGCGAATACCGGAGCAGCATGGCCGCGCTTAAGATCGTGGCCAGCGGATTTGCCGTGTTGGTGCCCGCAATGTCCGGTGCGGAACCGTGGCTGGGTTCGTAAAGTCCCAGTTTCGTATCATTTAACGATGCGGAGGAAAGCATCCCGATCGAGCCCGTGATCATGCTGGCTTCGTCGGAAAGGATATCCCCGAAGGTGTTCTCCGTAAGGATCACGTCAAACTGGCCGGGATCGTTCACGAGCTGCATGGCGCAGTTGTCCACAAGCATATGGGAAAGCGTGACTTCCGGATAATCCTCCGATACCTCTTCCACGACTTTTCTCCACAGGCGGGAGGAATCCAGAACATTTGCCTTGTCCACGCTGATCACGCTCTTACGGCGTTTCATGGCGATCTCGAATGCCTTTACGGCTATCCTTCTCACTTCCGGCTCGGAATATATCATGGTATCCGCCGCCGTTAAGACGCCTTTCATCTTCCTGGTCCAGCGTTTCCCGAAATAAAGTCCGCCGGTAAGTTCCCTCACGATCACCATGTCAAAGCCGTCTCCGACATGTTCCCGTTTTAAGGGGCAGGCCGCGGAAAGCTCCGGATACAGGTAGGCGGGCCGCAGATTTGCGAAAAGCTTCAGCTCCTTCCGGATTTTCAGAAGTCCGGCTTCCGGTCTTTTGTCCGGTGTGCCGTCATACCACTTGCAGCTTCCGACTTTTCCGCCCACGGCGCCGAGCAGTACCGCATCGCTCTTTTTCGCTTTTTCCAGCGCTTCGTCGGTCAGCGGCACTCCGTATTTGTCTATGGAGCATCCGCCCATGTCTATTTCCGTGAATTTAAACTTATGGCCATATTTTACGGCAACATGCTGCAGTACTTTTTTGCCTTCGGATACGATTTCCGGGCCTATTCCGTCGCCCGGGATGAGTACAATGTTTGCTTTCATTTTTACGCCTCTGTCCTGATAAAGAGTTTCTATTCATGATAAAACAAACGGGACTGTTTTTCAACCGTCCTGCCATAACGAAAAACGATGTCTGCCATTCGGGAAGTGCTTCCGCCCCTCTGTTTTTATCAGTATAAAAAAATCAGGGTCAGAGCAACAGCTCCAACCCTGGTGTTTCATCTTAAATCCAAAAGGATAACCGTATTTCCCGTCACTGCGCCCAGACACCGTCAATTCCAACGAAATAGCCGTCCGGCGTTGTGGAATTTCTCAACATCGCACCGCTGGCCTGATCCATGTAATACCATTTTCCGTTGTCAAAGACCCATCCGGTCGCCATGGTGGAGTCCCCGTTAAAGTAATACCACACGTTATTGATCATTCTCCAGGCATTCATGACATAGGTTCCTTCCGGCAGTCTGAACTTCCAGGCAGCCCCGTCCTGTTCCCATGTGCCCGCGCTCTGATCGGAAGCGTTCTTGTCGGCATGCGCCTTGGCCTGTTCCGCACCGATCGTGACCTGCGCGGAATCAATCCATTTGGATGCGGTCTTTGCGTCATTCTTATTGATCGCCCGGATCATAAAATGATAGGTGGCAGCCTTTGTCATGTACTTTCCGCAGTCAAGCGTGGTTCCGGTCACTGTCTGAACCCCGCCGAGTGTCGCGTTGTTTCGCATGAACTTGACTTCATAATTACCGGCATTTTCCACTGCGGACCATGTGCAGATACCGTCCGCATTCACGGATGCCTCATCCACGGCGGAAACCTGATTGGCCAGAGACGGCAGTGTGACCGTAACGACCAGGACACCGGAAGTGCCTTCGTCGTTGGACTCACGGGTAGCGGCCGTAACGGTCCCGCCGATCACCGTGATCTGGCTGGTTCCGGAAATATTGAAGTAATATCCCGTTTCCGCGTTCAGGTAAATCTTCATCTCCGGTACGTCATCCGATGTCCAGTGGGCATTTCCGCCCGGCGCCGTATTGGTAAATTCATATTCATCCATTGAATAGTGATCGCTTGATGTCGTCACTTCTATATTGGAATCGCTGATCCGGTCGTCCACATGGATGACCCCTTCGATCGTGATGGAAACTTTGCTGATTTTCTTTCTTGTAGTCGAAGCAAACGAATTCATGCAGAACGCCGACGCAAGTACCGCAACCGCCGCAAGCGCAGCCAGTATCCTTTTCTTCGTCATAGTCTCTACCCACCCTCTCTTATTACATGATAAAAATTTCCGGTTAAAATACACGGAAGTCTGTATTTCTAATGTAGTCTATTGCCCGGTTTTAGTCAATGAAAAAGACCTTACAAATTATTGATTTGCAAGGTCTTTTCTTAAGATTTTTATTTCTCCGGCCGGATATTACTTTGCCGTGTCTTCTGCCCTGGACTCGCGGATGACATTCACCTTGATCTGTCCCGGGTACTGCATTTCCTGTTCGATCTTCTTTGCAACATCGTGCGCAAGGATGACCATTTCATCATCACTTACCTTATCCGGTACCACCATGATCCGGACTTCTCTTCCGGCCTGGATGGCAAAGGATTTCTCAACACCGGCAAAGGAATTCGTGATCTCCTCAAGCTGTTTCAATCGGTTGGTATATGCCTCCAGGGTTTCCCTTCTTGCACCGGGTCTTGCCGCGGAAATGGTATCCGCAGCCTGTACGATCCAGGCGATCAGGCTGGTCGGCTCAACATCGTTGTGATGAGACTCCACGGAGTTGATGACGATCGGGCTTTCCTTGTATTTCCGGCAAAGTTCCGCGCCGAGCTGTACATGGGACCCTTCCACTTCGTGGTCGATGGCTTTTCCAATGTCATGTAAAAGTCCTGCCCGCTTTGCAAGCCGGACATCCACGCCTACTTCCGCAGCCAAGAGCCCGGAAAGTTCGGCAACTTCGATTGAATGCTTCAGTGCATTCTGTCCGTAACTGGTTCTGAATTTCATTCTTCCGAGAAGCTTTACAAGTTCGGGGTTTATTCCCTGTACGCCTACTTCCAGGGTTGCCGCCTCTCCCTCTTCCTTCATGGTCTTCTCGACTTCCTTCTGTGCTTTCTCCACCGTTTCTTCAATTCTGGCCGGGTGGATACGGCCGTCTGTAATCAGTTTTTCAAGAGCAACTCGTGCAACTTCCCTTCTGACCGGGTCGAATCCGGAAAGGATAACCGCATCCGGCGTATCATCCACGATCAGTTCCACGCCTGTCATCTGCTCAAGAGTACGGATGTTTCTTCCCTCTCTGCCGATGATGCGTCCCTTCATTTCATCGCTCGGAAGCTGGACAACGGAGACCGTTGCTTCCGCCACATTATCGGCGGCACAGCGCTGGATTGCGGAAACGACATATTCCTTTGCTTTCTTGTCCGCCTCTTCCTTGGCCGTGTTTTCCATCTCCCTGATCAGTTTTGCAGTATCATGCTTTACGTCTTCCTGTACGGACTGAAGAAGGAATTCCTTCGCCTGTTCGCTTGTCAGACCGGAAATCTTTTCCAGTTCGGCAATTCCCTTTTCATAGAGAGAATCCACTTCATGGCTTCTTTCGGAAAGTTTTTCCTCTCTTTCAATCAGGTTCTCTTCCTTTTTCTCCAGTGTTTCCTGTTTCTTATCCAAAGCTTCTTCTTTGCTTAAAACCCGCTTTTCCTGACGCTGCAGCTCCGCTCTACTGTCCTTCTTCTCCTTTTCGAATTCGTTCTGTTTTCTTAAGGATTCCTCTTTCACTTCCAGGAGAGCTTCGCGCTTCTTTGTCTCTGCGGTTTTCAGGGCTTCTTCGATGATTTCACGCGACTTTACTTCCGCGCTGCCTATCTTGCTTTCATACGTCTTTTTCCGATGTACGGTTGCAAGGATCCAGCTCAAAGGAGCCACAATCACCGCAGTAATGATCACTGCTATAATGATTTGTGACACAGGAGCACCTCCTTATTTAATTTTCATTGTGCGATAAAACAAAAACCTTGCTTTACGCAATAAAAGTATTTTATCAGAATATTTCAACAATTGCAACCTTTTATGTGAACTATTCGATTTTTATTCTTTCAGGAAGTGTTCGATCAGTTCCCAGGAATATCCTTTCCTCGCCAGAGCCGCTGTGATCTTCTTTCTTTCGTCCGGATTTGTGTTTTCCGCATCGAATCCGCGCTTTTTCAGTTCCCTGCGGATCTGTTCCTCTTCATCGACCGGCTGCTCTTCCAGTACTTTTTCCGCGATTTCTTTGGCAACACCCTTCTGCATAAGGTCATACAGAAGCTTTCTGCGGCTTTTTCCGGCGGAATGATATTCCGCGTAGCAGGACGCATACCTTTCATCGTCCACGTAATGCTTTTCCCTGGCCCAGGCGATCGCCTTTTCCGTACAGGGTTCCGGGCAGCAGGATTCACGCAGTTTCCGGACAAGCTCCGCTTCCGTTCTGTCGGAATCCTTTAGCAGATACACGATCCTTTCCCGTGCGCGTTTCGTAAGCAAAGGAATAATGACTTCATCCAGTTCACTTTCCGGAAGTTCCTCTCCTTCGGCCAGTTTCAGTTTCCGGATTTCCGTTTTATACAGAACAAAAGCAAAGTCCCCGTCTGTGAGGACTTTGCTTTTTGTTTTTCCGAACGGCTTTATTTCCGTTATGATCATTCCTGATCCGCCGTATCCTTTTTACGGGATTTCCTGACCGGTTTTTCTTCGGCTCCGGCTTCTCCGCTTTCGGAAGATTCCGCAGGAACTTCCGCATCCACCGCAAGACCATGCGCCATCCGGACCTGATTTTCTATTTCCAGGCAGACTGCCGGGTTTTCCTGCAGATAAAGTTTGGTATTTTCCCTTCCCTGTCCGATGCGTTCACCCTTATAGGCATACCAGGCGCCGCTCTTTTCCACGATATTTTCCTCCGCGGCCAGATCCAGGATATCCCCTTCTTTGGATATTCCCTTGCCGAACATGATATCAAATTCCGCCTCTTTGAACGGCGGAGCGATCTTGTTTTTCACCACCTTGACGCGGACACGGTTTCCTACGACTTCGCCGTTCTGCTTTAAGGAATCAATCCTTCTTACATCCAGACGGATGGAGGCATAGAACTTAAGGGCACGTCCGCCGGTCGTGGTTTCCGGATTCCCGAACATGACACCGATCTTTTCACGCAGCTGGTTGATGAAGACCACCGTGCAGTTGCTTTTGCTCATGATCCCGGTCAGTTTGCGGAGTGCCTGGCTCATAAGGCGGGCCTGGAGTCCCATATGGGCATCCCCCATTTCACCGTCTATTTCCGCCTTCGGCACCAGGGCCGCGACCGAGTCCACGATCACGATATCCACGGCTCCGCTCCGGACCATGGTTTCCGTGATTTCCATGGCCTGCTCCCCGTTATCCGGCTGGGAAATGTAAAGATTGTCGATATCCACGCCGATGGCTTTGGCATAGGTGGGATCCAGCGCATGCTCCGCATCAATAAAGCCGGCAATGCCGCCGCGTTTCTGGACTTCCGCCGCCATATGCAGCGCTACAGTCGTTTTACCGGAAGATTCCGGTCCGTAGATCTCCACGACCCTTCCCTTGGGAACGCCGCCCAGTCCCAGGGCGATATCCAGGCTGAGAGAGCCCGTAGGGACCGTTTCCACATTCATGGTATTGGCGGGATCCCCGAGTTTCATGACGGCTCCCTTCCCGTATGCTTTTTCGATCTGGGTCAGAGCAGCATCAAGCGCCCGCATTTTATCGTCTCTGTTCATTGTTTTTCCTTTCCTCTCCGGCCGGCTGCCGGGTGGCCTGTGCCGCCGGAAGTGAACGTATGTTCTATCTGATGATTATAATAAACGCGTCACGGATAAAAGTCAACCATTTCAGCCGCCAATTTGCGGCTCTTTCTTTAAATCAGGCGGAAAAGGGGCGAAATGCCCGCGAATTCATAACGGAACCGCCCGAAGCGGCCCAAAAGAAGTAAAATTATCTTAACATACCCGCTTTTTCCTTACAAGCCCGTCTTAATAATTTAATAAGAATCAATTCAAACATTATTCATCCATTTTCCCGCGGACCATGCTATACTGAAACCACGATAAGAGAAATGATTAACACTCCTAAACCCCTTTTTTAAACCCTTTAAATCCTGTAAAAGCTGAAGCCCCGGGCCGTAAGGTCCGGGGCTTTAACTATGTTCTTTGTTCTTGCTCTCTGTTCTCTGGCTTTGTTCTTAATCTTTGCCATTTATTTCTTTTTCTGATATTTTCCCATGATATCACAGAAATCGAAAGTCGCGAAATAGTCTTCCGGCGTCTCCGCCCTGCGGATCATCTTCACTTCCCCGTCTTCTTTCAGAAGCAGCTCCGCGCTTTTCAGTTTCCCGTTGTAGTTATAGCCCATGGCAAAACCGTGCGCGCCCGCATCGTGTATGAACAGATAGTCTCCGTCCTTGATTTCGGGCAGTTCCCGGTCGATCGCGAATTTGTCGTTGTTTTCGCAGAGAGAGCCGGTCACGTCGTACATATGGTCTTCCGGCGCCTCTTCCTTTCCGAGTACCGTGATATGGTGGTATGCCCTGTACATGGCAGGCCGGATCAGGTTGACCGCGCAGGCGTCCACGCCTATGTATTCCTTATAAATATGTTTCTCGTGGATTGCCTTCGTGACCAGAGCGCCGTACGGCCCCAGCATGAAACGGCCCATTTCCGTGTAAACGGCAATGTCCCCCATTCCCGCCGGGACAAGGATTTCTTCAAAGACCTTTTTTACTCCTTCGCCGATCTTTAAGATATCGTTCGGCTCTTCCTCCGGTTTGTAGGGGATCCCCACGCCGCCGGAAAGATTAATGAAACGGATATCCGCACCGGTTTCCTTTTTCAGGCGCACCGCCTCTTTGAACAGCACTCCCGCAAGCTTGGGATAGTATTCGTCCGAAACGGTATTGCTTGCCAGAAAGGCGTGGATGCCGAAATGCCTGACGCCTTTCTTCTGAAGGATCCGAAATGCCTCCGTGATCTGCTCCGGGGTCATTCCGTACTTGGAATCCCCGGGATTGTCCATGATCCCGTTGCTTAAGGAAAACATGCCGCCCGGGTTATACCGGCAGCTCATGGTCTCAGGGAGTTTCCCGCCGAGCGCCTTTTCGCAGAAATCGATATGGGTGATATCGTCCAGGTTGATCGTTGCGCCGAGCTCCCCCGCAAAGGCATATTCCTCCTCCGGCGTATCATTGGAGGAAAACATGATCCTGTCCCCGGAAAACCCGAGGGCATCGGACATCATAAGCTCCGTCAGCGAAGAGCAGTCCGTCCCGAAACCGTACTCCTTTAAAATATTCAGGATGAACGGATTCGGCGTGGCCTTTACCGCAAAGTATTCGCGGAAGTTAGGGTTCCAGGCAAATGCCTTTTTTACCTTTTCCGCATTTTCCCGGATTCCCTTTTCGTCATAGATGTACCATGGTGTCGGAAATTTTCTGTCGATCTCCTGTGCTTTTTTCAGTGTGATAAACGGTAACTTTTTCATTCTTATCCTACGGTTTCTATCTGCATGATGTTGGTGTGTGCGGCTTTCTGTGTTACCTGTTTCTGTGCTATGACACCTGCCGTGACCACCACAAGATCACCTTTTTTCAGGAATTTCTTGCGTTTCAGGATATCAATGGACGCTACGATCATTTCGTCCGTGGAGGAGGCACGCTTCTGTTCCACAGGAATGACTCCCCAGTAGATCTGCATGCGCCTTAAGGTTGCCGGAAGCGGCGTCAGTCCGTAAACGGGAATGGCGGGTCTCCACTTGGAAAGCATGCGGGATGTGAACCCGGAAATGCTCGGTGCAAGAATTGCCGCGGCACCGACATCGTCCGCCGTGGCAACAGCGGAATAGCAGACCGCATTCGAAATGTTCTTCCTGTTCATCGTGGACACCTGTCTTGCCCGGTATGCCCGGTGGTCCAGATGCTTCTCGCTTTCTTCCGCGATCTTTGCCATCATCTGCAGCGTCTCGACCGGATACTTTCCCATGGCCGTTTCCCCGGACAGCATAATGGCATCCGTTCCGTCGTAGACCGCATTGGCCACATCCGTGACTTCCGCCCTGGTGGGTCTCGGGTTCCGGATCATGGAATCCAGCATCTGCGTTGCCGTGACAACCGGCTTGCAGGCCATGTTGCATTTCCGGATGATGGTCTTCTGGATGAACGGAACTTTCTGTGTCGGGATTTCCACGCCCATATCGCCTCTTGCCACCATGATGCCGTCTGCGGCTTCAATGATGGAGTCGATATTGTCAATCCCTTCCGTGTTTTCGATCTTTGCGATCACGCGGATGTCCGCTTTGCGTTTTTTCAGGATTTCCTTAATGGTCTTCACGCACTCCGCGTCTCTGACGAACGATGCGGAAATGAAGTCGAATCCTAGGCTGATGCCGAATTCGATATCTTCCTTATCTTTATCCGTAATTCCGGGAAGACGGATTTTTCTTCCGGGGATATTTACGCCCTTCTTTTCTCCGAGGTCTCCGCCGTTTATGACGACGCAGTCAATGGAGCTGCCGGACGCCTTCTTTACTTCCAGTTCAATCAGGCCGTCATCGATCAGGATCCTGTCTTTCGGCTTTACGTCTTTTACGAGACCGGCATAATTGATGTAGACGACGTTTTCGTTTCCTTCCTGTTCCTTTGTGGTCAGGGTGAATTTCTGTCCGTCCTTAAGCGTGACCCTTTTCCCGCCCGTCAGGATACCGGTACGGATTTCCGGCCCCTTGGTATCCAGCATGGTGGCAACCGGAATGCCCAGCGTGTCGCGGAGCTTCTTCACCATTTCAAAGCGTTTCCTGTGCTCTTCGTAACTGCCGTGGGAAAAATTAAAGCGGCAGATGTCCATTCCGCATTCCATCAGTTTTTTCAGAACTTTAGGATCATCCTCATTCGGTCCCAGCGTGCAGATTATTTTCGTACGTCTCATAAAGATCTCCTTTTTTTTCGTCATGTGACATGTTGATGGGTATATAAATGGTCCTGACAGTACTCAAGATTTCCCTTGCATTTGGAGCAGTACCGGAATTCCAGGTCGTCCCCGTCCTTTTCCGTCCGGCCGCAGACCGCGCACCGGTGCCTGGTACCTGCCTTGCTTTCCGGCATCATTCTTACCTCCCTCCGGTAATCCTGTTTCCGTTTGATCTCTTTGGGAGAATATTTCCGCCAGTCCCTTGTCATGAAGAAAAACAGAATGACCGTGAAAAAGCTTAAGAAAATGGCGACCCTGGTCATCGGATATCTGAAGAAATCGTAGATCTCAATGACCGCATAAAGGATACCCATGTACTTTGCCTTCACCGGAATGACAAAGTAAAGATAGAACTGCGCTTCCGGGAACGTAATGGCAAAAGCCAGGAAAAGGGACATGCTCATGCTCTCCGGTGTCAGGATAGACATGGCACCGCTGAATATGTATCCGAAATATCCGTACAGAAAATACATGATGAAGGAGGCCAGGATATAGAAGATGACCTGGGAGAACATGAACACGTTAAAACGGAAAGTCCCCCACGCTCTTTCCAGCGAGACCCCGAGAGAAAAATCAACGAACAGGATCAGGAGCCCCCACAGCCTGTCGGAACTTGGCGGATAAATCAGGAACGTAAAAATACGCCAGATCTGTCCCTTTAAAATAAGGGCCGGATTCAGCGAAAGATAATTCACGTAAACAGCCGGCGCCACCTGGATGATAATGAAGCCGACCGCAAAAAGCACCGTAAAATAAACCATCAGATTTCTGATGGCAAACCGTCCGAATTTCCGTTCCATTTTTGAGAGTAAATTCATGCCCTATATTATCGGCTAACGGAGGCATTTTGTCAAATATTTACCACTCCTGACAAGGGTTGTGACGGACTTCCCGGGAAGGCCTGCTTTTTATTGTTTTTCGGCCTGTTTTATGTTAGAATAGCAAAACTATGGAAATGGAAGAAACTCTGTCCCGGCAGTCATCCGGGGAAAATAATACTCTGGGAATCGACATCGGTTCCACCACCGTAAAAATTGCCGTCCTTGACCCGAATAAAAAAATTCTGTTTTCGGATTACGAACGGCATTTCGCCAATATACAGGAAACCCTCGCCGCACTGCTTGAGAAATGCGAAAAGCAGTACGGGCCTTTGAAAGTTGTCCCCATGATCACCGGCTCCGGCGGCCTGACGCTTGCCAAACACCTGAACGTGACATTTGTTCAGGAAGTCGTGGCGGTTGCCACGGCCTTGAAGACCTATGCCCCGCAGACCGACGTGGCGATCGAGCTTGGCGGGGAAGATGCCAAAATCATCTATTTCACCGGCGGCGTGGACCAGAGAATGAACGGGATCTGCGCGGGCGGCACCGGGTCCTTTATCGACCAGATGGCCTCCCTCCTGCAGACGGATGCCGCGGGACTGAACGCCTATGCGGCTAACTACAAAGCTCTCTACCCGATCGCGGCTCGCTGCGGCGTATTTGCCAAGTCCGACATCCAGCCTCTGATCAACGAAGGGGCCACAAGGGAAGACCTTTCCGCCTCAATTTTCCAGGCCGTCGTCAACCAGACGATCTCCGGCCTTGCCTGCGGGAAACCTATCCGCGGCCATGTTGCTTTTCTCGGCGGGCCTCTGCATTTCCTGCCGGAGCTGCGCAACGCCTTTATCCGGACACTGCATCTGACCGGCGAATATATCATTGCGCCGGAAAATTCCCACCTCTTTGCCGCCATCGGCGCGGCCATGAGCGCGGAAAACGAAGACGTCATCTCAACCTCCGATCTCATAAAGACACTCCGGTCCGGCGTAGCCATGGAACACGAGATTGCGCGGATCAGGCCGCTTTTTGAAAACGAAGAGGATTACCGGAAGTTTTCCGAACGGCATGCCGGGAAATCGGTAATGACGGCGGATTTCAAAAGCTATACCGGAAATATCTTTCTCGGGATCGATGCAGGCTCCACCACGACCAAGATTGCACTGGTCGATGAGGACGGCCGCCTGCTTTACAAGTTCTACTCCAACAACAACGGCTCCCCTCTTGCCACATCCATCCGTGCCATGAAGGAAGTCAGGGAAAAAATGAATCCGAAGGCAAAGATCGTCTATTCCTGCTCCACCGGATACGGCGAAGCGCTCTTAAAGGCGGCTTTCCTTCTGGACGAAGGAGAAGTGGAGACCATTTCCCATTACTACGCCGCCGCTTTCTTCGAACCCGACGTGGACTGCATTCTGGATATCGGCGGTCAGGACATGAAATGCATCCGCATCAAGGACGGAACCGTGGACTCCGTGCAGCTGAACGAAGCCTGCTCCTCCGGATGCGGTTCCTTTATCGAAACCTTTGCAAAATCCCTGGATTTCACCGTGGAGGATTTTGCCAAGGCCGCGCTGTACGCGAAGAACCCGGTGGACCTGGGAACCCGCTGCACGGTTTTCATGAACAGTAATGTCAAACAGGCGCAGAAGGAAGGCGCAACCGTGGCGGATATTTCCGCCGGCCTTGCCTATTCCGTCATCAAGAACGCACTGTTCAAGGTCATCAAGATTTCGGATGCCAGAAGCCTGGGAACCCATATCGTGGTGCAGGGCGGGACCTTCTATAACGATGCGGTCCTCCGTGCCTTTGAGCGGATTGCGGACTGCGTAGCCACGCGCCCGGATATCGCCGGCATTATGGGGGCATTCGGTGCGGCGCTGATTGCAAGGGAACGGTGGGAAAACAAGGAAACCACCATGCTCCCGATCGACAAGATCATAAATCTGGAATACAAGACCGCCATGACCCGCTGCCAGGGCTGCAACAACCACTGCGTTCTGACCATCAACCAGTTCGGCGGCGGCAGACGCTACATTTCAGGCAACCGGTGCGAACGCGGACTCGGGAAAGACCGTGCCAGAAAAGACATACCCAATCTTTTCGATTACAAGTTCCACCGCATTTTCGATTATGAACCCCTGACGGAAGACCAGGCGCCCCGCGGCGTGCTCGGGATCCCCAGGGTGCTGAACATGTACGAGGACTATCCGTTCTGGGCCGTATTCTTCAAAAAACTCGGATTCCGCATTGTCCTCTCCCCCGTTTCCACGAGACAGCTCTACGAACTCGGAATAGAGAGCATACCCAGCGAATCCGAATGCTACCCGGCAAAGATTGCACACGGCCATGTGACATGGCTCATCCGGAACGGCATCAAAACCATATTCTATCCGTGCATTCCGTACGAAAGAAACGAACAGCCCGATGCCGGCAATCACTACAACTGTCCTATCGTGACCTCCTATGCGGAAAACATCCGGAACAACGTGGAGGAAATTGCCGAACAGAACGTCCGGTTTTTAAATCCGTTCATGGCGTTTACAAATGAAGAAATCCTGACAAAGCAGCTCATCAAGGTCATGAAGGAAGAATTCGGGATTGATGCGGCGGACGTAAAGGAAGCCGCGCATTCCGGATGGACGGAGCTTCTTCAGGCCAAGCGCGATATTGAAAAGAAGGGCGAGGAAACCATTCAGTGGTGCAAGGACCACAACCGTCACGGCATTGTCCTGGCGGGACGTCCCTATCACTGCGATCCCGAAATCCATCACGGCATCCCCGATATGATCACCGGCTACGGCATGGCGGTCCTGACGGAGGACTCCGTCTCCCACCTGGGAAAGGTGGAGCGGCCCGTTATCGTATCCGACCAGTGGATGTACCATTCCCGCCTGTACGCCGCGGCAAGCTACGTAAAGACTTCCGACGTACTGGACCTGGTCCAGCTGAATTCCTTCGGATGCGGCCTTGACGCCGTAACGACCGATCAGGTTTCCGATATTCTGACAGGTTCCGACAAGATCTACACGGTCCTTAAGATTGATGAAGTGAACAACCTCGGCGCAGCCAGAATCCGGATCCGCTCGCTGATCGCCGCCTTAAAGGTACGCGACAGGAAGAACTACCGGAGACATATCCGTCCCGCTGCCTACAACCGGGAAATGTTTACAAAGGACATGAGAAAGAAATACACCATTCTCTGCCCGCAGATGTCTCCCATTCATTTTGATTTCATTGCCCCGGCCATATCCGCGTTCGGCTACAACGTGGTGCTTCTGGAAAACGATACACGCCACGCCGTGGACATGGGTCTTAAATATGTGAACAACGACGCCTGCTATCCGTCCCTGATCGTAACGGGCCAGATCATGGATGCCCTTATGTCGGGCAAATACGATCTGAACCAGACGGCAATTTTCATGAGCCAGACCGGCGGCGGATGCCGTGCCTCCAACTACATCGGATTTATCCGCCGTGCCCTGGAAAAGGCTCAGCTGGATCAGATTCCCGTTATTTCCGTGAACGTGGGAAACATGGAGCAGAATCCCGGTTTCAAGGTCACGCTCGGCATGGGGATCAAAATGGCGCAGGCAACGGTGTACGGGGATGTCCTGATGCGCTGTCTCTATGCGACAAGGCCCTACGAAAAGGTGCCGGGTTCTGCCAACGCGCTGCACGAAAAATGGAAGAACATCTGCATCAGCTCCGTGTCAACGAAGAAAGCCGACATGCGGGAATACAAGAAGAACCTCCGCGGCATCGTGAAGGATTTTGACGAGCTCCCGCGGATTGATATCAAGAAACCGAAGGTAGGCGTGGTGGGAGAAATCCTCGTAAAGTTTTCTCCTCTTGCCAACAACCATATCGTGGACCTTCTGGAAAGCGAAGGTGCCGAAGCCGTTGTGCCGGATCTTCTGGACTTCATGTACTACTGCTTCTACAATCAGAATTTCAAGGCGGACAACCTTGGCGCGTCAAAGCGGAGCGCAACAATCGGCAACTGGGGAATAAAGCTCATGGATGTGTTCCGCGCGGATGCAAGAAAAGCCCTCCGGAACAGCACGCATTTCACCGCTCCCGGCAATATCCGGCATCTGGCGGATATGGCAAAGCATTTCGTGTCGCTGGGGAACCAGACGGGAGAAGGGTGGTTTTTGACCGGAGAAATGCTGGAACTCATTGAGGGCGGGACACGCAACATTGTATGTACGCAGCCGTTCGGATGCCTTCCCAACCACGTCGTCGGAAAAGGTGTCATCAAGGAACTGAAATATGCCTATCCCAATGCCAACATTATTGCCGTGGACTATGATCCCGGCGCAAGCGAAGTCAATCAGCTGAACCGCATTAAGCTGATGCTGGCTACCGCAAACAGGAATCTGGGAAAACCCATCCTTCCCGCTTCGGAAGCCGCTTCAGCCGCAAAATAAAAAATACGGAGGACTTGCAATGGAAGCACTATTCGGAAACCTGGCAAATACCACATGGCAGCAGGCCGTCATGTGGGTGATCGGCGGGATCCTGATCTACCTTGCCGTGAAAAAGGACATGGAACCCGCGCTTCTCCTGCCCATGGGTTTCGGCGCCATACTGGTGAATCTCCCCATGTCGGGAGCCATATCGCAGGTATACGGCGGCAACACGGAAACCGGTATCCTGGATATCCTGTTCAGAGGCGGAATAGGAAATGAACTGTTCCCTCTTCTGCTCTTTATCGGCATAGGCGCCATGATCGATTTCACTCCCATCCTGTCCAATCCGAAACTCATGCTCTTCGGCGCGGCCGCGCAGTTCGGGATTTTCATGACGTTTTCCCTTGCTTCCGCGCTGGGATTCCCGGTCAGGGATGCGGCTTCCATTGCGATCATCGGTGCGGCGGACGGCCCCACTTCCATCTATGTGGCCAATTACTTCAATTCCCACTATCTGGGTGCCATCATCGTGGCGGCTTATTCCTATATGGCCCTGGTGCCGATCGTGCAGCCGCCGGTCATCCGTCTTCTGACCACAAAAAAGGAACGCCGGATCCGCATGAAATACGCGTCCGCGCGTCCTGCTTCCAAGACAGCCCGTGTCCTGTTCCCGGTCCTCGTGACCATAGTCGCCGGACTGATCTCCCCGAGAAGCGTCGCGCTGGTCGGTTTCCTCATGTTCGGAAATCTGATCCGCGAATGCGGCGTGCTGGATTCCCTTTCCGATACCGCGCAGAACGCTCTGGTCAACATTGTTACTCTCCTGCTGGGAATTACCGTGGCGTCCACCATGACGGCCGAAGCTTTCTTAAACACCCGTACGCTGCTTATCCTGGCGCTCGGACTTTTTGCCTTTGTCTTTGACACGGCAGGCGGCGTGATCTTCGCCAAGTTCCTGAACCTGTTCTCAAAGGAAAAAATCAATCCCATGATCGGTGCCGCGGGTATTTCCGCATTTCCGATGTCCGCGCGCGTCATCAATAAAATGGGTCTGGAGGAAGACCCGACAAACTTCCTCTTAATGCATGCGGCCGGTGCCAATGTGGCCGGACAGATTGCCAGCGTCATTGCCGGCGGACTGATCTTGAACTTCTTCGGATAATCTCCGGATACCAAATACGGAAAAGGAAAGGACAACATCATGAGCGATCAGGTTTTAAGTTTTGCGGAAACTCTCCCCTACATGGCAAAAGGCATGGCGGGAATTTTCATCGTCATGTTCATTCTCATGGCTGTCATTGCCATCCTGAATGTCACCACCAGATCAAAAGAGGACGAACAGTAATCCCGGTGACAGTGAACCCAAATTGTCGGACAAAATCCGACAAGGAGGGCTCATTTTTTTATCCGTCTGATTTCTTCCACCGCATACAGCGGGAGATTCACAAGCCAGTCTTCCTTCTTATAATCTGCCATGGAAGTGCGGACGGAGATTTCCGGCCCGAACTTCTCCTTATATACCCGCAGGCTTTTAGCCTTGAGGTTGACTTCCGCCTTGACCTCCACCGGGATAACCTGCTCGCCGGTGTCAATGACGAAATCTACCTCACAGGAGCCCCGGTCATTGGTGAAGTAGTAAACACCCAAATCTTCAATGGTCTTGAGCTGCTGGCAGACATACTGCTCAGTAAGTGCACCCTTGAACTCGGTAAAAAGATCGTTGCCGTCCAGAAGCGTGCGCTGGTGCAGGCCGGTCATACAGCCCAGCAAACCAACATCTGCGACGAACAGCTTGAATGCCCTCAGGTCCTCATAGGCTTTCAGTGGAATGCCCGCCGCGTTGACACGGCTGACCTTGTGGACAAGCCCGCAGTCGGTGAGCCACATAATGGCGGTCTCGTATTCCTTCGCTCGCCCGCCCTCGCGGACAAGACCGTATAAGAATTTCTTGTTTTCTTTGGCAAGCTGGGAAGGGATGCTGTTCCAGATCATGCGGATCTTCGGCACGATCTCATACGGGGCGTGCTTGGAAAAGTCCTGCTCATAGGCGGCGAGAATGCGTTGTTGAATGTCACGCACTTCGTTAAAGTCCTTGTTATCGGCAAAGCTCTGCACCGCCTCCGGCATACCGCCGACGAAGTAGTATTGTTTGAGTGCGTCGATGTAGGTCTGCCTGAATGATGTAATCATCTCATAATCCTGCTTGTCCAGCAGCTCTGCAAAGCGCTCTTTACCCGTCGCCATCAAAAACTCCCTGAAGGACAACGGATAGAGCTTGAGAAAATCCACCTTGCCCACCGGAAAAGAGGTGCCGCCGTGCAGGGCGATGCCCAGCAATGAACCGGCGCAGACGATATGATACTGCGGCGCGTTTTCATAGAAGTATTTGAGGGAAGAAAGGGCTCTCGGCACCTCCTGCACCTCATCGAAAATGAGCAGTGTATTGTCCGCTTCGATTTTGTGACCGGCATAAAGCTCCAAACCCATGATCAGACGGTCAGTGTTCAGGTCTGACGCGAACAGCTCCGCCATTCTGGAGTTGGCGTCAAAGTTTATATAGACAGTATTCGCATACGCCTTATCGCCGAATTCCTTCATCAGCCAGGTCTTGCCGACCTGACGCGCGCCCTCGATGATCAGCGGCTTGCGGCGTTTGCTTTCCTTCCATTTGTAGAGCTTTTCGATGGCAACACGGTACATGTAAGCACCCCCCACGCAATGATATGAGTACAGTATGGCATAAAATGTCAAAATTATCAATGATAATATGTGTCATAATCACACTTTTTACGACGAATAATCAGCTTGTTCGCAAGATGCTTGAGAAACGGAAAACGGTGCAGCTCTTTCAGGCTGCACCGTTTCCTGCATATGACTGTCCTTCAGAGCACCGCTCAAAAGGGCAGACCGTTTTATATTACTGATACAGATCAACAGATGGGTCAGGCAGCCGGAATAACCAGTTCCTCGCCTGTCTCAATGCGGTCCGGATTGGAAAGCTTATCCAGGTTCGCATGATAGATCCGGATCCACTGGTCTCCTTCTCCGTAAAGTTTTTTCGCGATCTTCCAAAGCGAGTCTCCGCTTACAACCGTATAGGAGGAGGATGCGTTTAAATACTGAATTGTCTTTACCGTATCCTCGGGAACCGGATCTGTCACGGCCGGCGCTGCGATCGTTATCCTGCCCTGTCCGTACGGATTCCCGTAAGTGCCTCCGACTTTTCCCGAGAGATTTGTCTGAAGGTATCTGGTCAGGCATTCGTAGTCTCCCATGATCCCGTCCTTCACCACCGTCGCGTTCTTTCCGAACATGGTAAAGCCGTCTCCGGCATCGACAAGCGTATAGTTGATGCCGCCGATCGTATAGTCCTTATTCACATCCAGCGGCTGTCCGTTCACGGTAACGTCATAGACGCGGCGCGCTCCGGCCACGCTTACGAATTCCTGTTTGTCCGTCATTGTGACTGTGGATGCAACGGAAGGATCTATGGAATACGAAACACCGGACACCTGCAGAAAACCGCCGCTTTCCTCCGGATAATTTTTTGCGGAGAATTCCAGCGCGTCCAGAAGCTGCTGCCCCTTTACCCTGATGATGCAGCAGGTATTCCCGAACGGATAAACGCTCAGGAGATTTCCTTTCGTGATATTTCCCGCCGCAATATCCGTACGGATCCCGCCGCCGTTCATGATGCCGATATCCGCTCCCAGCACCACGCGGTTTGCGTCCGCGCACAGATCTCCGAGATTGGTTTCACCGCTCCGGACAAGACGTTTTCCCGTTGCCGGATCCTTTGTCGTCAGCGCCTGTTCCGCCGTTCCGATCACCTTGTTCATTTCCGCATTGAAAGTGCCTTCGATCGACTGAATGCGGGACAGTGTTTCCGGATCCTGATCGGTCAGACCGGATACCAGTTCCTGCGAAATTTCTCCTGTCTCCGTATTGATCACAATTTTTCCGATCGTCTGCAGTTTGGTTCCCGTCTGCGCTCTCACCACGTTCTGCCCGTCCTTGTTTGTCAGGGTATCCTCCAGCTGTTCATGGGAATGTCCGTCCAGAAGAATATCAATCCCGTCCGTATTGGCAATCACAGCGGAAGCTTTCCAGCGGTCCGTGGTTCCGTTCTCGCCCAGATGTCCGATCGCCACCACATAATCGGCGCCGGCATTCCTTGCGGCATTCACCGCATTCTGCACCGTATCGTAAAGTTTCTGCCCGGAGGCATCTTCCGCAAAGCTGTAGATGTAGTTCCCGTTTGCATCCTGGAAAAAAGCCGGCGTTGACTTGGTAAAGGATTCCGGCGTATCAATTCCGACATAAGCGACTTTTTTGTTTCCGTAAGAAACCATCTTCCACGGATTGAAAACCGTGGCGTTATCGGACAGCCTGGTCAGATTGCAGCAGAGGTACGGGAACTTCGCTTTCTTCGTCAGCTCCAGGAATCTGTCAAAGCCGTAGTCGAATTCATGATTTCCCGGCACTGCGATATCGTATCCCGTCTGGTTCATGATATCGATGATCCATGCGCCTTTGGAGAGAGCGCCGATATTGCCGCCCTGAATATGATCGCCCGCATCGATCAGCGTCACACTGGAAGCGCCGTATTCCGACTGCATGGCTTTTTTATACGCTGCCACGGCCGCATACCCGATATTCGTGACCGCGCCGGAAGCATCCGTCGTCTGGTCCACGCTGCAGTGAACATCGTTTGTGTGAAGGATCACAATCCTGCCGGTTTCCTCCGCATGAACGCCGTTTACCGGCGTTACCGAAAGAACAAGAGCAAACACAAGTAAAAACCGCAGTGCCTTTCCGAACGTCTTCATAGTTTTCCTCCCTCTCATCCCGGCAGCTTTCCCGCCCGGATATCGTCATGCAGAAAACAGGCATCCTGATTATGCCGCTACATAATTCATAATGGACATTTTTTACCGTTAAGTCAATATAAATCCGGTATTTTGCCTGTATATCCTGTCAGACAAAATACCGGATTTGAAAACGGATCCCTGTTGCCCCCGCAATATGCTTATCCGCACTCTATGCCGTTTTCCGCAAAGGCTTTCCGGAGCGATGCAGCAAACAGCAGCGCTCCCGGCGTATCCCCGTGAACGCATATCGAATCCGCTTTAATCGGTATATCTTTTCCGGTTACGGATTTCACTTTTCCTTCCCGGATCATTCTGATAACGCGTGCGATAATCGCTTTTTCATCCGTAAGCACGGCGCCTTCCTTCGTCCTGGAAACCAGACTTCCGTCTTCTTCATAGGCCCTGTCCGCAAAAGCTTCATGAATAAAGGAAAGCCCTGTATCCGATGCGGCTTTTTCCATGCAGCTCCCGGAGGGAGCCAGAAGTTTCAGTTTCGGATCGGAAGCTTCTATTCCCTCGCATATGGCGCATGCCAGGTCATAGTCTTTCGCCGCCATGTTGTAGAATGCCCCGTGCGGTTTTACATGCACCAGCGGAACCCCGCAGGCATCGCAGAAAGCCCGGAGCGCTCCGATCTGGTAAATAATATAATCCCTTGCTTCCGTGCGGGAAATTTTCATGTTTCTTCTTCCGAATCCCATCAGGTCCGGGTAACCCGGATGCGCTCCTATTTTCACATGTGCCTTTTTTGCAAGCTCCGTTGTTTTTTCCATGATCACGGGATCCGATGCATGAAAGCCGCATGCAATGTTGGCGGATGTAATGAGCGGGATTATCTGTTCATCCTGACCCAGCGCATATCTGCCGAAACCTTCCCCGAGATCACAGTTCAAATCTATTCTGAACATACTCTTCCCCTTCTCCCCGTTTCGTATTTCCGTTCCGTATTTCCGTTCAGTATTTCAGTTCAATATTTCAGTTCCGTGTTTCTGACATCCGTGATAAACATATGCCCGGGCGCATGGGTAATGGCAAACGGAATGCAGGACTTCATGAGTGCCTGCTGCGGTGTTACCCCGCACGGCCAGAATACCGGTTCCTCTCCTTCTTTAACGGTAACGGCATCACCGAAATCCGGATGGGAAATATCCTTTATCCCGATAGCTTCCGGATGCCCGATCTGAACGGGCGCGCCGTGAACACGCGGCATGGAAGCCGTTAAGGCTGCCGCCTTCGGGATCTGCCTGTACGGAATGGGGCGCATGCTCACCACCATGGTCCCGTTAAATATGCCGGCCGGTTCATCCGGGATATCTGTGACATACATCGGAACGTTTTTATGCTCCGAAATATGTCTCATTTCAATACCGCTCTGAATCATTTCTTCCTCGAAGGAAAAACTGCATCCTATGAGAAAGCTTACAAAATCATCCCGCCAGACGCCGGACACATCCGTATATTCTCCGGTCAGTTTTCCGTATTCATAAATCCGGTACCTGGGAATATCCGTTGCCAGATCACTGTTCTTTCCCATGTGTCTTAAATGCCTGGACCCTTTGTCCGTTACTTCCAGTAAAGGACAGGAGCGGGAATTACGCATGGCAAACAGGAGAAAATCATAGGCGAATTTTTCCGGCAGTACCACAAGGTTTGCCTGCGCATAGCCGGGACACATTCCTGCCGTTGGTCCGTTTATTTCTCCGCATCTTATTTTTGCTCTTACCTCTTCCGGTGATTCCGGCATATCAGTTCCTCCTGTGCATCCTTCACGGATATTTTCCGAAAAACAACGGCATCTCCCGGCCTGGCCTGTGCCAGCAGCGGAAGATCCGAAGAAATCACGACCGCCGCTTTGACATAGCCGCCGATCGTCTGTCTGTCGTTCATCATGATGATGGGCAAACCGGAAGAAGAAATCTGGACTGCCCCTGCGGGAATTCCGTCGGATATGATATCTGCTCCGGCTTTCAATGCGACCGGAGTGCCCGAAAGTCGGATCCCCATGCGGTTGCTTTTTTCCGTAACAATATATTCCGAAGAAAACAGGATCTTTTCTCCTTCCTCCGTCAGTGCCTCTTCCTGCGGTCCTGATATTGCACGGAGAGAAAGAGGATTTTTTCTGTTACGGCATATTCTGCATTTTTCCGGAACGAAATATTCCGGAATGCTTTCCCCGAAACGATCTGCGGGCGGAATGGGAATGAGGTCACCGCTCTTCAGTTTTTCCCCGGTTTCCTTTCCTGCTCCGCCGCGAACGGCTATATACATCCTGCAGCCGTCTTTTGCATTCTCCGCTGTAAGTTCCCATCCTGTCCCGACAAAAATCTTCCGGTACATGGGAATGGAAACCCCGTTCAGTTCCGGTTCCATGTCAGCGCCCGTCAGGGCAATGACGCACGGCGCATTGAAGACCATGGACGGTCCGAACAGCGTACATTCAAAAGCCGTCTCCTCTTCCGGATTTCCGACCAGAAGGTTGGCTGTCCTGAGGGAAATCATGTCCATTGCACCGCCCGGTGCAAATCCCTGATCCTGCATGCCGGCATGTCCCTTTCCGCGGACGGACAGGTAAATTCCCGGATTTTCTATCACAATATTCATTCGGAATACTCCTTGAATTCTTCCGGCGTGATCGGATCAAAATGAATGAAATCTCCCGCATCATACGGCACGGCCGGTGTCTTTTCCGGATCGTAAAGTTTTAACGGCGTCCTGCCGATCAGACGCCACCCTCCCGGGGAAGCAGCCGGATAAATCCCCGTCTGCGCGCCTCCTATTCCGACCGACCCCGCGGGAATTTTAACGCGCGGTATCTGAAGGCGCGGCGCGGCAATCCTCTTATCCATTCCTCCCAGATAAGGAAAACCCGGAAGAAATCCGAGCATGTAAATGCGGTATGTTCCGGAAGAATGGATTCTGATCACTTCCTCTTCGGAAAGTTTCGCAACCCCTGCCACATCGGCAAGATCTTCCCCGTATTCCCCTCCGTAGCAGACCGGGATGTGTACCGTTTTCCCGTGTTCCGTTTCCTTTTCCGGCACCTTTGAATCCGCGGTTTTCACAATCCGTTTCATTTTACCGAAACACATAATCTCCGGATCATAATAAATGAGAAGCGCACGGTAGGAAGGCACTGTCTCCAGCAGCGCCGGAACGGCAAGCGCTTTCAGTTTCCGGTTCAGCGAAAGAACCTTACGGTTTGTTTCCTCACTGATCTCATTTTCAAATTCAACGGTCAGCGCACGGTCTCCTGCCGGTTTAATGGTCATACGCCCACCTTCGCAAAATACTTTTTTCCGATGACGCCGGAAAACCAGTGATCGCCGCCCTTGTACTTCAGGGCATATCCCACGCACTGATACATCATGTCAATAATGGAACCGTTCAGTCTGGCATTGAAACCGTCTATTCCCGGGATCAGGGAACCCGTCATATCAATCATGCCGGCGCGTGACCCCACACGCATGACTTCCTTCTCCATGTCGCCTGTAGGACAGATATCCGGATCTTTTCTGAGATATGCCATGGCGGCAATCATGGCATAACATCCCCAGTCCGATGTGGTCGACGTGATAATGTTGTCTGCCTGTACGGCGGAAAGAATGCCGCCCCTGCATTTACATTTGCATTCTCCCGCTGCCGTATAGGGAACGTATTTCCGGATATGCGCCGCAATGCTTCCCATTCCGCTTTCGTTTCCGAGATCCCCGATTGCGATATTTAAAATTCCCTTTTTCCGGATTTCGGAAAACAGGATATCGCTCTTGGCCTGCAATGCCGTCACGTTAATGCCGGTCGCGTTGTGATATTCTCCCTTCGCGTTTGCACCCGGCGCCTCAATGGATATGACTGCCGAAGGCTTTACCGAATCCAGAATCTCCTTTGCCTGTGCCGCCGCCTTTTTCCTGTCCTTTTCAAATACCACGCAGCCCAGGGAAAGCGGAAGCTTTTTCACGGTTTTCAGATCTTCGTAAAAATGCAGTCCCACCACATTGGAACATTTTTCCACTGCCGCTTCGGATTCCGCAGGACACACGATCACCGGTTTTGCATCCAGTGCAAGAACCAGTGCGCGTGCAAGCAGCATGGAACTTACAAAGCCGTCCGTTTCCGGCATCTTATGCGGCAGAAGAACAAATCCCGTGACAATGAATACCACATCTCCGGCTTTCACCGTCCGGCAGAGTTTCTGCGCCGCATTCATGGCAACCGGACTTCCGGTAAATTTTCTGCTTCCCGCATAGAGGATGCGGCAGATGCCGTATCCCCTCGGATCCAGATTCATGATCATGTCCAGATCCTCGCCGACATTATATCTGGTCAGTTCTTCTTTTGTCATTTTCGGTTCCCGCAGTTCTTTCGACCGGACGAAATTCATTTCTGTCCTGTTACCGAAAGATATTCATCCCAGACCGATTCCGTCAGTTCCTTCAGAAGTTCCGGTGCTTTCCCGCCAACCGGTTTTTTATCCAGTTCGCAGGCGCTCAGGCAGAAATTGGAGGATGAACTGACAATGATCTCATCCGCATCGGCAAGTTCCTGTACCGTAAACGGCGTCTCATCCACCGGAATTCCGATCTTTTTGCACATCTTTATCAGATGCGCACGGGAAATGCCGGGCAGGATCAGGTGATCCGTGGGCGGCGTAATGAATTTACCGTCCTTTAACATGCTCACATTGCTGTGCGCGCATTCCGTGACACGGTCGCCTCTGTGAAATACAATTTCCTGGCATCCGTTTTCCTTTCCCTTTTCGGAAGCAAGAACATTAACCAGAAGATTGAGCGTTTTGATGTTGCAGTGGAGAAACCGCGTATCCTCTATGGTCATGAGCTTCAGTTTCTTTGCCGGATCCGACAGCGCATGGGGACGGATCATGACCCAGAATTTTGCCGGCACATCCGGAAACGGATGATTTCTCGGTGCCACGCCGCGCGTCACCTGCCAGTAGACAAAGAGTTCGTTTCCTTCCACCTTCTGCACCATTTCCCTGAGGATCCCGGCAATTTCCTCCTTGCTCCCCGGAATTTTGATCCCGACAAGTCCGGCGCTGTTGAAAAACCGGTCTATGTGTTCGTCCAGATTGAAGATCACGTGGTTCCCGGCACAGGTTGCATCATAAACACCGTCTCCGTAAAAATGCACCCGGTCGTCAAACGGAACCGACATGTTTTCGATCAGATCATATCTGCCGTCATAATAAGCAAGATTTTCCATCTCATTTTCCCCCTGTTTCCATATGTCCTTTTATTCATCCGTTCTCAGCGAAATATACTGTTTGATCAGTTCCACGCATTTCGGAAATCCCAGTCTGGTCGTATTCAGCGACAGGTCGTAGTTATCCGCGTTCTTCCACCGCCTCCCGGTATGATAGACGTAATAGTCGTTCCGGAAACGGTCCAGATTATCGATATACCGGATTGCTTCCTTTCTGCCGCAGCAGTTTAAATTCATCATGTGGGTAATGCAGGATTCCCTGTCTCCGTAAAGGTAAACGGAAATGCAGTTCGGATAATCCCGCAGGACAAAATCTCCGGCCCGCCCGATGACGATGTAGGATTCCTTTTCGGCCAGTTCCTTTAAAACTTTTGCCTGATAGTTGAACAGGTTCTGGTCGGAAGTAAAATTGTCGCTTTCCGGCGGAATCAGTTCCCCGTGATAAACCTGCTTTGACACGGAATAAAGAAGCGTCCTCTTTACATTTTCGTCCGCCCGTCCGAAAAGCTCCTCGTTTATTCCGGAGTCTTCCGACGCCAGCTGCAGCAGTTTCCGGTCGTACAGGTCTATCCCGTAAAATTCCGCCAGCTCTTTTCCGATCGTCATGGCGCCGCTGCCGCAGGTTCTCGTAATTGCGATCACAATATTTTTCATATTCTCCTCCGGATACATTTACTGGCCGAGTTTACTGGCCGAGATAGGCTTTCCTTACGCGGTCATCTTCCGCGAGAGCTTTTGCCTCTCCCTCAATGGTAATTTTCCCGGTTTCCAGAACATAGGCCCGGTCCGCAATGGCCAGTGCCATTTTTGCATTCTGTTCCACCAGCAGTATGGTAATGCCCTGTCTGTGGCAGTCTTTGATGATGTCGAATATTTCGCGCACCAGAATGGGAGAAAGTCCCATGGAAGGTTCGTCCATGAGAAGGATCTTAGGCCTGCCCATCAGGGCTCTTCCCATGGCCAGCATCTGCTGTTCGCCGCCGGAAAGCGTTCCCGCAAGCTGCCTGGACCTTTCCTTCAGCCGCGGAAATCTTCCGAATACGTTTTTCATTTCCTCTTCGATTTTTTCGCGGTCGCCTTTCTGCGAATAGGCACCCATTTCCAGATTTTCCCGCACCGTCATATCCGGAAAAATATGCCTGCCTTCCGGAACATGCCCTATCCCGAGTCCGATCAGATCGGCAGGATCCGTTTTTCTCAAATTCAGATCATCATACAGGATCTCGCCGCTTGTTGCTTTGGTCAGTCCCGTGATCGTATGGAGAATGGTGGTCTTTCCCGCGCCGTTTGCCCCGATCAGGGTAACAATCTCATGATCCTTCACTTCCAGGCTCACGCCCCTGATGGCCTGTATGGCGCCGTAGGAAACATTGATATCCTTAACCGTCAGCATGCTGCCTCCTTTCCGGTCTTCCGGTCTTCCGGATCCGCCTTTCCGAGGTAAGCTTCTATCACTTTCGGATTTCTTGCGATTTCTTCCGGCGTACCGAACGCAATGGTCTCGCCGTAATCGATCACCTGCATTTTTTCACAGATCTTCATGACCAGACTCATGTCATGTTCGATCAGGAGAACCGATATCCTGAACTGACTGCGGATCAGATTGATGATCTCCAGAAGTTCCTCCGTTTCGGTCGGATTCATTCCGGCCGCCGGTTCGTCCAGAAGGAGAAGTTTCATATCCGTAGCCAGAGCGCGCGCAATCTCCAGTCTTCTCTGCTGTCCGTAGGGAAGATTGCAGGCGATCGTGTCTGCCTTGTCGCCAAGATGCACGATCTTTAAAAGTTCGTCTGCCTTTTCATCGATATCTTTTTCCTCTTTCCAGTATTCCGCGGAACGGAATACGGCGGACTTAAGTCCGTATTTCATCTTGAAGTTCATGGCGGCCTTTACATTGTCCGCCGCTGTCAGATGCTTAAAGAGGCGTATGTTCTGAAATGTTCTGGCAATTCCCTGCTGAACCACCTTATAGGTGGGCATTCCGTTTATCCGGACGCCGTTTAAAAGGACCGCGCCTTCCGTCGGTCTGTATACGCCGGTCAGAAGATTGAAAACCGTGGTTTTTCCGGCACCGTTGGGCCCGATCAGACCCATGAGTTCGCTTTTTCCTATGGACATGTTGAAATCATTGACCGCGCGAAGTCCGCCGAATGTGACTCCCAGATGCGAAGTCCTTAAAACCGGTATCTCTGCCGTTTCTTTCCCGTCAAGGTTTTTTTCCGCAGTATCCTTCATACGCCTACCTCCCCTTTTTCTTCCCCGGGAGCAGTTTCTTTCCCTGGCGCTTTTCTTCCGAAGATCTTTTTTACCAGACGGGCAAAGGAAAATTCCCATGTTCCGAAAATTCCGCCCGGTTTAAAGATCATGACCAGTACAAGGACCACGGAATAGGCAAGCATCCTGTACTTGGAAAACTGTCTCATGACTTCCGGCAGTGCGGAAAGGAATGTCGCGCCGACCACGGAACCCGTCATGGAACCGGTCCCGCCTATGATCACCTCCGTCAGAAATTCCGCCGAATAGTTGAAGTTGAAGTTGGTCGGGATCATGGCGGTCATGTAATGTGCGTACATGGCACCGCCCACGCCGCCGAAAAATGCCGCGATCGTAAAGGTAAGAACTTTATAATAGGTCACGTTGATTCCGCTTGCGGCTGCCGCTATGTAATCCTCCCGGATGGCCTTTACGGTCCGTCCGTACCGGGAGCGCACATACATGAGCATGATTCCCACGCAGACAACGGTGACCCAGAAACACCAGTAGAAATCCGAAAGTTTTTCTATTCCGCTCATGGTTTTTCCGCCGCCGGTAAAGCTGAAATTGCAGAATGCCACACGGATGATTTCCGCAAACGCTACCGTAACGATTGCCAGATAGTCGCCGCGGAGCCGGAGCGCCGGAATACCGACCAGAACACCGGTCACAGCTGCGGCAAGACCGCCCGTGATCAGCGCCAGGATAAAGGTAAGAAGCGGCGGAAGACCTTTCCCCATCAGGGCATTGGTAAGAATGGCGGAAGAATACGCCCCTACCGACATGAAACCCGCATGCCCCAGGGAAAATTCTCCCATGATACCCGTCAAGAGGTTTAACGAAGTCACCATGATAATGGTATAGCAGGCCGTCGTCATGATCCCCCGTATGTAAATGGTGCTGTTCCCCAGCATCCCGGATTCAAACAGCATAACAAAGAAAAGATACAGAAGGATGATTCCGGCTGCATTGATCAGATAGGACTGCTTTTTCTCTTTTGTCATTTTCCGCGCCTACACTTTCTCGCCGATATTCCTGCCCATGATACCGGACGGTTTTACCAGCAGTACAATAATAAGAAGACTGTATGTGATCGCTTCATACCAGCCGGGTGCAATGTAGACTTTGACAAAAATCTCAACAATTCCCACCACCAGTCCGCCGACCATGGCTCCCGGAATGCTTCCTATTCCTCCGAGCACGGCGGCTATGAATGCCTTGATTCCCATCATGGAACCCATATCCGTCGTGCACCTCGGATAAGTGCTGCAGTACATGAGCGCGGCTACGGCTGCGAGACCGGAGCCTATGGCAAAAGTCAGGGTAATGATTTTGTTTACCTTAATGCCTACCAGCGTGCTGGCATCTTTGTCCTGCGGGACGGCACGCATGGCCTTTCCCATCCTTGTGCTCCTGATGAAGACCTGCATCAGAAGCATCATGGCAATTCCGATTGCCAGTGTCAGCAGATATTTAATCTGCAGTTTTGCCCCGAGGATGGTCACGGAACCGAATTCAAAGACAGCCGGCACCGCTTTGGGTGTGGCGCCGAACAGAAGCATGGCCATATTTTCCAGGAACAGGCTCATGGCCAGAGCCGTGATCAGCGCGGACATGGGTCCTGCCTTCCGGACCGGACGATAGGCAATCACTTCCACCAGAACTCCCACAGCCGTACAGATGATGATCGCCGCAAAAACAGAAAGCCATACCGGCATTCCCTGCGCCGCCATGAGCGGAATGGTATAAAAAAGCGTATAGGCGCCGACCATGATAAAATCGCCGTGTGCAAAGTTGATCATGCGGATAATTCCGTAGACCATGGTATAGCCGAGTGCAATCAGCGCATAGATTGCGCCCTGATTCAGCCCGTTCACAATACTCTGGATCAGAAGTGCCATAAATACTCTCCCCCTTTTTGCTTCCTTCTCGCCAAAAAAGCAAAGGCTGCCGCAAATGATCAGCGACAGCCTTGTCTCCGAATGACTCTTCCTTTACTGTGAACTTGCTGCCGTACTTCCGTCCGGCGCCAGTGTCTTGAACCATTTGATCTTCCCGGCATCATCATAGGTATTGATGACAATACTCTTGGCCGGGTTCCTGTCCTGATCCAGCGTGAACGTTCCGCCTACGCCGCTGAACTTAAGGCCTGTCATTCCCTTTACCAGAGAAGCCGTATCCGTTGCGCCGCCTGTCTCCGCCGCATCCTTTAACATGTAGATGGCGTCATAGTAAAGTGCCGCACAGGCGCAAAGCGTGCTGTCACCGTATTTCTGCTTGAACGTGCTGACAAATTTCTGAACGGCCGGCGACGTGTCATCCGAAGAATAGTGATTGGTAAAATAGCAGTTCTTGAAATATTTTTCCTTGCCTTTGGTATCCGCACCGTCCCATCCGTCACCGCCCATGATCAGTCCGGTGAAGCCGGCATCTCTCACCTGCTGAACCAGCAGCGGTACCGTATCCAGGAAGCAGGGATAATAGACAAAGTCCGCACCGCAGCTGACTGCCTGTGAAGCCTGCGCCGTAAAGTCCGTATCCTTGGTCGTGCACTCTCCCGTATAACCGATCTCTATGTTGTTCGACTTGCAGTTTTCAATGAAGGCATCCTTCAGTCCGTTGGAATAGTCATCGTCCTTCGCATAGATCACGGCTACCTTCTTTACACCCTGATCCTTGGCAAAGGCAACCGCCATTTTTCCCTGATAGGGATCGATAAAGCAGTCACGGAAAATCGTAGGCCCTACCTGCGTTACCTTTACGTTCGTCGCGCCCGTTGCCAGAAGCAGCATGTTCTGCTTGGCGGCGAGTTCCGCCATGGGAAGCGTGACGGAAGAGAAGAAGGAACCTACCACCGCATCCGGTTTTTCCGGTTCCAGGGAGTTGTAGGCATTGACCGCCTGTTTGGAATCTCCCGCATCATCCACGACTTTTCCGCCGCTTACGATCTCTATCTTTGTCTTTCCCGCTGCATTGATCTCTTCCTTTGCCATATCAATGGCGTTCTGTGCGCCGGCACCGTACATGGCGGAACCGCCCGTAACGGGACCTATGACGCCTATCCGGATGGTATTCGCATCCTTTGTGGTACTGCCGGATGCCGCAGAAGATGCCGCACCTGCCGCTGCCGTAGTGGCGGAAGATGAACCGCCGCCGCACCCTGAAAGTGCGGATAATGCCATTGCCGCAGATATCAGAACCGCTGTCACTTTCTTTTTCATAATCCGTTCCTCCTCTTTCCGGTTTTAAAACCGGTTTTCATAGAATATCCACGCAAAAAGGGGCCTAACCGTATGGTTAAACCCCTTTGTTTGAATGCGGAAAACCGATATTCTATTTATAAATATGCATTATATCCCTCGAAAATAAGCAAATCAAGTTTTTTATACATTTTCATGCATATTTTAAATTTTCCGTCTGAAAAGAAGAGTAAGTTTGTGTATTTCTGCAGCCGGCCGGAACGCATCTTTTTCCATGCCGCTCCGTTTTTACTGCCGGTGCATATGGACTTTATCCGCGTCCTGTTTCTTTAAATTCTCACCGACGGTGATCGCCTTTGCCTTCGCGATCATGGCATCCCGGTCTCTCCTGAATTCCTCCACGCTCTTCTGTCTGCCCGGTCCGCCTACGCATCCGCCTGTGCAAGCCATGCCTTCCACGAAATCTTCCGGAAGACGTCCGGCCTTTAAAAGCAGAAGTGCCTTCTTGCATTCCGCGGCGCCGCTGCAGACACAGACTTTCATGTCTTTGGTATCCGTTCCGTTTTCCTTCATGCATTCCAGCACTTCTCCGGCAACGCCGCCGCTGTTACCGAAACGCTTTCCGAATGCCGTTGCCTGCTGCACATTCATCGGCTCTGCCTCAAGTTTGATTCCCTTTGCATCCAGCATGGCAAGGATCTCGTCGTATGTCAGGACATAATCCGCGTTCCCCGTGATATTGATGTCCAGCGCCTCACTCTTCTTTGCCTGGCAGGGCCCAATGAACACGGTGACCGTTTCCGGATCTTTTTCCTTCAGCCATCTGGAAACGCCGCACATGGGGGAAACCGTCGTGGACATGTTGTCGAGAAGAGACGGATAATGCTGTCTGATCATGTTGACAAAAGCCGGGCAGCACGATGTGGTCATCTTCTTTTTCTCTTTATATGCTTCCGTCCATTCCGCCGCTTCCGCCTTTGCCGTAAGATCGCCGCCGAGACCCAGTTCGATCATATCGGCAAACCCCGCTTTTTTCAGAGCGGTGCGCCACGAATCCAGCGTGATGTCCGGACCGAACTGCCCCTCCGTTGCCGGTGCGACCATGGCGACTACTTTTTTCCCGTTCAGGATCATGTCGATTACATCCGTCACAAAGGTCTTGGCCCCGATCGCGTTGAACGGACAGCTGTGGACGCAGACGCCGCACTGAATGCATTTGCTTTCGTCAATGACGCAGAGCCCGTCGCTGTCCATGGTGATGGCATTCACCGGGCAGTTCTTCTTGCAGGGCCTCTCCAGGTCCGCAATGGCATTGTACGGACAGGCTTTCGCGCACATTCCGCATTCCCTGCATTTTGCCGGATCTATCTTGGCGTGATTGTTTTCCACGAAGATGGCGCCGAAATGACAGGAATTCATACAGGCCTTCCCGATACAGTTCTGGCAGTTGTTCGTTACCGTATACCGCTGAATGGGACAGTCCTCGCAGGCTGCCGTGATAACCTGAACAATATTCCTGGTGTCATGCCCGCTCGGGCATATTCCCTGTGCAAGTCTCACCCTCTGCCGTATGATCTCCCTCTCGCGGTAAATACAGCAGCGGAACTGCGCCTTGGGTCCCGGAATGATCTTTTCGGGAATATATTCCTTCCCCTTGTCCAGTTCTCCCGCCCAGGCAAGTTTTGCGACTTCAAGCAAAACCCTTTTCGTGATCTCGAATGTGTTCTGATCGTTGCGTACCATGACTGAAAGTCCTTTCCCGTTATCAGTAGTAAATGACCTTGACCGACTTCCCGATCGCACGGATTGCCGCTTCCAGCTGTCCCACAAGGTTCTGTCTTATTCCTAAGTCCAGCGGCAGATTGGGGTTCTGGTAAGCTTCGTTTACCGCCAGCCCGACATACATGGTCACTTCCGTACAGTCCTCTATGATAATCCTTGCAATCTCCGAAGCGCCGTTGGCTTCATCAAGCTGTTTGAAGAATGCTTCGTTTATTCCTTCCGGTTTCGCATACTGCCGTATGATATGGACCGCCTTGTTCAGCGTCAGCACGCCTTCCGTGACAAGATCAATTCCGTCCATCGATGCCGTCGGAGGCACATCGGGATCGATATAATCCAGGGAAACATGAAGCTCCCTGTCGAGAACACGCGAAACAATGTTGGCGCTTGTCCCGCCGCTTATGATCCTCTTTGTCTCCTCGCCGCCGGTCATGAAATCGTGCACCATGCGGGAATCGTCCGCCTTGTCCTTTGCCGGGCCCGTCATCAGATGGACCGGCTTCCTGTCTATGATGCGGACACAGGCAACCGTCGTGTCGTCTCCCGGCTTCATCCCGTAAAGCTCGTCGCAGGCTTCGCATACGTTTGTTGCAAGACGCATGGCCGAAATGGTGGTCTGCGATTCCTTCAGGGCATAGGCCGCAATATCCTTCCATTCCCAGCCGAAATTCAGGAGGTCTCCCACGCCTGCATGAACGGTCCCGTCGCTCATGATCAGGAATGCATCCCCGATCATCACCTTAAAGCGGTACTCGTTGATCTTCTTTCCGGAGATCATGCGCTCCTGTTTCGGCACGGGCACCACGGCCCCGTCTCTGATAAAGATGCATCCGGGATTGTCGTATTCCGCAAGATACGCTTCCCCGCTGTCAAAAACCTGCAGGATTGAAAACGTGGAATATGCCACCTGCCGTTCCCGGTCGATCGGGAGCGTATCTATGATCGTACTCACGCACTCATCCAGGGTAGCACCGTTTAAAAACATGGTCCCCAGTATTTTTGCCGTAAGCGTTGAAAAAATATTTGCCTTGACACCGGAACCCATTCCGTCCGCCAGGATCAGGATATCGGAGTTGTCCGTTCTTAAAATCTGTACCGTATCCCCGCAGAGTTCCTCCGTATACTTGTTCAGGCTCTTATAGGCTATGTCGCAGGTTATACCGTTCATCATTCCCGGCTCCCCGTGTTTCCGTTTTCGGAAGACTGACCGCCCGTCAGGTTGTTATTGTACGTCGTGTCGACCTTCACCTTGTTTGCGCCGCCCCAGAGAAGCGTCCTGTCATCCGCGGCTTTCTTTTTTCCGTCCGGCGTTTCCCTTGAATCGTCATCCACCATCATCCTGCTGAGCTTGGTCAGCGTTGTCTTGGTCTCTGCCGTGGTCTCTCCCAGGAGCCCTGCAATTTCCTGCGCGACCCGCATCTGTTTGTTGATGACCTTCTGTGCCAGGTCCACCGTTTCCATCTTCTTCTCGTTTTCTTTTCTGGCTTCGTTCTCCTGCTTCGTAATGTCCATAATGGACAGAAGAACGACATCCTCTTTCGGGATATAGACGATGTTCTGCAGCGTGCACAGATTATAATCCGGATACTCCACTTTCTTCCCGTGGATATTCGTATGGGATTTGAAAACATATTCGCAGTCCGCCGGATCCAGCAGCTCGAACAGATACATTTTCAGAGCTTCCGTCCTGGTCTTTCCGAAATACTTTTCGCCGACTGCCGAATATTCTATGATCTTCATATCCTTGTCCGCAAGGATGACCGCATTCGGGCTTGTGTCCATGACAAGATTGGAAAGGGACTCCGCCTTGGAATGCATGTAGGGGATGCACATGTCCAGCTCCGCCTTGTGCTGGAACACGGCGATCGCCTTGTCGCGGCAGGTCGGGTATCCGCAGGCACCGCAGTTGAGTTCGTCCTCCGGCGTAAACTTTTCGGTCTTCTTCAGTATCTCGCGGATCTGTTCCTCCGAAGGCATGGGATCATGAACGGAACGGTCGGCAAACTGCCTGGCAAATGAAATGCCTTCCCCTGCCTTATCCAGAATTTCCTGAGGCACAGGTTCCCGCGTGATATTTTCTTCCATGTCCAGTTTCACCTTGAAGCGGGAAATGTTTTCCGTATTCACCGCCGGACCCTTGATGCAGCCGCCGGAACACATGTTGATCTCAATGAAGCAGCGGCTGATGTCGCCGCGGATCATGCTCTTACAGAGATCGATGCAGTTCTTTTCCCCGTGTACGTAGAACTTGCGGTAGCCGTCCCTGTTCCCGCGTTCCGTCGAGATGACGGAATTGATGATGCCGTTCGTGACCGGGTAAAGACGGTTCACCTTCGGATCGAATTTTTCAAAGGGCATGTCGGGAAGAGAATAAATGTCAATCTTTTCTTCCGAAAGCCAGCGGTTGATGTCGTCGAAATTGATCACGTTGCTGATGATCCCGCCGTTTCTTTCGTCCCTTGCTTCCTTCTTCTTGGCTATGCAGGGTCCTAAAAACACCACGGCTGCATCGTCCCCGTATTCCTTTTTGATCAGCATGCCGGAAGCGACCATGGGGGAAACGACCGGCGCCATGTATTTCACAAGCTCCGGATAATACATCTCGATCAGGTCATTCGCGCTGGGGCAGCAGGTCGTGATGATGTTCTCCATCTTTCCTTCGCGTACCAGTTTTTCGTATTCGCCCGTGACAAAAGCAGCGCCCTCTCCCGTTTCGCGCACATCCGTGAAGCCAAGCTTTAAAAGAGCTGTCCTGACCTGTCCCATGGTTTTGAACTTCATTAAGCCCACATAGGAAGGCGCCATGGTAACGACCACTTTCCGGCCGGACCTTACCAGTGCCTTTACTTCCTCAAGTTCGGAACTCAGCGTCTTGGCTTCCTGCGGGCATACCTTGAGACAGGTACCGCAGAGGATACAGTGATCTTCCATGATCTCCGCACGTTCGTCCTTGATCTGGATTGCTTTGACCTCGCAGTTCCTCACGCATTTGTAGCAGTGTTTGCATTTTGTTGACTTGAAATCAATGATGCTCATGGTTTCAGTCTCCCGAGAATCTCATGATTGAAAAATTCTTCCGTTGTCTCCGGTTTCAGGGAGAACAGTTTGTCGTCCACGGTCACGCAGACGGCATGGACACAGTTGCCCGTGCAGAAAGAACCGGTCAGATCCACCTGATCCGAAAGGCCGTTCTTTTTCACAAGCTCCTGCAGTTTTTCAATAACCTGCCGGGAACCTTTCAGATGGCAGGCACTTCCTATGCAGATTGTAATTTTAAGCATGCTGTTTCTCTCCTCTTGGGAATAGAGTCTTCCCCTTTTTTATACAGGACTTGATTATCAGTATAATTCATAATCCCGATTACGTCCCGGTTTTCAGATAAATTTATTATACCTCTTTGTTAATTTATTATCAACATTGTTAATTAAATATCTTTATTGTGCGCGCGGCCATCCGTTTTTTTGCCTGACCTTAATTTTTTTGCATTTTCGTCCGTTTTGTGCTATGCTGTCAGTGGTTTTCCAACAATCTCAAAGCAAAGCAAGGAGGATACTCATGAAAAAAGAAATCATCTCGACCACGGCGGCTCCTGCAGCCATCGGCCCTTACTCTCAGGCTACCAGATTCGGCAATCTGATCTTCACTTCCGGCGTTATCCCGGTCAATCCGAAAACCGGCGAGCTTCCCGAAGGCGTGGAAGCACAGGCGGAACAGGCATTCTCTTCCTTAAAGGGACTTGTGGAAGCGGGCGGTTCTTCCATGGACAAAGTGATCAAGACCACGGTCTTTATCAAGAACATGAATGACTTCGGAAAGATCAACGAAATCTACAAGAAGTATTTCCCGCAGCCCTGCCCGTCACGTTCCTGCGTGGAAGTGGCAAGACTCCCGAAGGATGTACTGCTGGAGATCGAAGCGGTCTGCTATACGGAATAAACCGAAATATCATGAAAACGGCCCGGACAAAACTGTCCGGACCGTTTTTTCATTCATCAGTTTCCTGCCGCTGTAGTCTGCGTGGCTGAACTTACCGCATCCGGAGGATTGCCCTGCGGCGGCTGTCCGCCTCCGTCGGGGGGATTCCCCTGCGGTGCCTGTCCGTTTCCGTCCGGGGGATTGCCCTGCGGCGCCTGTCCGCCGCCGGGACCTCCCTGGCCGTTATCCTGCGGAGGCTGCCCCTGGCCTCCCTGATCGGTGCTGTCGGCAGAAGTGCTGCCCGAAGCCGAGGAATTGCTTCCCGGTCTCATGCCTTTTCCGCCGGGACCTCCCTGGCCGCCCATGCCCGGGCCGCCTCCGGGTCCTCCGCCCTGACCGCCGTGTCCGCCCATTCCGCCTTTCGCGGTTCCCACGGTCGTGCTGATGCCGGAGATCGTTGCTTGCTGCGTATCCGTTCCCGCCGTTATGGTATAGGTTTCCCCGGTTTTTAAATCCGGCGAGGAGATCTGCACGCACTGATACTTTTTCGGCGGCGTCCAGCTTACGATTTCCTTTCCGTCCGCATCCGTCACGGAAATCTTTGAGTCCGCTTCCATGGCACTGTCATAATAAACATTGATGTTGTTCTGCGTGGAAGTATCATTCAGCGTCTGCACCATTCCGGAAGAACCCGCTGCCAGGAATGTTCCGCCGCTTATGGTTCCCGTTCCGTTAAAGTCCAGGGATCCGTCCCCGTTGCTGGTCGGTCCGCTGATATAGACTTCCCCGCCTTCCAGCGAAAGCGATCCGTTGCTGTCTATGCCGTCGCCTTTTGCGTCCACCTGCACCAGCCCGCCGGCAATCACGACTTTCACCTTTTCGTCGTTCTGCATTTTCTTCTGCTCGACCTGCTGGCTTGTCATGCCTGTCTCGTCAAACTTTTCCCGGCCGTTGATGCCGTCGTCTTCCGCCTTGATGTAATAGCTGCCGTCATAGATTTCTACCGTAAGACCTTCCAGGCCTTCGTTGCTGTCTTCTATGTTCATGGTCCCGCCGTACAGCTTCACGCTGCCTTCCGACGTCATTCCTTTTCCTTCTTCGGTATCCGTGACCGTAAGGTCGAATATCCCGCCTTCCGCGGTAATGGCGTCCTTCCCTTTGAAACAGTCGTCCGCAGAGGAAATTTCATAGGCTCCGCCCAGAATGACAAGGCTGTCTTTGGTATGCACGGCTTTCTTGTTCGCCGTGATCTTCAGCGTGCCGCCGCCGTTGAAGGTAAGGTCGTTCTTAACAAACAGCGCGGCATCCGGTTCCTCGTCGTCCGCGTTCTCATAGGTATATTCCTTCGCATCCGCAAGTTCATTTACGGTATTGTCCGCAAGCGTCACGATGACTTTCTTCGCGTTTTTCGTCGCATAGATCGCAGCGGATGTGCTGCTCGTGATCTTTGCGCCGTTTAAGACAATGTGGACCACCGCTTCCTTTTCCGCATCGATCATGATCTGCCCGTCCGTCAGTTCGCCGGAAAAAACATACGTCCCGGCTTTGGAGATCACAACCTTGCCGTCCTTGTATTCCGCTCCGCTGCCGCTTATCTTTGCGGAGCTTCCGTTCATGGAAATCTCCGTGGAACCGCTGTCCCATTTGTCGTTTAAATCTGCCGCCCCGTAGACCGAAGTCAGATCAGTCCCGTCCGACCGCACGGTCACGGTTTCCGCGGACGCACTGCCGGCCGCTGCCTTCGAAGAAGCATCCGATCCCGATGCCGCCGTTTCCGCGTTCGTATTCCCGCCTGTTTCCGCGGCCTTTGTCTGTCCTGCCGCCGTCGTGCCGCTTCCCGAAGCATTCCCGCAGGCCGATGCCATTACGGAAAATGCCAGCATCGTGCCGCAGAGCATGGCATGTATCCGATATTTTCTTTTTTTCATTTCATTCACCTTTTTCCGGGAGATCTTTAAGAATCCTCCCTGGTTTTGCTGATATTAAAGTTCCATCTCGGGCGTTTCTCTTCTCCCGCAGACAATGTTCAGATTTCCGTTTCTCACGCGCAGTTCATCGATCATGGCTTTTTCATTCTTTTCGTCTATTTCCTCGATCTCATACTGCAGCTCATAGAGGCTGCCCAGGTTTGTGGTCTTTACTTTCACAAGGTCAGCGCTCTTCAGATATCTTCCGAAAATATCCTGAAACACGGAATAATAGTCCAGACTTTCCGGGATGGTTATCCTTAAGTCTTTGGATTTCTGCCTTTTATCCGCAGAAAAAATCCCGCATAGAACAAACGTGAAAACAAGGACCGCCAGTACCAGAAGCACGCTGATCCCGATAAATCCCATGCCGTCCGCAAGACCGACTGCCATGGCCGCAAATACGCTCAGGATTTCCCGCGAGTTCCCGGGCAAAGAGCGGAAACGGATCAGGGAGAAAGCGCCCGCCACCGCAACACCGGTCCCCAGGTTCCCGTTTACCACCATGATTACCGCCTGCACAATGACCGGCAGCAGGATGAGCGTCATCAGAAAATTTGCCGTTGTTTTGTTTTTCCACGAATGGACAAGCGCAAGCACAATGCCGAGCCCCGCCGAAACCCCCGTGCAGATCAGAAATTCATTCAGGCCGATCGATGACTGCTCCACCCCGGCCAGCACACTGTTAAGCACAGATCTTTCCTCCTTCTTTATTTTCACGGGCAGCCGAAAGTATTTCATAGAATTCCCCGTATTTTGAAAACGTGGTCTGACAGCGGCTGATTTTTTCAAAAACCCTGCACATCCACAACGGCATGCTGCCCGGTATTTTCACTTCCATGAGGATCATGCCTTTCTGAAGGAGCGGGAGCCCCTTTCTTCCATTTCTGAGATCCAGGTCATAACTTCGCGCGCGGATGTTATTGTCGAACGTAACGCGAAGTTCCGGGTCTTCCTTTCCCGAAAAAGCAATCCTGTCATAGGAAATAAATGCCGCAGGCTTTAAATCATATCTTTCCTTCATATAATCGATCTCCGAAAAAATCTGTTTTCTGATGAAATCCGAACAGGAAAGATCGGGTTTTATCCCGCCGTACAGGTACCTCTGTGCTTCCTTCAAACGCATGGGGATCCGGCGCTTGTAAACCACGCCGTCATATTTCTTCTTGATTTCCGTGAATACCGTTCCGTCTTCTGACGGCTCCCCGTAACAGCGGAGCCTGAGCTTTTCCTTATAAACCGGTTTTTCCATGGATTCGCGGATCAGCCGGAAATCTTCCGTATCGAAATAGACATTCGACACGCTGTATTTTCCGTAGGCATCCGCTTCCATATACCGGACAAGTTCCGGGATGAGTTCAAGATATTCGGTCGTATTCAGCAGATATTTCTGTTCCATCCGTTCAAAGATCTCCTGTGCCATGAAAGGACCTCCGTCTTTTCTTATGCACCGGATTGTAGAAGAGAGACCTGAAAACAGACTTAAAGTTTACGGGAAAATCCGGAAAATCCCGCGAAACGGCCTTCGTTTCCTTTAAGCATAATTTAAGGATAAATGCTATACTTTAAGAAAGGAACCGTACACTTTAAACATTTCCAGGGGGAAAACCGATCATGAAAATACTGGTTGTGGAAGATGAGGTGCGTCTTGCGGACGCCCTCTCGCAGATCATGAAGGAACAGAAATATCAGGTTGATGTCGCCAACGACGGAATTGACGGCCTCGATTATGCCATGATAGGGGATTACGACGTCATCATACTGGATGTCATGCTTCCAGGCAAGGACGGCTTCCAGATTGTAAAGGAACTTCGCGCCGCCAAAAAACAGACCCCCGTGCTTATGCTGACCGCCCGTGACGACGTTCACGACAAGATCACCGGACTGGACAAGGGCGCGGACGACTACATGACCAAACCCTTTGTGCCGGAAGAACTTCTGGCGCGCGTCAGGGCTCTTTCCAGAAGGCAGGGAGAAGTGGTCGTGGAGGAGCTCTCCTTTGATGACCTGACACTCAATGTTTCCACGAACGACCTGTACTGCGGCGAAAAATCCATTCACCTGGGCTATAAGGAATTCGAGATTCTGAAGATCCTGATGAGCAACCAGAAGGCGATCGTCAGCAAGGACACCCTGATCAGCAAAGTCTGGGGGGATGATTCCGAAGCGGAGGACAATAACGTGGAAGCCTATATTTCCTTTCTCCGCAAGAAATTCTCCTATCTCGGCTCACGCGTGAATGTTTCCACCATCCGTAAGGTCGGATACCGCCTGGAGGTTTCCGAATGATCAAAAAGCTCCGCAAAAAGTTCATGTTCGTCAACATGGCTTTTGTCATTACCATTCTCCTGGTCGTGCTGGTCATCTTTTTCACGGCCTATTACAGGCGATCCGTCCGGAACACAAACATGTTCATGGAAAGCGAACTGCACCGTGTCATGGGGGATGGCAACTATTTCAATGTGAAGATCGGAAATCCGAACGGGCAGCCAGACAATGACGGCCCCGAAGACACCCAGGCAAAAAAATCCGACTGGTTTGCCGATCTTATGGGAGGCGGCGGCAACGGAAAGGGCAACGGGCCCGGCAACTTTCTCCCGAGCGTCATCTTCAAGGTGGATTCAAACGGAAACATCCTCAGCACGAACGAACGGGACCTGACCATAGACGATACCACCGCGAAAACGCTTGTCTCCTATGCCGTTTCAAACAGCGGCGGAGAAAACGGCGGGTATCTTAAGGACTACGGATTAAAGTATATGTCACGGACTGCGGAGGACGGAAACACCTATATTATTTTTGCGGACAATTCCTATGAAAAGAGCAGTATCCGCGGATTCATTCTCGGCAGCATCCTGATCTTCGCGGTCGCCTTCCTTCTGTTCCTCATCCTGAGCTGGTTTCTTTCCCGCTGGGCTCTTGCCCCGGTGGAAAAAGCCTGGAAACAGCAGAGCCAGTTTGTGGCAGATGCCTCCCATGAACTGAAAACGCCGATCACCGTGATCCTTGCCAACCTGGATATTTTAAACGCGCACCGGGAGGATACGGTCGGAAAACAGTCGCGATGGATAGAAAACACCAAGGAAGAAGCGGAACGCATGAAACAGCTTATCCAGGATCTTCTATTCCTTGCGAAATCGGACGCGAATTCCGTGCCGGTCATCATGTCGGAAGTGAATTACAGCGACTGCGTCACGGACCGCGCACTGAATTTCGAATCCGTGGCCTTTGAAAAGAAAGTGGAACTGGACAGCGACATTGCGCCGAAGGTACGCATAATCGGAAACGAAGGGCAGCTTAAGCAGCTTGTTACTATCCTCATAGACAACGCCGTGAAATATGCGGGGCTGAACGGAAAAGTCATGATAAAAATGTCTTCCGCAAATGAAAAGGCCGTGCTGTCCGTTCAGAATACGGGAGAACCGATCGCGGAAAATGAGATCGGGCATATCTTTGAACGCTTCTACCGGACGGACAAATCCCGCGTACACAAGGAAGGCGGCTACGGCCTGGGCCTTTCCATCGCGGAAAATATCGTAAAGTCCCATCACGGCACGATCACATGCAGGAGCAACGCGGAAGAGGGGACTACATTCACGGTGGAACTGCCGTGTTTAAAATCCGCCTGACCCCCCGGAATGGATTTCGGGTCCGGGAATGTGTACCAACCGATACCAACCCTGTTCTTTAAAAAAATTGATGCCGAGGCGTTAAGCCCCGGCATTTTGAATTTCATTTTCTGTCTGCACAGCCTGTAATTTGTTTTTGTCAGCGGTCCAGTTCCTGTTCTTCAGTAATGTACAATACAGGGATATCTGACACCGACCATTCCGTAAAGCTCCGCTGCCTTGGCGGGCGGCAGATTGATGCAGCCGTGACTTCCGGAATTGATGTAAATATCGCCGCCGAATTTATTTCTCCATGAAGCATCGTGCAGACCGCAGCTTTCGTAAAACGGCATCCAGTAATCCACATGACTTTCATATTCCGGTTTCCCGTCCTTCATGGGCCCTTTCAGAATCCGGTTCGTTTCCTTGGTGTAAACATAGAAAAGGCCGGCCGGCGTTTGGCGGGATGCTTTCACGGAACCGGAAACGCAGTCGCTGTCCCAGACCACATTGCCGTCCTGAAAACAGTAAACGTGCTGCGCGGCAAGATCGGCTTCTATGTAGGAATTTCCCCAATCCGCTGCCGGTTTGTCCACGGTGCGCTCCGCACTTTTTTCCTGTTGGATCAGGGAAAGAAGCGCCTGTGTTTCTCCCGCCGTATCCATGCTCCATCCGAGCGGGCCGTCCAGCGCGATATCCGCACCGGCATAAGTGTGAAACGTCCTTGTTGTATTGGCGGTATTGTATTTTGCCGCCATCGCATTGATCCAGGCAGATGCCGCATCGCTGTTCACATTGACGCCGCCGTCACTGTTTGCGCCGGTAATCCAGCTTACTATGGTTCCGGAATCCAGAGTCTCCGTACCGCCGCCGATATGATAGGTGATCGTCATGGTGCGGATCCTGTTCATGGCATCCAGCCTGTTTTTCAGTCCCGCATCGTTCTTCTTTACATTTACATTTGTATAGCTTCCCGTTCCCTCAATGCTGACCGAAGACTGGCCGCCCGCTATGGCATCTTTCACCGCCTGCAGGAATTTTACCCTGTCCACGCTGTTTCCGTACACTTCCGGAATGATCGTATAAGCTTTTCCGGCCTGATAATCGGATATTCCGGCATCGCTTGTCGTGACAACGCCGGTTCCTGCAATGCAGTTCAAAGAGCCGATTTTATTTTTCAGTGTCTCTTCATCGTAGGTGCAGGGAACGGCAACGGAAATATTCCCCGCCGCAGTGCCCTGGCTGTCCAGAACGGACTGCACCAGTTCATCCGAAATATTCGCCGTGTAGCCGATATCGCTGCCGTTTATTTTTTCCGTTTTCCCGTTTCTTTCCAGCACGGTCAGCGTATAGGAAGCATAGTACTCCCGCAGTATGGAAACCGCGTCCGGCACCGAACGCCCGGAAACGCTGACTCCGTTCACCTTTACGCCCGAAGCAAAAGCCGTCTGCCCCGCATAGGCTGTCACAGCCATGCAAAAGCCAAGCAGCAGCGCTGCAACTGCCGTCCCTGTCTTTCTCCTCACATCACTCATTATTCTGCCTTCTTTGAATATACTTGTTGGAACTTTCATTCCCGTCTTTCACAGCTCCGTAAAAATCCGCAAAGACACGGTTGCTGACATCAATCCCTCTGTCCGTAAGTCTTAAATACGGTGCGTCCTCCTGAAGAAGATGCATGCTTATGTTCCTGTGAATGGGCTCCGAAAAAACATTGAACATGTTCTGACCGAACAGATGCATGAAATCGCTCCCGGATACACCCTTCATCATTCTGAGCCCAAGGTACATGAATTCTTCCATGCGCTCCGCTTCGGAAAGCTCTTCCACATCCTGATAAAGCGGCGTCAGGTCTTCATGCATACGGATATTCAGATAAGTGTTCAGATCCTTTTCGGAATGGAAGCGGCGGTTTAAAAGATAGCTGGATGCGCCAAGCCCCACACCCAGATATTCCGCTCCCGTCCAGTAGCCGGTGTTATGCCTGCATTCAAATCCCGGCATAGCATAGTTGGATATCTCATATCTTTCGTATTCGTGTTCCGCCAGGATCTCCTTTGTTTCCGCATACATATCCCGTTCCAGATCCTCGTCCGGCAGTTCCTGGCTGCCCGGAAAGTTCCCGTACAGTTTGTAAAAGGGAGTTCCTTCCTCAATGATCAGCGAATAGGCCGAAATGTGTTCCGGCTTCAGCATGAGAGTCTTCCGCAGCGTGTTCCGCCAGGTTTCCATGGTCTGCCCCGGCAACGCACTCATCAGATCCACGTTCACGTTCGTAAAGCCGGCCTCCCGTACGATCTGATAGCTCTTCAAAAAATCATCATAAGTATGGATACGGCCGAGAATCTTCAGTTCCGCGTCATCCGCAGACTGAAGCCCGAGGCTTATGCGGTTGATGCCGGCCTCTTTATAGTAACCGAGTTTTTCTTCCGTAAGCGTTCCGGGATTGCATTCGATCGTGATCTCTGCCGCTGCTTCCACAGCGAAGCTGGCATAGATGGCGCTCATGATATTGGAGATCAGGATTCCGTTTAAGATAGACGGCGTGCCGCCGCCGAAAAAGATCGTGGAGATCTGGTAATCCGGATAAAGCGTTGCCTGCATTCCGATTTCTTCGATCAGCTGATTCACATAGGCTTTCTGCGTTACCTCGTTTGCCGGTGCGGAAAGGAAGTCACAGTAATTGCATTTTCTCTCACAGAAAGGGATATGGATGTATAGCTCCATTCTTTTCTTTTCATTCATCGTCCAGTTTCAGAACGCTCATGAAGGCCTTCTGCGGAATTTCCACATTTCCGATCTGGCGCATGCGTTTTTTTCCTTCCTTCTGTTTTTCCAGAAGTTTCTTTTTCCTCGTGATATCGCCGCCGTAGCACTTGGCCAGGACATCCTTGCGCAGGGCTCTGATGGTCTCCCTGGCAATGATCTTGGAACCGATCGCCGCCTGAATGGGAATATCGAACAGATGCCGCGGTATTTCGTTGACCAGCTTTTCGCACATCTTTCTTCCGCGGTCATAAGCAGAATCCTTGAACACGATAAAGGACAGGGCATCTACCGGCTCCCTGTTGATGAGGATATCCAGCTTTACCAGTTCCGACGGTTCATAGTCCTTCAGTTCGTAATCAAGGGAAGCATATCCTCTTGAGCGTGATTTCAGGGCATCAAAGAAATCATAGATGATCTCATTCAGAGGCAGATCGTATTTCAGGATGGCACGCGTGTTTTCGATATATTCCGTGCTCTTGTAAATGCCGCGCCTTTCCTGGCATAACTGCATGATCGGCCCTATGAATTCCCGTGTCAGCATGATCTCCGCCGAAACAACCGGTTCTTCCATATGCTCGATTTCTGACGGGTCCGGCATATTGGCGGGGTTGGTCAGCTCCAGCACGGTACCGTCTGTTTTAAAGATCTTATAGATAACGCCCGGCGCAGTCGTGACAAGATCAAGGTCATATTCCCGCTCCAGCCGTTCCTGAACAATCTCCAGATGCAGAAGCCCCAGGAATCCGCAGCGGAATCCGAAGCCCAGCGCCGCGGAGGTTTCCGGTTCATAGAAAAGAGAGGCATCGTTCAGCTGCAGCTTTTCCAGCGCATCGCGGAGATCCCCGTACTTTGCCGCATCCGCCGGGTATATGCCGCAGTAAACCATGGGCGTTACTTTTTTATAGCCGGGCAGCGGCCTGGCACAGGGCGTGTCCCTGTCCGTCACGGTATCGCCGACGCGGGTATCTTTTACGTTCTTGATGCTGGCGGTGATATAGCCGACCGAACCCGCGGTCAGACTGTCGCAGGGAATGAAACGGCCCGGGCCGAAATATCCGACTTCCACCACTTCCTCGCTTGCGCCGGTTGCCATCATCAGGACATGATCGCCTTTTTTTACGGTACCGTTCACAATGCGGATGAAAATAATGACGCCCTTGTAGGAATCGTATTTGGAATCGAAGATCAGCGCCTCAAGCGGCGCAGCGGAATCTCCTTTCGGCGCGGGGAGCTTTTGCACGATCTCCTCCAGCACCTGGTCCACGTTGGTCCCGAGCTTAGCCGAAATGCGCGGCGCGGTCTTTGCTTCCAGTCCTATGACGTCCTCTATCTCCTGCGCCACTTCGTCCGCATTTGCGCTCGGCAGATCAATCTTATTGATGACGGGAATGACTTCCAGATCGTGATCCAGCGCCATGTAGACATTGGCCAGAGTCTGCGCCTCAATTCCCTGGGTCGCGTCCACGACCAGGATGGCGCCGTCGCAGGCCGCAAGCGAACGGGACACCTCGTAGTTGAAATCGACGTGTCCGGGAGTATCGATAAGATTGAAAATATATTCTTCTCCGTCTTTTGCCTTATAAACCGTACGGACCGCCTGGCTCTTGATCGTAATCCCGCGTTCCCTTTCAAGATCCATGTTGTCCAGCACCTGATCCTGCATTTCACGGCTGGTCAGTAAACCCGTCATCTCGATGATGCGGTCCGCCAGTGTGGATTTACCGTGGTCTATATGGGCAATGATGCAGAAGTTGCGAATATTCTTCTGATCAATCGTTGACATAAGCTCCTCCGCTGTTTTCCGGAAAATCTGCTGATAAATACTCAGGTTAAAATATAGCATTTATGGACCGCTCTTTCAAGGCTAATGCATCCTTTATCTTGACAATCCTCCAGTAATATCATAGAATATTTAAGCATCTTAAGGAATTCAAATCGGAGGAAAAACCATTGGCTAACATCAAATCCGCGAAGAAAAGAATACTTACATCCAAAAAGAAGGAAGAAAGAAACAAGGCTGTGAAATCTGCCGCCAAGACTTCCACAAAGAAAGTCAGGGAAGCGATCGCTTCCGGAGACAAGGCAAAAGCAACAGAAAGTCTCAAGGCAGCCGAGAGCGAACTGAAGAAGGCTTCTTCCAAGGGTGTATTACATAAGAATAATTCTTCCCGCAAGGTATCAAGACTGTCCAAGGCTGTAAACGCAATGAAATAAGCTTTTCTAAGGACAACGGACAAAATAAAATCTCCGGAGTTTAAGGGCGTACCCCCGAAACTCCGGAGATTTTTTATGTCTGTTTACGCGTGCCAAGACATCCGGGCAGATCCGTCCTACCGGTGCAGTCCGTTTCCCGTGATCATGATCTCCACGGAAAGGCGTTCCGGAAGATTTCCGTTCTTGACGGATTCCTCCAGGTCCACGCACGTCTTCACATAATTCAGAAGGACTCTTCTGTCAAAACCCCTTGCCTGCGCGATCAGCCTGGATGCCACGAACGGCGGGACTTTGATCTCCGAAGCAATGGCTTCTTTTGCCTTTCCCTCGGATATCATATCTTTCACGACAAGAAGCTGGTTGAACTGCCTCGCAATGAGAGCAAGGATCCGCATGGGCGGTTCCTTTAACGTCAGAAGATCCTGATACAGCTTCAGTGCTTCCACGGTCTTCTGCGCCGTGATAAAACGGACCATGTCAAAAATGCGGTTCGTCACGGTAACGGTCGTCACGGCGGCAACATCGCTTTTTTCCACGACATCCCTCTCCCCCGTGTAGGCGATCAGTTTTTCCAGCTCATTCCGCACGTTTTCCATGTCATCGCCGGTATGACTTAAAAACAGATCCATGGTACTGGCCGTGATCTTCTTTCCGGACCTGCTTAAAATCCCCGCCGCCCAGCGGGAAAGTTCGGAAAGTGAAGGATGTTTCAGCTCGCATATCTCGCCGAGTTCCTTTACCTTCTTGTACAGCCTGTTCCGTTTGTCCACGTCGCTTTCCTCAAACAGAAAGTGCGTGCTGTCCGGCATCCTGTCCAGATATTCCGTCAGCTTTTCCGGCGCGGTTTTGAACCATCCGGAATTCTCGATCAGGATCAGCCTGCCGCTGCCGAAGAAGGGCATGGTTTCCGCCGCATCGATCACGGCGTCTTCACTGATGTCCCTGCCTTCGAAAGCGGAAAAATTCATTTCGTTTCCGCCGGTCATCTTTTCACGGATGCGCCTCTTGTAGCTCTGCTTCAGGAATTCCTCTTCCCCGTACAGAAGATACATCTTTTTGAAGTTACCGCTTTTCAGGTCTTCGCCGAGACTGCTCATTTCAGATATTTCTCCTTCATCAGGATGATCCGGAGAACCGATTCGTTGAGTCTTTCTTCCGTTATGGTGCCGCTCTTAACGGCATCCAGGACGCCCGCATAGGCAGATTTGAAATCCGACGGCATCAGCACCATGTCCACTCCCGCCTGCACGGCCTTCACGGCTGCATTGCCGGCACTGTAATTTTCGCTTATGGCGCCCATGTTCATGGCATCCGTGATCACCATGCCGTCATAGCCCATCTTTTTTCTCAGGATGTCATTGACGATCTTCGGAGAAATGGAGGCCGGCGTGCTGTCCTCTGCGATCGCGGGAAGAGAAATATGGGAAACCATGATGCACGGTTCCTTCCCGTCAACTGCCTTCTGAAACGGAACCAGTTCCGCCTGCATCAGCTCATCCAGCGTTTTGTTCACAGAGGCAAAGCCCTTGTGGGTATCCCCTTCTGTGGCACCGTGATCCGGGAAATGCTTGTAGACCGGAATGATGCCGTTGTCTTTCAGCCCCTTGGCCACCTGCGCCGACATTTCCGTGACAACGGCAGGGTCGCTGCCGAACGAACGGACGCCGATCACTTTGTTGTCCGGATTGGTCAGGACATCCGCATCCGGCGCAAAGTCCAGATTGAAGCCGTACTGCAGAAGATATTTCCCGATCGTGTCTCCGACCTCATAAGCCTTTGCCGGGTCCTTGCCGGCTCCGATCTCCTTCATGTCCGGAAACTTCGTGACGGAAAAGGAACTGTTGTCCGCTATACGCGCGACTTCGCCGCCTTCTTCGTCCGTGCCGAGCAGAACGGGTAATTTTTCAACCTCTTTGGAATATGCGTATGTTTTCTGAAGCATTCCGGAAAGCTGTTCCGGACTCACAATGTTTTCAGGAAAATAGATGATACCGCCGACAGGACAGTCCTTCAGTGCCTGCTTTGTTGCATCCCCTGCCGCTGTGACCCGCGACGTTCCGGTCAGCGCTTCCGGCGTGACAAAAAACAGCTGCGCCACTTTTTCTTCCGTTGACATGGAAGAGAGGAGCTTTTCCGCTTCTTTTTTCGCGACAGCTTCCGGATCCGGCGCCGTCGTTGTTTCCGTCGTAGGCGCCTTCTCCACTGTCTGGAGAACGGACGAATGTTTTGCCGCTTTTGTCGTTTCGGGCACGGTTTCCGTTTCTTCTTCCGTGACAACCTCAGCCTTTGCGGATTCCGCGACGGCACTCATGTTTGTTTTTCCGTCCTTCCGGAAAAGCAGGACAATGCCTCCCGTGATCAGGCCCGCCATAACGCAGGTGATCAGAAGGATCCACAGAATGCGGAACGGTCTTTTGTTTTTTCGGGAACGGTGCCCGCCATTCTCCCTTCCGGAAGACGGATCCTGAAAATCATTTATCATATTCAATAATATAACCTATGCTTCCCGAATAGCTGGGTACCGCACCGACAAGATCGTCCGGCGCATCATTCCATACCCAGCGGTTCTCATCTTTATAGAAAAAGATATCCATGTACATTTCATCCAGATTAAGGCTGTTGTCCCGGTAGCTCGGTTCGCCCTTCATCCACAGATTCTGCGTGGTTCCGCCGTTTAACGGTGTCGTGCTCCTGGAACCGTCCGCATTGATCCAGTAATAGATCTTGGCATCCGCAGTCCTGCATCCGCCTATCCAGAGTTTCATTTTTCTTGCGCTCTCCGAATTCAGATAAGTATTCAGGACCTTGTTGTATTCATCGTTGTCATCGAAGTGAACAAGATAACCGCCCTTTGACTTCGCTTCCTGAAAAGCCTGATTCCAGGAACAGTCTTTCATCACGACTTCGTAGCGGTGAGACTCCTGAGATGCCTCTGTCGTTGCTGCCGCAGTTGTAAGAGCCGCCGCCGATGTGGTCTCTTTTGCCGTTTCGGTGGTTGCCGCCGTTACGGGAACGGGTGCCGTTGTCGGAGCGGCCATTGTTACCTTGGTTGATGAAGAAGATTTGTCCTTTCTTGAACTTTCCATATCTTCCTCTGTTTCTTCTTCCGTTTCCTCTTCCGTTTCTTCCTCTCCCGCCGATTCCTGTTCATTGGTCCCGAAGACCGTTTTGATCACCGAAGGCGTGTTTTCGGGAAGCGCCCACAGGTTCATTTTATGGGTGACAAATGCACCGACAAACGAAAGCACAAGAACCAGAACAATGATCAGCGCCACCATACCGCCCTTGCCCTTCTTTTTCGGAGGTTCCGGCGGAACCGTCTGCTGCTGTCTGTACATCTGCTGCTGCGCCTGCTGCTGTTGCTGTGCCATCTGCACCTGCTGACGGTACTGCTGTTCGCGCAAAGATGCCTGACGTGCCGCTTCCTGCTGCGCTGCCGCCTGACGGGCCGCTTCCTGCTGTGCTGCCGCCTGACGCGCTGCTTCCTGCTGTACTGCTTCCTGTTGCGCTGCCTCTTCCTGCTGCGCCGGTTCCTGCTGCGTTTCTTCCGGCTGCTCCTCCGGGTTCTTCAGACTGTTGCCGCAGAACGGACAAAACTCCGCATCATCATCGATCTTATTTCCGCAGAATCTGCAAAACATGATCATGCCCTCCTTGATTCCTGTAACATAGATTTCTTTCCTGAAATCAACGGGATTTACCCGCTGTTACTGATTTTACCACAGTTCTCCCCTGTTTTTAAGCCTGAGGCGGGATTCCGGTTCAGCGAAGTCTCTTTTCCTCCGCCCACGCGCTTATTTTTTCATAGCAGGGAAGCGATATCCCGTTTGCCTTAGCCAGACGCACCACGCGGTAGACGATGCCGTCGATCTCCGAATTTTTTCCGTCCATGACGTCTCTCTGCATGGACGTTGTCGAACTGTCCGAAAGGCCTTCCATGATCTTCCTGTTCACTTCGACGAGATCTTCTTCGTAACTGATCCCCATTGCTTTTCCGAGCCTGACGATTTCCCGCACCAGGTCAAAAAATAAATCCTGTGCCTTCCCGGGCGTCTTGAAATCCTTTCCCCTGGCATCCAGGAAAAGGCAGGCCGCTCCCATGGGAGAAACAAAGCTGAATTTTTTCAGTTCCTCGCGGAGGATCTCCTCGGAATAAAAGGCATCTATCCCGGCGTTTTTCAGATCCGAAACCGTCTGCAGAACTTCCGTTTTCAGGCTCTGTTCCTGTCCCTTACGGAAGCCGAGAAACACCCGGAATATTTCCGCAGGCTGCAGGATGACACCGGGTTCCCCGATCATGCCCATAATGTAGATACAACCGTCAAGGACTGTTGCCGCAGGGCATTTTTCCTGAAGGATCTCTCCCGTCCCGAATATGTTCAGGATGGGAACGACAAGGGTGTTCCGGTCCGATACGCGGTTGATGAATCCGGCCGCATCTTCCAGGGAATAATATTTCACGCAGACAAAGATCACATCCGGCCTGTCCGCATATTCTCCGGCTGCCGCCGTTTTAATTTTGATATTGAAATCGCCGGTCCGCTTTGAACGTACCGTAAGCCCGTTCTCCCGGATTGCTTCCAGATGTTTCCCCCGTGCGATCAGCGTAACATCGAAACCCGCTTTTTCAAGATAGGCGCCCAGGCATCCGCCGGTGCCGCCGGCGCCGAATACAGCATACTTCATACAGACACTCCCTGTTTTCCGTTTTTCCCATTATAGCATCAAAAGCCCGGAGAAAAGAAAAAAGCAGGTTGAACCGGCCGGGAAAAGAATGTATATTGTCTTCTGGTATCAGAAAAACGGAAAAGAGGCTTTTACCATGTCTGTCTTTCAGAACAGTTTTCTTCCCATTATCTTAAGTTCCGTAACGGTCTATCTGTTTATTGTGCTTGCCATCCGCCTGGTCGGAAAAACGGAGATCGCACAGCTTTCCGTCACTGACCTTGTCTTTATCATGCTCTTAAGCAACGCCGTGCAGAATGCCATGGTGGGGTCCGACACGACCCTTGCCGGCGGACTTGTGGCTGCCGCTTCGCTCTTTGCCGTAAACGCTCTTTTCAAGGAATGCATTTATCGTATCCCCGGTTTCGGAAAACTCATGCAGGGAGAATCCGTCATGCTTGTCTACCGCGGAAAAGTGAACGATGCCAACATGCGCAAGGTACGCCTTACCACGGACGAACTGCTGGAAGCCATCCGCGAACACGGCGTTTCAAAAGTGTCCGATGTGGACCTTGCGGTGCTGGAAGTAGACGGCAACATCAGTGTCCTTTCCAGCGATTTCAGGGAAAAGACCACGAAGGCAGTCCGGAAATCCCGGCTTCCGAAAAGACAGACAAAGAAAGAAGAATAAAAATATATACGGTGCTTCCTCAATACCGTTTTTTCCCCCGGCAGGTTTCCACAATCACCGTATCGCCGTCCGGCCGTACGGTGATGCAGCCTTTTTCCGCGGTACTGTATATTCCGGAATGCAATGCTGTAAGTTTCCCCACGGTTTCCCCGGACGGGTGCCCGTACCGGTTTCCGATCCCGTAGGAAAGGACGGCGATTTCCGGGCGGAGCAGTTTCAAGAATTCCGCTCCGCTCGAATTTTTGCTCCCGTGATGAGCAACTTTCAGAACCGAAATTTCCGACAGTCTCTTTTTCAGTCTGTCGTCTCTTTCTGCTCTTTCCAGAATTCTGTTTTCGCTTTCCTTCCCGGTGTCTCCCGTAAACAGGCAGGAAAAATTTCCCGCCTCATACAGAAACACCAGCGACTCTTCATTGGTCTCTTCGGTAACAAGATCCTTTTCCGGAGAAAGGCAGGTCAGGATCCCGCTTCCTTCTCCGACCGGATTTCTGATCGCATCCCCGGTCCCCATGTAAAGGATCCGGCTGCCCGCCTGCTCCGCTTCCCTCTTCAGCCTGTCATATTTTTCATCCGCCTTTGAAAGAGCGGGAAGGATCACGTTTTCTATTCCAATATCCCCGGATTCCAGAAGATATTCCACGGCATTGGTATGGTCGGAATCCGCATGCGTTAAGAATACTTCCCGGATTGTCCCCACAGCATTGCTTTCCAGAAACGGTTTCAGGATATACTCTCCCGCTTTTTCATTGCTGCTGCTCCCGCTGTCGATCAGAATGCATGAAAAACCTTTCTGGATCGCAATGGAATCTCCCTGCCCCACATCCAGGAAGGAAATCTCTGTTCCGAAAGCCGGAATATGCAGAACAGACAGAAGGCAGAGTACGCCCGTCAAAGCTGCTGTCTTAAGCCGCTTCGGCATAAGGAGCAAATGCAGGAACAGAAAAAAGAAAAGGTAAAAGAGAACAATCTGAAACAGTTCCGGCCTCCCGGTCAGTATCCTGTGAAACGGAAATTTCTGAATGGCCCTGCAGAGAAAAAGATAGAATTCCAGAACGCGGTGCGTGATACCGGCGGACGCAAGTGCCGCAGGATAAGAAAGCGGAAAAAGAAAAAGGAGAGCCAGGCCGGACCATACCACATACGTCATGAGCGGGATCACGATCAGGTTCAGAAAAATGCCGAATACCGGCACGGAATAAAACCAGTAGGCTACGACCGGAAGAGAAAGCAGGCTTACGGACCCGCTGACCGCAAGAGACTGAAGGAGAGAATTCCGGATGCGGAAACGCCTTATGATCTGCTTTGCCGGACCTGCTATGGCAATAACCGCAAGAAAGGACAGCTGAAACCCGCACTGAAAAAGTTCCCGCGGACTGAAAAACAGAATAATGACGGCGGACAGACATACGGTGTTCAAAAGATCCGAAGTTCTCCCGATCATCTGTGCCAGGAAAAAGACAAGCAGCATGATCACAGAACGTCTGATGCTGGTTCCGGAACCGGTCAGGACGCCGTAAAACACAAGAAAGATTCCTGACGTTATCCCGGCCGGGACAAAACCCGCGCCGCATTTTCTGAGCAGTCGGTAAAGTCCCAGACCGATAATGGCCATATGCAGACCGCTGATCGCCAGAAGATGCGCTATGCCGTTTTTCCGGTAAAGTTCATAGACGTCCTCATCCATGCCGGAACGGTCCCCCAGAAGCGCTGCCCGGAGAAATCCCGCATCGTCCGCTTCGCATACGGACTGAAAAGTCATTGCCCATCTGTTCCTGAGTTCAAAAATCTTCTGCGGGATCACGTCTTTTCTGCGGCTGCTGATAAAAATCCCGTCTGCATAAAAACGGTGCGTAATCCCCTGCGCACGGTAAAAATCCGCAAAATCAAACTGTCCCGGATTGGACGCATGTTCCATGCGGGACAGCTTTCCCGACACGCGCACCGTATTGCCGATTGCCGGCATGTCTTCCGGCGAAAAGCCGTCCGCTTTTTTTCCGTCCTCAGAACTTCCGTCTCCTGTCGGCACGGTGACAAGAAGCGTGCCGCTTTTTAAAACCAGCGCATTCTTTCCGGTTTCCATTCCTTCTATGCGAAGGGTAATGTCCCGGTATGCGCCGCCGTCCGAAAGGATACGGTCCAGTTCCTTCTCCCCGGCACGGGGCATTTCACCGATCAGAAAACAGGACGCCCCTGCAAGATGGGCGCACAGAAACAGGACCGGAAGACGAAAGCCAAATCTCTGCCGTAAAATCAAGCAGGCCTTTCCGTTTCGGAATAACCGGGTTTTCCGGATACCGAAAAGAACAGCAAGCCCCAAAGCCGCTGCGAAAACGGAAGCGAAGGAAAGCGCCAGCGCGAGTACCTCTCCGAGTACAAAACCGGCTGCCAGGACTTCCCATGGCCGTTTCACCTTATGCAGTTATCTCCTTGCCTTCATCGGATTCCGGAAAGAAAAAACCGGTATGCCCTACTGCGCAGTCTTGATGTAATCCAGGTTTCTTTCGAAAAGCGTGTCCAGGGATATCGTATCTCCGAGCATGACTTTCTGAGAACCTTCCACTGCGATCTGAACTTTCTTCACGGTCGTAAGCTCCGAAAGGGAATTGACCAGCGAATAGACCGTCAGGTTCAGATTAATGTCCGGCATTGCCGTCAGAAACGCATTGTTGAAATTGATATAGCATACGCCGTCGCTTACGGAAAGGCTTAAAACCTTTGCATCCGGCGAAACGGTTGCTTTAAGTCCTTCCGTTCCGGGCCCTTTGATGATCTGCTCCACCACGATCTGCTCAAGAGGCGTGTCCATGTTATAGACGACCTCCCGCTTTTCTTCCGTAAGCCCTGTCCCGTCGGCATTTGAAAAATACAGGTTCAGTTCCTTCTTTTCGTAGGAATTGACGTTTGTGATATTGTCGATAAAGTCCGATGCGGAAAGCGGCCCGACCGGCGTCCCGTCCGAATTCTTAAGCTGCTGATCCCCGGAAAAAATATTTACATGTTCCACGCCGGGGACCTGCGTCAGCGTTTCGGTATAAGCCGCATTGCAGAGCACGATCCGCGAAGCCGACATGGATGAATAATTGTCATCAAAATTCAGCGTCAGAATCCCTCCGTCCAGCTTCCGGCTGAGGTACGTGACCTTGTCCTCCAGCGGAGCGACCGCATCGACATTGTCCGGGACCTTCACGATCTGTCCCATCAGTTCGTCGATCAGGCTGCTCTGGTCTTTGGTCCCGGTTGTGTAGGAAACCGGATTCAGCACCGACAGCCCCTTGTTCAGGTAATAGATGTTGAATCCGCTCTCTTCCGTTGTAGATGCGGTCTGTGTTTTTCCGCATGCGGAAAGCAGGCAGGCCGTCAGACACAGAAGCCGGAAAATCCGGTGAAAGCACATTTTTTTCATGTTCCCGTTCATGCTCCCCCTCTGTAATTCAGCGGTATCCGGACAAGGAAAGTGGTTCCTTCCCCTTCCTTGCTGGTCACCTTGATGTTTCCCTTGTGCATCATAATAATGTTCTTGGTGATGGAAAGACCCAGCCCCGTTCCTCCGGTTTCCCGGGAACGTGCCTTGTCCACGCGGTAGAAACGGTCAAAGATATATCCGACAGACTCTTTCGGAATGCCGATCCCCGAGTCCTCCACGCGGATGAAGCAGAACTGATGGTCCGCATCCAGCGTTACCCTTACCCAGCCGTTCTTTACATTGTACTTTATGGCATTTTCCACAAGGTTGCTGATCGCCAGGGAAAACTTCATCTCGTCCACATCCGCCGTCACTTCGCGGACAGACTCCAGCGTAAGCTCCACCTCGTTCATCTTTGCGATCGGGCGGAGTCGCTTTAAAATCTGCTCCAGCATGGCATGCATATCCGCCGATGTCCGGTTCAGTTCGTTTGCGCTCCTGTCCATCTTGACCAGGTCCAGAAGATCATTGATGATCTTCGATTCCCTGTCTATTTCCTTGGAAATATCCATCATGAATTCACGGTACTGTTCCACCGGCACGTTCTCCGTGCTCATCAGGGAATCCGCCAGGACACGGATGGAAGTGATCGGCGTCTTCAGCTCGTGCGACACGTTGGAAACAAACTCGTCCTTGGTCTGGTCCGTTTCCTTGAGCTTCTTGATGGTCTGGTTTATCCCGGCGGAAATCTGCTTTGTCACGTCATAGGTGTTTTCCGAAACATTCCGGTTCAGGTCCCCCTGTGCCACCTGCCCCAGATCATCCCTTAATTTGATAAGCGGACGCACGAGGAAAGAAGAAATGACGATGCTGAACACCAGCAGGATAAGTCCGAGGATGACATCCAGAAGGATCATTTTATTGGACGACTCCCGGATATAGCTCCTCATGTTTTCGGTGGAGGAAAGGAAAAGAAGGACACCCTTTACGGTCTTCGGCTCCGGTTTGGCCGAAGGGTTCCCGCCCGCATCGTCCGCGGAAACGGATTCGTAAATGGGCGTGGTCTGGACGATATAGTGAAGCTTTTCATTGACCGTATTGCTGTTTTCGCCGTTGAAACAGCGGATGATCTCCGGCGCAATATGGTATTTCCCGGTTGCCAGGTTAAAGGTATCGCGGATGATCCGGTAATCGCTGTTTATGACAAGGATACGCCCGTTATAGGCGCTGGCGACCGAATCCATTTCCGTTTCCAGGCCCGTATCCGCTTTTGCCGTTTTCAGGTACCCGTCACGGCTTAGCTGGGAGGACAGAATAAGGCTCTGGTTCTGCAGTTCGGCGCTTCGTTCGTCCGTTATGGATTTTTCAAAGGAATTGTTCTGTACATATCCCTGGATCAGTACAGGCGACAGCGAAAAAATCATGAAGGAAAAGATGAGAAGGAGTTTTAAGTGCAGCGGAGGAAGGGCTCGTTTGTCTTTTTTCTGCTTTTTCAAGGCTCTCCTCCTTCCTTCCGGATAGTCTTCTGCGTCCTTCGGCCCCGGTTTTTCGTTCATTCAGTATACAACGATTACATTGAAAAAACCACCTTTCTAATATATACTTAAAGCTGCTCCGGTCATATTTCTCCGATTTCCAGCCGGGGAGAAAGAAGGTACCGATCATGTATTGTCCCAAATGCGATATGGATTTTGTAGACGGCATCACCGTCTGTTCCGACTGCGGTTCCCCTCTTGTGGACAAGGAACAGTATTTTGCGGAAAAAGCGGAAAAAGAGAAAAAAGAACGGGAAGAAGAACTCAGAAAAATCGAAGAAGCCGAAGAACAGCTTAACGGGGTCATGAAGGGCGCCAACGGAATGAAGAGCCCGGAGATCTACGAAAAGAAATCCGAAAAATATGAGGATTTGCTCTCTTCCGCTTCCGCTTTCCGGATCGTGGGGATCATACTTGCTGTCTTTGCTCTGGCCACCTGGCTTAATCTGCTGCATCTGCCCATGAGCGGAGGTTCCGGGATCATATTCCGTCTTACCCTTACCGTTCTGGCGGTCCTGTCCCTGTTCATTTCCTGGAAAACCGGCAGAGAAGCGGTCACGGTAAAGAGCCAGATCAAAGAGGAAAACGAAGCCACAAAGCAGCTGACCCAATGGTTCCTTGACAACTACACGGCCGAACAGATCGATGCGGAAATCAGCAGGGAAGAAAGCTCAGGCTTAAGGCCGGAAGAACTTGCCTTAAAGCGTATGAACTATATCCAGGATGCCTTTATCACCAACCACGACCTTGCAAACCAGGGTTATGTGGACCTGCTTTCAGAGGAAGTATATCCGAAGCTGTTTGAAAAGGATAAAACGGACGGGGAAGAAGTGGATATGGAGGCAGTAAATACGGAAGCTGAAGATACGGAAGAAAAGAAAGACATTTAGGGATTTCCGTCCTGTCCGTAAGACGGTTCCGGGAGAAGATCGGTTCGCTTTTACACCATCAAAAAACAGTTAAAATGCCGAGGCAAACGCCCCGGCATTATTTTATTATAACCCGAATGTGCAAAAGGCGACGGCAGCACAGTTCTGCGAGGGACCGTATGTGCCGCTGCGTTCACATCCGAGCGGAAGCGTGTCCCGAACAGAATGCTGTGCCTGCCGATGCCTGCTCTGTTCTTTAATCCGTATAAAAATATCAGGACCGGAGCATCAACTCCAGTCCTGATACTTTGTGTTTCTTTCATGCACGGGAAAATTCCATCTCCCCGTCCGTTATTTGGATACCTTTACATTTTTGAAATAGAGCGATCCGGAAGCCGTCATGTAAAATCCGGTGATAGCCGGCTTCATCAGGTAGGAATTGGACTTGTAGTACAGCGGCAGGCAGCAGTAATCGTTCGATGCAATGTCCGCAGCCTGCATGGTCAGCTTCGCGGCTGTCGCAGGATCCTTCTCCGTCATTACCTGCTTGACCAGATCGTCATACTTCGTGTTGCTGTAGAACGCGTTGTTGGAGGTGTCGCCGGTCTTGAACAGCGGCAGGAAGCTCATCGGGTTCAGATAATCGGCACTCCATCCCATGGCTCCGACCTGATAATTTCCTTTCTGCACGTTCTCATAATAGATAGCCCAGTCGTTGGAAGACACTTCCACGTTGATGCCCAGATTCTTCTTGAACATTTCCGCCATGGCTTCCACCACTTTTTTCACGGTGTCGTTGTCGTAATAGGAAAGCTGCAGGGTCGGGAATCCCTTGCCGTCCGGATAGCCGGCATCGGCAAGTGCTTTCTTTGCCCCTTCCACATCGGCGGTCTCGGAAAGCCCGTAATTGCTGCGGCCTTCGGTGATATCCTTGCCGTCCACGCTGTAGCCCGGTGCCAGATAACTGAATGCAGGCTGCGCGTCGATCTGAACAACATTGTCGATGATGGACTTGCGGTCCACGGCAAGACAGAGTGCCTTGCGGACCAGCGGGTTGTCATAGGGTTTTTCCTTGCAGTTGATGTTATAGTATACGGTGCCGTAGCTCGGGGAAACCTGCACACCGGCGTTCGCCGCCTTAAGCCTGTTGTAATCGGACGAAGGAATGCTGATGATGCCGTCCACTTCGCCGGATTCGTAAGCGGTCAGTGCAGTGGATGTGTCGAGGATATAGCGGAATGTCAGCTTGTCCAGCGTTACGTTTGCCGCATCATAGTAATTCTCGTTTTTCTCCAGAACAACATTTTCGTTCAGGCTCATGCCTGTTACCTTGAAAGGTCCGTTGCAGACATAGGTTTCCGGGGCATTGGTCCATTTGTCCTTGTTGGCTTCCACCGTTGCCTTCTGTACCGGGTCATATACCCACATGCTGAGAACATCAATGAAATAGGAAGTCGGCTGCTTTAACGTGATTACCAGCGTCTTGTCATCGGTTGCCTTTACGCCCAGCTGATCCGCCGTTGCTTTTCCGTCGTAATATTCCTGCGCGTTAAGCACGTAGTCGGTCACCATGTTCAGATACTGTGCCGTTGTTGCGGGTGTAAGGACCCTCTGGATGGAATAGACAAAGTCCTGCGCCGTCAGCGGAGAACCGTCGCTCCATTTCAGGTTGTCCCTTAAGTGGAACGTATAGACCTTGCCGTCGTCGCTGATATCCCATTTCTCCGCACAGCCGGGCACCACGCTGCCGCTCTTGTCGTACGTGACAAGTCCTTCGAAACAGTTGATGATCACATACTGCGCAAAAGAGTTGTTTGTGATCCCGGGATCCAGTCCGTCCGGAATGTTGGAAAGCACGAAAGTCATTTCCTGTTTGCCGGTGCCGGCTGTTGCTGCGGCAGAAGAGCCTGCAGCTGCGGCCACGGTGCTTCCGGCGGCAGGGGCAGCCGTTGCGGCAGCGGTCGTTGCCGCAGGAATGGTCTGCTGCGCTGCATTCGATCCGCCGCATGCGCTGAGCATGGATACGGCAAGAATACATGCCATTGCAATTCCTGTTATTTTCTTTTTCATAATTTTCCTCCTGTGTTCTTTTATATTTTCATGCGCTTTTAAAGCGCCGGAAATATTCACTTCTTTTCTTCCTCCCCGCCGTAAAGATGGCAGGCCACGCAATGACCCGGCGAAACTTCCGAAAGAGCCGGAATCTTTTCCGAACAGACCGGTTTTGCATAAGGACAGCGGGTATGGAACCTGCAGCCTTCCGGCGGATGCACGGGGCTCGGCAGATCTCCCGCAATACCGGTGTCCTCTTCTTCTGTCCTGTTCGCCCTGGGATCCGCAACGGGCACGCAGGAAAGCAGTCCCTTTGTGTACGGATGCAGCGGATTTTCGTAAATTTCCTCCGTGCTGCAGGTTTCCACAAGCTGCCCGAGATACATGACGCCGATATCGTCCGATACGTACCGGACCATGGAAAGATCATGCGCAATGAACAGATACGAAAGTCCTTCCTCGCGCTGATAGTCCCTTAAGAGATTGACGACCTGCGCCTGAATGGAAACATCCAGTGCAGAGATCGGTTCGTCGCATATGACAAGTTCCGGTTTCAGAATGAGTGCGCGGGCTATTCCCACTCTCTGCCGCTGCCCGCCCGAAAACTCGTGGGCATAGCGGGAAGCATGTTCCCTGGTCAGTCCCATCCGCTCCAGCATGGGATATACATACCGGTCGGCATCGTTCTTATCCTTTACCAGATGATGGGCGATCAGCGGTTCCGCAATGATATCCCGGACCGTCATCCTGGAATTGAGCGATGCGTAAGGGTCCTGAAAGATCATCTGCATTTTTTTCCGGAGCGGCCGCATCTCTTTCGTTTTCAAATGCGAGATATCCTGTCCGTCCAGGATGATCTCTCCGGCATCCGGCTCGTAAATCCGGATGATGGTACGTGCGCAGCTGCTTTTTCCGCAGCCGGATTCTCCCACAAGCCCGAACGTGCGTCCGCGCCGGATCGTGAAGCTCACGTCGTCCACCGCACGGATATAACTGTCATGCCCTGCCCGGAAACGCTTGGACAGATGCTTTACTTCCAGAAGTACAGGTTGTTCCGTCATGATCGCACCTCCCCATTTTCCGGGGATATTTTCCCGAAGAGCGGATTGTTCTCCTGCGGCGCATCCGGCTGAAGCAGCCAGCACATGGAACGATGATCCCCCTGCTGAATGAAAGGAGGACACTCGGCGGCACAGATCCTTCGCGCATAAGGACATCGCGGCGCAAACGGACACCCTGCAGGCGGTTTTGTCATATCCGGCGGACTGCCCGGAATAGACAGAAGACGCTCCGCCTTGTTTTTATGAATGCCGGGAACGGAAGAGAGCAGTCCCATGGTATAGGGATGCAGCGGGTTTCCGAACAGTTCTTCAATGGGAGCTTCCTCCATGATAAGACCGCCGTACATCACTGCCACGCGGTTGCAGAGCTCCGCCACCACGCCCAGATCATGTGTGATAAAGATAATGCTCGTGCCGTATTCCTTCTGGAGAGAACGAAGCTGTTTCAGAATCTGATTCTGAATGGTCACGTCCAGTGCCGTGGTCGGCTCGTCCGCGATCAGAAGCTCCGGGCGGTTTGCCAGAGCCATGGCGATCATGACACGCTGCCGCATGCCGCCGGAAAATTCATACGGATAAGCGCTCAGGCGCTTTTCCGGTTCAGGAATCCTGACCTGCCGGAACAGTTCCACCGTTCTCTTCTTCAGTTCTTCCGCACCTGTTTCCGGGTAATGGATCTTGATCATTTCCGCGACCTGCCGTCCCACCGGGATCAGCGGATTCAGCGAAGACATGGGATCCTGAAAGACCATTGCGATCTTCCGTCCGCGGATGGCGCGCATTTCCTTTGTGCTTACCTTGACAAGATCTTCTCCGTCAAAATCAATGCTTCCGCTTTTGATACGGGCGGTATCCGGCAGAAGGCGCAGGATTGTCATCGCGGTAACGCTCTTTCCGCTTCCGGATTCTCCGACAATGCCCAGAATGTCCTTACGGCCGACACGGAAACTGATACCCCGGACAGCCTGCACTTCCCCTGCCGAAGTCAAAAAAGACGTTTTCAGATCTCGTACCGTTAAAATATCTTCCATCCCGTTACTTCCTCATTTTTTCAGTTTCGGATCCAGCGCATCGCGCAGACCGTCGCCCACGAAATTAAAGGCAAACATGATGATGCAGATAACCAGCGCCGGTATGAACAGCTCATGCGGCGCGGAACGCAGATTGGCCGTGGCGTCATTGCACATGGTACCCAGGCTTGCAAGCGGCGGCTGAAGGCCTATCCCTAAGTATCCCAGAAACGCCTCCATGAAAATGGCGGAAGGGATCAGCATGGTCACGGTAACAAGAATGGAACCCATCGCATTCGGGATAAGATGCTGAAAAAGAATTGTCTTCGTGGACGAACCGATTGTTTTTGCCGCCACCACGAATTCCTGCTGTTTCAGGCTCAGGACCTGGCCGCGTACCACCCTGGCCATATCCACCCAGTAAACACTGCCCAGCGCAACAATAATACTCTGGAGCCCGCTGCCGATCAGAACCATGATCAGGATCACGTACAGGGTAAGGGGGATGGTGGAAATCACATCCACGATACGCATCATCACGCTGTCCGCGGTCCCTCCCAGATAACCGGAAATTCCGCCGTAAAGGATCCCGATGATCATGTTCACCAGTGCCGCCACAAAGGCAACAAGAAGAGAAACTCTTGTGCCGTACATAAGCCTGGTCAGAATATCCCGTCCGAGAGAATCCGTCCCGAGGAGATAGGAAGTATTCCAGATCTGCCTGCTCGGATAGATCACGCCCGTGTTCTCATCGGCCATCACGTACGGGCCGTTCCCGTAATACAGCGCAACTTCCTTTCCGCCGCAGTTAAAGATCGTCATGGATTTTGCGTCTTCGCTCCGTACCTTGGAAAGCTGGCTGCCCAGTTTTCCGTCCTTCCCGACGGAGATCACTTTCAGAGACTGCGTGATAAACAGGTATTCCCCGTCCGGCCCCGTGTAAACCTTCATGAGCGGAGGGATGTTCACCATCTCCAGGTTCTGTGCCGCATAATCGTAATGTGTGAATGCGGGACCGATGACCGAAAACAGGATCAGGAAAACGATGATGAAGAAACCGGCAATGGCAGTCGGTTTGCGGCGGAAACGGAACCACACATCGCCCGCAAAGGTACGGCTCTTTGCCCAGATCTTTTCCCTGTCCCCGTTTGAGGAATCAAGCATGTCCCATTTGTTCTGTTCAGTCAGCATAAGTTCCGCTTCATTCCTTTCTTCAGGCATCAAACCGGATACGGGGATCGATCAGGCAATAGAATATATCCACCAGAAAAACCATTGCCATCAGAAAAGCCGCATAGAAAATCGTAACGCCCATGATCGTGGTATAGTCTCTCTGGGCAACGCTGTTCACGAAGTAAACGCCCAGTCCGGGAATGGCAAAAATCTTTTCCACCACGAAGCTTCCCGTAAGCAGATTGGCAACGGTCGGCCCGAGCACGGTAATGACCGGCACCAGGGCATTCCTGAGCGCATGGCGGGTGACCACCTTGAATTCCGTAAGGCCCTTGGCCCTGGCCGTCCGTATGTAATCCTGCCCCATCACTTCCAGAAGGCTGGAACGGACAAGGCGTGCCAGATAGCTTAAGGAATAGCCGCCCAGCGCGATCACCGGCAGAATATATCCCTGCCAGGTATCCACGCCGTAGGTCGGCAGCCAGTTCAGCTTATAGGCAAAAAAATAGATCAGAATGGATGCGATCACGAAAGAAGGAATGGTCACGCCTATCGTGGCAAACGCCATCATCAGCATGTCCTGCCATCGGCCGTTCTTCAGCGCCGCCAGTATACCCATCGGAATGGCGGCAAGCAGTACGAACAGAATGGTGATGCCGCCGAGCTTCGCGGATACCGGAAAGCCCTTTGAAATAAATTCGTTTACCGTCTTTCCTGTATATTTATACGAAGGTCCGAAATCCCCGTGCAGAACGCCCTTCAGATAGGAACCGAACTGGACATAAAGCGGCTTGTCCAGACTGTATTTTTCCTTCAGTGCCTGTTCCACTTCCGCGGAAACTTTTTTATCGCTGGTGAAAGGCCCGCCGGGGACGGCATGCATGATGGAAAAAGTGATCAGTATAATCATGAACATTGCCAGAATCATCATGATGAGACGTTTGAAGATGAATCGGTACATACGCGCTTTTCCCCCTGCTCCCCGGAAATCCCGGGAAAATCCCGCCCCGTTCTGCCGGAGCGTACATTGTTTCTATTATACTATTCCTCCGCGAAATTTCCATAAATAATATAAATTAGGAGACATAAAAATACATCATACAAAAGATCCCCGGCGGTTATACACCGCAGGGGATCTTAAATGTCTCTTTTATTCACTTCGCAAAGCGTCGATCGGGTTTAAACTGGCCGCACGTTTGGCCGGCATATATCCGAATACAAGTCCAATGAATACGGATACCGAGAAAGAAACGATCACGGCCATCGGAGTAGGCGGCGCACTGATACTCATTGCCGCTCCCACGATGCTGGATAGTATACTGCCAAGCGCGATTCCGAAAAGGCCGCCGAGCGTACTGGTCATAAGGGCCTCTATCACAAACTGCTGCATGATCACGCCCGGTCTCGCGCCGAGTGCCTTCCGGATCCCGATCTCCCTGGTCCGTTCCGTAACGGAGACCAGCATGATGTTCATGACGCCGACGCCGGCAACCAGAAGGGAAATGCCCGCAATTCCGCCGAGCATCAGGCTCATCTTGGAAACCATGGAATTCAGGGAATCCAGCATCTCGCTCATGGCCGTAATATGGAACAGATCCGTACTCTGATAGATGGGCGTAAGAAAATCAGTGATCAGGGTGACCGCTTCATCCGTTACCGTGGTATCCACGGTTGCAAAAATGTAGCTGCTGGGAATTCCGGTACGGGAAAGACGGACCGCCGTCGTATAGGGGAGATAACAGAAATCATCGGTTCCCCCTGCCTCCAGCGTCGTGGTATCCTGCCGCTCCACCGCACCTACGATCGTATAGGAATACCCGTTGATCTGGATACTCTGTCCGACCGCTTTTTCCGGCGTTCCGAAAAGTTCCTCCGCCGGATAATAGCCGACTACGCATACCTTTTCCTTGCCGATCAGATCTGTATAGCTGATAAAACGTCCGGAGACCAGCTTGTAGCTTTTCATGTCGATATACTGTTCGCTGACACCCGTAACGCTGGTATCCGTAAGGGAATCGCTCCCGTGCTTTATGGTCGCAGAAACGGTGATCTGCGGCGTCATCTGGGAAAAGATATCAGTGTGTTCGTCAAAGAAATCATAGAACTGATCCACGGTCGCATGACGTGAAGTCAGATTGGTCAGCCGGACCGTGATCTGGTTGGTGCCCATGCTGGTGAAGCTTTCCGTCATGTAGCTCATGTATCCGTTCACAAGGCTGACAAGAATGATCACGCTTGCCACGCCTATGATAATGCCGAGCATGGTAAGGAAAGACCTTGTCTTGTTGCTCCAGATGCTTTTAATGGCTAGTTTGAATGATTGAAGCATATTTTTCTGACTCTCCGTCGAAATTGATTTTTCCGTCTGCGATCCTTACGACACGCCTTGCTTCCACCGCGATGCTGTTATCATGCGTGATCATGACGATCGTATTGCCTTCTTCATTCAGTTTCTTGAAGAAGTTCAGGACCTGCCTGCTCGTCTTGGAATCCAGGGCGCCGGTCGGTTCATCCGCAAGAAGAAGCGACGGATTTCCCGCCAGGGCACGCGCTATGGAAACTCTCTGCTGCTGGCCTCCGGAAAGCTGCGTGGGCATGTTATGGCACTTGGAAGCCAGGCCCACTCTCTCCAGCTGGTGCATGGCGCGTTCCTTCCGTTCTTCCGGATCCACATGCGCGTAAAGCAGCGGCAGTTCCACGTTTTCCAGGATATCCAGCTTGGGAAGCAGGTTATACTGCTGGAATACAAATCCGATCATGCGGTTGCGGATATCCGCGAGTTCGTTTTCCGTCATTTCGCCGACATCCTCGCCGCCGAGAAAATATTCCCCGGTCGTGGGAACATCCAGTGCGCCGATGATGTTCATCAGCGTGGATTTTCCGCTTCCGGATTTCCCCACGATGGAAACAAACTCTCCTATCCGTATGGTCAGGTTGATGCCGTCGTTTGCATGGACTTCTTCGTCACCCATGATATAGGTCTTATGGATGTCATGCATTTCGATCAGGACATCACCCTTGTTCAGTTTGATTGTTTTTACAGCCATCTGTCAAAAGTCCTTCCGTTAGCCTTTTTGGAAGCCGGATTACTGTCCGGGCGGACCTCCCTGTCCGCCTCCTTCACCGCCGGGGCCGCCCATTCCGCCGCCCATATCCTGCACGTTCATCGTATTGGTGCTGGAAGCGGTGCTTGCATTGACATAGACCACATCGCCCTCACTCACGCCGCTTGTGATCTGAACATAATCCGTGCTGGTAAGGCCGGTCGTAACATCCACCGAACGGAATCCTGCCGGAACCGATCCGCTTGCCGACTTGACCGAGCTGTCCTGAATATAAACTTTATTTCCTCTCTGCAGCGCATCGGACGGAATGCAGATGGCATCGCTCGCGGAAGCCACAACGATTTCCGCATCCACGTTCATGCCCGGAAGCAGCTCCGATGTGGTTGCGAGCGTAACGGTAACGGGGTATGTGGATACGCCGTTGCTGACGCTGCTCTCAAGGCTTATGTTCGTGACCGTTCCCTGAAACGTCTTTCCGGAAACATCATCCGAAGTCACATTGACGGACTGTCCAACTGTTATGCTGGACACGTCGGATTCATCGATCGACATGGAGAATGTGTACTGGCTCATGTCATAGATCGTGGCAAGCGTCGTGGAGGTGGAACTGCTGCCGGAATTGGATCCGATCTTGTCGCCGACCTTATAGGACTTTTTGATGACCTGTCCCGCAATCGGTGCTGTGATCGTATAGTTGTCTATGGTATCCTGCGTGGAGTCAAGAGACTGCTGGGCGGATTCCACAGCTGCCTGCTTGCTGTCCACCGCATCGCTGTAAGTCTTTAAAACATCCGTGACCGAATCGCTCTGGATGGAGAATACGGCTGTTCCGGGATCCACGCGGTCGCCTACATTGACCAGTACCTTGTCTACCTTTACGTTCGCATCCAGATCCGCCGACATGGTAAGCGTGTTGCCTGCGGTGAATGTTCCCTCTCCCGCGGAGGTAAAGCCGTTGATCGTTGCGGATGCGCTGGTAGTCGTCGTTACGCCGCCGGGATTGGCAACCGTAAACGTCACGTACTTAACCAGTCTTCCGCCGGTCAGTGCTTCTTCCTGGGAGGCAACGGCAGTCACCGTGCCTTCCACCTGTTCCAGCGTATCGGAAAGCGTGATTGTTCCGACCGCTCCCGCTCCGATCTGATCGGCTTCTCCGGAAAGGAACGGGATCCGCACCTTCATCGAAGTTTCATCCGTAAGTTCCAGAAGCGCAGTGTTATTGCCGACCGAGGAGCCGTCCGTGACATCCACCTTCGTGATATAGCCGGACTGAGTCGCCGAATAGATGCCGCCGCCGTACTTTGCCTGTGCCTTGGCGTTATCGCTTACCGCATCGTCATATGCCTTCTGTGCGCGCGTCAGGGTATTCTGTGCGCTGGTAAGCTTGGACTGCATGGAAGAGGCATCGATCTGGTAAAGGGTCTGTCCCTTCGCGACCTGATCCCCTTCCTCAAAGTCCGCACTGATAATGGTGCCGGAAACCAGCGCCGTAATGGAATAGGTATTCTTTGCCGCAATGGTACCGGTGGAGGAAATCGTTTTTGAAATATCCTGTTTGGTCGCAGTCGCGGTGTTCTGCGAACTGGCGGAACTGCTTGCCTCCGCTTTTTTCTTGCTGTAGCGCCATGCCCAGTAAATGGCAAGCCCAGCCGCCAGGATAATGATCAGGACCATGAGCCTTTTCCGGTTTTTCTTTTTCGCGGCCTTTTTATTTTTCTGTGCCGTTTCCGGATCAACGCTGCTGTCCTCTTTTTTGGAACCGAACAGACCTTTTTTCTTAGGTCTTTCCTTTTTCACCGACTGTCCCGTGCTGTCATCCGTAACGGATTCCGGCTCGTCTTTGCCGGTTTTTGTAGCCGGCGTTTCCGAAGAAAACGCACCGGTCTCGGCAGAAGCTGATCCTGCCGCCGGAACATTTCCCTCCGGACCGCTTACAGGCGTCTGTCCGTCAAACTCGTTCGCCATTTCCCTTAAACCTCCGAATAATCTTTTAGTATGGTCTGCCGCAGCATTCCGTTAATCCACATAGTCGATCACAGTACCGACAACCGGAGCGCTGTCTGCGGTCTCACCGGAAGACGAACTGCTGGAACTTGTACTCGATGCCTGATAGATCAGTGTCACATAATCACCGACAGCCAGTGTCCCGAAGGAAGAGAACGCATACTGAATATCCGAAGCGCTGACCGTGAATCCTTCGTAAGCATCCCCGCTGGAATCCGAATCCGAACTGTCTTCATCGATCTCCAGTATGACTTCACTGGGAGAAATGGTGCTTGTGGAACTGTAGTGGATGCTGGCAATCTTGCCCTTTGCAATCCTCTTGTCGCCGGTCGAATCCGTATTGTAAGCCCATACGGTCTTGCTCTCCGTGCTGTAGTAGATGACAAGGTATGTCGAAGCCGCAGCTTCCAGCGTGGACTGCTCGACCGCGGTGCCGTTTAAGAACAGGTCGCCTTCGTCCAGGCCGAACGGGATCAGATCCGCAAGCTGTGTCTTGCTGGTTATGACCTTCGGTCCCTTGACGGAATTGTCCAGCATGGACAGGACATTGACTTCGCCGTCGGAGGAAAGAGTACCGCCGAATATTGTCACATAGGCCGTCGAAGTATCCTTCTTGTCGCAGCACATCAGATTATAGAAAAGATTCATGCAGTCATCCATGGTGATCTCTGTTGCGGGATCCGTATAATTGATGTTGTTGTTGAGACCCAGGAATGCATATTTCGACATTCTCTTGTTGTATTCGTCACCGGAAAAATCCGTAGCGGAATATCCCAGCAGGTAAAGAACACCTTTGGCCGCTTCGTTTAAGGTCACGTTCTGATCCGGGCGGAAGTTTCCGCCGAGATATCCGACCATCCATCCGTTTTCCGCCGCAAGCCGGATGGCGGAAGCGTATTCGTTTCCCTGCGTCACATCAGTGAAAACAGAAACATTGCTGCTCTTTGTGAGTACACTCCGGTAGGCGGAAGCACGGACAAGCATCCGTGCGAATTCCGCACGAGTAACCTTTCTGCTCATGTCTCCGCTCACGCTCATGATGCCGGCGTAGCTTACCGTTTTTTTCCGCATGTCATACGTTGCCGTGGTCGTATAAGTGCTTGCCTCTGCCTCCATCGGCGCAATGAGATTCATGACCGAAGAAAGTGCAAGGACGCACGTCAGCAGGATCGCAAAATATTTCTTCTTCATTCCCGTACCTCCGTAACAAAAATAAAATTCCAACATCCTTCATTACAGTAACGTTTCATATCTTATGTGTCCATCCTTAAAATAACCTTAAATTAGTGTGAAAGTCAATAAAGTTGTCTGAAAATTTACAAAAAAGGGAAGCGCAGATATCCGCGCTTCCTTTAAATATAAACTGTTTTAAAAAATGATCTCCGTTATTTTTCTTCCAGAAGACTGTGTCCCGTCATTTCCGCCGGCTGCTTCAGTCCCATCAGCTGGATGAGCGTCGGTGCTATGTCGCAGAGCTTTCCGCCTTCCGCAAGTTTCCACTTCGGATCCGCATTGATCAGGACAAACGGAACCGGATTCGTGGTGTGAGCCGTAAACGGTTCCCCGGTCTTGTAGTCCACCAGCTGCTCCGCATTGCCGTGATCCGCGCACAGGAACATGACGCCGTTTACATCCTTTACCGCTTCCACGGTTTTTCCGACGCAGGTATCCACGGTTTCCACTGCCTTGATGACAGCTTTTTCCACGCCGGTATGTCCCACCATGTCGCAGTTTGCATAGTTAATGATGATCACATCGTATTTACCGGAACGGATGGCTTCGCAGAGCTTGTCGCATACGCCGAATGCACTCATCTCCGGCTTCAGGTCATATGTTGCAACCTTGGGAGAAGGAACCAGGATCCTTTCTTCTCCGGGATTCGGTTCTTCCACGCCGCCGTTGAAGAAAAACGTGACATGCGCATATTTTTCCGTCTCCGCTATTCTTGCCTGTTTCATGTGATTGGCTGCAATAAACTGTCCAAGGGTATTCGCAATGGATTCCTTTTCAAACGCAACCAGTTTGTTCGGAATGGTATCGTCATAATCCACAAAACAGACATATGTTGTTTTGATCCTCGGCCCTCTGTTCCAGCCCGTGAAATCATCGCAGCAGAATTCCCTCGTGATCTCCCTTGCACGGTCCGGACGGAAATTGAAGAAGATGATGCTGTCGTTTTCTTTAATGACGGCAACCGGCTTCCCGTTCTTTACGACCGCAAACGGGATCACGAACTCATCCGTCTTTCCGGCCTTATAGGAGGCTTCAATTCCTTCCATCGCACTCGGTGCCGTAGCCCCGTCTGCCTTTGTCAGTGTCTCGTAGGCAAGCTGCTCTCTGTCCCAGCGGTTGTCACGGTCCATAGCATAATAACGTCCCATGACGGATGCGATCTCGCCGACGCCGATCTCCTTCATTTTCTGTTCCAGCTCGGCGATATAACCTTTTCCGCCTTCGGTCGGCGTGTCACGGCCGTCCATGAAACAGTGAACATAGACTTTTTCGAGTCCCTGCTCCCTGGCGAATTTCAGAAGGCCGTACAGATGCTCCTGATGGGAATGTACGCCGCCCGGGGAAAGCAGTCCGTAAAGATGAAGCGAGGAATTGTTCTTTTTGCAGTTTTCAGCCGCTGCAAGGAATGCCTTGTTCGTGAAGAAATCCCCGTCCTGAATGGATTTGGTGATGCGGGTCAGCTCCTGATAGACCACGCGTCCCGCGCCCATGTTCAGGTGTCCCACTTCGGAATTACCCATCTGCCCGTCCGGGAGGCCTACCGCAAGTCCGCTTGCCTGGCCTTCCGCAAAGGGATATTCCTTGAAGAGGCGGTCCAGATTCGGTGTCTTCGCCTCATAAACCGCATTGTGTTCATGATGGTCCGTCAGACCGAATCCGTCCATGATGCATAATACAACAGGTCTTTTATCCATGATTTTCTTTTCCTTCCGGCAGGCTCCCTTACGGGAAACCTCCGTTATTTATTGTAATTTACGATCTTTCCGAAATCCGGTTTCAGGGAAGCGCCGCCTACAAGGCCGCCGTCGATATCCGGTTCCGCAAGCAGTTCCGCGCAGTTTCCGGCATTCATGGAGCCGCCGTACTGGATACGGATCTTTTCCGCGGTTTCCTTGTTGTAGAGATCCGCAATCACTTCACGGATTCCCTTGCAGACTTCCTCAGCCTGTGCGGTCGTTGCGGTCTTTCCCGTTCCGATTGCCCAGATCGGTTCATAGGCAATGACAACCTTGGCTGCCTGTTCCGGAGCAACGCCCTGGAATGCGATCTTGATCTGCATGCGGATCCAGTCCATGGTAATTCCGGATTCCCTCTGGTTTAAGGTTTCGCCGCAGCATACGATCGGTGAAAAGCCGTGTTCCAGAAGCTTCAGAAGTTTCCTGTTGACTGTCTCGTCCGTTTCCGCAAAATACTGTCTTCTTTCGGAATGTCCGATAATGACATATTTCACCCCGGCGTCTTTTAACATGTCGGGAGAGATTTCTCCGGTGAAAGCGCCCTTTTCCTCAAAGTAAACATTTTCCGCACCGATACTGATATTGCTTCCCTTTGCCGCTTCCATGGCCGGGATGATATCGATAGCCGGTACGCAGAACACTACATCCACATCCGGATTCTTAACCAGCGGTTTCAGTTCCTCCACCAGAGCCTTTGCCTCCGACGGAGTCTTGTTCATTTTCCAGTTTCCTGCGATGATCTTTTTACGAGCCATGATTTTCCTCCTGTATGATTTACGGATTCCCGGCAGCACTTCCTATATGCCTGCCGGGAATCCGATGAGTACGAAAAGAATGAAAACGATCAGCGGTTATCTGCCGCAGCGACACCCGGCAGTTCCTTGCCTTCCAGGAATTCCAGGGAAGCACCGCCACCCGTTGAAATGTGCGTCATCTTGTCCGCAAATCCGAGTTTCTTTACGGCACTTACGGAATCGCCGCCGCCGATAACCGTCGTGGCATCCTTCAGTGCGGCAACGGCCTTGCAGATCTCCAGTGTTCCCGTTGCGAAGTTGTCAAATTCGAATACGCCCATCGGTCCGTTCCAGATGACCGTCTTTGCGCCCTGCAGGGCATCGGAAAACAGCTTGATGGTCTTCGGTCCGATATCATATCCTGACCATCCGTCTTCAATCTGGTCGACTGCCTTGTGTTCGGTATCATTGGAGAATTCCTTGCCTTCGATATTGTCGACCGGCAGAAGGAGTTTGACGCCCTTTGCCTGTGCCTTGGCAATCATTTCCTTTGCATAATCAACCTTGTCATCTTCACAGAGGGAATTTCCGATTGTCTTTCCCTGTGCCTTTTCAAACGTATAAGCCATGCCGCCGCCGATGATCAGCGTGTCCACTTTTTCAAGAAGGTTGTTGATGACGTTGATCTTATCGGAAACCTTCGCACCGCCCAGGATAGCCACGAACGGACGAACCGGGTTCTCCACAGCCTGTCCGAGGAATTTGATTTCTTTCTGCATCAGATATCCGACTACATTCACCTTGCAGTATTTCGTTACGCCGACATTGGAGCAGTGTGCCCTGTGTGCCGTGCCGAAAGCATCGTCCACGAAAATTCCGTCATCGCAGAGAGCAGCCAGTTCCTTTGCGTATTCTTCCGCAGCCGGATCCTTGCCGTACTTTGTTTCTTCTGCCCGGTAACGGGTATTTTCAAGAAGCAGTGCTTCGCCGTCCTGTAAGGAAGCGGCAAGTTTCTGTGTTTCCGGACCGGTAACCTTGGGATCGGAAACAAATTTCACGGTCGTTCCGAGACGTTCGGAAAGTGCCGGTGCAACCGGAGCAAGACTCATTTCCGGAAGCGGTTCGCCCTTCGGTTTTCCGAGATGGGAGCACATGATCACTCTTGCGCCCTGATCCAGAAGCTTTTTCAGTGTGGGAACAGCACCGTCAATTCTCTGGTAACTCTGGATAACGCCGTCCTTAAGCGGAACGTTGAAATCACAGCGGACCAGAACTTTCTTTCCCTTCAGATCCTTTAAATCATCAACCGTTTTCTTATTTAACATACATGTTCCTTTCTCCACGCTTTCTGCGCAGACATAAAATTTTCGAAAGAGCAGGACCGCTTTCGCGGATCCTCCAAAAAAACGGGTCCGGTCCTCTCGACCGGACCCGTTATGGATCATAGGCAGTTACTGCAGTTCTGCAAAATATTTAATGGTGCGGACCATCTGGCTCGTGTAGGAATTCTCATTGTCGTACCAGGAAATAACCTGTACTTCATAGAGGTCATCCGCAATCTGGGAAACCATGGTCTGTGTGGAATCGAAAAGTGATCCGAACTTCATTCCGATGACATCGGAAGAAACGATCTGGTCTTCGTTGTATCCGAAGGAATCATTTCCTTCCGTTGCTTTCTTCATAGCTGCATTGATCGCATCAGCGGTAAGTCCCGCTTTCTTGCAGACAGCCGTAAGAATGGTGGTGGAACCGGTCGTAACCGGAACACGCTGTGCGGATCCGATCATCTTTCCGTTCAGTTCCGGGATAACAAGGCCGATAGCCTTTGCTGCGCCCGTGCTGTTCGGTACGATGTTGGCTGCGCCCGCTCTTGATCTTCTTAAGTTGCCTTTTCTCTGCGGTCCGTCGAGGATCATCTGATCGCCGGTATAAGCATGGATGGTAACCATGATACCGGACTGGATCGGTGCAAAATCATTCAGCGTCTTTGCCATCGGTGCAAGGCAGTTCGTCGTGCAGGATGCCGCGGAAATAATCTGATCGTCCTTGGTCAGTGTCTTTTCGTTTACGCTGTAAACAATGGTCTTAAGATCCTTGCCTGCGGGAGCTGAAATAACGACCTTCTTTGCGCCTGCATTGATATGAGCCATTGCCTTGTCTTTGGAGGTATAGAAGCCGGTGCATTCCAGAACAACGTCTACGCCCAGTTTGCCCCACGGAAGATTGTTGGCATCCGGTTCCTTGTAGATCGTGATCTTCTTGCCGTCAACGGTAATGGAATCCTCACCGTATTCAACCGTGTGTTTCTTCTCGCCGATATGTCCCGTGAATCCGCCCTGTGAAGTATCATACTTGAGCAGGAATGCAAGCATTTCGGGAGCGGTCAGATCGTTGATCGCAACCACTTCGTATTTGCTGTCCTCAAACATCTGTCTGAATGCAAGACGTCCGATACGTCCGAAACCATTAATCGCAACTTTTACTGCCATGTTTCTATCCTCCTGTTATTGTGTTCAAATTTTGCTTTGTTAAATTATAATCAACCACGAGTCATTGTACTAAATAAGGAACAAAAAAGCAATACATTTGCGGGATTCGAAAGCGGAAAAATGCCGATTTTCATATCTCTTTCTTTATGTAACCCGCAAGATTCGTGGCATGATCCGAAATACGTTCCAGGTTGCTGATGATGTCGATGAAGATGATCCCGGCTGCCGGAATGCACCGCCCGGAAGTAAGACGCTCGATATGTTTTTCGCGAAGTTCGTCCCGGAGGGAATCCACCTCGTCCTCGCACTTGCTGACTTTCCGGACACATTCCAGGCTCCCTGTTTTCCTTGCTTCCACCGCATTGGAAAAACCGTTCCGTACATTATCCGTTATATCTTTCAGGTCTTCCACCGCCGTCGTAGAAAACTTCAGGTTCCGGTCGTCCAGATATTTCACGTTCTCCGCAATGTTTTCCGCATGATCGCCTATCCGCTCGATATCGGTCACGGAGTTAAAGAGGTCCGTCACCACAAGTTTCTGATGTTCGTTCAGGGAAAGATTATCCACCTTGATCAGATAATCCGTCAGGGTCGTTTCCATGTTGTTCAGCGTCTGTTCCGTCCGCTTCACCTGTTCGATGTCGTCGCGGTTGCCGGTAAGCGCGGCGTCTATTGCCTTGTTCACGTTGGAAAGCGCAAGCTCACCCATATGGACAACTTCCATGGATGCCGTTTCCACGGCAAGCGGCGGCGTTTCAAAAATACGCTTGTCCAGATGCTTCAGCGTATCCGCCATTTCCTGATCCTGTCCTTCTGCCTGTTCTTCCCCTTCCGTTCCCGGCTTTTCTTTGACGATCATGCCGGAAAGGCTGACCAGCCTGTCCGCAAACGGCAGCAGGATGAATGTCATGGCAGTCTTGAAGCAGGTATGGAAAATGGAAATCTCCACCGGCGTAATACGGTGCCCGGCGATGGAAGGATTCAGCGAGAAAATGATAAAGCCGATCGTGCCGCCTAAGATGGCGCCGATCACGTTGAAGGAAAGATGGATCACGGCCGCCCGCTTTGCCTTGCGTGAACCGCCGACCGCGGAAAGCATGGCCGTAACGCAGGAACCGATATTTTCACCGAGGGTGATGAAGATGGCCGCATTGGTCGTGACCATTCCGTTCAGGGCCAGGGTCTGCAGGATACCGACGGAAACCGAAGAGCTCTGCAGGATAGCCGTGATGATCGCGCCCGCCAGCATGCCGAGAAGCGGGTTGTTGCCGAGAGTCGTGAACACCCTTGCGAAAACAGGGGAGTCCGTATAGGGGGCGACCGCATCGGACATGAATTTCAGTCCCATGAAGAGAAGGCCTATGCCGATCAGGATCTCCGCCGTTGTTTTCTTTTTCGTGGTCTTCCCGAACATGGAAAGCGCCGCGCCTATGCCGATCAGGACCGGTGCGTAGAATTCGGGATTCATAACCTTAAGGCTTTCGCCGATCTGACTTAGGGATACGATCCATGCGGTGATCGTGGTGCCGATGTTGGCTCCCATGATGACGCCGACCGCCTGGGAAAGACTCATGAGTCCAGCACTGACAAAACCGACAACCATGACGGTGGTTGCGCCGGAACTCTGTATAATTGCCGTTATGGCTGCACCGAGGCCGACGCCCATAAGCCGGTTCGATGTCACCATGTTCAGGAAATCCTTCATTTTGCTTCCGGCGGATTTCTGCATTCCGTCCGCCATGATATTCATGCCGTACAGGAACATTCCAAGACCGCCGATAAACGTAAACAGATAGCTAATATGATTCAGCATTTCCGCTCTCCCCTGATAATATCCGTATCTTTAAAAGTTTATCATAGCAATTCTGTTTTTTCCATAGCAGAAAGCTTATTTCGGTTGATTTTTCACACCGGTTTTTCTATACTGAGGAACGGCGGCATACAATATGCCGTCCGGAGGTTTTGCCATGCTGAGCGACTGTCATCTTCATACCTGCTTTTCCGGAGACTCCGAAACGGAAGTCTCTCTTCAGATTGAACAGGCTATCCGCCTTAAGATGGATCATGTCTGTATTACCGACCATCACGATTACGGATGCTACAGTGCAAACGGGAAACAGGAATTCATTCTGGATTTCGATTCCTATATCCCTGCCATAAAAAAGATCCGTGAAAAATACAGGGACCGGATAGATGTCCTGACCGGAATGGAACTCGGCCTGCAGCTTCATATTGCTTCCGATCTTGAAAAGCAGATGGAAAAATACGGATCTGAGTTCGATTTCATCATAGGGTCCAGCCATTTTGTGGACGGCCTGGACGTGTACCTTCCGGAATATTTCGAACGCAGCCCATATGCGGATCCCGAAAAGCAGGAAGAAGAACGCTACCGGCACTATTTCGAAACAACGCTTCACCGGATCGTGAGTATGGATTATTTTGATTCCTTCGGGCATCTGGATTTCGTGGTCCGCTACGGCCCGCACAAGAACAAATATTATTCCTATGAAAAATTCAAAGATGTGATCGACGCCATCCTGGAGGTCCTGCTCCGTAAGGACAAGGCGCTGGAAGTCAATACCGGCGGCTACCGTTACGGGCTCGGAGAGCCTGACCCGAACGAGGATATTATCCGGCGGTACCGCGAAATGGGCGGAAAACTCATTACCGTGGGAAGCGATGCCCATGTCCCGGGCGATGTAGGCTGCGAGTTTGACCGGACGGCTGCGCTTCTGAAAAGATGCGGTTTCCGCGAGTATACCATATACGAAAAAAGGGAACCGGTCTTTTACCCGATTCCCTGAATATGCTGGCAAAGGCTGATAATAGTGATACAGGGTGCAGATTTTCAAGGGAAAAGTTCTGCACGGGTTTTAGCCGTTCTGCGAGGGTATAACCGTTCTGCACAAGTTTAATCTTTTTCGTTGGAAACAATTCAATTTATAGATAATGCCATAGTCGTTATTGACCCATAGCAGTCTTGACAGACTCATAATCCCAATAATGCTTGCCGTCCACCATCTTTTGCATTGCAGCGTGCGTACCGTATGCCTTTATGGCATCAGGGCATTTGCTTTTATCAACTGTTGCCGCGTTATACAGAATGACAAGTTTGATGTTTTTGCTATCTCGGACAGCTTTTTTGCATTCATATTCGCAAACTTAAAGCTTGCTCTAAACATTTTTGTTTTGGTGATATGATTTCTATTTGTTCCATTTGATTTCAGCTATCCATTGTATATGGCCTTTCTGAAATGCTGTTATCAAAATGTTATCATGGTTTTGTTATCAAATAAACCCTTTCTTCTTAAATTCTTCAATGGCTTCTAGCTCCGCCGCTGTTGGAAGCAGCGGTTTATCTTGTCCTGCAAGCTCAGATTGATTAAATCCCCATTGAACTATTTGTTGTCTGCTTATTCTTTCTTAGAGAGAGGAATCCAAAGCTCCATCTTATAATCGGGACTATACATATCCCCCTCGGAATAGACTTCAAAGTCAGGTGTTCCTGCGTGCATATAGCCCTGCTCCGGCAAAAACACTTCCATAGCGTATTTCCAGCCCTCGTGAATACAGGTAGGAACAGATCCCTTTAGTGACAGGATAGCATACTCTGCTTCTCTGATTTCCTTGACCTCAAGCCCCATTTCCCTTGCCTTTGCAATGTCACTGACGTGGTAGCAGGCCATATAGTTGATCTTGTTTGGATTTTCCACATCAAAGCACATCCCATAGCTTTGACCGTTTCCCAAACGAGAGAGAATGTCATGACTGTATGTTGCGTATAGCTGATCCCAAGCTTCGGGGCAAGAAAAGGAGTTGATATTATCCAACTTAACACCTGCAACGGCAAATCCGTCTTTTCTTTGAATTCTTGCATCCATGTGCTTTCCTCCTGTTACACTAAGGGCTAATTGTACAGGAGAAAGAACTCGATATGCTCCTCCTTTTCGTACTTCGGTGGGCGTAGTGTGATGAAAATTTTTGAAAGCATTTGTGAAAGAATCTGATGATTCGTAACCATACTTCACTGCAATGTCAATAATTCTTTCATTCGTTTCGTTAATCTCTTTTGCCGCTTTTGTTAGTTTTCTAAATCGAATATACTCTGACAGCGTCATATCGGTTAGAACGGAAAACAGCCTGCCGAACATAGGGTATGAATAACTTGAGATGGTTGCAACCTTTTTTTCATCAATTTCACTATCCAGCACACTTTCAATGTAGCGTACAGTTTCATTAAATGACTTAATCATATTCATTCCTTACTTGTTAATACATTCTGCTGATTACTCTTTTACAGGTATCATGATATCCAGAATGTTCTTCGCTTTATACTGTTCTATGAAGGGAAGTGACCAATCAATCACATCTTCATATTTCCCAATAAGAAGCCCATAAGCAGGGCCAATCTTTTCATAGAGTTTTGGAGGTTCAAAATTAAGTCGCAGTCTCATATAATCCCCTCCCTCAAACTCGAATTGATCCAGTCCGTAGGTTTCTCCATTATCTTTATCCAGAACAAGAGAACACACTCTATATACTTTGCTGTCATCATAATCCAGACCGTACATCTTTCGGCCGGATAATGACGGAAAGTGAGCTTCAAACTTCGGCCATGCTTTCCTTTGGCTTTCAGGATCATTAGCGACTTCCATATAAAGAAATTGCATTTTTTCAACTCTTTCCTTCTGGATTGTTCCTAACTCGGTCTTTATCATTTTTTCCATAGTATCATCCTCCTTCGTATTGAATACATAGTTTTTTGAATTGCTTATCAAGTTCTGAAATTTTGATTAGAGTATTTGATAACCCTTTATAATCATCTTTCATGCTATCCAAATGCGCTTGTCCAAAAAGATCAGCCATTTGTTCTTTCAGGTCTGCTTTTTTGCGGTCATGTTCTTTAAGAAACCTGCTCAAATAAATATTCCTCACAGCGGCAAGGCGAAAACTAAAGAACTGATGGATCTGTTTCTGTTGCTGGTTTAATCCATTTTCTCTTATCGAATTTGCATATTGTTCTATGACATTTGCATCGCCTTGTTCATACCGCTTTTTCATTATCACAGAGATATCATGATAGATTTCTTTTGCCTCTGGTTCTCTTATGCGCGCAAAATTTCCCCACATGGAAAAGGCTCCTCTTTTATATGCAACACCCTCTGCCGTCCATGCCTTTACAAAGTCCCCAAACTTCATTTTCATACAAGGATATCCTGCTGGATCATGCAGATAAACTTGCCCCTCATAGAAGCCATAGGCACAGACAAAATGATCGACACCCCTCTGGTAAACACAGTTTGGATTGTAAGTCAAATATCCCATATCTAACGGCCCTATTACAACGGAGCCATTTTTCAAAAGATGCTGTAGCTTCTTTTGAATATCATCAATGCTAAAACCATCTGATTCTTTAATAAAGAAATCCTCATGTTGAAACCCAAGAATACGTAAACAATTATTAATAGATATATCCGGCAGTCCATTGTCAAAAAAGACTAATGGATGCTTTACATTGTTGTCTACAAAACTTGCACCATTTCCCATAACCATCAACGCTTCCAGGTACTCAGGTGAAAAATGGAAACCGTAGGAATTGAATGCCATAGCGAGGGAGTTAGTATAACACAATGGGACATCTCCGAAATATAAATCCATATTGCAACCTCCTTTCTGCGCTTATTATAATCGATCGTTTTATCTTTTACCCTATATTCTCCGTACCAAAAAAATCGTATAGGGACACCTTTCGTTTGGTGCGATAGACATTGTTCTTGACTTATACAGAAAGCCGGGGGTGTCAACTATGGGCAATGCCCGCTTGTACTAATCGTTGATAGATTCCGGCAAAGACGAAGTCTGGAATAGAACGCTTCGCCGAAAATGCCTTGGTGTGCTCATCGGAGGCACGGCTCATATTGAAAACGTCCTGCGTGCACGGTTCCTCCGCACTTGGAGCATAGGTTATATGCTCGACTACGATCGAGGCTTTCTGCTTGTTGATGATGCCGACAACCTTGGAGATGAACTCTTCGGGATTTGCGCGGAACAGCCACAATTTATCCTTGTTAATGCCTGTGAGAATAGCCGTTGCCGTGCGGCGGGTCAGTGTCGTGCCTTCGGCAATTTCCCCGATAAGGTCATAATCGGCAAAGCTATCCTGTGTCCGGTCGAGTTTTTTTGTTTCAGTTTTTTCGATATTAAAGTCAGTGCCTTCCTGCTCGCCCTTGGTGAGGGTGTAAGGCAGCTTCGCAACACGGGGTTCGATGTTAATAACCTCGATTGACTTCTTGATGAGCTCGGCACCATCGAACTCACAGGTATACACGTACCGCTTGTTAATGCGCTCCCACAACTTTTTGAAGTCCTTCCAGTTCTCATTTAGCGGGTTCTCCGTGACTTTCGTATTGTGACCGTCGGACACGATGTCTTTCAGGATACTTGGGTCGAAGATACCCTGTACGAGTTTATGGTCGCTCTCGCAAGGTGAGCGAGCTCCGGCTTCATCGGGGAAAACTGCCCGATTCTGCGACAGCGCGGTAGATATCCGTCAACTCACCGTTATCGTTGACATAATCGTTGCGGACGAGGTAATTATAAGCCGTCGTCGCTTCGGCAACCGTGAACGTATGGTTTTCGCCATCGCTTACATACACGGTTCTGCCATTAAAGTAACCTACGCTTGCCTTTGTCGGACGGTCGTAAAAGTCGGACTTGTTCTCGCTTTGCAGATCGGTAACTAAGAATTATAACACATGCCATAGCATTTGTGTACCTATTTCGGCAAATTTTTTCCACCGACAGCAGATGGGTAAAGAATAGGCAGGGTCTGCGTTCCCGCAAACCCTGCTCAGTATTTCAGAGTGCGTCTCGTTCCTGTCGTTGCGATTTCTTCCCGCCCAGCAGATGCCCAAGCCCATGCTGCTCTATGATTAATTTGAATATATTATTCTGTTTGCGCAGCTCCGTATTCTCAGACTGCAATTTTCCCCTATCAAGCCGCCCACGAATGGAGCGATATTGGTCTAGCTGTTTTGTAAGCGAGGTTATTGTTCTCGTAAGTTCCAATACTCTTTCCTTCAATCCGGCGATGGCTTTTTCAGCCGCTGCCAATGCTTTTTCCAGTTTGCTTTCACGCTTGACCTGAACCACATATTTTTGTGCAGCTGTAACAAGGGTTTTATAGGCCTCCTTCTCCAGCATCACCTTTGAGGACAGAGGAACATTTTTTGCATCAATCTGCTCAACCGCCTTTACATCTAATTGCTGATTCTGAATTTTGGCAATGGATTTTTCCAAAGCCTTAACCTCTTTCGTACGCTGCTCCTTTTTGTAATTCACAACGCTTAAATGCTCATCATGGGTGCCAAGCTGCTCCCACTGAATATCGTGGCGCTCCATCACCTGCGAAAGCTGCTCCTTCTCCGAACGTACCCACTGGCTCCACTCAGTATCGCCACGAGCGCCGCCAGCAAATCCCTGTTCAGCAAGCGCCTGTTTGAGAGAAACACGAGTGTCCAGCCCGCGCTTGCTTCCTGTTGCAAACGGTACAAAGTCAATATGCAGATGCGGCGTAGCCTCATCCATGTGCAGGTGCGCCGAGAACACCCGCATATTGGGATTACGCTGCTGAAAATCCTGCATGTACTCATCCAACACCGTTGCAGCAAGTTGACCATCCTCCGAAATTGCCGACATATTATCCTTATTACCAATTTGCAAAATGACTTCGTGGAAAGGTTTCTCCTGCCTGCCAGTGCGGATCTTTTCATAATAATTATCAATCCGGCGGTCAGCACGATTCTGCTTTGCATTGTATCTTTCCAGCGCATCATCAAAAAGATTGTGGTATACTTGTTTTATCGGCTTGTTGCAGTAAGTAATGTTCTGCGAAGTGCGCTCAGTATCTATATTCTCAGCCTTGAATTTGCGGCTATTATGATTAACGGAACCTTTGCCCAGCATGACACTGATTGTACGTTTCAAAGGCATTCCCATCCTTTCCTATCCCATCCAATCCATCCGGCGCGAGCCGGGGTTTTGTTACTTTTGTCAAAAGTAACGCAAAAGCACTTTTGACAGCCTGCGGCCATCAAAAGATGCTCTTTGCGCTCTCCGAGGGGGTGGGTCAGCTTGCGCTGACAGGGGCTTTGCCCCGCCATCTGCGGATGGCTCCCCAGTGCTCATCACCCTTTGAAAAGGGTGACCGCACGGCTAACCTAAACTTTATTCACTCGCCGTTAGGCAGGAGGAATGGCGCTGCCATCCCTCCGCTGTCGAGTGTTCTCCGTGAGCAAAAGCCAATGGGTCCGGGTTGTATTTGCTGGCGCAAATCTCCACCCGCAAGTATGCCCCATTGACTTTTCCTCCGCTCCCCGTGTCGGTCGTGACGATGGTGACGATGTTTTTGACACCATCACCGCTATCGAAAAGACCGTCACGACCGTCACCATCGTCACGCTTCTGAAACCAATGTGAGCGTGATACACCGCCCGGCGTGATTACGATTGTTCTCATAGCGGATGCTGTGCTCATGGAGAAGCCGCCCTGCATTGACATTGAGTTGTTTGGAAAGCGTATTGGGCTGAATATCCATATCAAGCCGCTCTACTAACTCCGTGGGTGTTCCACGCCATGCCGACTGCTCGTCTGTCACCAGAGCCGCCACAGCCTCCAGCAGCGGGTCGGGCGGCGCTTTCCAAAGCTCGGTTTCCGCTTTCTCAAACTGCCATATCAAACGGTCAGCATCTCGCCGGAGATGCAACCGCTGGTCTTGCTGGTCGCGCCCGGATATATCCAGCGTAGCGGCATCACTGGTGCGCTTTTCCTTCTGGAGAAGGAACGCTCCATCAGCAGCGCCGAGCAAGCCATTTGTGCCGGAAATCATATCGAACTTATCCTCTGCCTGTTGCTTGCGCGTATGATGCACCAGCAGCAGGCAGATGTGGTTTTTATCTGCAAACTGTTTCAGCTTGCCGACGATTTCATAATCATTGGCATAGCTGAATTTATCACCGCCAGCCTCGCGGATTTTTTGTAAAGTGTCAATGATAATGAGCTTGGTGTCAGGATGCTCGTTCACAAATCTTTGAAGCTGCTCATCCAATCCGCTGCCGAGCTGCTTTGCCCAAATGGTGAAGTGAAGATTGTCGGCGCTTTCTGTGCCATACATACGGAACAAACGCTCTTGTAATCGCTTTTGCGTATCCTCCAACGCAAGGTAAAGCACCGTGCCCTTTTTCACAGGGTAATTCCAGAGCGTGTGCCCCATGCTGACATGATAGGCAAGCTGCGCCATGAAAAAGGATTTGCCGACTTTGGGTGCGCCCACGAACAGATAAGTGCCTGCATACAGCAGACCGTCCACGATGGGGGGTCTGCTGTCATACACGTTTTCGTAAAGCTCGTTCATAGAAAAGGTTCGCATATATCCCGGCGAGTTATATTGCCGCATCTGCCGAGCGATTTCCTCAAAACCGAAATTTTCATTGATTTCGGCAGAATCATCTGCTATACTTTGGTTAGTATTTTGCGAAATCGGCTGTCCTCCATCTGCGCCAACAGATGGGTTTTGGACAGTCGTTTTTTCTTCAAATGGCATCCGGCTCCTCCTTCATCCCATCCATAATGGCGGCAACCATGTGGATTGTGTCAAGTAAATCCTCATCCACCGAACCGCCAGAGCCAATGCGTTGCAACTCTGCCAGCACAGTGGCCAGTTCATTGCGGAGAGCCTTATGCACCCTCGGATTGCCCTGCACTACCACGGAGCGGTCTTGTAGCCGCCGGATGATATAATCCTGTTTGGTGAGACCTGAGAGCCGCACGGCGGTTTCAAGCTGCCCATCCTCTTCGGGCGAAATGCGGAATGCCACAGTCTTATTGCGCCAGCGGCCTTGTCCATCGTATACTTTTAATGACATATTATTCACTCCTTCGTTGTAGCTTGAAAATCAAGCTGAGTTGCCATTTCCTTTTGCTTCGAGGGAAAAAGATGAGCGTAGCGGTAAGTAATATCAATGCTCTCATGCCCCACACGGTCAGCAATCGCCAGAGCTGAGAATCCCATATCAATCAGCAAGCTAACGTGGCTGTGACGAATATCGTGGATTCTGATGCGCTTTACCCCGGTCGCCTTGCTGCCCCTATCCATCTCATGGTGCAGATAATGCTTGCTGATGGGGAAAATGCGGTCATTGGATTTTGCGCCATAGAACATTTTGATGTAGTCCTGCATCTCCTGAGAGAGAAAATCCGGCATCAGGATTTTGCGGTTGCTTTTCTTGGTCTTGGGTGTGGTGATGATGTCCTTTCCTTTGAGCCGCTGATAAGATTTTGAGATGGAGAGTATACCTCTTTCAAAATCGAAGTCGGAGGGCTCGAGGGCTAATAGCTCGCCTACCCGAATGCCACACCAGTAAAGCACCTGGAATGCATAATACGACATGGGTTTGTCCATCATGGCATCGGAGAATTGCTGATATTCAGCCTTTGTCCAGAACAGCATCTCCTTGCGTTCCTCCATCCCCATATTGCCAGCCTTTGCCGCTGGATTTAGCCGCAGGTCATAGTAGCGGACTGCGTGATTGAAAATGGCGCTGAGCTGGTTATGAATGGTCTTGAGGTAGGTTGCTGAATGGAGATTGCCTTTGGCATCCTTTGTAGAGCGAATCTCATTTTGCCAATCAATAACATCCTTCGCCGTAATCTCGCATAGCTTGCGTTTGCCGAAATAAGGCAGGATTTTCTTCTGAATGATGCTCTCTTTGGTGAGCCAAGTGTTCTCTTTCAGGCGAGGCTTGATGTCCTTCGTGTAAAGCTCCACAAAGCTATCAAAGGGCATCTCTACATCGGCCTGTTTTTGCTGTAAAAACTCGCGCTCCCATTCAAGTGCTTCTTTCCGAGTGGCAAAGCCTCGTTTGCACTTCTGCTTGCGTTCCCCCTTCCAGTCGGTATATCGCGCCATGACATACCATGTTTTTGTGTCCTCGTTTTTGAATATTGGCATAGTCAATCTCTCCTCTCTTTGATCGAATTGTAGAATTTCTCATAAAAGAACCTGCGGTCAATGCGTCCGGCAATGACGATGCAGCCCTTTTGCTTGAGTTCTTCGTTGAGCTTGCGAATGAGCTTGTAGGCGTAAGGCTCCGACACATCCAACGCTTCTGCAACCTCATTTACCCGCATGAACATTTTTTCGGCCATTGATTATCCCCCTGTTTTTTATTTTCTCAGACATACCGTAGGTTCTGCCCCCTGCGTCCTGCGGCAGCCCACGCCACAGGTTTCGTGTCGGGGTACTTTCTGAATCGCCTCCCGATTTGCCCGGGCGATACATGCCATTACCGTGACATGCGACGGTTGGCTTAACTATATTTATTTAAGTCGTCTTCATTATACTTAACTTATTCCGTTAAGTCAAGTGGTTTTCATATAAAACTGAAACTTTTTTATTTAAGTTGTTCTTGCTATTCTTAAACTTATATGCTATACTCGTGCCAGGGGCAATTTTCTACGAACAGGGGATATGGTTATGGCTATTGGTGAAAGAATCAGGTTTATCCGCAATCTGCGCGGCATGACGCAGAAATATCTTGGAATGGCCATCGGCTTCTCTGAAAAGACGGCTGATGTTCGCATGGCGCAATACGAATCCGGCGCTCGCTCGCCGAAGGAAAATATGACTGCTGACCTTGCGAAAGTCTTGGATGTACGTCCAGAGGCTTTGGCTGTCCCTGATATTGACAGCGATATTGGCCTGATGCACACCTTGTTTACGCTTGAAGACTTGCGCGGTCTGACCGTCGGAGAAATTGACGGCGAAGTCTGCTTGCGGCTAGATAAGTCCAGAGGTATGAACTATATTAGGATGCGGGATATGCTCAACGCTTGGCAGCAGCAGACCGCGAAACTCAGCGCTGGGGAAATCTCCAAAGAGGAATACGACCAATGGCGGTACAACTACCCCAAATTTGACACCTCACAGATATGGGCTAAGGTTCCATCACAAGAGCTTAGCGATTCCATCATAGAAGCCCTAAAAGACGAGAAATAAACACCCTTTTCGGAACAGAAAAAACGGTCTTGCTGACAGCGAATCAGCAAGACCGTTTTCAATGGATAGAGCAGTGGCAACAGAATGGCAACAGGTAAAACACCTGCAAACCACCTGCGGCACAGAATAAGTGCCCAAATGCTCCTGTTATCAAACTGTTATCAAAAGGCAAAAAGAAATCCCGGAAAGCCGCTTAAATAGCGAGTTTCCGGGATGGTTTTACTTATTCCCACTCGCTCCTGTTAAGCGTGTTCTAAACAGTTTTGCTTATGGAATTTAGCTCAGAGTATTTACATTATTTTCATTATCCAAATAGTTTGGGATATCTGATTTTTTGTTGCCATGCTGTTGCCAGTGCTATTTCCCCATTTGAACAACTTGCTGCTGTATTACGATATACGATCCCTTGCCCAGATGATTCTCAATAATCTTTACACATGGTGCAACGTCAAATGTGACCAATGTAGCATGAAATACGCTTAAGACCTTATCTTGTAATTCCTGATCATCTTCTAACAGCGTTATTTTCAGTCCTTTTTCGCGGGCTAACTGATAGTTGATTGGCCGACCATGAGTTTTGTGTTCATTAAAGTCTCCTAGCCAGCTTGCTATTGCTTCTCCAGGCTTGTCCATAACATCCTTAAACATATATAAATTCAGCCATTCTGCAACTTTTGATTTTGAAAGCATAATGGTTTTCGTACACAGATCTAAAAAGCCATTTGGTATTTCTAATAATTTCGGTATCCAAACTTTTGCAGCATCTGGATTTGCCGAAATTTCTGATTTTGCACGTTCAAAATCAGCTAGAATAGAATGTGCTGGCAAAGAATATGCAATGCCATTTGGCCTTGTCAGTGTCATCTGAGGGTCAATCGGTCCTATGGCCGACTGTTTACCCATTACTATTTCATCGCAAGCGCAAGCGAGCATTGTGGCGGCTGACATTGCATTTTGAGGGACAATAGCTCTTATGTAACTATACTTTGCTCTGAGGTACTGTACAAGTTGTTCAGCGGCTTCTAACGATCCACCCGGACTATGAATAATTAGGTCGAGCTTGTCAGATTTAAGGCCATTGATGCATGTCATAAATCCCTGAATATCGTTGAGGCCAATACTCAAAAGGTTACTAGAAATACCAGGAATATTACACGGAAACGCGGCAGCGTATACAATAGTATCATTTCCTGTATAATCATGGAGTTCAGATAAATACTGCCTGCGAATTAAGTCTTGTCCCGCATTTTTGTACTCGCCTATTTTATTAAGGATTTCATTTCTATTAGCCATTACTACAATCCTCCTTTGTAGAAACCAAGCAGGTCACTACTTCATCAGCCAAATAAGAATCGGATTCTTGGATAATGCTACTGTAAAATAGAATTTCTTCCACACCGTAGTTTGCAAGAAGTTGCTCCCGTTCTTGATCAAGAGATAAAATCTGCTCTTTCATAATACAGACTCCTTATTTTTCCTTTTTACTACATTATATTAAAAGTTACTCCATATGTTCATGTAGTATTTTCTTGATAGTTGCTTGTGCTGTTTCTTCTCCAGCCAGTCTAATCAGTCTTTCATAATCTTCTATCTCATCTCCAGAAAAGAAAATTGACACTACTTTCTCCTGTTTCCCTGCAATATGGTCATAATTTTCTGGATGTGCCCAAAAGCACCGTAGACAAAAATCATAATCTTTTTTGTCCCAATTCGGGCAGTGTTCACATGACCATGACTTTGCTCTGTTTGCAGAAGGACTTAGGAGCATAAAACAATCGATGTCGCTTTCATCATGTTCGCCGCCAATTTCATATGGTACTCGATGATCAACCTGAAGAACAGCGTCATCCATTTCTTCGAGATATATAGAACACTTTGCTCCATATTTTTCGATCAGTGCTTGCTTTAATGCTTTAGAAAGAACAGTACGTCCAGCTGACTTGGAAAGTGTGTTCTTGGCATCATCCGGATCGCCAAATTTGTATGCCGCGATACTTCTGCCATCACTTCCCGCTACTCTATAAGTTACAAGAGGGATACCGTATTCTCGCACATCTCTCACAGCTCTAGGCGGGTGATTATATCCATAAACATCCTTTAACTCTTGTGAAGTGATGTAGCCATTTTTGAGAATATGTTGAATGACTGTGCGGGGCCTCTTCGCGGTCACTGATTCTAATAATTCAAGAAACTCCTTTGAATACTCGCTCATGCCATTGCCTCCAATAGAGATATTTGTTGAGGAACGCTATTAAAAATGGGCAACAACGCCTCGCTAATATATAACGCTTCAAAGGTTGTTGATTTTTTCCCCAACAACAGCGCTTGACTGGAAAGTCCCGCATTTAACAAAAATTTCTGGCAGTGCAGATTCGAAGGAAGTTCTTCTCCATACTCTTTTCCGCCACATTCTCCATCGTAGCTAATTAGGTAGTCAACTCCTTTCCGTTCAAGAATTTCAATTGACTCAGCAAATTCATTGAAAGGAACTCCTGCAAAATATCGATTGTCTCGCACATTGCTGACACCCTGATACGGTGGATCCATATAAACCAAATCGCCTGGACGAGCCATTTCTAAAATTTCATGATAATCTAGAGAAGAAAATGCAGCTTTTTTATTCAAGAGACGAGAAATTGCATAGACATTAGGCGCAAGAGTTTTCGGATTAGTCCCATGTCTACGCTTATCTGGAGATTGATTGAAGTTGCCGTTCTTACCATATCTCACAGCACCCTTGACACATCGTGCAAGCAAATACAGCATGTTCTCTGGCGTTTCTTCACCATTATTGAAGCGCTCTCTCACGGCATAAAAATGTTTAACATGATCTTCTCCATACGAGAACTGTTCTTCCCACACTTTCGTATAGGCATCAATAAGCTCCTGCGGATGCTCGATAGCAAACTGAAGCATCCCAACTAAAGGTGCGTTCAGATCATTTATATGAAAGCTATTTGTTCTGTTTTCATACGAAGCAGCAACACTTATAGCAGCCATTCCGGCAAAAGGCTCGATCAATCTATCAAATCTATCTGGCATATATTGAAGAATTTGTGGTGCTAAGATTCTCTTGGAACCTTGATACTGAACAATATGCGGTATCTTTCCGTTCATTGTTGTACCTCCGTTCTTTCCAATTCAACTATATCGCCTAAATCACAATTCAATGTAGCACATATCTTGCATAGGCTCTCCATAGAAACATATTCATTGCGTCCCATTTTGGCAATAATATTAAAACTCACTCCAGACGCATCTTTTAACTCTGTGCGATTCATTTTGCGATCTATGAGCATTTTCCAAAGCTTATCATAGGAAATAGGCATCGCAATTCTCCGTTCCAAAATTAGATTAAAAATATTATAGCACAGAACACACGAATTTTCAAGATAATCTCATTAAAACATGAGTACATATTTTGAACGTTTTTGCAACTCAAGCGCCGTGCGCAGGAGTTTGGTGCTCCCTCTGGCAGTGTCTATTTAACTATCCAGCAAATTGTATTCTGTAACTGCTTTCAAATATTTTTCCGGATCACCGTTCAATATGAGGTCAGAATAAGATATTGGGTCATTGTAGATTAGCCAGTCCAGTTCCGACCTCTGGTACATATTCTCCGCAATTTCGTTTTCCACGGCACTGGTATCAATTACAATCAGCGTCCCATCGTCCAACCGCAGCTCCACGCAGGCGGTGTCCATATTGAACTCACAGAATAGAATTTCCATTTTCATTCCTCCTCAGATTTTGGGTGTTTTTCTTAGCCAGATCGCTGGCAGCTCTCCGGCGTTCTTCGGTGTAGGGAGCAGTCAGGCGAAAACCGAATCGACCTTTTTTGACTTCAAAGCTCATACAGCCCTGGCCGTCATCATCAACTAGATGACCCTCTGTGGGGTAGAGAGCTGTGAACTCGGTCAGCCTGTTTTTGAGATTAGTGTTGTAAGTACAGACCTCAATCATCGAGCTGTCTTCATTAAAATAGATGTTTGTTGCCCTTTGTTTTTTGGAAAGACCTGTTTTCATAAATACCTCCGATTTTGAAGTTTTCTCTCGGCTCAACAGCCATAAAAGTTGATGAATTTTCCATCGGAGAGGGCCCAAACGATGCGGTGTTCATTTGGACCACCCCCAACGGATAAAATTCGTTTTTCTCGGCTCTATACTGGAATTACCGGACATCGTCCCTTGTGTGCGTTTTGGCTCTATTTCTGCTAAATAAATGCCAAAGGTTATTTCGCTCAATGACGGATTCATAGCTGTATAGTTTGCCACGGAGCGCTTCATTTTCCTGTTCCAGTCCTGCTGTATTGAGCTTATTTCGGACGGACTTATATTCAGACAACTCTTTAGTAAGCGCTGCAACCTTAGCTTCTAGGCCTGCGATCATCTTGTGTGCTGCGTCCAGTGCCTTCTGCAATATTGATTCTCTCTTTTCCTGAGCAACATATTTTTTAGCCGCAACCGCAAGGCTTTCATACTCGGATCGTTCCAGTATAACCTTTGAACTTAGTGGCAGGGTTTTGGCTTCGATCTGATCGACCGCATCAATAGCTGTCTGCTGCTTTTGGATTTTTGCAATCTTTTTATCCAAGGCTGCAGCCTGCTGCTCCTTCTGATCGGAGCGTTCTACCAACTCTGTCAGCCGTGCCTGTTCCTGCTCAACCTTGAACTGTGTTACGGTCAAATGTTCCTCAGAGCTGCCACGCTCGCCGCGTTCTACATCGTTATATCCAGCTTGTCGCATAGCATTATAGAAATCGTCTTGCAGAACGGAGTAAGATTTTCTCAGAACAGGTTTGCCGCTTTTCGTAAGTAGTGGAGCGCCTGTATCATCAACTGCAGGTTTTGATAACCACTTCTTGCTGGAGCTAATCTGCATAATGGTTTCCTTGACTGTACCGACCAGTGATTTATCCTTACACCGCGTTGACCACTTGATTTGTTTTTGCACGACAGGGACATACACAACATGCAAATGGTAGTGATATACATCCTGCCCCAACGCCTCCGATATCGCCCGGTTGCGCTCATCTGCGTGCATAACCGCCGACAAGATATATTGCTCGCCGCCTACAATTTCAATTGCAGCTTTGTAGGCATCGGTGTAAAATTGTCTTGCGAACTCATAGCCGCCGTGATTGTGGAAGTAGGCGGAGTTTACATCAAAGATCAGCTCACCGTAAAGATTGGCGTCTGGCTTCAACCCACGAGTAGAGATCACGCCGTCAGCCACCATTTGTTCAAACATTTCCGCATAGCCTTCGGTCGGCGTCTTGAAGTGGACGTTCATGCCAGTACGGTCAGGGACAATATCTTGGTTCGTGTAGGATTCCTTTTCGCGCTCATTATGGCGCTGCGCGTTGCTGATGTCTTTAGCTGTCATATTCATATTTCTTGCGCTGGTACGGTTAACACCATCGCCTCTTGCCATAAGCAAAATACCTCCGATTTTCAATTTGTATGGACACTGCAAGCCACGGGGGATGCACTTCTGCGGAAGTGTAATAACCCACTATGACACTTTCATCCTGCGGCTGCAAAGTGCCGTGGGCTCTCCGAGGGGGTATGCGGCTTCTGCGGAAGCCTCTCCGCCTTTCTCGGCTTGCGGGTGGTCCCCACAGCCTCAAAATCCGGCGTGGACAGCAATCTATTCGCAACATATTTTTGCTCATATTTGCCGCCCACTGGCAGAGAGATTTTTAAAATCCCTCTGCCATTTCGTTTCAAAATCTGCGGATTTTTCTACGGATCCGGATACGACGTAGGGCTGCTGACAGTCAATTATTTCTCTTGTCTGGCAGCAACAGGAGCGTGGCACGCTCCTGTCATAGCTCCCAAGGCGGAGTAGTCCAGCGGTAGCTTTGCGGCACTCCACGGCGGTCAAGATATTCCTGCCGTGCTTGCTCGCGTTGTTCATCGGTGGGTGCAGTCTTGTATTGCGAGTAAAGCTGCCTGTTCAGCATAGCGTCGATTTTCTGCTCTAAGCCCTGTCGGATTTCCTCGTCAAAATCTTCATCGCCGTTCAGATGGTACAAAACCAAATCCACAAACAGCTCATAGGGTATCTGCACATTTTTCATTTGTTTCTTTTCCATTCCTATCCTATCCGCGACGGTCGCGACGATGGCGACGATTGATTTGGCGGTATCATTTTCACCGTTGCGACCGTCGCAACCGTCGCGCCTGAGATTACGAGATTACATCATAGTCAACGGCATCGATCACCATATAAGCGAGCTTGACCTGCCGCCCGGTGTGCTTGGCCTTGTTCTCATAGCTGACATGGTATTCGTCCAGAAGCCTACCGGACTTGACATTCAGATATTTTGTGAGTGTGTTTGCCGCCATGCCCACATTGGCAGCATCGGCAAGTTCGGACGGTGATCCTGTCCACTCTCTCCGATCAGAAGATACAAGTCTTGATACCGCCTCCAAGACAGAATCCGGCGGTTCCTTATGAAGTTCATTTTCTGTTTTCTCCAACTGCCAGATTTGCGTTTCTGGGTCTTTCCTTAAGTAGAGAATTTGATCCTGCTGGTCACGCCCGACAACATCGATAGTGGCATCCAGATCAGTGCGCTTTTTCTTTTGCATCAGCAGCGAGCCGTCCGCACAGCCCAGCAAACCTGTCGTGCCGGAGATCATTTCAAAACTGTCCCCGGCAGGCTGCTTTCGGGTATGGTGAACGGTCAGCACGCAAATACAATATTTATCCGCAAACTGTTTCAGCTTTCCGATTATTTCATAGTCGCTGGCATAGCTGTATGCCTCGCCGCCTGCCTCACGAATTTTCTGCATGGTATCGATGATAATGAGCTTGGTGTCAGGATGCTCACGCATAAAGTTTTCCAGCTGCTCATCCAATCCGTTCCCGATCTTTCCGGCAACGGTTGCAAAGTGGAGCTTGTTCGTATCCTCCACGCCGTACATCATGAACATACGGTTCTGGATGCGTCCGAAATCATCTTCAAGGGCAAGGTATAACACCGTACCCTGACGGACATCATATTCCCAAAGCTTTTGACCGGTGCTGACATGATAGGCGAGCTGTGCCACAAGAAATGATTTACCGATTTTCGGTGCTCCGGCAAGGATATACGCCCCGGCATAGAGCAAGCCGTCAACAACAGGCGGCCTGCTCTTGTAGGAAGTCTGGTACAGTTCCGTCATGGAGACCGTATGCAGGTAGTGGGGGTCAGTCATGCGCTGCATGCGACGGTAAAGCTCCCGCAAATCTTCCTCAGGGGGATTGATTTCGCCGTTTCCGTCTGGTATACTTTGCTCAGTTGAATTGCGAAGCGGCTGCCCTCCATCTGCGCCAACAGATGGTACGAGGGCGGTCGTTTTTTCTGTTTCATTCATCATAGGCACTGTCCTCCTTCATTCCGTCCATGATGGAAGCGATCATCTGAATTGTGTCCATCAACTCATCATCCACGCTGCTACCAGCTTCGATGCGCCGCAGCTCATCCAGAACAGCGGCAAGTTGGTCGCGGAGCGCCTTGTAGACCCTTGGATTGCCCTGAACAACTACATCCTTGCACAGTAGCCGCCGAGTGATGTAGTCCTGTTTGGTCAGCCCTGTGAGCTTCACGGCAACTTCAATTTGCGCATCCTCCTCCGGCGATACCCGAAACGCAACTGTTTTGTTCCTCCAACGATTGTGTTCATCTCGATTTTTCAGTGACATATTACTTACCCCTTTCCATATTTAACTTATCTGCCATCTCCGTCTGCTTGGACGGAAACAGGTGTGCGTAATTGTAGGTAATGTCAATGCTCTCATGACCTACCCGGTCAGCAATGGCAGTTGCCGAAAATCCCATATCAATCAGGAGCGAAACCGCGCTGTGACGAATATCGTGTATTCTGATGCGCTTGACACCAGCCTCTTTTGCGCCTCTGTCCATTTCCCGATGAAGATAACTTTTTGTGACGGTAAACATCCGGTCATTGTCTCCGACGTCATAGAGCATTTTCAGATAGTCTTGAATCTCATCCGTCAGGAACTGCGGCATTTTGATGGTACGGTTGCTTTTCTCCGTCTTGGGTGTCGTAATAACATCCTGCCGGTTGAGCCGCTGATAGGATTTATTGATTGTGACCGTGCCTTTTTTGAAATCGAAATCTGCCGGAGTGAGCGCCAGCAGCTCACCTTCGCGGATACCGCACCAGTAGAGCATCTCAAAAGCGTAGAATGATAACGGCTTGTCCATCATCACATCGGCGAACTTGAGGTATTCCTCTTTCGTCCAGAACAGCATCTCGCGGTTTTTCTTCTTACCCATACTGCCGGCCTTTTTACATGGATTCTCTCTGAGGTTGTAATACCTGACAGCGTGATTAAAGATGGCGCTGAGCTGATTGTGGACGGTTTTTAGATAGACCGGCGAATAAGGCTTACCGTTCTCGTCCTTGTGGTTCAGTAATTCGTTTTGCCATGTGATAATCTGCTGGGCAGTGATATTGCTGATTTTCAGCTTACCAAAGTAGGGCAGCAACTTGGTGCGGATAATATGATCCTTTGTCGCCCAGGTGTTTTCTTTAATTCGAGTTTTCATATCTTCCGTATAGTGTTCTACGAAGTTTGCAAAACTCATATCCAAATCGCTTGCCGCCCTGTTGAGTTGTTCACGCTCCCACGCCTGCGCTTCGCGCTTGGTCTTGAAGCCGCGCTTCTGTGTCTGCTTCTTTTCACCCGTCCAATCGATGTAGCGGTAAATTGCGCGCCATGTGCTAGTCTTTTCATCTTTATAGACTGCCATTATGATTCTCTCCTTTCCGTTCCGCCGTAGCAGAATTTCTCCAAAAAATACTTGCGGTTGATTCGGCCCGAGATGGTCAGAAATCCTTTTGCCCGGAGATCTGCATTGAGTTTCTGCACGATCTTGTATGCATAGGACTTTGAGATACCCAGCTCTTTTGCCACATCTTCGACTCTCATAAAATTGTTGTTCTCCATAGACGCTCCTCCTTTTTTGCATAGCAATACATATTTAGTGTCGGATACTTTCTGACCGCCATCCGATTTGCCCGGGCGGACACACCAGACCTGTGGTGTGCGACAGTTATTCTGTTATGCTAAGCATATTTGCTAAGTTCCTTGCTATTGTACTATACTATTATGTTTAAGTCAAGGCGGCTTGCAGGAAAATATTAAACAAATTTGTTTCAATTCTTCTTGACAATATTAAACATATAAGCTATACTAATTCTCAAAGACATGTGACACAGGAGTTGATAATTATGGCGATTGGTGAACGCATTCACTTTTTTCGCATATTGCGCGGTATGACGCAGAAATACCTGGGTCAGACTATCGGTTTCCCAGAGAAATCTGCTGACGTGCGCTTGGCTCAGTACGAAACAGGGACAAGAACCCCAAAAGCGGACTTAACCGCTTCTCTTGCTCAGGTACTTGACGTATCTCCCCAGGCGTTGGCAGTGCCGGACATAGACTCCTATATCGGTCTGATGCACACCCTGTTTACTCTTGAGGACAGGTACGGTCTCCAGATCGGTGAAGCTGACGACGAGATTTGCCTGAAAGTAGATGTACGCAAAGGGAAAGAAGCTGCCGAACTTCACAAGATGCTGTGTGCCTGGCGTCAGGTTGCTTCTATGCTGAAATCCGGAGAGATCACGCAGGAGGAATATGACCGTTGGCGCTATCACTATCCTGAGTTTGATACTACTGGACAGTGGCGCAAGGTCAAGCCATCTCAGGGATTAAGTGATATTCTGGTTGAGGTACTCAGAGAGGGTGATAAGTAACAATGGATAAAATCATTAGCAAAATTGCAGCGTTAGGCGTTCCAGGTTTAGTGTTAACGTTAGCTATTTCTGCCACAGGATTTGTTGGCGGTGCAGCAATAACTACTGCCTTAGCCGCATTGGGACCAGGTGGTATCATTGGCGGCATTATTACTTTAGGTGTAATCGGTTTAATTGCAGAAGGAATTTCTGAGTTCGGTTTTTCAGCCATATTTTCTGGCGTTGTAAAACAACTATATAAACAGGGCGAAACAAAAGCCTCGATACAAAGCAAAATAAAGAAGTACCCTATTTCAAATTCCCTCAAGAGAAAGCTAAACGAGGAACTCAATAAGATATAAACAGAAAAAGAGCTAACTGACTTAATCAAAATCAGTTAGCTCTCTTTTTATGAATAATGAAAAAATGTTGCCATTTCGTTGCCACAAACGGCTTTAGTCCTCAAAAAGTCCAGTGTTTACGGACTTTTTCAGGCCTCTGAAATCATTCCCACTCCACCGTGGCGGGGGGCTTGGAGGTGATATCGTAGACGATGCGGTTGATGTGGGGCACCTCGTTGACGATGCGGGTGGAGACCCGGTCCAGCACCTCGTAGGGGATACGGGCCCAATCGGCGGTCATGAAATCGCTGGTGGTGACGCCCCGCAGCGCCAGCGTATAGTCGTAGGTCCGCCCGTCGCCCATGACGCCCACGGAGCGGATATTGGTGAGCACGGCGAAATACTGGCTGATCTCGCGGTCAAGGCCGGCCCTGGCGAGCTCGTCGCGGAGAATATAGTCCGCCTCCCGCAGGATGGCCAGCCTCTCGCCGGTGATCTCGCCGATGCAGCGGATGGCCAGGCCAGGCCCGGGGAAGGGCTGGCGCAGCACCAGATATTCCGGCAGCTTCAGCTCCCGGCCCAGCTGGCGGACCTCATCCTTGAACAGCAGCCGCAGCGGCTCGATGATCTCCTTGAAATCCACAAAGTCCGGCAGACCGCCCACGTTGTGGTGGCTCTTGATGACGGCGGCGCTGCCCAGGCCGGATTCGATGACGTCGGGATAAATGGTGCCCTGGGCCAAATAATCCACCTTGCCGATCTTCCTGCCTTCCTCCTCGAACACGCGGATGAATTCCTCGCCGATGATCTTGCGTTTGCGCTCCGGCTCGGTGACGCCGGCCAGCTTCGCAAGGAACCGCTCCGCCGCGTTGACGCGGACGAAATTGATATCCCACTTGGAAAACGCGGCTTCCACCTCGTCCCCCTCGTTTTTGCGCAGGAGCCCATGATCCACAAACACGCAGGTCAGCTGGGGGCCCACGGCCTCGGCGATCAGCGCCGCCGCCACGGAGGAATCCACGCCCCCGGAGAGTGCCAGCAGCACCTTGCCGTCTCCCACCTTGGCGCGGATGGCTTCGATGGAGGTGCGCATATAGTCGCCCATGGTCCAGTCGCCCTGGGCGCGGCAGACCTCGTAGAGGAAGTTATGGATCATGTCGAAGCCGTGCTCGGTGTGGTTAACCTCCGGGTGGTACTGCACGCCGTAAAAGCCGCGGGCCTCGTCGCAGATGCCCACGTTGGGGCAGGCGTCGGAATGAGCCACCAGCGAAAAGCCCTCCGGCACCCTTTCCATGTAATCGCCATGGCTCATCCAGGTGACGCCCTGCGCCGGAAGGCCCTTGTAGAGGCGGCAGGCAGTGTCGAAATAGGTCCGGGTCTTGCCGTACTCCCGGGCGGAATCGTCCTGCGCTTCGGTGACGCGGCCGCCCAGATGATGGGCCAGCAGCTGGCAGCCGTAGCAGATGCCCAGGATGGGCACGCCCAGCTGGAAAACGGCGGGATCCACCTGAGGGGAGCCCTCGGTATAGACGCTGTTGGGGCCGCCGGTGAAGATGATGCCGATGGGGGCGTAGGCCCGGATGGCTTCCAGGATCATCGTGTAGGGATGGACCTCGCAATAGACGCTGCATTCACGCACCCGGCGGGCGATGAGCTGATTGTACTGGCCGCCGAAGTCCAGTACCAGCACCTTCTGATTTGGCATGGCGTATTTCTCTCCTTATCGTCGGAACAGGCGGGATACCTTCGGCATCCCGCCCGATAATCAGAACATTTCGATGATATCTTCCCGCTGTGCGCCCACGGAGACATATTTCACGGGGCAGCCCACCTGCTTTTCAAGATAGCGGATATATTCCAGTGCCGCGCGGGGCAGCTCCTCCGGTCTGCGGCACTTTGAAATGTCGCAGCGGAAGCCTGGGAGGTATTCGTACACGGGCTTGGCCCGATCCAGCGCGCCGCCCACGGGGAAACAGTCCACCACTTTGCCGTCCACCTCGTAGTGGGCGCATACGGGGATCTGTTCCAGATAAGACAGCACGTCCAGCTTGGTCAGGGCCACATAGGTGCAGCCCTGCATCTTCGCGCCGTAGCGGGAGGCCACCACATCGAAGCCGCCCACGCGGCGGGGCCGGCCCGTGGCCGCGCCGTATTCGCCGCCGGCTTCGCGCAGCGCGTCGCCCTCCGGCCCGAACAGCTCGCAGGTGAAGGGGCCCTCGCCCACGCAGCTGGAGTAGGCCTTCATGATGCCGATGCTCTCGTCCAGCCGGTACTGGGGCACGCCCGCGCCGATGGGGGCGTAGGCCGCCAGCGTGGTGGAGGCGGAGGTGTAGGGATAGATGCCGAAGTCGATGTCCCGCAGCGCGCCCAGCTGGGCTTCGAACAGGACGGACTTGCCGCCGTCGATGGCGCCGCTCAGATATTCGGTGGTGTCGCACACATAATCCACGAAGGGCAGGCCGAATTTTTTCAGCCAGGCCATCATATCCGCGGTGCGGATGGGCTCGTGGCCGTAGCCGCGCTCCACGGTGAGATTCTTCCACTCCACGATGCCGTCCAGCCGCGGGTACAGCTCGTCCAGATGGCGCAGGTCGCCCATGCGCAGGGTCTTTTTCATATACTTGTCCGCGTACACCGGGGAGATGCCCCGGCGGGTGGAGCCGAACTTCTTGTCGCCGAGACGGTCCTCCTCCAGCCCGTCCAGCAGCTTGTGGTAGGGCATGCAGATGGTGGCCCGGTCGCTGATCTTCAGGTGGTCGGGGGTGATGGCGATGCCGCTGTCGCGCAGGCGCGCGGCCTCGTTGAAAAGGTGCTCCAGATCGATGACGATGCCGGGGCCCAGCACGTTGACGGTATCGTCCCGCAAAATGCCGGAGGGCAGCAGGTTCATGATGAACTTGCCCCGCTCGTTGACCACGGTATGGCCCGCGTTGTTGCCGCCCTGATAGCGGACGACCACGGCGTATTTCTCACTGAGGAGATCGACCATGCGGCCCTTGCCCTCGTCGCCCCAGTTGGTGCCGACTATTGCTGTAAGCATTGAATACTCTCTCCCTTAGACGTTTATTCCGATCTTTGCGCCCAGCTCGTCTCTGTGCTGATCCAGCACGGGACGGACATTTTCCGCGAGGAAGCGCTCCGTCTGCCGTCCCGCGAGACCGGTGAAGCCGGCGGGGTCCATGAGCTTTTCAAGCTCCTCCGCCGTCAGGCCGAAAGCGGGATCTCCAAGGATGCGCGCCATCAGATCGTTGGGTCTGCCGTAGAGCTTGACCTGCTCCGCGGCTTTGACGGAGTGCTGCCGGATGGCCTCGTGCAGGGTCTGGCGGTCGCCGCCCTTTTCCCGGACGCAATACATTAGTATATTCTCCGTCGCCATAAAAGGCAACTCCTCGTCCAGATGTTTTTTGATGACGGCGGGATACACCCGCAGTCCGCTGATGATGTTGATATAGAGCCCCAGGATACCGTCCGTCGCCAAGAAGGCCTCCGGCACGGACAGGCGCCGATTGGCGGAATCGTCCAGCGTGCGCTCGAACCACTGGGCGGAGGCGGTGACGGCGGCGTTGTTGAGGTCGCATATCACGTAGCGGGCCAGGGACGCCATGCGCTCGGCGCGCATGGGATTGCGCTTATAGGCCATCGCGGAGGAGCCGATCTGCTTATCCTCAAAGGGCTCGTCCACTTCTTTTTCGTGGGACAGCAGCCGGATGTCGTTGGAAAACTTGGCGGCGGACTGGGCGATGCCGCACAGCACCTGCAGCACGGCGAAATCTGTTTTGCGGGAATAGGTCTGGCTGCTGACGGGCACGCAATGATCGAAGCCCATTTTGGCCGCGATCTTTTTTTCCAGCGTTAGGCACTTTGCCTCGTCCCCGTCAAAAAGCTCCAGAAAGCTGGCGCAGGTGCCGGTGGTGCCCTTGCAGCCCAGCAGCTTCAGATTCCCCAGCTGGAATTCCAGTTCGTTCAGGTCCATCAGCAGGTCGTTTGCCCACAGGCAGGCCCGCTTGCCCACGGTGGTGGGCTGGGCGGCCTGAAAATGGGTATAGGCCAGCGTGGGCAGATCCTTGTACTTTTCCGCGAAATCGGCCAGCGCCGCCAGCGCGCTGACCAGCAGCCTGCGGACGATCAGCAGCCCGTCCCGCATGCGGATGATATCCGTGTTGTCGCCCACATAGCAGGAGGTGGCGCCCAGATGAATGATGGGCCGGGCGTCCGGGCAGGCCTCGCCATAGGTGAGGACATGGGCCATGACGTCGTGGCGGACCTCGCTCTCATGGGCCTTGGCGGAGGCGTAGTCGATGTCGTCGATATGGGCCTTCATCTGGGCGATCTGGGCGTCCGTGATGGCAAGGCCCAGCTCCTGTTCGCTCTCCGCCAGCGCGACCCACAGTCTGCGCCAGGTGGAGAACTTCACATCGTCGGAAAAAAGGCGCTTCATCTCTTCGCCGGCGTACCGGCCGCAGAGCGGATTTTCATAATATTCGTGCATGGCTCTCTCCTGCCGCCTGTCGTTCTCAGTCGTGATAATTGACGATGCCGGCACGCTTGTGCTCACTGCGCTTGTGGTAGCGCTCGATGATCTTTTGATCGTGCTCGCTGGCCTCGCCCTTCAGCAGATAATCGTCGATGGCGGCGTAGGTGATGCCCATCTCGCCCTCGTCGGTCTGGCCCTCGAACAGGCCCGCGGAGGGGGCCTTCTCGATGACGCAGCGGGGGGCGGCCAGCCATTTGAGGAATTCATAGATCTCGGTGACCGTGAGATCGGCGATGGGATTGAAGTCGTGGGCGCCGTCCCCCCACTTGGTAAAGTAGCCCATATAGGCCTCGCTGCGGTTGCCGGTGCCCGCCACCAGGCGGTTCTCGCTGAGGGCGACGGCGTAAAGCGTCAGCATGCGCAGCCGGGGCGCGATGTTGGCGACGGCCATGTCCGTGAGGCCGGTGACGGCCTTGAGCCCCTCGATCTCGGCGGCGCGCACGGGGGTGAGGTCGATGAGCCGGGTCTTGATGCCGAAGTGGTCGGCCACCTCCATGCCGTCGTTTTTGTCCATCTCAAAATTGCGCTTGGAGGCGCAGGGCATGAGGATGCCCACGGTGTTTTCGCAGGCGAATTTGCACAGGATGCCCACCAGCGCGGAATCCTTGCCGCCGGAGTTGCCGTAAACGATGCCGTCGCAGCCGCTCTTTTCCAGAAGGTCGCGGATAAACGCCACGCGCTTGTCGAATTCTGCCTTGTAGTCTCTCATATCAGGTTTCCTTTCTGCCGTCGGCTTTTTCCTTCCGTTCCAGCGAGGCTTTCACCAGCCCCTTGAACAGAGGATGCGCCTTGTTCGGCCTGCTCTTGAATTCAGGATGGAACTGTACGCCTACGAAATAGTCGTTTCCGGGCAGCTCCATAGTCTCGATGATATGCCCGTCCGGCGAGACGCCGGAGAGCGCCATGCCGTTTTCCTCCATGATTTCCCGATAGTCGTTGTTAAATTCATAGCGGTGGCGGTGCCGCTCGCTGATATTCTCCGTACCGTAACAGGCTCGGATGACGGTGCCCTCCTTCAGCCGGCAGGGGTACGCGCCCAGGCGCAGCGTGCCGCCCTTGTTGATATTGTCGTTCTGATCGGGCAAAAAGTCAATGACCTTATCGGGGGAATCGGGGTCGAATTCGCCGGAATCGGCGTATTGCAGCCCGCACACGCTGCGGGCGAACTCGATGACGGCCACCTGCATCCCCAGGCAGATGCCCAGATAGGGCACATTCCGCTCCCGGCAGTATTTCGCCGTGGCGATCTTGCCGTCGATGCCCCGGTTGCCAAAGCCGCCCGGTACGATGACGCCGTCGCAGCGGGCCAGCACCGCGCCCACGTTCTGGTCGTTCACGGTCTCGCTGTCGATCCATTCGATGTCGATGTTCGCGCCGTAGACATAGCCCGCGTGGCGCAGCGCCTCCGCCACGGAGAGGTAGGCGTCGTGCAGCTGGACGTACTTTCCCACAAGGCCGATGGTGACGGTTTTGTTGAGGTTCCGGATGGTCTCCACCATGGTCTTCCACTCGGACAGCTCCGGGGCCTTGGTCCACAGGCCCAGCTCCCGGCACACGATCAGGGAAAAGTCCCGCTTTTCCAGCATCAGCGGCGCTTCGTACAGGATGGGGATGGTGCGGTTTTCGATGACGCAGTCGGGCTTGACGTTGCAGAACATGGCGATCTTCTTGAAAATGGAATCCTCCAGCGGCTCGTCGCAGCGCAGCACGATGATGTCCGGGGAGATGCCCATGCCCTGCAGCTCCTTCACGGAATGCTGGGTGGGCTTGGTCTTGTGCTCGTCGCTGCCGCGCAGGAAGGGCACCAGCGTGACATGGATGTAGATGGCGTTTTCCCGTCCCACCTCCAGTCCCACCTGCCGGGCCGCCTCCAGAAACGGCTGGGATTCGATATCGCCGGTGGTGCCGCCGATCTCGGTGATGACCACGTCCGCCCCAGTCTTGCGGCCCACGGAGTAAATAAAGTCCTTGATCTCGTTGGTAATATGGGGGATGACCTGCACCGTCTCCCCCAGATACTCGCCCCGGCGCTCCTTGTTGAGCACGTTCCAGTAGACCTTGCCGGTGGTGAGATTGGAGTATTTGTTCAGATCCTCGTCGATGAACCGCTCATAGTGGCCCAGGTCGAGATCGGTCTCCGCGCCGTCCTCGGTCACATAGACCTCGCCGTGCTGATAGGGGCTCATGGTGCCGGGGTCCACATTGATATAGGGGTCCAGCTTCTGGGCGGCGACCTTCAGTCCCCGCGCCTTGAGCAATCTTCCCAGCGACGCCGCCGTAATGCCTTTTCCAAGCCCGGATACAACGCCGCCGGTCACGAAAATATATTTTGTCATGGCTTACCTCCCGCCGCGCACAAACGGCCGACACAAAAAATTAAAACGCTTTCCGATGCCTTTATGGGGGCACTTGCCCCCTCGCATCGTTCAGCGTTTTCAAAACCTTGACAAAATATTGTCTCAAATTAATTTACTGTTGTATTTTATACCTTCTTCGCGGCGCTGTCAAGTCCTGTATACAAAAAAATATTGACTTTCCCCGGGGCATGGGGTAGAGTTTTAGGATACTAAACTGGTATGCAAGGGGGCATTCGGAATGAGCAACACCGCCGAAATTTTCGGCTGCATGGCCTTTAACGACGACGTGCAGCGCCAGCGGCTGCCGGCCAAGACCTATCGGCAGCTGCGGGAGACCATCAAGGACTCCAAACGTCTCGACCCGGAGGTGGCCAACATCGTGGCCAACGCCATGAAGGATTGGGCCGTTGAGAACGGCGCCACCCACTTTACCCACTGGTTCCAGCCGCTGAACGGCGTCACCGCCGAAAAGCACGACAGCTTCATCTCCAACGCGGGCGGCGGCAGGGTCATTCTGGAATTTTCCGGCTCCAACCTCGTCCGGGGCGAGCCCGACGCCTCCTCCTTCCCCTCCGGCGGCCTGCGCGCCACCTTCGAGGCCCGGGGCTATACCGCCTGGGATCCCACTTCCTACGCTTTCATCAAGGACAACACCCTGTACATCCCCACGGCGTTCTGCTCCTACACCGGCGAGGCGCTGGACCGCAAGACCCCGCTGCTGCGCTCCATGCAGGCCCTGAACACCCAGTGCATGCGCATCCTCAGGCTGTTCGGCAACACGGACGTGCGCCATGTCAAGCCCACCTGCGGCCCCGAGCAGGAATATTTTCTGGTGGACGAGGCCATGTTTGAGCGGCGGCCCGATCTGATGTTCACCGGGCGTACCCTGTTCGGCGCCATGCCCCCCAAGGGTCAGGAGCTGGACGACCACTATTTCGGCGTGATCAAGCCCAAGGTGGCCGAGTTCATGAAGGATCTGGACGAGGAGCTGTGGAAGCTGGGCGTGCTGGCCAAGACCGAGCACAACGAGGTGGCCCCCTCCCAGCACGAGCTGGCTCCCGTCTTCATCACCTCCAACGTGGCCGTGGATCACAACCAGCTGACCATGGAGATGATGAAAAAGGTTGCCCGCCGCCACGGACTGGTGTGCCTGCTGCACGAGAAGCCCTTCGAGGGCGTCAACGGCAGCGGCAAGCACAACAACTGGTCGCTGAAGACCGACACCGGCGCGAATCTTCTGGAGCCCGGCGACACGCCCTATGAAAACGCGCAGTTCCTGCTGTTTCTGTGCGCGGTCATCAAGGCTGTGGATGATTATCAGGACCTTTTGCGCATCGCCGTGTCCTCCGCCGGAAACGACCACCGGCTGGGCGCCAGCGAGGCGCCTCCGGCCATCGTGTCCATCTTCCTGGGCGACGAGCTGACCGAGATTTTGGAGGCCATCGACAACGGCACCGCCTATTCCGGCAAGGAAAAGACCATCCTCAAAATCGGGGTGAACTCCATCCCCCACTTCGCCCGGGACACCACCGACCGCAACCGCACCTCCCCCTTCGCCTTCACCGGCAACAAGTTCGAGTTCCGTATGCCCGGCTCCTCCGCCTCCATGTCCACGCCCAACGTGGCGCTGAACACCGCCGTGGCGGAAGCGCTGCGCCAGTTTGCCGACGAGCTGGAGGCCGCCGGGGACTTTACCCCCGCGCTGCACGCCCTGATCCGGAGCACCATCCACGAACACAGGCGCATCATCTTCAACGGCAACGGTTATGAAGACGCCTGGGTGGCGGAGGCCCAAAAGCGCGGGCTGCACAACTACCCCTCCACGCCGGAGGCGCTGCCCCACATGATGGATGAAAAAAATGTGGCGCTGTACACCGGCCACGGCGTGCTCAGCCGGGCGGAGATTCAGGCCCGCTACGAGGTGGGCCTGGAGAATTATTCCAAGCTCGTCAAGATAGAAGCCCGCACCATGCAGGACATGGCCAAGCGGCAGATCCTGCCCGCCGTGTCCGCCTTCGGCGGCGCGCTGGCCCGGACCCTTCAGGCCAAGAAGGCCTGCGGCACGGATGTGCGGTATGAGAGCGAGACGCTGGATAAGGTCTCGGCCCTCACCGGCGAGCTCTATCACCGGGTGGAGGGGATGAACGGCATCCTGGCCCGGGCCGCCGGCATCGGCGACAGCCTGAAGCTGGCCTGCTTCTGCCGGGACAGCATCCTGCCCGCCATGACGGAGCTGCGGGAGATCGCCGACGCGCTGGAGACCGTCACCGGCGCGGAAAACTGGCCCTTCCCCACCTACGGCGAGCTGCTGTTCGGTGTAAAATAAGTAAAATAAAAGAAAAATAAATGAAGCAGCACAGGCCCGCGAAGTTTTCTTCGCGGGCCTGTGCTGCTTCCGGCGTCCGGATTACAGACAGGTATCGGTCAGCAGGGCGATAAGCACGCGGATGCCCTGAGCATAGGCGCGGACGGACAGCTTTTCGTCCGTGCCGTGGACGCCCCGGGCCACCTCCTCCCTGCTGCCCACGAAGGGACTGCAGCGCAGGCAGGCGTCACAGATCTGCTCGTAGCGGCGCGCGTCCGTGGCGCCCACGGAGAGGGTGGGAACATAGACCACCGGCCCGAAATAGCGGCCCAGCGCGGCCATGAGGCGCTCATAGCCCAACCCGTCGGTCCTGGCCACAGCGGAGGGGTCGTTGGCCTGCAAAAACCGCAGGGCGATGCCCCGGTCGCCGACCGCGGCCCGGCAGCGGGCAAACACCTCGCCGACGGTGTGGCCGCAGGCGATGCGGAAATTGACGGCGGCCTCCATATTCTGGGGCAGGACGTTGCAGGCGTCCGATCCGCCGCGGATCATGGTGGGGGCGACGGTGGTGGTGACCAGCGGGAACAGCGCGGGGACGGTCACGCAGTACCGGGCGATGGCGGCGGCATTTTTGTCCGGGTCCCGGATCAGCGTGCGCAGCGGCTCCTCCGTGATATAGGGCGCCAGCGCCGCGAAGGTCTGACGGACCGGGGGGGACAGCTCCGCCGGATAGGAAGCGTCCGTGACGGCGGTGATGGCGGCGGCCAGCCGTCCCAGCGAGGTACCGCCCCAGGGGCGGCTGGAATGCCCCCCCTCGCTTTTGACGGAGAGCTCCAGATCGGCATAGCCCTTTTCCATCAGGTTGATCTCGCCCATAAACGTCCCCGGCGCGCCGTAGGCCGCGGCCGGGCCGATGGCCGTCTCGCCCTCGTCCAGCACGAATTCCAGCGTGACGCCCCGGCTTTTCAGCAGGTCGGACATCGCCTGCGCGCCCCGGTTGTAGGTCTCCTCATCCTCGCCGAAGGCGAGATAGACCGTGCGGGCCGGGCGGCCGCCGCGGGAGAGGAGATATTCCGCGGCCTCCAGCACGCCGAACACCTGCTGTTTGATGTCCAGCGCGCCCCGGCCCCAGATATAGCCGTCGGCGATGTCGCCTGCGTAGGGGGGGTGGGTCCAGTCGCCCTCCGTCCCCGGCACCACGGGCGCCACGTCCTGATGGCTCATGAACAGCGCCGGGCGCAGGGTCCCGTCGGTACCGGGCAGGGTGATGAGCACGCTGCGGCCCACCAGTTCAAAGATGCCCGCCGCCATTACGGCGGGATAGCTCCGGCGCATCAGCTCCCGCAGCGCGGCGAAGGCGGCGTCCGAGACGCCGTCGTTGACGGTCCGGCAGCGGATGGCGGCGGACAGGCGCGCCAGCGCGCCGGCCAGATCCAGATCAGGATAATCGGTCTCATGGGTAAAGTATTCGGTGATCTCTTTCATATATCCTCCAGATAGCGGCTGAGAAATTCCCGGGTGCGGGCCTCCCGCGGATGGCCGAACACCTCCTGCGGCGCTCCCTGCTCCAGAATGACGCCGCCGTCCATAAACACCACCCGGTCGCTGACCTCGCGGGCGAACGCCATTTCGTGGGTGACCACCACCATGGTCATGCCCTCCCCGGCCAGCCGTTTCATCACGTCCAGCACCTCGCCCACGATCTCGGGGTCCAGCGCGCTGGTCGGCTCGTCGAAGAGCAGGATGTCCGGGGCCATGCACAGCGCCCGGGCGATGGCCACCCGCTGCTTTTGCCCGCCGGAGAGCCTGCGGCTGTCGGCGCGGATGAAATCCTTCAGCCCCACGTCCGTGAGCTGCTTTTCGGCCAGCGCCTCGGCTTCGGCGCGGGGCAGACGCTTCACCGTTATGGGCGCCACGGTGCAGTTGTCCAGCACATTCCTGTTGGCAAACAGGTTGAAGCTCTGAAACACCATGCCGATGCGCTGGCGGAGCTGGTTAAGGTCGGTGCCCAGGTCCATCAGGTCCTTGCCCTCGAACCAGATATGGCCGCTCTCGGCCTCCTCCAGCAGGTTGATGCACCGCAGCAGCGTGGATTTGCCGGAGCCGGAAGCCCCGATGATGCACACCACCTCTCCGGCGTTCACCTCCAGATCGATGCCCTTGAGCACCTTGAGGCTGCCGAAGGACTTCTCCAGTTTTTCGATTCTCAATACCGATTCCATGGTTGCACCTCAATTCGAGCTGGGCAGGTCCCTGGCCTGCGTATCCAGCTTATGGGACACGCCCTTCATAATCAGCGAGGAAAGATAGGTCAGGATCAGATAGAGGAGGGCCGCCACGCAGTAGATGGGCAGCGTGCTGTAATAGATGCCGCTGACGGAGGAGGTGGCGTACATCAGATCCATCACGCCGATGACGGACAGCACGGAGGAGTCCTTGATGTTGATAATGAATTCGTTGCCGATGGCGGGGACACTGTTTTTCACCGCCTGGGGAAACACCACCCTGCGCATGGCCTGCCAGCCCGTCATGCCCAGCGAGCGGGCCGCCTCGGTCTGGCCGGCATCGATGGATTCGATGCCGCCGCGCAGCACCTCCGCCAGATAGGCGGTGGAGTTGAGGGACACGGTGAACAGGCCCGAGATGAAAAAGCTCCAAACCCGGTTGATCTCCGTCACCGTCATGCCGGAGCCCTTGAACAGCCCGAAGCCCGCGTAGTAAATAATCAGCGCCTGCACCATCATGGGCGTGCCGCGGATGACGGTGATGTAGACATGGGCAAAGCCGCGGCCCAGCTTTTTCAGGAACCGCACCGGATCGCCGTCCTGCCGGGCGGGCTTCTGGATGCGCAGGAAGGCCACCAACACGGCCAGAAGGAAGGCGATGGCCGTACCCAGCAAGGCGATCTTTACCGTGACGCCGATGCCATACCAGAAGAAGGATCGGCTGTTCCAGAACATATAGACCATGGAGGCGATGAATCCGTCCGGGTTTTTCTCCGCCGCCAGCGCGCCCCGCACCGTGTCGATCAGCGACAGCGCCAGCCGGTCGGTCACCGTGAGGGCGAAGGCCAGGACCACCATCCAGTAAAAAATCCGCGCCAGCTTCACCATGCCGGGGCGTTTCAGAAACGTCCCGGCATAGCCGCGCCAATGGGTCGCTTTCACGGCGAGCGCCAGCAGCGCCAGCGCGGCGAACAGGGCGCACACCGCCTGAAGGACCCGCAGCAGAACGCCGTCCGCGCCCAGAAAGCTCAGGGCGCAGGGCGTCCCGGCCCACAGCGGCACGCACAGCGCCGCCAGGATCGTGCCCGTCAGGAATTCGTACCGGCGGTCCTTTTCAAAATAATTTCGCAGCTTGCTCATCGTCGTCCGACCTCCCAGCCGTGATGCGGTATTGTAAAATTGCGGCCGACCCGCATGCTCAGGCGGGCTGATTGTCGATGGCGGTGCTCCACAGGGTACCGCGGGCGGTGTCGTCGAGGGTGGCCAGCGCGTTGTTCACGGCGGCCAGCAGCCGGGTATCCGACTTGCGCAGGCCGATGCGGGCGGAGGAATCCTCCATCACGAAGCCGCTGCCCGCGGCGAAGGAGATGACCACGAAGTTCGGGTTGACTTTCAGATACGCCTGGGTGCTGATGACGTCCACCACCACGGCGTCGCAGGTGCCTTCCTCCAGCCGGGAGAGCATATCGGGCACGCTGCTCACCGGGGGCAGGTGGTTCACCCCGTCCATCTGGCCGATGACCTCGTCGTACATGGTGTCCTTCTGGCCCAGCACGCTGGCGCCGGAAAAGTCGTGGATGGACCTGGCGTTTTCATAGGGGGAGCCGCTCATGACCATGATGCCGTACTCGCCGTTCTGATAGGGGTCGGAGAAATTGATGGCCTGGCGGCGCTCCGCGGTGGACATCATGCCCGCGATAATGGCGTCGATCCGGCCCTGATTGAGGGCCTCGATCAATCCTTCCCAGGACAGCTTCACAACAATCAGCTCATAGCCAAGATAATCCGCCACGGCCCGGGCGATTTGCACGTCGTAGCCCTGGGCGTAAGCGCCGGGCACGTTTTCGATGGGGACGTTGGTGTCGGTGGCGGCGGCCTCCTGCCAGTTGTTGGGGGCGTAGGCGCATTCCATGCCCACGCGGAACTGGCCGGAGATTTCCGTCTGGATGGCGGCGGCCCCGGGCGTGGCGGTCGCGGGGACCGCGGTGGCGGCGCCGCAGGCGGCGAGGCCCAGCATCACGGCCAGGGCCAGCAGAAGGGAAACGATTCTCCTCATTTTTTCATACCTCTCTTTTTGAAATAAAAAAGCCATGAACGCGAACATCGCATTCATGGCTCGATTACGGGTATACCGGCTCCCGGGTTTACGGAAACCGTCGGCCAATGATAGCGCTCCACATCGCTGTGACAGTCTGCCGGATATTCTCCGTCAGCCCAGCGCAAAAAACGAAAGTCAGGTCCGTTTTTTCGCTTCGGCGGCCGCCCCTTTCATCCGCACGGGAACCTGCATTCCCCTGCCGGCGGATTACTTTTGACTTGCCGCGCCTCTACCATTGTTCCGGCACTGGTGCGCCGGATCAATTAAATTGGCCTGATATTAGCTTATGTTCACAAACTTGTCAACCTACCTTCGTGCATTTCTACCGAAATTCCAAATTCCTTTTCGATTTAGCGCAGTGTTTTGTTAAAAACATGCAGACTTCTCCCTGCCGACGCGGCCGCTGCGCTTTTCAGGCGTCTCCTTCAGGCCGGGGCGTCGGCCTCCCCGTCCAGCGCCTCGATGAGAAAGCTCACCGGGCGGAAGCCGTCGTTGCAGGAGATCATGGCCGACTTTTCATTTTGCATCCAGCCGTCATAAAAATTGCCGCCGCCGTGGGCCAGCGTCATCACAAAGGGGCTGAGGCTGCCCCACGCGCTCTCGCACATCCCCTCCGGCCGCCGCCAGCCGTCGGTAATGAACACCTGCCCCTCTCTCAGCTCGCAGGCGTGGTCGATGGGGTTTTCATACCGCGCCGCAAGCTCGGGATAGAAGGCCTTTTTCATAACGGTGATCCGGCATTTTTTCATATTTTATTCCTCCCGCTGACGGATGCTTCGATTATACGGCGGAAAGAGAGGAAATTCAACTTTTGCCGCCCTCCGCAGACGGACAACAAGCGCCCGGGTGAAAACACCCGGGCGCCGATTCACGTTCGTCACTGGACGGTGGCTTCGATGCGGCGTTTCAGGCGGCGCACCAGATCCTCCTCGTCGTCCCAGATGACCATGGACTTCTGGGAAATATCAAAATGCGGTCTGACCGACTGCCCGTCCCTGTTGTCGAACACCGCCCGCCTGCAGCAGACGATGACCTCCTTCCCCAGTCCCTGCGCATAGCCCGCCTCATAATAGGCGCCGAAATTGGGGTAGGTGATATCCGCCACCACAAATTTGCTGCGGCGGATCTCATGAAAGATCTCGGGGACGATCTGGTTGTTGTGCTCCTTTTCGTCGATGATGCAGGCCACATAGCCCGCCGCCTGCATTCCCCGGCGAAAAGCCTCGCGGATGCCTTCGGTCTCCGGAAGATAGTACATGGCGATAAAGCCCTGCCGGGATTCGGCGCTCTTCTTTTGCAGCTCCTCCACCTTTTTCCAGCCCGCAGCGGTGATGAAAAACGAGTTGGAACGGCCGCTGCGGTGGACATAGCCGAAGTCGGCGAGCATCAGCAGGATACCGTCGGCCTCCGTGGAATCCTCCGCCGGCAGCGAAGGAAAATACAGCCGCAGCACGGTGGTATCCACCGCAAAGCGCACGCCGTAGGCCGGATAGCGCGCCGCAAGATTCAGGAGCACCCTGTTGACCTTCTCCGTGATCTCCGAAGGATAGCCGGGCATGAGATACGCCAGATTGACCTGGGCCGGGTCCTCCGGCCGGGCCTCCTCCAGCGGGTCGTAATAAAAGGTCCAGTCCGCGCCGGAGCGCTCCGCAGGCTCCCGCAGCAGCTTTTCCGCCATGAGGTTGAGCAGCCTTGGATACAGCGCCTCCCCCGCGTAGCGCTCGGTCATGTCCCGGCGAATCCGGAAGTCCGCCTGATAGGTCTTGCATTTGACGGTCCGGCCCGCGGCGTCGTCATGGAGCTCGCATTTCAGCGAGCCGCACAGAGGGCATCTGTCTGCCATAAGAATTGCCTCCCGGAAAAAATATTCTGCCAGGCCTCGCTGTCGTCAAAATCCGACAGCTCGGGGGCCAACGGCGTTTCGCCACCACGGCGGTCATGGAATCGTTCTCCAGCCGCCGCTTGCGCGGGTCGGGTTTATTTCATCAGCAGCGCCGCGGTAAGGCCGATGAGCGCGCCGAAAAACACCTGCAGCGGCGTGTGGCCGAGAAGCTCCTGCAGCTTGTCCTCCGGGGCCATATCGCTGTTCAGGGCCTCCATCAGCTCGTTGATCGCCTTGGCGTGCTCGCCCGCCTGGCGTCTCACCCCCGTGGCGTCGTGCATCACAATGACGGCAAGTATGGTGGAAATCGCGAACGCCGGCGAATCCAGCCCGCATTCCAGCGCCGCCGTGGCGGCCAGCGCCGTCACCGTGGCGGAATGGCCGCTGGGCATGCCCCCGTCGCCGAACAGACGTTTCCAGTCCAGCCTGCGGTTGACCAGCGCGTACAGCAGCACCTTGACCAGCTGCGCGATCAGCCAGGACGCCAGGGCGTTAATCAGCAAATGATTTTGCACAAGCGCGGTAAATGTCATCGTTTTTCTTCTTTCCTGCGGGTGGTCGGATTTTCGAACGGCTTTATTATACCAGCCTCCGGGGCGGGAAGCAAGCGGCCCGCGCTTTCCCTTGACAGTCCGGTGCCGCGGGTATACAATCTTAAGACCACATAATGAATAAATATTTATAATTTTGGAGGTGCTGTGAATGATCTATTCAAATCTTGGGATCAGCGCGGCGGGGCATCTGACCTTTGGCGGTCAGGACACCGCGGCGCTGGCCGAAAAATACGGCACCCCGCTTTATCTGATGGACGAGGCGCGCATCCGGCGCAACTGCCGGATCTATACCCAGGCCTTCCGCGCCCACTTCGGGGATAACGCGCTGCCCCTGTACGCGGGCAAGGCCGCCTCCTTCAAGCATATTTACACCCTCGTGCGGGAGGAGGGCCTGGGCATCGACGTGGTGTCCCCCGGCGAGATCCAGACCGCCTTTCTGGCGGGCTTTCCGCTGGAAAACGCCTATTTTCACGGCAACAACAAGACCGACGCCGACATCGCTTTCGCCATGGAGCGGGGTGTGGGCTATTTCGTGGTGGACGGGCCGGACGAGCTGGCCGCCGTGGACCGCATCGCCGGGCGGCGGGGAGCGCGCCAGAAGATCCTGCTGCGGCTGACCCCGGGCATCGACCCCCACACCTATGACGCGGTGAACACCGGCATGGTGGATTCCAAATTCGGCACCGCCATCGAGACCGGGCAGGCCCTGCCGCTGGCGGAGGCGGCGCTGGCCCTGCCCAGCGTCAGTCTGGAGGGCTTCCACTGCCACGTGGGCTCGCAGGTGTTTGAGGAGGATGTTTTCCAGCGCGCCAGCCTCATCATGCTGCGCTTTTTTGCCCGGCTCCGGGACAAGACCGGCTATGTCACCCGCCAGTTCGATATCGGCGGCGGCTACGGCGTGCCCTATGTGGAAGCGGACGGCGCCGTGGACGTGGCGGCGCGCATCGGCGAGGTGGCCCGGGCCATGAAAGCCGAAGCGGCCGCCCTGGACATCCCTTTGCCGAAAATTTTGATGGAGCCCGGGCGCAGCATCGTGGCCGACGCGGGGCTGACACTGTACACCGCCGGGGCGGTAAAGGAAATCCCCGGCTACAAAAACTACGTCTCCGTGGACGGCGGCATGACGGACAATCCCCGCTATGCCCTCTACGGCTCGAAATACACCGTGTACGCGGCAGGACGGATGAACGAGCGGGCCGATTTCCTGTGCGATCTGGTGGGCCGCTGCTGTGAGAGCGGCGATATCATCCAGCCCCGGGTGACGCTGCCGAAGCCCAGGCGCGGCGACCTTATCGCCGTCTGCGGCACAGGCGCCTACAACTATTCTATGGCCTCCAACTATAACCGGGTGCCCCGGCCGCCCATCGTGATGGTCAGCGGCGGCACCGACTATGTGGCCGTCCGGCGGGAAACGCCGGACGATCTGGTGCGAAACGATCTATAATCGGATAAACGGCGGCCGCCGCAGTCCCGGAGAGCGGGACTGCGGCGGTCCTTTGTTCGTTTTAACCCCTCTATTTCCGCTGCCGGGCGGCAGTGGAAAGGGAAAACGAATATTCTTTCAAAAAAGTCCCGAAATCCTGCCGTCGGCGTCCACGTCGATCTTCTCGGCCGCCGGTGTCCTGGGCAGGCCGGGCATGGTGAGGATGTTCCCCGTGAGCGCCACCACGAAGCCCGCCCCGGCCGAGACGGTGACAGACCGCACCGACACGGTGAAGCCCTCCGGCGCGCCGAGCTTCGCGGGGTCGTCGGAAAAGCTGTACTGGGTCTTGGCAATGCACACCGGGAGCCTACCGAAGCCCAGCGCCTCCAGCTGCTCGATCTGCGCCCTGGCCTCCGCCGACAGGCGGATGCCCGCGCCGCCGTAGACCCGGCGCACCACGGTCTCCAGCTCCCGGGCGATGCCGCCCTCCAGCGCGTAGCCGAAGCGGAAGTCCGACGGGGTTTCGCACAGGCGTACCACCTCCGCCGCCAGCGCCCTGCCGCCAGCGCCGCCTTTGGCCCACACGTCGGACAGCACAACCTTCACCCCCAGCGCGGCACAGCGCTCCACCACCAGGGAAAGCTCCGCGTCGGTATCTGTGGTGAACCGGTTCACGGCCACCACCGTGGGCAGGCCGTAGACATTTTTCATGTTGGAAACATGGCGTAGCAGATTGGGCAGGCCCCGCTCCAGCGCGGCCAGGTCCTCGCCGCCCAGCTGATTTTTGGCCAGGCCCCCGTGCATCTTCAGCGCCCGGACGGTGGCCACCACCACGCAGGCCGCCGGAGTCAGTCCCGCCATACGGCACTTGATGTCCAAAAATTTTTCCGCGCCCAGATCGGCGCCGAAGCCCGCCTCCGTCACGGCGTAGTCGCCGAGCTTCAGGGCCATGCGGGTGGCGGTGACGCTGTTGCAGCCGTGGGCGATGTTGGCGAACGGCCCGCCGTGGACGATGGCGGGGGTCCCCTCCAGCGTCTGCACCAGATTGGGCCTGAGCGCGTCCTTCAGCAGCGCGGCCATGGCCCCCACCGCATGGAGCTGGGCCGCGGTCACCGGCGCGCCGCGGTCGGTGTAGGCCACGATCATGCGGCCCAGCCGCGCCTTGAGGTCGTCGATGGAATCGGCCAGGCAGAAAATGGCCATCATCTCCGTGGCCACGGTGATATCGAAGGCGTCCCGCCGGGGCACGCCGTTTTTCCCGCCGCCCAGACCGTCCTCCACCGCGCGCAGCTGCCGGTCGTTCATGTCCACGCAGCGGTGCAGCACCACCCGGGCGGGGTCGATGCCCAGCGTGTTGCCCTGATAGATGTGGTTGTCCAGCATGGCGCACAGCAGGTTATTTGCCGCGCCGATGGCATGAAAATCGCCGGTGAAATGCAGGTTGATGTCCTCCATGGGCACCACCTGGGCGTACCCGCCGCCGGCGGCGCCGCCCTTCAGCCCGAACACCGGGCCCAGCGAGGGCTCCCGCAGGGCCACCACCGCGTTTTTGCCCAGCAGGCGCAGCCCGTCCGCCAGACCGATGGTGGTGGTGGTCTTGCCCTCTCCCGCGGGGGTGGGGGTGATGGCCGTCACCAGGATCAGCTTGCCGTCCGGCCGGGGATTTTCCGCCAGCAGCCGCAGGCTGATCTTGGCCTTATACCGGCCGTAGGGCTCCAGATATTCTTCGGCGATGCCGGTCGCCGCCGCCACCTCGCCGATCCGTCTCATTTCGCACGCCTGCGCAATCTCGATATCCGTCATGCCAAAGGCTCCTTACTTGAAGTATTTTACCGCCGAGGTAAACATACCCATTTTGTACTCGCCGGGGACGTTTTTGTAAAGGCCCGCGCCCACGCGCTCCGAATGGCCCATCTTGCCGAAGACCCGGCCGTCCGGGGAGGTGACGCCCTCCACCGCCAGCACGGAGCCGTTGGGGTTCACCGCGATGTCCATGGACGGCACGCCGTCCTCATCCGCGTACTGGGTGGCGATCTGGCCGTTTGCCGCCAGCTTTTTTACAAGCGCCGGCGAGGCGAGGAAGCGGCCCTCGCCGTGGGAGATGGGGACCGTGTAAATCTCGCCCGGCTTTGTCGCGGCCAGCCAGGGGGACTTGTCGGAGGCGATACGGATGCGCGCCAGCCGCGACTGGTGCCGCCCGATGATATTGCAGGTCAGCGTGGGGCTGTCCTCCGTCTGCTCCCGGATTTCGCCCCACGGCACGAGGCCGAGCTTGACGAGCGCTTGAAAGCCGTTGCACACGCCCGCCATCAGGCCGTCGCGACTGCCCAAGAATTCGTTCACGGCGTCCCGCACGGCGGGAGAGCGGAAAAAGGCGGTAATGAATTTGGCGGAGCCGTCCGGCTCGTCGCCGCCGGAAAAGCCGCCGGGGATGAAAATAATCTGGGCGTCCGCCACCCGGCGGGCAAAGTAGTCCACGGATTCGGCGATGGCCGCCGCCGTGAGGTTTTTCACGACCACGATCTCCGGCTCCGCCCCGGCCTCCGCGAAAGCTCTGGCGGAATCGACCTCGCAGTTGGTGCCGGGGAACACCGGGATGAGCGCCCGGGGCCGGAGGTGCTTTACCGCCGGGGCGGCTCTGTTTTCAGCGGCATACGAAAACGCGGGGACATTTTCCGCCGGCATTTCGATGCTGCAGGGATAGACCGGCTCGAGCTTGCCCTCGTAGATTTTGAGGAGCCCGTCGAGCTCCACGCGCTCACCCCGTCTGCAAAGAACGCCGCTTGCGTCCGTATAGCCCAGCGCGAGGCCGATGGGCAGGTCCTCCGCCAGCTCCAGCACGAACGCGCCGTAATGATAACCGAAAAGGTCCTCGTCGGAGACGCCGTCGTCGAAGGTAAAGCCGAGGCCGTTGCCCAGGCACATCTTGAGCACCGCCTCCGCCACGCCGCCGTAGCCGGGGGTGTAGGCGGCGACGGCCTTTCCGGCGGCAATGAGGCTGTGGACAGCTTCAAAGACCTTGCTGAGATTGTCCGCGTCGGGCAGGCCGTCCGCATTGATTTTCGGTTGGATCAGCGCCACCCGGTGCCCGGCGGCCTTGAATTCCGGGGACGCGATGTCGCCGGTCTTCGCGGTGGTCACGGCGAAGGACACCAGCGTTGGCGGGACGGAGAGCGCCTCAAAGCTGCCGGACATGGAATCCTTGCCGCCGATGGCGGCGATTCCCAGGCCCTTCTGCGCCTCCAGCGCGCCCAGCAGCGCCGCCGCGGGCCTGCCCCACTTTTCCGGGTCGCGGCCCAGATGCTCGAAATACTCCTGAAAGCTCAGGTATACGTCCGAAAATTCCGCGCCCGCGGCGATGAGCTTTGACACGGATTCCACCACTGCCAGATAGCCGCCGTGGTAAGGGCTCTTTTCCGTGATAAAGGGATTATAGCCCCAGGCCATCACGGAGCAGTCGTCCGTTTCGCCGCGTTCACAGGGAATTTTATTGGCCATGGCCTGAATGGGCGTGCGCTGGGCCCTGCCACCGAAGGGCATCAGCACGGTACCCGCGCCGATGGTGGAATCGAAGCGCTCCGAAAGGCCCCGCTGGGAGCACACGTTCAGATCGCCGGCCAGCGACGCCATGCCGGAGACGATATCTGCGGGCAGCGATTTTTCAAAGGGCCGGGGCGCGGGCACCGAGGCGGTTACGTGCCTGGGCGCGCCGTTGGTGTCCAGAAAGGCGCGGGACACATCCACGATGACCGCGCCGTTCCAGCGCATGGTGAGGCGCGGTTCGGTCTTGACCACGGCGATGACGGAGGTCTCCAGATTCTCGCCGTCGGCCAGCGCGCGGAATTTCTCCGCGTCCGCCGCCGCGACCACCACGGCCATGCGCTCCTGCGATTCGGAGATAGCCAGCTCCGTGCCGTCCAGCCCCTCGTATTTCTTGGGCACGGCACCGAGATCGATGTCCAGCCCGTCGGCGAGTTCGCCCACGGCCACGGACACGCCGCCCGCGCCGAAATCGTTGCAGCGCTTGATGAGCCGCGCGGCGTCGGGGTTGCGGAACAGGCGCTGGAGCTTGCGCTCCTCCGGAGCGTTGCCCTTCTGCACCTCCGCGCCGCACGTTTCCAGGCTCTCCTCGGTATGGGCCTTGGAGGAGCCGGTGGCCCCGCCGCAGCCGTCCCGGCCGGTGCGGCCGCCCAGCAGGATCACCAAATCGCCGGCGGCGGGCGTCTCCCGCCGGACGTTGGCGGCTGGGACCGCGCCGACGACCGCGCCGATCTCCATGCGTTTGGCGGCGTAGCCGGGGTGGTACAGCTCGCTGACGAGGTCCGTGGCAAGGCCGATCTGGTTGCCGTAGGAGCTGTAACCCGCGGCGGCGGCGGTGACCAGCTTGCGCTGGGGCAGCTTGCCGGGCAGGGTCTCGGCCACCGGGGTCAGCGGGTCCGCCGCGCCGGTGACGCGCATGGCGGCGTAGACATAGCTCCGCCCGGAGAGGGGGTCGCGGATGGCGCCGCCGATGCAGGTGGCGGCCCCGCCGAAGGGCTCAATCTCCGTGGGATGGTTGTGGGTCTCGTTCTTGAACAGCAGCAGCCAAGGCTGCGCCTCGCCGTCGATGGTGACGGTGATCTTCACCGTGCAGGCGTTGATTTCCTCCGACTCGTCCAGCTTGTCCAGCTTCCCCGACGCTTTGAGATACTTTGCCGCAAGAGTGCCCATGTCCATCAGCGTCACGGGTTTGGTGCGGCCGAGATTCTCCCGTATGGCCAGATAGTCGCCGTAGGCCTTTTGCGCCGCGGGGTCGGCAAAATCCATGCGGTCGATAACGGTGTTGAAGGTGGTGTGGCGGCAGTGATCCGACCAGTAGGTGTCGATGACGCGGATCTCCGCGGCGGTAGGGTCCCTGCCCTCGCCTTTGAAATAATCCCGGCAGCAGGCCAGATCGGCGGTATCCATGGCCAGCGACCAGTGCTCCGCAAAAGCCGCAAGCCCGCCGCCGTCCAGCTCGCTGAAGCCCTCCAGCACCGCCACGGGCGGCGGCGCGGGGTAGTCGGTCTTCAGCGTCCGGGCCGGCGCAAGGGACGCCTCCCGGCTGTCCACCGGGTTGATGACGTACTTTTTCACGGCGGCAAGTTCCTCCGCCGTGAGGTCCCCTTCGATCAGATAGACCTTCGCCGCGCGCACCGCGGGCCGCTCCCCCCGGGAGAGAATCTGAATGCACTGGGCGGCGGAGTCGGCGCGCTGGTCGTACTGGCCGGGCAGATACTCCACGGCAAAGACGGCGTCGCCGGCGGGAAGCGCGCGAAAAACGCTGTCCACCGGCGGCTCGGAGAATACCGTTTTCACGGCGCTCTCAAAAAGCTCCGGCGCGATATTTTCAACGTCGTAGCGGTTCAGGATGCGCACCCGCCGCAGTCCCTTCACGCCCAGAAAGGCGCGCAGTTCGGCGCAGAGCTTGCCGGCCTCGGCGGCCAGCCCCTCTCTTTTTTCGGTATAGACCCGATAAACCATGTCAAAGCCTCCCGCGATTTTATGCTCTCAGCGCCCGCGCGCCGATGTCTTTTCTGTAAGCGGCGTTTCCAAAACGGATTTTCGGCACCTGGGCATAGGCCCTGTCCACGGCCTCCCGGAGGGTCGCCCCGGTGGCGGTGACGCCGAGGACCCGGCCCCCGTCGCTGAGGAGCTTTCCGTTTTCCGCCCTGGCTCCGGCAAAATACACCTCGCCGTCGACGGGGCCGTCCACGGTGATCTCAAAGCCCTTTTCGTAGCTCTCGGGATAGCCCTGGCTCGCCAAAATGACACAGCAGGCGTGACCATCGGCAAAACGCACCTCCGTCTCCGCAAGCTTCCCGTCCCGGCAGGCGCGCATGACGGTATAGAGGTCGGACCTGAGCAGCGGCAGCACCACCTGGGTCTCCGGGTCGCCGAAGCGGCAGTTGTATTCGATGACCTTCGGCCCGTCCTTCGTGAGCATCAGGCCAAAATACAGGCAGCCCCGGAAAGAGCGGCCCTCGGCATTCATGGCGGCGACGGTGGGCAGGAAAATCTTTTCCATGCATTCCTTGGCGATGTCCGGGGTGTAATACGGGTTCGGCGCGACGGCGCCCATGCCGCCGGTATTCAGGCCCTTGTCCCCGTCGAGGGCGCGTTTATGGTCCATGGAGGAGACCATGGGCTTCACGGTTTTTCCGTCCGTGAAGGACAGCACCGACACCTCCGGGCCTTCGAGGAATTCCTCGATGACGATCTGATTGCCGCTGTCGCCGAACTTTCGCTCGGCCATGATGGTTCTGACCGCCTTGCGCGCCTCGTCCCGTGTCTGGGCGATGATGACGCCCTTGCCCAGCGCGAGGCCGTCCGCCTTGATCACCGTCGGCACCGGGGCAGAGTCAAGATAGGAAAGCGCCGCGTCCATCTCGCTGAAAACGGCGTAGGCGGCGGTGGGAATGCCGTACTTCTTCATGAGGTTTTTGGAAAACACCTTGCTGCCCTCGATAACGGCGGCCCTGGCCTCCGGGCCGAAGCAGGGTATGCCCGCCTGTTCCAGCGCGTCCACCGCGCCCAGTACCAGCGGGTCGTCCGGCGCGACCACGGCGAAATCGATGCCGGTCTCCCGGGCAAAGCGCACCTGCGCGGCCACGTCCTTTGCGCCGATGGGCACGCACACGGCGTCCCTCGCGATGCCGCCGTTCCCGGGCAGGGCATAGATTTCGGTGATGTCCGGATTTTTTTTCAGCGCCTTGATGAGGGCGTGCTCGCGGCCGCCGCCGCCGATGACCATGATTTTCATTCTGGGCCTCCTTACAATCCAAGGGGGAACATTCCCCCTTGGAAGATTCCTCTCGCCCCGCACAGCGTGGCGGCTGCGGACACGTGTCCGCAGGCAGCGGTGTTGCCGCCGGGCAAAGCTCGCCGGCAACGAATACAGATTTTTGTCAGTGGTGGAATAATCTCATTCCCGTGAACGCCATGACGATGCCGTACCTGTCGGCGGTCTCGATGACGTTGTCGTCTCGGATGCTGCCGCCGGGCTCCACGATGTAGGACACGCCGGACTTCCGCGCCCGCTCCACATTGTCGCCGAAGGGGAAAAACGCGTCGGAACCCACGGTGACGCCGGTCTGGGTGCTAATCCATGCCTGCCGCTCCTCCCGGGTGAACGGCTCCGGCCGGGTTTTGAACACCCGCTGCCAAGCGCCGTCCCGCAGGACGTCGCCGCACTCGTCGGAGGTATAGAGATCAATGGCGTTGTCCCGGTCCGGGCGGCGGATGCCGTCCGCGAACGGCAGGGACAACACCTTTTCGCTCTGCCGCAGATACCAGTTGTCGGCCTTGCTCCCCGCGAGGCGGGTGCAGTGGATGCGGCTCTGCTGGCCCGCGCCCACGCCGATGGCCTGGCCGTTTTTCACGTAGCACACGGAATTGGACTGGGTGTATTTGAGGGTGATGAGCGCCACCGCCATATCCAGCTTCGCGCTCTCCGGCAGGGCCTTGTTCGCGGTGACGATATTGCCGAACAGCGCGGTCGTGATCCTGTAATCGTTTCGCCCCTGCTCAAAGGTGATGCCGAACACGTCCTTGTGCTCCAGGGGGGCGGGGACGTAGGCGGGGTCGATCTTCACGACGTTGTAGGCGCCCTTTTTCTTGGTTTTGAGGATTTCGAGCGCCGCCGGGGTGTAGCCCGGCGCGATGACGCCGTCCGAGACCTCGTCCTTGAGATAGAGGGCGGTGGCCTCGTCGCACGCGTCGGAGAGGGCCGCCCAGTCGCCGTAGGAGCACAGGCGGTCGGTGCCCCGGGCCCGGATATAGGCGCAGGCGACGGGGGAGAGCGGCGCGTTTTTGTCCACGAAGTACAGGGCCTTTTCCAGCTCCGAAAGCGGCGTCCCCACGGCGGTGCCCGCCGGGGAGACGTGCTTGAAGGACGCGGCGGCGGGCAGGCCCGCGGCCTCTTTGAGCTCCCGCACCAGCTGCCAGGAATTGAGGGCGTCCATGAAATTGATATAGCCGGGCCGCCCGTTCAGAACCTCCACGGGCAGCTCGCGCCCGTCGTTGACAAAAATGCAGGCCGGTTTCTGATTGGGGTTGCAGCCGTATTTGAGTTCAAGCCTATCCATGCTCCGTCCTCCTTCAGTGATTTTTGTTGAGGATCGCGGTCCCGCCTTTTGCCGAAACCCACAGCGACACGCGGTTGTCCGCCGAAAGCGCCGCCCAGAGCTTTTCCGCAAGCTTCTGCGCGGACAGGTCCGGGATTTCGCAGGCAACCGGCGCGCCGGAAAAGGACGGCAGCGGGGAGCCGAAGCCCTCGTAGGTGCTGATAAAATGTCCCTCGCCGGGGATGGGGGCGTAATCAAAAAACGCGCGGTCGCAGCCGACGCCGTCCCGGGTGCGGAGGATGGAGAGCTGATACCGCCCGCCCGCAAAGCGGACGGCGGAGACCCGGGGGGTAAAATTCGGCTCGTCCGGCTCGAAAGCCCGGGTGCACAGCGCGTCGTAAGCGCCGCCCCCGCGCAGAAGAAAATCGCGGACGGTGTCGGTCTGGTCGCCGTTGGTGACGATGAGCGCGCCGCCGGCCTCCCGCACGGGATGATAGAGGACGAGACTGGGGTCGGTCATTTTGCTCTCGTCGAAGGCGCGGGTGCGGATGCCGTCCTCCGTCCTTTCAAAAATCCGGTTGCGGCTGTTTTCACTGCGGCCCATGATGAAATAGGCGGATACCGCGTCCCCATCCGGGGCCGTACCGACGAGGATGCCCCGCCCGGGGTAGGGCCTTTCGCGCAGATAGTCAAATAAATCCGCCATTTTCCTTCTCCTCCGCAAGTTTTTTGCTCACAAGCTCCGCCGCCCGGGGCAGGAGCACCCATTCGGCCTCCCGCATGACCCGCTTTTGCAGCGTCTCGGGCGTGTCGTCGTCCTCAATCTCCACGGCTTTTTGCAGGATAATTCTGCCGCCGTCGGGGATTTCGTTGACGTAGTGCACCGTGGCCCCCGTGACCTTGACGCCGTATCGGAGCGCCGCTTCGTGGACACGCAGGCCGTACATCCCCCTGCCGCAGAAGGACGGGATCAGCGCCGGATGGATGTTGATGATGCGCTCCGGGAAGCGGGCTGTAAACGCCGGGCTGAGAATGCTCATATAGCCCGCCAGAATGATGAGGTCGATGTTTCTCGCCGCCAGCAGCGGCAGCATCTCGCTCTCGCTGCCGCATACGGCGGTCTCGACACCGGCGCTTTTCGCCCGGGTCAGGGCATAGGCGCCGGGCCTGGAGGAGATCACCAGCTCGATCCTCCCCGCGGTCAAAGCGCCGCTATTCTCCGCGTCCAGCAGGGCCTGGAGATTGGTCCCCCCGCCGGACACCAGCACCGCGATGCGCGTCAGCATAGCGCCACGCCCTCGTCCCCGGCCGCGATCTCTCCCAGCAGATAGGCGTCCTCGCCGTTTTCGCGCAGAACGGCCAGCGCCAGGGCGGCGTCGGCCGCGGCCACCACGGCGGTCATGCCCACGCCCATGTTGAAGGTGTTGTACATATCCCGCTCCGGCACGCCGCCACAGCGCGCGATGAGCTCAAAGATAGCGGGCGTCCGCACCGCCGCCTTTTCGATTCGCGCCGTGAAGCCCTGGGGCAGGCTCCGGGGAATGTTTTCAAAAAAGCCGCCGCCGGTGATGTGGGAGACGGCCTTCACCGTCACCGCGTCCATCAGGGCCAGCATGGGCTTGACATAAATTTTTGTGGGGGTCAGCAGGGTATCGCCCAGCGCCGCGCCGGCAAGCTCCGGGCAGGGGGCGTGGTAATCCATGCCCGCGCCGTCAAAGATCTTCCGCACCAGGGAAAAGCCGTTGGAATGCACGCCGGAGGAGGGCAGCGCCAGAAGGGCGTCCCCGGCCTTCACGGCGGCCTTGTCCAGAATTTTCGGCTTGTCCACAACGCCCACCACAAAGCCCGCGAGGTCGTATTCGTTTTCGGGGTAGAAGCCCGGCATCTCGGCGGTCTCGCCGCCGATAAGGGCGGCCCCGGCCTGCACGCAGCCCTCGGCCACGCCGGAAACGACGGCGGCGATACGCTCCGGCACGTTTTTGCCGCAGGCGATGTAATCGAGGAAGAACAGCGGCCTGGCCCCGCAGCAGAGCACGTCGTTGGCGCACATGGCCACGCAGTCGATGCCCACGGTGTCGTGCCTGTTCATTTCAAAGGCCAGCTTCAGCTTGGTGCCCACGCCGTCCGTGCCGGACACCAGCACCGGCTGCGCCATGCCCGAGAGGTCGGGGCAATAAAGGCCGCCGAAGCCGCCCACGTCCCCGATGACGCCCGCCGTCAGCGTGCGGGCGATGTGGGTCTTCATCAGCTCCACGGCCCTGTAGCCCGCGGTAATATCCACGCCCGCGGCGGCATAGGAATCACTCTGACTTCTCATCTTCCCAGTCCTTTCTCTCACTGATTCTGTATTCGAACCGGCTTTTCAGGGGCGCGGTGGGGGCGGCGGTGGGATAGTCCCCATCGAAGCAGGCGCTGCAATAGCCGCTGCGGGCGCAGTCGGCGTGCAGCAGGCAGCCCAGATCCTCCACCGGCAGGTAGCCCAGGCTGTCGGCCCCGATCTGCCGGGCAATCTCCTCCGGCGAGTACTTGCAGGCGATGAGGTTTTCCCGGGAGTCGATATCCGTGCCGTAATAGCAGGGGTTCAGAAACGGCGGCGCGGAGACGCGGACATGCACTTCCGTGGCCCCGGCGGAGCGCAGGAGATTGACGATGCCGGCGCTGGTGGTGCCCCGGACGATGGAATCGTCGATCATGACGACCCGCTTGCCCCGCACCACCTCGGCGATGGCGTTCAATTTGAGCCTCACCAGCGTCTCCCGGGATTTCTGCCCCGGGGAAATAAAGGTGCGCCCGATGTACTTGTTTTTGATGAAGCCGATGCCGTAAGGGATGCCGGAGGCCCGGGCATAGCCCACGGCGGCGTCCAGCCCGGAATCCGGCACGCCGATGACCACGTCCGCGGCCACGGGATGCCGCTTCGCCAGGCACGCCCCCGCCCGGACCCGGGCGGCGTGGACGTTCACCCCGTCGATGACGGAGTCCGGCCGGGCAAAATAGATATACTCAAAGACACAGGTACGCTTTTCGGCCTTTCCGCAGTGGTCGCGGATGCTGCGCACGCCGTGTCTGTCGAACACCAGGATCTCGCCGGGCAGCAGGTCGCGCACGAATTTTGCCTGCAGGGCGTCCAGCGCGCAGCTCTCGGAGGCGACGACGTAGCCCCCGTCGGCGGTCTCGCCGTAACAGAGCGGGCGGAACCCGTGCTCGTCCCGCACGGCGATGAGCTTGGACGGGGACATGATGACGAGGGAGTACGCGCCCTTGATCCTGTCCATGGCGCGGTTCACCGCCGCCTCGATGGACGGGGCGCCGATGCGCTCCTTGGTGATGACGTAGGAAATGACCTCGGTATCGCTGGTGGTGTGGAAAATGGAGCCCTCCATCTCCAGCGCCCGGCGCAGCTCCATGGAGTTCACCAGATTGCCGTTGTGGGCCAGCGCCATGCGGCCCTTGATGTGGTTGACCACGATGGGCTGGCAGTTTTCCCGCCCGTTTCCGCCGGTGGTGCCGTAGCGCACATGGCCCACGGCCATGGTGCCGCGGGGAAAGGAATCCAGCACCGGCTTTGTGAACACCTGATTGAGCAGGCCCGCGTCCTTATAGTCCGTAAACAGTCCGTCGTCGTTCACCACGATGCCGCAGCTCTCCTGCCCCCGGTGCTGGAGGGCGTAGAGCCCGTAATAGGCGCGCATGGCGAGATCGGCGCTCTCCGGGCTGCGGATGCCCAGCACGCCGCATTCCTCGTGCAGCTCGTCGGAACCGTTGAAAAAAAACTCGTCCATCTCAGCCGATGATGCGCTTCATCATTTCCGAATAGGCGTCCTCGACGCCGCCCATATCCCTGCGGAAGCGGTCCTTGTCCAGCTTTTCGTGCGTGGCGGAATCCCAGAAGCGGCAGGTGTCGGGGCTGATCTCGTCGGCGAGGACGAGGGTGCCGTCGGCGGTCTTGCCGAACTCCAGCTTGAAGTCCACCAGATCGACGCTGACATTTTTAAAGAAGGCCTTCAGCACGTCGTTGATCTTGAAGGACAGGGCCTTGATGGTCTCGATCTCCTCTTTGGTGGCCAGCTTCAGAGCCAGCGCGTGGTATTCGTTCAGCAGCGGGTCGTCCAGCGCGTCGCACTTGTAGGAAAACTCGATGGTGGGGGACTCGAACACAATGCCCTCCTCCACGCCGTAGCGGGAGGCGAAGTGCCCGGCGGAGATGTTGCGCACGATGACCTCCAGGGGCACGATGGAAACCTTCTTCACCAGCGTCTCCCGGTCGTTCAGCTCCTCCACATAGTGGGTGGGCACGCCTTTTTCCTCCAGCATACGCATGAGATAGTTCGTGACCTTGTTGTTGATGACGCCCTTGCCCGCGATGGTGCCTTTTTTCTTGCCGTTGAGGGCGGTGGCGTCGTCCTTGTAGGAGACGATGACGAGATTGGGGTCGTCGGTGGCGTAAACCTTTTTGGCCTTGCCCTCGTAAAGCAGCTGTCCTTTTTCCATGGTGGTTCCCTCCCTGTTCTTTTCAGTATTATCTGCGGTTAAACTGCGCCTCGATACGGGCGTTTTTTTCCAGCGTCTTTTTCGTGTCCTCGGCCCGGGCCTCCGCCAGCTTCGCGGCAAGTGCGCTGTCGGATACGGCCAGAATTTCAACGGAAAGCAAAGCGGCGTTGGTGGCTCCGTCGATACCGACAGCGGCCACGGGGATTCCCGAGGGCATCTGTACGGTGGACAGGAGGGCATCAACGCCGTCGAGCGCGCCTGATTTGATGGGTATGCCGATCACCGGCAGGGTGGTGTTGGCCGCGATGGCTCCGGCCAGATGCGCCGCCATGCCGGCGGCGGCAATGATGGCGCCGAAGCCGTTTTCGCGCGCGGCGCGGGCGAAGGCGCGGGCCTCCTCCGGGGTCCGGTGGGCGGAAAAGACGTGCGCTTCACATGCCACCCCGAATTTTGCAAGGGTATTGATGGCTTTTTCCACGGTGGGCAGGTCGGAATCGCTGCCCATGATGACCGCAACTTTTTTCATGGGGCCTCCTTTCACAAAGCAAAAAACAAAAAGGACAGTCCTGTGCCATATAGAAACGCAGGACTGCCCAGACGGTCGGCATTGATACGGTGAAACCGGTTCCCCCGCGGTATTCCGCGCTTCCGTCAGTTGCCGGTTCGACCTTGAATTACATGATTATCTTATCGTTTCGGCCGGGGAATGTCAATTATCCATTCATCCCAAAAGCGGCGGGGTTTTTCGGCCGCTTTTGTGGCAAATATCAAGACGTTCCGCCGCCGCGGCGGAGTTTTACCCCTGTCCCTGCACGGCCTTCAGGCTCAGCAGACTCATGGCGTTGACCATGGCGTGCAGAAAGATGGGCGACCAGATGCTGCCCGTGCGCTCATAGGCCCAGCACAGCGCCACGCCCGCCGGCAGATACTCCACGGCCATCAGCAGATACAGCGGGTCGCCGTAGGCCGCGGCATACTGCCACACATGGTACAGCGCGAACAGGCCCGCCGACAGGATGTAGGCCCAGGCCCGGCTTTTCCGGCGCACCGTGCCGAACACGCCGCCCCGGAACAAAGGTTCCTCCACCAGGGGGGCCAGGAACACCGCCATGGCGGCGGTGACGTCGTAGTCCTGATCGGCCAGGCCTGCAACGGTGTCGTTGTTGAGGTTGTCCACATTTTTCAGCGCGTCGGGCAGCAGCGACACCACCAGCGACGCGAGATACATCAGCGCCATGAGCAGCATATAGCCCAGCAGCACGGCGTACACACAGGCCAGCGGCCGGTCGCACAGCGCGTCGAAGCCCACGCGGAAAGCCCGCCAGGTCACAGCGAAGATCACCGCCGCGCCAAAGGCGTAATAGATGAAATTCACGTAGGCGTCGGAGATCGTCCCCGCGGGCAGCCGCCTGGCCAGCGCGCCCAGCGCCAGCGGCAACACCACCGAATGGATCATGAGGTAGACCCACAGGAAAATGCGCCCGCCCCTGGCCAATCCGTCGTCGAAATCCTTTTTGGGGAGCAGTTCGTCCATCAGCCTCTCGCTTTCCTTTGCAGCTCAAACAGCAAATTCATCGCCTCAATGGGCGTCAGCGTGTTCAGATCGGTATCCCGCAGGATGCTTTTGACCTCGTCCGCGCCCATGTCGGCCAGCGACACCTGGTCGCCGCCGGCGGAGATCCGGGGGGCGGCGCCCACCACGCCGTCGCGCTCCAGCTCCTTCAGATATTCCCGGGCCTTGGCGATGACGGCGTCCGGCACGCCGGCCAGCCTGGCCACCTCGATGCCGTAGCTGTCGTCCGCCGCGCCGCGCACGATCTTGCGCAGAAACACCAGCGACCCGCCCTGTTTTTTGGCAGTGATATTGTAATTCTTGACCCCCGGGATCTGCCCCTCCAGCGCGGACAGCTCGTGGTAGTGGGTGGCGAACATGGTCTTGGCGCCGAGACGGCGCTTGTCGGCGCAGTATTCCAGCACCGCCCTGGCGATGGCCATGCCGTCGTAGGTGGAGGTGCCCCGGCCGATCTCGTCGAGGATCAGCAGAGACGTGCCGGTGGCGTCCCTGAGGATGTTGGCCATCTCGGTCATCTCCACCATGAAGGTGGACTGGCCGCCGGCCAGATCGTCCGACGCGCCGATGCGGGTGAACACCCGGTCCACGATGCCGATGGTGGCGTCCCTGGCGGGGACAAAGGACCCCATCTGGGCCATGAGCACGATCAGCGCCGTCTGGCGCATATAGGTGGATTTGCCGGCCATGTTGGGGCCTGTGACGATGGCGGCCCGGTCGTCCGCGCAGTTGAGGGTCACGTCGTTGGGCACGAACAGCACGTCCTTCAGCGTCTGCTCCACCACGGGATGCCGCCCCTCCCGGATGCGGATTTCTCTCGAGGCGTCCACCTCGGGCATGACGTAGCCGTTTTTCACGGCCACCTCGGCCAGGGAGCACAGGGCGTCCAGCCGGGCCACGGCGTCGGCGCCGGCTTTCACCCGGTCCACCCGCTGCGCCACGCTCTCCCGCAGCTGGGTGAAGAACTGATATTCCAGATCGGCGATGCGGTCCTTGGCGGTGAGCAGGGAGTTTTCCAGCTCCTTGAGCTCCTGGGTAAAATACCGCTCGTTGGACACCAGCGTCTGCTTGCGGATGTAATCGTCGGGCACCTGGGCGAGACCCGCGGAATTGGGCACGTCGATGTAGTAGCCGAAGACCTTGTTGTAGCCCACCTTCAGCTTTTTGCAGCCGGTGCGCTCCCGCTCGCGCCCCTCCAGCTCCGCCACCATCCGGGCGCCGTTGTCGCGCACGTCCCGCAGGCGGTCCACCTCCTCGGAATAGCCGGGGCGCAGCATCCCGCCCTCGCGCACGGAAAACGGGGGATCGTCGCACAGGGCGCGGTCAATGTCGCCCCTCACGTCGGCCAGAACGTCCATTCCCGCGATGTCCCGGAGCTCGGCGGAGACGGAGCCGGCCAGCAGTTCGGTCAGCGCGGGCAGTACCCGGGCGCAGTCGGCCAGAGCCACCAGATCCCGGCCGTTGGCCGTGCCGTACACGGCCTTGCCCACCAGCCGCTGCATATCGCCGATGTCCCTGAGCTTCAAAATCAGCTCTGGCCGCTTCACGTTGTCGTGAAAAAGCTCGTTGACGGCGGTGCTCCGCCGCTTGATGGCCACGGGGGACAGCAGGGGCCGCTCCACCCAGGCGCGCAGCAGCCGCCCGCCCATGGGGGTTTTGGTCTTGTCCAGCACCCACAGCAGGCTGCCCCGCTTCTCGCCGGAGCGCAGGGATTCGGTCAGCTCCAGATTGCGCCGGGTGGTCCAGTCCAACTCCATATACCGGCCGCCGCCGGTGAAATCCAGCCGGTTGATGTGGCTCAGATCGAATTTTTGGGTGTCCTTGATATATTTCAGCAGCGCGCCCGCGGCGCACACGGCGGCGGGGGCGTCGCCCATGCCCAGCTCGTCCACATCGGCGGCGGAAAACTGCTCGCACACCCGGGCCGCGGCGGCCAGATACTCAAAGCCCTCGGTGTCGTACTCCGGCATGGCATCCAGCTTTTTGGCCAGGAAATCGGTCACGCCGCCGTTTCCCGCGGCGCCCGGGGACAACACGGCCTCCCGGGGCGAAAAGCGGCCCAGCTCGTTGACCAGATGGTTTTCCGCGTCCCCGCCGGGGAAGGCGGTGACGCAGAATTCGCCGGTGGACACGTCGCAGAAGGCGGCGCCCCCGGCCTGCGTGTCCAGATACAGCGCGCAGATATAATTGGACTTGCCCTCCTCCAGCATGGAGCTCTCCGTGACGGTGCCGGGGGTGATGATGCGGATAATGTCCCGGTCCACCAGGCCCACGGCCTGCGCGGGGTCCTCCATCTGCTCGCAGATGGCCACCTTGTAGCCCTTGGCGATGAGGCGGGCGATATAGGCCTCGGCCGAATGGTAGGGCACGCCGCACATGGGGGTCTGATCCTCCTCGGCCTTGCCCCGGTCGCGGGTGGTCAGGGCCAGCTCCAGCTCCCGGGAGGCGGTTTTGGCGTCCTCGTCGAACATCTCGTAAAAATCACCCAGCCGGAAGAACAGCAGGCAGTCCGTGTGCTGCTGCTTGATTTCGTAATATTGTCGTTTCATCGGCGTCAGCTCAGCCATGGTTTTCTCTCCGTATCGTTAGATTTATCTCTTTTTGACCCCCGCCGTCCCTTACACAGTCTCCCCGAACAGGGCCCAGGTGTTGGAGGCGGTGATCTTCGCTTCCGTGAACTGCCCGACCAGCCCCCTGTCGCCCTTCAGGTGCACCAGACGGCCGCCGTTGGTGCGGGAGGAGAGGTTATAATCGGACTTTCCCGTCTCCCCGTCCACAAGGACGCGGACGGTTTTCCCCTCGTATTCCCGGTGCTTCTCGGCGGAGATGCGGTTGGACACCTCCAGCAGCTTGTCGAAGCGCGCCTGCTTCTGCTCCCGGGTGAAGGGGTCCGGCATGGAATACGCCGGTGTGCCCACCCGGGGCGAGAAGATAAAGGTGAACATGGCGTCGAAGCGGACGGCCTCCACCAGCGCCAGCGTCTCGTCGAATTCCGCGTCCGTCTCGCCGGGAAAACCCACGATGATATCCGTGGTCAGCACCAGATCGGGCATATACGACCGGGCCAGCGCCGCCTGCTTCAAATATTTCTCCGCGCCGTAATTGCGGTTCATGGCCTTCAGCACCCGGTCGGAGCCGGACTGCACCGGCAGGTGGATGTGATGCGCGCACTTTTCACATTCCGCCATGGTCTGAAACAGCTTCTCCGTGGCGTCCTTGGGATGGCTGGTCATGAAGCGGATGAGAAAATCCCCCGGAATGCCGTTGATCTGGCGGATGAGGTCGGGAAAATCCGCGCCGTCCGCAAGGTCCTTTCCATAGGAATTCACGTTCTGCCCCAGCAGGGTGATATCCTTATATCCGGCCTCCGCCAGAGAGCGGGCCTCGGCGGTGATATCCTCCGCCCGGCGGGAGCGCTCCCGCCCCCGGACGTAGGGCACCACGCAGTAGGTGCAGAAATTGTTGCAGCCGTACATGACGGAGAGCCAGGCCTTCACGCCCCCGTCCCGGCTGAGGGGCAGGCCCTCGGCCACCACGCCGTCGCAGGCCCCGGCGGCAAATACGCGGCCGTGCTCCGTCATCACCCTGCGCAGCAGCTCCGGGAAGCGCCACAGCTCATGGGGGCCGAACACCAGATCCACGATGGGATAGGATTTCCGGATCTTCCGGGCCATGTGCTCCTGCTGCACCATGCACCCGCACACCGCGATGATCTGGCCGGGCTTTTTGGCCTTGGTGTGGGTCAGCGCGCCCACGTTGCCCAGTACGCGCATCTCGGCGTGTTCCCGCACGGCGCAGGTGTTCACCACCACCACGTCGGCCTGAAATTCGTCCTGCGTAAAGCCGTAGCCCATCAGGGCGAGATAGCCGCGCAGCTTCTCGCTGTCGGCCTCGTTCTGCTGACAGCCGTAGGTGTCCACCAGCGCCAGCGGGCGCCGGCCGCCGGCGGTGACAGTATCAAAAATCTCCCGGCAGATATCCTCCTGCCGCGAAATGTCGGACGACGGGATCTCTTTTCTCTCGTATGCCATGAAAACCTTCCTTAAAGCAGATAATTTTTCAGTTTATCTTATCATCAACGGCTGGAAGTTTCAATTAAAATCATGTATACTGAGGGCGTTAGAGAAAAAACGGAGGGACCTCCATGACAAAGATCAACATTCTCTCCCCCCATGTGGCGGACATGATCGCCGCCGGCGAGGTGGTGGAGCGGCCCGCCTCGGTCATCAAGGAGCTGGTGGAAAACGCCTTTGATGCCGGGGCGAAAAACGTGACGGTGGAGCTGCATAATGGCGGCGCCACCTTTATCCGCGTGACCGACGACGGCGGGGGGATGTCCCCGGAGGACGCCGGGGTGGCCTTTTTGCGCCACGCCACCTCCAAGCTCCGCGACGAGCGCGGACTGGAGGCCATCGGGACCATGGGCTTCCGGGGCGAGGCGCTGGCGGCCATCAGCGCCGTGAGCCATATCGAGCTTCTCACCCGGGAGCGGGGCGCCAAAACCGGCACCCGGGTCGTCCTCACCGCCGGGGACATTCAGGAGATGGACGAGTTCGGCTGCCCGGAAGGGACCAGCATGACCGTCCGCGACCTCTTTTACAACACCCCCGCGCGGCTGAAATTCCTCAAATCCGACCGGTCGGAGGCTTCGGCCTGCCTGCTGGCCGCCCTGCGCTGCGCGCTGGCGAGGCCCGCCGTGTCGGTCCGCTGCATCCGGGACGGAAAAGAGGAATTTTTCTCCCCCGGCGACGGCCGGGAGGAATCCTGCGTCTACTCCCTGCTGGGCCGGGATACGGCCTCCACCCTGCTGTCCCTCGCGGGTGAAAGCACCGGCGTGGCGGTGGGCGGCTTCACCTCGTCCCCGGCGGCGGGCCGCGGCAGCCGGGCACAGCAGTATTTCTTCTGCAACGGGCGGTTCATCAAGTCCGCGCTGCTGCAGGCCGCCGTGGAACAGGCCTATAAAAACACCCTGCTCACCGGGCGCTATCCCGCCTGCGTGATCTATCTCACCCTCTCCTTCGGCAGCGTGGACGTGAACGTCCACCCCGCCAAGACCGAGGTGAAGTTTTCCGACGAGAAGAAGGTCTACGACGCCGTATACTGCGCCGTGCGCTCGGCGCTGGAGGGCGAGGGCCGCGCCGCCGAAGGGGCGCTGTCCCCCGGCACGAAAAAGGTGTCCGAGCCCAGGGCCGATTTTTACCGGGCCATGACGGCGGAACAATTCCGCCGGGACGGCCGCGCCGCGGCGCCGTCTACCGCGGCGCCCCGTCCCTCGTCTCAAAGTCTCCCCTGTCAAAGGGAGGGGACCCGCCCGCAGGCGGCGGAGGGATTCCCTGCCTCCCGCCCCGCGTCCTCCCTCCGCCAGCCCGAGGTCTTCTACCAGACCAGTCCCGCGTCTCACCCCGTCCCTCCCGTCTCCGCCGCGGCGATTCCCGAATCGCCCGCCGCCCCCGAAGCGCCGTCGTTCCGGCTCATCGGCGAGGCGCTGGACACCTACATCATCGTCCAGTCCGGGGAGGACATCCTTCTCATCGACAAGCACGCCTGCCACGAGCGCATGATCTTCGACCGCCTGAAGACCCAGTCCCGGGAGATCATGGCCCAGACGCTGCTGGTGCCCGTGACACTCACGCCCTCGGCGGAGGACGCGGAGATTCTGGAAAAAAACGGCGCCCTGCTCACCGAGCTGGGCTTTGAGATCGAGCCCTTCGGCGACACGGCCTACGCCGTGCGCGCCGTGCCCGCCGACATGGACGCGGGGGACGTGCCCGCCGCCGTGGAGGAGATCTGCGAGAAGTTCCGCAGGAATCCCTCCCTCACCGCCGACGGCGCCCGGGACGAGATTTTGCACACCGTGGCCTGCAAGGCCGCCATCAAGGCCGGCTGGAAGACCGACCCGCGGGAGCTTTCCCGTCTGGCGGAGGCCGTGGTGTCCGGGCGGGTAAAATATTGCCCCCACGGCCGCCCCGTGGCCGTGACCCTGACCAAAAACGAGCTGGAAAAGAAATTCAAGCGCATCGTCTAGGAGGTCCCTCATGCCCCCCAAGATCATCGTCGTCACCGGCCCCACGGCCACCGGCAAGACCGCCCTGGGCGTGGCGCTGGCAAAAGAATATAACGGCGAGGTGGTTTCCGCCGACTCCATGCAGCTTTACCGCGGCATGGATATCGGCACGGCCAAGGTCACGCCGGAGGAGACCCGCGGCGTTCCCCACCACATGATCGACGTGGCCGATCCCGGCGAGAGCTGGTCCGCCGCCCGCTATGTGGCGGCGGCCGCCGCCGCGTGCGACGATATCCTGGCCCGGGGCAGGGTGCCGGTGGTCGTGGGCGGCACGGGGCTCTACATCGACTCGCTGGTGTCCGGGCGGGACTTCGCCGAAAATCAGGACGGCGCGCTGCGCGCCCGTCTCACCGCGCTGTACGACACCCGGGGCGGCGAGGCCATGCTGGAGACGCTGCGGACCTTCGACCCGGAGCGCGCGGCAAAGCTGGCCCCCGGCGACCGGCGGCGCATCGTCCGCGCCGTGGAGGTCTACACCCTCACCGGCGTCACCATCACCGCCCACGACGAGGCCACCCGCCGTCTGCCGCCCCGGTACGACGCGGCGACCATCGCGCTGGATTTTCAGGTCCGGGCCGATCTTTATGCCCGCATCGACCGCCGGGTGGACGCCATGGCGGCGGCGGGCCTTTTCGACGAGGTGCGCGGCCTGCTGGACGCGGGTCTTGCGCCGGATTCCACCGCCTTTCAGGCCATCGGCTACAAGGAAGCCGCGGCGGCGATCCGGGGCGAGCTGACGGAGGCTGAGGCCGTGGCCCAAATCAAGCGGGAGAGCCGCCGCTACGCCAAACGCCAGCTGACCTGGCTGCGCCGCGACCCCGCCGTCTTCTGGATTCGCTGGGAAAAATCGCCCGATCTTGAACTGGGCCGACAGCTTTCGACCGCGTTTTTACGCTCCCGCGGCTTATGATGGTGTACGGCAGAAAACCCGATTTTTTTCCGGTTTTGTGCAAATACACTATATAAAGGAGCGACACATTGTGATAAAATGTGAGCCAAACCGCTCCGTAAGGGAGTTGGCTGAAATGCAGAAAACACAGAATCTCCAGGACGCATTCCTCAATCAGGTCCGAAAGGACCGGGCCGTCATCACCGTGTTTTTGATGAACGGGTTTCAGTTCCGCGGCGTCGTGAAAGGCTTTGACGCCTTCACCGTGGTGCTGGATACGGAGGGCAAGCAGCAACTGATCTACAAGCACGCGATCTCCACGCTGGTGCCGCCCCGGCCCGTGGCCCTGGTCAGCGAGGGACCCGACTGATTTTCCCCGAAAGGATGTGACCGCCCCGTGAAAAAGACCGACACTTTCACCAAGCTCATTGCCGGTGTGCTGTTCGCGGCGGTGGCCTGCTATCTTTTCGGTTGGCTGTGGCACTCGACCCACACCAACGTCGTCACCGCCCCGGTGGAAGCCGTGTCCATCACGGATTCCGCCGAGGCCGACGGCATCGCCGTCCGGGAGGAGACGCTGCTCTCCTCCCCCCGGCAGTACGTCAGCGTTCAGGCTGAGGACGGCAAGTCCGCGGCCAGCGGCGCGGTGCTGGCCGTGGCCATGGATTCCGAGACCGCGCTGGAGCGCATGAACCATATCGCCGAGCTGAAGCTGGAGATTCAGAGCCTGCAGACCGTGCTGACCGGCGTATCCACCGCCGATTCCGACGTCACCGCCCGGGATGCCGACATCCGCGCCGCGGTGCTGTCCCTGTCGGGCTCCGTGGCCCGGGGCGACCTCACCGGCGCGGCCTCCGCCTCCATGGATCTCACCTCGCTGGTGTTTCAGGTGGATTCATCCGCCGCCAGCCAATCCCAGCTGGACACGCTGACCAAGGAGCTGGCCGGACTGCAGAGCACCGGCTCCGCTGATTCCACCAACGTCACCGCCCCCGCCGCAGGCATTTTTTCCCGCAGCACCGACGGCTATGAGGCGCTGAACGCCGAGGCGGTGCAGAATCTCACCGTCGCCCGGCTGGAGACGCTGTTTTCCGCCAGAGAGGACACCGCGGCGGACGTGTTCGGCAAGCTGGTGACCTCGCCCAAATGGTATTTCGCCTCCGAGGTGGACGCCGGGCATGCCGCCCTGCTCACCGCGGGCAAAAAGGTGTATCTTCAGTTCCCCCGGTATTATAACGACGACATTCCCGCCAAGGTGGAGAGCATCTCCGCCGCGGAAAACGGCAAATGCGTGGTGCTGTTCTCGTCGGAGCGCGCGCTGGCGGACACGCTGGCCATGCGCCGGGCCACGGCCCAGATCGTCTTTTCCGAGACCCAGGGTCTCAAGGTGCCGCTGAAGGCCATGCACGTGGACGATTCGGGCACCTACGTCTATTGTCTTACCGCCCAGCAGGTGGAAAAGAAACAGGTAAAAATCCTCTCCACCGAGGATGACTTCTATATCGTCGCCGTGGGCACCGATTCCGACGCGCTGCGGGAGGGCAACACCCTGATCGTCTCCGGCAAGGATATTTATAAGGACAAGGTGATTGAACCATGAGCATTGAGGAAAATATTAAAGCTGTGAGGAAGAACATTTCCGATGCCGCGGCGGTCTCCGGCCGCAGGCCGGAGGATATCGTTCTGGTGGCCGCCACCAAGATGAACGACGCCGACCGCGTGCGCCGGGCCGTTGCCGCCGGGATCCGCTACTGCGGCGAAAACCGGGTACAGGAGCTCACCGAGAAAAACGCCCAGGGCGCCTATGCGGGCGCCCATCTGCATTTCATCGGCCATCTGCAGCAGAACAAGGTCAAATATCTGGTGGGCACGGTGGAGCTGATCCAGTCGGTGGACAGCGCGGAGCTGATGGCGGCCATCGACAGGCGCGCGGCGGCGCTGGGTCTGACCCAGGACATTTTGCTGGAGGTCAACATCGGCGGCGAGGAAGCCAAATCCGGTTTCCCGCCGGAAAAACTGACGGAAGCCGCAAAGGCCGCGGCCGGATTCCCCCATCTCCGGGTGCTGGGCCTGATGGCAATTCCCCCGATCTGCGAAAATCCCGCCGACAACCGGCCATATTTTGCCCGGATGAGGCAGCTTTTTGTTGACATTGGCGCCAAAAAATACGATAATGTCACTATGCAAATTTTGTCCATGGGTATGACGGACGATTATACGGCGGCGATCGAGGAAGGCGCGACCATGGTGCGCGTGGGCACCGGTATCTTCGGCGCGAGAAATTACGTCGCCGTGAAATAAACAGGAGGCACAGGATATGGGTTTTTTTGACGGGATCAAAAAACTGACACAGCCGTTTGAGGATGACGACGATTTTTACGATGACGACGAGATGGAGACCCCTCTTACTGTGAACGCTCAGGCCGACGCGCCTGTGCAGGAAAAGAAGAGTTCCTTCTTCTCCGCCGGCAGCGAGACGGCCGGCACGTCCCAGCCCGCTTTTACCAAAGCCCGCCGGGAACCCCGGGAAAACAAGGTCGTTGATCTGGGTCCCACCGGCACGCAGATGAAGGTCGTTCTGGTCACGCCCGACAGCTTTGAGGCCGCCGCGGAGATCGCCGACCAGCTGCGCGAGAAGCGCCCCGTGCTGATGAATCTGGAAAAGACCCAGAAGGACGTGGCCCGCCGCCTGATCGATTTTCTTTCCGGCGTGGCCTATGCGCTGGAGGGTAAGATCAAGCGCGTAGCCACCAACACCTATATCATTACCCCGTACAACGTGGACATTATGGGCGCCGAGGACGGCGAACCAGACAGCAGCGAGCTTTATTTCTAACGCGCCGCGCGACAGGAAAGGTGGAACTTGAGATATGATCACTCCGCAGGATATTCGGGACAAGACGTTTGAAAAGGCCATCTTCGGCGGCTATGATATGGGCTCCGTGGATGATTTTCTGGACAAAGTCGCCGGCGATCTCGCCGCTTCGCAGAAAGAAATTCTGGTCCTCAAGGCTAAGATGAAGGTCCTTGTGGATAAAATCGAAGAATACCGCTCCAACGAGGACGCGCTGAATATGGCTCTCCTCAGCGCGCAGAAGCTCTCCGTCCAGATCGAGGCCGAGGCCCGTCACAAGGCCGACGTGGTGGTGGCGGAAGCCAACACCAAGGCCCAGTCCGTTCTTGGCGGTATCGCCGCCCGCCGGGAGGAGGAGGAATCCCGTCTCTCCGACGCGCAGCGGGCCACCACGCATTTCATCGGCAGCGTCCGCCAGCTGTGCGAGCAGCAGGTGAAACATCTGGACGCCCTCTCCGGCGTCTGCTCCGTGGGCATACCCTCCTCCAGAGCCGCTGTTCCGGCTGTGGAGAGCGCCGCCGCGCCCGCGTCCATTGACGATACCGTGCGCAGCATTGAAGATTCCGTGGCGCGAATACAGGCCGAACCCGCCCCCTCCATTGATCTTGATGAGATCGGGGATCTGGACAAGTCCGCCGGGGAAAGCGCGCCCGCGTCCCGGCCGGATTCCGATAGCGACGACGATACCCAGCTGTTCATGTTCCGCAAGAACGGCTGAATCCTATCATAAAATGAGGGGCGCACAGATCGTGCGCCCCATCTGATTCTATAGAGGAGAAAAAAATATGTCACTGGATTACAACGCAACCCTGAATCTGCCGCAGACCGACTTCCCCATGCGCGCGGGTCTGGCCAAGCGGGAGCCGGAGATGCTCCAGACCTGGGAGGACAAGGACATCTACAGCGAGCTGCTGAAGAAGAACAAAGGCAAGCCCCTCTTCAACCTCCACGACGGCCCTCCGTTCAGCAACGGCAGCATCCACATGGGCACCGCCATGAACAAGGCCATCAAGGACTTCATCACCCGCTCCTACGCCATGCGGGGTTACTATACGCCCTATATTCCCGGCTGGGACAACCACGGCATGCCCATCGAATCCGCCATCATCCGGCAGAACAAGCTGGACCGCAAGGCCATGAGCGTGCCGGAGTTCCGCTCCGCCTGTCACGAGTTCGCCCAGCATTATGTGGGCGTGCAGATGGCCGCGTTCAAGCGCATGGGCGTCATCGGCGACTGGGCGCATCCCTACCTGACCATGGACCCCGGCTTTGAGGCCGAGGAGGTCAAGGTGTTCGGCGAGATGTACAAGAAGAACTACATCTATAAGGGCCTCAAGCCCGTGTACTGGTGCCCCCGGTGCGAGACCGCGCTGGCCGAGGCCGAGATCGAATATCACGACGACCCCGTCACCACCGTGTATGTGAAATTCCCCATGAAGGATGATTTGGGCAAGCTGAGCCATCTGGATCTGAGTAAGCTCTGCTTCGTCATCTGGACCACCACCATCTGGACCCTGCCCGGCAACCTGGGCATCACCCTGCACCCCACCGAGAGCTATGCCATCGTCAAGGCCCCCAACGGGGAGATGTACGTCATGGCCGAGGCGCTGATGGACACTGTCATGCACATCGGCGGCTTCGGCCGCTACGAGGTCGTGGAGACCCACCCCGGCGCTTTCTTCGAAAACATGCTGGCACAGCACCCCTTCCTCCCCAAAACCTCCCGTCTGCTGGTGGACGAATACGTCACCATGGATTCCGGCACCGGCTGCGTGCACACCGCCCCGGGCTTCGGCGCGGTGGACTTTGAAACCTGCGCGCGCTACGGCATGGAAATGGTCGTCCCGGTGGACGATCAGGGCCGCCACACCGCTTACGCGGGCAAGTATGCCGGGATGGGAACCGACGAATCCAATCCCGTCATCCTTCAGGATATGAAAGAGGCCGGCAGCCTCTTTGCCGCCCAGGACATGGTCCACAGCTATCCCCACTGCTGGCGCTGCAAGGGCCCCATCATTTTCCGTGCCACGCCCCAGTGGTTCTGCTCCGTGGACTCCTTCAAGGAGGAGGCCTGCGCCGCCTGCGAGGACGTGCGCTGGGTGCCCGAATGGGGTAAGGAGCGCATGCGCTCCATGATCCGCGAGCGCGCCGACTGGTGCATCTCCCGCCAGCGCAAATGGGGCCTGCCCATTCCCGTGTTTTATTGCGACGACTGCGGCAAGCCCGTGGTGACGGACGAGAGCATCGGGGCCGTCTCCAGGCTGTTCGCCGCCAAGGGCTCCAACGCCTGGTTTGAAAACGACGCCGCCGGCATCCTGCCGGAGGGCTTTACCTGCCCCCACTGCGGCGGCAGGCACTTCACCCGCGAGGAGGACACGCTGGACGGCTGGTTCGATTCCGGCTCCACCCACTTCGCCGCCATGAAGAAAGATCAGGGCTTCTGGCCGGCCACCATGTATCTGGAGGGTCTCGATCAGTATCGCGGCTGGTTCCAGTCCTCCCTGCTCACCGCCGTGGGCGCTTTCGGCAAGGGCGCGCCCTTCAGGGAATGCGTCACCCACGGCTGGACCGTGGACGGCGAGGGCAAGGCCATGCACAAATCGCTGGGCAACGGCATGGACCCGGATGAGATCATCAACGAGTTCGGCGCGGACATGCTGCGCCTGTGGGCCGGCTCCGCCGACTACCACGTGGACGTCCGCTGCTCCCGTGAGATTTTCAAGCAGCTGAGCCAGAACTACCTGAAGTTCCGCAACACCGCCCGCTACTGCCTGGGCAACCTGGCCGGCTTCGACGCGGACCGTCCGGTGCCGCCGGCCGAGATGCTGGAACTGGACCGCTGGGCCGTCACCAAGCTCAACAGCCTCATCCGCGCCGTGGCGGACGCTTACTACAACTATGAATTCCATGTGGTCTCCCACATCATCAACGATTTCTGCGTGGTTGAATTATCCTCGTTCTATCTGGATATCATCAAGGACAGGCTCTACTGCGACGAAAAAGACGGGCTGGAGCGCCGCTCCGCCCAGACGGCGCTGTTTTTGATCCTGGACTCTCTGACCAAGATGTTCGCTCCAATCCTGGTGTTCACCTGCGACGAGATCTGGCAGGCCATGCCCCACCGCGCCGCGGACGATGGGCGCAACGTGGTGTTTAACGACATGAACAGGCCCTTTGACGATTACGCCCTCTCCGACGAGGCCATGGCCAGGTGGGACACCCTCATCAAGGTGCGCGACGATGTCAACGGCGTGCTGGAAACGGCCCGCGCCGAAAAGCGCATCGGCAAGCCGCTGGAGGCCTCCGTGTCGCTGACCTGCGGCGACACCGATTCCAAGGCCGCCGTGGACGCCGTATCCGGCATGAACCTGTCCGAGCTGCTCATCGTGTCCAGGTGCCTGGTGGGCGAGGACGCCCCCGCGGCGGACGCCGTGGTGGGCAGGGGCGCCAATGTCCCCGGCCTGACCATCGCGGTCACCGAGGCTCCGGGCGTGAAATGCCCCCGCTGCTGGATGCACACTGAAAAGGCCGACCCCGCCACGGGGCTGTGCCCGCGCTGCGCCGCCGTGGTCGCCAAGCTGGGCTGAAGTCCCGGCCTGCGCCCCCCTCCTCCGCGCCGGGGGCCCGCTCCCGTACCAAAATTCCCGCCGAAACAGAAAGGGGTCTTTCCATGCTGTATGCCATATTTGCCATCCTTGTCCTGATCGGAGATCAATGGCTCAAATACTGGGTCACCGCCAACGTGGCGCTGGACACCGGCTCGAAGACGCTGATTCCCGGCGTAATCAAGCTGGTGAACATCCATAACTACGGGGCCACGCTGAACATTCTCTCTGGTGCGCGCTGGTTCTTCGTGCTTCTGGCGGTGGTGTGTGCCGTGGTCGTTATTGTGGCGCTGGCCAGGCATCTCATCCGCGGCGCTTTCGGCCGGTGGACAGCGGTACTGGCGATGGCGGGCGCCATCGGCAACGGCATCGACCGGGGGCTGTTCGGTTACGTGGTGGATATGTTCCGGTTGGAGCCCAAGTTTCTCAGCTGGTTCGGCATCTTTAATATCGCGGACATCTTCATCACGGTCTGCGGCGTGCTGTTCTGTTTCTATCTGATCTTCGGCGGCACGAAAAAGCACCGCAAGGTCATCAGGGCCGAATCCGACCGCTCCGGCGCGGCGGAACCGTCCGGGGAGAAACACGGTGCGCCCCGGCACACGAAGTCCCACGAGCATGTGGAAAAGTCCGCGCCCCGGCACGACGCCGGGCACGCACCCCGCCCCGCGGAACCCGCCGCGCCGGCGGCGCCCGTGAAGCCTTCCGTACCCACGGCGCCCGTGAAGCCTTCCGTACCCACGGCGCCCGTGAAGCCTTCCGTATCCGCGGCGCCCGCGAAGCCTTCCGCGCCGGCAGAGGACGGGATGGATTTCAGTCTGGACGATATTCTGGACGAATTCAAATAATGGACGAAAACCTTGTTTTTGTTGCGGCAGAGGAGAGCGGCGAGCGGATCGACGCTCTCCTTGCCCGCCGTGTGGACGGTCTGACCCGCTCCGCCGCCCAGCGGCTGATCGAGGCCGGAGCGGTAACGCTGGGCGGCGAACCGCTGCGGAAAAATTACCGATGCGCCGCGGGGGACGAATTTGAGGTGGCCGTGCCCCCCGCGCAGGACGGCCCCCTGCTGCCGCAGGACATCCCGCTGGACGTGGTCTACGAGGACGGCGACGTCATCGTGGTCAACAAGCCCCGGGGCCTGGTGGTGCACCCCGCCCCCGGCCACCCGGACGGCACGCTGGTCAACGCCCTGCTGTGGCGCTGCGGCGATAGTCTGTCCGGCGTGGGCGGCGAAAAGCGCCCCGGCATCGTCCATCGCATCGACAGGGACACCTCGGGCCTCATTATCGCGGCGAAAAACGATTTTGCCCATCAGGGCCTGTCGGCCCAGCTTTCCGACCACAGTCTGGCCCGGGTGTACGAATGCGTGGTCCGGGGCCGGGTGCGGGATGACACCGGTACGGTCGACGCCCCCATCGGCCGCTGCCCCACCGACCGCAAGCGCATGGCCGTGACCCGGAAGCGCTCCCGCGAGGCCGTGACCCATTACGAGGTTCTGGCCCGCTATCAGGGCTACACCCTTCTCCGCTGCCGGCTGGAGACGGGCCGCACCCACCAGATCCGCGTCCACATGGCCTATCTCGGCCACCCGCTGCTGGGGGATTTCACCTACGGCGCGCCCTCCCCCGACAAGGGGCTGGCGGGCCAGTGTCTCCACGCAAGACAGCTGCGATTCCTCCACCCACGCACCGGCGAGCCTGTGCTTCTCACCACGGACCTGCCGGACTATTTTCGGGAAGTGCTCACCCGCCTCGGCCCCGAGGTCGGCTGACCCTCCCGCCGCCGAAAGGAAACACCATGGAAACTGAAATGAAAATCGCCGTCCTCATCGACGCGGAAAACATCGCCAGCAAATACACCGGCGTCATCCTCAACGAAGCCAACAGTCTGGGCGACATCATTATCAAGCGCATTTACGGCGACTGGACGGCCCGGCAGATGAGCAGCTGGAAGGACGTGGTGCTGGACAACTGCATCCAGCCCATCCAGCAGTACGCCAACGTCAGCGGCAAGAATTCCTCGGACTCCGCGCTGATCATCGACGCCATGGACCTGCTGTATCAGTCCAAGATCGACGCGTTCTGCATCGTCTCCTCCGACAGCGACTTCACCCGGCTGGCCTCCCGCCTGCGGGAATCGGAAAAATACGTGCTGGGCCTGGGCGAGCAGAAAACGCCCCAGTCCTTCATCTCGGCCTGCAACAAGTTTTCCTACATCGACCTGCTGTACGCCGCCGGGCGGGAGCAGCCCAGCGAACCGGCCAAAGTCCCGGCGAAGGCTCCCGGCGGCAAGCCCGCCCAGGAAAAGGAAAAATCCGCCGAGATCAAGGGCGGCTCCGATCTGGACGTGGTGCGCCAGACGCTGGTGGCGCTGGCCGAGCAGAATTCGGAGGACGACGGCTGGATTCTCTCCTCCAAACTGGCCGAGCTGCTGAACCGCAAGCTGCCGGATTTCGATGTCCGCAACTTCCGCTTCAAAAAATTTACACGCTTTGTGGAGTCCCTGCAGCTGTTCGAAACCAAGCGCCAGTCCACCGAGGGTGAGCAGGTGCACACCATCTACTTCCGCGTCAGGGAAACCCACTGAGTCCAACCGGAAAGGCGCAGGAAAATGGTCAAAGAAATATTGAGATTGGGCGATCCCGCCCTGTATGAGATCAGCGCGGAGGTCACGGCGGCGGACGCGGCGGCTCTCCCCGGCTGGATCGCCGATCTCCACGACACGCTGATGGAGTACCGCAAGACCTACGGCGCGGGCCGCGCCGTGGCCGCCCCCCAGATCGGCGTGGCCAAGCGGCTGATCTATCTCAACACCGATCGGCCCTATGTGTTCGTCAACCCTGTGCTCACCTTCCCCGACGAAGAGACCTACACGCTGTTGGACGACTGTATGTCCTTCCCCGGGCTGATCGTGCGGGTCGCCCGCCGCCGCCGGGCCGACATCCGCTATCTGGACGAGCATTTTGCCCCGCAGCAATGGCATCTGGAGGGGGATTATTCCGAGCTTTTGCAGCATGAATACGACCATCTGGACGGCATTCTGGCCACCATGCGCGCAGTGGATAACAAGTCGTTCTATCTGCGGCAGCTGAAGCGTGATTTCTGAATATAGGAGAACATGGGAAAGGAGGCCCCGCAAAACTGTCGTTTTGCGGGGCCTCTGAGGCTGTCAAAAAAGCATTTTTGACAGCCTCAAAACGCCGAATTTTTTGCGAAACCGTGTCTTCGCAAAAAATGTCGCTCCGCTCCCCGAACCCTTGCTGCGCAAGGCTTCGGCGGCTATTTATCTGAATTGAGGCGGGGCTCCGCCCCCCTCACACCCCCTCTCCCCGCATCATCCCCCCAATCCGTTCTTCTTTCAGTTCTTTGACAGGCTGGAAAAAACATCGCCGCTTCTTTAGAAGCGGCGATGTCCCCTATAATTGAATTCAGACGTCAGATCTTCATGCAGACGTCCCATGCGCGCCAGATAACGGTGCGCAGGTTGCCGATGGCCACGCAGTCGCCGACGGCGTACACGGGGGACTTCTTGTTTTCACCCTTGGCCGGGGTGGGAACGAAGCCGATGCCGTTGACAACAGCGTCGCACTCCAGATCGAAGGTCTTGCCGTCCTTGCCGCGGACGGTGACGCCCTTGTCGCGGATTTCGGTGACGGTGGACTCCAGATACACGGGCACCTTGTGGTACTCCATGGCGTCGCGCAGGAAGGAGGTGTTGGCAAGGCAGGTCGCCTGAGCCGCCACCAGGTCGGCCGCGTATTCCACGATGATGGGGTGATGGCCGTGCAGCACCAGGTCGTAGGCCGCCTCGCAGGAGGACTGGCCGCCGCCGAAAAACAGCACCTTGTCGCCCACGGGCACCTTCTCCACCATCAGCTGGGTGAAGCTGAGGGTCTTGTCGAAGCCGGGGATGGGCATGGTGCGGGGCACGGAACCGGTGGCCACGATGATGGCGTCAAAGCCGCCCAGCGTGCCCACGTCGTTGATCTCGGTGTTGAAGCGGATTTCGATGCCCTGCTTCGCGATCTCTCTGCGGTACCACTCGATGAGGGCGCGGTCGTTTTCCTTAAAGGACATGGCGGAGGCGGTGATGAACAATCCGCCCAGCTTGTCGGTCTTCTCGAAGATCACGGCCTTGTGGCCGCGCTTCTTGAGCATCAGGGCGCATTCCATGCCGCCGATGCCGCCGCCGATGATGGCGACCTTCTTTGGATGCTTGGTGGGAACGACTTTGTACTTATTGTGCTGCATGGTGGTGGGGTTCAGGGCGCAGCGGGCCAGATGCATGGAGTCGTTCAGGTTCTGGATGTTGGGCGTGCCCTTGAACTTGGCCATGTTGAAGCAGCCGTTGTGGCAGCGGATGCAGGGCTTGATCTCGTCCTGGCGGCCTTCCGCGGTCTTGGTAACCCACTCGGGGTCCACCAGGTTCTGGCGGGCGATGGCCACGGCGTCCAGCCGGCCTGCGGCAATCTCCTCGGCGGCCTTGACGGGGTCCATACGGCCGGCGCAGACCACGGGCTTGTCTGTAAACTTGCGGATATGCTCCACATCCTCAAGGTTACAGTTGTCCGGCATATATTGAGGCGGATGCGCCCAATACCAGGCGTCGTAGGTGCCGTTGTCGCAGTTGAACATATCATAACCGGCGTCGGCCAGATACTTGACGGCGCGCTCGGACTCCTGCATATCGCGGCCGAACTCCTCGAACTTCTCGCCGGGGACGGCGCCCTTGCCCCATCCCTTGGTCTTGGAGACCACGGAGTAGCGCAGAGACACGGGGAAATCGGGGCCGCAGGCAGCCTTGATGGCCTGGACGATCTCCACGGGGAAGCGATAGCGGTTCTCAAAGGAGCCGCCGTAGGCGTCGGTGCGGTAGTTCATGTTGGCGATGGTGAACTGATCCAGCAGGTAGCCTTCGTGGACAGCGTGGATCTCCACGCCGTCCACACCGGCATCCATGAGCTTCCTGGCGGTCTTGGCAAAAGCTTCGACCTGCTGATGGATCTCCTCGACGGTCATGGGGCGGGACTTCACGTCGTCATACCAGCGGTTGGGGGTAGCGGAGGCGGAAGCGGTGATATAGGAAATGTCCACCACCGGCTTGGTGATGGCGCCCAGCAGGGGGTTCTTCAGCATCTTGACCATCATATCGTTGATGGCCATGGAGCGGCCCATGCCGGCGGCCAGCTGGATAAACAGCTTGGAGCCCGTCCTGTGATACTCCGGCATATACTCGGCCAGCTCCTTGAACATCTTATCGTTCTGGTACAGCCATCTGCCGCCCATCGCGTCGCGGATGCACTGCATGCCGGGGAGAACAAGGCCGACGCCGTCCTTTGCTCTTCCGAGCAGAAAATAGGCCGCCTCCTTATCAAAGTGGCAGGGTTCCATCCATCCGAACAGGGAGGTACCGCCCATAGAGCACTGGACAATGCGGTTTTTGATTTCCACGTCGCCGATCTTCCATGGGGTAAACAGGGCATTGTATTTCTCGTCCATGTCGTATATCCTTTCTCATCTTTTCGCGTCCTGTCCGGCCGATGATCCTGACTGCGGGCGCAGTAATGATAATATTATAACATATTTTTACAGAGAAGCAATTCCCAATACGAAATTTTTGACACGCCGACTGACATTTGCGCTTTCTCTTATCCGAAACCGGCCGCGCTACTTCCGTTCCCTCCTCGCGGCATAGGGGAACGGTTTCTTCAAAAAGTCTCCTTTCCGAAGAGCGCGAAACGGCAAAATTCCTTTAGGATCAAGGATTTTGCCGTTTCTGTCCGCTGTTTTGCCGCCTGTCTGTCGCCTGAATTGGCTAAATGGGGCTTGGAAATAACCAACGATCTATGCTGTACTGCGTATTTCAATCCACGCTCCCCGTGAGGGGAGCGACCTTAATTGGGCGCGGGATATGCTCAGAGATCTCTCGCATTTCAATCCACGCTCCCCGTGAGGGGAGCGACTCCGCGGCGGGTGTGGGGGTTAACCGCGCACCGTCATTTCAATCCACGCTCCCCGTGAGGGGAGCGACCACCTAGCAAGCCATATCAATGGGGGGTGCCGGAATTTCAATCCACGCTCCCCGTGAGGGGAGCGACTAGGAGCCATCGAGCAAAACCCGAACTTATCGAGATTTCAATCCACGCTCCCCGTGAGGGGAGCGACCAGTTTTGCCACAAGCTATTATCGCCGGTGACTTATTTCAATCCACGCTCCCCGTGAGGGGAGCGACCCAGTCTTGGTGATTGCTTTTGAGATTATCAAGCATTTCAATCCACGCTCCCCGTGAGGGGAGCGACCGCACTATAAAGCGCCTGCGCCTGATCGCGGCGGTTGACGATACACAGCGCCTGCTTTTGTTCCGCCAGCCGCCGGGAAAGCTCCCCATCGCCGAGTTTTCCGAGCCTTTCATAGCGCACCCGGCGGAACAGGCGGTACAGCGCCTCCCTGTCCGGGCAAAGCTCCCGCGCCCGCAGCCGGGCCGGGCATTCGGAGAACAGCCTGTCCAGCGCGGGCTGGGTCGCCGTACACAGGACGGCGGAGCAGCCGTAGTTTTCCACAAGCTCGGAAATCGCGGCGACGCAGGGGCGCAAAAACGGCGCGGGAAGCATCTGGGCCTCGTCGAACAGGAGCACGCTTCCCGCCAGGTTGTGCAGTTTTCGGCACCGTGAGGGCCTGTTGCCGAACAGGGATTCAAAAAATTGTACCGTCGTCGTAAGGATGACCGGCGCGTCCCAGTTTTCCGCCGCGAGATATCGCCGGTCGCGCTGAGCGTTCTCCCTGTCTTCCTCCGTCCGATAGCTGACATCGGCATAGTGCGCGACAATACCGCCCTCGCCGAACACATCCTCAAACACCGCCTGCGTCTGCTCGATAATGCTGCAGTACGGGATCACGTAAATCACCCGCCGCAGACCGTTCGCTTTTGCGTGTTCCAGGGCAAAGGCCATGGACGAGAGGGTCTTTCCGCTGCCCGTGGGCGCGGTAAAGGAAAAAAGGCCCGGCTTCTCCCCGCCCGCCGCCATGGCCGCGCGGAGAATCCGGCTCCTGTTTTCGCCGAGCGCGCCTCTGGGCGTCTCAAGCCAGGGCGCGAGCTTTTTCGCAAGCCGGGCCCGGTAATCTTCCAGGGGAGGAAATTCGCCGCGCCGGATTTTGCCGCCGCTCATGAACCGCTCCGTATCGAGATAGTCCGCGTCCACAAGGCAGGAATACAGCATCCGCGTGAAAAAGAAGCCGTTCTCCGGCGTCCTGACATACGCCGGAACCTGCGCCGCCGGCACCCGAACCTCGCTGAAAAAAGCGCTGTAATCCTCAATGTCGTGGCCGGGGACCTTCCGCAGTCTCCCGTGCAGCGTCGGTTTGCGGATATCATCCCCGCGCACGCCCCCGTCGGGCAGACCGCCGTGGTGTCCCGCCGCGCAGAATGCCGCCGGGACATCCCCCAGCTTTGCGGACTCCAGCGCCCCCGCCGTGGAGTGATCCACCCATATCGGGTCGCCGTTGATGCGCCGCTGAAACGCGGCGGAATATTTGCCCGCGTCGTGCAGCATTCCGCAGCGCCGCCCCTCGTCCGCCGCGCCGAACGCCGCCGCGAAGCCGGCGGCCAGTTCGGCCGTCCCCTGCAGGTGCGCCAGAACGCTCTGTTCCCGTCCGCTGTTCGCATCCTTATGCGCCAGAAATTCCATCGCTCTTTTCCTCCCGGCCGGCTGCCGCCTTTCCCGTCCCGCGTCCGTTTCCAACGCGGGCCTATCCCGCCTCGCAGAGCCTTTGTAAAATTTTTCTAATTTGATTGTAGCCCGACGTCCCGGCAAAGTCAATTGCCCGGCCGCGACTTTTTTCGCCTTTTCAGCGGCCCCGCGAGGCCGAAAAAGGGACGGCGGAGAGTTTCCTCTCCGCCGTCCGTTGATGCTGTCAAAAAAGCCTTTTTGACAGCATCAACACGCCGAATTTTTTGCGAAACCGTATCTTCGCAAAAAACGTCGCTCCGCTCCCAAATCCCTTGTACAGCAAGGGTTTGGCGGCTATTTATCCAAATCGAGACGGGGCTCCGCCCCCCTCACACTCCCCCCGCATCATCCTCCAAATCCGTTTCTCTTTTGGTTCTTTGACGGGCTGGAAAAAGGGACGGCGGAGAGTTTCCTCTCCGCCGTCCCTTTTTGCCGTCACCTCTCTGCGGGGAGCCCGCTTTCGTTTCGTTTTTTCCGGGTGATCTTCACCGCGTACGCCACGGCCAGGGCCGCGGCGGTGATCAGCCAGCTGATGGGATAGCTCCACAGCAGGATCGGGTAAGTCCTCTTCAGCGGGAACACCGTGAACACCCAGGTGATGCGCACGCCGCATACGCCGATCAGCGTCAGCAGCGCGGGCTCCAGCGACCAGCCGTAGCCCCGCATGGCGCCGGACAGGATCTCGATCACCGCGTTCACCACCTCGGCGTACAGCAGGTACCGCAGCCGGATCATGCCGAAGCCCACCACGACGGGGTCGGTGTTGAACACCCGCAGCAGCGGCACCCCCGCCAGCAGGATGCCGCCGGAAAATACCGCGGTGAAGATCTCGTCCAGCAGCAGGCTCCTCCACATGACCATCCGGCAGCGCTGCGGATTCCCCGCGCCCGCGTTCTGCCCGGTGAAGGTGGTGCAGGCCTGTCCGAAGGCGTTGACGACATAGTAGACGATCACTTCCAGATTGAACGCGGCGGCGGAGGCCGCCATCACATCCGTGCCCAGCCCGTTGACGGCGGACTGGATGCAGATGTTGGAGATGGAAAACAGCGCGCTTTGCAGCCCGGCGGGCAGGCCGATGCGCACGATCTCGCGCAGCAGCTTCCGGTCGATCTCCAGCTTGTGCCGGTGGATGCTGATGGCCCGGTCGCTGTGGGTCAGGATCCAAAACAGGATGCCCGCGCTGATGGCGTTGGAGATCACCGTGGCCAGCGCCACGCCGTCCGTGGTCATGCCCACCACGATGACGAAAAACAGATTCAGCCCCACATTGACCAGGCCCGACGCCGTCAGGCAGATCAGCGGCGTCACGGAGTCGCCCTGGCTGCGGAAGATTGCCGACTCAAAGTTGAACAGCAAAATCACGGGCAGGCCCAGCAGATAGATGCGCAGATAGGCCTCCGCCATGGGGAAGACCTCCGCCGGCACCGCGATCAGCTTCAGCACCGGCACGGCCAGCGCCTCGCCCAGCGCCGTGGCGGCGAGGCCGCCCGCCAGCGCCATCAGCAGCGAGATATCCACGGCCCGGTGGATGCCGTTTTGCTCCTGCATCCCCGTGAGCTTGGCGATAACCACATTGGCGCCCAGCGACACGCCCACAAAAAGGTTCACGATCAAACCCACCACCGGGCTGTTGCTGCCCACGGCGGCCATGGCGTTCTTGCCCACGAAGCGGCCCACCACGGCCACGTCCGCCGCGTTGAACAGCTGCTGCAGGATCCCCGTCACCGCCAGCGGCAGCGCGAAAATCAGAATATTTTTGACCAGCGGGCCGGAGAGCATATCCACTTCCCGCCCGAGCCCCGTCTTTCCTCTGCTCACCCGAGATGTCCTTCTTTTCCCGCCTCCGGGGCGGCATTATTTGTTGATGAAAAACAGTCCCACCATGCAGATCAGGATTCCGGCCAGCTTAGTGCCGGTGATGGTCTCGTGGTAGAAGAAATAGCCGATGCCGATCAGCGCCACCGCCAGGATGGAGCTGTAAACCAGCTGCCCGGTGCTGATGTTCCAGCCCGCCTTGTACATATAGATCGACCCGGCCTCCAGCCCCACGATGGCCAGTCCCAGCACGAAGCTGCTCCAGTTGAGGTGCCGGTATTCCCGCAGGAGATCGCCGCCGCGGTTGAGGGCGAAATACAATCCCGCCGACACGGCCGCGCCGATGAGATAGGTCACCGTCAGGGACGCCAGCGGATTCACCTCCGCCGGGATGGACTTGGAGCAGATGTTATAAAAGATATTCGCCAGCACAATCAGGGCAATGGGCCAATAATAACTGAACATTTTCCGCACTCCCGCTCTCTTGACAAACATAAAACCGACAGTCAGACTGACCTGGCTGTCGGTAGGTGCTCACCCTTGTAGCGTTATTATAGTCCGGCCGGCCTGGGATTTCAAGTGCGGCGGGAAAAAATGGTGAAAACGCGCTATTCTGGCCCCCGCGCCGCATTTTTCTGGGACATTTACCGAAAAAACGCCCGGGGGCGGAAGTTTCCGTTCCCGGGCGGCGCGGCGGAGCGCTTATTCGATAACGTCCACCGTCAGCGGGAATTTACTCATAAACTCGCAGTTGCCTTTGTTGATCAGGATGGGGTTTTCATAGCGGAAGCCGATGTCCTCGTCCGGGCAGGCGTACTGGATGGCGCAGATCAGCACCTCGTTCTCCTGATACTGGTGGTCGGGGTCCGTCCAGTACGGGAAGGGGCCGTCGTGGCGGCCGATGCGCCACTCGTCGCCCAGCATGCCGATGCCGTGCTCAAAGCCGGGCACCATGAAGTCGGCAAAGCCGCGCTCCTCCGCGAAAGCCATCATCTCCTCCGCCAGAGACGAGGGGGTCACGCCGGCGCGGTAGGTCTTCAGCGTGAGGTCCACGATGTCCACAAAGTTTTTCGCGTGCCACAGCTGCCGGTCCGTGGCGGGGGCGATGAGATAGTTGTGGCTGTGGTCGCCGCAGGCCAGCCCGAACAGGCCGTGGATGTCCACCATCAGCGGCTCGCCGGCCCTGACCTCTTTTGTGGTGGCCGGGGTGCAGGCGCCGCCCGCCAGACCCGTGCGGTAGCCGCAGGCGATCTCGTTGCCGCCGGTAAAGCTCCACTCCCAGACGGAGCCCGCCTTGCGCATGGCGTAGGCGGCGAGGCCGGCGATCTCGGTCTCGGTCATGCCCTTCCAGCCGCCGTGGCTGATGGCGTCCTTCACGGCCTGATGGCCCACGTCCACGATGCGGGAGGCCTCCCGGAAGCGGTTCACCAGCCCCGGCTCCTTGAACATCTGCAGCCGGTCCACGATGTCGTGGGCGTTCACCAGCTCACAGCCGGGCAGGGCGTCCCGCAGGGCGCAGTACTCGTAATAGGTGAGGTAGCCCTCGGGCAGGTAGTTGGACATCCCGGCCTCCACGCCCACGCGGCCGCCGCGGGGCAGCAGCTCGGTGATCCTGTCGGAGAGCTGGGTGATCTGATCCATGCCGCCCATGGGCGCGAAGCCCAGCACGTGATCCTCGTCCAGCCAGCTGTCGTCCGCGGCCCGGGCGGCGTCGATGACGAAGGTGAACACGGTGGGCAGCCCCTCTGCGGGGATGACGATGTAGCTGCGCCAGGGGAAGAAGGCGTCCGTGGTCCAGCTCAGGGTGCGCAGGCGGGAGCCGAGATACACGTCGAGGTTCTCTCTGGCCATCCCGGCCTGAATGGCCTTGATGCGGGCCGGAAAGTCGATGAAATACGGGCTTGTTTTGTCAAATCCCATGTCCGTGCCCTCCCCTTAAAACGCGGTGTCCACGGTGGCGATGATCTTGTTGACCCGGTCGCACAGGGAGGCCAGCTTCAGCGCCTTCACCATGTTGCCCTTGAGCTTCAGCGCGCCGTTCATCAGGGCCTTCTGGCTGCCCAGCTCCGCCCGGGAGATCTTTGCGAACACCTCATAGTCGCCGGTGATGTAAAATTCCGCCTCCGGCCCGTCGCCCTCGCCCACCAGGACGCTGTCCACTCCGCCGTCCTTGAAGCCGACGAAAAAGTAGCGGTCCTGTCCGTCGGGACAGTTTTTGTAGCGGTTGTTCATGGAAGAGGTGATACCGTTCATCTTCTCCGGGGTCAGCTGCCCGGTCAGCCTCTTTTCCACTTCCGTACGCCATTCTTCCGAGAGATATTTCAGCATGGTCGCGCTCCTCCTTCAGATTCAGTTATTTTCACGGTCTCCCCATGAGACCGCTATTTTTGCTTCACGCCCTGCAGGATGAGATCCAGCGTCTGGGGCAGGTGCCGCTCCAGAAATTCAGTCTCGCCCTGGACATAGGCTTCGATAATGAAGCTCTTGTACATGGCGAAGAGCACCTGGGCCACGGCCTTGACATCCAGCGGGCGGAACTCTCCGGTCTTTGCGCCCAGCGCGAGGATGTCCTCGATCATCCCGGCGGAGGCGGCGTTGATCTCCTCGTAGGGGTCTACGGTAGGAAACATGGGGAAGATGGACGGGTCGGACGCCAGCAGGCTGCCGAATTCCGGGTCCTCCCGGAGATAATACAGCGCGCTGTGACACAGCACGGTCAGCCGCGCCTGGGCGCTCGTCTCCTTTTCCACGGCGGCGCGCACCCGCGCCTGCCAGCGGAGCATGGCGTATTCCACGGTCTGCTCGTACAGCGCCCGCTTGCTCCCGGCATAGGCGTACAGATTGGCGGCGGTCATTTGAAGCTCCGCCGCGATATCCTCCAGCGTGGCTTTGCGGTAGCCGTAGCGCGCAAATACCCGCAGCGCCGCGGCGTAGATGGTTTCATTGTCCTGTCTCTTTCTCATGGCAGCCCCTATAACTAAATAATTTTATTTCTTGTTAAATTATAAATCTGTTTTTTCTCCTGCGCAAGTCCGCAAAACGCACAAATCCGCGGCGGCTTTTTTGGTGGGCTGCACGGCAAAGCGCAGCAGGAAAACCTGCTGCGCTTTGCTGTTTATGTCGTGCCCTGCTGCGGCCGCCCTCTATCAGCCCCGGGCGTTCAGTACCTCCAGCGCCTTGTCGAAGGATGCCGCCGAATGGCGCCGCAGCGCGGCTTCGGCGGTCTCGTCGTCTCCGGCCTCCAGATAGTGCAGGATCTGGTCATGCTCCCGCTGGATTTCCCGCCGGTTGGTCTCGTCGCTCTGATAGGCGTTGGAATAGATGGTGAACTGCATCCGCGTGCGTTCGGCCGCGATATTCAGGCGGGAATTGTCCGCAAAGCGGTAGAATGCCAGATGGAAATCGTCACTGAGGGTCTCCCAGCGTTTCAGCTCGGCATTTTCAAGGCAGGCTGCCGCTTCCTCCTGCACCCGGCGCAGCGTGTCCACCATATCCGCCCTTTTGCTGGAACGGCAGGAAAATTTCATAGCGATGACGTCGAATTCGATCATCAGGCTGAAAATATCCTCCAGATCCTTTCGCGTCAGCCTGACCACCCGCATCCCCACATTGGGCTGGTACTCGATGAGCCCGTCCTGCTGGAGGCGGGTCAGGGCCTCGCGGATGGGCGTGGAACTCACGCCCAGCTTTTCCTGCAGGGTCTTGGTGGTCAGTTTTTCGCCCGGCTTCAGCCGCTGGCTGAGGATATCCTGACGTATTACATTATAGATTTGCTCGGTAACGGTCTTGATGCAGTCGTTCATCACGCGCGAACGCCTCCCCGATTATTGACGGTCCGCCCGCCCGCGGGACGTACCCATAATGAATTATAAAAGGTATTCTATCATGACCCGCGCAAGAAAACAACGGGGATTCTCCACGCGCGCCGCCGATGTCGGCGCCTGCCCCGTTTGTCGGTTTTGCCGCAGACGGCCCCTGCGTGTCGATATTTATGCTATTTTGTACAAATACGAAGCCTTCTGTTTGAACAAATCGTGAATTTTTGTATATTTTGCATAATGCATATTGCAAAATACGGTATTTGGCGCTAGAATTCAGCACAAGAGCATCCCCAATCTTTTTTACCGCAGAAAGGAGTTGTATGATGGAAGAACTCAAATGGCCTTACCCCAATGAATTTGGTCAGGAGGAGTCCGTGACGTCGGACGTGCTGGTTTTGGGCGGAGGCCTGGCCGGCTGCTTTGCCGCCATCGCGGCCGCCCGCAGGGGGCAGCGCGTTGTGCTGGTGGAAAAAGGCTCCACCAAGCGCAGCGGCTCCGCCGGGACTGGCTTCGACCACTGGGAATCCGCCTGCACCAATCCCTGCTCCAAGGTGACGGCCAAGGAGATCGCCGAGGCCTATGTGGACGAACAGGACCACTATTCCAACGGCATCGCCCACTACATCGAGTGCCGCGAGGGCTATGACCGCCTGCTGGATCTGGAGTGCTTCGGCGGAAAGATCCGGGATACCGGCGACGATTTCAAAGGCGCTGAATTCCGGGACGAGAAGACGAAGCTGATGTTCGCCTACGATTATGAGAACCGATTTACCCTCCGGGTCTGGGGCTCTACCTTCAAGCCCGCGCTTTACGCGGAGCTCAAGCGGCTGGGCGTGCACATCTACGACCGCACCGAGGCCACCGCGCTGCTCACCGAGGAAAAGGACGGCAAAAAGCGCGGCATCGGCGCGGTAGGCATGAACGTGCACACCGGCAAGCTCCTGATCTTCTCCGCGAAGGTCACGGTGCTGGCCATGTCCCGGCCGGCCCGGCTCTGGCTTTTCAACCCCGATCTGGTGGGCCTGTGCGAATTCCGGCCCATGCAGTCCATCGGCAGCGGCCACGCCATGGGCTGGCGCGCGGGGATGGAATTCACGATGATGGAAAAATCGGTCAAGGGCGAATTTTCCGCCGCGGGCCGCAGCTTTCCGCCCTACGGCGCGGGCAACAACCACAACACCTGGTACGCGGCCACGCTGGTGGACGCCCGGGGCGTGGAGATCCCCTATCTCGACCGGGACGGCAACGTGCTGAAAACGGTGTCCGAGCGTTACTATCCGGTCAAGGGGCAAAAGTTCTTCCTCAAGGGCGGCGTCATTGACGAGCCCAAGTACGACTACCGCGGGCCCGAGACCATGCCCTTCGACGAGCTGATGAAGCGGGGCTATCAGCTGCCTTTCTATGCCGATCTCAGCCGCATGCCCGACGACGAGCGCCGGGTCATCTGGGGCATGATGGTGGGCGAGGAAGGCAAAACCAAGATCCCCATCCTTGAAAACTATACCCGTCGGGGCTTTGATCCCACCCGCCACGCGCTGCAGTGCTACGGCACCGGCTGGCAGTCGGCGGCGTTCCTCAGCCAGGAGCGGCAGCTTTTCGGCGCCCCCGGCGGCATCATGCACGACTGGGACCTCAAGACCAACATTGACGGCGTCTATGCAGGCGGTGACCAGCTTTTCGCCTCGGACTGCGCGGGCTTTGCCTGTGCCACGGGTTACTATGCCGGCCGGAAGGCCGCGGAATACGCCGCCCATGCGGCGCTGTCGCCCATCGACCGCAGCGAGGTGGAGCGCGAGCGCGAGCGGCTGTACGCCCCTATGTACCGCGCCGACGGCGTCACCTGGAAGGAGCTGAACATGGCCATCTCCAAGGCCATGCAGAACTACTGCGGCGGCATCAAGTGCGACGCGCTGCTGCTGGAGGGCCTCGACCTTCTCAAGAGCTACCGCCGGGACATCGTGCCCCAGCTCTACTGCTGCAATCCCCACGATCTCATGCGCACCCATGAGGTGCTGGATATTCTGGACGTGTCCGAAATGATCCTCAACGCCTGCCTGCTGCGCAAATCCAGCTCCAAGCCGCTGTGTTTCGATCGCAGCGATTACCCGGAGCTGGACCCGGCGCGCGACCACCATCTGATCACCCTCCGGCAGGAGAACGGTAAAATCGTCCGCGGCGACGTGCCGGGCGACTATTTCGGCGATCTGGAGACGGAATACGAAAAGCGCAATCAGGACTATATCGGAGGTGAGGGCAAATGAAATCCATGAACGAACTCAAGGTTTCCGTGGTGCCGTGCAGCGCCACGCCGCTGCTGTTTGACGACAAGCTCTGCGTCGGCTGCAACGCCTGCGCCAACATCTGCCAGTGCGATATTCTTCTGCCCAACCCCGAGCAGGGCCGGCATCCCATCGTGGTCTACCCCGGCGAGTGCTACTATTGCGGGGCCTGCGTCATGGTTTGTCCCAACAAGGGCGCCATCCAGATCCAGCATCCCGTCATGAACCGCGCGAAGTTCGTCCCCGTGAAACCGGATCCCTCCGCCCGCTAAAAAATGAAAGGGGAGTAACCACATGAAAGAAAGCACCAAAAAGCTGGGCCTGATCGGCTGTATCGCAACCGGCATCGGCGCTATCATCGGCTCCGGCATCTTCGGCTCGCTGCCCACCGTTATCAACGACATCGGTCCCGGTGTTATTATGGCGCTGATACTTGCCACCGTGTATACGCTGGCAAAGATGATTCCCAACGTTTATGTCTCCTCGGTCATTCCCGCCTCCGGCAGCTTTTTTGTGGCGCCCACCAAGCTCGTTCACCCCATCGTCGGAATGTACATGGCGGCGCAGAACCTGCTTCAGCCCGTGCTGGTATCCGTGTTCGCGGTGCTGTTTTCCGATTACTTCGTCACCCTGTTCCCCGCGCTGGCGGGACACGGGGTAGCCGTCAGCGTCGCCATACTGATCGTCTACGCGGGCATCGCGTATCTCGGAAACCACACCTTTGCCACCGTGAACAACATTATGGTCATCGCGCTGCTGGTGGCCATGGCGCTGTATATCTTCGTCGGCCTGCCCAACATGAATCCCGGCCAGCTGACGCTGGGCGAGGTCTTTGCCCCCGGCCTGAAGCTCACCACGCTCGGCGCGGCGATCGCCATCCTGTCCTCATCCCTGTCCGGCGGCGCCGCCGTGTCGCAGATCGCGGACGACGTGAAAAACCCCCGCCGCAACATTCCTCTGGCGCTGATCCTGTCCCCCTCGCTGGTGGCCGTGATCTATATTCTCATGGCCGTGGTGACACTGGGCACCATGCCCGCCGGCGCGCTGACCACCCTGTCGGACGTGGGCTCCGGCTTCCTCAGCCCGGCGCTGCTGACCTTCTTCATCGTAGGCGGCCCCATCTGCGGCGTGCTGACCTCCATGGTGCCGGTCATCATGCTCACCTGCGCCCAGATTCAGGCCGCGGCCGACTGCGAGCTGTTCCCTGAGGTCATCGGCAGGAAAAACAAGTTCGGCGTATCCCCCATCATTCTCGGCTTTGTCATGCTGTTCGCCGTCGGCTGCGCCGCCACAGGTTCCAGCTTCGGTGTCCTGATGACGATTTTCTCCTTTGTGAACTGCCTTGGCGACATGGTGCTGTGCATCGTGCCGTTCTTCCTGAAGAAAAAATACCCCCACGCCTGCGGGCATGCCGGTTTCGCCATGCCCCTGTGGCTGATGTACGCACTGTCTGTGTTTGCCTTCATCGCGGCGGCGTACCTGTCGTATTCCGCGCTGATCACGCTCAGCGCGACCGTCTGGGCGCTGCTGGGCGGCTTCGTGCTGCTGTTCGTGATCTATCTGGTCTTCCGCGTACGCTATCTCAAGAGCAAGGGCCGCGACCTGATGCGCGATCTCAAGACCCCCTACCAGCCCTGGGAGGCCCGGGAGGCCGAATGCCTGGCGCTGGATCGGCAGGCCTGACCGCTCCCGATTCCGCACGCGCGGAAAGCAACCTGAACTAAAAATGGGCGCGTTGCGGAACTTTCGTTCCGCAGCGCGCCCTCGTGGTTTGCCTTACGCTCAGATGAGATTCTTTTCGCGCAGATCGGCAATCTTTGCGTCGTCGTAGCCGAGGATATCCTTGAGGATAGCGTCGGTATCCTGGCCGAGCGACGGTGCGCCGCGCCAGACCTGGCCCGGGGTGCTGGACAGCTTCGGGGCGATGCCGAACGCGGTGATATCGCCGTCCACAGTCTGATCCCTGTAGGTGATCCAGTCGTTGCGGGACTTGAAATGCTCATTCTCAAAGACGGATTTCGCGGTGTTGACGGCGGAGCAGGGGACCTTAACGGCGGCCATGGCCGCCTCGATCTCCGCTGCGGTGTGGCTGGCGCACCACGCGACGACCTTATCGTTCAGCTCGCGGCCCTTGGGAGAGGCGACGGCTTCCGCATTGGAGGAGCAATCCTGATAGGTGAAGTAATTGAGATCAAAGCCGAGACCCTGCAGGCATCTCTTATACACGCCGGGGCCGAAGGCGCCCAGTGCGACATCAAAGCCGTCCTTGGATTTGAACAGATTGTAGGGCTGGAACGCGGGAGAGGCGTTGCCCGTGCGTCCGGAGACCTTGCCGGTCATAGTATAGGTGGTATAGACGCCGCACATATACTGGGCCATGGCCTCGAACTGCGCCACGTCGACGATCTGGCCCTTGCCGGTCTTCTGGGCGGCAGTGTAGGCGGCCAGCGTGCCGAAGGCGGTGCACATGGCGGAGACGAAGTCGTTCATATAGGGCTTTGCCACGACGGGATCGCGGTCCGGGTCGCCCTGCAGGTACAGCCAGCCGGAGAAGGCCTGACCGATCATATCGTAGGAAGCGCGGTCGCACACCTCGGGGATGCCGCCGAATTCCTTGTGGCCAAGGCCGCTGATGTGGACGATGACGAGCTTCGGGTTGACCGCCAGCATCTCGGCGTCGCTGATGCCCAGCTTATCAAGCCAGACCATGTTCTCCATGAACACGTCGGCTTCTTTCAGCAGACCGTAGAAGATTTCCTTCACTTCGGGGTGCTTGAGGTTCAGCTCAAGGCTCATGGAAAGCTTGTTGCGCGCATCCTGCGCCCATGCGGTGGAAACCTTTTTGCCGTTGACCTCCGCGAAGGGTCCCAGCATACGCAGGGTGTCGCCGACACCGGGGCGCTCGATATGGATGACCTCGGCGCCGAAGTCAGCCAGCATCGTCGCCGCGAAAGGCATGGCGATCAGGGAACCGCTGTCGATAATACGCATACCCGCAAAGGGGCCGTACTTGGGGATAATGGTTTTACGTTCGCTCATGATAGAAACTCCTTTCAATTTTTACGGTTTTTGATTTCAGAGAGAATAGCGGGAATCAGCGTCCTGTAATCGCCGACCATGCCGTAATGGGACATGTCGAAGATCGGCACGCCGGGGGTGTGGTTGAGGCTGACGATGCAGTTGGCGTTCTGCATGCCCACCTGATACTGCACGGAGCCGGAGATGGCCACGTTAATGATCATGCGGGGCTTGACGGTAGTTCCGCTCTGGCCGATCTGCTGCTCGTGATCAAGCCAGCCGTTGTCCACCAGCGGTCTTGAGGCGGCGAGCTGGCCGCCCAGAAGGGACGCGAGTTCGCAGAGTTCCTCCAGGTCCTTCTCTTCCTTGATGCCGCGGCCGCCGGCCACGAGGATCTCGGAATTTTCGATGCATTTGCCGGTATCCGGCTTCGCTGCGGTTTCAAGAACCTCGAAGTCCGGGTCCGCAGAAACATCGACTGTTTCAACGACAAGCTTCCCTTTGGCGCCCGCTCTGGGCTCCAGCGGCTCAAACATCTTGGGGCGCACGGTGGCCATCTGGGGCCGGCGCTCCAGAATCACGATGTGGGCCAGAATGCTGCCGCCGTAGGCCGGGGTCGTCTGATAGAAGACGCCGTCCTCGTCGAAGCCCAGATCGATGGCATCGGCGGTGAGGCCGGTGTCGAGAGGCACCATCATCCGCGGCGCGAGATCGCGGCCAAGGGAGGTCGCCCCGTACAGGAGGATGGACGGTTTGTATTTTTCGGCGAGCTGCTGGAGCGCCGCCTGATAGGGCCTTGCGCTGTACTGTTCGAGATTTTTGTCCTCCGCCAGGACGACCTGATCCGCGCCGTACTCAAACAGCGTATCCGCCATCGCGCGAACCCCGTTTCCAAGCAGGACCGCGGTGATCTCCTCGCCGGTGTGGGCTTTGAGCTCCTGCGCCTTTGCCAGAATTTCCAGCACGGCGTTTGAAAGCTTGCCGTTCTGCTGCTCGGCGAACACCCAGATGCCTTTATATTCTTCTTTTGCCATGGTGCCGCCTCCTTCAGATAATGTGCTCCGCGTGGAGCATATCGGCAAACTGCGCGGCTATCTCCTCGGGCGAACCCTGGAAATAGACGGTGTTGGTATTCCGCTTGGGCGGCTCAAAGACCTTCTTGGTGGAGGAGGGCGAGCCGGGAATTCCCGTGCGGGCGGTGTCCGCGCTGAGCTCCGCCGCGTTCCAGATATATCTCGGCTTTTTCAGCGCCTTCATGATATTGATGGGCGTGGCGTAGCGGGGCTTGTTGATGTCGGCGGTGACGGTGACCAGTGCGGGGAGCTTGGCCCGAACCTTCTGGACGCTGTCCTCCAGCACCCGGTCGCACACGACCCAGCCGTCCTGCACGTCGATGGAGGAGGCCAGGGTGATCTGGGGGATGCCCAGGCAGGCCGCGGTGGCCGGGCCGGTCTGTGCGGTGTCGCCGTCCACGGCGTGGCGGCCGAACAGCAGCAGGTCAAAATCGCCGATCTTCTCCGCCGCTTTGGAAAGCGTATAGGCCGTGGCCAGCGTGTCCGCGCCGCCGAAAGCCCGGTCGGACAGCAGGCAGGCCTCGTCGCAGCCCAGTGCCAGCGCCTTTTTCAGCACTTCCTCCGCCTGCGGGGGACCCATGCTGATAGCCACTACCGTGGCGCCGTACTTCTCCTTGAGCTGCACGGCGGCCTCCACGGCGTTGGCGTCGAGGGGGTTGAGCATACTGGCAACACCCTCGCGCTTCAGGTTTCCGGTTTTGGGATCGAGCTTCACGTCGTCCGTATCCGGAACCTGTTTTACAAATACAAGTATCTTCATTCTGCTTGCTCCGAAAATTAAAGATTACTGTGCCAGAACAGCGCCGCTGATGACCATGCGCAGGATCTCGCTGGTGCCCTCGCCAATCTCAAGCAGCTTGGCGTCGCGGTAGAACCGCTCCACATGGAACTCCGCGCTGTAGCCGTTTCCGCCCAGCACCTGGATGCACTCGTCGCAGATCTCGCAGCACCATCTGGAGCTGAGGAGCTTGAGCTCGGCGGCTTCCACGGTGTGGCGCTTGCCCTCCGCCTTCATCTCGGCGGTGTCCCACACCATGAGATCCGTGGCGCGGACCTTGGCGGCCATGTCGGCAAACTTGAAGGCCACGCCCTGATATCTGGCAATGGGCTTTCCGAAGGTGGTACGCTCGTTGGCGTAGGCCTTGGCGATGCTCATGGCGTGCTGGGCGAGGCCGGAGGCGATGGCGCCGATGGAGATGCGGGCGCCGTCCAGCGCGATCATGGCGATCTTGAAGCCCATGCCCTCCGCGCCTACCAGCGCGTCGGCGGGCAGCTTGATGTTGTCGAAGGACAGCTCGCAGGTGGCGGAGCCGCGCATGCCCATCTTGTGCTCGAACTTACCGATGGTCAGACCCTCGGCGTCCTTGGGGACGATGAACACGGAAATGCCCTTGGCGCCGGCGTCGGGGTCGGTCTTCGCCATAATGAGATAATAGTCGGCCACGCCGGAGTTGGTGATCCAGGCCTTGCCGCCGTTGAGCACATAGCCGTCTGCGGTCTTGGCTGCCACGGACTTGATGCCGGCGGCGTCGGAGCCGGCGCAGGATTCGGTCAGACCGAAGGCAAAAATCTTGCCCTCTGCCGCCAGCGGAAGGTATTTTTCTTTCTGTGCCTCGCTGCCGTGGGTAAGGATCATGTCGGCCGCCAGCCAGTTGGCGTCTAGAAACAGCGCGGTGCTGGCGCTGCCCTTGGCGATCTCGTTGACGACGATCTCGCTGGTCACGGCGTCTCCGCCGCCGCCGCCGTACTGCTCGGGCAGGTGGATGCCCATAAGCCCGGCTTCGCACAGCTTCGCATGAAGATCATGGTCGAAACCGTTCTCGTCCATCCACTTGTCGCGGGGCTCCACCTCGTTTTTGGTGAACTCGCGGACCATGTCGCGGATCATCGTCTGTTCCTCTGTGAACTTAAACATACTGCGTTCCTCCGTTAATTATTTGAAAGCCTGTCCTCCGAAAAGTCCAGTCTGTCATGTAACAGCTTGATCGTTTTTTGCCCTATTTGTCTATCTGTATCACAATCTGTTACTGCTTATCGCCTGGTTTCGCTCACTTTCCGGGGCGTTTCCTCGTCTAATATTTAACATTACAATAACAGAAAGTCAATGTATATTTCGTGAACAACCGAAATTTTGGAGATTGTGCCAAATCGTCTGTCTGCTTGTTAAGAATTTGACCCATATTTTCTATAACAGTTAGGGGTAAATCGGCAGCGGATACCGCCGGTTGTTCTCCGCTGTGTCATTATTCCGCAGCGGCGAGAAGTTTTTCTTGCCTGTGCGCAGGCAGGCGCTGTATAATAAATGAGACAGCCTTTCAGGAGGTGATTCCCCTGTCCATTAAAAACAACATCGTGCTCGCCTATATTGAAGGGCTCGCCACGGGGACAAAGCTCTCCGTCCGCGGGCTGTCCGCCCAGCTGGGCGTCAGCGAGGGGACCGTCTACAAGGCCATCAAGGACGCCGAGGCCAGAGGGCTTGTGGTGACCCGGCCCAAAGCGGGCACCTTTCGCGTCGATACCGCCATCCGCGAGGAAACCGGGGATGTGACCGTCTCCGAGCTGGCGAAGCTGCTGGGCCTTACCCTGGCCGCCGGCGGCAGCCACGGCGGAAACGTGATCGCAAAGCTCATTATCTGCGACAGCGACGAAGCCGGACTGGTGCGCCAGCTGGAAAAATGCAGCCCGGCAGACACCCTGTGTATCGCGGGGAACCGGCCCGATCTGCAGCTGATCGCCGTGGATTTCGGGGCGAACCTGCTCATCACCGGCGGGAGCCGCGCCACGGACTACGAGCTTGTTCAGGCCGAGAAGAAGGGCGCCTGCATTCTCTATTCCATCCAGAGCACCTACACGCTGATCCGGCTTTTTGACAATCAGTTTTCGGACCGGCGGCGTTCCGGCATGGAAGCGGACGTGGGCGAATGGATGCAGACGCCGGATTTTCTCTACCAAAACGATATTGTTGCCGACTGGCACAAATTTTATAAGCAGAACCTTTCCGGAATCAACCAGTATCCCATCGTGGACGACGATCTGAACATCTGCGGCGGGCTGGATATCAGCAGGGCCTTCGCGGCCACCTTTTCCCAGCGGCTGTCGGACCTCATCGCCGACGGCGGGGTGCTGACGGTCGGGCGCAGCGAGTCCCTGCACGAGGCGACGAAGAAAATGATCCTGTCCGGCGGCAGTCTCGCCGCGGTGACCGGCGACGACGGCAGGATGGACGGCGTCCTCTCCGCCAACGATCTGCTGCGCTACCACATCTATGCCGACAGCTGCGGACACGGCTTCCAGGCGGAGCCGTTTTTGACTTATCTGCCCGTTGCCTCCTCGAAAACCCGGTTCGTCTACGGGCTCAGGGTGCCGGAGAGCGAGCTCGGCAACCTGCCGAACCTTGAGATGTCCCTACTGCTGGCGGCCGCCGGACGGCACGTGGAGGCCGCGGGCTGCCCCGCGTACAAGATCGACAGCGGCACTTTTTTCGCGCCGGAGCGCATGGAGCTGTCCGACGGGCTGATGCTCACCACGGCGCTCACCGTATCCGGCAGCTCCAGCTATATTGTGGACGCGGAGATCCATGACGACGCCCATTCCTACGCCAAGGCGATCCTCATGTTCTCTCCCGCGTCCTGAAAGACGGTGATGGAATGTACTTGCTATCGGAAGAACAGCTTGCTTTCAAAAAGGAGCTGCGCGCGTATTGCGACGCGGAGATCCGTCCGGCGGCCGAGGAACTGGACAGGGCCGGCGCTTTCCCCCGGTCGCTGTTTGCCCGCGCGGGCGAGCTGGGTTATCTGGATATCTCCTTTTCCCCCGCCCGCGCCGGGGCAAAATACGGCGCGCTGGCCGGCACCATCATTCTGGAGGAATTTTCCCGCGGCCTGCCGGCTCTGAGCCTAGCCATGAGCCCCCACAGCCAGTGCTGCGACATCATCGCCGCGGCGGGCACCGAAACATTGCGGCGGCGCGCGCTGGGCCCGGCCACCCGGGGCGCGGCCGTGCTGGCCTTCGCCCTGAGCGAGCCCAGCGGCGGCTCGGACGCGCTGGGCATCGACACCACGGCGGTGCGCCGGGGCGGCGAATGGATCCTCAACGGCAGAAAGTGCTGGATCACCAACGCCCCTGTGGCGGACGGTTATATCGTGGCGGCCAGAAGTCCTGCCGCCGGCCGCAGCCGCAGCGTGAGTCTGTTCTATGTGGATCGCGCGGCGCCGGGGCTGACGGTGTACCCGGCGGAGGAGATGATCGGCGTGCGCTGCTCGCCCACCAGCGCCATCGAGATGGACGACTGCCGCATCCCCGCCGACTGTCTGGTGGGCGAGGAGAGCAGCGCCTATCCCCTGATCAAGACCATGCTCAACGTCGGGCGGCTCAATATGTCCGCGCTGGCGGTGGGCATCTCGCAGGCCGCCATGGAGGCCACCCTGCGCAGCACCAGCGTCATCGGGCAGTACGGCAGGAGCCTTTCCTCCAGTCAGGCGGTGTCCTTCAAGGTCGCCGATATGTATTCCGGCATCGCCATGTCCCGCAACTCCCTGTACCATGTGGCGGCGCTGATGGAGGCCGGGAAGCCCGTAACCACCGATGTGGCGGCGCTGAAGATGTTTTCCACCGAGCGCTGCGGCGAAATCTGCGCCGCGGCCCGGCAGCTCCACGGCGCGAAGGGCCTGACCACCGGCAGCGAGGTGGACCGCTGTTTCCGCGACGCCCAGTTCCTCACCATCGGCGAGGGTACCAGTGAGATTTGCCGCATCGTGGTCTCCAAGGCGCTGTACCGGACGGAGCCCGGAGCTCTCTGACCCTCACACTCCCCCCCGCATCATCCCCCCAAATCCGTTTCTCTTTTAGTTCTTTGACAGGCTAAAACACGCCGCAGAGCGATGCTCTGCGGCGTGTTTCTTATAAAATACCCGGGCGGCCTGCGGGTCACTCCGCCCTGTGACAGGCGACGCGGTGGCTGCCGCCGCCCCGCAGCGCGGGCGTCTCGCCGCTGCAGCGGGCGTCGGCATAGGGGCAGCGGGTGTGGAAGCGGCAGCCGGCCGGCGGGTCGGCGGGACTGGGCAGCTCCCCCTCCAAAATGGGCGTCTCCGCCGCCCGCGCCCGGGGGTCCAGCCCCGGCGCGGCCCGCAGCAAAAACTGCGTATAGGGGTGCTCCGGGTGGTCGAAGATCTCCGCCGCGTCCCCCTCCTCGCACAGCTTCCCCAGAAACATCACGCACACCCGGTCGGCCACGAAGCGCACCACGGACAGGTCGTGGCTGATGAAAAGATAGGTCAGTCCATAGCGCGCCTGTATCTCGTTGAGCAGGTTGAGGATCTGGTTTTGCACCGACACGTCCAGCGCGGACACGGGCTCGTCGCACACCACCAGCGCCGGGTGCAGGGCCAGTGCCCGGGCGATGCCCACCCGCTGGCGCTGGCCGCCGGAGAATTGATGGGGATAGCGGGTCAGATCGTTTTCCGGCAGCCCCACGGCCGCCAGCAGCGCTTTTACTTCCTCGGCGGTCTCTTTCTTCCCGGCGCAGACGCGCCAGGCCTCCAGCGGCTCCGCGACGATATCCCGCACGGTCATGCGCGGGTCCAGCGCCGCGTAAGGGTCCTGAAACACGAACTGCATCTGCCGCCGGTAGGGCGCCAGCGCCGCTCCCCGCAGGGCGGTGATATCCGTCCCGCGATACAGGATCGTCCCCGCGTCCGGCTCCGTCAGGCGGATGAGGGTGCGGCCCAGCGTGGATTTCCCGCAGCCGGATTCCCCCACCAGCGCCAGCGTCTCGCCCTGGCGCAGCGCGATATCCACGCCGGAAACGGCATGGATCTTTTTGCGCCCCGCCGGGAATTCTTTGACCAGGCCCCGCCCCTCGATGAGCAGGGGGCTTTTCTCTTTCATACGCCGCCTCCCGTCTCAACGCAGCGGGCGAAATGCCCCGGCATAAGCTCCCGCAGAGGCGGACGGACCTCGGCGCAGCCCGGACAGGCCTGCCCGCAGCGGGGCGCGAAGCGGCAGCCGGGCGGCAGGCGCAGAAAGTCCGGCACGCCGCCGGGGATCGTGTCCAGCACCGCGTCCCCCGCCCGCAGGGACTGCACCGCGCCCAAAAGCCCCCGGGTATAGGGGTGGGCCGGGCGATCGAAAAGGGCGCACACGGGCGCCTGCTCCACGATCTGTCCCGCGTACATCACGCTCACGCTGTCGCACAGCTGGGCTACCACGCCCAGATCGTGGCTGATCAGCAGCACGCTGGTGCCCTGTTTTTCCGTCAGCGCCCGCAGCAGCCGCAGGATCTGCGCCTCCACGGTCACATCCAGCGCGGTGGTGGGCTCGTCGGCGATGAGCAGCCTGGGCCGGCAGATCATGGCCATGGCGATCACGGCCCGCTGCCGCAGTCCGCCGGAGAGCTGATGGGGATAGCAGTCGTACCGCTTCTCCGGGTCGGGAATGCCCACCTTCTCAAACATCCGCACCGTCTCCGTCCGGGCCTCGGCCCGGGAGAGGCCCCGATGCAGCCGCAGCGTCTCCGCCACCTGTCTGCCCACGGTCATCACCGGGTTGAGACTGGTCATGGGTTCCTGGAACACCATGGAAATCTCGCCGCCGCGGAGTTTTCCCAGCTCCCGCTGGGACAGCGCGGTCAGCTCCCGCCCCTCGAAGCGGACGGAGCCGCCGTATATTTTCCCCGGCTGGCGGATCAGGCCCATCACAGCCCGGCCCGTCATGCTCTTGCCGCAGCCGGATTCGCCCACCAGACCCGCCACGCCGCCCCGGGGGATGGTCAGGGAAACGCCGTCCACGGCCATGGCCACGCCCTTTTCCGTGGGGAACCCGGCGCGCAGATCGGCTATTTCCAGCGTGTTTTCCATCGCGCCCTCCTCACAGATTTTTCAGCTGCGGGTCCAGCACGTCCCGCAGCCCGTCGCCCAGGAAATTGAAGGCCAGCACCACCAGCATAATGGCCAGGCTGGGAGCCAGGCTCAGCCAGGGGTTGGTGTACAAAAACTGCCGGCCCATGTTGCAGATCAGGCCCCAGGACGCCTGGGGCGGCTGGATGCCGATGCCCAGAAAGCTCAGGGCGCTCTCCGACAGGATGGCGGAGGGCACGTTGAGGGTAAAGAGCACCAGGATGGACGGCAGGCAGTTGGGCAGGATGTGCCGCAGCATGATGCGCCCGCGCTTCACGCCGGCGCAGCCGGCCGCCTGGACATATTCGCTCTCCCGCAGCTTCAGCGTCTCGGCGCGGACGATGCGGGCCGCCCCGGCCCAGTTCACCAGTGCCAGCGCCAGGAAAATGTTGATGAGCCCGTCGCCCAGCGTATACATGATGACCATGGCCAGCAGCATGGACGGGAAGGCCAGCATCACATCCGCCAGGCGCATGATCACGGCGTCGGCGCGCCCGCCGATATAGCCCGCCAGAATGCCCAGCGCCGCCCCGGCCAGCATGGAGATCACCGTGGGCACCACGCCCACCAGCAGCGACACCCGGGAGCCGTACAGCAGCCGGGTCAGCAGGTCGCGGCCCGCCTCGTCGGTGCCCAGCCAGTGGGCGGCCGAGGGCGCGGCCAGCCGGGCGGCGAGATCCTGCTGCTCGTAGCTGTAGCCGGTGAGCACCGGGGCCAGCAGCGCCGCCAGCACAAACAGCGCGATCACCACGGCGGACACCCGGGCCGTCGGATTCTCCCGCCAAAGGCGCCGCAGCGCGTCCCGGAAGGGGCGCTCCTCCGCGGGCTCCCAACAGGCGGCGCGGACGAAATCCCTTTGCGTATGAAAAAGCGGCATCGATCACGCCTCCTTTCGGATTCTGGGGTCCAGCACGGCGTACAGACAGTCCGCCGTCAGGTTGCCCAGGATGACCAGCACCGTGGAAAACAGCACCGTGCCCTGCAGCAGCGGGATATCCCGCGCCGAGATGGCCTGCACCGCCAGCCGGCCGAGCCCGTTGACGGAGAACACCGTTTCGCAGATCACGGCGCCGGACAGCAGCGACGACAGCTGTACCGCCATCAGGGTGATCACCGGCAGCATGGCGTTTCGCAGCGCGTGCCGCCAGACCACGGCCCGCCCCCCCAGGCCCTTGGCCCGGGCGGTGTCGATATAATCCTGGCTCAGCGCCTCCGCCAGGGTGGAGCGGGTCAGCCGGGCCACGCTGCCGGCGGAATTCCAGCCCAGCGCGATGGCGGGCAGGATGTAGCCCGCGAAGCTGTCCGTGCCGGAAAGAGGAAACCAGTTGAGCTTATAGGCCAGCAGATATTGCAGCAGCATGGCCACAATGAACACCGGCATGGACACGCCCAGCAGGGAAAAGCCCATGAACAGCCAGTCGGCGGCTCCGTTTTTCTTCACCGCCGCGCCCACGCCGCACAGGATGCCTACCGTCCAGGCCACCGCCGCGGCCAGCAGGGCCAGGATCAGTGTGTGGGGAAAGGCCGCCGCCATCAGCGAAGACACGCTGTGGTTGAGGGAATAGCTGGTGCCGAGATCCCCCGTCACCGCGCCGCTGATATACTTCCAGAACTGCACATAGACGGGCTGATCCAGGCCCAGCTCCGCCGTCATGCGCGCGATGGCGTCCGTGTCGGCGTGCTCGCCCATCATGGTCACCACGGCGTTGCCCGGCACGATGCGCAGCAGCACGAAGATCAGCAGCGCCACGCAGAACAGCACCAGCACCGTCTGGGCGATTCGTTTGAGAATACTTTGAACCATGGAACCCTCCAAACGCGGGATACGGGCGCGGAATTTTTCCGCGCCCGCTCCTGTTGGCAAAACGGTTTTCCGGATTATTTCAGGGTCACGTCCTTGGCGTAGAAGTTGGAGTAGCCCGCCCAGTAAGGCACGAAAGCGGAGACCCGGTCGCCGAGGGCGAAGAGGTGGGTGTTTTCAAACAGCGGCACCCAGGCCGCGTCGTCGGAAACGATGATCTTTTCCAGCGCCTGATATTCCGTCATGCGCGCGCTGTCGTCGGTGATGGCGGAAGCCGCGGCCACCCGGGCCATCACGGCGGTATCCGCGAAATTCAGGCTTCTCAGCTTGGTTTTATCCGGGCTGCCGAAGAAGGTGTACATGATGTTGGCCGGGTCGTTATAGTCCATGGTCCAGTTGGCGATAAAGGCATCCATCTCCCCGGATTTGCGCAGATCCAGCCAGGAGGAATCGTCGTAGGACTTGATCTCGGCGGTGATGCCCGCGGCCTTCAGCTGCTCGGCCACGATCTGATACACCAGCTGGGTGCTGGAGGTCGCGGAGGAATCCATGGACAGCTCGAATTTCACCTCGCCGTCGGCATAACCGGCCTTCTCCAGCAGGGCCTTGGCCCCGGCGGGATCGCAGCTCACGCGCTGCAGCGCGTCGTTATGGCCCCACACGCCGGTGGGGATGATCCCCGCCTCTGCCACGGCGTCGCCGCCGTAGACGGAGCTGATGATGGCATTCACATCGACGGCCATCTGCACGGCCTTGCGCACGCTGACGTCGGAGAGGTACTTGTTGTTCTCGTTCATGGCGAGATAGGTCAATCCCACCCGGGGCGCGACCACAAGCTTGTCGGCATAGGTGGTCTTATAGGTGGACTGCACGATGGTGGAATCCAGCGACTCCAGATCGAGGATGTCCAGCTCGCCCTTCTGATACAGGAGATTCTGGGTGGAGGCGTCGGGCACGATGCTGACGATCACCTTGGTCACGGAGGGCTTCTTGCCCCAGTATTTTTCGTTGTACACCAGCGTGTAGTGGTCGTTGGGCACCCATTCCGTGATCACGTACGGGCCGGTGCCGATGGTATCGGCGCAGTCCTTGCCGAAGTTTTTGACCTTGGCCATGGTTTCGGCGTCCACAATGGACACGCCCGGGCCGGTGAGCTCCGCCACGAAGCCGGCGTTGGGGGCGGCCAGCGTGATGGAGAAGTGGGTGTCGTCAATGACCTTGAAGCCCTCCAGCGACTGGGCTTCGCCGTTTTTCAGCGCCTCGCCGCCCAGGACCTCCAGCGGGACATCGTCGTTGACGCCGCCCGCGGTGAGCAGCCGCTCAAAGGTATACTGCACGTCGGAGGCGGTCAGGGCGCTGCCGTTGGAGAACACCACGCCGTCCCGCAGGGTGAAGGTGTAGGTCAGGCCGTCGCCGGACACGGTATAGTCCGTGCACAGGCTGGGCACCACCTTGCTGCTGCCGTCGGACTGGACCTCGACTTCAAACAGCCGGTCGAACACGTTCATGGGCACCATGTAGTTGTCCGTGGTCTGCGCCACATCCATGGTGGTGATATCGTACAGCGCGGCCACGCGCAGCGTGCCCGCCTCCACCGTGCCGGAGCCGCCGGCGCCGGGATTCGCCGCCGTGCCGCAGGCGGCGAGGGCGCAGATCAGGGTCAGTGCAAGCAGAAAAGCAAGAAACTTTTTCATCGTCGGCCTCCTGAAAAGATTTGGTACTTTCCATGATAGCAGACGGCGAACGGCAATGAAATAGTCCGGAGTTTCAATGATATTGCAAAACGTGCTGTACAGCCTGTCCGCCGCCGGGGAATCAGAGATTCCCGATCAGCACCGTATCCAGCCGCTCCCCCGCGGCGGCGGCCAGGCGTCTCAGCAGGGGGATGTCCGTGGGCGCCCGATCCGCGTATTTTCGTCTCGGAAAAAACCGGGTGATGTGCAGCGGAATGGTCCTGTCCACCGACGCCACCCAGTCCGCCAGCGCGCGCATCTCGCGCTCCGAATCGTTCCCGCCGGGGACGATCAGCGCCGTCAGCTCCACATGGGAAACCGCGGCGGCCCGGACGATAAAGGCTTTCACCGTTTCCAGATCGCCCCCCAGGGCGGCGTACCATTCCGGGGAAAAGCCCTTCAGGTCGATGTTGAAGGCGTCCGCGTAGGGCAGCACCTGTTCCAGCGTCCCGGGGCAGAACGCGCCGTTGGTCACCACCACGTTCTTCATGCCCCGCTCCCGCACCAACCGGGCGGTATCCCGCACATATTCATAGCCGATCAGCGGCTCGTTATAGGTGAAGGCCACCCCGATATTCCCCCGCGGCTTCAATTTCTCGGCGTACTCCGCCAGCGTCTCCGGCGCCACGGTCTCCCACGCGGCCGTCTTGTCGTCGGCGCAGGAGATGGCGTCGTTCTGGCAGAAGGGGCAGTCCATGTTGCAGCCGTAGCTGCCCGCGGACAGCACCAGCGAGCCGGGGAAAAACCGCGCCAGCGGCTTCTTCTCCACCGGGTCCAGCGCCAGGGACGTCACTCTGCCGTAGTTGGCGCACACGCACGCCCCGGCCACGTTTTTCCGCCCCCGGCAGAAGCCGGTCTGCCCCTCGCGCAGCCGGCAATGGCGGAAGCAGACCGGGCAGACGAGCTCAGACATGGCGGATCACCTCGAAGCGCTGCAGGCGGACGGGTTCGTCCGGGCCGATGCCGCCCTTGCGCCTTGCGATGGCGACCTGTTCGGCCACGGTATCGACGCCGTCCAGATCGGGCAGCAGCAGTCCCCTGCGGCCCCCGCAGGAGACGATCACGCCGTAGCGCCTGACGTCGAGCTGCGCCGGGGAGCCGATCTCCTCCGGGGGCGTCAGCACGTCCACGCTGTATTCCAGCAGCGGCAGTTCCTCCGCCGTGACGGGCGGGAATCTGGGGTCCCGGGAGCAGGCGGAGACGCCGTTTTGCAGAATCTCCAGCGCCACGTTGTCCGTGGTGGGCTCCGTCGTCCCGATGCAGCCGCGGAGCTGCCCGTTTTTGTGCAGCGTGGTGAACACGCCCGCGCGGCGGGCCGTGAGCTCCGCCGGGACATCCGCCGGCAGCGCCGCCCGCCGGCGGGTAGTCACGTAGGTCTCCACGGACAGTCTGACCAGGCGGACGCAGGCGTCCTCCCCGGCCCTGCGCGCCGCCAGCCGCGCCTGTTCCCCTGCCTGCGCCGCGGCCAGAAAACGGCGCGAGGTGTCCGGATCGCCGGGCGTAAAGAGGCACACCCCGTAGCCCACGCCGAAGGGCCCCTCATGGGACAGCGCCCTGCCCGTGACGGCCTGTCCGTCAAAGCAGCCCGCCATGATGGTGAACGAGCGGTGCCCGCATTCGCCCGCCCGGCTGCACAGGGCGTCGGAGAAAGCGAACAGCTCGCCGAAGGCCGCGCGGCCCATGACGTCCATGATGCGCGCGTCATAGTCGGGCCCCTCCGCGGCAAAGCCGTAGGGGCCTTCCCTGGTGAGCCGGTGGGACAGATCGCCGCTGGCCACCACCGACACGCGGCGGCCCAGCCGCTCCGCCGCCTCGCGAAGCAGCATCCCCAGCCGGTAATGCTCGGTAAGCGGCAGCCCCGACAGCCCGATCCGGACAACGGGCGGCAGCGGCGCGTCCCCGTAGGCCTCCTTAAGAAAGTACAGCGGGATCATCGTCGCGTGGTCCAGCGCGGCGCTTTTCTCCCCCGCCGTCCCGGCGGGGAGATCCTCTTTCCGGGCCAGCCGGCACAGCTCGTCCACCAGCGCCGTGTCGTATTCGGCGTCGACCCGCACCTCCGGCGCCCGGAACTGCCCAAAGCTCCCGGACGCGCCCGGCCCCGGCGAGATGTGGAACCAGTCGGCATACGCGACGCTGTGGGGCGTGGTGACCGCCAGCACGTCCGGCCCGGCCTCCGCCACAAAGCGGCACGCCCGGCGGTAGGCGTCCACCGTGGCCTGAATTCCCTTTTCCTCGCCCCGCCCCACCTGCGGTAGAATGAGCGGCGGGTGCGGTACCATGATCGCATTGATAATTGCCATACGGTCTCCTTCCTTCTTCTTTCCGCGTTCTCTCCCGGCGGCATCTTCCGATTCTCCGCCTCCTGTTTCAGAAGCGTTTCCCGGATACGAGCCCTTTCAGCACGGCCGCGGCCGCGCTTTGGGTCTGATTTTTGTATTCCGCGCCGCCGAGGAACAGTTTTTCCACCTTCAGGTCCATCAATTCTTCGCTGGGCACGGTGTACGGATTTTTCGACAGGATCACCATATCCGCCAGCTTTCCGACCTCCAGCGAGCCGCGCTGGAGGTCGTCGAAGGTGGTCCAATAGCCATTGTAGGTCGCCATCCTCAGCGCCTGCCGGATACCGACCGCTTCCCTGGGGTTGGAGTGGTTGACCGCCTTATACAGCCAGACGATGGGGTCCGGGTCGGTGCAGGGACCGTCGCTGCCGAAGGAGACGACGCAGCCTCTGTCCGTAAAGCTCTTTACGGGATTCAGCCGCCCGTTGCGCTCTTTGCCGAGGATGCTCTCCGTATATTCGGACGGCTCCTGACGCCAGTTGTCGAAGGCGATCTGCATGGGCAGCTGGATGCGGTACTTTTCGCAGATCTCCATTCCCTCCTCCGTCGGGATGCAGGCGTGGATGATGCCGTGGCGGTGATCCGCTCTGGGGCAATCGTACAGCGCGGCCTTCAGCGCCCGGCAGGCCTGGTCAAACGCCCTGTCGCCAATAGCGTGCATCTCAATCTGCAGACCCAGCCGGTTGGCCTGCCTGCAGAATTCCGCGACCTGGTCGTCGGAATAATAAAGCACTCCGCTGTTGGCCGGATTGTTGGCATACGGCTCGTTCATGGCGGCGTCCTGCGAACCGAAGCAGCCGTCCAGCGCGCACTGAAAACAGCCGCCGATCCGGGGGAGGTGTCTCGACACCGCCACCTTCGGATTCATGCTCTGGGGAAAGACGCGAAGCTGGAAGCCGCCCTGCACGCTTTTGGCGAACAGCTTTTCCGTGCTGATGTCCAGATTCATGGGGAAGCCCACCCCGCTGACCGTGTGGACCATGCCGATCCCCTTTGACGCTTCAGTATCCACGGCCATCTGCATATCCCGGAGCAGCACGGGGATCTCCACGGAATTCGTCACCGCGTCGGAAACCGCAAAAAAGGCTTCCTGATTCATCTCGCCGGTGTCGGGATGGTAGCCCCGGAGCTTTTTCACTTTTCGTTCGACCTTCTTGAGCAGCGCCGTATTGACCACGCAGGCGTGGCCGTCGTACTTGACCATGAAAAACGGCTTGTCCGGGCAGACGCGGTCCAATTCCGCCCTGCTGACCAGCTTTCTCTCCCGGACGGAATAGGGGGACGCGCCGAATGCCACCAGAAGCTTCTGGTCGCATTCTTTTGCATAGTTCGCCGCCATGCGCAAAATTTCTTCGTTGGACTCCGCCTCCATCACATTCAGCCCCGCGTTGAAGACGGAAAACGAGGCAAAGTGCTGGTGGGTGTCGGCAAAGGCCGGGATCAGCGCCCTGCCGCCCAGGTCGATCAGCTCCGCCCGGCGTTACTTTTTCGGCAGGTCGTTCCCGACATACCGGATTCGGCCGTTTTGCTCCACAAGATATTCAAAAACCTCGTCGTTTTTGTTGACGGTCAGGATGTTGCCTTTGTAGCATTTCATACGGTTCTCCTCCAAATCAAAGTTTTCCTCCCGCGGAATTCGCCCTGGCGGGCGGGCTTGCTGCGCCCTTACGGATTTTGGCTATTGCATATTCAAATAGAAGTATAGTATTATAAGCGTGTATAAATCAACGCACGGCGCACAAAAATTTTTTTGGGAGGAGCCTGCAAATGGCAAGAGAACTGATCTGCCAGCTTGGCAAAATGATTACCAGCCGGGTCCCGTATCAGCTTGGGCTCAAGAAGCTCACTGAAGAAGACCCCGAATATTACATCCTGGACCTCCTCTGCTCGGACGAGCTGGCCGCGATCATGCTCAAGATGGGGCTGCGCAAGCCCAAGACGCTTGAGGAGATCGCCGCGATCACCGGTACCGAACCCGCGCATCTGGAGGAGGTCCTGACGGACGCCGCAAAGAAGGGCGTTGTGGAATACAACTGGGACAACCCCGAAAACGTGAAAAAGTTCTATGTGCAGGTTTTCGTCCCCGGCCTCGCCGAGATGACGAACATGGTTCTGGACCAGGTGGAAGCGTATCCCAAGCTGGCCACCAGCTTCGAACGGCTCACGTTTCTGCCTCTGGCCGGTATGACCGAGATGATCCCTCCCGGCGGCGCCGGCGCGGGTATGCACGTCATCCCCGTGGAGAAGGCCATCCCCGCCACCAGCCAGTCCGTCAGCGTGGAGCACCTCTCCCACTGGCTGAAGAAGTACGAGGGCCAGATCGGCGTGGGCTACTGCTCCTGCCGCAACGCGGCAAGACTGGCCGGCAAGGGCTGCGGCGAGCTGCAGGACGAGCTGTGCATCTCCGTGGGCACCCTGGCCCGCTATTGCGAGGAGACCGGCAAGGGCCACAGCATCACCTATGACGAGGCCATGCGCATCCTGCAGCGCGCGGAGGACAACGGCTATGTCCACCAGATCACCAATATCGACGGCGAGAACAAGATCTTTGCCATCTGCAACTGCGAGCCGGGCGTCTGCTTCGCCCTGCGCACCAGCCAGCTGTTCAACACCCCCAACATGTCCGCCTCCGCCTACCGCGCCCATGTGGAGACGAAAAACTGCGTGGCCTGCGGCAAGTGCGTGGAGGTCTGCCCCGCCGGCGCCGCCAAGCTGGGCCAGAAGCTGTGCACCAAGGAAGGCCCCGTCCGGTATCCCAGGCAGGAGCTGCCCGACGACAACCACTGGGGCGAGGAAAAGTGGAACAAGAACTACATGAACGACAACGAGCGGAACTGCCACGAGAGCGGCACCGCTCCCTGCAAGTCCGCCTGCCCGGCCCACATCGCCATTCAGGGCTATATCAAGATGGCCGGCGAAGGCCGCTATCTGGACGCGCTGAAGCTCATCAAAAAGGACAACCCCTTCCCCGCCGTCTGCGGCAGCGTGTGCAACCGCCGCTGCGAGGACGCCTGCACCCGCGGCAGTCTGGATCGCGCCGTGTCCATCGACGAGATCAAAAAGTTCATCGCCGAGCGGGAGCTCAATGAAAAAGACCGCTACATCCCCATGAAGGTCCGTCACAAGACCCCCGATGTGGACTATGTGGAAAAGATCGCCGTCATCGGCGCCGGCCCCGCGGGCATGAGCTGCGCTTACTATCTGGCGGAGATGGGCTATGCCAACGTCACCGTGTTCGACAAGAACAAGGTCCCCGGCGGGATGCTGACCCTGGGCATCCCCTCCTTCCGTCTGGAGAAAAAAGTGCTCAACGCCGAGATCGACGTTCTCAAGAAGATGGGCGTCAGGTTCAAATGCGGCGTGGAGGTCGGCAGGGACATCACCATCGCCGAGCTGCGCCGCCAGGGCTACAAGGGCTTTTATATCGCCATCGGCGCACAGAAGAGCACAAGGCTGAACGTCCCCGGCGAAGAGCTGGCCGGCGTCTGGGGCGGTGTGGACTTCCTGCGCGAGGTCAATCTGGGCAACGAGGTCAAGATCGGCAAGCGCGTCGCCGTGGTCGGCGGCGGCAATGTGGCCATGGACGTGGTGCGTACCGCCGTCCGCCTGGGCGCGGAGGAGGCCAGCATCGTCTACCGCCGCAGCGAAGCCGAGCTGCCCGCCGATCCCGAGGAAGTCGCCGAAGCCATGGCCGAAGGCGTGAAGTTCTGCTATCTCAGCGCCCCCGTGGAGATCACCGGCACCGCCGACGGCAAGGTCAACGGCCTGAAGGTGGAGATCATGACACTGGGCGAGCCCGACGAAAAGGGCCGCAGGGCGCCTGTTTCCACCGGCGAATTCAAGACACTGAAGGTCAGCACCGTCATCGGCGCCATCGGCCAGGCCATCGACTGGGGCACCCTGGATGTGGGCGCGCTGAAGACCGACAAGAAGGGCCGCGCCGAAGCGGATGCCGTCACCTATCAGTCCGCCGAGCCTGACATCTTTGTGGGCGGCGACGTGGTCACCGGGCCCAAGTTCGCCATCGACGCGATCGCGGCCGGCCGCGAGGGCGCCGTTTCCCTGCACCGCTTCGTCCATCCGGGCCAGAGCCTGACCCTTGCCCGCAACCCCAGAGATTTCTACGAGCTGGACAAGAGCAACGTGGTCGTCCCCATCGACTGCTTCGACGCGCCCGCCCGTCAGGAGGTGCGGCATGATCCCAAAAAGGCCGGGACCTTCAAGAACGACCGCGTCGTCTTTACCGAGGACATGGTGAAGAAGGAGGCCTCCCGCTGCCTGGGCTGCGGCGCCTGCATCGTGGATCCCAACCGCTGCATCGGCTGCGGCTTGTGCACCACCCGGTGCGAGTTTGACGCCATCCATCTGTTCCGCGATCACCCGGAGTGCTCCGAGATGCACAGCACCGAGGAGATGGTCAAGTGCGTTCTGCCCTACGCCGCCAAGCGCGCCGCCAGGATCGCCATCAAGGACCTGAAGAAAAAGGCCGGCAAGTAATTCCCCCAAAGGAGATTCCCGATGCATGAGCTTGGAACGGTACTATATGTCATCAAAGAGGTCGAAAAGGCGGTGGAGGAAAACAACCTGACGCGGGTCGGCTCCGTCACGCTGGAGATCGGCGAGGTCAGCGGCATTGTCCCCCAGTACATCACGGACTGCTGGACCTGGGCCGTCAAGGAGAGCAAATATCTCAAGGAGGCCGAGCTGAAGATGGAAATACTGGAGGCCGTGACCTTCTGCGAGGACTGCAAGCAGACCTACCCCACCGTGAAGTATGCCAAGATCTGCCCCTATTGCGGCAGCGAGCATACCTACCTTGTCACGGGCAACGAGTATAACATCAAGGAAATCGAAGCCTGTTGACCGCAAAACAGCAGCCCCCCACGGACCCTTGGATCCGTGGGGGGCTTTTTGCCGGTCGGCGGCGCCAATTATCGCAATCAGTGCTGAGCGGCGGCGGTGCCGGCCAAGTGCCGAAGCCGAAGCAGCCCAACCGGCCGCAGACCAGGCCCTTTTTACTTGTTTTCAGCGGGCTTTGCCATATATTCGGGAGCCTACGTTTCTGATGTTCTGAAAAATCAGCTATAATAGTATCACAAGAGACAAAATAATACAAACCCGCTTTTCACCGGGCGGGCAGAATTATCTGATGGAAGGGTGCCGAAAGACCCGGAAACCATGCGGTTTCCGGGTCTTTCGGCGCGGACTCTTTTTCCCCCGCGCAATACCGTCGTCGTCCGTCTTGCGAATCAGTCGTAACTCAGCCCAAACAGGTACTCGGCCAGCGCCTTGACGGTATACTGCGAGTTTTTTACCGGATTGGGCACATTAAGATCCAGGACATACATCACGGAAACCACAATGGCGATCGCCATCAGGACGGAATACACGGCGAGCTCGCGCCATTGTTTCTTTTTAATCATCGCAGGAACTTCAACAATCAGAATAACCGCGAAAGCCGCGATCAAAAAAACGATCATCCGTTTCGCTCCTTTTTGTTCCTTGTCAGGCTCCGCACGCCGATTGCGATCAGGGTTATCGCAGGCAGTATAAATTCAAACAGCGACGCATTGAAGGGCCAGATATACCGGGCGCAGTAGACCTGTTCCATATCGGAAGGGTAGAGATTGGCGGAAATTGCTATCGTGAGAATCCCGACGGGAACGATCAGCGGCTTATAAGAGCGCAGTTTGAAGATTTGGGCCAAGCCCAGTACGGTCGCATAATAAAACACCGCGATCTTCACAAAGACCGTGATAAGCAAGGTTATCGCAATGAGTACATCGAGCCTTGTCAGCACTTCGGCGACATCGATCTCCCGCGTGATCGCGAAGGTCACGGACGTGGAATTGTTCATCCGCGCGCCCAAAACGGCCGTGCTCATTAAAACGGTAAACAGCAAAAGCGCGGCGCCCAGACTGACGGCGATCAGCAGGGGCTTTCTGATTTTGTTGTTATCCTCCGCATAGGGCAGAATCATCAGAAACACCACAATATCGCAGAACTGAATGGTCAGAATGATGTGGACGCTCTGAATAAAATCTTTCGGCGAAATGTCGAGAATCGGCAGGAAATGGAACAGCTCCATATTTTTCAGCAGCAGCGCGGCGGCGAACACCGCCATGATGGGTACCATGATGGCAAAGACCCTGCCGCATCGGGCGATCACTTCGATTCCGCTTCTCACCGCCGCTGCGCACGCGAAAATCAGCAGGATCACAAAAGCCGCGCGGGGCGTTTCGGTCATGATATAAGTGAGCCAAAAGCTGTTGAAATAATACGCGATATGGATCATATACTCGAAAAAGAACCAGAGATAGAGCGCGGAAAACAGTTTTCCGAGATAGGGTCCAAAAACCGTGTCATTGATCTCCACAAGGTTTTTGCCCGGGCAGCACTTTGCAATAGCGGTGTATCCGACCGCGACAAGCATCGTCACCGCGTAGGCCGCCAGCACCGCAATCCATGCGTCCGCCCCGCAGATCGAATAGACGAAATTGACGGACATCACCATGAATTCCATAAAGCTCAGGATCAGGAACATCAGCTGCGTATTCGTGATAACGCCTTTTTCAAGTCTCATAAATCAAGCCTCTCCTATTTCGGCACCGCAGGGGCACTGATTCTGCCCGAAAGGCGCAGTTTCGCCTCGACCTTCACCTCGACCTCAATCTCGGAAAAGAGCTCGTCCCATTGATCTTCCATCGCCGTCCATTCCTCAGGGTATTTATGATGGATCGATTCACCGAAGCCAAAGATGTCCGCGTGGAGTTCCTGCGCCTTTTTAATTGCCGCCGTCACTTCGTTTTTTATGACCTCGCCCTTTTGTTTCTCCAGGAAAGCGACCTCGGGAAGCGCGGTAAGATTTTCAGTACCCGCCTCTTCGCCGATATTCCCCTCTTCTGAAATCGTAATTGTTATTTTTACCTTCCCGTCGACAAGCTCGGGCGAGAATTTCCCCTTTGCGCGGACGATCTCCAGACTGACCGGGTTTCCCTGGGAGCTTGTGGTCTCGATGATCCCGCCTTCAACTTTGCCGAGCACCCATAGCAGGCCCCTGCCCTCGGTTTTATCCAGTGCGCCGACCATTCTGTCTCCCTTGAATACCGCCGTCCCGTTTATTTTTGCCGTCTTTTTTTCTCCGTCGTCCGAGATCTCGACAATGGGCGCAACCGGCGCGTTGGTTTTGACCATAAGGCTGTCCTTAAAGTCTTTCAGTTCAACGGCCATCGCCTGAGACGTGGATTTGGCTTCTCCCTCAACCAGTTTGGAAATCGCGTTTGCGGGAACCTTCTCCAGCTGCGGGGTGGTATCAAGGACATCCTCCGCGGAACCGTCCGCAACCAGAATATAAACGTTGAGACGCGTCTCCGGATCGCGCATAAAAAAATCGAGATACTTGGTCACGCCATCCTCGGCGGCGCTGCGCCCCAGAATCAGGACCTGGTTATGCGGAAAGTACAGTTTTCTGCTGGACTGCGTTGTGATGTCCCTTACCGCGGAAAAAACCGTATTGCCGGTGTCCGTAAAATTGACATACGCTTTCCCTCCGATTCCTCCGCTGTTCTTTCCGGTAGACGCGATCTCACCGGCCTTTACGACCTGCGCGGTGATCTTGACCGTTCCCGATTCGTCGCCTTTATCGATCCCGACACCCAGCACGATGCCCAGCTCGTTCAGCTCGCGGCTGTTCATGCAGCCGCAGAGGCAGACGATCATCACAAAGCATTGAACCGTTTTCATCATTCTGCTGCCAGTTTTCATCCGGAATCCTCACTGCTCGAAACTTTGGGCGGTTCTTCCTTTTGACGGGAAGGCGACGATGCGTTTCTTCGCCTTATTTCGTCCGTTGCCATTCCCCGGGGCCTTTTTGTCATCGATCTCAGCGGCGCTCTGATAAACGTATCCTTGAAACCGCTCCTGTCAAAAGGAACCAGCGGCATTAAATACGGGATTCCGAAGGACCTCAGGGAGGCCATGTGGATCAGGATTGCGAACAGGCCTATCGATATTCCAAACCCGCCCATCAAGCCGGCCAGCAGGAGAAGAACAAACCGCATGATCGTCCCCGAATCCGTCTGCGCCGGGATCGTGAAACTTGATACGGCCGTTACGGCGATTACGATGACCATCGGAGCGCCGATGAGGCCTGCCGACACCGCGGCTTCTCCGATCACCAGCGCGCCGACGATACTGACGGCCTGGCCGATCGGCCGGGGAAGACGGACGCCGGCTTCCTTGAGTATCTCGAAGAACAGGAGCATGACCAGCGCCTCGATCAGGGCGGGTAAAGGCACCCCCTCATGCGCCGCCGCCATTGAAAGCAGAAGCGGAGTCGGGATCAGTTCCTGATGAAACGTCGACAGCGCAACATATAAGGCGGGGGCGAGTATGCTGATGAGAAACGCGATAAACCGCAAAAGCCTTATTGCGCTGGCGAAAAACGGACGCGAATAATAGTCTTCTTCACTTTGAAAGCTCTCAACAAACACCATCGGGACCGTCAGCACGAACGGCGTTCCGTCGACCAGGATCGCCGCTCTGCCTTCCAGCATTTTCGCGGCCACCTTGTCCGGTTTCTCACTGTTGCTGACGGTGGAAAAAATAGAATAGGGCGCGTCTTCGATATATTGTTCGATGTAGCCCGACTCAAGGATTCCGTCGATCTTAATTTTATTTAAGCGCCGCTTGATCTCTTCGATCAGCTCGGGCTTTGCGAGGTTGTCGATATAAGCGATGCAGACATCCGTCCCGGTGCGTTCGCCGATGGTGACCGTTTCGAATTTCAGATCGGGGTTCTTGATTTTTCTTCTCAGCAGAGAGGTGTTGATACGGAGCGTCTCGGAAAAGCCCTCGCGGGGTCCGCGGACGACCGATTCGGTCTGCGGCTCCTGTATTCCTCGGGACTGCCACCCGCGCAGCGAAATGACCAGGGCCTCCGCGGCGCCGTCCATCAAAAGCGCCGTGTCTCCGGACAGGATATGGCTGACGACGTCCTTCAGCGCTTTCTTGGTGTCGATGCTGCCGGTAAACAGAAGCTCGGCTCTGACATATTCCAGATCCACTTTTTCGGGCAGCGGGTTCCCATCCGTGCGGTACATCAACGGCTTCAGGATGGTCTCGCTGATCAGCGCCTTGTCCGTCAGACCGTCGATGTAGATAATCGCGGCCTTGATCTGTCTGCCGAAAATAAACGTCCGGATAATCAGGTCGCTGCTTTCCGCGATAGCATCCCTCAATAATTCAAGATCGTTTTCCAGCTCCCCGGAAAACGCGGCGTCTGTCTCCTGCCGGACTTCCGGCCTCTCTTTTTCGCAGTTTTTCTTCCTTTTCCGGAAACGAATCACTTTTTTCAGATAATTCATCATAGCGGCTCCCACGGCATTCTCAGTTTCCCACATTATCTTTAACGGAAGCCCGGAATTTATGCGGAAGCCGCCCGTCGGACCGGCGGCTGCAACAAAAATTCCGAATGCTGTGCGCATTCGGAATTTTTGTTTACTCCGCTTTTTCAAGGCCGAAATTGTTTGGGCCGCCCTAAAAAATTAAAATCTGCCGGTTTCCGAGAACATGGTGCGGTCGTAATACGCGGAGAGCACATAGGGCACGATGTCGTTCGCGTCGAGGTCCACCAGCTTGTTGCTCTTGTGGACGATGAGGTCGTTCTTCGAATAAGCGCCGCCGACGATGGTGTTGATCGGCAGCTCGCCCCAGGGGTCGTCGGGGGAGGAATAGAGCTTCAGGTCCACAAAGGCCGGCTCCCACGCGTGGTAGTTGTACTCGCAGAAATTGGTCGTAAGCGCGCCGTTCACAAAGCGGGGCACGCCCTCCTCGTCGGGCAGGCGGTCATAGTGGAAGTAAAAGCCGCCGCCATAGGTCTTTTTGCCCGCGGCTGGGGCCTGGTACAGCAGGTCGGTCAGCGGGGTGTTGTACCGGCCGACCTTGAGCGCGGCGTCCACGATCAGCGCGCCCCTGCGCGCGACCTGGACGGTGATGTCGTCGCCGTTCCGGCGCATGACGAACTCCGCGCCGTTTTTCTTGGCCATACTGCCGTTATCCCGGCCGGCGTGCATCGCCATCTCGGAGCCGGGGCCGCCCAGCAGCAGGCTGACGGGGTACATGCCCAGCTTGTCGCCGTACATGCAGTAGACCGCCAGGATCGTCTCATAGTAATCGTCCGCGAAGCTGGGGCTGTTGACATGGCAGGAGGACACGGTGACCACCGGCATGGAGAAGGGCTTCAACGGCGGGGGCAGGAGGCGGGCGATGGCCGCGGGATCGGTGAGATAGGCCATGTAGACGCCCTCCTGTCCGTTCATCACGGACGGGCCGCCGAACTTTTCCACTTCCGCGCTGCTGAGATGGAAGCTGGCGGGCTGCTTTTTCTCAAAGAGGTGATACACGCAGTCGAAAGCGGAATTGGTGGCGCCGGGAATCTTGCCGCCCACGTCGGAAGCGCCGCCGACTTCATAGACGTTCTCAAAGCTGTCCTTCAGCTCCGCCACGATGGCGTTCTCGGACTTGAGGCCCAAAGACAGCACCACGCTGCCGCAGGGGATGGTGACATCCTCGCCCTTGTCCATATCCGTGACCACCGCGCCGTCGGGGTTGATGGCCTTGAGGGCGTGCTTCAGCAGGAACCGGGTGCCCTGCGCGCGCAGGCGCATGGTGTCGTCCATGACGATGTTCTGGTTGTCGCTGGGGGCAATGGTCTCGGTCATGTCGATGACGGTGGTGCGGCAGCCCTTCGCGTTGAGGTAGGAGGCGCACTCAAGGCCCGTGATGCCCGCGCCGGCGATAACGACATCCGTATTTTCAATTCCGGAGGTCCCGTCCAGCACGTCGAAGATGCCGTGGACATTTTTGCCGCGGACGCCGGGGATGTTCTCCGGGAAGATCGGCTTCGCGCCGGTAGCCACAAGGATCGCGTCGGGCGCGAGCTCTTTCAGCGCGCCGACGTCGGCCTTCGTATTGAGCCGGATGTCCACGCCCAGCTTGGGGAGCTCATACTCGTACCAGTCGATGATCCAGCGCATGTTGCCCTTCAGCGGCGCCGCGGCGGCGTAATTCACCAGCCCGCCCAGCCGGCCGGTCTCCTCGAACAGGGTCACCTTCATGCCGCGCTGCGCGGCGGTGAGGGCGGCGGACAGTCCGGCGGGGCCGCCGCCGATGACCGCCACCTTGTGGTGGGCTATATCATACTCGAGGTTGCCGTAGCGGCGCTCCTTGCACATGGTGGGGTTCACGGCGCAGTTGCCGGGCATGCCGACGGGCATGTTCTTTTCCAGCGTCTCAAAGCAGTTCAGGCAGCCGATGCAGCGGCGGATATCCTTCGCGCGGCCCTCCATGGCCTTGACGCCCCAGCTGGGATCCGCCAGCCAGGCGCGGCCCAGCGACACGAAGTCCTGAACGCCGTCTTCGAGGAGCTTTTCCGCATAATCCGGCTCCTTCACCGCGTTGACGGCGATGACGGGGATGCCGATATGGTCTTTGACGGCTTTGATGATGGGGGTGCGCCAGCCCTGGGGGTAGGTCACCGGCTCGATGATGGTAACGCCGGTCTCGTAGATTCCGCAGGAGACGTTGATGGCGGCCGCGCCGGCCTTTTCCATGGCCATGGCGATGGCCACGCCGTCCTTCGTATGGACATAGTCCTCGGTGACGCCGACCTTGTCGAGAAATTCATCGGCGGAGATGCGCAGGGTGACGGGGTAATCCTCGCCGCAGGCCTTATGGATGCCCTGCACGATCTCGGCGGCGAACCGGCAGCGGTTTTCAAAGCTGCCGCCGTACTCGTCGGTGCGGTTGTTGGTATAGGGGGAGAAGAACTGGCCGATGAGATAGCCGTGGGCGGCATGGAGCTCCACGCCGTCGAAGCCGGCCTTCTGCGCGCGGATGGCGGCATTGATGAAGTCCTGCACAAGGCCCTTGACCTCGGAAGTCTCAAGGGCGCGGGTGGGCTGCTTGGCAAAGTTGCACATCCTGTCGGAGGCGCCGACCACGGGCTTGCCGCCGGTGAGGATGGTATAGGTCTCGCGGCCGGGATGGTGGAGCTGGCAGAACATCCGGGTGTCGTGCCTGTGCACGGCGGCGGTCATTTTTGCCATGCGCCCGATATTCCTGTCGCTGGTCAGGGAAAGCTGGCGCAGCATGGCCGCTCCGTTGACTTCGTTTACACGGCAGACCTCGGTGTAGATCAACCCGCACCCGCCGGCGGCTCTGGCCTCATAGAAGTCGATCATGTCGTCCGTGGGAGTTCCGTCAAGGTTTGCGATATTGGTGCCCATCGGGCTCATCACAAGGTGATTTTTTGTCTCGACCTTTCCAATTTTGCCGGGTGTGAACAGTTTTTCGTACATTTTGCATCTCTCCTTATGAAAAAATTTGAGGCGTTTTCTGTGTCAATATGAGTATAATCGAATCGATTTCCCCCCGCAACGTACATTGCATCAAAATTAACGATTGACTGTCTGTGCATCGCGCACTATAATGTTAAATACTAAACAAAAGGACCGTGACCGTCTTATGCTGTTTTCACAATTGGTGTCGGGACTCTCCGACAAATGCGCCATTGAGCTTGTCCGCGGCGGCACCGCTCCGGACGTTACGGATGTGGCGCTCCTTGACGGCCGGGAGGAGCACTATGACGATGGGACCGTGTATTTTGGTTACGCTTCACAATTTGCCGCGGCAGCCGTCCTGCCCTGTCAGTTTATTGCCGCGGGCGACGGAAAATTCCCGGACGGCGCGGCGATGTGCTGTGCGGCGAGAACAAAGGAAAGCGATCTGTTTCTGGCCTTCAACCTGTCCCATAAGCTGATCGATCTTTCCACCGGGCGGGGATTATACGACGAGCTGATCGCCATCGCGGACCAGAAAAGGGATATTGCCGCGATCCTGAACACCGCCGCGATCAGACTGGGCAATTCGCTCGTGTTCAGCGATACGGAATACCGCGTGATTTCCAGCGCGTCCTCCATCCCCGTAGTGGACCCTCTGTGGGTGAATTACATCCGGCAGGGTTACTGTCCCTATGAATTCGTCTCGGGCGCGGCGCAGCTCGAGTCCGTCCGCATGGCCCCCTTTACCACGGATTCCTTCGAGGTCACCTGTTCCGAATCGCCCTATCAGAAGCTGGCCAGCAAAGTGCTGGTTCACGGCGTGCAGGTGGGGTTCGTACTGATGATCGCCAGCGAGACGCGCGTCACACTGGCGCATTTCGATATGCTCAAAAGTGTCGGTCTTGCGCTGGCCTATGAAATTGAGAAATACGATGCCTGTCTTTTCCGGGGGATCGACCGGTATCAGCAGGTCCTTTACAGTCTGCTGATCGGCGCTTCGGCGGAGGATCTGGCGCCGCAGCTGTCCGCGCTGAAATTTTCCGGCAGCATGGCCGCCCTGTGCGTGCGCCAAAAACGGTATCTGGGGCAGCAGCATCTGAAAACGGTCATCGGAGACGGCCTGTGCCGCGCGCTTCCGGGAACGCACACGGCCTATTATGAGGACAATATCGCGGCTGTCCTGCCGCTGGAGGACGGCATCAGCCTCCGGCCGGAAACGCTGGAGATCCTCTCGTCTTTTTCGGAAAAGCAGTTTGTCAGCATTGGCGTCAGCTATTCGTTTACCCGGATTGAGAATTTTGCCGCGCATTATCAGCAGGCGCTGGCCGCCCTGGACATGGCCGGGAGATTCGGCAGCGCGGACGGTTTGGCCCAATACGGAGACTATGCGTTTTTCGACCTGCTCGGCCATTGCAGCGAGGGCGTAAAACCCGGTATGTTCTGCCATCCCGCGCTGGAGCTTCTGCGCCAGCATGATCTGAAGAGCGGCAGTGAGCTCTATAAGACGCTCCGCTGTTATGTGGACACCGGCGGCAGCATCAAGGATACGGCGGAAAAGCTTTTCATCCACCGCAACTCCCTGTCTTACCGCCTTGACTGCATCGGGAAAATAGTCGGGATCGACATCAACGATCCCGCAACGCAATACGCGCTCCGATTTTCCTTTGACATCGACAGATACATGGGCCTGGACAAATGAATCCGCCCGAAGGTTATTCCGTTCCTTGCGTGCCCACCTATTACACGGTTACCCAGGCCGAAAAATTGAAAGGATGGGCACAGCCGCCATCAAAAATCACTCCACGGCGGCGGTGCCTTCTGTTCCGGTAATGGCGGAACAGACCTTGATATTCTCAACAATAGGATAACATTGGAGGTGAAGCTTGTGAAAAAAGTGATCGCATTGCATGCCAGCAGGCGAAAAATGAATACTTACGGACTGCTGGTACAAATACAGCAGAAGTTGGCACAAAACGATGTTGAAATGGAAATCCTTTCGCTTTATGACTACAACATTCAAGATTGCCTGGGGTGTGAAAAATGTATTCTGCAAGGTGACTGCGTGCGTCATGATGATGTGGAATTTCTTATGAACAAACTGGAAGAAGCCGATGGAATTATTCTCAGTTCACCGGTCTATCTACAGCAGGTTTCGGGAAAGCTAAAGAGCTTTATCGACCGAACCTGTAAGTGGTACCATCGCCCAGTGTTGTATGGAAAGCCGGTTCTTTGCGTAGCAACCACAAAGGGGTCCGGCTTAAAATCGACACTTTCATATCTTGGCAGCGTCGCGGTTCAGTGGGGAGCAATGCCGATTGGCCGCATCGGAAGAACCATTCGGAGCATCGAATCTCCGGTTACGGATAAAGAATTATCGGGATTTATCAAACTTTTACAGGCACCCCAAAGCTATCGGCCGACCTTAAACAGTCTGATAAATTTTGAAACGCAAAAAGCGCTGGCGAAGTATCTGAATGGACTTGACACGTGTTATTGGAGCGAGAGGGGCTGGGACACAAAACCATACTATTTCAGGTGCGGCTCCAACGGATTAGCCTGTATCCTTTCCAAGGCATTTGGCGTCCTTCTGCGGCGTGGAATGGCTCACGGCCAAAACAAAACCGGCCGGAAATAAAGAAGACCGGCCACAATTAGCCGGACGCCGAAAACTGTAAAAATGTTTAGAACAAGGGACCCGTCATCCAATCAAATAAACGAATCAGACCCCGCATATAATAATGCGGAGGTGTGTTTTGTGATGAAAAAGATCAATTGGTTCCAACTTATCTCAATCGTATTGATTACCGAACTTATAGGTGCCCTTGGCGGTTTGTTTTCCGGAAATACGGGGCAAAGCTACACCGCTTTCATAAAACCGTCATTATCACCGCCAGGATGGCTTTTCGGGATCGTTTGGCCTCTACTGTATCTCCTGATGGGAATTGCGGCATATATTATTTATCAGACGCCTCACACACCCGAGCGCAAAAAGGCAATCTCTCTGTATTGGGTACAGTTGTTTGTTAATTTCCTTTGGCCGATCGTGTTTTTCCGCTTTGAGTTGTATTGGATCTCCGTCGCGGTTATTCTTCTATTGGATGTTTTAGTCTTCATAACCGCCATAAACTTTTATAAGATGGAAAAACCGGCCGGGTACCTGATGATACCGTATCTGATCTGGATCCTATTTGCCACCTATCTGAATATCGGGATCGCATTCTTGAATTAATGAAAAAAGCCTGACCTAACCGCCGCAGCTGCCTGTTCCACAAAAATGGTTTTTCAGCTGTCTGCGGCATTTTTTTGGCGCTTTGATACGGCGGCACTCCCCAATTCTACAAGTGTATACAGGCCGTGATACCGGCGGGGTCATATTTCGTCTCCCCGCGTTACCAGGAGCAGGGAGTACATGAAGCAGGCAAACGCGGTCCAAAGATCAATGTACTTCGTTTTGAATGAGGCCTTTTGTCCGGCCCTCCTGCACTGCCAGCATCCGGGAGGAAACGCCGAGCTTTCCGAAAATGCTGAGCACATGGGTTTTGACTGTGGCCTGCGAGATGCAGAGTTTATCGGCGATTTCCCTGTTTGTTATGCCGAGAGAGAGCTCATTCAAAACCTCAAGCTCCCGCGCCGAAAGAATATCCGGTTCCTTTTCGGCTTCCGGCGTGTGACCGCAGGTTTTCAAGACATCCTTCAGGAAGGACGCCTCCTGCGGATTCATTGCGTTTTTCCCGGCAGCTGTGGATGCAAGCTCCTGCAGCTGCGGCAGAAGTACGCGCCGGTCGAGATAAAAGGGCATCATTATGCGGTTATCCCACGCATAATGGATCGTCTCGCGCAGCAGATTCATGATCTCCCGTTTTCCGCCGGTATTCCCCGATTTTAGCAGCATGCAGATTTTTTGCAGTCCTGCCTCCACCAGTCGGAGCTTGTTTGAATGAAGGCGGGAAAAGGTGAGCATTTCGTCCGTCTCGCTCAAGGCTTCCGCCGTTTTGCCTTGCCTGAAAATAAGCCTCGCGCGCAAAAGCCGCATAAAAGGCTGCTGCATATAACTTTCGGCGGATTCCAGCTCCTTGAGAAATTGATCCGCAAGGTCCGGGCGCAGTTTATCCGCGCAGTCGAGCTCATGGATAAGCCTGCCCATCGTCAGTGCGCCGAAGGAAGGATACTCTGTGCGGATACCTTCCACATAAGCCGCTCCGGCCTCATCCTCCCCGGATAAAAACCTCAGCTCCGCTTCATGATATAAGAGCGTCATATCCGTAATGTCGATACGGCTGTGCTGGGAATCCAGAAGGGTTCCGACCTTTTCTAATATTTCGTTCGCTTTTTCCAGTTCCATCCGCCGCATATAGACCCCAACCAGACCAAAATAATAATTTGATCCATACCAGGACACCATGGACGGGGAATCAAGAAGTTTTCTCGATTTTTCATAGCAGAGCAGGCTGTCGTTCAGACGGCCTGTTTCTTCATAAACCTGCGCGAGCTCATTATACGCGAAGAAATCCACAAAAAGGTTGACGCCGGCGCAGGTTCGGATGGCTTTTTCCACGCAGCTTTCCGCTTCCTCGTACTGCATCAGCTCCATATGCGCCGCCGCATTTTCAATCAGCACCATTGCCTTTACCGCCGGCCCGAAATGCAGGCGTTCGATCTGCTCGGCGGTCAGCGCGTGATATCCCGGCAGAATGCAGCCGTCCTTTGAAATATAGGCCTCGGCAAACTGCACCACACTGAAGATATCCGAATTTCCGTAGTTCTCCTTAAATTGTTCAAACAGGATACGGCACCTGTCCATATTCAGATTTCCCATATTGAACATGAAACACTGGGCGGCAAGGTCGGCATCCTGAATCAGTACGTCCACCGGCACCTTGTCCAGGTAGCTCCACGCTTCAATCCGCCCGCCCAATGACCGCGCTATCCGCATTACATTTCCGTAATCCTCGGCGGCGCAGTATTCCCGAAGAGCCTCCTCATAGTCGCCGCGCCGCTCAAACGCCGCGGCGGCTTTCGTATACAGCTCATGTCTTTGCTCCTCCGGAAGGTGCAGAAACTGCTGGGAAAGATAGTCCAGAAGAATGTTGTGATACCTGTACACGCCGCAGGTTTCGTCTACGCATATGACAAAAAGATTTTTGCTGACAAAGGATTCCATCATCCGATCAAAATCTGCCCTGGTAAAATCGTCGATTATGGAAGCGCAAATTTCAGCATCGAAATACGATATGAATCCTGTTTTAATCAAAAATTCCTTTTCAGCCGGAGCCAAAGACTCGATTATTTCCCGAGTCAGGTATTCCGAGGCGATTCCTCCGCCGGCTCGGAGAAGCTGCCCGTATTTTCCGCAGGCTCCTGTCGCCGCCGCGAGCTGCAGCCCGCCGATCCAGCCCTCCGCATAGGTGTTGAGTTTTAATAGTACCTCGTCGCTCTCTTTCAGCTTGAGCGTCTGCCTGAGAAAAGCCATCCCCTCCTCCGGCGTGAGCTGCATCTGTCTTCCGTCGATAAAGAGCAGTCTTCCGGACATTGCAAGCGGCCCCAGGTATACCGGCGGGTCCTCCCTTGACAGCATGAAAAAGTGGAAATTTGACGGCATGGCCCCAAGGAAAAATTCAAACGTCCGTATCAAAGCCGCATCGCTGATGCAGTGGACATCGTCAAGCACCATGTAATAGTCTTCACAGCCCGCGAGCCTGTTTATCAGACCCGTCAGAATATTCTCCATGTGCGAGGCATCCGGATTTGAGCGCAGAAGGGCAAGGAATTCTTCTCCGTCGTCCCAAAACGCGCTGACGGCCGCGGTGAAATAGAGCCAGAAGGAATAGACATTCGTGTTGGACGCGTCAAGCGATACCCAGCACACCTTTTTAAGCCCCGTTTCCCGGATAAACGAGGAAAGAAGCGTCGTCTTTCCGGTCCCCGCGCCGCCGCGTACAAAAATCACACCCATGTCGGCACAGGAATTAAGCTCCTCGAAAAGCACTCTGCGCACGACATAGTTTTTTCGCGGCGCGGGAATTTTCAGTTTTGTCGAAAGAAGCAGCGCATCGGCGGGGATATCCATATCATTCACCTGCAACGGAATTTTGACTATATTTTATTACCATTTGGCCGCCCCCGCAAGATACTATCCGTGAATCAAATACATTTTACATACTTTTTCCGCAATACGGCGACGGAAAGCAGGAACATGGCAAGCGCGAACGCAACGGCGTAGACCATGGAGCCCGCATGGTTTAAGGCGCTGCCGTTCTGCATAGACGCGGCAAAATCCATGAACGCCTTTTGCGGAATTATTTTTACGATATGATCCAGTACCGTATTGTTCTTGCTGAAGGAATAGAAGCTTCCGGCAAGGATTGACGACAGTACCGTGATGGAATTTCCAAGCATATTCGCGTTGTCCGGCTTTTTTATCAGCGTGTTCAGCAGCAGCGCAAAGGAGATTCCCAGGAACGCAAGCACAGCCAGCAGCCCCGCATATTGCAGCAAAGAAAAGCCTATGTCCCAGCCGCATAGCTTCAAGATGACCAGCAGAATATACTCGGGCAGGAGCATCGAGAGGCAATAGACGCAGTGGGCGGAGAGATACCATCCGAAAGAGGCCGGCGAGGCGGCTATCCGTTTAAGCTGCCCCTGTTCCTTGTCGTCCGCGAAGGCGAAAAGATTAAAAAATGCGATCATAAGCACGAACATCATCATGAACCCTATGATATTCACACCGACGCCGCGCTCGGGTATGAAGCCTGAAACATCGGCGCCGGGATCGTTCAGCAAAAGCAGCAGCATATTCCTGAAATCATCGCTGCGAAGCGTTTCTATGCTGAAGCTTCCGCCGCCGTCCGCCGTGACATAAGCGTCGTACTTCTGCTCCACGAGACTGGACTGCGGCGGCTTTTCCGGCAATACCGTTATGTCAAGGGATTTTGAACTCCGGGGTACCGTTTCCGACGCGCTCTGCGGTATATAAACGATGTGCGCTTTAACCTGCTGGGTCCCGGTAATATACACGGCGAAGATAACCGTGGCGAGCGTGCACGCCGTAAAGACGGCCACCGCCCCGATCCGGGGGACAAGGCGCAGATAGTTGTTTTTAAGCACGGCAAAAAAAGTTTTCATAGATAATCCTCCGTTCTGAAAAAGAGGCGGCAGCCAAATATCAGGCACGCTGAAATTGCCGAGGCCCCGATCAGCACCGGCCAGAATAACGCAAGGCTGTTGTCACAGCACAGCGCAAAGAAGGCGTCGTTCAGCCATTTGACCGGCGAAAACTTTGAAATAAACGCGAGCGCGCTGCCCATCCCGTCCAAAGAAAAGAAGGTCCCGCCCAGAATGCAGAAAAGGCTTATTGTCAGGCTTAAAAGTGTGCTCGTAGTCTCCTCGCAGTGGAAGACGCAGCAAAAAAATGTCCCCAGCGAGACCGCCGCGAATTCAACCGGCGCCATCAGCAAGAGGAACAGCACCGGCCGGCTGCCAAGCGTGATATGGAGCAGCGGGCATAGCACGGCGATCAGCAAAACATGCAGGACATAGTCAAACACGAAGGATGCCAGCGCCTTTGAAAAGTAGATGGAAAAGCTTCCCGCAGGCGAATAGATGATCCGTAGGTTCGGGCGCTTTATGTCACGCTCCATGAAGCAGTTGGACGCCGTCATGGCGCCGTTCAGCATGCCGTAAACAAGCATCGTGACCGCGTAATACTGATAAGCGTTTTTCGTATCCGCGTAATTGCCGCTTGTCAGGAAACCCATGATCAGAATAAGCAGCGCGGCAAACACCGTATTGTAGCCGACAAGCACCGGGTTTTTGAAGAGATTGGTCAAATCCATTTTGAATACCGAGAAAAAACGTCTCATTTCAGCCTCTCAGTCCCGGAGCTTTCGGCCCGTAAGCTTAAGAAACACCATCTCCAGGCTCGCGTTCTCGCTGGTTATGTTTTTGATTCTTTCCCCGCGATTGGAAAGCAGCGCAATGATACGGTCAAGATTTTCAATCCCTCTGATGGATGTGATCTCGATGGAGTTGCCTTCGATTTTCACCGATTTTACACCTTCGATGGCAAAGAATTCGTCGCGCTTTATTTTACCGTTCTCTTCAATATCGATGGTGTAACGCTTTTCATTCTCAATCCCCGCCTTCAGGCTCTCTTTGGTTCCTTCCGCAATGATTGTGCCGTGGTCCATGATGATGATTCTGGAGGAAATCACCTCGACTTCCTCCATGTAATGCGTCGTATAGATCACCGTCACGCCTTTATCCCGCAGCTTTTTGATAGATTCCAGAATGTAATTTCGGCTCTGCGGGTCGATACCGACGGTCGGCTCGTCCATGATGACGACCTCCGGCTCATGGGCGATCGCGCAGGCGATATTGAGCCGCCGCTTCATGCCGCCCGAAAAGGTCTTTACCTTGTCGTGCCTGCGGTCGTCGAGCCCCGCAAAAACAAGCGCTTTGTCAACCGCGTCCCTGAGCGTGCTTCCGTGCAGGCCATAAAGAGATGCGAAAAAGCTCAGGTTTTGTTCCGCGCTCAGTTCCTCATAAAGAGAAATGTCCTGCGGTACGATACCCAGCGACTGCTTATATTTTCTCAGCTGCCGTCCGATCGGTACGCCTTTGAAGGTGATCTCGCCGCCGTCGCCGCCCAGGGCCGCCGTGAGGATATTGATCGTCGTTGTTTTTCCCGCGCCGTTGGGGCCGAGAATGCATAGGATCTCTCCGGCGTTTACGTCAAAGCTGATACCCTTGAGCACTTTGTTTTCTTTAAAGCTTTTTTCCAGATTTTTTACGCTTATCAGGTTTTCCATGTCTTTATCATCTCCGGGCAGTATCATACGGCAGCGGACAAATAAAAAAATCAACCGTTCGGCTGATTCGAGCGGTTGATTTTTGAAAGCGGCAATGCATCCACCGCTCCGACCGGGGAAGGACCGGGCAAAATACGCGGAGCTGTCACGCGCTTACAAGGCTGTCAGGTAAAGTTCCCAAAAAGATGCCGGGTTTTTCGGTATTCAGCGCTTAAACAGCGCTTTCAGATCATCCGGTACCTCCGCTTCAAAGCACATCCGTGTATCGGAGAACGGATGTATGAGCTCCAGCTTATAAGCATGCAGCCCCAATCGCTTCAGCGGATCGGTTTTGGCGCCATATTTTTTATCTCCGACGACAGGATTCCCCAGCTCCTTCATGTGGACGCGGATTTGATTCTTTCGGCCGGTTTCCAGTTGAATATTTACGAGGGAATAGTTCGCGCTTTCTTCTATTACCTGATAATCTGTGATGGCTTCCAAGCCGTCTCCCGCATTTTTGGCGGAGTAAACGAGCAGCGTGCTTGTCTGCCTGAGCCAGGAATGAATTCTGCCGCTTTTCTCTTTGAGATGTCCCTCGACGGCCGCCGCATAACAGCGCTGCAAAACCAGACTGTCCCAATTGTCCTGTAAGGCTTTCTGCATTCTTTCATTTTTTGCAAACAGGAGCACTCCGGAGGTGTCGCGGTCCAGCCGATGCACCACGAAGGGGCGCCCTTTCGGGGTACTCCTGCGCATATAATCGGCCAGCAAATGATACACTGTCTTTTCGTTTTCCCTGTCAGTTGATACAGACAGCAGTCCCGCCGGCTTATTGACGACAATCAGCTCTTTATCTTCATACAGAATCCGCAGCAGGTCTTTCGGCTTCTCTCCGCGTTTCACCGACCGGACGATCCGGACAATCTGTCCTTTGCTCAGCGGATAGTCATACTGCGTAACGATATGCCCATCCACAGATATTTCCCTGTTGGTAAGCAAAGACTTAATATTGTTTCTGGAACGGCCGGTTAACTCGGATAACAACAATTCCAATAAACCGATGGGCTTCGTCACCGTAATTTCAATATTTGCGGCAGGATTTCTTCTCCCGTTATCTGTGGCGTTTGTCAATATAATATCCGGCTTTCTTTCGTCGAGTTCCCTATCCTTCAGCCGTTCATGCGATACCCTGCCATCGCACCCCCGGCTTTTTAACTGATATGGCGCCTTTTCCTCTTTGCCCGCTGCTATCTCGGGCGCTTGCTGCCGTTTTCACGGCGCGCCGGGCTGTAGCCGCCGGTACGCCGCCGGCCTTCGCGCGGCTTTGCTGCTGCGGATGAACCGCGGCCTGACGGCTGCGTGCGGGGCTGCTTTGGGGTGCTCTGAAGCTGCGTCATCGGCCATTCGCTTTCCTTGACGGGAATTTCCTTGCCCATAAGTTTCTGAATATCCTTCAGACTGCCCTTCTCGTCATAGCTGCAGAAACTGATTGAACAGCCGCCGTGCCCGGCGCGCCCGGTGCGGCCGATCCGGTGTATATAAATTTCCGGCTCCTCTGGAAGGTCATAATTGAAAACGTGAGAAAGCTCCACGATGTCAATGCCGCGGGCGGCAATATCGGTTGCCACCAGCACCCATATCTTCCCGCTTTTGAAGGCGTTGAGCGCATTCTGGCGGGCATTCTGGCTCTTGTTGCTGTGGATTGCCATGGCGTCGATCCCTTTTTTGTCAAGCTCGCTCACCACTCTGTCGGCCCCGTGCTTCGTGCGGGTAAACACCAGGGCGTTGTGAACCTCGGGCTCCATGAGGAGCTTTGCCAGCAGGTTTTTCTTGTTTCCCGTGTCCACATAGTACAGGGACTGGTCAATGGCCTCCACCGTACTTGTAACCGGGTCAACCTTCACCGTCTGAGGATTGATGAGCATGGTGTCCGCCAGCTTTTCTATCTCCGGGGGCATTGTGGCACTGAACATCAGCGTTTGTCTGACCTTTGGTATTTTGGTCAGCACCCGCTTCACATCGTTTATAAAACCCATGTCCAGCATCCGGTCAGCCTCGTCCAGCACGAAAACCGACAGGCCCTCAAGCTTGATATAGCCCTGCCCGATAAGGTCGTTGAGGCGTCCGGGCGTCGCCACCAGAATGTCCACGCCTTTTTGCAGCATCTCGACTTGCGGGGACTGTCCTACGCCTCCAAAGACGACGCCGCAGCGCAGTGGGGTATATTTGCCGTATTGACAAAAGCTTTCGTAATTCTGTACCGCAAGCTCACGCGTTGGGGTAAGCACAAGCGCGCGTATTTTACCGCCGCGCCCGCGCTTTGAAAGATTCTGCAGGATGGGAAGCGCAAAGGCGGCTGTTTTGCCTGTGCCGGTTTGGGCGCAGCCAAGAACGTCGCGCCCGGTTAGAACGATGGGGATAGTCTGCTCCTGGATCGGCGACGGGATGTCATAGCCGGCTTCCGCCACAGCTTTAAGGATGGGTTGCGCTAAATTCATTTCGCTGAAATTCATAAGTTCTCTTTTCTGTTTTTTATGACAATTTTTTGTGACCTGGCCCTGCTGCACCATCTGGAATAGCCGTGGCATTTGCATTCTCACGGCCGGTACCGGGCAGCGCCCGGTTGGCCCCGGAAAATGTATGGTCACTGAACAGGAAAAAAATCGGCATAGCCAGTATTTACATACCAAACTATGCCGATATTTTTCCGGGAGTACAAAGCCCTAAGACGCACCCTCAAAAACGGGCAGTTTGGGTAAGTGCTCAGACCACGTGAACGTTAATTGCACGCAGCTTCTTGGGATTCTTGGGGTCGGTTTCCGTATCAAAAGTCACCTTTTGGCCTTCATCCAAAGACTTGTATCCTGCACTTTGGATAGCGGAGAAATGAACAAAAACATCATCGCCGCCGTTGTCGTTAGAAATAAAGCCAAAGCCTTTGTCCCCATTGAACCATTTTACAGTACCGTTCATATTGGTACCTCCTACAAAAAGTTATTTCGGAAATAGAAAACAAAAAACCACAGGTGATTTGTCAATACGAAATGACAAAAACCTGTGAAACAAATCATCATACATTCGAAATACGGTGTCAGTATACACCCTTATTTCCCGCAAGTCAACTTATATTTTTTGCCGGCCGGGGGAAAGCAACCGTAAAATTGTATTTTTTGCGGCGACAGGCTCCAAAACCGCTTCCGGGCAGGATAACATTCTCTTTTATCGGATGCCGTTCTCGGTATCGATAGAAAAAACGCCTTTGCTCAGCAGATATATATTAATTTCATATTTGAAATGTGCGCATGATTGTGGTAATATAATATTGCTTACAGCTTGTTATACAGGAAGCAATTTCCTTTTGAATCGAGGTTGGTTTATGGCGAATAATTTTATTTGCAAAGACAGCTTGGCGGAGCAATTATTTAATATTCTAAAAGAGGAACTGGAGTCGGGCGATTACGTTCCCGGCCAAAAGCTTATGTCCGAATCTGCTATAGCGCAGAAATACAATGTAAGCAGACTTACAGTCCGCGCCGCTATTGCAAGGCTAAGTGCGCTTGATTATGTAGAAACAAAAAACGGAGAGGGCAGTTTTGTAAAGAAACGTGATAACGACCGCCTGCTTCAGGCCGTTTCCTCTTTGGTGCTCGAGCCTCAGATGTTGAATGATGTCAGCGATTTCCGTCGTCTGATCGATACCGAATGCGTCAGGCTTGCCATTCTGAAAGCATCGAAAGAAGACTTCCAGCGGTTATATGACGCATGCGAAGCCTTCGGAAATTACATGCACAGCATTACGGTGTTTGACAAAGAAGCGCAGAAAACCGTCGTTGAACTTGACTATAAGTTTCATTTGACTATGTGTGAGCTAAGCGGGAACCTCCTTTATCCGCTGGTCTACAAGGCGGCGCAGGAAGCAATAAAGCAGCAGATATGCACCAACTTTGTTTCACGTTGGTATTATAACAGACTTGATACATCGAATCGGGATGATATGGAACGGTTTATTAGAGCCCACTATGACCTTTATTGCGCCGTTAAGAGCGGCGATTTGACAAAAGCCAAACGCATCACGGTTGCGCATCTGAATCCCAACATAATGAAATTACCGGATCAGGAGAAATAACGAAGGAGCTGTTTCGTGATTGTTACAGCTCCTTCGTTTTATATTAAAGAGATATCACAGGATGTTCATTGCCGCAAAGTAACCGGCCCTTGTCGCGTCACGGATATTGGTTGCATCGACGCAGTCACCGATCGGGTAGAAATCCAGGGAGGACTCGCGCAGCGCTTCTACAAGCTTTCGATACAGCGAGTCGCGGAAGGATTTCACCGATGAACCGGCGCAAAAGCCGGGGCCGAAGCCTCCAGAATTACCCGTAATAAAGACGATGCCCACATTTGATCCTGATGCAGAGCTCACCGGGCTGACTCTCACGATCCCCTCGTGGACGAGCTCTATTGATCGAACAAAAGCCGCTGCGGACTTGCGTACCGTTTCGCCGTCAGCGAAGAGACGGCTTGAAGATGCCTTGCTGTCGCTGCAGAGCAAAGCGCAGGACATGATCCGCGCGATAAAGGAGGACTCCTGATGCCCGATTATAGTATGTTCGTCCCCCATGTTCATTTTGAACTGATCCCAATAAAGAACTTGGTTTCTAATCAGGAGTACCAGCGGAACCTGTCATGGCGTCATGTGCAGAACGCCGCAGAACACTTCGATTTGTACCAGATCAATCCGGTCAAGGTGAGCTGCCGGGAGGGTTCCAATTATGTCTTTAACGGCCAGCACACCATCGAGATCGTGGCGCTCGTTTCGGGGTCACGGGATACGCCGGTCTGGTGCATGATATACGACGATTTGAATTATGAGAACGAAGCGTTTGTCTTTGCCAATCAGATGAAGTTCGTAAAGCCGCTGAAACCCTACGAGGTGTTCATGGCCAACATTGAGGCCGGGAGCGATAAGCAGCTCATCATCAGGGATTTGGTAGAATCGTATTCTCTATCCATCGGACAGGTAAAAGGCTACGGTGTGATTTGTGCCGTATCCGCGCTGGAAGGGATCTACGATAAGTTTGGCTACCATGTATTAGACCGTACCCTGCGTCTGTGCGCGGGGACGTGGGAGGGAGATATGAATTCGCTGTGCGCCAACTTCCTGAACGGTGTCGCAAGGCTTGTGAATACCTACGGGGACAAGCTAAAGGACGAGCTTTTCAAGGAGCGAGTCGGCGCTACCTCGGTCAAACAGCTCACCCGCAACGCAAAAGAACGGCGTCCGGGTTCCCTCGGATTTGCAGAGGCCATGCTGGTCGCATATAACAGGAAATGCAAATATCCTCTGGTTTGGAATAAACTCTATGAGAAAAATCTCGGCACGAGCGACGCGCTGGATGTCGACGTCGATCTACCGGATGATGAAATGGACGAAGCGGAAACCGTGGAAGAATAAAAACTGGGTTCCCCTCAAACTCCGTGGGAAACCCAGTTTGCAGTCTTTATTGTTCAAAGCTTTAGCGAGAATGCCGGTCGCATATATTCAACAGCGCCTCGGCTCAGTCCAAATCTATCTGCGACCCTTTCCCAGCTCTCCTGCACCGTTGTGACGATGTCTGATGCGGCTTTCTCCGCTTCTGCCTTTGTCAGTCCGAAATATTCGGAAACCTCCATCGCCAGATCCAGATCGATGCTGTTGTCCAGCTCGGTCACATTGAGCGAGAGTCGGTCGCCGGATGGGATCGGGTTCACATCAAAGAGCGGAGAGAGTTTCCAGCCGGACGGCGTCAGGAGGAAACCGTGGTTGCGAAGATGGTCATCCGTGTTGGACACCGCCATATTGAATACGATTCGCTTCCAAAGCTCCTTGAGATCACGCTTTGGTTCCGCACCGTTTGCGCGGATAAAGGCGGCTATATCAAGATAGCTCGTTCCGTCCGCGCCGGAAGCGCCGTCCGTTTTGCCCAGCAGCGTCATGGCGGAGGCGAAATGGATGCGCCGTTTACCATCGCGGTCAAAGCGCTTTACCAGAAAGGTGCTGCCATTTTTGGAGAAGGTTTCGAGCTTTGACTCCGGCGCATCCAATGTGCAGCGCCGTGCCAGCTCTTGGACGACTTTTTCCCATGCGCCGGTGTTGCTCTCATCGTGCTTGGATGGGAACTTGGCTATCCAGAGTGAGCCATCAGTTGCCTGAACGGTCGCTTTCGGCCTGGCTCCTCCCAGAGAGGAGCCAGGAGCCAGGAGCTCTTTCAGCCAGCGCTCGTCGAGTCCGCTGTCGTCATTCTCAAATGCGATAGAGGCGTTCTCCAGCGTCCGTAAGTTAATCCACGGAGGCGTTGCGTAAGCTCTCTCATTTGAAACAAACTCTCCGCCCTCCTCCAAGCTGAGGCGAAGAGCGCCCATACGGGATTCATCATATACGCCGAGCAGGAAATCGCTATCCGTCAGCTTGCGGGGTTTGCGATCCTCTTTTCGCGCTTCGATGGCCTCTTTTCGCGTCATGAGGAGCCGACCCCAGCGATCAGGACAAGAGTCCGCGAACAGTCCAAATAGCTTCTTATCCACTGGGGCATACTGGCGCCCCTTGTAGAGCGAGAGATCCGGGTCAAGAGGGTATGCGCTCTCAGAGGAACTCAGCCATTCCGGGGCGTATTCGAAAGAGAAACTCTCAACTCCTCTTACAAAAGAGGTGCGCAGGATGCCTACCAGCGACGGGGCTGCGGCACGCCAGTTCTCATATACATATATGGTTTTTTCGGCTTGAGCCATACTAATCACCTCTCTTTGGCGCTCGTTTCCTTGTTGGCAGTTCAAGGTCTTGCAGTTTTCGCCCGAACTCATCGTCCTTGGCAATCAGGAGCAGGTCTGAATCCAGATTGTTCAGCGCATGAAGGACGGCCGCATAGGAGCCTATTGCAACGGTTGAAGAGCCCTTTTCTATTGAGTTTAGCGTCTGCCTGCTGATTCCTGCCCGTTCCGCAACGAGCTCGGAGGTCAGCTTTCTCCGGAGCCGCGCAAGCCTGATCTGCTCACCCATCCGCTCGAGTATCTCTCGGGTTCCGGGCATGATAACCGCCGATTTCTTGCTCATTCAATCACCGCCGTTCTTGTAATGTCTAATATAATATACAAATATAGCGATATTGTCAAGTGTATAGGCTGTTATATTACTCGGCAGTGATGTTTTCTTCTACGATATAGCCGCCCCCGAATATGATATCCAGCTTTCCGCTTGGGTAGACCTTGATGCATTCAATCATTTGGCGGACAATGGAGTCGTCATATTGAAATTCGCTTTGCTCCCGTTCGGAGATGACTCGCTGAATCTGGTCGAGGCGGTCATTGGGAGAATTGTCCGAGCTGGCAAGCTCCTGTATGGCGTTGATTCTGTTCTTGAGGAGCGCAATCGTATCCGAGATTTGTTTGAACTCATCCTCGCGGCTTTCGATGTCGTTTCCGGTCTGAACGCTTTCATTGATCAATTCAAGCATTTTTCGGTTCAGCGCATCGACTTTGCGCTGGAGCAGGTCGACTTCGTCGGAGCATCCGTTCAAGCCGATTGCCTCGCCGATGGTTGCTTTCATAAGCGCCATGTAGGTGGGTCTGTCCTCCTCGTTAAATCTGTTGAGCGCTCGCATGATGGCGTTTTGGAGTGCTTTCTCATCGATGGTGGCGGATTCCTTACAGTACTTCTTTCCGTAGTCGAGACGGTTTATGCACCGCCAGACGACCCTTTTTTGCTTATAGGCAGTCCATGTGACTCTCTTATAGCGGCTGCCGCACTCCCCACAGATTAGCACATCCGTCAGGGCAAATCGAGAGTATTTTCCTGACGAAGTGATCGAGGATTTTGTGGACTTCGGCGCTACTGTTTTTCTCCTGATGAGTTCTTCCTGAACCTTGTGAAAGGTATCGCGGCTGATAATTGCCGGATGGCTGTTCTGTACATAGTACATGGGAGCCTCGCCCGTGTTCTTGCGCCTTGTCTTAGATATGCAGTCGACGGTCACGGTCTTCTGGAGAATTGAGTCGCCGCAGTATTTTTCGTTTGCAAGGACATTGGCTATCATGGAGCTGCTGAAGGATAAATTCTTACCGGGGATTTCGGTGTGTTCAGCTTTTAGGACAGCCGAGATGCGGGGAGGCGTTTCACCGGCAAGGTACATATTGAAGATTCGCATAACGATTGCAGCTTCGTCCGGAACTACCTCCGGAACTACCTCCGGCATTCCATCCTCGCCTTTCCGATATCCGAGGAGCTTCTTGTACATAAAGATTGAGTTGCCATCCTCAAATTTTTTGCGATAGCTCCATGTGATGTTTTTGCTCATGCTTTCGGATTCGGACTGAGCGAAACCGGCGTATATAACGAGGTAGAGTTCGCTGTCGATCTTGAGAGTGTCGATGTTCTGCTCCTCAAAAAACACCCCGATGCCTCTGGATTTCAGGATTCGTACATGATCCAGACAGTCCACCGTGTTTCTGGCGAAGCGAGATACTGACTTCGTGATAATGTAGTCGATTTTTCCGGAGAGGCAGTCATTAATCATCTTTTTGAACTCGGGCCGTTTATCGGCACGAGTTCCAGAAATGCCCTCATCGGCATAAAGCCCCGCAAATTCCCAGTCTGTCCTTGCGGCGATCATCTCCGTATAGACCTTCTTTTGCGTGGTGTAGGAAGTGAGTTGTTCCTCGCTGTCCGTGGAGACTCGGCAATAAGCCGCCACGCGCTGCTGTCGGTACTTTTCCTTATCTACAATCAGGGAACGCTTCGGCTCAATGACCGTGATTGTCTTTTTCGGTATCTTGGTTGCTTGCATTGTCATCATCTCCGATTTCCGTGTCCGTCTTGGTATGAAGGGTGATCCTGCCTCCGTCGTCAAGGGATATGTAGCTGACGATATCGGTGAAGTGGCTTTCGCTGAACTCCTCCTGCGGCGTCATCATCTCAGCGCGTTTTCTGGCGATAGAGGCAGCGATGTTAATTCTGGTTTCGCTTTCTCGGTAGAGCTGACTCGCCATTTCTGCAGTTTTGGCAATTATGAGTTCTTCATTTGGATTGTCTCTCTCAAGCTCGAGGCTGATTTCGTTATTCAGCTTCAATACAGCCGGAGACATCTCAGGCCGCTTTTTGCGCCGCGGAATCAGGAGCCTTGTGTTGTTGATGATTCGATTCATCAGCACATTGACCTTCTCGAGAAGCTGTGTATCTCCGATGCGAACCTTGATTCCACACTCATCATTCGTACACATCCAACTTTCCCTGATGCGGTGCTTTGTGCTGACGCGCCGTTTCATGGGTGCGCCGCACTGTTGGCAGCGAATATAATCCCGCAGGAGGTTGATTGCTGCGGTATCTTTCTCAAATGTATTGCGCTGTCTGGCGGTTTTCAGGCTGATCGCCGTTTCGTAGAGTGCTTCATCAATAATGGGGTCATATTCATCATCGCCGGTGTATTTGGCATTATCGATGATTCTGGCGATACGCGCTTTATCCCATGTGTCTGTGCGCTCGCTATAGGGTATCTTTCGCCCGGTCAGTTCCTCGGCAATGGCTTTCAGCGATGCGCCGCTGATGTAGGCATCGAATATTTCCCGAATAACATCGGCTTCACCATGTTCGATGACCATCCTGCCGTTTCGGATCGTATAGCCATATGGGATGTAGCGTATCTTTTTCATGTCGGGATTCTCCTGTTTCAGATCAGCTCTGTGAATCTGAGGCCGCCGATCATAGTAAGCGTCATTTTATCGTTATGGTCAATTGAGATCGCCTTTACGACCTCAGTAAACAGCTTTTCGTCAAAACGTTCGAGCGGATCTTCCAGCTCTTCCAGTATGGTTTTCAGGTGCTTCACATCGTCGAGCATTTGGATGATATGGGAGTCCAGCTCCGTCTGGCGCTCTTTTTTCAACTTGGCAAGCTGGTTGTTGATATTTCGGGACTGGGTTTGATGCACTTCGGGAGCGAGGTAACCTTTGGCGCGGAGCTGTTCGAGCATGAGAAGCTTTGCGTTCAACTCGGCTATGCTCTGGCTCATCTCTCGTGCGGCGGTGTTGTTTTTCTTATATAGCAGGACGGCCGACTCAAGCCGGGATATGACCTGCCCGAGTATATCCTCCTCTCCGAAGCGGAGCTTGTTCACCATAGCGGTGAACCCGTCGTAGATGCGTTCTTCGCTGTAGTAGCTTGATTCACAGGCGTTTCGGTCATTTATATGTCGGCAGCAAGCCCATTTGACGGTTCCAGAAACGAGCCGTCTACGAAAATACGAGCCGCACTCAGAACACTGAATGCGGCTCGTAAGAGGATATATGTTTTGTGTTGCCACTTTTGAGAAGTTCTCCTGCCTCTTTTGCAGAAGCGCCTGAACTTTACCAAAGGTGTCCTGGTCGATCAGCGGCGCGTGAGTCCCTTTCGCATAGAACTGATCCTCCTGACCCCTGTTGGCGTATTGCTTAAACGGGACTGTCGTATCTCGGTAGGTTTTCTGGTAGCGGCAGTCGCCAATGTATCTTTCGTTTCTTAGAATGTAAGCGACCTTTGCGGAGCGCCATGTCCCTTTACCTGTCTTAGTCTGGATACGTCGGTTATTCAGCTCCCGAGCAATTTCGGTTGTGGAGCATCCGTTCAGATACATTCTGAAGATCGAGCGGACGATTTCAGCTTCCGGTTCGTACACTGTCAGTTCCTTGTTAATGAGGCGGAATCCGTATGGGGCGTTGCTGTCCACATACTCGCCGTCCTCCATGCGTTTTACGATGGAGAGACGCTGGTTCTGGGAGATCGCCTTGGATTCTTCCTGCGCGATAGCAGAGAAGGTGTTTAGGAGCATCTCATCGCCAAGCGCCAGCGTGAAGATTCCTTCCTTTTCGAACTGAACGCCGATGCCGAGTAGCTTCAGCTTTCGGACATACACGAGGGACTCTTTCGCGTTTCTGGCGAACCGTGACACGGACTTTGTGATAATGAGGTCGATTTGGTGAAGCTCACACATACGGATCATCCGTTGGAACTCTGTGCGGTTCTCAGCTTTCATCCCTGAGAGTCCTTCATCTGCAAATATTTCCACCAGTTCCCAATCCCTGCGTTTCTGGATCATGCTGGTGTACACTCGAATCTGGTTTGCATAGGAGCTCTGCTGATCTGCCGAATTGGACGATACTCGACAATATGCAGCGACTCTGGACTTAGCTATAGCTATTGATTCTTGCACGGGCAGGGTACAAATGTTAGACTGAAGTCACAGGCAAATTGGAATTTGCAAAGGTAGTAGAAAAGAGTGCTTAGAAATGAAGCCATGGTTTACGATAGAAAAAATTGATGACAGCACACATATTATAAGTGAATATCGCCATTGGGAAGAAACGCATTGCTATCTCCTTGAAGGCGATGGCCGCGCATTACTGATTGACACAGGGCTTGGCATCTGCGATATTTCAGCGGAGGTCAAAAAGCTGACAGACAAGCCCGTAACGGCGGTTGCGACGCACATTCACTGGGATCATATCGGTGGGCATAAATACTTCCCTGATTTTTATGCGCATGAGGCAGAACTGAATTGGCTGAACGGCGGATTCCTATTAAATATGGAAACAATTCGCGGAATGGTCATTGACCGCTGTGATTTGCCGGAGGGATACAATGTCAGCACCTATGAGTTTTTTCAGGGAAACCCGACACGCGTCCTTCACGATGGTGATACGATAGATGTTGGTGGAAGAACAGTAACGGTACTCCACACGCCTGGGCATTCACCCGGTCATATGTGCTTTTGGGAAGCTGAAACCGGTTATCTTTTTACCGGAGATATTGTTTACAAGGACACGCTTTTTGCGTATTATCCGTCAACCGACCCGCAAGCTTATCTGAAAAGCCTTGAAAAGATTGCCGCACTGCCGGCAAAACGAATTTTTCCGGCACATCATACTTTGGATATACAGCCTGAAATACTCATTCGTATGCGTGACGCCTTTCGACAGCTTGACACTGAAGGGAAATTGCATCACGGGAGCGGCACTTTTGATTATGATGACTGGGCTGTGTGGCTGTAATCTACGCCATTACAAATTTCGTTTTGCGAGCAGATTACCAAGGGAGGAAATACGCCTTGAATCATGATCTGAAATTCATAAAACGAGCGCCGCTGACCAACGGGGACTTATACCGCCGTCAGATGGCCATGCTGAAGAGCTTTCTCGAACACGGAGCCATCTCGCCGGAGCAGTACCGCACCAGTGCCGATGGCTTAACCCGAAAAATGCATTTACAGCCGAAGGAATGATCCTTCGGCTGTTTCTTTTCCCGTATTACTCCATATTCATCTGCTGCCCCATATTCTCGGCAGGGTCGCCCTGCATCAGCTCGTCCAAACGGAGCGTGCCCTGATAGGCCACATAGCCCCGATCATTGAATTGTCCCTGCTCGTTTTCCACGTGCTCCTTGCCGTATTTGGCGAAGTCGATGTAACCGACGAGATTTTCATCGTACTCATAATGGCCGGAATCCATGATCATGTACTTGCCGTATTCCTCCGGCGTACGTACCTTGGGAACGTAGTCGAACTGCTCCAACTCTTTCGCCAGATTGGCGATCTGGCCGGCCTGTTCCGGCTTCGTGAACAGAATGACCGCACCCAGCTTCTCACGCTCGGCCTGATTCAGCGGCTGGATGGCACGGCACATCTCATTGAGATCGGTCAGGTTTTCGTTCTCAAAATCCAGCGCTGCGTCAACTTCTTCCGGAAGCTCGCTTTCCAGAAAGCGCAGGCACAGGTCGCCGTAGTTGTTGATGCCGACGCGAAGCATGGTGCGCTCGATCTGCGTCTGCGATACAGGCAAGTAGAGATAGGCAGCAGGGCTGTCAGGAGGTGCATAGCGTGAACTCATCTCCACCTCCATCAGGCAGTCCTCATAGCGGTACTGCGGAAAACTGTGGCCGTCATAGAGCTGCGACATTTCAAAGCCATTGTCATAAACCACGCCGTAGGGGGTGACCCGCCCGACCTCGCCGTCGAGCAATTCCAGCGCTACCGAGCGGAAGTCCCTGCCCTGCATTTCCTCCATGGACGCCCCGCCGCCCAGCGTCAGGTAGTGCCTGCGCCCAAGAGATTCCAGATTGTTAAAGTCCGTGACCACGGTGACCTCCTGACAGCAGAAGGTCAGGTTGATGAACTCGTCCACGCCATGGAGATCCAGCCGGGACGCCATACCCTGAAACGCTGTTTTCTCATAATCGTCGAAGCTGTCCAGCCGCTTGGCGAGGTAATCCAGTTCGTCGAGGTTTACATTGATTCTTTCCAGTTGTTTCAGTACCGGAAAACCGCCGCTGACTTCATCAATGCGGCAGTCGCGCCTGACCGCATCACCGATCTCCAGCGGTCCCAAAAGCGCAATGGTGTTGTCGTATTCCGCTCTCGGAATCGGGAAGGGCACTGTGACCACACCGGATTCCGGGTGATGCTGATTTGACAGTACTGCTTGAAATTGCATATCGCGTCCTCCTTATATTCTCATTTCAGAGTCCATTTTCACCACCGATATAGTAGAGACGATCACTGCCGTTTAGACGGGTGATGGAGTCTTCTGCCCAACGCTGGGTGCTGTGTTCTGTGACAGACTGCCAATACTCAAGTTCTCTCTTATCCACTGCGCTTTTCCGCCTTTCTCTGATCGATTATTTGCATATCCGTGCGAAGGCAGCTCTCATCACGATTCCAGCAGATAAAGCCATGCCGGGGATAGGGACAGTTTTTACATCGCTCGAACAAAGTGCAAACGGGACATTCCTCACGCACAGGCGGATTTTCCGGTGCGAACAAGGGCGGGTGCCTGCGTCGGTTATATTCATGCTTCACTGTTATTTCCTTCCTGAATGCAAAAAAGCGCCGAAGTCTTCATGATGAAAACTTTGGCGCTTTTTATATTGATTTTATTTTACATAGTCGGCTCGGTGAATGCAGATTCCTCCTGCGGCTGCGCTTGCGCAATCCGCTGCTGCAAATCAGGCACGAGATCGGTAATTTGCTCCTGTATTTTGCCAAGGCATTCTTCCCGGTCATAGGTGAGTTCATACGGATGGTCCAGCGCATCCTGAACACATCGATATATTTCTGCGAGGTGCTCCGGTGAGAAGAACTGCTGCTCCCGAACAAGGCCGCTGCGCACGGCGAAATCCTTTTTTGCCGCTTCGTAATTGTTCGACATATAATGCCCCTGGGATACGCCGGTCCGGCCGTAGTCCCAATCCCATGTCACGAACTGAACGCCAAGACGGCTGGGATGACCGGCAAGGACAACACCATTGAAATCGGCCAGCGACCTGTACTCTTCGTCCAGCCCCTGCGCCTTGAGAAGCGGGGCCGCGTCCATGAGCTTCATATACTCCGACACGGTTTCCGCAGTCCGTGTTATCTCGCTCAGCGCATCTTCGCGCTCCACACATCCGATGTCCGCATCCCGGTATCTGATGCCTCCGGTTTCGCTGATCCGGCAGAGGGGAATCCCATCTGCCGATACGGGCAGCAGCCCATTGTCAGGGGCGGAAGTCTCATAACCGTCTTGCCGCAGCACAATGCCGACCTCTGAAAGAAAGCTGGGGTCTTCTTTTAAATTATTCTGTTCCATAGTGCTCACTCCTTATTATTTGTTTTAGAAAAGAAAAAGGCCGGCATTCGCAATGAATGCTGGCCTCATTGAAAATATAGTGACTCTGTTTTGGTCTGTATCATTTTGTGATACAGACCTCCGCAGACACAAAAAATTAACAAAATATTTTTTTAAAAACGCGTCTGCGCCGCTGCTTTTTGCCTCAAAAAAGGGTCAAAACAGCCCGCGATTTAGTTCAAGTCCCTACCAACGGGGTGGAACCGCCAGAGTTATCTTTTTTTTGCACTTAAAAAAATAAGCGCGAAAAAGCCCAGAAACCGTTGCGGTTTCTGGGCTTTCCGGCAAGTTATCTTTTTTACTTGCACAATATGGCGGGTAGCGGTAATTGAGATAATGGCTAAAAAGCCTTTGTTTTCAACGGTTTTCTGATTTTTGACCAACCTGATTTTGCATCCAAACCCGCAATTTTCTGAAAAAATGGTCAAAATCCAGTGTGCGCAAAAAAGATAAGTCTATCGATGCCATTGTCGAGGTGAGCTGATCAGATCAGCTTGACCTCTTTTTCTTTTTGCCAAACGCAGTATGGCAAGAGCCCATCTCGGTTCTCAAACGGCAGGTTCATGAAGTCGATGATGTCCTCATCGGGAAAGAGGGAATCGCAATACGCGGGGATTACCCCGTCCGGGACGATCCCGATCTTTTCTTTCTCCAACAGCCGGTCGGCCAGCAGCTTTGCTTTGTGCATATATACGGGAAGACCGGCCTTGCGAAGGGCAAGATAGAACTTGACCGATTCTACGGTTCTGTTCCAAGCGTCACCCGCGACGCTGAGGTAGTAACCGCCAGCATCGTGACCGACATACAGGCTGACATGAGTTGAGTTTCCACCGCGGCAGACCTCCCATGGGTGACCGCCGTGAAGCTCACGATTACAGAGCCAATCATGAAAAGCGTCTGCGGAGTCCGGATCGATTTCTCCGAGTCCGTCATCACGTCCGTCAGCATGTCTTTCGTACTGCCGTTGCAGAGGCCAGCCCGTTCCCTCATATTTGTTTGCGGCATAACCAAGCGCACAGGATGAATAGAAGTCGTTCGCCGTCATTTTTCCGATGCGTGTCTTTAACATCTGAGGCTCGTCTTCCTGTTCAGCGGCACATCTGACGAACTCATCTACTTCCGCTTGACTGAGATCCTTGAAGAATGATTCGCGTGCCTCCGGAAACGCATCCCACAGGTGCTTGCGGAGCAGCGTTCCCGTCCGGTGCTGCGGAGGCAAGCCCTCGGCAATCCGTTTGTTATATGTGCCGTTTTCCAGCTCGGAAATGCAATTCTTGACGCTGTCCAGAATCCATTCGGTGAACTCGGATATATCGTAGGGGAAATAGCGCGGCTTTCTTTTGTCTTCAACGATTATGAGCCTGTTGCCGACAAGTATTCCACGGTATCCGATTTCCTCGTCTTCGACAGCGCTGAAGTTATACCACTCGACCTCGTTCGGGAACTCGTCATGCCACCAGTTTTCAAATTCCTCGCGGCTTTCCACATCGCCGTCTGCAAGCATTTGATCAAAATCCCCGAAATTATCAATAGTGCCTCGCTCCGCTGTGAACCACAGCTCGCGCACTCCGTTTTTTGAAACCGGGGAGATTCGCTTAAGCAGAGAAAAAATCTCATCGAGGAGTTCATAGGTTCGGTCATCGAATGAGACGTTGCAGTTGACGTCCATGTAGTGCTTTTGCTTCAGCACTTCAATGTAATGCTTGACTCTCGGAGCTTTAAGCGTGTTATTCATATCACCGCCTCCGTTTCCCGTATGCTATTATTCTGCATCCTTGCGGTTGCTGACAGTTTTACCCGTTTAATACATCGTCCACCAGTAATCGAAAAGCCTGCGATAGAAGTTTCCCTTTGGAGGCGCATACTTGCAGTTTCGGATGCGGCGACTCGTTTCTCGCTTCATCCACTTCTGGCAGTTGCTGTTCTTGGGGTACTTGATATACTTGCCGGAATGGAGGAGCGTCTTGCCGTCAAACCCCCAGTCGATATATCCGGCGTGAGGGATGTAGTGACTGCCCACGATCACCATCAGTCTGTCGTTTTTACTAAAGCGCATTTGGCGTCGATAACAGGCGCCGGTCCTGCGTGTGGGGGCAGGCGGAAGCAGCTCATTCCTCTGCTGTTCGAGCCGCAGCAAGGCTTTGTTTATCTCTGTTTCTGTCATATCCCTTTCCGTTCGGAACAGTCCGTGTCACAGGGCAAAGACCGTTCCAACTGCCGCGTTGCTTGGCGTGGTATACCTTTTGCTCACGCTTGCTCTACTTTTGCAGCGGCGTCATCCTCACCATGTGAACACGTCCTTTCTTTAGTTCTGTGGGTTTCAATCTTATCCATGAAATCATGGCACTGTGCCGGGTAGTCCGGGTAACCGCATAGGAGCATCTTGTTCGGGAGCTCTCTCAGGGCTTCAAGAAAAGCACTCTCGTCCCGCTTCTTGATTCGGCAGAAGATCATGAGATACGGAGAGTCGTCCCGAGCATATTCCTGCATGAAATTCACGGTCACCTGATGCTTGATGAACAGACCATCCGCAAGGTATTCGCCGGCATCGAGAAACGCAAAATACTTATACCGCAGAGAAAAATGTTCAAGGCTGATATAGTTTTTTATTTCTGCCTGCATAGAGTCTCCTTCAACAATTCTGTTACAGATTCAAAAAAGGGCTTGATTTTTCGACGCATTTCCGCTATTCTGAAATACTTCCTTTGGGAAACTACTTTTTTGGAGGCGAAAGCTATGCAGCAGAATCAATACCCCGTCATTGATCCCGTGGCGACCGGCGAGAACATCGTCAGGCTCCGGCAGGAGCGCGGTCTGTCCGTTCGGGATCTGCAAGCGTTCTTTGGCTTTGAAGAGCCGCAAGCGATTTACAAGTGGCAGCGCGGCAAAAGCCTTCCGTCCGTTGATAACCTGTACGCTCTTGGTGCTTTGCTCGATGTGCCTCTGGATGAAATCCTGGTATCAGCAAGGCCACAATTGAACATGATCGTTCTTGAGCAGCAGGCTGACGCCTGCTGCTCAGCCATTTATATAGACCGACTGTTTTGGGTACGGCAGAAGTCCGAAATTGCTTCGACCATTTATTCGGACGCCTGTGCTTGAGGGTTTGTCCGAAGACTTGCTCTCCGGCAGCAGTTGCCCGATGGTGTGTTGCCCGAAGGCAATAGAAGTAATATCATCGGCTTATCAGGCCATTTATGGAGATGTGAGTTTGACAGGTCGGGAAGACGGGTTCGCGTAAGGCGAAAGCGTGACCATGCGTAGGACGAAGCTCAAAACGCAGAATGACTCGAGTTAATCTGATTTGACTAAAACCAGTTTTCATTCTTTTATTTGAAGCTCCTTGCTAAAGAGCAGTTAAGCATTATGCAGCGTTATAGTTCATCTGCATCTGAACCGATCTCAGCGCATCCTTATCCTGCCGTACCCAAAACAGTCGGTCAAGGGCTCGGCAAACAGGTTATTCCTGTTTACCGAGGTAGGCCGCGAACGCGTCCGCGAAGCTGTCGTTGACATCGAAGCTCGGCTCAAAGTCAACCTCAGAGTTGACCATGCAGCGATCCAACTCTGTGGAGACGGCGTCGGCCTTCCTGTTCATCTCGGTGAGATGCTTGCGAACAACGTTCCGGTCAAAGTTGATGGTGGTGACGCGCCTTAAGTCGCACTTATAGGAGACCTGATTGCCGTCCGTGTTGAAGCGATAGCCAACTCCGCCATGGGAAACGGTGACCTCAGAGCTTCTGAGCTCGGACATGTGCTGGAGCGTGTCGGCGATACGCTGCCGTCTGCTGTTCAGGCTGACCTCGCTGTCCATATCGATGGGCAGACCGTTCTTTGCGGCGCGAATGCCCCCCGCAAGCGCTTCGTGCTTGTCGAGGAGGTACAGCAGGAACCCGACGACGTCGGTGATCTGCTCGCAGTATTCGGTGGCGGGGACGTCGACCGTGGTTTCATCCTCGGCTTCTGCCATGACCTTCTTGCGAAGGTAGGTGTTCTGAACCTTGGTCACGTTGGAGTCTCTGCTCAGCAGAGACTGCGCCTCGTCCATGAGGGCCTGCAGCTTGTTCTGGTATCTGAACGCTTCTTTCAGATTCATATCTTTCACTCCTTGTCGTTTCGTATTATCTGCCTCTATTGTAGCGCGGGGTGTGCCTCTTGTCATTGAACTGTTGGTTCAATCGGAATAGAACTCTTTCATATCGTCGAGCTGCAAAGAGATCTGCGCCATCACGGATTCAAACCGTTCCTTGTTGCCGTGTATATCTGACATTACATAGCTGAATCCGTTCAAACGCTCATCACTCTTTCTGCTGTGGGACTTCGTCCTGACACTCCGTGACGATGAAGTCGTAGAGTGCTTCAGGCTCTTTCAGGCACCATTCTTTGCCGCTCTCCTTGTCCTCCCACACCTTGTAATCTTCAGTGGCCTCATAAAGCCACCATTCAATATAGTCATATTGGTCGTTCACCGTTTCCTTCAGAACCATCATCAGTGCGTCAAACCACTTGTTGTCGCAGCCAAATGTGCCGAGCCCGTCAGAAACCTTACAAAGCGCTGTCGCGACTTCTTCGTTGATGGCCTCCTGCTCTTTGACCATCCTGAGTGCTGTGCAGAAGGTGTCTTTGCTCAGTAATGCGGGTTTATTCTCCATCATCATCCGCCTCTCCGCAAAGCCGCTTAGCCTCCGCCAAATCCTCGGGCGTGTAATCAAAGGGGATTCTGCCCAAACGGACGGTTTCCTTGAAAAAAAGCTGGATGGCTTCCTCGTGCGTCAAACCGTACCGCTTGAAGACTTCGCCGGCCTGCTCATATAAATCAGAGTCAATCGTGAGCTCAATCGTTTCGTACTTCGGCGCCGAAGCCCGGACGGTTTGACTCAGGATCTCGTCCAGCGTCACGGGCGCATAGTCCCAGTACATACAGCCCACGTTGTAGATCTCGTTTTTGAAGCCACTCTCGTTCAGTTCCATTGCCATTTTGAGTTCCAGATCCGCCTCGTCCGTGAAGTGCGAGTGACCGTGGAGGTGGATCGCCTGATGCCGGTGCCCGTTGTAAAACGGAATGAAGTAGTGACTCAGAATGCACCGGCGCACAGAACCGTCCTCCAGAGTCACGCAGATATCGTCGTAGTCCTTGATGCCTGCAAGGGCCGCTTTCGCCTGGGCGTTATGGAGGAAACGGTCGTGGTTCCCTTTGATGAGAATGATCTGGCCGTTGAGGCTCCTGATCAGGTTGTGTGCGTCTCCGTTTCTGGATTTCCAGATCAGGTCGCCGAGAACGTATACGAGGTCGCCCTTGCCTACTTTCTCGTTCCAGCGTCGCACAAGCTCAGCGTCCATTTCCTCGACTGAGGCAAATGGACGGTTGTCAAAGCGAAGCACATTTTCGTGGCCGAAGTGCAGATCGCTTGTAAAGAATACCTTTTGCAGAATCAACGCCTCCCTTACTGGTCTGCCTTGCTGTTTTCGCTCTTTGGGAGCATCTCCGAATAATACGTTTTCAGGTCATCCCGGAGCTTAAGCCAGTCGCCCCGTTTGTCGAGCGTTTCAAATTCTGCTTCTCGCTCGATATCTTCGATCATGACGCAGATGGTCTTACTGTCCAACACGCTGAGATATTTCCGCACAAACTCCATGACCACGGAGGGCATGTAAGTGTGCCGACCTATGGCGTAGCGGAGGGCGCTGTTGACGATACAACCGAAATCGTCATCATAGATACACTTCATCCAACGTATCGGACAGAGGACTAAATCGTCCTTGCCCTCATCGGTAATGACGAAGCCCACGTTGTCCTTATCGGCCTTGTCCAGTATCTCATCGAGCTTTTCACCCAGCTCAGTGCGGCTGATCCGTGCCATCTGGTCAAGGGGCTGTATGTATTTGAACTGTTCCAATTTTGTTCCTCCATTCCGTAGTTAACCGTCTGCGAAGATGTCCTCGCAAACCAGACACCTTTATTTCTCTGGTGTAGAGCGGGTTCTCGAATCTGTCTCTCACGAGCTGCGCTCACCTCCCGAGTCGAACTGATCGGCGGATTCAAAACCGTGAAATAGAAAGTGCATCTTGTCGATGCGCTTATCGATGTGCCAGTGTCCGCAGAACCACGCCTTGTATTCAACAGCGTCTTCGATCTTGGCAAGCCAGTGCTCCGTGCTGTCGTCAACAGTACTCTGGTCGATGGAGGGCAGGAACACTTCTGTCGGCTCATACCTGAAGGGACAGGTATGCGAGAGAATCACATCAAAGTGTTTCTCTGCAATCTGTTGCTCCACATACGCCTTGATCTCGTCGGATGGCTGTTCGTCCTCCCACCAGCCGTACCCGCGAGAGAGACGGTAGAACTTGTCCACACTGTAAGCACCGCCGATGACGAGGTACTCAAGCCCCTCCAGCGTGTAGATATCTCCGTCCCGCGCAAACAGAATGTTGGGAAATGCATCCTCAAACCAGACCGTGCCGCCGTTCCAGTTCTTTGTTAGATAGGACGGGATGTTGGCCGGTCTTATTTCATGATTGCCGTGGATGCAGAGGATGGTCGGTTTGAGCCTCTGCAGCGCAGACTTCATCACTGTGTCACGCTCGTCAAGACAGAAGTTGGCTCCAACATCGCCGAGGATCACGATGGTATCGTCAGCCGTTAATTTGAACCGTTTGCAGAACCGCACGACCTCGAATGCCGAACCGTGAGTGTCCCCAGTAAAGTAAACCATTTGGATCTCCACCTTTCCGCGATCATTATATCAGCCCATCTGCCCGAATAGTTGGACACACAGAAAACATAATCACTTTTACAAAATCATATGCACTTTTACCCCGCACAAAATTAAACCAGCAGTCAAAACAATGACTCCCGGTAGATTGTTTTCTATACGAAGCGCAGTACAATTGTTATCGGTTCGTGTGTGACAGCGCCGACTTGCGGTCGCGGAGCGATGCCTTGATCGCTTTTACCGTGTCGGTGATGACCATCCTCTCATAACCGCTGCAATCTGCCAGCAGCATGGTGACCTCTTGGCTTGCCGCCATGACGGAGCCGGTGAGTTGCTCTGCAAGGAGAATGTCTGCCGGGATGTCCAGAGCATTTGCAATCTGCACGAAGGTTTCAAGGCTCATTCTCTTTTTTCCGTTTTCTATGTAGCTGACATAGGTGGGCGACTTGTCGATCAGCTCCGAGAAGTCCAATTGGGAAATGCGGTTTCGTTTCCTGATGACCATGATGCGATGCCCGATTGCTTGATAGTTTAGACTCATAATAAGAACCTCCAAAAAAATATTGTCGGTCCCATTATAAAGTCAAGGCTAAATGATAATCCTCTCATTATATCAATTTAGCCTGTAGTTGATATAATTCGGATTATAAAATAGTCTACAGATTAAGTCGAGAGGAGTGAGACGATGGCAGGGCGAGATACAACGGAGAGTCAGGCAATCGGCTCACGGATCAGAGAGGCGCGAATCAAAAACGGCATGAGCCAAGCAGAACTCGCTGTTAAGTCCAGCATCTCCCTCCCACATATCAGCGATATAGAGCTTGGGAAAAGCAATATGATGCTCCCCTCATTCATTCGGATCGCTGAAGCCTTACAGGTATCCGCCGACTCGCTGCTCCGCCCGAATGTACCGGGTGTGACGAGCCTATATGAGAGCGAATTTTCCGAGCTCCTCAACGACTGTACTCCTTCGCAGATGGACTCTATCCTGAAAATCGTTCGGGAACTGAAGCAAACCATGTGTAAAAAAGGCGAAGAATAGAATCTATCAAAGCGGGTTGGAGTGATCCAATCCGTTTTTTCTTTTCAAATCTAAACCAGAGGTCAAGTTCTTGACTTCTGGTTTATTTCTTTCTTGGCGAACGGATTATATAATTTCTTGGTAAGTATTATCTTCCGGAGGGATTTCATGTCAGATTTGATAAAAAAGAGCGAGGACGCTGATCTGGAGACCATGCCGTCCTTCGACTTCATATTGGAAAAAGAGGCCGAGCAGCAGACGCAAGTTGCGGAGCATCGCGCTTGGCTTAAAAGCATCAAGCATGAACGGCCTCTCCCAAAGCACCACTACAAGGTTGCGGTCTATATCCGCTACTTCAATCAGACGAAGCATGAGGATTACCTTTCATACCACAAGCAGCAATTTCTTGACACCATTGGGCTATGCCCCAACTGGGAGTTTCTCGGCTTTTACATTGACGAGGGCGGAACTGCCCCCAACATGGAAAACGCAAAGGAATGGACGCGGCTGCTTCAGGACTGCTTTGACGGGAAGGTCGACCTGATCATTACGCAAAAGGTGAGCAATGTATCGAAGAAGCAGTCCGAGATCACCTTCTGCGCCCGAATACTTGCGGCGCATCAGGTGGGTATCTATTTCATTTCTGAGGACATCTTCACGCTTGCCTCATACTATCAGGAAGACTTGAAAGACCCCTTTTTCTATCCATCACCTGATTGGCAGCTTCTTCCCGATGATGACCTCGCGTTAAGAGGTATACTTCATGATTAATCAGTCCAAAAAGCAAAAGGAAACCGAGCAGAAGCAGAAAATTCATCGACGGGTATATACCAAGATTGATCCCGAGAATTATGAGTTCATCCCAGCAAAAAAGCAGATCGACTACTACGACAACGATATCCCGCAAAGAGTCGCGGTCTACGCTCGTGTTTCAACGGACAATATTCAGCAGACTTCCTCATACGAGCTTCAAAAGAAGTATTACGAGGAGTTTGTCATTCGCCATCCCAACTGGACTCTGGTGAAAATCTATGCCGATGAGGGCATAAGCGGAACTTCAATGGCTCACCGGGACGAGTTTCTGGCAATGATTGCCGACTGCCGGGCCGGTAAGATCGATATGATCATTACGAAGAGCGTTTCGCGGTTTGCCCGTAATGTGGTCGACTTTCTCAGTATGGTGCAGTCCTTGGCAGAACTGCCGCATCCGGTCGGGATCTTCTTTGAAAGCGAATGCATTTTCTCCTTGAAGGATGACTCTCAGATGGCGCTGTCGTTTCAAGCAACTATGGCCCAGGAGGAATCTCATATCAGGAGCCGGAGTATGGAGACCTCGCTTCATATGAGGCTCGACGGAGGCCTTCCGTTGACACCCAAACTGCTTGGCTATTCCCACGACTCGAATGGCAGCCTCATTGTCAACCCAGACGAAGCGCCAACTGTGAAGCTCATCTTCTACATGTACCTCTACGGCTATTCGACCGCTGAAATTGCGGAAGCCCTTACTGAACTGGGGCGAAAGACCTATCTCGGCAATGTAACTTGGACGCCCGGAGCCATTGTTCAGGTTCTTCGCAATGAACGGCATTGTGGGGATGTGCTGACAAGGAAGACCTTCACTCCAAACTACTTGAATCACCTGTCCAAAAAGAACCGTGGGGACAGGATGCAGAGCATCTATCGCAACCACCACGAGGCCATTGTCTCGCGGGATGACTACATAGCGGTTCAACACCTGCTGAACAATGCAAAGTACGGGAACAAGTCCATTCTCCCCGAGCTGCGTGTCATTGACAGCGGCCTTTTGCGAGGCTATGTCACGGTCAATCCACGCTGGGCAGGATTCAAGGCGCCTGACTACTTCCAAGCTGCTGCCAGCCTGAGTCCCACCAATGGTGAAAACGATACCGGGGGATTTATAGAAGCGGAGCCGGAAATCCATGTTACTGTGGAGGCCGGCGACTTTGATATGCGCGGCTTTGAGATTGCTCGTTCTGAGTTTTTTGACTCTCACCGCCGCCCATATGTGACCTTTCAGGATAAACAAATCAAGTTCAGTACCGACTGTGTTCGGAAGCTTGGCAAGAACAATATGGTGGAGTTTCTTGTGAACCCGCGAGAGATGATGTTTGCCGTTAGGACAGCCGCGAAGGACAGTCGTCACTCCGTGCCCTGTTCACGGGTTTCAAATGGCATCTACTATCCAAAGACCATCTCCTGTGCGGCATACATGGATACGCTGTTCCAGATATTTGGGTGGAACTCAGACTACAAGTATCGTATTTCCGGGACTCTCTTTCAGAAGGAAAACGAGGCCGTCTATCTGTTCAACATGAGCGATGCCGAGGTTTTTATTAAACCTTATCTGATAGCGGGCAGCGCTGAAGCAGATTCTCCGGAGGACGATGTAAAGCCTCTCTCGGTATCCGGCACGAGGGTACGAGCTGTGCCGCAGGAGTGGATGAGTTCCTTTGGAAACCAATACTATCTGCACCAGCACATTTTCCCGCCCGTAGAATCGCAAAGCGAAAACGACTGGAAAATCCGCTTGGAGGGTCAGCTCTATGACGCCGGCGAGAAAATCAATGTAACGGGATTTGATGAGCTCAAGAGCTTTATCACACAGGAGCTGAGCCGCGGAGAAATGGAGGAAAACGCAAATGGATGATTTGAATAACGGTCAGGCGCAGGGTGTTCTTGCGAATATGCTTCAGCATCTTCAGGAAGCGACGCCTGACAGCGAGAAAGCCTTCACCTTACGAGAAGAAGCGGACGAACCTTCCACTGATGTGGTGCCCGTTGATGGAGATGTGATCGAGTTGGGCGGCGAGTTCGATTATGAAGGGTATCAGGTAGTTCGCCGGGAGTTCTTTGCCCACACCAACGAACCGTCCATTACTTTCAATAATTACAAGGTGTATGTCAACTCCGCGTGCCTGGGCAGGTTCCCATCCGTGGACTATGTGCAGGTTCTGGTCAACAGTGACAGCAAGATCCTTGCTATCCGGCCATGCCGGGAGGAAGAACGCGATGCATTCACATGGTGCGTCCCCGGTTCGACGCGCCGAAAGCCTCGCCAGATCACCTGCCGACTGTTCTTTGCGAAGGTTTTCTCACTCATGAACTGGAACACGGATTATCGGTATAAGCTGCTCGGCAAGGTTATCCATGCGAATGACGAGTATTTGATTGCGTTTGATTTGTCGGCCACAGAGGTCTATCAGCGAGTATTCAAGGAAGGTGAAAAGCCAAAGACCTCGCGCACACCTGTTTTCCCGGAGGGATGGCAGAATCAATTCGGCATGCCTTTCAAGGAGCATCGCAACTCCATGCAAGTCAACATCTTTGAGGGATATGCGGTTTACAGCATTAAGGAAAACAGCGTCACCACAGCCGCTGAAGCAGATAAAGGAGCATCCGATCCCGTTCCTGCTGATGCATCAAAAAACGATTCACCGGGAGGTTCTGATGTATGAGTGGCAAGAAAGAACAAATAGCATACCTCACGCTGGATGTAAAGCGGTGCAGATTTCGAATCTTTCGCTCAACACTGCGCGCCCTTGGAAATCCCACATACATTCAGTTCCTCATCAATCCAGAGGATCTCTATCTTGCGATACTCGGCTCTGAACTCCCGCTGCATGGTGGAACAGCGAATAGGGTTAAGCTCCCAAGTCTGAAGGAAGATCCCAAGCTGTCAGTAGAGTTTTACAGCACTGCGCTGCTTGAGGGAATTTACGGGATTTTTGGAGTTTTAGATCGCAACTATAACTATCGCCTCACAGGAGAAATTGATCAGGTAAATCGCGTGGCGTATTTTTCTATGCGCTCACTAAAGCGAATTGAGCGGAGGAAACTCAATGATGGACAAGGGCTATAGAGAACTATGCATTGACGCAGAGTTCAAGACTCTGATCCGCCCTCTCCGCCGCGACGAATACTCCCAATTAGAAGCGAATCTTGTGCTGGATGGATGCCGTGACCCGATCATCATATGGAACGGCGTCATCGTCGATGGTCACAACCGATATGAGATCTGCAATCGGTTGCATATTCCGTATGCCGTTCAGGAGATTGATTTCGATAGCCGTGAGGACGCTATTGTCTGGATATGCAACAACCAGCTTGGACGCAGAAACATCACAGAGGAAACGCGAAAGTATCTGATCGGCCGGCAATATGAGGCAGAGAAGATCGTCGGTTTTCGTAGAAATAGGGTCGGGCATAACCAGTACACAAGGACAGACGATTTTGACGCGCAGGATGATCTGCAGGATGTGAGCGCCAATGCGCGCAGGGAGAGTGGTCGGCGTACCGCCAACCGCCTTGGGAAGAAATATCATGTTTCCTCTGGCGCTGTTCAGAAATATGGGAAGTACAGTGTCGCTCTCGACACGATTGGCGATAAAGCGCCGGAACTGGTTCCTCAGATCCTGTCCGGGAACTATAAGATTTCGCACGACAATGTGGTTGCGCTGTCGACGATGGAGGCGGAGGAAGTGCAGAAGCTAAGCCAAAAGGTCGGGCATGGGGCTGCGCCGTTCATTCGGTACAGCGAGTCACGGAAGGACTTCACCGATGAACCGGCTCAGAAACCGGGTCCGAAGCCTCCGGAGCTTCCGGCTATAAAGTCAATACCGGTATTTGACCCTGATGCGGAGGTCACCGGCCTTACCCTCACGATCCCTTCGTGGACGAGCTCTATTGATCGGACAAAAGTTGCTGCGGATTTTAGTGCCGTTTCGCCGTCCGCAAAGAGGCGCCTTGAAGGCGCATTGCTGTCGCTTCAGGGTAAAGCGCAGGAAATGATCCGCGCAATGAAGGAGGACTCCTGATGCCCGATTATAGTATGTTTGTCCCCAATGTCCATTTTGAGCTGATCCCAATAAAGAACTTGGTTTCTAATCAGGAGTACCAGAGAAATCTGTCCCTGCGCCATGTGCAAAATGCCGCAGAACATTTTGACCTGTACCAGATCAACCCTGTCAAGGTGAGCTGCCGTGACGGTATGAATTACGTCTTTAACGGACAGCACACCATAGAGATTGTGGCGCTCGTTTCCGGGTCGCGCGATACGCCGGTCTGGTGCATGATCTACGATGATCTGAACTATGAGAATGAGGCGTATGTCTTTGCCAATCAGATGAAGTACGTGAAGCCGCTGAAGCCCTACGAGGTATTCATGGCGAACATAGAGGCAGGAAGCGACAAGCAGCTCATCATCAAGGATCTGGTGGAGTCATACTCTCTGTCCATAGGTCAGGTTAAAGGCTATGGTGTGATCTGTGCGGTATCCTCGCTTGAGGGTATTTACGACAAGTTTGGCTATCATGTCTTAGACCGCACTTTGCGCTTGTGCGCCGGGACATGGGAGGGCGATATGAATTCGCTTTGCGCCAACTTCCTCAATGGTGTTGCACGGCTCGTCAATACCTATGGCGACAAGCTGAAGGACGAGCTTTTCAAGGAACGGGTCGGCGCGACATCTGTCAAGCAGCTCACCCGCAATGCGAAAGAGCGGCGTCCGGGATCGATGGGCTTTGCCGAAGCCATGCTGGTCGCGTACAACAGAAAATGCAAATACCCGCTGGTCTGGAACAAACTCTACGAGAAGAACAGCGGCACAACGGACGGCCTTGATGCAGATATTCCCGGCGAGGAAGAGGACGAGCAGGAGCGCATAGAGGAACAGCATGAGGTCTGAGATCGCTGATGTTCAGCTCCCAGCAAGGGGTGGCTTTTAGCCGTGCCGCTATATTTTTTAGAAATGCGGTTGTATTTCTTGAAAGATGTGGTATAATTACTTCGTAAATTACGAACTAATAATACGGAGGCGCTGATATGATCATACTGAACGCAAAACTGAATAACGTCTACGGCTTTAAGGATTTTGACATTGCGTTCTCCTATCCTAAGAAGATCGTCAATTCAATCATTGAGAACGAGCATCTCGCCGGGAGGCCGAACTTCCGCTACAAGAAAGCGGTTATCCTCATGGGCTCTAATGCCACCGGCAAGACGAGTCTTGGCAAGGCGCTGCTCAACATTATCAGCTTTATCAATACCGGGGATGTTTCAACTCTTACAGCGATGGCGCCGTTCGGCAATAATGCCTCCTTTCAAATCGACTTTGTGAGCAGCGGATTTACGCTCCATCGTGTGAGTGGCATAATCGGAGGACACTTTCCATACGATGGCGATATTGGAAGTGAGATCACAATTCAGTATTTCTCTGCGGACATTGGTCTAAAGGATTCCTACGAGATGTGCGCGGAAAAGCTGGTCGAGCGAACAATTGAAATATCAAAAGACTACTCGAAACTCGGCAAGCTGGTTGGCAAGCTCGATTTCACTTTCTCCTGCCCGGATATTAAGCCGACCACGAAGGCGTCAAAGGTCAATCGCAATGTTGTTTTGAAGACCTTGAAGGCGGTGATCGGCACGCTCGATCCGACGCTCACCGATGTGCAAGTCTCGAAAGATCTGCGCAACTCGTTTATCATCCGCAGAAACAACGAGGAGATCATCATTCAGGAAGGCAAGCTCTTGAACCGCGAGTCGCTTTCGAGCGGAACGGCAGAGGGCGTTGATATTTCCTTCTTCCTCGCGCTCCTTATTGCGGAACACAATGGATTCTACTATTGCGACGAGCACTTCTCATATATCCAAAGCGATATTGAAAAGCGTATCTTCGGTCTGATGCTCGAACATTTGGACAGCAACGAGCAGCTTATCTTCACAACACATAACACGGATATGCTCGACTTGAACATCCCCAAGCATTGCTTCGCATTCCTCAGAAAAAAGCAAGATGAGGACTACCGTGTTTCTGTGACCTATGCCTCCGACATTCTGAAACGCAGCAGCGATTCCATCCGCTGCGCCGTCGAGAACGACGTCTTTTCATCGCTCCCGGACGAGTCCGCCCTTGATGCATTGGAAAAGGGGGCTGACGATGAAAAATAATTGTATCTACTTTGTTGAGGGACGGTGCGAGGAGAAGCTGCTGAACGCATTGAAGGAGCAGCCGCAGAGGATCCAGCCTGGACGAGTCAAAGTATTCAATGTCATTCAAAACACGCTGCCAAGCTCTCAGCTCATCACGATTCAGCCGGGCACAACGGTTGCTCTTGTCTTTGACACCGATGTTCCTCAGATAGACTGCCTGAAGGACAATATCGGGAGACTGAGCAAGTATTGCTCAAAAATTAAGATTGTGTTTCTGGCACAGGTCTTGAACTTTGAGGATGAGCTTGTACGCTGCTCGGATATAAGAAGTGCGACAGACCTGACGCACAGCAGGAGTGCCAAGGACTTCAAAAGGGACTTCTGTGCCATGAGCAATACCCGCGCCGTACTGGAACGAGTGAACCTTAGTGTTGAGAAGCTCTGGACTGAAACCCCGCCTTCGGAGTTCGCTTTCACTCCGCAAAACAGCGATTCTGTTAAACAATAGCACCGGCAAGCGTTTCACTTTGGTTCCTGATGATAAACCAGAAGCGTTTCAGAATACCTCCATAGGCCTTCTGAGACGCTTCTCTTTTTTATTCGGCGGTGATGCTTTCCTCGACGATATATCCGCCTCCGAAGATGATTTCAAGCTTGCCATCCGGGTAGACCTTGATGCATTCGATCATCTGGCGGACGATGGAGTCGTCATATTGAAAACCGCTTTGCTCTCGCTCTGTGATTACCCGCTGGATCTGGTCAAGTCGGTCGTTTGGCGAGTTGTCGGCGCTGGCAAGCTCCTGAATGGCGTTGATGCGGTTCTTAAGGAGCGTGATAGTGTCTGATATTTGCTTGAACTCGTCCTCGCGGCTTTCGATGTCATTTCCAGTCTGGACGCTCTCATTGATTAGTTCAATCATTTTACGATTCAGCGCTTCGACCTTCCGCTGGAGCAAGTCGACCTCGTCAGAACATCCATTCAATCCGATTGCCTCGCCGATGGTTGCTTTCATGAGCGCCATGTAGGTAGCTCTGTCTTCCTCATTGAACTTGTTGAGCGCCCGCATGATAGCATTCTGGAGCGCCTTTTCGTCGATCGTAATGGATTCCTTGCAGTACTTTTTGCCGTAGTCGAGTCGATTGATGCACCGCCAGACGACTCGCTTTTGCTTGTAGGCAGTCCATGTGACTCTCTTGTAGCGGCTGCCGCACTCCCCACAGATCAGGACGTCCGTCAGGGCAAATTTGGAATATTTCCCCGTTGCTGTGATGGATGTCTTTGAGGATTTCGGAGTTACGGTTTTCCTTCTAATGAGTTCCTCCTGTACCTTGTGGAAAGTATCTCGACTAATAATTGCCGGATGGCTGTTCTGCACATAGTACATCGGCGCTTCGCCGGTATTCTTGCGTCTGGTTTTGGAGATGCAATCTACAGTCACGGTTTTCTGGAGGATTGAGTCACCGCAGTATTTCTCGTTTGCAAGGACGTTGGCAATCATGGAACTGCTGAATGAGAAGCTCTTACCGGGTACAACTGTGTTTTCCGATTTCAAGACTGCAGATATTCGAGCGGGCGTGTTACCGGCAAGGTACATATTGAATATCCGCATTACGATTGCCGCTTCTTCAGGTACGACCTCCGGCATACCATCCTCGCCTTTTTTATAGCCGAGGAGCTTCTTGTACATGAAGATGGCGTTGCCGTCCTCGAACTTCTTTCGGTAGCTCCATGTAATGTTTTTACTCATGCTCTCAGACTCGGACTGAGCGAAGCCGGCGTATATGACGAGGTAGAGTTCACTGTCGATTTTGAGTGTGTCGATGTTCTGTTCCTCGAAGAAGACGCCGATCCCTCTGGACTTGAGGACTCGCACATGGTCAAGACAGTCTACGGTGTTTCTTGCAAATCGGGAGACGGATTTTGTGATGATGTAGTCAATTTTCCCCGCAAGGCAGTCGTTGATCATCTTTTTGAACTCGGGGCGCTTGTCTGCGCGAGTTCCCGAAATGCCCTCATCGGCATATAGTCCAGCGAATTCCCAGTCCGTCCGTGCGGCGATCATCTCCGTGTAAACCTTCTTTTGGGTGGTGTAGGAGGTGAGCTGTTCCTCGCTGTCGGTGGAGACTCGACAGTACGCTGCCACGCGCTGCTGTCGGTATTTCTCTTTGTCTACGATCAGGGAGCGCTTTGGCTCAATGACCGTTATTGTTTTTTTCGGTATCTTGGTCACTTGCATTGTCATCATCTCCGATTTCCGTGTCTGTCTTGGTATGAAGCATGACTCTGCCGCTGCCATCAATGGATATGAAACTGATGAGGTCGGTGAAGTAGCTTTCGCTGAACTCATCCTGCGGCGTCATCATCTCGGCTCGTTTTTGCGCTGTTGCGGCGGCGATATTCATCTTCGTTTCACTCTCGCGGTAGAGCTGACTCGCCATTTCAGTGGTCTTTGCGATTATGAGTTCCTCATTGGGATTGTCCCGTTCAAGCTCAAGGCTGATTTCGTTGTTTAGCTTCAGAACAGCCGGAGACATTTCCGAGCGCTTTTTCTGCCTTGGGACGAGGAGCTTTGTGTTAGTGATGATCCGATTCATCAGCACATTGATCATTTCGAGAAGCTGGGTGTCTCCGATGCGTACCAAAATTCCGCACTCGTCATTCGTACACATCCAGCTTTCCCTGATGCGGTGCTTTGCGCTGACGCGCCGTTTCATCGGCGCTCCGCACTCTTGACAGCGGACATAGTCCCGCAGAAGGTTGATTGCAGTGGAATCCTTTTCGAAGGTGTTGCGCTGTCTGGCAGTCTTCAGACTGGTTGCTGTTTCATAGAGCGTTTCATCAATGATGGAGTCATATTCTTCATCGCCGGTGTACTTGGCGTTGTCGATGATTCTGGCGATACGCGCTTTATCCCATGTGTCTGTACGCTCACTGTAAGGGATCTTTCGCCCTGTCAGTTCCTCGGCAATGGCTTTCAGCGACGCGCCGGCAATGTAGGCATCGAATATCTCTCGAATTACATCGGCTTCGGTATGTTCAATGACGGTTCTGCCATTTCGGATCGTATAGCCATATGGGATGTAGCGTATCTTTTTCATGCCTTATCTCCTGTTCAAATCAGCTCTGTGAAACGGAGTCCGCCAATCACAGTCAGCGTCATTTCATCGTTTGGGTTGATAGAAATTGCCTTTACAACCTCGGCAAACAGCTTCTCATCAAAACGCTCGAGCGGGTCATCCAGCTCGTCCAATATGGTCTTCAGATGCTTCACTTCTTCGAGCATTTGGATGATGTGAGAGTCCAGCTCCGTCTTGCGTTCCTTTTTCAGCTTGGCAAGCTGGTTGTTGATGTCGCGGGACTGGGTCTGATGCACTTCAGCGGCGAGGTAGCCTTTGGCGCGGAGCTGCTCGAGCATGAGGAGCTTTGCGTTCAGTTCAGCGATGCTCTGGCTCATCTCACGAGCGGCGGTATTGTTTTTCTTATATAACAGGACGGCGGACTCGAGCCGAGATATCACTTGCCCGAGCATATCCTCCGGCCCGAAGCGGAACTTATTGACCATCGCTGTGAACCCGTCGTAGATGCGTTCTTCACTATAGTAGTTCGAGCTGCAGGCGTTTCTGTCGTTGACATGCCGACAGCATGCCCATTTGACGGTTCCCGACACGAGGCGTCTACGAAAATACGAGCCGCACTCAGTACACTGAATGCGGCTCGTAAGAGGATATATATTCTGTGTTGCAACCTTCGAGAAGTTGTCCTGCCTCTTTTGCAGGAGCTCTTGAACCTTGGCAAAGGTATCTTGGTCGATCAGCGGGGCGTGAGTGCCTTTTGCGTAGAACTGATCTTCCTGACCTCTGTTTGCGTATTGCTTGAACGGGACTGTCGTATCACGGTATGTTTTCTGATAGCGGCAATCGCCGATATACCTTTCGTTTTTAAGGATGTACGCGACCTTCGCCGAGCGCCAAGTGCCTTTCCCGGTTTTCGTCAGGATGCGGCGGTTGTTCAGCTCCCGAGCTATCTCGGTCGTAGAGCATCCGTTCAGATACATTCTGAATATAGAACGGACGATTTCCGCTTCCGGTTCATATACCGTCAGTTCCTTTTCTATGAGACGGAATCCGTATGGAGCATTGCTGTCCACATACTCGCCGCCCTCCATGCGCTTGACAATGGAGAGGCGCTGGTTCTGGGAGATTGCTTTGGATTCTTCCTGCGCAATAGCGGAGAAGGTGTTTAGAAGCATCTCGTCGCCAAGCGCAAGGGTGAATATTCCTTCTTTCTCGAACTGGACGCCGATGCCGAGGAGTTTCAGCTTGCGAACATATACGAGCGACTCTTTTGCGTTTCTGGCGAATCGGGATACTGACTTTGTAATGATGAGGTCTATCTGATGGAGCTCGCACATATGGATCATGCGCTGGAACTCTGTGCGGTTATCCGCTTTCATACCAGACAGCCCTTCATCAGCGAAGATCTCTACCAGCTCCCAGTCATTTCGCTTTTGGATCATGCTGGTGTACACCCGCATCTGGGTCGCATAGGAGTTTTGCTGATCAGCCGAATTGGACGACACTCGGCAATAAGCGGCGACTCTGGATTTCGCCATGGCTTGCCGTGTGATGGGCGATATCAGTCTGGCTTCGGGCATCAGCGTCAACTCCCTTCCTCAAAAAGTGTATATGTTTTCGCGGGTTTCGTATATGTTTTGGTCTGTATCATAATATGATACAGACCTCCGGTCGGCCGGCAACACACATTATACCGACACCTTTTCCGAATAGCTACACAATTATGAGGAAAAGAGAGAAAGATTTATTCCGCCAAAACGATGTCCGCACCGGTCAGTTGGAGGTAGTAGCTTTTTGCCCGCAGATACTCCTTTTGGGTAATGGAGCCGAGGCTGAGCATCTCCTTCAGAACGCTCATAATGAAGAGGTAGTTGGCGTTTTTGGTGTTCAAATGGGATAGCATCTGCCTCACCACCTTGCTGCGTGCTGGACGGTATCTTTCTCCCATTCTTCGAGATGATACTCGTCGCCGTAATCGTCCTCAACGGTATCATCGTCGCTGTCATAGTCCTCCGGCTCGCAATCGCCAAAGTAGCTGTCTCTGATTTCCCTCGCGTAGCGGCGTTCCTCCAAATCGTTCAGGAACCTGTCGACATCATAGTCGATACTCATCTTTTTGGTATCATACCGGCCTCGACCGGGAGACCATATCTGGACGCCCTGGTTTTCAAGACAGGTCATAATATCCAGACTCAAGAGCAGAGTGGTGTTTAGTTGATCCATGCTCTTGATGAGCAGAACATCAAAGGCATTATCTTTGGCTGCCTGAAGCATTTGGGCCAATCCGTGGCCGCCGTTTCTGCTGTTGAAATCGATGGAAAAGCCGGTAAGAGTGAAAGCCTGCTCGTTGGCATAGGAACGCAGAGAGTCTTCCAGAGTATCATAGTAGGGGTCTGGGCTGCGAACGCTTCTGATGTAGATCCATGCGCGTTTGCCTGTATCCTCGGCAGCAGCGTTCTTAGAGCATTTGTTATCCTTGTTCATTTATGTATTCCTCCCGAAGTATTCAAGTTTAATGACACAAAAACGGGGACAGCCTCTTTTGAAGGGATGGCTATCCCCGTGGCTTCTATCATTAAGCCTTTGTAATTGCTTGGCTCTATTCGACACTACTTCCCGAGCCTGGGCGACGAACGAGAACAGCGGCTGGCGCCGCTTCACAGGATTCTAACCTCCCCGAGGATCTCTCCGGGCTGCCCCCATTGCGTGTTGCTGTGGCTGGACAGGCGTACCATTGTAGGTTGACAAGGTCATTGCGAGACAGCGTGCCACTGCTGCCATTCGGTCGGATGGGTACCGCTCGCACCTCTTTGGCCGTCTTTTCCGGTGGGTTATTCCCGCCGTAGGTGGTCTTGGCGCATCTTCCGAAATCGCTTGTCCCTTTCGGGCTTGTCAACTGATGTGTTCAGGTCGTCGGATATGACCGCGCATTGGCGGTGTTTTTCAAAGTTCAGAGAGAAGGATTATTTACCCCCTCACTGTGTAGGCAGCGAGAAGGCGTTTTTTAGAACCAAAATCGAAAATTATTTTAATAATTTTTCGATTCGCTCGATTCGCTTGCTCACGCCGCGCTGTGATATGCCGATTTTTGCGGCAATATCGCTCTGGGTGTATTCGTCAAGAACATATAATGTAAGCAGTTCAACATCTTCTGAGGATAAGCAAGATAATTTGGAGTACAGCTCGCAGTCATCAACTGTCTCAATCCAACTGTGTCTCCCTGTAAAGTCAGATTCGCTGAAGGTAACCTTCAGCGAATCAAACTTTTTGAAGAGCCCAGATATGCTGTCCTCGTCGTTTTCAGTGATGCACTCAGAAGGAAGAGGCTGTGTGTGCAATCGGAATCGCCGCTCACTCAGGAAGAACTCCCAGTCGAAATCCTTCATCAGTTGAATATCTGCTGCGGCCATTCCAGCTTTCCGATAGGCCTTTTTCTTCAAAGCCCAGTGCGTATCAAATTTCTTTTTTTCTAAAGCGTAGTTAAAGCCCATTGTCCATTCTCCTTATCGTTTTTTGGTTTTCGGGGTGCGGGGGTGAAAACCAAAAACGGCGGAGGAGAACGACAGCCGGGGGTTGTGTGATAGCGGCGCTTGTCCATGCCAACTCTCCAAAATGGGCAGCAAAAAAGGCCGGGCGCGAATTGTTATCGCGCCCGGCCTCTTAAGCCCCCGTATTGGCTGGAGAGGGTACAGAAAAGCCGCAAGACCTCATTTTCGGTCTTGCGGCGGATAGTCAGTATTCCCCAGCATGGACAGTGTAGCATATTGACAGTCGCTTGGGAGTAGGAAAAGGGTCGGAACTTAGTCGGTCTGGAGTCGGTATTTAGTCGGTAAACAGTCGGCGCAGCTCGGGCAGGGTATATCCAAACATACACAGGCCGAATAGGTGCAGAGCCTCTTTCTTTCTGTCATAGAATACGCTACGCTCTATATTCAACGCCTCGGAGAGCTCTGGCTCCGTCAACGGAAAACGGCTGATGTACTGCTTGTCCAGAATCTCATAGTAAATCTCGCCGTAAACGGGATAATCCCGCATACGGAGCAATGCCTTATCAATAAGGTCGATGTACATTCGGGTTTCACAAATGCAGCAGACACGCTCGGCAAATCGCTCCGCTTCTGTGTCGGGAGCGAAGTCGGCGAGATACCTGAACCCGACCTCTACATCGCGGTTCCCGATTTCGTAAGCGTGATCCCGTATTTCCTCGAGACGTTCGCTGATCGCCCACGTGACGTCTCGATAGACCGTGAGTATCAGCCGTGAGCGGTGGAACACGGCGTCGCTGTCCAAGCCGAGCGATGCGAGCTTTGCTTTATGCTTGCGTAAAGCAGCAGTTTCTTTTGCCATCTCTAAACCTCCCTTGAGCCATAAGCGGCAATGTAAACCTTGTTAGCACCCAAGCTAACACAAAGTGGAAAGAGCGGCGGGGCCTTAACCCCGCCTCCGAAGCTAATCTCAATCGCACATAATCACTCCAACCGAACGCAGATACCCGGCTTGCTTCAGCCTGATGCGTACTGCCGTCCGGGAAACGTCAAAGATCTCTGTCAGCTCCGTTATCACGTCAGCGGCATCCTTTGAGCCGCAGCCTTCAAGAATATAGCTGGCGGCGTGATGCTTTTTCATGACCGCCTGGGCTGTGGGATAGAAGACGCTTGCCGGCATCAGCATTGCCGAGGCGAACTTGTCCGCCTGCCATTCCAACCAGTCCTTGTCCGACCAGTAGCCCCGCGGTTTCTTCCTGTTAGGGTCGGCCTCTCTGCACATGATATAGGAATCCGATGTGCGGAGGCAGTATTTTCGGTCGCCGGGGTAGTACATCTGCCGGTGGATGATCCAATGAGAGACCTCATGGGAGACTGTGAAGCGGCGCCGGTGGTGGTGCTCTTCCGGTATGAGCCTCGCGTCAATAATGATCGTGCCGCTCATGACGATTTCTTCCTGCACCTTCTTTTCAAGGGACATCAGCTCCATCTTGTAGTCATTGAAATTGATGAGTCCCAGAACTGTGCCGCGGCCGGAGAGGTACCGATCTATGATCGTCAGGCTGTAGGCTTCATCGGCAAGTGCCTCGATGTCGAGCGGCTGCGCCTTTTCCAGCATATATGGAGCGTATTCCCGAAGCACAAGCTCCGCGACGCCGTCGAAGTCCTTGCTGCTGAAAAGATACATACCGTTGCTCTTTTGAGCCAATGGAATCTGCACGATAATTTATCCTCCGTTATCTATAGACTCAATTATCCTGATCCACATGGTATCTGGGATATTGCAGTCGCGGGCTTTGCGGAGTGCGACTCGCGCCAGATCCGACTGCTGGATATATGCTGTGAGATCAGGATACACGCCCTGCCGTCGACCGCCGACCAGATCGTAGAGCGTGTTCTCATCCTCCTGCGACAGCAGCAGGCACTTGATAAAAGCGGGGAGCAGCTTCTCCGAGGGCGTGCGGTTGCCTTTTTCAATATCGTGAAGGTATGGCGCGGCAATCGATAGTTCTGCGGCAAGGCCGCGAAGCGTTTTACCGAGCCGCTCCCGTTTCTCCCTTATAAAGCTGCCGAGCGTTATCGTATCCATGTTGAGCTTCCTTCTTTCTGTTACTGATACATCATGCCGGGCATGACCACCTTCTCACGGCCGTCGGATGGCATTTTGAGGTTACCCATGAGACAGGCGGAATAGATCGCCCTCTTACCGAATCTGCCGCGGATCTCCTCGACCGCCGTGTCCAGCTTTTCTCTGCGCTCCCTCTTGGCGGTATCCTCGAAGATGCTTATCTGATACGGCGTATCAGCGGGAATGAGGCTAATTGCCCTGACGGTTATAGCTCGAACCTTGCTCGTCCATCGGTAATTCGCCTCAAAAAGTTGTCTTGCTTTTCTGGCTATCTCCATCGGACTCTGTGATTGTGATTCCAGCGGTGCTTGGAATTGTTTGAAATAAAGGTCGTTATCTCGGATCATGATCTGTACACCTCTGGCTGTTAGCGAGTGGAGCCGTAGCCGATGCCCTATGTCCTGCGACAGTTCCAGCATCACTTTCCAAACTTCCTCGTTGTTATCCAAGTCTGCGCTGCAAGTAATACCATGACCGACGCTCTTGACCGGGGACTCATAATTTTCGGGCATCACGCGGGAACTATCGAGTCCGTTTGCATAAGTCCATAGCGCAAGGCCGTTCACGCCGAGAAGCCTTTTCAAAAAGTCCTGAGAGGTGTTAGCGATGTCACCTATGGTTCGTATCCCGTAGCTGTCGAACTTTTTGGTGGTGGCTCGGCCGACATAGAGAAGGTCGGATGCGGGGAGCGGCCATATCTTCTCTTTAAAGTTGTCAGCGGAGATCCCCGTGATGGCGTCCGGCTTTTTTAGGTTGCTGCCCAGCTTGGCGAAGATTTTGTTAAAGGACACGCCAATACTGACGGTGAGACCAAGCTCGGCCTTGACAGTCTGGCGGATTTTCTCGGCTATCGTCATCCCATCCCCGAACATCGTCCGGCTGCCGCTTACGTCGCACCAGCACTCGTCCATACCGAAGCCTTCGACTTGGTCGGTATATCTCTCATAGATTGCCCGAGTCAGCTTGGAGTATTTCAGATACTCGTCATACTGCGGCGGCACCATGATGATGTCCGGGCAGCATTGTCGAGCTTCCCAATTGACCATCCCGGTCTTGACGCCGCGCTTTTTGGCGAGTTCTGACTTGGCGAGGACGATACCGTGTCTCGATTCGGTGGAGCCGCACACGGCGACTGCCTTTCCGCGCAGCGAGGGGTTGAGCATCATTTCGACAGAGGCATAGAAACAGTTCAGATCGCTGTGAAGTATCACTCGCTGTTCCATTGTCGTAGTCATCACCATTCTGATATCTGTTTGTGACCACATTATAGTTGTCTTATATCGCTCCGTCAATTCCAGATAATTGTCCTAATGGGACATAAAATGATTGACAAGTGTGTTTTCCCCATATATAATTTATCCATACAGACACAGGAGGGATATTAATGGCTAACAGCGATAAAGAGAAGCCTCAGAGCTCCAAGGTGATCCCGTTTAACACGGTGAAATCGAGATACTATAATGCCGAAGCTGAGCGCAAGGACAATGTCATAGGCAGAAAAATAGCCGAAGCCCGGCATAGAAAGGGCTTCAGCTTGATGAGTTTCAGTAGGATGTTGGAGGATTATGGGCTTAAAGTTGGCGGAAGCGCGATAGCGAAGTGGGAACGTGGCGAAACGTTGATGAATCCATACCAACTCGTCGCCGTCTGTCGTGTACTCGATATTGCAAGCATTTTTTCCCTCTGCGCAGATTATCGTCCGGAGTTAAATGCGGTCGGTCAGAAGAAGGTAGATGCGTACAAAGCGGATCTTCTTGCGACGGGGAGGTACATGCCCCTTTCCAGCGTTGAAGAAAACACGGTTGAATACATCGAGATGCCCTTCAGCCACCTTGCTGTATCTGCTGGTCTTGGTGAGTTTTTGGATGAAGAGCAATTTGAAATGGAGAGCTTTCCTGCCGCCTCGGTACCTGCTGGTGCAGATTTTGCGTTGCGTATCAACGGCGATAGCATGGAGCCCGTCTACAATGACAAACAGATAGTCTGGGTCGAAAAGACGACCGACCTCCACATCGGCGAGGTTGGCATCTTCATCGTCGATGGAGAAGGTCTGATTAAAGTCCTCGGTGAGCAGGATGTTGACGAGGAGGATGAGGACGAATTCTCCGACAGCTATGGCGGTCTTCGCAAACAGCCTGTTCTAATCTCGTATAACAAGAGCTACAAGCCGAGAGTGATATCTGCGAGCTCTCAGTTTACCGTGGTAGGGCGTGTACTGCATTAATTGTACGGTTTATTGGACGCCACGCCGTTTACAATAGGTGTACGCATATATGGAGCGTCTTTGGAAGGGGGGTAACCTGATTCTATGAATACTTTAGCGCGCGTCAAGGAGTTGGCTGACGAGCGAAGCATATCGCTTTATCGCTTGTCTCAGATAAGCGGCGTCAACTACTCTACGTTAAAAGCAACCAGTAGAAAACAAGGGCAACTCTCTGTGGATACCATCGAGCTTGTTTGCGTAGGCCTTGGTATTACATTGCAGGAGTTCTTCTCGGATGACCAGTCAGATTCGAATGTTGAGGGATGATGCAGTAAGGTGACGTGCTGTAAATGGAGTGCGAACGAAATATAAAAGTCTATGTGCGTGTTAATGCGGATTTCCGGGCGGACGGAGTCATGCTCCCTCGCGTCATTACTTGGGAAGATGGCGAGAAGTACGACATCGACAGGATCAAGGATATCCAGCAGGCGGCGGCTATGAAAGCCGGAGGTCAGGGCGACCGATATACCATTATCGTTCGAGGGCGGCAGAGCTACCTGTTTTTCGAGCGTTGTGCTGCACAGACTGGAAACAACATCGGACGATGGTTTGTGGAAAGGCGAGATGGTGGGCGTGAGTGAACTTTCGAAGGGAGAGGGATAATGGGAAAGAAAGCAGCATTTATTGCTCAGATTGACCAAGGTGTTCATGAGCAGGAAATAACCGCTCTAAATAATGCGCTTTTAGAGCTGATTACTTCTCAGGGTGTTGATGAGTTTATTCTCTCATATCATGACATTGAGTATTCTGCAGCGACTATTCTTAAAGAGCTTCAGATGCAATATCCGCAGGTAAAGATTACTCATACGCAGAAAGCGCAGATACCTGCTGATATCTATATTGTCGCTTACTTTTGCAATACCTGTTCGAGATATAAGACCTGCGACCGGGAGTCGCACTTAAAAAGCAAGGTGGAGACGAAGATTCCAGGAAAGCCTTATATTTTGCTTCAGGATTGCATCTCCGCATCGGCTGTATAATAAGGCCAAAATTGAGAAGCTGACGGAATCCGGTTGGGTTCCGTCAGCTTTGTTTTTTAATGAAAACACTAACCCCTTCATTTGACTCAGTCCTCTGCGGCTATGTCAAGAGAAGTTCGCAATTTGGGGACTCCACGAAATGAATTAAGCTGCGCTTATTAGAAGTGTCTGAATCGATTTGGGATTCAAATATGCTCTGGAAACGGACCAGTCTTCAGCGTATTCCATGAGATATGTTGTAACCAACCGCAGATAGGAATCTTTGTTTGGGAATATCCCGACGACGTTGGTTCTGCGCCGGATTTCCTTGTTCAGCCGTTCCAGCATATTGGTCGATGAGATTTTACGGGCATCAAGCTCGGGGAATGCATAGAAAGCCAGTGAGTCCTCCAGCCCGTCTTCCAGAAGCTCGATTGCTTTGGGAAACCGCTTCCCATATTGCTCCGACAACTGTTTTGCGCGCTGTCGCGCTAATTGGACGGAAGGCGCCAGCCAGATTTCTTTCAGTTGGACCGCAAAGGATTCTTTTTCTTTCTGCGGTATATGGGCCAGAATATTTCGCATGAAATGCACTTTGCAGCGTTGCCAGGATGCGCCGGGAAAACTTTCTCGGATGGCGGCAATCAGCCCTTTGTTCGCATCGGAAACCACCAGCAGCGGTGTTTTCAAGCCGCGATCCAAAAGACTTTGAAACAACTGGGAATAGCTCTCTTTGGATTCGTCCAGCATCGGCTCCACGGCGAGAATGTCCCTGTGCCCTTGCTCGTTGACGCCGCAGACAACCATCACCGCCATGCTGACGACACGGCCATCCATACGGACTTTTTCGTACAGGGCATCCGTCCAAATGACAGGATAACGAGTATCCGTCAGAGAACGGTTGCGAAATTCCTGTACCTGTTCATTGAGCCCTTTTGTCATCTCACTGACCTGACTGCGGGAGAGGTTCTCTATCCCCAGACTGTGAGCCAACTTTTCCATCTTCCGTGTGGACACGCCCTGCACGAATGCCTCCTGAATAACCTGTACCAGCGCCGCCTCGCTGCGTTTGCGTTCAGTGACAAAGAACGGGATATATCCATGGCTGCGCAGCTTTGGCACCATGAGATACATCGTCCCTACGCGAGTATCCAGCCTCCGGGGACGATATCCGCAGCGGTAGTCACTTCGAGACGGATTGTGCGCATTCTTTTCCGCCCCCACAAGGCCGGAAACCTCCGCCTCCATCAGTTGAGCGCAGAGCCATTCCAGCATACTGAGCATCGGGTCGGGCTCCGCCATACATTTCAGTAGCAATTCCGTAAGATCTGTGTTATTCTTTCCTTGAGTCATTGGGACCAACTCCTTTTTGAATGTCTTGACACCATTCATTTTAAAGGAGTCCCAATGGCTTTTCTATACCTTCTCGAAATTGCGAACTTTATTGTACTCTATCTCCTCTGCTTTGAACATATCATCGGCAATGTACCGATACTGTGGGAGCTGGTCAAGATATACGCTGAACCGAGATTCTATCTCCATCCGTATGTCAAGAGGCGCCTTCGCCAAAGTGAACTCGTGGCTGGTATTCTCCATAACATCGTTTGAAATCTCATAAAGAAGTTCCTCACAGAGGTCTTCTGCGCTCTCAATAATGATTGGCTCCATCTCTATGCTTGATTTCTCAAGGTCAATATTCAGAAAAACATAGCCAAGCTTATCTGACCACACAAGATCTGCGTATGGGCTTTCCTTGATATATTCAGCGAAGACAGCAATGACCTTTTCAATATCATCTTTTTGAGTCTGGGTATATAGTTCACCAGTCGCCTTGTGCCGCTTCTGCCCCGATCTGGGCGAGTAACGCCACATCTGCGGTGCGGGGGCTTCTTTTCCCGATGTATCATTCTCTTTGCCTTGGTGCTTTTCATGCCAATTCCGTATGTATGTTGCCGAGTCACAGACTATTTTCAAGCTCTCCACGTCCAGCGAAAAGAGCTGGCGATACAGCCTGTCCATGAAGACGCCCTTATCTGATAGTTCCGCGTGACACATGATATTGGGCGCGATATTTAGGGCATAGATGAGCTTTTCGATAGTCAAGTAATAGGAGCTTGTAGTACCTTCTTCTATCTTCTTTATCGTTCGCACGTCCATGTCGACTTCGTCTGCCAGATCCTGCTGCGTCCAGTTCTTTTCCTCACGGGCCTGCTTAACCAATAGACCGCAATATTCGTTTATTGTGTACACTGCAATCCCTCCTTTGGAGATAGTGTATCACAACGGGAGGCAAGCTCAAAACATTGCAGTACACCAAAACAGGTACCACTGGTTCACTCCAGGGCACCTGTCTTCGTTTACACATCTCCGCCTTGGTGCAAATACGACCTCCAGCGTCGGCAGACATCGCGCATTGGCTCGTCAAGATATGTCCAAGCCTTATCTTTGATCCATTTTGGGATACCGTATGCTGCCTCTGCAATACTTCCGGTGATCGCGGCAAGTGTGTCGCTGTCGCCTCCGAGTGAAATGGCATTGCGAATCGCGTCCTCAAAGTCCGAACTTTCCAGGAAAGCAATGATTGCCTGCGGAACGGTGTCCTGACAGCTCTCGTTAAATCTGTAAGAGGGGCGAATCTCATCAAGTGTCCGTGAAAGGTCATAACCGATGTTGCGCTCAATAAGCGTTCTCATTTCCTCTTTCAATTCGTCCAGAGACCATGCATGACCGTAATCGGGAACGTGGCCTTCGGAATAGAAGCGGGCGAGGAAGATCGCGGCTGCCGTCGCCTGCGCTCCCTTTACCCCTTCCGGGTGATTGTGAGTCACTTCAGCGCAGCGTGTTACGGTTTCCCACCCGTTTGACGGCCAGCACCCGGTTCTGGCATAGAAGCCGCAGTTCATGATCCAGCCGCAGGGCGAGACTCTCATTGCCGAGCCGTTTCCCCAGCTATTATATGGGTCGCGGTCATCGGAATTGATCCAGGCTCCGAACCGACCGCCATAACCCGCATCCGGGTATCGACGTCCCCATTTCTTATATGCGTCAATGAAATCGTCTTTATCGCCACCGTTCATCAGAGAGTCTGCGGTTGCGATGGTCATAACGGTATCATCTGTAAACGAACAGCCCTCGCGGAACAGTGGGAACTCCTTTGTCTTTATGTTGTTCCACTCGTAGACCGAGCCAACAATATCGCCGATAATTGCCCCCAGCATTATTTCCGCCCGCCTCTCTTTTTGAAGTCCTTCTGAATCTCGTCATTCCAGCCTGTTGGCATAGCGGAGCACTCTCTAAACGATGCGACCGCTTCACTCATGACGCGAAAGTTGAGCTGTGTTCCTTCGCTGTCGGCATGATAGTTCTGTGCGCGATCCGGCGCAATTCCGAATCTTCCGGCTGTTTCCACGGCGTCAATATTCGCTCCGAGAAACACGAACTCCCAGCCATACTTTTCTTTCTGGCGTTCGATCTGCGCCTTGACTTTGTCCGAGGAATACTCCCGACTGCTGTTTTCCTCTCCGTCTGTGATGATCACAAACATGACCTTTTCTGCGCGGTACTCATCTGCGGTATGACGCTGAGCGTTCCCAATCTTGCTTATCGTCCTGCCAATAGCATCGAGTAGGGCGGTAGAACCCCCGATGACGTACTCCTTTTCCGAAATGGAGCTGACCGCGCGGATATCTATGCGGTCGTGCAGCAGCTCATACCCGTTGTCGAAAAGTACAGTAGTGATGAGGCACTCGCCGTCAACGGCCTTTTGCTTTTCCAGCATGGCATTGTAGCCGCCTATGGTATCCTTCTCAAGCCCGCTCATGGAGCCGCTTTTGTCGAGAATAAAAACGAGTTCTGTAAGCCCCTTCTTCATTTCATTGACCTCCTCAAGTTTTATTGTGTCTTGAGGGTATCATGATAGAGCTTGCCGGAGGTCGCTTTCTTAGCGACATCATTCCGGCAAGCTCTTTAGCATTTGTCCGATACGGTATTTTCTCCGCACACAGGGCATTTATATCGCGTATTACCGTTCTTTGCGGGGTTAACTCTTATGAGGATCGCTTTCTCGCACTTCGGGCACAAGGTTTCCCGCCCAGTAACGAGCGACTTTATCATTTTGACCTTTTCCTCGCTGTCACTCATCGCTCACGCACCGAGCAAAGGCTGATCGTATTTGAACAGCACTTCATTGATCTCAAAGATGTCGTACTTGCCGCTTACAATAAAGTATTCCACAATGACGTCGAACTTCTGGCTGTGGGAGAGCGCATAGCCTGCCCGTTCCAGCAGATCGTCTGTTTCTGCAAGACTGAGCTCCAGCGCCACAGCCAATGCGACAATAGTTCGTTTTCCGGGTGTATAGCCCTTTCCGGTTCTGATTTTCGAAAACAGCTTACGGTCAATGTTTGCGCGTTTGTAGACCTCAACGTCGGTTTTCCCTTTGGCATCGATCAGGCGCAGGAGCGTTGAAGCAAACGGTTCATCAAGATTTCCAACTAAATCGTCTATCCCAGCGGACTGTTGCGAAGTTGCTTTAGGCTGCGCCATGCTCGGCATCGGCGCATTGTAGCCCATGATGGCATCGTCGGAGAGAGCCTCCCGCTCAACATCCAACAAGTCACGACGGTATACCCTGTGTTCCTCAACATAGTGCTCGTCTATGTAGCTCTCAACTGCGCCCAGCAGCTTTTCACTGACACTAAAAGCGGCTCTATCAAACACTGCAAGATATACGTCTATATCGTGGTCGAAGAGAAAATCACGAATTGCTGACGATGCTACGCTCAGCGCCTCATCCTTCGGATACCCGAAAATGCCGCTGGATATGAGCGGGAACGCAATACTACTGCATTTGTTATCGAAAGCCAGCCGTAGTGAATTGGTATAAGCGGAGCGGAGGAGTATCTCGCTCTGCGCCGCGTTCCAATGGCGGTAAACGGGGCCTGCTGCATGGATAACATACTTCGAAGGCAAAGCAAACGCTGGCGTGATAGCCGCTTCACCTGTCTTTATCGGCGCGACCCTATCGCAGGCTGCCTGGAGTTTTTGCGCTCCGGCCGCCTTGAAAATGGCTCCGCACACTCCGCCTCCCATTGCAAGGTCAGTATTAGCCGCATTGACGATGGCGTCGACCTTCATTTTTGTGATGTCCTGTCGGACAATTGTAAATGGCATAATCTCGCTCCTGTTTGTCGGGTTTACAGCAGATAGCGTTCTATCAGCCGCTTTATTTCTGCCGAATCGATACCGCCGTTCAACGAATCCTTTGACACAATTAGATTATCACCTTCCGTAATACCGTGACGATGATAAATAGTTTTCTTTTCTTCCCAATGCCTGTTATAGCCAGCATCACTAAGCATTCCGCAGTGTTCCCAATAGAAGCACGCTCCGCTTTCTGCATCTTCAATTGTGAAATCCGGAATGCGTGTTCCATCTTCGCCTAACACTAATTCCTTTTCGTACTCATATTCGATGCCTGCATTGAAAAGCATGTTGGCAATTATTACTTCAGATTTTGAACGAACCAAATCTCCTTTTAGCGTGCGGTGAATCAACGCTTGTTCATAGTAGCGCTTCTTGTGCTCGACTATATTGGGATTCTCAAAAAGACAAGTAAATCTTCTTGCAACTTCGGAATATGCCATCGAAGAATAGTCCCGCAGCTTATAAGCACCCTCATTGTAAAGGATAACAAGTCTATCCTTTTGCCGAGTAATTGCCGTATACAACAATTCTTTTGACAACAGGCCGCCGGGTTCTGCAAGCACAAGGATTGCTTTGTCAAATTCACTTCCTTGTGCTTTATGAACGGTCAGCGCATACGCCAATTCAAGATCAGGAGTGGATTCATCGGAAGCAGTTGAATTCCAATTATAGTTGCATGTTGGTTGTGAAGCGAACACTACTTGATGTGTGTTCATTTTGTTTCTCGGCTTCTCCCAGATGCGCTCGACAATACCAACCTCGCCGTTCGCAACATAGCTATTCTCAGATGCGTGAGGATATCCATCCTTTTTTTGATTACGCACATTGATAACCTTGTCGCCATATACTATACCATCGATGCCCAACACATGTTTTGTTCCCCGAACCTTGCAGGTTCGTAAGGTCATCGGTTGTTGAGATTTATACTTTTCGTGAATGAACCGGTTAATTGTTGCGGTTCCTATTGCAGGATCGTTTCGATATGCAGAGAGGATTTGCCAACTCTCGACTTTCTTGGGATCTGAGCCAAAGTTCATCCATCCATCATTGATATGCCCACCAATCGATAAATCAAACCCTTCGACATCATCGATATCGGCCATTTCGGTTTCTTCGTAAATCGACTCGTATATTTTATCCTGTAGTTCTTCTGAAGTGCTCCAAGGTTTGAAGGAAACATGTTTTCCAATGCTTCCGCTTTGCAGTTGGATAAAAAGGCTGTCATCTAAGTCTTCGGCATCTTCTGTAAACCATTTTGCAAGTTCGGTATCACCTCTCGGGAGGCCGTCTTCTGACAATTGCCTCATAGTGACCGTTAGGTGTCCAAACCCTTTTCCGACTCTTGGAAAAGCGCTTATGTTCTGATCGAGCCTACGCACAAGATCAACAAAGGGTCGTCCGGCACCAATTGGAGGTAACTGGTTTGGATCTCCCACGAAGATAATACGTTGGGCATTTTTCTTTAGCGCCTGTAAAAGTGCGCCAAACATTTCCTCAGTTAGCATTGAACTCTCGTCAACGATTACTGTATAGGGAACATTGTCCGCATCTTCACCAGAGAGTTGATACTCCATTGTATAGCCATCAAATCTCTTGCTTTCACTCAAAAACTGAGCAACTGTCTTTGCTGTGCTGGTTACGCCCTGCTGTTGCATAGCCTGACTCATACGAACGCGCGCTTTTCCGGTTGGTGCCAGTAGTAGCACGCCTCCATCCCGTATTTGGGCAGACTTACACAATAGAGCAAGCAAAGTGGTTTTACCTGTTCCTGCACCGCCTATTAATACAGATAATCTTGACTCGGCTAATTCTTTGAGAATAGCCGCTTTTTCAGTTCGCGCTCTTTCCTCGAAATCCGATGCTTTGTCTTTACAAAAAGCTCCATCTACAATGCTGCGCCAATTTTCTTTAACAGTATGTCTTTTACCATTTAGCCTTTTCTCGACTGAAGTCCGGATAAGCTCATCAATTTCAAATAACCGGTTCAACTGAAATGCTTTGCTTCCGTCAGAACAGATTACTTCATGCAATTCATTCTGTAGGAAGGGCGTAACGCCATTGATGCTGTCTGCTGAAACATGACAAGCTGGCTCAATGGGCATACCATTAATTTCTTCGATTATGTTGAATAGCGGGTATACGGTATGCCCTCGCACAGACTGTAGTTCCAGCAGATAAACTGTATAAGCTCTGATTCGTCGCGCATCATTTTCTGATTCTACCGCTGTTGGCTTTACAAGAGGACTATGGTTCCTGACACAGTCGGGCGGGAACACGGCCATATCTATCTTTTTCACTGGAATTTTGAGATCCTGAAAACAGTGGCAAGTTTTTTCAAATAGGCAATACGGATTTTCAATTATGTCATTGTCTGTACAGTTAATTCCATATTTTCTTCGCAATTCGGTATTAAAGGCCATCTCTGCTTGGGCATCCGTTAGCGACATCCGAGACAGGATCCAAAAGAGGGCTTTCCTCTCTGCAGAAAGAGAGAGAAGCGTGTTTATTTCTGTGCTTCTCAAGGTTGAAATAACTGCTGGCGAAAAATATGACTTTGGCTCTGATAACGCCGTAAGCAAGACTCTCTCTTGATCCGCGTCACTTTTACAACGAGCTTTGAGTTCTCGTGCGATTACTTCGCCGCGTCGAAAACCAATAGCATGAAGCATTGTGCCAAGTCCGGGAAACGCGCCCCTGTCCAGCCAGACTTCTTTTAGCCGTGCTCTCGTCCACCTGATGCACTCATCCCAATTTCCTGGTATGCAACACTTTATTATTTCAAGCGCCTTGACGGTTTGAAGAAGAACACTAATAACCGCGTCATAAGATAACTGCTCTGTTGCGTAAGAAAACTCATTGAAATAATCGTCTTCGGCAAAGACGGTAATTGTACTTATATCAAAATCCGGGTGGTTTGCGGCATACTCCATCATCTCTCGATAGGGCAGCAGGAAACCGTCCCTTCTGTCGTCCCGAATGGAATGGCCTATCATGGTCTCCCATAGTATTGAGCGAAGGGACCCTTCATTTGTGTGATTGTGTTCGGGCGGTTCAACTATCTCTGTAACAAACCCTATTCCTATAACCACGCGCTTCGCGTCGTCAATAAATGGCACCTGCTTTGCGTAAGGAACGACGAGAGAACGGCCGATTTGGACATCCTCAAAAAAGGTCTTAAAGACAGCACGTTGATTTGTAGCATCCTGCAACCAATTTGTTGGGGTGGAGAAGGGTAGAATTGGTTCCCGTTCCCGATTATAGTCGATACCAAATCGTTCTGCCAGTCTTGTGATATTTTCGTCTCCTTTGTCTTTCCCCTTGCGAAGCATCGTCCAACCGAAAGGTCGTGCTGGGAGAGAGAAAGGGGGATATATCAGATCAGTATCACGGAAATGCCCATGCGTTTTAGGATTACCAATTTTGTAGGGATGTATAGTCGTTTTCGAATAAACATCCCCAGACATAAAGCATCCGCCTTCTGAAAGGCACGGTATCTCAGCCTCATGGCCTTTTATGGGCTTGCCAGCAAGTTCAGCTTCTAAGTTATCGTCACGATTGTCGGCTATGTTCTTAAGGCGCAGACACGCGTTGTTATTGCATGGTTTCTTGCATACCAAACCTGAATAGCCGTTGTCCTTCCACGGTACCCGAACAGAAATATGTTGAGCCATTATTCATCCTCCACGCTGCGCATCTCGCAAACACTAATCTGCAAGTTCCAAATGCTTCCCCTTTATGCACATTGAAAGGTCGTACTTAATTGTGTTCCCTGCTTTTTCACCAGTTTCCGCCAAAATAGATATATACTGTCCGTCGCATGCAACTACTTTGCCTGTGATCTTCGCACCCTTGTGCCGGACTCGTTTCCCGATATATTCCTGATACACGGAAAGACCACTCTTACTCTCATCATCCGAATCAGATGTACTTGCCTTAGTGCGGTTTGCATCCTTTACCCCTTTCGGCGAAGCTCCATTCTTAACGTCATCGGTAAGTTTAAGCAATTCTTGAATCTCGGCAAAATGAGTTTGCGTAAACCACAACTCGTCTTCGCCAATTGTGACGATAACTTGATCCGCGTCCGTGGACCCGGGTTCTCTGAAGGCAACCAATCGCTCCCGTAGGTCGTCCATCAAGCCTTTATCGTTACGTAATGCCCGATAGTGCGAAGCGCATGTCGGACAAAGACAAAGGTTCATTGGATCAAGTTCAACTTCCGGTTTCTCAAATAGCTGCGTAGCTACGATGGTGGAAGTGGCTTCGTGACAGATCTGGCATGCGTATTTGAACATGCTGTCATAACGATACATGTTCATCAGATAAGCGCGGACTTCGCTTTCCGGTTTGCTGGTTCTTACACTTCGAACTAAATATTCGTACTTTACTGGGCTTGCATAACAAAGCATTTCAGCAGCGTGTTTTCTGAGCGCGTCCCAATTCTTTACTTTTACAACAGGGAAGGCATATTTTTCAGTTTCAATATCTTTTTCCCGCAATCCGTTTATGGGAACATACACACTTGATAATTCTGCAGATGAAATGCCAAATCTCTGCTTCAATTCATTTTCAAAGAACGCATCCAGTTGCCTCTGAGGGATCGTTTTCTTGAGCTCATCAATTTCGTCGGCATCAGTCTTCCTAAATCCCAACATATCATAAATTGTTGAGTCAGGCTTAATGCGCCCATATATTGATGTGCTTATGTCGTGCTTTGAAACACTCTTTTGCGATATCAATTCTCCAGACTCTGTGAACAGCCACTTGCCATCCCAGCCCGGCATTCCTTCGCCTCTCAGTACTTTAACAAGATCGCATGGCTCATCATGAAGATGAGGCGTACTCCCGCCGATGTATACCGTCCCCTTGAGCGCGGCTTCATTTTGAAGAAGAATGCGGAAAATTGCTTGTGACTTTAGTAGAGAGTCTTTTGCAGACGGATGGCCTGAAATGTATTTTAGTACATCACGGATAGCATCAAGCGAAAACTTCCAACGAAACTCTCCGGTTGTCCACCATTCTGGCTGACGGCCTCTCATTCCGTTGTCATATGTACCGCCTGTCCTTGTGTCGCCGATTACAATTGAATCGCGTATGCCCAACTCGCAAAGGCTTGATGGTGATATCTCATGAAGAGCATAGAAATCTGCATCTACATAGCGCATTGTGTTGCGCACATTTTTGTAGTACGCTTCAATATTTATACCATTATCATTTATCGGCAGAAAAATGTTCTCTCGATATGCACTTCTCATGACACCATCGGCACAACGAAGAACGAGGTACTGTTCAATTAACCTGACTACTTCATCATGATAGTCGTCGTATTTTGAGTACTTTAAGAGGCTTTTTATGTCCTCAATATGCCTGCCTTCTTCAAAGGTATATGAACTTTCATATCGCCTTTTAATATCCTTAATTGTAAACTCATATTCATTTGGTGCCTGAAGCTGAAGAATGTCGTCAAAGAAGTGCTTACACTTTTGATATAGCCCTGCATCAACAAAGTGAATATCGGCGCTCCGAATCTTTCCAGTTGGAAGGAAAACATTCGGTATATATTGCTTACCCTCCGTTTTTCGGTAAGGCGCAACAAATAAACCAGCTGAAGTTTTTACAATATCCGCAGTCAGCATATTTGTTTCATTCCTTGATTTAGAAAACGCAGCACCAACATTTTCAAGGATTGAGTAGAGCTCAACTAACCATGCATCGTCTCTGCGTGGGAGAAAGTCAGGATTCGCAGCAAAGTACAACCGCAAGTCTTCAGGGCGAATTACCGATATTTTGAGCTCGCCATTTAGGAAACGGTATACTTGTTCGTATTCGCGGTTGGTTTCTGTCAAGAAGGTGGGAAGCCAGTGATATTGGTGGCCATCCGCAATCAACTCAGTCAACATGTTATCTGGCATCGTGTTAGCAAGTCGCTCTTGTCTGGCAATTCGTGCATATTTCGCGGCAACATAACCGCCATCTTTGCAGGGAATAAGTTCCTGCGATAAGAACAATTCTTTTACTGCTTCAAATATCGGATAAAAAAGGCTAAAGTTTTCAAACCTTCCCGCCGATAGCGGCAACGCTTTCAAGAAGCTCATATTAAGTATTCCGGACGTTTTTATCTCATGAATGCTGTCTTTGAGAAGCATTGCTGTCTGCCGTGCTAATATTTTGTTATCTGCATCTTCGCTCGGAATGCTGCTTCGGTTGGGCGTTGTGCGGTAGGGGCCTTGAACAATAAAATCAAGCTTGCTTTCCGTTTCCGTTGGGAAGTAAACAGATACATAAGGGCTTTGCGGTTTCTGACATTCATATCTTCCGGATTCATCAATAATTACAGGGAAAGCAATGTCGACGCTCCGCAACAATTCTTTTCCAACCGGGCGGGAAAACTTCAGATAAGAAACCGACTCGTCTTGACTTCCTTGCGTTCCCGCTGGATGAGATACACCCAAGGCGGAAACCAATGTGCAATGGTCATTGACGGTAACTTTCTCAAGCAGATACTGCCCCTCAACCGTCGCATCTTCTAACTTAATTTGATACTCAATCAGTTCCAAATGTTTCATGAATAAGAGCGTTGTAATGCCGAGATTTTGTAGCTTTTTTGATAATACGCGCTTCAGTTCGTCGATAGTCGAGAATCCTGAGAATGACTGTCCTATCGTGTACGGGAATACAAACTTCGTAGTATATGAAGACTCAATGCTCATTTCCGGGATGTCTTCCGGCCTCGTAAAGTCAAGAATTTCGACAGCAAAAGGAACCGCATCTATCTTTTCTGATCCGTGGTAATGTGACGGATCGCTGTATAATTTCACCGTGTCACAAATGCCAAAAACAGACTTAAAGCCGACGCCGAATTCGCCGATTTGATTCAGATTATCTGCTTTGTCGGAGCGGCCAATATCGCATAGTCCTTGAAGGTTTTCCGCTGTAAATGGCTTACCGTCATGCAACACCTCAAGCCTGTCGCAATATTGCACGAACTTGATGCTTGTCGCACCTGCATCTTCCGCGTTCTGGAGCAGCTCATAGACGAAATGGGACTTATCGGTATACAGCTGGATAATCCGTTCAAGAGCACGACGCAGCATGCCATCTTTATCCTGCGCTATTCTAATTCTATCGGCGATACCGCTCATTGCTTACCCCTTCCTGATTTCAATCAGCCCGTTCGCTACTAATGAGGTGTGAATATCTGCCCGAGATGTCCGCTCGTTGATTTCTGCCACTTTGCTGTTGAAGTTCTCAGTCGCGGTGGCGAGTTCACTCTGATACATTCGCCGAATCTTTTCGTCAAACGCATCACGTATTTTCTGCTCCAAGGTACGCTTTCGGTTCCTATAGTTGCTGTTGATGCTTTCAAGTTTATAATCGGCAGTACCCTTGACACTGGCAATGTACTTTTCCTTCTCCGATTGCCACATAAGCACATGTTTGCCTTCGAGGCCCGCCCAAGTATCACCACTCACGGCAACGGCCTCTGAAGAAGTTTCTGCTTCCTGTAACACTTCTGTCAGCTCGGCAGCTATTAGGTCATTTTCACAAATTGGTACAACTCTGAACATGGGATGCAGGCCGACATAGCTCCAAGCATAGACTGAAAATGGATAAGTTCCCGCCGGTAAATCGTCAGAATAGTACTCGAGGTGGATATACGAAGTCGTGCTTGTTGCAAAGTATTTAGCAGCCTGCTTGACAAGAGGGTGCATCGGAGTGATAAAGAACGCCTTCCGTTCTTTTGATGCAGTTTCAGAAGTGAAGGTCAGTTTGTGCAGCGGCTCGCTTCCCTTAAGGTATAGCTCCCATTTTCTCTTTTGCGCTGACTTTATGTTAGACAGCTTTCGGAAGTCTTCCAACAGTATCATTCTGGCATCTTTGCCCAAGCGAATCTGTTTTAGCTCGGTGCTTCCCAAGATATACTGACCGGCACCAAGACGTGCAGCAAAATATCGTTCAACCAATCGCTGAATGTTTGCTGGCGAGATCCAGGGGCTTTCAGCTTCTTTGATCTCCTTTGCTGCGGTATAGTTTGATAAATCAAATCCGAACAGCGCCCGCTCTTCATCTTCAAGTTTTGAAAGCTCCTGCATCCTTCGGATTTCGTTGTCAGCCATTTGCTCGAGTTTCTGTCGTCTCTCGTCAGGGGTCAATTCAGTATTGACGGCAATTTGTTCGATCTGCGCACCTATTGCGCCGAGCACTTCTTCACACTCGCCGACACTACGTTCAAAAATCCCAATTCGCATTAAACAACGGGTGTAGATGTCCGCATCAACGGTATCGGCGGTAATGATATTGTAAATGTTGACAGCTTCGCTTTTTTGTCCACGTCTGTCAATACGACCAATACGTTGCTCAATACGCATTGGATTCCACGGAAGATCATAGTTAATCATGGTATCGCAGAATTGATAGTCCAAGCCTTCGGAGCCGACCTCTGTAAACAGTAAAATGTCAATCGCGTCTGGCTCGCTCTTTTCCTTTTCAAATCGCTCACGCAGGGTTCTCCGATCCTCATCCTTGACACTACCATCTATCTGAGCGACTCGGTAATTCAGTGCTTTAAGCCGCTTACGAACATAGGCAAGTGTGTGCCTAAACGTGCTGAAAAGGATTATTTTGTTATTATCAAGCTTTTGCTTTTCATCAATTATTTTGATGATACTATCAAACTTCGGGTCGTCCTCTGGCAGGCTCTCAGCCAACGCCAAAACATGCTGAGCAAGCCCCATCAATGCTGATGTTGCTTCTCCATCAAGATCAAATTCATCGACATCAACATCCGGATCATCTACCATCTGATTAAAACGACGGCTTATGAGATCTCGAATCTGAGGAGCGAGGCCAAAGATGCAACTTGCTGCTTGCCTTCTGATGGTACTCATCATAAAGGAAATAGATCTGACATTGTGTAGCTTTGCAAGCGCATCGAATTCAAATTTTAGCAGTTCATTATGTAGCTGGTATTGAGCCGGAGTAAAGGTTGTCTCGACGGTAAAAGACCTCCGGACGCAGAAATCTTGGATATCTTTTCGCCTTGTCCTATTTAGCATTGTGTTGAAGCTGTGAAGTGACTCAATGTCCGAAACAAGCTTTACGCGATCCTCGCGGGTAATATTCACTGCTCTGAGCCTTCTCAGCACATCGGCATATGCTGGATTCTTTGATATAACATTCTCGCCCCATTGGGTCGCCGTGATGCCCTGCAGTTCTGCGATAGCCGTTTCCTGCCATCCTTCCGCTGCGCCTCTAACTGCATGAGAGCAACGATAAATGAATTCATTCGGTCGTGACATCATGCTGAATACTTCTTTGTCCATAATGACATCCGGCCTAAGCAGGTTCAAAAGGGTAAAGAGGTCATCATCGCTGGTTTGTAATGGGGTCGCTGTCAGCATAACAACGGCATCAGCATGCTCACAGAAATAGCGAACGCACTTATACGCATATGCTTTCTCTTTGTCGAGGCTTCCATTCCGTATATGATGCGCTTCATCAATAATGACCAAATCAAAGTGCGGGGGCGGGTCGAGGTCAAGCAAGCCATATCTTCTGCCTCTGCGATGTTCTTCTCCTTCATAAACGCGGCTATCCAGAATGGAGTATGGCACAATTGCTTTGTTATAACGGGAAGGCCATTCTTCATCGCGGTGTGTATCCGAAAGAACTTGCCGAAGCTCCTGCACGTCAAGTGGGATAAAGTCTTCGTCAAAGCGCTTCATCTCAAGCTCCCATTTACGTTCTGAAACGAGCGGCTTTGGGCAAATAATAAGGATGTTGTCAAGTTCGCTTCGAGCTTCGAGCTCCTTGATTATTAATCCAGCTTCAATCGTCTTACCTACGCCAACGCTATCAGCGATGAGTATTTTTGCATCATCTGATTTGATGAGCTTGAGCGCGGGTCTAAACTGATAGGGGACAAAATCAATTCTTGCAGCATTCAATGAGTACAGACTCCCAGCAGAAGGATTATTTATTTCATATGCAGTCAAATTACTCTGGAACGTGCTTATATCAATCCATGAATACTTGGGAGCAGAGTCCACAAGGCAGATCTGCCCTTCGAAGAAGGTCTTGATTTCCCCATCGACAAACACGTCATATTTTTTTACACCATTTACATCCGAGACAGAGAAGACCATACCTTTCGTGTCCGGGTCGCCGGTTAGATATACTCTATCCTTCTCTCTAATTTCCCCGCAATTGTTTACTGCTGCAGAAATATCATCGGTCACAGCAGAGGCCTTTGCGTTCTCTTCAAAAACAGCAGAGAAGTCCGAGGATTCAACCTCGTGTATGAATTCAGCAAGGCCATTGGTGTAGATGTTCGTGACGATTACATTCTCAAAAAAGGCGTAAATGACACGCAAATCCTTAAGAACAACATCCTTTTCTGGAATACTTCCGGCGCAGTGAGCCCAATTGTTCCTTACCTTCATCATGGCTCTGACGCATTCCCGATCAGATGTTGGCAGATAGGCAAACGAACGCATATCGTACCAGGATTTATCAGCAATTCGCAGCAATGCTGCCAGATCAAGCTGATCCAGTTTCGTATATCCGCTCTCTATCGTGTAATTACGTTGGGCAAATGACATGTTCGATAAAACGCACTCACGCCACCATTCATCTGTGACGCGAGGCAGCATCTTTTCAAGCCATGCGGATAACTCCTTCGTGGCTAAATGCAAGTATTCGTTTACCTTGCTGACAATTTGTTTTTCGTTCATATCTCTACCCACCCAATTCTAAAGTTGTCAGGCGAAAAAGCCATCACTTTCGAATATGTTGTTCAGCTCATCAATGCTTGCACAATGCGATACTCTGTCCCGAATAGAGCTTTTTGACATGTCGAGCCTAAAGGGCCGTTCCCGGCCAAGAGAGTCCTGCTTGATACGAATGAGCTGTATGCGCCCTACGCCTGGGTTTTGCCGAGCATACTCCGCAAATCCTTTTGCTTTCCCGAGGTTATCAATAATGGTCGGATTATGCGGCTCCAGGATATCGACTATGTATTCCGGGCCTTCCTTGCGGATGATCAAAAAGTCCGGGTATGTAGGTCTGGTTTCACCGCCCATCTCATAGGGAATACACAGAGACCACGAGCCCCTCGAAGGATTACGAAGCCAGCAAACGAACCCATCTTGCGTGGATTCCTCTTCAATTACTTTTCGCTCCCATCCGTTCAGGTTGATGATGGCGGTTCCGGAATCATCTACGAACAGGTGGTTTGCATATGCGACGCCTTCGGTTTCGTGGGGAATGCGAATTGTTTCTGGTAATCTGAAGTTGTGCTTACTGATAATATCCCCGTCAGAAACAATATCGTCATATCTCTTTTTGAAGCGTTCCGGTAGTGTGACCGTCCTGCGTCGGTTCTCATCGTTTAGCTCATGGAACTTCTTTCTGGCGTAGTCGTTAAGATCATCCATACAGTCTGCGTCGGCCGCAAAAATTATGACATCAATTTTGTGAGCAATCGGATCGTTGATATCATAGTACTTTTGCCCATATGCATTACCAACGCCTTCATTGCCCAACCTCGTTTCAGCAAGGCGGAATTGACGGTCAATGTCTGTATCTGTGGTTGAAAGCAAGTCATGTATAGCGTAGTTGTCTATCGTTATTCCAAACACATCGAACACTTGAGTGTTCATCTTGAACTGCAAAACCTGGCTGGTGAGCTCCATATATTTACCTTGGCTCTTGATTGACTCAATATGTTTGCGGATCATCTCAACGATATCAGAAATAACGAAGTCTTTCGCATCCATGTCAATTCTGGATTGTGTCAGGAATCTCGACAATGCATACAGGGATTTCAAGTAATCGGTAATACGGACCTTTCTGACATCGTAGGTCAGGAGGCCGGCATCGTTGATTGCTTTTACAACAGCTTCTCTGTCTATGGTTGAATGTTCAACTGGCGAAACCGCTTCAGGATCTTCGACGGCGGCAGGGACAATACTCGAGACGGATTGCTCATTTGTGATGGGCACCGGCAATACTGTGGCTGGAGTTGCACCCTGCTCGTGTGCAGCGGAGGGAGGTGTTTGTTCGGTCGGCACTGCGGGAATGCTGGCGTTATCACTGGACCGATTCTCTGCCGGTCCATCAAACAACGAGACCTGTCCTGGAACTGCATTTGCGGGGAGTTTGGTCGTTGGCTGCCGTGGCGGGGTACTGTAGGTCGGCCGAAGGCCCCATGTATCATAGTTGTTGCTGCCGAGCTCTTCTGCCTCAATATCCGTGGGAATGTTCGCGCCCTCGGTGCTTTGAAGTGCTTCCACAACATCATGAACGGTACCGGCATTAAATTGCGGCAAATAGAGGTGCACATCATTAAGCGTGTCATCGACGTTGATATGCTGTTGTGTGGGGGTACGTACCATTCGACCGAGAAGCTGTGCGATATATGTATAGTCAGTAGCGTGCCGGAAGGACATCATTGTTTCTGCCCTTGGGCAATCCCAGCCAGTCGATAGCGTTTCTTTGAAGAATACAATCTTGATCCGCTTATCATCGCTGATTCGGGATGGCTCAACGTAGTGAACATCCAAACCGTTGATCAGCAGAGTGGACGTGCCCTCACCAAATGCGTGGACAACTTGTCCCTCGGCGAATCGTTCTCCGGTCCTCTCTTCAATGATGCGCAGGCAGTCATCCAAATCGGTGGTTGAGATCTGACGAGCTGTGCCGTTCTGAACCTGAACGATCAATATTGGATTTACATAGGCATAGTGCTGCTCGCTGCAGTACTGCGTCCAGTGAATCCATTTATTCTTCCACTCATCGGCTGCGGCCTGCAAAATGGCCATATCATTTCCTGCCGTTTCCGGATATGTTATTACGATTCGATCTTTCAGCAGTCCGGAAGCGCGGACTTCGTCCGCGTTGGTTCGCACATAATGCGTCGTTGATTGTATGCCTTCCGCCAGTCGGTTAAAGCGGGTAGATGTCGCTGTCATGCCGATAACGACGGGCATGGCAGGAAGTTTGTCCGCTTCAGATCCCTTCAGGAACTTCTGCATGATTGTCGTAGCACGGGCGAGGTCTGTGCTCTTTTGCGCGCCTCTATGCGCTTCGTCTATGATGAAGTACAGCCGGTCAAACTTGTCGCGAACAGTATTCGAAAGCGTTTCCCAAATCGTATACTGGCGGCCGTCAGAGTGCCTGGTCAGGTTGCTTGTTTTGCTGAGCTTTTGCGTATTGATAAAATAGATATGCCCGTCCTCCAGCACTTCACGATCAAAGCTCTCGTCGCTGATGGTAACGCACTGATCCAGACGTATTTTGTCCGCTTTGGTATCAATTTTGAGCTTGGATTGTTCGTTGAGCTGCGGAGAATCCGAAAGCCATACGAAGATGGCCTCAGGCTGATCCGGATACAGTTCATCGCCATAATAGATACTCTCGATCAGCGCAGCCATGATGATCGTTTTTCCCGCGCCGGTGGGGGCTGTGTAGGAAACGATCTGCGGAGTATGGGTGCTCCGGTAATTGCCCAGAGCAGTTGCAGTGTTCATGCGCAGCTTGGCAAGCGCCGTTTTTTGAAATGGGAACAATTCGACTTTCATCGCGCTTACCTCCTGACCGAGTTGATGCGGAAATTATCGAGATAATCCCGGTACAACTGATATGTAATCTTGTCGTCCAGCCCGGCGATCATGTCCCGATAACCGGCTTCGGAATCGGTGACAATGAAGACCGTATTAATATCCGGGTGCTCGTCCAATGCGGCGAGGAAGGCGAGATACTCCTTCTCGTCCATCAGCACGGCAAATCTGTTCTTGGGCAGAATGAGCATAGGGGGTAGCTCATCTTCCGTAAGCTCCGGGCACTTACCGACAGCGCCGGTCTTCATCCACAAAATAGGCAAAAGCTCCTTAAACTGCTTGCCAAGCGCCACAGCAGTTTTGTCCAGAAAACCGAGCTTGAAGAAGGCAACATTAGCCTTGAAACCGTCCGCCATGGGAAGGTCGCTTCCGAGGTAGTTCCCCTTGAGTGGAACGCCGTTGATATCATGACCCCCAATAGAGCAAACCGTGCGCGGCCAGGTGACATACTGCGCGATGCCGAACTGCTCCCACTCCGGGTCACCAGGATGATATCCTTGCGATGAGAGAGCCTTGGCTTCATCGTCGGAAACCTCGTTATTTGTTACCATGATGCATCTACGATGCCCACCGTCCTCGGCATTGAGAAGGTTGACCGCATGAAGCGTTGTGCCAGAACCAGCAAAGAAGTCAACAATAAGCGCGTTGGGCTTATATGCTGTAAAGAAGTACACACAGTCCTTGACTGCATAAAGTGACTTTGGAAATGTAAAGCGTTTTGTCGTAAAAATATTGCCAATGAGCCTTGACCCATACTGAGTCGAATCATGAGAGGCGGTTTTCCAAATATCACCGGGAACTGCCATCACCTGTTCTGTATCGATATCATCAACGATTATTTCGTTGTTAATGCCTCGATCAATAATGCAAAATTCGCCATTTGTTATTTTCGAATATTCGCCATCCTTCAATATGTAAACGGTATATCCTTTCTGTGCGTTTCCTCCAATGCGGACACGTCCTTGATTCATCCGCTCAATAAAAGTAGATGTTGCCCATTGCCAGTTGCCTTCTGTTCCATTTTGCCTTATGGGTAGTAAAGAGACCCAACTATCAATCTGCGGAGCTTTGGATGTGCCCGTCGGCAACGGTTGCCCGACTTTTTCAATCTTGTTGTTTTCAGGATTGATATAAATTGGATAGAATCCACCTGGCGAATGCCGCCGTTCAGAGTTTGTTCCTGAGCGTTTTAACAAATCCCATCGTATGTTTCCAGTATGTGTTCGTCCTTTACTTGAAACCCACTCGCGACTAACTCTTACGCGTTGAGGCGCTGATTCTCCAAGCATAACACAAAAGATGTATTCTCCGCTTCGGCCAAATTCGCCAACACGTGCTACGTTCGCTGGGTTAATCATACTACTAATCATCTGCATCCTTGCTTCTGGAAACATCTCTTCAAGCAAGCACCCAAGATGAAGATACTCTTTTTCATCAATGGTCACAATCAGCACAGAATCAGCAGGATTAAGCAATCTCTTTGCGATTTTCAGCCGTTTCTCCATCATCGACAGCCATTTGCTATGCCGATAGGAATCTGTGTTATCTACATAATCGTTGTTATATTTCCAGTCCCTCGCGCCAGTGTTGTAAGGCGGATCAATGTAGATACAGTCCACCTTGCCGGCATAGAGGTACTCGAGAAGCTGCAAAGCATGGTAATTGTCCGCCTGAATGAGCGTATGCCACAGGTCACTGTCAGGTGCGTTCTCGACTATATCCATCGGGATAAGCTGCGGATAGATGGGGTCGCCGAATTCCGCTACAGATACCAGTTCGTCAACTGCTATCTGCTCCGGCTCTCCGCCGTTTTTGAGCATACAAGTCGCCACACCGTCCGCGATTTGGAGCACGCGATAGACGACATTCATCGGGCCGTTCCTGCGGGCAACCGTGCTGCCGCGTTTGACTGGGACATCATACAGCGGTGTGCATTCAGGCAGGTGTTCCTCGAACACGAGACCGAACTTTTTCTGCTTCGTAAGACGATCCACCTCGGCGGCAATGCGCTCACGCAAGACTTTGTCCTCTATCTGATTTACAAGATCGTTTATTACGGCCATGCTGTGTGTCCTCCTTCAATGGCTTGGAATAGCTTATATCATGCAACTGTATTCTTGACCGCAGCAAGGGCGTTGTTGGCGTCGGCTATTGCCCGGTCTATTTCAAAATTATTTACGGTTTCCATGCTCTCTGATTGAGCGCTCTTCACGACAAGCCTTATCTGGCACATTTTGTCGAGCAGGCAGGCCAGCGTGAGGGTGTTCTTGGTGATGAGCCGCTCTTTGGCTGTGAACAAGCTCCAGTCAGTTTTCTTCGCAACGATTTTTTGCAGGCTCTTCAGATGCTTATCGAACTGCCCCTTGACGCTGCTGAGAGCTTGCCGATACTTCTTCGCGGCAAGTCGCAATTCTTCATAGTAAGCAGTAATGTCCTTTGAATCCTTTTCAATTTGCTTCGCTTGTTTCAGGTTTTCCGCTGATCTTTTTGCCATCTTCGTTCCTGAAACGCAAATCACAATTCCTGCCGCCAGAATGCCGGGACCCATTGCTAACACACCAACGCCCATTGCCGCAAGTCCGACAGCAGTTCCTGCAATGGCGCCGCCGGCGCCGACGATTGCAACTTCAACTTCGGCAGCGAGTTTCTTATGTGCAACAGGGTCGTAAGTAGGGAGTTCAATCCCGTCTATCTCTGTATTTATCTCTGGCCTCTGTCGAATCTTTTCGACTGCATCAGCAAGGTCGGAGAAGCTTCCCAGCACGGCGATTTCTATGTTTCCAAGTTCGCTTAGTACCTTTTCGGTTTCTACTTTGCTTTCATCTATGCGCTTTATGGCCGAATCCTTTATGTGTTCCGCAAGCCGGTTTCTTTTCTTTGCATTATGAACCTGTACGCCACCGACAACTGCACCCGCTGCGCCAACAGCTCCGGCACCGGCAGCAACCGCCTTTCCGGTTTTTGAAGAGAAGAACTTCCGGAGAAACTCAAATATAAGTTTTAATACTCTCATGCTGTCTATCCCTTCAAAAACTGCGAACTGTTTTGATTTTCATCGTCACGGAAAACTCAACCGATTACCAGTTTGCTGGTCGGGTCGCTCATAAACTCATCAAAGTCGCCTTCCCACGGAAGCTGAATATCAAACACAGTACAGACAGAAGTGAGCAGCTCCTCCAATTGGGTTTCGCAGTCTGCCTGTGCTATTTTCTCTGCTACATTACTGTACTTCTCAGTATCAATGCGAAACTGCACGATATCAAGTTCTGCGACCTGCGCCGCGAGACTTGTGAACTTGTCTGCAGCCTCTCTGAAGCTCTGTGCCTCCGTCAAATACTGATTCAGATTTGCCACGATCTGATTAATGAACTTGCTTCTATCGAGGAAAAGCAACAATGTACATGAGAGCAACCCGCTCACAAGGGTAGAGGTAAATAGGCATACAGTCGAACCAATCACGGGATCGGCGCCAAGCGGCGTTTTTGCGATCAAATCGCCAACCTCTGAGCCAACCAGCACATTTGCCCCCGTCGCCAGAATAACAGTAGTCATTTTGAGACGATCCCCAAGAAGCAGATCGTTGGGATTGAAAAGCAATACGTTACCGGCTTGCACTACTGCAGCGTAGGCTTGCCGGAGATTACGAGCCGTTGTTTTATCAGTAGTAATAAATATGTTGATCAGAGTGGTGGTCAAGCTCGCCATGGCTCCAGCGAGGAAACCAGCGCCAAAACTCTCGAGCAGAGCACCGTGCTTGTTTTTAACATTGGCGAGGCCTTTCTCCAGCCCTCGCGTGATGGCATGATAATAGTCCTTGATTTCGCTCTTATCTGGTATGGTCAGGATTTCTTCAGAACAAGCAAACCACAGCTCGACGAAGGCAAAGCCAACCGCTTGCCTAACACCCATCTCAAGGCCGCGTTGTCCTGCGGCAATCGCAGCACTTGAAAGAAAGTCAGGACTGGAGTAGTATGCACGAATCAGTTTGTCTTCATATGAAGCCCGAGCTTCACTGTCAACCTTACGCATCTGCTCTTGAGTGCGAGAGGGTAGCGAGCTGCCCTTGCTGCCAAGAAACTCTTCAATTGACAGGTCGCTTTTGGGCCTGTTGATTCCCTCATTAGTAAAACGAAGATTCTCCGGGCAATTTGCGAGATCTTTTCCTTCAAGGCCGGCGAGAATCCTTCCTGGGTCTTCATGTATTTCATGCGCCGATATAACATGATCCAGTTCGGCATGTCTGTCTTTCTCAAGATAAGCGGAACGATTAGGAGCCACTGTGTTGTCCGGAACATAGGCATCCTCAATAAGAACGCCTTTCTCATTGAACGCAAGCCTGGCAGAGCGCGTCATTTCCCGATAACGAGGGTCACTATGATAAGCTTTGGTATCGTATGTGCCACGGTTCTCATACGCGGTCTGGTGTGACGCGTTCTTATATCGTTCTTCAACAGGTATGCTGGATTCTCTCACGTTGTGGATTGTATCTACATCGCCGCCGCGTTGATCGTGAACAAGAAAATCAAGTCCAAAGGAAGTGATTATACTATGAAGAACCACTTTCTCATATGAAGCCCAAATGCCGGCAAATAAATTACCCTCCTCACCAACACTGGAGCTGGTTGCTATTGCTTCTATAAAAGGTTTCGTTTCCACTCGTTGACCACCTCCAGCGCATTCTGCATGGACAGAATCAAAAACAAATACTGACATCCAATTTCACAATACAGCACAATCTGTCCATTATTCAGTACACAATACTATTCGCATTTTTTGCTTCGGTTTTTGGGACGTTCTTTTCGCGCATCGGCAGGCTTCTCAGCGTCTTTCGGGATCGCCCACGCTTTCCCGAACTTTGTCAGTCCGGGAATTCTGTCCGTATTGCACAGAACCTGAACACGGCGGCGAGTAATACCCCATTTTTCTGCAGCTTCGGCAATAGAAATATAATCCATATTGTTCACCCCATGTCTTTATACAAAAACAGCCCTACGAAGCGTAGGGCGTTTCCGTTTCACAGCTGGCTGCCATCCGAACGGTACAGGCCCTTGTAGCTTTGCGCCGCCGTCTTTCGACGGTTTTGCCAGTATTGTGATTCTCTTTGCGTTTAGTATATACCATTTAGCGAACAGATACAATGACAAATATGCCGTTATTACCCTTATTTCTTCCGCTTTTGCTTACGAACGACATCGGCTGTGTAAGCAATGAACTCCTCCGGTGTTGGTACTTCTCCTTCGCACGGAATACTCTGCCAGTACGCCTTGACTTTGGGATCTGTACTCACGAGACCATTTATCATGGCTACCTTTATTTGCAAACGAACTTCCTCCACGGTTGTGTGATTCTCTTTCGCAATTCTTTCAATGGCGTTTGATGCGATTTCTATCTTTTTCTTATCCATATCGGTACTCCCCCTATGCCAGGTTAACAATAGTAAGGCCAGACTTTCTTGCATATTCAACCGTATACGCCGTGCCACCCGTGCTTTCGGTCAGGTAGCAGATGCATACACTACTGTTATCTACCAGATGGCGATTGCGCTTAAGCATGCAGCCCCTCGAATAATCATCTGAGGTGTAAACGACTTTATTGCAGCGTTTCTTGATATCCTCATATATGGCGATATCATGATCATTCCACCCGCGGGTCTGTGTTTTGCACGGCAAAACAAGAATGAGCTTTATCTGTGGGTATGACTGCTACAAAGCAAGAATAGTCTGCGCGGCAATCGTATCAAATCCGAGGGCGCCGCCTGCGCCAAAGTACAGGTAGCCTTTGTCAATCAGTCTAATGAGTTCTGACTTTAACCGCTCAGCAATCTGCTCCGATTGCATGGGCGGAATTTTTCTGTGCCCAGTTACGCAACAAGTTCGTTCTTTCATTTTGATCCCTCAATAGTTGACCAGTATCGCGGACAATATTCAACGGAATAATATCATACAATACCCACGGTTGCAACCAATACTGGTCAACCATCGCGTTGAGGGAGGTAGCAGAGTGGAGCAGAAAATCCGGCGTGACCGCAATATGGGCGACAACCTCAGAAGGCTAAGAGATGCAAGCGGGTTATCGCAGGAAAAGCTCTGCGCAGAGCTCCAGCGCCGTGGCTGTGATATTGCACGAAGCTGCTATGCGAAATATGAGGCAGGCGAACTGAATATTCGTGCCAGCGTTATTATTGAACTCAGAAAGATTTACGGCTGCACCTATGACGATTTCTTCTTTGACCTCGACAAGTAACTGGATAGCTTGAGAGATTAGATGCCCATTTGTTCTTTCTCTGACGTTAAGTATTCTTAGAGTGAGTCCTTCAAGGGGGTTCACACTGAACCGCACCATGGTTCAGTGAATAGTCATAGAACCCCCTTGGCGGAAAGAAACAAGCTCACTCGACCGTCAAGGCGATACTTTTTCGACCACATACAAATTGGAGCTGCGGCTGCCGTTTTCACGGTAGCGCGGCTTCTTTTCTATAAGCCCTGCTTTGTAGAGGTCGTCCAGCGCCCGTTTGACGGTGCTGCGGGAGAGGTGAAGGTCTGTGGCAATCTTCTTGATCCCCGGCCAGCAGGTTCCCGAAGCATTCTTGCGGTCGCGCAGATACATATACACGGCCTTCGCCCGGTGTGGAATATCCTCGGCGTAGATTGTTCCGAAGTAACTCATGGTTTGCCCTCCTGATGCTGGAATCCTCTCTGACCGCGACGCTTTGAGTCGCGCAGGCTGATGTCCGACTCGCGCTGGCTGATGCCGCCTGTGGCACTCTTGTCGCTTATCGGCACATCCTCGGCCGCTTTTCCCGCATGGAAGCGAGTCAGTATCCTCTGCTCCAGTTCGTCCTTGTCGGCGTATGCGACCTTGCGCTCGGCCTTCTCCGGCACTTCGTAGACGCTGTCGAAGGTGATGCCCCAATCGAGGAACAGGCGGAGCCTTGTCTGCATGGGATGTGTGCCGGTTTTCATCACGACGAACTGTCCCTTTGGTAAGCTCTTGAGCTCGTCGGGCATCATGAGCGGGCGTTCCATCATCTGAAGGCTCTGGCTGGGGTCGTTTTTTCCTCGGGATATACTGCCGGACATAACGGTGCGGCTGCCCAGCGCCTTGGACAGCACGTCGGCGGTCTGGCTGTTGGGTGCGAAGCCTCCGAAGATGGTGCATTGGCAGTTGTCGACGATGATCTCTGAGCCCTCTTTGCCGTAATTCTTTTGGAGCTGACCGAAGCTCTGAATGATTGGCACCATGAGCAGGCGGCGAGAGCGGGAGGCGGAGAAAATGAGCTGCAGCGATTCTATGGGCGGAATGGTGCCCAGCTCGTCGCAGTAGAACACCACGCGGTTGTTGAGCTTTCCGCCGTTCTCATCCGCCACGGAAAGAATCTCCCGATAGAGCTGCTGGATCATGAGGCTGACCATGAAGTATTTCGTCAGATCTTCCTCTGGAAGCACGATGAAGATGGCGCTTTTCGTATTACAAAACTTCTCGGCGTCGATGGCCGTGTCGAAGCAGAGGATCTGCTCCATCTCCGAATCCAGAAATGCATTGAGCCGGGACAGTACGGTGGACATGACAGACGCCATTGCCTGCTCCGAGGAGTTGAGCGCGGCGCCGGCGAACCACTTCGCCTTATGCTCGGCCGGGAGCTTCGCCATGAGGAGCTGGAACTGACTCTTTCCTTTTACCTTGGAAGGCTCCAACAGCTCCTGCACCATTTTGAACACGGAGATGATGTGTCGCCGTTCCTCTGGGTGGTCGTTGTCGGGCGCGAGGAACTCCGCAAGGAGAAGGATGACCGAAGTCAGCAGTCCCTCGGCGGCGTCATAGAAGAATGCGTTTTGCCCGTAGTTGGCGCTGTCGCCGGAGGAATTGATGATGGTCTTGCTGATGATCTTGGCGTACTTCTCCGCCTTGGCCTTGGCCGCGAGGTTGTGTTCGTTGGCGCGATACTCGTCCATGTACTTGTTGACCAGATGGAGAAGGTTGTTGCCGTCCGAGCGAGTGGGGTTTCTCAGGTCAATGACAGCGATATTGTAGCCGTAGTGGTCACGGGCGACGGCGCCGTAGTTGCGGAACAAATCGCCCTTGGTGTCTGTGCAGAGGAAGCTCATGCCGGTGGCACAGGCATACTCCAAGTTGGGGTAAAGGAAGAAAGCAGTCTTTCCGACGCCAGACGCACCAATCATGAGGGTGTGGACATCGTCCGTATCCACCAGCGCCGTGACCTCGTTCTTCTTCCCGATACTGCCGAGGATGATGCCTTGCTCCTGCGGCAACTCATTGTTCTTGCGCCACGACTTGGGGCGGAACGGAATGCGTTTATAGGTACGCTGGATCTCTTTCTTCGTGGCGAACCGGGCTGTGCCGTGCTGCCCGTCGCCCACGGTGCGGCTTTTGATCCCATTGAGGGTATAGTAATGCGCCAGCAGTGAGAGTCCGCCAATGACGGCGAACATGATAGCTGCGGCGGCGATCAGATAATAGACTTTATCTTGCATGGGGTTCCTTTCTTGTGGGAATGTGTATTGTGTGATATAGTGCTCTCATAAATGTGTTCGTCAAGTAAAAATGTTAGCAAAAGGTCCCCAAAAAGGTTAGCACCTTGGAGCACCTAATGGATTGTTTGTTCAACTGGCCTCGGAGACCCAACGCTGTACTTATGGGGACCAAACAGGTGGGGACCCAACGCTCATATTTTGGAGACCCACGGGGCCAAACATGTCGGGGCCTAACGCTCACTTTTTGGAGCGCTTTTTCAGCGAGTGCGCTGGCGCTGCATGGACTGGGTAAGCCGGTAGCTTTCGCCGGAGAAGATCACAATGTGAGAATGGTGGATCAGCCGGTCAACCAGCGCAGCCGTCAGACGGTTGTCGCCAAAGACGGTGTTCCACTGTGAGAACTCCAGATTGGACGTAATAATAAGACTCTTGCGTTCGTAGCAGTCGGAGATCACTTGAAACAGCAGCTCTGCGGCATCCTTGTGGAGCGGCACGAAACCAATCTCGTCAATTACAATGAGCTCCACTTTTTTCAGCGTACTGAGGTAGTTGTTCAGCGTGCCCTTGTTGTTCTTCTCCAAAAGGATATTGGCGAGAGACGCCGCCGTGTAAAAGCGGACACGCCGTCCCTCCTGGCAGGCTTTCAATGCAATGGCCGTGGCGAGGTGAGTTTTGCCTGTACCAACGGTGCCCATAAAAATGAGATTCTCTTTAGGTGTGAGGAATTGCAGCTCCTCCATATACTCAGCCGTCAAGCCGCTGGGCAGTTCAATGGCGGGGGTCCACACAAAATCATCCAGCGTTTTCAGAACTCGGAAACCGGCGGTTTTTACCATGCGGTTAATGCGGTTGGCCTCGCGCTCCTTCAGTTCCAGTTTCAGCAGGTCGGTCACATATTGCTCTGTGTTTACAAACTGGACGGAGCGCCATTCCTTGGCCATGCCACCCAGCTTCACCTGCCGCATCATCAGCTCAATTTCCTCAGACATTCGCATCACCTCCCATCAGGCCATCGTAGGCGGAGAGGTTGGGATTGTAGTGCAGCGCTGGGGAACCGGGCAGCTTAAGCGGATCAGGTCGGTATTCCTTCTTGGCAATCATGTAATAGCACTGCCGGAGGCTGTCCGCATCCGTGCGGCCGTTCTCACCGGCAAGCTCCAACGCATCAGCGCACAAGGCGGCATTGCCGTCAGAAACAATCTCGCTGAGTAGCTGGAGTGCATTCTTCCGCTCCCTGCCGTTGGCTTGTTCCAAGAACGTCTGCCACTGCTGTGGCATCTGGTGAAAGAAGCGGGTGTGCTCAATCGCTCCCGGCTTTTTGCAGAGCACGGACACATACTGCGTCCAGTCAAATACCTCATCATTGGTTTTGTAGCTCCTGCGGTAGTGCCCAACCGGGTGGTGGTCATGGAAAAACTCCACATGGTCAAAGTAAATCTTGGCCTGCACCGTTTCGCCGGCCAGCGTGGGAGAAAGTCCGTATTTGTTGGTTTCAATGGTCACAAAGCCGCTTTTGTTCACCGTCAGCGCCGCATAGCGGAACACCGAGAACGGATACTCCGGCAGGCGCAGAAGGCTTGCTTTGTCCTCTTCCCAAAGCTCTTCAATAAGCAGTTTCTTCTTGTAGTGAGGGCGCTGGGCATCCTTCTCGCACCAATCCCACAGGGACTCGTTGAAATCGTCAAAGGACACAATAGTCGGAACTGGCACAAAGGCATTCCTGCGGCTGTAGCCCACCTTGTTTTCCACGTTGCCCTTTTCATTGCCGGACGCCGGATTGCAAAACTCTGCACGAAAACGGTAATGCATCATAAACCGAGTGAAGCCGTCTGTGAGGATTCGGTCTGTGCCCTTGAGCACCTGCACAACAGCGGTGGACATATTGTCAAAGCGCAGCACCGGCGGCACACCGCCAATATGCTCAAAGATGCGCTTCATGCCCTCCAAGAGGCATTCCTGATTCTGCGAAGGGAAGGTCTGCGTGTAGCCCTTGTTGGAATTTGGGAAGGAAATGGTCAGCGCATAGCCGTCCTGTTCCTGCCCCGCGCCGTCGTAGTAGAGATGCTTGCCGAAATCAACTTGCCCACTGCCTGGCGCGTGCTCCAACGGCAGATAGCCGCTGTTCTTGGTGTTCATGACAAACCGCTTTTTACGGACATACTTTTTTACGCTGGAATAGCTTCCATCGAAACTGTACTCATCTCGCAGGCGGCAGAAGATCCTCCAGATGGTGTGCCGCTGCTTGCGTGGAATCTTACGGTCAGCCTCCAACCACGCATCAATCACGGGAATGAAATCTCCCAGCACCGGATAGCTCGTTGGCTCGGTATCCGGCAGATTGTCCTCGCTCCAGTCAAGCTGGTAGGCGTACTTTTGGACGGTCTTGAAGCTGTGGCCTGTCTGGCGGGAAATTTCCCGCAAACTTAGGTCTTCATTTTCGTACAGATCTTTGATATTATTTACTTGAGCCATTCTTAACACCTTTCTGCTACCTCCTTAGTCTCTTGACAATTCTAAGGGTAGCGGTTATTTCAGGTGCTGACAATGGCTCACTTTTATGCCATCTGGGGTGCTAACTTTTTCGAGACCTTTTGCGATACTTTCATTTTACCGAAAACACTCATAAAACTTGGTTGTTGCAAATCGTTAAGGATTCTTGGGAGTCCTGATAGCGGAAGTGTGTGGGCATTATGAAAAAACTGATAGTTGCTGTGTTTGCAGTGCTGATAATCGTAATTACGGTCTTGTTCGTTGTGCTTGGAACGGTACGCGACCCAAGATTCTATATATCGGTTTTGATTCTTTTGATTGGATGCAAAATCGCGCTTTCATTCGTGGATAAAGGCAAGAGATAAGTGGTTCTGTTCCAGTAACCTCCCGCCTGTCTATGCGCTTCAGAGATAGATCTATCCCATTTTCATAATCATGCCCTGCTCATTGCTTTCACACCTTTGCGATACCAGCTCGTCGTTCCAGTCTTTCGCCTCGGAGCGGTCTATCTCAGTATTGTTGTACCCATGCTCCTGAAGGATGGCAGTCAGACGCTCTGTCGCTTTGATGCCGGCGTCGTCGCTGTCGAGGCACAGCACGACTTCATTGAGCTGGTTGTACTGCTCCAGCATCCAGAGCATGGCGTGTTCCGCCGTGCCGCAAAGAGACACATAGCTGTGTTCCTGCCAGTTCTCCGGGTGCAGGGAGATATACGAGAGCATATCTATCGGAGCCTCGAACACATACAGCCTCTCGGATGAGCCTACCCAATGAAAGCTATACCGGGGATCGCTGCTTTCGATGTTGCCGCGATAGCTTTTGCCCTCTGTGTAGATGCTACGCTTATGCCCGTGACGGGCAACGCCGTGTTCGTCCAGTCCGACGAACACGGCGTTGTGATATATCTTGGTCTTATCCGCAGAAGGCTCTGCGCTCTCATAGACGAGCTTTTCTCTTACGAATGCTGTCAGCACCTCACGGTCAATGTGTCTATGCTGGAGCAGATAAGCATAAACACACCGCATATCCGTGTGCGACGGGGGCAGCGCAAATGGCTTGCGCTCCTGCACAGGCTCCGGCTGTGCCCGCAGATAGGTCACGCCGGTTTCGCCGCCGAGGAGCATGGTAACAGCGTCCGGGAAGCTCAGTCCATAGAACTGCTGCACGAAGTCGATGGGGAGTCCGCCCTTCTCAGAGGCGTGATCGAACCATTGGTTGCCGCGCACGGTGATGCTGTGATCCGAGGCGAGGCGCTTGTCCCGCCCGGACGGTATGAGCTTCTCGCCCTTGTGCCGAAGGAACTCGGGCAGGTCGACCGAGTTGGCGCGGTGCTTCTGCTCGTCCGAAAAATGAATGTACTGTGCGATGATGCTCGCCTCCAATCTTAGTAGGTGATGTAGCTCTGTTCCTGCTCGTGATCGTCCGCTTTGTGACCCTGGGCGATCTTCTTTTGCTTGAGCTTACGCAGGAGCTTCTTGTCAAGCTGGATTCTGCCTCCGCATCTGGGTGGGGTGTTGTCCTGAAATATTCGGCTCATGTGATGCAGGAGCCGCGTCGCCGCAATGAACGAGGACGGGCTTCGTACCTCGTTCCAATGGTCAACAAAGAATTGAGCATACTGGTTGCCCTGCTCTGCGGAGCGTGTAAACCAGAGGAGCGCAGCCTTCGCGTCCTTTGGCACATTCTCGCCAGCGAGGTACAACTTGCCCAGCGCGTACTGCGCCGCGGCGTTGCCTTGCTCTGCGGCCGACGTAAACCAGCGGAGCGCATCGGCGGTATCCTTGGGAGAATCCTCGCCGGTCATGCTGCGCTTGCCGAGCTGGTACATGGCGTAGCTGTTGCCGGCGTCTGCGGAAGTGCGGAAGTAGTCGAGCGCCTTTGGAGCATCCTTTTGTATGATGCCTCCGTCCATGAGCAGCTTTCCTGCGGCGTATGCTGCGTCGGGGTTTCCACTGTCCGCCATACGAAGCAACAGAGCCGCCGCATCCAGACGTTCTGTTTCATCAGCGTCGTCCGATTTGACCGTGCGTATCAGCGCCCGCACATTTGCCACTGCCTTTGGCTCGTCTTTGGCTTCTTCCTCGAACGAGAACTCATGGCCGACCAGCTTGGCAGCCTCCGCGACGACCATGTTCCGCACGGGCTTGAACTCCTTCTGCTTGGAGAGCGGCGGGATCTCCAGCACCTCGTCTTGGTAGGTACTGAGGATGTCCGTGCGGATATCAACCCAGAGACGATATGCCTCCGCCACATCCACATCCCGCGCCAGCTCGTCTACGATCTCATCGACGATGGCCTTGACCGGCGCTTGCAGATAGCCGTACTGCATTTTGCCCTTGTGTGTCGCCAGCTTCGCCACGAGCTGTTCAGTCAGCTTCTCGATGCGGTCGCTTTTGAGAACGCCGCTTGCCATGCGGTCGATGAGCTCCTGATACAGTCGCCGTGCGTTTTCCTTGAGTGCATCGCGCTGCCGGGTGTCGGCGGCATAAAGCTCCTGAAGCTGTTCTGGGAAGATGCTCCGTGCCAGCGCCGACTTGACCTGAGTGATGCCGTCTTTTGTGAGAAAGCCCTCTTTCGGATCTGTGGAGTACAGGATCATGTGGACATGGGGATGGTGTGTCTGGTCATGGAAGGACGCATACCACCGCAGATGCTCCGGCTTTATCTTGTATGCTTTTGCGAGGTCGGCGGCGCAGGCGGAGAGCATATCTCGCCAGCTTTCCGGGGATTCATATCCCATTGCCTGTGCGTCCTCGCGCCGGAGTGAAATGACCGGCGTCCACACAACGCCGGGATGCTCTGAGATTTCTTTCTGCACTTGGGACAGTACCAGCGCTCGGCCGCTTCCGTCGAACAGACCGTGAGCGCCCGTTTTAGAAACTCCGGGGCGTGTTCCGATGTAGTCCACATAGTTTTCACGCTTGCCGATCTGGTCGAGGTTCTGCTCCAAGGCGATGCCGATGAAGTCCGAGGCGTTTTCTATCGTCGGGTTTGCGAGGTAGTCATGATACTCGAAGCGCTTTTTGGTCAGCGGAAAATCTTTGATGATCTGGCGGATGAGCTGCGCCTGCTTTTGCGTCGCGGGTTTATTACCGTCAGTCGCCGGTGCTGGAGCTACACCCTCCCGTGTTGCGATGTAGCGCACAAGGTACGAGAGGTGCGCGGCGCTCCCAGCTCCGCTTTTGAAGTGTGGCGAGATAAAAATAATACGAGGCATGATCACTCATCCTCGTCTATATCGTCATCCTGTATTAGCGCGTCGATATCCAAATCATATTCAAGCGGTATCGGATCTTCGTAGAGCTGCTCGTATGTCAACGTACCCTTGAGCCGTTTGACGTCGCCGATGGATTTATTGCGAATGTGCTTGAGCTGTTCCGGGCTCACTCGTATCAGCCCGGCGATGATATGCATTGTCTGTTCGATAACAACCGATAGGCGAAAGAGGTTGCGACAGATGTGCGCGGCAAAGCCACTGAGCTGACCGCGCAGCACTTGTGTCAGCACTGGCACGAGGTATGGGGTCGCGTCCTTCGCCGAAATATATCCGGCGTAAAACCGAATCGCATTCTCTACGAACTCCGACTGGCTCTGGCAGTTGTCTTTTTGATAGCTGTTCTCGACCAGCCTCTTGGCGTCCGGGTTGAGCCAAAAGGCATACTTCTTTTTGATCTGTTCATCCATGAAATAATCTGTCCTTTCCGCCCACGTCACCTGTCAAAAGCCAGCAACGGTGGGCTTTTCCGCATCTCACGACCCCGGTCGGCTCAAAAGCGGCGTTTTACGACCCCGCTCCCAAAATGCCCCGACCCGCTCTGCGGGGCGGTGTTTCCGCATCGGAGGGCGCTGTGCGACCCCGGTGCTTTATCCTGTACACAAATCGTGAGCGCCATTCTCCCTCCAAACCTCCCGCAAAAAGCCCCGACAGGCGCTTCCGTCCTGCCGGGGTGCTGGGATGCCACCCTCGCCGGTAAAGCCGCACACAGGGCGCACACGGGCGCGACGAGCGCGTTACATTTGCGGCTCTGTGAGCGCAGCCATGCGCTGGGCGCTGTAATCCTCGAGCGTCATGCCGGTATGTTCCTGACAGTATGCATCCATCTTACGGAGCAGGATTTCCTTCTCCGCAGCATTCAGCGTGTAGCTAAGTTCCTCGTCTGTGCCGTCGCCGCGGTGCAGGACGATGTCGAGGGTATCGCAGACCTCGCCGGAGGGCATATCGTAGTTAGCGTAGATGTTGAGCCAGTCGTCATTCTGGTCGGTCACCACAAAAGTTCCGAAGGCGGCGTCCACATCAAAACCGCCGCTCAGCATAAAGTCGAGTTGGTCGTCCATCTCGCAGATCTCATCCTCGAAGGACAGCTCACGCGCAGAGAGATGTCCGGCAGAGGTTATCTCCTTTCCGTCGAGCTTATCGAGGAGAATATACAGGCGCTCTGCCGGGTGCGCGTATTGACTTCTGTCGGCGTGATAGACGGCGGTGCTGACGTCGCGCATGGCGTAGGTTTTCCAACCGTCCATGATGTTCACGCCCGAGAACTCACGCTTATCGAAATCGATATCGTATGCGCCGACGATGCGTCCGGTGTTATCCATGCGCTCTAAAACATACTTTTCGAAGTCGTCGACGCTGATGCTGACGCGATCAGTGAAGCGCTCCGCAAATGAGATGCGTGCGTCACCCTCGTCTCTCAGATGGCGTCGCAGTGCTCTCGCCGCGCCGAGCAGATCAGAGAACAGCTTGGTGCGATAGTATTCTTCGTTGCCATTCTCATGCACATGGAAGATAGCGAAGAAATCGTTTTCCTCCGCACGACGCTCCGCCGCTAATCGCTCTCCCTCTATTGTGTTATTGATATCAGTACGTTCCTGCGTGGGAACATACTGACGGTACAGTTCTTCCAGCCGGGCCTGCATGACGGTCTGCGTGTCCGTGCCGCTATCATTCATCACGCACTCCAACGCAGCCAGTTTGCGTCTGTCCATCCACAGTTCAATAGAGACATCATCAGGCATTTTGCTCATCCTCCTTCACTGCGGGAGCAGGAGCAGGCTTGACCGTCGCGGGCTGCGGCTTGGGTGCAGTGTTCTTGACCTGGCGCTTGGGTTTTTCCTTTACTGAAGGAGCGGAGCGGCTGTCCAGATATTCACGCAGCGGCTCCGCAACAGTTTTTTCGTAGAGCTTTGAGAGTGCGTCGTCCATGCGTTCCTGTACCGAGGAGTTTTCTTTCTTCAAAGAAAACTCCAGCGCGTCCAATTTCTCGTCATCGAACGTGAGGGTGATATTGACTATCTTCATTCAGTAGCCTCCGTTTCTGTAATGTAGGTGATATACGGAACCTCCAGCCATGCCGTCCAGCTCCGCTCGGAGAGCTGCGTCTTGACCACGCCGTACTTTGTGCCCATGGCCTCAATCACTTCTCCGTTGCCGATGTACACTCCGATATGCCCCTCGTGCCAAACCGCCAGCCCCGGCGTGTCGGGCATGGAGGACATGTCGCCTTTGACGGTCGCGTTGTAGTACATGCTGTCAGCACCAACGTCTGGCATCCCATTGATGGCGTAGCCGACGCTCATGGATTCTATGTCGAGCCAGCCGTAGCCCTTGATGAGACCCACGCAGTCAGTCGTTCTGCCGCCAAGCCAGTTCTCACGGATGAAGTCCTCGTAGTTGCCGACGCCCTCCGGGTATTGCGCCAGCTTGCTCTGAAAGAGCGAGTCGGTCAGCACCCAGCCGCAGGTGCCCCAGACATAGCCCCAGCCGTTCTCCCACGCACTAACGGAATAAGCAACGAGGTCAAAATTGTTCTTCGTGTATGGATCGGTGAATGCGGATATGTCCAGCTCGATGCTTGCTCCGTCGCCGCGCAGATATGCGCCGGAGAAGGTGTCACCGCCGCTCCGCGTCCGCAGCATCACCTCCGTCACGTTTTCCTTTACCGCATCGGTGATTTGAACGCCCATGATGCTTTGGATATTGGAGTACGCGCTTTCGATGGGCAGCGGCACCGCGACGGTATAAACCTCGCCACTTTCGGTGTCTGTGCGCTGCTCATAGGAGACGAAGCAGTCAACGAAGCGCCCGATGCCAACGACTGTGGGATTCTCGGCGCCGAAATACAGAGAATAAAAAATGGCCTTGACCCGGTGAGAGTCAAGGCCGTTGCCGCCCTCCGCCATGGCGTTGACGGAGGATATCTCGCTGTCCACAATGGCAAGGCTGTTTTGCATATCCACAATGTGCTGTCGATACGCCTCCGGCACGGAGCCGGCGATCATGCCTCCGTAGTATGAGAGGTCGAGTGCCTCGATGTTGTGATCCGCTCCGCCAGACATGAAACTGCATACGATGACGAGCAGGACGATAAGCGGAGATAGCACGGCGGCGATGATCCAGCCAGCGGTCTTTCGGAGCTTATCGTTGGTGAGGACAGTTGCGGCGATCTTTGCCGCCGCTGCCGCAGTGAGCGCCATCAGCGACCACCCGCCTTGCCGAACAGCTTCTCCTTGTATGCCGGGGCATGGACGACAAGGTTATAGCGCTCGTTGCCGCACTTATACAAACAGACACCCCGCTGGGGGAAGCGGATGAGGTTGTACTCGGATTCTTCAAGCTGGAGCGTGTCCATGTAGAACCGCTTGTCGATGTTGCCGGCATTAAACAAATATGCGTGCGTCGGGATGCTGAACAGCGGCTTGGTCAGCTCCGCGATTCCGGGGATGGCAAAGTCCTCGAGGTTCTGCGATGCGAGGATGACCGAGGATTCCTTCTTCCTGACCCGCTTCATGAAGTTTCGGATATACTCGATTGCGGTCAGGTTCGTCAAGAAGAGGTACAGCTCGTCGATCGACGCCGTTGTGTTTCCCTCGGTCAGCAGCTTGTCGCTCATGAAAGAGAGGACATTGAACAGCAGAGCGTTCTTCACGTTCTTACTGGCTTGCAACAAGCCTTTGACTCCAAACACGATGAAGCGGCTGGAGGTGATGTTGGTATGCCCGTTGAAGAACTTGCTTTCCGCGCCCTGGCACATGGAGTGGAGTCCCAGCAGAATCTCCTGCAAAAGCTCCGCCGTGTAGAGCTGATACTTCTGCGAGTCGAAAGATTTATACTCCGCCTCGATCAGCGCATAAAGGTCGGAGAGTACGGGGTAATCATTGGGCGTCAGCTTGGCAAAATTGGTGCGGTCGCTGATGCCCCATTTCGTGTACAGCTTTGCCAGCATCAGTTCAATGACGTCGATGTGGGCATCGTCGAAATCTTTGTAACACCTGAAAAAGTCTTTGAGGAATGAGATGTGCTGACTGAGCTTGGTGCTCTGCCGGAAGGTCTGCGGCGCATCGAGGTCGGCGGAGTCGCTGCCGTCGTCCCAGCTCTTAGGCTCCAAGGGGTTTATCATGTACTTCCCGCTCATCAGGTCGATAAAGCACCCGCCCAGATTCTCCGCGAGGTCGATGTACTCGTGCTCCGGGTCGAGGCACAGAACGGATTTGCCGCTCTCCAAAATGTTGCAGAGGAGCAGCTTGAGCAGATAGGATTTGCCCTGACCGCTGTTGCCGAGGATGAGACAGCAGGGATTGGTCTTGTCATCATCGCGCTTGTCCAGATCCACGAGGATGTTGCTGCCGAACTTGTCCCGCCCGATGTAGAACCCATGGGCATCCGTCTTGCCTGAGTAGTTGAACGGATAGAGGTTGGCGACGGAGCTGGCGGGCAGAACGCGCTCGAACTGAGCGCCGAACACATTCCGACCGCTGGGGCCGACGCACAGGAACCCCTGCTGCTGACGGAGCAGGAGTCTGTCCACGTTGAGCTTGCTTCTTACCAATTCCGTCAGCACGTCGGTCTGAAGCAGCTTGAGGGCGTCGTATTCATGGGCGATGAGCTCGAAATAAACCGCGCAGTGGAGGAGCGGTTCGCGGTTTCGGTGCATAGTGGAGACCAGCGTCGTCACATCCTGCAAGTTGCTCTCGGCTGTGACGGTCTGCTGGAGGTCGTTGGTGTTGGAGCCGGCCATACGGTTTTTGTTGGCGGCGTTATGGATGATTCGCTTTTCCTCGGCGGGGGTGACTTGTCGGGTATAGATCCGGAGCGTGACGCCGTCCTTTTCTCCGAGGTGGCGCAGGATGGCCTGTTCGTCTGTGGTCGTCGGATACTCCCGAAGTGCCCATACGCAGCGGTAGGTGTTGCCGCAGATGATGTGATCGGTATTGAACTTGATGATCCCCGGCGAGATCATATCGAGGAACTCTTTGATGTGAGTATCCTGCGCCGGGGCGACGTTTCTTTTGCTGTGCTTACCCAAAATAGATACCTCCTGTATCCGCCGCGGGAGGTATCTTTGGCAATGGTCGTTGGTAGGATATCTCCCACGGCCATGTGATATTTACTGTTTACTCTCCGAGAATGATCCAGCGCTCGCCGTCGTTGTCCTCGTAGACCTCAGTGGTCACGTTCTGCTCATAGTACACGCCGAGGAGCCTCTTGATATCCTCGTTACCACAGCGCCGGACGGTAAAGCCCTGATCCTTGAGCGATTTCTCGATACGGGAGAGATACGGGAAGATTTCTGCTTCCTTTTCGTTCTTGAGGCGGACGATGATAAGGAACTCTCGCGCCGTTGCCATCTGGATCTGCAGGCGGTCAAGGCTGACAGCGTCCAGCTCCAGCAGCTTTCGCACGGCGGGCAGATTCTCCGCCTCCGTACGGCCCTTGAGGTAGCTCTTGTTGTCCTCAAAGTTTTCACGGCTGTTGATGCAGAGCATCTCGACCTCGACCAAGCCCTCGAGAACTGTCATCAAGGCATAAATACGGGCGGCAACGCTTGTGTCGGAGAGGACGCTGATGTTGGTGGGCCGGATAGAGAAAAAGACCAGCTCTCCGTGGCCGGTCAACAGGCTGTAGTCGGTGATGCCGAGGATGTTGAGGAGCTGGCGAGTGGACTGCCGCTCCTTCTCCGCGGCTTTTTTCTTTCTGCTCATTGGTTCATCTCCCATTTGTAGGTCTGGGGCTTCAGGAAAAAGAAGCCGATTGCGTTTGCTATAAAGTCGCGGATGCTGGTGCCCTCAAAGCGAATGGAGAGGAAGGCATAGACCGCTGTGATCACGATGGGCAGGAAGATGTGGAGCTGAGCCAGCGCAAAGACAGAGAGCAAAAGCCCCACGCCGATGATGCCCACATCCCGCAGCTCCCACAGAAACAATGTGGCCTTGGCCTTCAGGTTGTCCGGGTATAGATACAAAAATGTTCACCTCCAAAAGTTTAGGGCCGCCTCTCGGCAGCCCTGTGCGGTCGTTATGCTTATGCTATGTTGGCTTCGTCCAGCGCCTGCTGGATGAGCCCCAGCACGAACTCCCGCTGACTGAGCTTGCGCCCGGTGCGCTCCGACTCACTGTCGAGGTATCGCTTGATCCTCTGGAACAGTTCCTCCGAGATCTGAAACGCCATTGTCCTGTTGCCATCCATTTTCTTTCCTTCTTTCTGAATGTAGTATTCGGTGATGAGCGCGGTGACATATTGGCTCAGAGTCTGTCCGGACTGTTCCTGCTCTGCCCGAACTCTGGCGTGCAGGGATTCGGGGATCTGAGCGCATAGATTCTTGGTGCTCTCCATGGCGGTCACGTCCTTTCCTGATTTGCAACGCAAGTATAGCGTGAAGTAATGAGAATAGCTATTGACCAATACCAACGAAGAACACCGGCAAAGTGAAGCATATTACTTACTCGATTCGGACTGGCACAGGACGGCGGCGATACCATGCAGGACGAACTCCACGCAGGGAATTGCGACGCTGTTGCCCAGCGCCTTGTAGCGGGCGCTGTCGGATGCGTCCGGGATATCCGTCCATCCATCGGGGAACCCTTGGAGCCTTTCGCATTCAAGCGGAGTCAGCCGACGAATGAGGCATGTGCGCTCCACGATGCATTTGTCCTCGCTGACGAACTGGTTATTCACGCCCTTGTGGTCTGTGTACCCGATGGTGCCCACTGTCTGCTGGTAGGTCGGCTGACAGATGAGGTCAGTCGCATCCTTATGCTGACGGGCGCTCTGGGTACTGGCTACCTCGTCATCCTTGAACACATCCACGCGCTGGCGCGAGAACACCGCATGGCGATCCATCCCTGTGAGGGTGTATGAGATATCCGGCTGACAGCCAAGTCCGTTGCCGCCGTTTTTGACCTGACGGTCGATGATGTTGCCGGCAATGCAGAAGGTGTCCGCCTCCTGCGATACGAGCGGGACGTTGTTGCCGCCCGTCCCGTAGCGCGCTGACATGGTGGGCGCAATGTCATGTGGGCCTGTGTAGCGGGAGTCGATGCCGTGATTCTCATAAACAAGCGGCTGATACCCCTTTTCATCGGCACGGAGAGTACCCGTGATGTCCTCGCTCAGATCCATGCGCTGACCGCCCTGATCGTTGAGGCATAGGATTGACGGCACCATGTTCGTGCCGCTCTCGGCCGCCTTGAGTGTCGGCGCGATCTCCTCCTGATAGCCTATCCCGCCAGCGGCTGCTCCTTGCCCGGCCGAAAACCCGGCAGCGAACACCAGTCCCGCTGGATTCCTCCCACCGCCGCCATCGGCTCCGGCCAGCGTCGGCGCTTTGCTCTCAGGTGTAAAGATTCGCTCTTGCTGGGTGTCCCACGGAGTCAAGCATCCTTCCGCAATGAAGGTCTGCTGCTTCATTCCCGGCTGCGCTCCCAAGGCTCCGGCGACGTCGTGAAGGTCGCGCACCTCGTCGCGCTGGTTCGCCGCGAACGCAGTAGGTGCGCCGGATACGCCGCCAAGGTCGATGCCCTCGTCTCGCTGGTTCATGTGGTATGCGCCCATCCCGACAGGGCGGTCGGGTGGGGTCACGCCGGCCTGGATCTCCAGCGCCGCTTTGAGCTGCGGCGGAAGTTCCTTGCCGCGTTCACGAGCCCTCCGCAGTATCCCCAAACAGGCTGTCTGGGTCAAATAGTATTTTTTCAGCGGAGAGGGCTCCAAAATCTGCGACAAGGAAGATTCTTTTTCTTCTCTGGGCGACACCCCAGTATTGAGCATCGAGGCATCGCCACGCCAAGGAGAAAGTATCTCCCAATACGATTCGCCCAGCAGATTCCCAACGCCCGGCGTCAGGTCGAGGGACATGTATGCCTGGAACTTTAATTCGTATGATCTCCTCCAAGACGGCCCTGAAATCTTCACCCTCTGCCGAGGAGAAAGCGCCGGGGACATTCTCCCAGCACATGAATCTGGGTCGAACATACAGATCTGTTCGGCCTCGTAGTATATCTGCATCTCTCATCTCCTTCACGATGCGGCATTGCTCCATAAAGAGTCCGGAGCGCGCGCCGGCAAGCCCAGCCCTCGCTCCGGCAACGCTGAGATCCTGACACGGGCTGCCGCCGCAGATGATATCCACGGGCGGCAGCGTCGCCCCGTCCAGCTTCGTGATGTCTCCGACCTGAAGCATGTCGGGGAAGCGTATCTGCGCTACCTCGATGGGAAAGGCTTCGATCTCGCTTGCCCATATGGGCGTGATGCCATTGCGGATTGCCGAGAGTGGGAAGCCCGAAATCCCATCGAAAAGACTTCCCATCGTCAGCATAGCTTACAGCCGCATAGAGCAGAAGGGATGCCTTTCCGCAAACGGCCTTTCTCTTTCTGCCAGTTCCTGACTGTCGATGTATTTCACGGGAACCTCATGATCTTGCGCCAGTTCAATTTCTGCTTGCATTCCCGGCGAGATAGTATCGCCAAAAACCCACAGCTCATCGCACCAGCCAAGGACTTCTTTCCCCATGGCAAGACCGAGTTGCCGCTCAGCAGAGTTGTTCTCGTCCAGCACTTGCGGATAGAGTAAATGCGGCGCGAAAAAAGCGTACCCCTCGTCCATGACGAACCGGCACGCTTCCTTGGCAAACTCGGTATTCTTTTCAATGTCCCCTGCATAGGGGGACGCTACATAAATGAGATTCATGCTACCTCCGTTTCTTATTTCGGTACCGCCTGCACGATGGTTTTGGTCGTGTTGACCGCCGCCTGTGCCGTATATACGGCGGACATGATGTTTGCTTTTGTCGAGGTGTCCAGACCGAATGCTCCGCAGATCCGCGGCACTTCACCGGCGGACAGCATCAGTCCAAGCCCCAAGAGGCAGTGGTCGGGTATGACCATGAGCCCAGCGACGAGGATAGTCGCCTGTAAGAACGTGGTCAGGCACAGGCCGATGATCTGCTTGCACCACTGGACGAATCCGTCCATGTACCCGCGGGGGACGCTGAACATATACAGCGAACCGACCGAGATCTGGATGAGCAGGATGCCGCCGCGCTTGAGGTTCGAGAAAAAGACCTTGATGACGGCATAACCCATCATTATGACAATGAACAGAAGCAGGATGGGGCTTGTGATCGAGTTGAGTCCGCCAAAGATACCCGCGTTGAGCGCATCCGCCGCCGTACCCGCTGTGCTGAGTTCGTTGATGATATTTGTTGCCAGCGTGTCGATGCCGCTGCCATAGCCTGTGATGCCGGAAGTCAGGCTGGCTTGAAGGTTCACCGAGAGCTTATACAGTTCGACAGGCACAGTCGTGAACAGACTGACCGCCATAAAGCCCTTGAGCGCATTGAGCAGTGAATCCTTGATGCCGCCTCTGCCGCTTTGGTAGTCGATACCCGTCTCAAAAGCCGACACCACAAGCCCCGTGCCGTAAAGCGCCCACGCCAAGTATGAGAAGAAGAGTACAATGGACTGTACCCAGCTCATCTCAAAAAGCTCGACGCCCATGTTGCCCATCTGAGCAAAGAAGTCGCCGAGGAACCCGACGACTTGTCCGTAGACCCAATCGATGATCTGATCCATGACGTCGCCGAGCAGAAAATCCCATATAAACAATTGCTAAATCACCTCGCTTTCCGCGCCTCCCTCTACATCTGCTGAACGCCGAGTTGCGGCGCTTCCGTCTGCGTCTGCTCCATTTTGAGTGGGTTCGTGAGCATGCGTTCGATGGATTCTGTGGAGTCAAAGAGGTACAGGTTCTCATTGATGAATCGGCTGCTGTGATACATAAGCGCCCCGCACAGCTCGCCCATGGTCTTGCAGGCGACCAGACCCGTGTCAAGCGTCTTGAGCGTGCCGATGTGAAGGGAGTTGCGACCGCTTTCATCGAATTTCCCCCGCAGGGAGCAGTCGATATAGATGCCCTCGCTGCCGCCGAAGTTCACGATGGGGAGCATATCAAACTCATAGCTGCACAGCTTGCCCTTTTCAAGACTTTCGGACAACACATAATCTCCGATTTCAGCGAACCGAGCGGCATCGCCGTTATCACGGGCGCGCTCCATGAACTTCTCGAAGAGCTGTCCGCCGGTCATGCGTTGGCTGTCTATGTCGCGTTTCTGTGCTCTCCTGTGCTGTTCCGCAAAGATGTTCACGTCATGGGACGAGTAGACGCCTTGGAGAACCTCCTGCACGCTGGTCGGGCTATCCGGAAGAGTGGCAACGATGCGGGCAAGGTCGCCCTCGTCCGTCTTGCCGAGAATGTACGCCAGTAGACTCATCTCTTGAATGCCGCCCTCCAGCTTGTCCGGCAGACAGTCCGTGAGCGCTTCGTTCAGTGCTTCATCCGGCGTATCAAAAGTGACGGACGCCGTGCCGTATGCCAAGAAGGACGGCACGGGTCTGTGGAGGAATTCTTCTGCTCGGAGTGGCAGGGACAGCTCCTGTGACTCCCCGTTTTTTGTTGTAAGCGTTATACGACTCATTCTCCATAGCCTCACATTCCGAGGATATCCCAGACATAGAGGGGCGCGGTCAGGGTGAACACGAGGCAGGCGAACAGGATGGCAGGGCCGCTCCATTCGAACTGACCATGCTTCCTATAATCGAAATACGCCATGCCCAATTTTGCAAAGAAGAATACGGCGAGGATGAGGTCGATGGCAGGAAAGACCACGTTGTTTACCACCTGCTTGATCTGGTCGGAGGCGTCGTCCCAAGTGCCTTCGATAGCACCCGCTACGTCTCCTGCGGCAAGCGCGGGAGTCGCCATACAGGCCACAATGAGAACGACAAGGCACAGGGCGACGATGAGCTTCTTTTTGCTTTTCATGATAACCGTCCTTTCAAAATGAAGAATGGCCGCCGAGATGTAGATTTCTCGGCGGCCTTATTGATGGGTTACGGGTTTGCGGGGGCGATGTGCCATTCCTCCCACAGATTTCCCCTGATGGCGACGCTGTCAGTCAGGTTCATCGACAGCATCCCAGCCGGCGTCCAACAGTCGAGGAGCCATGTGTACGGGGTATAAGCTCCGTCCGGGAACCAGATGGGCGTGAAGTGTGTGCGGCGATTGAAGGTCGAATAGCGGTTCTCCTTGAACTCAAAATCTGAGCTTCTGCCTGTGATCGTCCGGTCAAGCAAGCGCCAATAGGTGGCATATCCGAACTCTGGGAAGTAGGTCACGGCATTCTGCGCGGCCGTCGTTGCCGCTGCCTGATCGGTGCGGACTCTGGCAGTTACGCTCTGCTGAATGCCATACCCACTTTTGGTTGTGCTGCCGGTCGCGGTAGGTGCTTTGTCGTCCGGGACGATATCCATGGTCGCGGTCAGGCTTGCGGAATAGCTGTTGTAATCGAACTCCCACCAGCCGTGATCCTCCCACCAGCCGTTGTCCACCCAATGAAACCAGTCGTCCCAATAACCATCGCTGACCTTGTTACCATCTGCGTCCGTGTAGGAAGTGTCAACCCAACTGCTGTGCCAGCACTGCTCCCAATCGGGAACCCACTCCCAGAACTCATGCCATCGCGGTGACCAGATGCCCCAGTTTGCCGAGGTGACCTCGGCATTTCTCGGTACGGAACTTGCCCTGTAAGCATCGTTGCGGTCTGTGGCAATGGGGTTGGGCGGGTCGTTCCCGTCAAGGTCGATGATGTTGCAGACGACCGAGCTTTGCGCCCAACCTCCGCCAATTGTCCTGACGCCAACGGTGATGACGCAAGGCTCGTCCGGCGTGTGCCATTTTACCCACGCAAGCTGGCTGTCGCCCTCGGGGTAGTAGACCTCTGAAACGGTGTAGGTCGTACCCTCAATCGTAAACTTGACGCTGACGGGGTTATCCGGGTCAGACTGACCGCCACCAACATCCACGGAGGTGATGACGTCTGTGTCCACGCGGTATTCGTAATCAAACTCCGAGGGCACATACGGGTCTATCTCATCGGTGAATCGAACGATGCCGATACCCAGCGAGGAGAGGATGTCCGCGTTGCTGGCCTTCTGCGAGGTGCTGCCAGACCATGCGGGATAGCCGAGGTCTGAGGTTTCGAGGAACAGCGCCAGCGGCAGATTCTTGTGGGTTAGCTTGCCCATCCATGCATTCAGCCCGCCGTTGACCTGCTGGTCGTAGAGGGCAGCTTCGGTGGCGGTCATGACGAAGGCCGCTCCGCTGTATAGGAACGCGGCCAGCGGCTCGATGATGAGCTTGTAATCGCCGCTGGTGAGCTCGTCGTAGTCGAACCCGATATATCCGCAGATGCCGCGGAGAACCTGCTCATCGCAAAAATAGCTCCGTATGGCTGAAATACTACCTGTGCCACTGTTCGTGGCAATAATTTTTGGAAGCTCTTGTGTCGGCAAGTAATACAGGTAACTTCCGAATGTGGGTGAAAGGCTGGCACCGGCGTTGTATTCCAGCTTTGAGACCTTTCCGAAATGAACAATGTTATTGGTATTCCACGCAATCGCATATACAGGCGGTTTGATGAGGTCGATAGATTGGCTTACAGGCGAACGGCTTTCCGCATCTACTATGGTCACGCGAACGCCTGAATCACCGTACCAGATGTTACCCTCGGAGCCGTTGCCAAGTCCGCCACCACCTGTGTCGATGTTGGGGTCGCCAGTAGCGAAAGCCGGCACAGTCAATGATAGTAACACTGCAATTATCAGCAATACTGACAACAGTCGCTTCAAATGAACACCTCCTTCTGAAATGAAAAGAGCGCAGCCATTTGGCTGCGCCCCATATAGGCTTCTCTGTTAATCCATCGTGCCGACTTTGTTTCCGTTCTCGTAGATATCATCGGCCACGATACCCACGCTTTCCCCGCCTCCACTGATATACCCGAAGCCGGGTACATACATCTGACCGCTATCGTTTGTGCTCCCGCCCTGCGGCTCGGGAGCGAGTGTGACTGTAGTCTGCTCCGGCTTATAGGTGGGCGGCGTTTCGGTGTTGCGCTCGTCCTCCGGCACGTCCTCGCCGTCATGGTTATCCTCGACGGGCGTGGGGTTCTCGGGCGGTTCCGGCTTGGTGGGCTCCGCCTGAATGCTCTGCTCCGTGCCGTCGCTGTCGGCTCCGGCTGCGGGATCGGCGTCGTTGGCCTTGCCGCCGGTATCTATCTGCACGACTACCTCAGACTTGCCGGTGTTCTCCGGCGTATCGATGTCCACCACCGGCTCGGAGGTTTCGGGGGTGCCGCTGTCCAGCACTGGGTCGGTCACCGCAGGCGGCGCGCTGAATTGCCCGGCGATTGCCACCACCAGCGCGACGCAGACCAGAGCGCCAAGCACGATGAGCCATGTGCGTTTTGCTTTATCTTTCATAGAGTTTTGCCTCCTTTTTCTTGTTTCTGTGGATATCCCTCAATTCGCACCCTACCACAGAAGAGAGTGGAAGTCTACTGAATTATCAAGGTATTTCAGAACCTGGGGATGTATTTTGCCTGCACCTTGAGAAGCATTTTGAGCGGTGGGAGCAGCTTTCCTGCGAAGCTCGATGGAACCTCCAGAACAAGTGTTGCGCCCGCCAGATAGCCCTCGCTCTCACCGCTGGCAAGACCGTTATTGGAAAGCGTGACATTGAGGTCGGATATGGTGTACTCCAGCTTGTCGCCAGCGTAGCTGGCATACCCGTCGCCGGTGGAGGTCAGGCCGAGGGTCACGGCAAGCTGGGCGTAGATATTGCCGGTGTCGATGCTTTCCACCCACGAGTCATCGTCGGTGGGCGAGTATCCCGCCGCATATCCCTCGCGGACGGCATGATACACGTCGTCGAAGTTGTCGTTGATGGTACTGATGACCGTCTGCTGCACAGTGTCACGAACACCTTGGGCGATGATGGTCAGGCGGAAATACTCCGAGACGCCGCAGACGATAAGCAGCAGACAGAGCGTCACGGCGATGGTCAACGGGAATCCGTCGCCGCGTTTGCCCTTCAGGAACGGGTGCTTTGGCTTTTCGGGTGTACGGGGCTGTCTAACGGACTTTCCGCGGGACGCTTTGGCGCACTTCACGATACGGAGCGGGTATGGGGTGATCTTGCTCATTTCCAATACACCTCGCTTTTGCCGATACCCTGCGCCACCAGCTCCACAGGGAATGAGCCGAGCCCGCCGAAGCCTATATCCATGGTAAGCCGACAGGTGACGGTCACTTCTTCGTTGAGCTGGATTCGCCCTGTCCTTGACCATGAGACCGCTGGCGAGATCCCGAGGCGCTCCGAGAGGATGGCGGCACGGGTGCTGGTGGCGCTGCCGACCTGTCCTGTGATCTCCGCCTCCCTCACCAGCTCCGCAGCGTAGGTGTCGAGATTGTGCTTGGCGATGTAGACCGGCATCACCTTCAGCGCCAGCCCGATGACCAGCATGGCGCAGAGGATCAGCACGACCACATCGATGTATCCCTCGCCGGGTTTACCGGTTATCAGCTTCTTCAGCACATCGTCTGCCCCCTTTCGGGCGGGGAGTAGTTCGGGTCAAGCGCATATCCCTGTTCCGCCGCACTCGTGTCCAGAATACTCTGAAGCGCATGGTCAAATTCATCGCTGTGATCAACCGCCTGCTCATCCAGCCAAAAGTCGCTGACGACCTCCAACGGATCGTCAAATCTCAACAGATATTCATATCCTTTCGCAGTGTGCGCCGCATGTAAGGAATCGAGAAGTTTGTTTTTGCAGAACCTTCTCGCTGCGATTTCCTCAGCGTGTTCAAACAGCCAATCGGGGCAATAATCCTCCATGCTGTCCATATATGCCACCCAAGACTTTTGAATCTTCTCGTCAAGGGCGTTGCGGATTTCCTGTTCTGTCATCTGCATCACCTCCCGTCAGAACAGCAGCGCCATGGAGTCGAGAATGACCATGGCAAGGACGACCACATAGGTCAGCATGAAGCACGCCAGCATAATGAATGAGAACACACGGATCTTGGGCGGGATCTTGGCCGCCTTTGCCTTGAGCCGCTGGAGCTCCTGCTGTTTAAGGTCGTGGCTGAGCATCTGGAAATAGAGTCTGCCGTCGTCGCCGCGCAAAACGCCGATGAGCCCTCGCGTAATATCCGAGAGCATAGGCGACGCAATCCTGCCCTCGAACCGCACCAGCGCCGCCTCGTAGGAGGAAGAGCGCATATCCGCAGCGAGGATGTCCAATTCCGCCGCAAATTCCGCCCCGGCGTGCCGCTTATAGTTCTCGAGGATCGTCAGCACGTCGCGGCTGGACGCCAGCTCCTGCTCGATAGTCGCCACAAATCGCGGCAGCTCCGCCTCAATCTTGTCACGGCGCTCGGCAACCTTCTCGTCCGCCTTGCGGGACTCTTTAAAGTACACGAGGATGGCGAGGACGACGACCGCCAGCGCCAACAGCGGAAAAATGATGAGGCACGGGATCGCAAGCAAAAGCATAACGCAGGGCTTGACGATGGTATAGGCCGTGTAGACCTCCGGCGTCATATCCAGCCCAGCCGCGTTCAGCGTCCGAAGCATACGCGAACGCTTGTATTCGTCCATATGGATGAGCTTTGAGAGCTTTATGGCCCAACCAAGGAACAGCGCGTCGAGAGACTTCATGCGCTTGGACTCGGCTTTCCCCGCGGACAGCAACGCCTTTTCCGTGGAGAGTCGGGGCAGCTTGAGGATGTCCGCCGTGATGAAGAAGAGCCCGGCGGCGACGGCGCATCCGAAGATAAACAGTAAGAATGTCATTATCGCCGTCACCTCCTATACTCGATGGGCTGGGTCAGTTTTACTACGAATGCGAAGGATATAAAGATCGCTCCGGCGCAGATGGCAAGGACGATCTGGCCGGGGATGGAGTGCATCAGCACATCGTACCAATCTGCGTTGATGAAGCGGAGGAGCGGGATGTTGAGGACGACCAGCGCCGCCATCGTGATGAACTCCTTGCGGGGGCCGAACACGAGGTTTTCAAGCTCGCCGTTCACGATCCGCATATCTGACAGCTTTGAGACGATGGGCGTCAGTGTGGTTTTAAGCCCTCTGTCGTACTGACAGGCCATGACCGCCTCGCACCACTCGCAGAATACCTCGTTGTCGATGGAGTCTCGCAGCTCCGCAAGTGCGGCGTCCATGTCGGGGTCTACATGCTTTACCCGCGTGAGAAAGCTCTGGAATACGCCGCAGACCGGCTGGTTCAGATATCCGATGTTTTCCTCCACTGCCGTGAGGAAGTCCTCGCTGCGCAGATACGCAGTCGTGATGATAGAGAGCGCTGTTTCCAGCTCGGAGGCGACGTCCTTTTTGAAATGACCGGCTGTGAGCTTGATGTACCAGAACGGGATGAACATCATGCCGACAGCCATCACAGGCACGAGGAAGAAGTTGCTCATCACGATGGCGACCGCCGCGCCGATGGCGAAAAGCAGAAGCGACACGGCGCAGACCATGGGGAAGCGCACTTCCTTGCCGGTGGCCTTGAGAATGGCTTGCGCGTCCTCGATCTCCCGCCGCAGGAAGGACTTCTTCTTGCGGTGTGTGCTCTCATTGATGTCCGAGCGAATGCTCTTGGGAGCGGAGGTCAAGCGCCGGAAGATACCCTGTGTGAAGTCCATGGGCGAAATGCGAAGGATAAGAAAAGCGCCGGCGATCATGCCGACGCAGGCAACTAAGAGTAGCGTGGTCAAGCGATCTCCGCCTCCTTCCTGAGTAATCTTTTAAGCTGTGCGTCCGGCATGCCGTTGTCGATGAGCCTCTTTTGCAGGCTGGCTGAGATGTTCATGTCCTGCTCATGGTATCCGTCGATGGTATAGCTGCCGTTTTCATAGCGGTTCTCTGTGATATGGTATCTGAAAATGGGGTTATACTGCCGGGTTCCGTCCGGCAGAATCTCGCACTCCATGATCTCCATGAGCCGACGCTGTTTGTTCTCGAGCTGCTTGCAGAAAACGACCAGCGGGTATGCCTCTGTGACGTAGTCCATGAGGGTAGCGTCGGACATATCCACGGCACGCTTACACAGCGAGACCATGCGGCGATAGGTCGCCTCGCAGGAATTGGAATGGATGGTGGTCAGAACTGCGACACCGGTTCTGGCCGCCTCCTGCGCCGCGTTTGCCTCGGCTCCGCGCATTTCGCCAACCACCAGAATGTCCGGGTTAAAGCGCAGCGCGATGTCCAGCAGGGTGATCTGTGTGATACACTGGCGTTCGTTCTCGCTGTCGCGGGTCAGGGTATGGACGACGGAGTTCGTGACCGCACCGTTTTCCTCACGCACCAGCGACAGTTCTCTGGAGCCGTTTTCGATGGTGAAGATTCGCTTATTGTCGGGAATGGTGGTCAAGAGCCAGCCTGCCACGGTGGTTTTGCCGGAGCTGGTCGCGCCTGCCACGCAGATGGATATACCATAGCGCAGGCAGGCGGCAAGGAAGTCCAGCATCTCGTCCGTCGCGCTGCCGCCGTCCACGAAGTCCGCCTTGGTCATGCTCTGGGGATTGACGATACGGATGGAGGCGGCGACACCCACGTTTTTGTCAACGACGGGCGTTTTCATGGCGGCGATTCGGATGTTTTCGCCGAGCGTGCCGGTGACAACGGGACTTGCGTTATCCATAATGACGCCGGATGTGTGGAGCATGCGGCGGATGACGTTGACGGCGTGTTCAGGCGAGTCGAAGTGCTCTTTCAGCTTCTCGGTGATGCCGTTTGCATACTGCACCTCGATGTCGCGCCACGAGTTGATGTCGATCTCCTCGATGCCCTGGCCGAAGATATACTTCGTGAGGAAGCCGTACTCCGCCATTTCCGCATAGATCGCGTCCACCAGCTCGTCTGTGGTCATGCCCTTGACGGCGATGCGCTTGTCCTGGATATACTTCGCGGCATACCGGCGGATCTGTTCGCGGCTGTCTGTGCCGCCGCCCGTCATAAGCCCGGAGTAGTTTGCGGCGATGTATCCCTGCACCTCGCGGCAGACGTCAGAAAACTCCCGGCTGTCGTCCTCTGGGGTAAAAAACAATGAATGCGCCCGACCGGCCGCAATGGGTTTCACGGCGACGGTGGGCGCATCTTTTTCGGGGATGTAGGTTTCCTGCTGTGCGGGAATAGGGTTTTCCTTGATGACTTCCGTAAGCGTTTCCGCCTGTTCGGGCGCTTTGGGCGCTGTCGAGGCGAACATGGAGGCGCTGCGTTTTTGCCCTAACACCCGAACACCTCCTTCAGAATCCGTTCCAGCTCCTTGCGGTATGCGCGGCTGTCCTTTAGAGTAAGGTCGGAGAGCAGCGCCCCTGCCAGATACTGTTCCTCCAGCTCCTGCGAGTACGGCAGCTTAAAAGACACAGAGCCCAGCACCTTACCGATATGCTCGGCGGCCTGCTGGGGCTTCACATTGGAGGCCACCTTGTACTGCTTATCTGCGTCCCATTTCGTGTCTTTGAGGAGAGGGAGCTGGCTTGAGAAATACCCCACGGATTTGAGGTCGCAGTTGGCGAGGCGAAGGACGCTGTCAGCCTCCATCAGCGCAACGGCGGAGAGAATGTCGTTGGCGATATAGCTGCCGCAGTCCACGATGATATACGGCACAAGCTCACGCAGCCCGTCCAAAAACTCTGTTGCCTGCTGTTCCGTATAGGGCGGGTAGGTGTATTCGTTCTCGCCCTTCTTCATGCCGAGAATGGTCAGGTACGACAGGCGCTTGTGGGTGATGCAGTTGTTTTTGATGAGCGTATCGCTGATACGGGGTACGGCGAGGATGCCGCCCAGCGACCTTTCGCACTCCAAGTCGGAAGGCGGGCAGATGCAGGGCAGCATGGGCGCGGTCATGTCGCACATGACGAGTGCGACGTTTTTCTTCTTTTCAGCCAGCATCTTTGCCAGCTTCACCGCCGTGATGGTCTTGCCGCTGCCGGGTGAGCCCCAGACGGCAAGCACACCGCCGCTTTCTTCCTGCACCTCCGGCTCATACGCATCATCCTCGCCTCGACGGAAGATGCTTTTCTTCTTAAAGTTCATTGTCCGGAGTCACCTCACTCTCGGCAGGAGTATTCGCGGGATCGGCGACCTCGCTTTCCGCGTTTTCATCAGGGGTTTCCTCCGGCTCGGCGTAGAGCTCCTCAATCAATGCATCCTGCGCCGCGATAAACTCAGCGGCGGCCTCCTGTGTCCCGCGATAAACGAGTGCAAGGTGCAGCTTTGCGTCCTGCTCCAGCTCCGCCAGCACACGGGCCTGCTCGGGTAGGACAAGGAAGGTGACGGTGGAGGGCAGTTCCTTTTCGTCCTCGGTATTGGCCTCGCCGGTATTGGCGTCATAGCCTGTGCTGGCGGTGACGCTGATGATCTCCACATATTGCAGTTCGGGCGGTGTGACCGTTTCGCCGGTATCCATATAGTCCGCCACAATGACGCTGACAATGTCGCCAGACTGGAGCTTACCCGAGAGTCCGGTCGCAAAGGTCTTAATGGTCACGGACATAGCCTGTTTCGTGCCGTCCAGATTGTAGAGGTATGCGTTCTCGGCGGCAGGAGCGTCCGAGAGCTTTGCGGGGAGAATATAGTCGCCGACAGCCAGATCCGTGACGGCGTATTTGCCCACGACCGATGCGGTATCATGGAACACATTTGCGGGAAGGTTATATGCGCCGACCTCCACGCTCTGTACCATGTCCGCTGTGATCTGCTCGCCGGCGTTTACGGCCTTGGTCACGCGGACGATTTCTTCCTTCTGGCTGATGGATTTGTTGAACAGGGGCGTGATACCGAAGCAGATCAGCAGCGCCACGACAATGCAGATGACACCGATGACCGTTCGGTTCTTGAAAATACTCATGCTGAAAAACCTCCTAAAGAATGATATAAGCGGCTAAAAAGCCGATGGACAGGAACGGAGCCAGCGGGTAGCTCTGCGGTGCGTCCTTCCGCTTTCGAATATGCCGGAGGAGCCTGTCGGCAGCGGCAAAAAGCAGGAAGAGAAGCAGAGCGAGAACCAAGCCCGCCAGCCCCGACCAGAAGCCAAGCGTCAGGCTTGCGACGGCGACCAGCATGGTATCTCCGGCGCCGCCTCTCCCGAAGCCCGAGGCGAGGAAAAACGGCACAGCGAGGATGAGCCCGAAAAGATGGGCGGGGCTGAATGAAATCAGCCCCGCCGCCGCTAAAAGGATGCATGCGCTGTATGGGATGGTTCTGCATCGGATATCCGAGACGCTGGCCGCCGTCAATGCGGATACGAAGAGCAGTCCGCAGAGAACAGGGCGCATATTAGCCGAGCTGGTCGATAGCGCCGCCGAAGCCGAACATATCGTTGATGGCCTCCTCCAGCTTGGGCAGGACGGTGTCGCCGAACAGGGTGTAAAGGGTGAACAGCAGGAGCGCGCCGAGAACGACCGCGATCAGGATCTTGATGGCGGTGTCAATGTAGCCCTCGCCGGAGTTGCCCGCAAGGGCGCGGCGGGAGAAGCCGAAGCTGCGGACGGTGAGGCTCTGAACCTTGGCACGGACGGTATTCGCGGCATTGACAACGGCGGTCTTGATGGTATTGAACAGCTTTTTCATAAAATGATTACCTCCAATATATTGTTGTATTGTGATCACATGGACTGGCCGGTCATGGCCTGAGTCTGCTGGGGATTGGGTGCATCGGTCTGCGCCTGGGTCTGCTTCTGCGTGAGGGCCTGTTCATAGGCATTCAGGACAGCATTGTTGAGTTCCTCGTGGGCCTCCTTGGTACAGGGAAAGCAGATGTCCTTGTAGTCGTTGCCCACCTTGTACTGCGGCATCGCTACGAAAAGGCCCTTACTGCTTTCCAACACCTTCACGCCGCGCACGGCGAAGATACCGCACACATTCACGTTTGCCGTCGCCCTCTGGGTTCCGTTGTCCTTCGCGCCGAAGATCCTGACGTCGAAGTTAGAGGGGTTCTGCGCGCCGGTCTGCTCGGCAGGAGCCGCAGTCGGTTCTGCCGCTTTGGTCTGGGTTTTTGCCATATCGTTTTCCTCCTTCAGATTGATTTGAATAAGAAAAAAGCGCCCGTCCGGGCGCAGGGGTCACATGGTCATGGTCATCTCGAAGCCCTGCCCCAATTGCGGAAAGGTCACCAGCCGGAAGCATGTGCGGTCGAGAAAATAGAAGGCGCTGCCGCTGCCGTCGTAAAGCTCCACGAGGTCGGAGACCGACAGCGGGTGTCCCGAAAAGCCGGGAGGCTTGCGCTCGGTGAACTTGTCATAGATGTCCTCCAGATCGTTTGAATCGAGCTGCCCGTCGTAGACCACGGCGTAGTCGTCTATATCCGGCTCCGGCAGGGGTTTCCCGAAGCTGACGAGATCCTTCCACGCAGATGCGCCGGGCTTGAGCTGCCATATGCGGCAGCTCTTGAGCATAACGGCGGCCTCGTCCGATGAGACGGGGACGCTCCCGCTGGAGAGACGCTCATATACGCCGTCCGTCCACTTGGGCGTGAGGTGATTGCGGCTCAGCCAGTGTTCCAGCTCATCGCTTTGGAACATGGCGTCCATGACGGCGGCATCCTTCTCGATATATCCGGCTGGGTTGCCGTAATAGATGATGCAGCCGTTTTTCTGTTCAATGCCCCGCATGGCGTTTTACCTCCTATTCCATATTCATGCCTCCCATGGCAGGGACGTCCGTCTGCTCCTGCCCGGTGAGCTGTGACAGCTTCTCCTGCGCCCAATCCGGCATTGACTCGTCCTTGAGTACGCCAAGGAAGTTCTGGCGATCCCAGCGCGTCTGTTCTCCGTCTGCGAGACAGGTCGCAAACACGGCACGGCCTCTGGCGTTGGGATGTGAACCGAATCCTCCGGTACACAACCAGAGCTGATCCTCCAGAGTCCAATGGCTTTCCTTTAGGATGTCCGGCGATAGCACAAGCACTTTCCCATTGAAATCCAACTTACCGGTATCCGGTTCGCACTGCGCACGGTCGAACATTCCAAGCTCGTGATATGCCATGAGATATTGCCGGGTGAAGCTCTCCACAAGGTTGGGAGGGCTGCCCACACGGAAAAAGCAGTTTCCGTCATGACCGTCAAACTCCTTGTGTTCAGGGATATAGAGGCGCTTTGCCCATGCAGTGCTTTCTGGCGTGAAGACACCCTCATCATCATGCTGGATGGTATTTGCCAGCACCCATTGAACGCGTTTAAAGCCATAGTCCTCTATGACACTCGCGGCGCAGCCCTCTTTGAGCTGCGTACCGTCCGCATCCCTTTTGATGGCGTACTCAATGGCGTACTTGCAGTTGATGTTCTGATTCCAACTCTCCCGCCACAGCTCCAGTTCACCGCGCTGTTTTGCGTCCTCGGCGGAATAGCGGTATAGATATGGGAAATCAAACACCATAGATGAAATCCTCGAGAATAAGATGCTTCTCCAGTTCCGCGATACAGACGCCGAAAGCAATGAGGACATCGAGAAGGTCGCCCGGCACATCGGAAAGGTCGTAATCGTAGTCCGCCTCACCGATGGTGACGGTGTTGCCGTCCTCATTCACAATGGCGCCCAGCTTGGCGCCTTTAGGAATGCCCGCCTCATCCAGAAGAAAATCCGGAAGAGTGATGCGCTCGGTTTCGGCGTCGTACCCTTCGGCGCTGCATTCCTCGCAGTCATGGCAACGACCGCAGGACTTTGCCAACTGAACGGTCAGGTCGGAAGCAAGGGCGCTGAGTTCCTTAATGGTATAGATCAGCTCCATTGCCGTCATTCTGCCCTTGAGAACGGTAAAGGAGCTGTCAAGCACCTTAACGTCGGCACCTCCCACGGCATCAATGCCGGTTGCTTCGAGGATCGCGGCAGGAATGGTCATGTCAGGACTCAGCATCTTTTTATCCGGAGTATGCTTTCTTTCTGCGGGTCTATTGTCTTTCATATTGATTCCTCCATATCTTCATTTTCTGTATGGTTGTTGTAGTCGAAAAGAGTCATTTGACTCGGCTCATGCCGCGCACGCTCCCCGAGGTCGTAGTTTCCAATCAGCAGTTCAGAGAACTGGCTATTGGGGTCGTAACGCTGCTTGATGTTGTTGATGCGGGTGGTTGCGATGAGCTGGATGCCGGGGGCATCGTACAGTTCCCGGATGAACTCGTCATCGTTATACGAGAGCAAAAACTTGCCCTGTATCTGCATAAGCGCATCCCGAAGGCGTATGTGGTCTTTTTCTGTGAATCCGTCCTCACCGACATTTTTGTAGTAGCTCTCGGTGGCGTGGTATGGGGGATCACAATAAAAAAAGCTCACCGGGCGGTCATACTGCCGGATGAGCTTCTCGAAGTCCTTGCTTTCTACGACCACCTTCGCCAGCCTACGGTGCGCCTGCTCGATCAGTGGGAAGTTCGCACGCATATCGTGGGGCTGACTTCCGAAGCTGTCGAGGCTGGATGCATAACTGAAACGGATGAGCTGATAAAACCATGCCGCTCTCTGAACGTCAGAAGCGGGGCTGTCACGCGCAAGGGCGTTTCTCACCAGCTCGAAGTCCTCACGGGAGTTGAGAACGTATTGCAGTTCCGCCATCAGCTCCCGAGGCTTATCCCGCACGCAGCGGTAAAGGTTGGTCAGCAGGCTGTTGAAGTCGTTGTAGACCTCGAAATCGTTGCCGGGTGGCTTAGCGAAGAGAATCCACCCGCCTCCGCCGAACACCTCGATATAGCGTTCATAGTAGAGGGGGAACATCGGCAGGATGGTGTCGCGCAACGCCTTTTTCCCGCCGATCCATGACATAAAGCTATTCAATGGTTATCACCGCCCGTCTGCCGCCCGGCGGTCACGACAGCGGAAGCGAGATCTGGCCGCTCTCATCGGGGAAAGCGCTCCCCGCACGAATGAGGCCGTTTCTCGCCTGCGCGATCTTAACGATACGGCTATTGAGCTGACGAATCGTGTCAGACAGCTCCATATACGAGGCAGCGTAGTAATAGCCGCTCTCGTCGCTGCAAATGGGATATCCCCGACAGCGCAAGGTGTTGATGTGCTTTCGGAGTGTTGCGCCGCGCAGACCGAAGCGCCTTTCCAGCTCGGGGCTGGATACCGCATAGTCACGCCCCGTGTGCATTCGCCTGATGTAACACAGGATTATTTCTTCCATTTCTGCTCCTTTTCCGGGACGCTTTTCCGAAAAAGGGCGCAAAAAAAGAAGGGCCGTTATCCCTCTCGGAAAAACGGCCCTTGTTTAATGTTAAACTGTTACGCTGCTTATTACTCCAGTACCATGCTGGGGAGTGCCTCCAGAGAGTGTTCCCGTGTGAACTGACGCTCGTTTCTGGCGATATATGCGCTCTCACTGCGGTTGAGAATGTATCCCTGCTGATCCAGCATATCTTCAGCAAAAGCCTCCAGATCCACACAGCCGGAGGAGAAAATATCGTCCGGCATCCCCTGGCTGTGCAAGCACTTTGCGGCATAGTCTTTGACTCCATCCGCCGGGATGAAGTTATAACATGCCAGATTCTGTGAGATATCCAAGGCGAAATCCAGCCGGGTGCAGTCCTCATATTCCAGCGCGGCGGCAAACCGCTCCATGAAGTCGGGCATGCCTTGCCCCTGTTCATCGAGGACGAAGCCGAGATCCTGTCCGTCGTAGATAAGGTCTTGGAGACTGTGGTACTGGCTAATCAGGTTGCCAATCTCAGGCAAGACGCACATGGCCTCCAGCACGGAGCAGTTGTCGATGGTGGTAGCGCCAAGCTCGTCCAAAGCGAGTCGTATTTCATCCGGTCGCTCATCGCTGGTATCCGAGTAATCCGGCAGCCGCAGCCACACTCCGTCTGGATTCTGCTCTGACGCCAGCTTCAGCTTGACGCTCCAGCCGGAGTCATCAAGTGCGCCGAGATTCGTGCCGTCGTAAATGATGGACGGTTCTTTCGCCGGATACTGCACATAACAGTTGCCAACAAATAGACCGGGGTGAGCATCCTCATAACGCCTGCCGAGCTGTTCCTTGTCGACATACGCATGCAGTTTCTTGGGAACAGACGCTTCATAATCGAGATAGAATTGTCCGAGCTGTGCATAGCTGCCAGCCGGAGAACAAACCTCATAATCCGGCAGGGACAGCAGATGGTTGATGGAATCGGCTCCGCTTTCAGGTGGACGCCGCATCACCGCCGCGCTGAGAATGATAGACTCCTTGGCGGTCAGCGTTTCAAGCCGATCATGTATCCATATAGATTCCTGCCACGCTGCGGGCAGACTGTTCAGCCGCTCATACCAGTCCAATCACATCATCTCCATTCCGTTTCGCGGCTGCTGCTCGATCATTGTCTGGATGGGCTGAAGGTCTTTGCGCGAAATAGCTCCATAGGCTGTGAGTGTGGCGTTATATTTCGTGATGACGCTTTTCCCATATCCGTACAAATCCACGAAGGGTTTCAGACCGGCTGCTTTATCCCCATCCATCATAAGGCTTAATTCTAAACATGCCATTTCAATGGGGCTGCTGATATTGCGGTTGAAGATGTATTCTCCAATATGATCACGCAGTTCTTCGGCATCCGACAGTGCCTTGCACTCGGTTGCTTCGATAACCGTCTTATACTGCATGGCTTGCTCATCATTCATTTCGGCGAGTGCCGCGGCGAAGCTGTTTATCTTACCCAAGCTCTCAACGTCGGTGACGGCATCCATGAGCGCCGGTGTGCGGCAGTCGAGACAGCGCCAGCCTATTTCCTCGACGGACGCCGCGCACAGCTCGTTGAGCATGGCGTTGATGGCATGGCTGCTGGCGGGAAGCTTGAGCTGGACGAGGTTGTCGTTATCGTACTCGGGATCGCCGAAGTGTCCGAGAGAAACCTCCAGCAGTATCTGGTAGTCCGGCTTATGGGGCGGAGTGAGGTCGAGGTTTTTGTACACCTCGTTCAAGTCCTCGTGCTGAACCACATACCCGCCGGAGGTGAACACGCCGCCCTCGCCGCGGCGTAGATCACGCCCAATCTTCTCAAAGTCCAGCATCTCGAACAGCTCATCGGAGAGGCCGTCTACTGACGGAACGAAGCCGTTGCCCGCGTAAAATCCGCCAAGTTCAAAATCATTTTTGACTTCCGGCACGACATGGCAGCAATCGGCGCTGTAGGCAAGGTCTATGAGCCTTGACATACTGAGCGGGCCTTGATTCTTGGATACCTCCACCTTGACCAGCCCCTCGAAGGCGGCGCTTTGCCTTGCATCCAGCTCGCCGAGCTTCAGTGCGAGAGCGTTCAGTTCGTACAAACTGCAAGGCTTATCCTCAAAATACGGAGCGAGGAACCCGAAATCATAGTAATTGTCGATTTCGAGGTACATTTCCTCGCCGTCCCGCAGGCGGAGCTTGTCCAGCGTGTCCAACAGCGTCCAAGGCAGCGCCGGAAGGTCGAGCCGAGCGTATGCCTCGCTGCCCGGCACATCCGTTTTTGCGAGATAGATATCGAAGATTTTATTCAAGTGTCATGCCTCCCATCTGCGTGAAGTGTCCGCCGTAGTTTGCGGGGTCAGCGCCGGGTACATCCCAGCCGGCCATTGAACCGATCTCCATGGCTTGTCGCTGCTCCGGCGTAACGCCGAGGCGTTCGTTGTTGTAGTCAGCCAACTCCACATTCTGCTCCTTGTCGTCGGTGCACCAATCGGAAGGGTAGTAACCACTTTCACCTCGCTTGATGCAGATGAGGGCGCCGGTACCCGGAAGGACGGAGAAGCACAGCTCCGGCAGACCATCGGCCAGCTTGGGTGCAAACGCCTCCTGCTCGGTTTTGATGCTCCAATCCTCCCACTGCCAAAGATGAGCGTAGACCTCGCGCCCATCCGGAAGCTTTATTTCCCGCTGCTCGAATCCCTCGCCGAAACCGTCAGATACCTGTCCGCCGATGTATCCCTTGAGCTGACTCATTTCTTCCGGAGTCAGTTCACCCTGTACTCGGCATTCCGCGACGCCCCAGAGCTTGCCGTTTTTCACCTCGGCTGCGAAGGTGAAGGAGCGTACCTTGGTATTGACACCGTCGGCCTCGTGGTAATACTCCATGAGGCCGCGCTCCGCTTCCTCCGGCATACGCTCCCGCTGGAGCGCCGCGGAGATGCTGTCGACATACGCTACTGCTTCACGGCAGCTCAGCTCTGTCGGCTCATTCTCCATGTCGCCCCATTCGTTCTGCTCATAGTAGTCCACGGTCATGGGCATATACAGCTTGAGCAGATGCGTTTCAGGCGGCAGGATTGAGAACCTGTCCTCGCCCAGCACGAGGCCGAGTCCTCTGCCGTTGTCCCAAGCGCAATGGAACGTGCCAATATCGTCAATGCTTGTAAGCGTGCCCATCGTCCCCGGTTCCACCGGGTAATACGGGTCTTTCATCTCCTGCAATTTGATCCGGCTGCCCACGGGAAACTGCGCCCGCAGAAAGGTCAGCCATTCTCTCGGAATTGCCATTTTACATACCTCCAAGCGTCATAGTCGGGCCGGACGGTTCAAGTCCGGCGATGCTAAGCTTTAGCCGTGCGACAACTTTGTCAATGGTGCTGTCTGTGGCGAAGCGGGGATTTTCTTGCCATCCGTCATCAATATGGGTTTCGCCGTCATGAGTGATTGCCAGATAGACGGTGCTGACGCCATCCTTGGTGACGCACAGGCGCTTTTCATCGCAGGCAAATCCATTGAAGCGGTCGATAGCGCCGGTGAGCGAGTCCGTGTCATGCCGCGCCTCGCCGTCGCAGCCGAAGTTTTCCACCACGAACCATTTGTAGTTGTGGGGCAGGTTCGGGTTCTCTGCATCCCGCAGCGCCTTGCGTCCCTGTTCGGTCAGGCCGTATTCTTCCAGCGGCCGAGGATTATCCTCCCCGAACAGGTTGTAGAGTTCATCGTCCACAGCCTTTCGCAGAGCGGGGTCATCGGTCAGCACCTCATAGCGGAAACCAGTGGTATTGCGGTATTGCAGTTCCTCTCGAAGCTCTTTGAGAAACGCCTCCGGGTCGGTATGCTCGAACACCTCACCGTTTGCGTAGGCGGTACGGGCGATGATCGGCTTTTCGGCATTTTTCATGTTCAGCTCCTGCTGGCGCTTATCGTAGGCATAGAGGTATGCGTTATAATCGCCCTGAACGGGGATGCAGCGCAGGCAGAAGTGATAGTTATCTGTTTCAGCAACATAGCCGTAGTTCTGCTGATAACCGCCATCGATCTTTCCTCCGTGCTCATAGCAGTAGCTGTTCATCCCGGACAGATTCTTGAGGACGCTGGTTCGGAGCTCATCGACCAGTTCCTGAAGCTCCGCCTTAAACTCCGGCGTATTGAGCGCCGTGTCGTAGCTCGGCCACCATGTGTGCCAGAACTCCTGCCCCCTGTGGCCGAAGTCAATGCGTACATTTCCAATGCAACCAAGGGCTTTTTCTTCGTCCAAGCTGTGGGCATAGAAAAGTCCCGCTTCCTCGGGAGAAGCGGGACGCAGCATATATTTGCATGTATCAGTTGGGTACGCAAGTTCGTGATCCTCACAGAAATCTGCAAGGCTGATGATGTCGCCTGTGAAATTCAGTCCATCCCGGAGCCGGCGACTGGTTCGCTCGTTTCGAAATTTAACCGGCTCATGAGTGAGTATAGAACCTGCATGGTTGACTACGACATGAGGCTCAATGGTGACAGGCCTGCCGGGGTCGTAGTCGCTGCCACGCAGTTCGTAGCAGAACCAACCGTCGGGAACGGTATTTCGTTCAATTCGGCTGTTGGTAAAGAGTGCCGGTTTTCCGAACAGCTCAACCTCTTGATATTCTTCTTTTCTGGCATCAACGCTCACGGGTATCATCTCCTTTTTGTTTTGTAAGCACACACATTACCACGAACGTGCGGCAATAGCTACTATTTCGGGGGCGGATTTTGAAAACGTATTGACTATGTTTTGGACTGTATCAAAATGTGATACAGTCCTCTTGGTAGTCTATTCCATCTTCATTTCGTTGCAAGTTTCCTGCTCAAGCGGCTCAGACAGACGGCGCACCAGCCCAAACTCGGTTTTTACCACGCCGTCCTCGCGCATCCATGCTTCGCCGAAGGACTCATAATCCATGAAATCATCGATTTCGTTTAGGATATCCTCATCTGCACCGAGACGCTCTAAAACCATGCGGCCGTATTCCTCTTTGTCGCCAGTGACACGCTCATAGTCGTTAAGGTCAAGCGCCAGATGGTATGCCTCGGTGAAGGTATCCGGTTGCACTGTCTCCAGAACAGACAGATATTTCAAAAGTTCACCATCTGTCTGCTGCATATCCTCGATCGCCAACGCCAGCTCGTTTGCGTCCTCCACGGTGATGCAGTCCTGGGGGATCATCGTGGCAAGATACGGCAGCGTGTAGTCGACCACAACGATTTCCGCCTTGGCAAACTCGTCTATGCCCAGCTTTTCCTTTGCGCTGTCCATAGATTTCTCAGTTGCCGGGAGCGTCAGATCTGTGGCTGTGCTTTTTGTTTTCAAACGCAACAGCATAAGCCATTTACTTTGCCGATCCTGCTCCGGTTCTATGAGCTCGGCAGGGAGAACATCTTTCCGCACTGCATACCCGCTGCGGCAATATGCTCCGCCGTGGTCGGCGTAGAACTCTGCCCCGATGATCTGGTAGTCGAGATACGGCCTGACGCTCTCGGGAAAGTTTCCGACATTATGCTCCACGAGATATTTGCCAAGCGCGCTTCCTGTGCTGACGTCCGGCAGCACGGTGTAATCGTCCAGCTCATTTGCCAGTCGAAGGACATCATCGATGCCGTTTACGCTGTTGGCGTCGAGGACGCCCTCAAGCTTGAGGCAGTCGTCTCTACTCATTGTCTGGAGACTTCGAGCCAGCTCGCCGAGCTTGTCCAGCGCCTCTGGCTGCTCGATATCCATGTTTCTGATGTACCCATGGAGATTGTAGACATTGCTCAGCGTTTCGATGATCCTGATTTGGGCGGTGCTGCCGCTGCTGATATTATCCAGCTCGGCAAATGCCTCATTGATTTCTTCAGCAGAAGCGGGGAACTTCAGGTATACGCCCTCATCGTCACCTCTGGTCATAAGTATTGTGATCATTCCATGCCTCCCATCCCGCCCATAAAATGATCCATGCGCTCACCCTGGCTGCCGAACATGACCTCATCCAAGGAAAGCGTTCCGTGATAGGCAATATAACCCCGGTCAGTGAACTCGCCGTATTCATGCTCCATGCGCTCCTGCCCGTATTTTGCGAAATCGTAATATCCAGCGAGGTTCTCGTCATACTCGAAATGACCGGATTCCGTGATCATGTATCTGCCGTAATCCGCCGCGGAGTGTGCGCCGGGAGCAAAATCGAACAAATCGAGCTGCTCCGCCAGATGCTGGACCTGCATGGCATATTCCGGCTTCGCCATCGTCACAGCGGCGGCCAGCTTGGGCAGGTCGGAGCTGTCAAGCTTGGAAATCGTCTTGCACATCTCATTCAAGCTGCCGAGGTTTTCCTGCTCAAAATCCAGAACAACATCGATCTCATTCGGCATCTCGCTGCCGTCGAAACGCAGACACATATCGTCGTAGGTGTCGATTCCAGCGCGGAGCATGGCGCGCTCGATCTGCGTTTGCGTCATAGGCAGATACAGCCATGTGATTTTTTCCGAACTCTCCGGTTCATCCTTATGGGTCATTGCCACACCCAACACACAGTGGTCATAGTAGTATCCGGGGAGGTAGCGCCCATCATAGAGCTGTTCCAGCCTCATGCCGTTGTCGTAGACCACGCCATAGGGTGTGACCGTTCCTTCTTCGTGTAGGATCAGATCTATTGCAACCGCACGGCCGTCGGCTTTGTCCAATTCCGACAGAAGCATTGTGCCGCCATTGAGATTCATGAGATGGTCGCGTCCAGCGGTATTCAAATCTGAGAAGTCCGTGATTACCGTGGCCTGCTGGCAGCAGAAAGAAAGATTGATGAAATCGGTCATATCCGAAACGTCCAACTTCGCGGCCATGCCCTGAAACTGATCCGCCTCACCGACGTCGAAACTGTCGAGGCGCTTGGCGAGGTAGTCCAGCTCATCTATGTTGACCGCGGCCTTCTCCAGCCTCTTGAGTATCGGCCAACCATGGGTGATTTCCTCGACTCGGCAGTCACGCTCCAGCGCATCGCCGATTTCAAGGGCGCGCATCATCTCTATCGTACTTTCGTACTGTTCCATCGGTATCGGGAAGGGGATATTGGCAACGCCGTATTCGGGGTGCTTTGCGTTGCCTAAAACTGCTTTAAACTGCATTGTGTGCCTCCTACATCGTCATTTCAAAACTGTTCGGCTCCGGCTCATCCGGTTCAACAAGTACCTGTGCAACTTCGTCCTGTGAGAACATATCCACGAGAAATTGTTTTCCGCCGAGCTTGCAGGCCGCCTCGAAAGCGGAGTTGAAATCTTGATACTGGTGCTCTGCGCCGCGCCTGAACATCGCTTCGCCGATATGCGGTATCGCGCCCTCGTATGTTCCGACCGTCAGCTTACCCTCCGGGGAGAGCCGCATATACTGCCCATCCTCGCCGCCTGTGTAGAAAAGGGCACCGTTGCCGTTCAGCCGGGTGACGCGATCTTCAACCCATTTATGGGCACTGCTTTCTGTGACAGCTTGCCAATACTCGAACTCGTGCTGTGTCATAACACACCGCCTTTCACATCATTTGTTGCTGAGAAGCGTCTTGCTCCAAGGAGGCTTTCATACGGTCGGCGAAGTCGGGAACCATCTCCGTAATCTGTGTCTGGATGGCATCAAGCTTCTGCTCCTGCTCATACGTCAGCTCAAAGTCACGACTGAGAGTATCCGCACAGCAGCGATAAATCTCGATAAGCTGTTCCGGCGTGAATTTCTTTTCTTTAGGAATAAGGCCTGTGCGGAGAGCGAAGTCTTTCTTCGCTGCAGCATAGTCGTTTCCGAAATAATGGCCGGTTGAGAGGCCGCTTTTGTCATATGACCATTTCCATGATGTGAATTGAACGCCATACTTGCTTTCCATCGCCCCCAGGACATAGCCGTTGAAGTCCAGTATTTGTTTGTATGGTGCATCGAGGCTTGACGCTTTCAGGGGTGGGGCAGCGTCAACAAGTCGCATATACTCCGCTACAGTGGAAGAAAGGCTATTGACCTTGTCGAGTGCGGAGGAAGCCGGTTCAGATTCGACATCTTCCTGGCGGTATCGAGTGCCTCCGTTTTCGGCGACCTGACAGAGTGGGACTCCGTGGAAGAACACTTGTAGTAATGAACCATCGTTGACTTGCGTGTCGAAGCCCTCTTGAGCGAGACGGATGCCAACTTCTTGATAGAATTTGCTTTGTGCTGTGCTACCTGATGCTTTCATAAAACCCTCCAATCCTTTTTATCGCAGAACGCAAAAAAGGCCGGCACTCATTTCTGAATGCCGGCCATGCAAAATATAGTCACTATGTTTTGGTCTGTATCATAATGTGATACAGACCTCTTAGACACAGAAAGTTTACAAAATAAATCTGTGTCTATGGCGAATCGGGGCTGATTTAGACCGCCAAAACCGGTCAAATACGCTCATATTTTAGTTCAAGTCCCTACCAACGTGGGAGAACAGCCAGAGTTATCTTTTTTTTGCACTTGAAAAAATGGGCACGAAAAAACCCAGAAACCGTTGTGGTTACTGGGTTTTTCGGCAAGTTATCTTTTTCACTTGCACAATATGGTTGCGGGGACAGGATTTGAACCTGCGACCTCCGGGTTATGAGCCCGACGAGCTACCGAACTGCTCTACCCCGCGATATGCGCCCCATTTTTTGAGGCCTAGTTATATTATCACAGCGTGCCCTTCAAGTCAATAGTATTTCTCAGTTTTTTCACCGCAATCCCCGACAAAAGCCGCCCCTGCCGGGGCGGCTTTTGTGTTGTTTCACGAGGATTTGGCAAACGTGACCGTTATTGTCACCGGCTCGGCAGGCATGGTGAAGCCGTATATCGATGTCGCAGTTTTGGTAACCGTAACAGCCGCGCCGCTGGCGTCCTTTGTCACGCTCACTTTGCTCACGGCGTATCCGGAGGCAGGGACCGGCGCGATTGTGACGGCGTCGCCCGACGCGGCGCTGACGGTCAGGTTGGAATCCGCCGCCTTCAGCAGAACGTTATTGACGCTGACGGAGTAAGTCCTGTTTGTGGGTGCCGCGGATTTAATCTGATAGAAGCTGGAGGCATACTCGAACGTGGGTGTTATCTCGATCTTCACGCTGCCCCGGCTGAGGTCGAAGGCCTCGGTCTGATCAGGCTTGCCGATGACAAAGGTAAATGTCTGGACGTCGTTTCTTACCAGATTCATTGACACAAAGTCGTTGACTGAGGCGGCGGCCAGCGTTCCGTTCACATACACGTTCACGTACTGCTTGCGGAGCGCGGAAATACTTTGCCCGGAATTGTTGATATACTTTGCCCTGACGATAAAATCGTTCCCGGCAAAATACGCCTCCGTCACCTGAATCTCGATATTTTTGATCGTGCTCACGGTGGCGGTGCTGGAATACACGGACACGCCGTCGTCGGCCATGAACCGCGCTCCCTTGTACCAGCACGAACAGCCGATAAAGTCGCCGTAAAGGTGGCGCGCGGAATAGCTGGACAGGTTATACACCTTCATCTCGTTGGGGTTGGAGGTAATGAAGGAGTTGGGCATGAGGATTATCTTGTCCGCCGCGAAGGTGGCGGAGTTGTACGCACCCAGAGCATTGATGACCGTCAGGGATTTGCCGGCGGCGTCCATGCGGTACAGCTTGCCCACCTGTCCCGACAGGCAGTATATGTATCCGTTCCTGCCGTACAGCGAGCGGTTTCTGGCAGCGCTGTCGGCGGGATACGCGCCCAGGGTATCCACATATTCCGGCTTTGCCAGGGACATGGCGTACAAATTGACGTCATAACTGCCGTCCAGCTTGTACGACAGAAAATACATGACATGGCCCTTGAAAAAGCTGGCGTTGATGTTTTTGTCTGAAACCTTGGCTGTCTGGTCGGTGGACAGATCATAGCTGTACAGATTGGTGGGTCCGGAATAGCTGGAAACGTTGAAGAATATCTTCCCCATATAGCCGTACGGCTGGAAATTCATCACCTGATAATAGGTATACGGCCCCGCCAGCTGGACAAACTCCCCTCCTGACACCATACCGAAGGTGTAGCGGTCGTTTTCGATGTAGTCCTTCTTCCCCGCCGCGTCATAGCCGTAGTTGGTGAAGGCCAGCACGTACAGGTCTCCGCCGTACCAGCAGTAGGACTTCACGGCGTATTTGGAAAATATTTCCGTGGTCTCCCCTGTCGCCGGATCGTAGCGCATCAGGGAACCTTTGTTGGAGCCGGGATAGGTCACGGAAAAATACACCTTGTTCTGATATGAGCTCACATCGCTTAGCCGTGCGCCGCCGGGGCAGGTATATACCTCCTGGGCGTTGTCCTTTCCATCGGTCTGATACAGGGCGTACACCTGGCTTCCTGCGGAGCCGTTCAGGGCCCGGGGGTAATATTTGAAGGCGCAGTAATAATAGCTGCCTACCTTCACGGTGACGCAGTCGTTCTCCAGCGAACCCTCGAAATCGGCCATGTTGGCGTTTTCGGCGGAGTCGGTGCTTATGCGCTGTGAGGGCATCAGCAGTCTGGCGATAATGGTGGCCATCTGCGCCCGGCTGGTGAGAGCCCCGCCGTTAAAGTAGTGGCCGTTCATGCCTATGATGACTCCCGCGGAATACATCAGCTGCACCGAGGATTTGAACTCGGCGCCGATGGAATTTATATCCGGAATGCTCTGATCGGATATGGACGGCAGATCGGCCGAGCCGATGGAACGGCTGAGCATATACGCAATCTCACTGCGGCCTATATATGTGGTATTCACCGCGCTGCCGCTTGGGCAGTCGGTGGGCAGCAGCCCGGCGGCTCTGGCATAAGTCACATAGGGGCTGTACCAGCTCTGCCCCTCCCCCACCGCGGTGTCCAGGGTAAGTCCGTTGTAGCGGGAGTGGATGCGGGCGGCGATGGTAATGGCCTGGGACCAGGTCACATTTGTTTTTGGTGAAAAGGTTTTGGCGCCGGTGCCGTCCATAATGCCCTTGTCGTAGGCGCGGCAGACCCCGCCGAAGTACCAGGCCAGGCTGTCCACGTCCCTGAAGGTGGTGGAATCCATGGTGCGCACGTCGGCAAACACGCCCAGGCCGTAGCCCGCGCCCAGCGCTCCGGCGCACAGAGCCGCCGCGCACAGCAGCGACAGCAGCAGGACTTTCATTTTATGTTTCACGGCAATATCCTCCGCCATTCGGGATTGTTCCAAATGATTGTATATTATATCAGCCGCCGGCCCCGCGCGCAAGGTGGAGCCGCGGCGAAATATATTGCCATTAAACGCCCGTTATATTAAATAGTTCTTAACTCCGCGCCCCGCCTGTGGGCCTGAATCCTGCGGCAGGCAACATTTTATTGAACAAATCGCCCTTTCAGAGTATAGTTATCTCAACAAAATAATATGGAGGCAGCAGCCATGTTAAAATTCTGGGGCGACGGTTCACAGACCGCGAAAGATCTTGTCGATGCGATCTCGGTGCGCAGCACAGCAAATTTCAACTGGACCTTTATCTTCATTCTGGCAGTGGTCTTCTATGTTTATTGGAACGAGATCCAAAAGAAGAATTATAAGGCCGTTTATGCGGGCCTTGCGCTGTACGGCGTGCACTGGCTGTATGAAATCTGCAACGCCGTCATCGGTTATGCCTTCGGCTATCCGCTGTGGTCCGTCAGCAACGCTTCAACGACCTTAATCCTGCTTATCGGTGTCAGTTGGGAGCTTTCCATGATGTTTGCGCTGGCAGGCATTATTTCCTATAAGATGCTGCCCGCGGACACAACCCGGCGGTATTTTGCCAAAAACGGCGGCAAAGGCGTCTCCTGCAAACTTGCAGGCGCGCTGGAGATGGCCGTGCTCTTTGCCCTGTTTGAATCGTTTCTGGCCGGTACCAGCAACAATTCCTTCATCTGGGTCTACAAATGGTGGGGCGTGCTGCCGGTGTTCATCACAACCTACGTGCCCTTCTTCCTTGCCAGCAATTTTGTGCCGGATATGGCCCCTAAAAAACGCAGAAACTTTCTCATAGGCGAATGGGCCTTGGTGGCTCTGCTGTTGGCGATACTCATCCCTCTGGGCGTCATCTGAGCGTTCAGCCTCTCCCCTTCTGAATATATAAATATGGAAAAACCGGAGCGCTTGCGCGCTCCGGTTTGTATTTGGTTTATCAGGCCATCTCATTCATCTTGCGGGCCATTGCGGATTTCTTATGAGCCGCGTTGTTCGTGTGAATAAGGCCCTTGGTCGCCGCGTGATCGACAGTTTTGACTGCAACCTTATAGGTCTCGACGGCTGCATCTTTGTTGCCCTCGGCAACGGCCGTGTCAAACTTTTTTATCGCAGTCTTCAGCCCGGTCTTGTCGGCGCGGTTCTTCGCTTTGAGTTCCTTGGACTTCTCGTCCCTCTTCTTTGCGGACTTAATGTTGGGCATGCTTCAATCGCCACCTCCTCCTATAAAATTGAGTTTCATAAACTCGCAGAATGGAATTGTATCATTACGCCGCTGAAAAATCAAGGGTTTTCTGCAAAAATCAATCACATTTTTCACCGAATGAATAGTCTTGTGCATGCGAAGCAAATACTACACTACATCTTGAGTTTGGAGGCATCTGCATGCACGTCAGCGCCCGCACCGATCTTGCATCCGAAGCCCGCGAGCTTTGGGAACAGAACCCCGGTCAGACCACAAAACTTGAAGGTGTTGAGGCCCGGGATGAGGACGTATCCGGTTTCCATGTGGCAAGCGTGGATATTCTTGATGAAAACGGCTCATCTTTATTATGTAAACCTATTGGCAAATACTTTACTCTGTCTGTTGAAAACCTTATCCGCAGAAGCAGCGATGCATTTGAGAATGCATGTTCTGCTCTATCTTCCCTGCTGCGCCGCTTTGAAATACCTGAGGCCGGCGATGTTCTTGTCGCCTGTCTCGGCAATCCAAATATAACACCCGACGCCATAGGTCCGCTTGCTGCCGACTCCGTTCTTTTGACAAGACACCTTAAGCGCAGTCTGCCCGACGATTTTAAAGCCTTCCGCAGTGTGACTGTATTGCGTACCGGCGTACTGGGCACCACCGGCATTGAGAGTGCGGAAAACGTGCTGGCAGTCTGTGAGCGCCTCCGCCCTGCCTGCGTGATCGCAGTTGACGCTCTGGCCTCAGCCGAACTTGGGCGGCTGTGCTCCACGGTGCATCTCACTGATACCGGCATCTCCCCCGGTTCCGGCGTGGGCAACGACCGCGCCGCGCTGAATGAAGATTTTCTCGGCATTCCCGTCCTGGCTGTCGGCGTACCCACCGTGGTAGATGCGACATCCTTTACCGACGCCGCCGCCGCCAAAGGTATGTTTGTCACGCCCCGGGGCATTGACGAGCTTGTGCGCTGCACGGCCCGGCTTGTGGGCTATGGCATCAACCTTACCCTGCACTCTGGCATTACCGTGTCCGACATCGACATGCTGATCGACTGAGCTCATTCGACTTTGCGCCCCAGCTTTCCGCAAATGTTTCACGTGAAACATGCGAAAAATGATGGAAAATGTTTCACGTGAAACATTGAAAAAATATATTTGCCTGTTATACTGAAATCATCACAAAATAGGAGTGATGTTATGGGCAGAGTAATAGCCGTTGCGAACCAGAAGGGCGGCGTTGGCAAAACCACCAGCTGCGTAAATCTTGCTGCGGCTCTGGCACTGAAAAAGAAGAAAGTATTGCTGGCAGACTGTGATCCGCAGGGAAACAGCACATCCGGGATGGGCGTAAGCAAGGACACTTCGCCCAACATGTACGACCTGCTAATAAACAGCGAGCCTGCAGAAAACTGCATAGTTCACACAAAGTACGGCGACATTATACCAACCAACAAAGCGATGTCCGGCGCTACCGTAGAATTGGTTGATACGGATAACCGGGAATACATACTGAAGGATGCGCTCAGTGCCGTCAAAGACAACTACGATTATATATTCATCGACTGCCCGCCGTCGCTGGAGCTGCTGACCATCGACGCGCTTACGGCGGCGGACAGTGTGATAATACCAATGCAATGCGAGTATTACGCGCTTGAAGGCATCGCCGACCTGACAACTACAATAAAGCTCTGCAACAAAAAGCTGAACCCAAGGCTGTCGGTGGAGGGAATAATCCTTACAATGTACGATTCCAGGACAAATCTGACACAGCAGGTGGCCTGGGAACTGAAGAAATACTTCGGAGACAAGCTGTACAAGACGGTAATACCGCGCTCCGTCAGAATATCTGAGGCACCCAGCCACGGCATTCCGGGCATTTGCTACGACAGATGGAACAAGGCAAGCAACGGATATCTAAAGCTGGCCGATGAATTTTTAAAGCGGGACCGCGAGTTAATAAAAGCAGAAAAGGAGGCGGAAAGCAATGTCTGACCGCAAAAAAGGCCTGGGAACCGGGCTGGGAGCCCTGTTTGGGGACGACTTGCCGGACACCGCGCAGTCTGACGGCGCGCTTATGCTGCCTGTAAGCAAGGTGGAGCCGCGGCAGGATCAGCCGCGAAGCAAATTCGACGAGGACGCGCTGCAGGAGCTGGCGGATTCCATAGCTCAGTACGGCGTTATCCAGCCTATAACCGTAAGGAAGCTGGATACAGGGCTGTACCAGATAATAGCAGGCGAGCGCCGCTGGCGCGCGTCGCGGATGGCTGGGCTGAAAGAGATCCCGGCCAGAATCGTTGACGCGGATGACCAGCGCACGGCTGAGCTGGCGCTGGTGGAAAATCTGCAGAGGGAAGACCTGAATCCCATCGAAGAGGCCGCCGGCTTCCGGTCGCTTATAGAGGAATACGGTCTCACACAGGACGAGGCCGCCAAAAGTGTGGGCAAGTCCAGACCTGCCGTGGCAAATTCGCTGCGTCTGCTGTCTTTGTCGCCCAAGGTAACCGAACTCGTTCGGGACGGCAGAGTTTCAGCCGGTCACGCCCGCGCGCTGCTGACCATTTCCGATCCGGCCACGCAGTACGACGCCGCGAAGGAAATAATTGCCAAAGGCCTGTCCGTCCGGCGGACGGAGCAGCTGGCGTCAAGGCTGACCAGGCTGCCCAGGCACAAGCCCGAGGAGAAACAGGACGACGTGGACTACGCCGCCGAGGAGGGCCTCAGCCTGACCAAGGTGCTGGCGCGCAAGTGCAGACTGGTGGAAGGCAAGCGCGTGGGCAGGATAGAGATAGAGTATTACAGCCCGGACGACCGGGAGACCCTGCTGGACAATCTGTACCGCATGGGCAACAGCTGGAAGGACACCTCCAAGCAGCACAACTTAAAGTAATATTATTTATATATTTATAACAAGGAGTAATCATTATGCTGGACATAAAATTCGTAAGAGAAAATCCCGACGCCGTAAGGGAGAATATAAAAAAGAAATTTCAGGATGAAAAGCTGCCGCTGGTGGATGAGGTCTTGGAGCTGGACCGGCAGAACAGAGCCGCCATCACCGAGGCCAGCGATCTGCGCGCCGCCCGCAACAGCCTTTCAAAGCAGGTGGGCATGCTGATGGGTCAGGCCAAAAAGGATCCCTCCAAGCAGGCCGAGGCCGACGCCGTCAAGGCGCAGGTAAAGAAAAACGCCGACCGGCTGGCGGAGCTGGAGGTTCTGGAGGCGGAGCTGGGCGAAAAGATCACCAAGGTCATGATGACCATTCCCCAGATGATCGACCCCAGCGTGCCCATAGGCCCGGACGATACCCACAACGTGGAGGTGCAGCGCTTTGGCGATCCCGCGGTGCCGGACTTTGAAATACCCTATCACACCGAGATAATGGAGAGCTTCGACGGCATAGATATGGACGCTGCGGGCCGTGTGGCCGGAAACGGCTTCTATTATCTGCTGGGCGACATCGCCAGACTCCACGAGGCCGTCATAGCCTATGCCAGGGACTTTATGATAGGGAAGGGCTTCACCTACTGCATTCCGCCCTTTATGATCCGTTCCAACGTGGTCACCGGCGTCATGAGCTTTTCCGAGATGGACGCCATGATGTACAAGATAGAAGGGGAGGATCTGTATCTCATAGGCACCTCCGAGCACTCCATGATAGGCCGCTTCATCGACCAGATCATACCAGAGGGCGAGCTTCCAAAGACGCTCACCAGCTATTCCCCCTGCTTCCGCAAGGAAAAGGGCGCCCACGGCATAGAGGAGCGCGGCGTTTACCGCATACATCAGTTTGAAAAGCAGGAGATGATAGTCGTATGCAAGCCGGAGGACTCCATGGCCTGGTACGACAGAATGTGGAAGATGTCCGTGGAACTTTTCCGCAGCATGGACATCCCCGTGCGTCAGCTGGAGTGCTGCTCCGGAGATCTGGCAGACCTGAAGGTTAAATCCTGCGACATAGAGGCCTGGAGCCCCCGCCAGCAGAAGTATTTTGAGGTCTGCTCCTGCTCCAATCTGGGCGACGCTCAGGCAAGACGGCTCAAAATGCGCGTAAAAGGCGAGGACGGGAAGATGTATCTGCCGCACACGCTGAACAACACCGTGGTGGCTCCGCCCCGCATGCTGATAGCGTTTCTGGAAAATCACCTGCAGGCCGACGGCTCGGTCACCATCCCTGAGGTGCTCCAGCCCTATATGGGCGGCACAAAGGTACTTACACCCAAGCACTGACATACCGGCACGCCGGTACCCACCGCGCTTGAAAACCCGGAGGAGAAGACGATGAAGAAAACGCTCACCCTCATTATGGCGCTGGCTGTGTCCATCGCGCTGGCTCTGCCGGCGGCGGCACAATACTGCACCAGGCAGGCCGATATAGATTACTGCGGCATACGCATAACGCTGGACGGGGCCGAGATCATCCCCGCGGACGCCGCCGGAAACCCGGTGGAGCCCTTTGCAATAGAGGGCACCACCTATCTGCCCGTGCGTGCCGTGGCAGGTGCGCTGGGCCTTAATGTGGCATGGAACGGCGGCACTTCCACCGTGGCGCTCACCTCCGGCGGGACCAAAGTCTCCGGCAGCGGCACCGCCAAATCAAGCGTCGCCCGGCAGACCGCCACGCTGGACTACTGCAATATCAAGATCACCATAAACGGCAAGGCCGTGACGCCCAAGGACGCCTCCGGAAAGGTTGCGGAACCCTTCGCCATTGCCGGCACCACCTATCTCCCGGTGCGGGCCGTGGCCGGAGCGCTGGGATTGAACGTGACATGGAACGCGGGTACAAGCACCGTGGCGCTGACCGCGAAGCCGGCCTCCGGCACGACAAAACAGGCATGGCGGCTGACGTCCAGGACCACGGTCCGCTATTCTCAGGGCAAGCCCGCCAGCACCCAGACCGAGAGCTTTTCCTACGACGCCGGCGGCAGACTGGTAAAAGACGTCTCCTCCACCACCGGCAACCGCACCGAAAGCTACACCGAAACATATACCTGTGACGCCAGCGGCCGTATGGCGGCGCGCAGCAAGAACATGGATATGGGCGGCGGCGCCGTTTACACGGAAAGCTTCACATACGCCTACAATTCCGCCGGAAAGCTTGTCGGTGAAAAGGGCAGTGCCGGCGGGCAGTACATCGAAAAGTCCTATACCTATGATTCCTCCGGACGCATGACAAAGTGCGTCACTCTCACCACAAGCTATGGGGAATTCAACGAACCGGGCAAGACCTCATATACCTCCACGCTGACCGAGAATTACACATATAAGCTGGACAAGGCCGGGCGTGTGATCTCCCGTACCACAAAAACCGACATTATCGGCGGTGAAACCACCGTGGACAGCTACACCTACGATTCCGCAGGCCGCACGGCCGCCCACGGCGTCAGCTATGCCCAGGACGGCACAACCGCCTCCGGCGGCACAGAGCATTTCTCCTACGACGCCAACGGAAACATGACCTATATGTGGAAGGGCTACGATTACTCCACCGAGGCCTCGCCCATCCTGAACGTCAGGTGCGTTTACTCAAAGCTGGCCGTGACGGCGTAAGCGGCCGACAGGCACTGATACGGCACGGCGCCCGGCAGGTCCCAGCAGGCCCGCCCGCAGCCGGAAAACGAAAAGGAGATATCGAAATGAAAAGGATGAACAAGCTGCTTACTCTCATGCTGGCGCTGACCCTCACCTTCGCGCTGGCTCTCCCCGCCGCGGCGGCTGGGGGTACCAAAACCGTATCAGTCACCTACTGCAAAATCGTCATCATGGTGGACGGCCAGACCATAACGCCTGTGGACGGCACCGGGAAAGCCGTGGAGCCCTTCGCGCTCAACGGATCCACCTATCTGCCCCTGAGGGCGGTGGCCGGCGCACTGGGCCTTAATGTGGCCTGGAACGGCAAAACCAGCACCGTCGCGCTCACCACCGGCGGGAAAGCCGTATCCGGAACGGGCAAGCCCGTCCTCACAGACGCGGTAAAAACCGTCAAGGCCACATACAGCAACATTAAGATCACTCTGGACGGCAAGGCAATAACGCCCAAGGACGCCGCCGGCAAGACGGTGGAGCCCTTCGCCATCGCCGGGACCACTTATCTGCCCGTGCGCGCCGTCGCCAACGCGCTGGGCGTGGAGGTCGGCTGGGAAGGCGCAATAAACACGGTGTACATAGGCAAACAGCCCACCTCCTACGACTATTACCTGTACGCAAAATACACCGTTGAGTCCGACGGCACCGGCAAGGATGTCCACTACTACGGCTACGACGGCCAGATGAGGCTTATAAGCGACGAATACCACGGTTCTCTTGCGGTGAAAACCCTCAGCGACTACACAGAGACCATCACCTACGACGACAAGAGTATGACCGCTGTGGACGTGCTGAAAGACAGCCGCAAAGAAATGACCCTGGATGCCCGGGGCAACGTGACCAAAACGGAGATTTACAATGTCTCGTCCTCAGGCGCCAAAACGCTGCTGGAAACGGACGCGTACACCTATGATTCCAACGACCGGCTGCTGACCCACCGCCTGGACAGCGCAGCCGCCAAGGTGACCCGCACCGAGACCTATACTTACGATTCCAAAGGCAATGTGCTCTCGATCGTGACCGTCGTGGACGGCGAAACCACCACCGACAGATATACCTACGACGCCGACGGCAACGTGGAAACCCATGTCTCGTCCGCGGCCGCGGGCACCATGACCGAGAAGCACACCTACACCTGGGACAGCCAAAAGCGCATCACCGGCGACAAGGCCGTGCAGACATATTCCGGCTATTCCGCGACCGGCACCCTCTATACCGAATACGTCTACTCTGACGGCGGGAAGGTCACGGAGAACCACTACACCGTCAACTCCGACGGTTCCCAGCGGCTCACATCCAGCATCGTGAGCACCTACGACGAGGACGGCCTGCTGGCGGAGCAGGTGGAAAACGGCACAGACACGGTATATCAGTATTATATGATCCCCCGCTTCGACTGAGAAAGGAGTCTTTTCATGGACGCAATTGTGGCGGTATATTCCGACTGGGGCATCGGCGCAAAAGGCACCCAGCCCGTGGTGGTGAAGGCGGACCGGGCGCGGTTCCGCGCCCTCACCGACGGAGCGGCAGTCATCGTAGGCCGGAAGACCATGGAGGATTTCCCAGGAGGCAGACCTCTCAAGGGGCGGCACAATATCGTCGTCACCCGGCAGGACATCGCCGTAGAGGGCGCCGCCGTGGTGCACTCCGTGGACGAGGCTCTGGCCGAGGCCGCAAAATACGACCGCTGTCTTGTCATCGGCGGAGCCAGCGTGTTTTTGGAGTATTTTCCCCACCTTGACCGCGTGTATGTGACTTTTCTGGATATCAAGCCCCACTCTGACGTATTTTTCCCCGATCTGGACGCCGATCCCATGTGGGCGCGCACAGAAACAGGGGAGTGGCAGGAGGAAGACGGGATACGCTTCCGCTTCTGCACCTATGAGAAAATAAAATAACGGGAACTCTTTTTTGCGGCTCCGTCACAACAGGCAAATACTGACGGAGGTTCTAAGGTGAAAAAGATGAAAAAATTTGCAGGGCGATAATTCGCCCTGCTGTTTTTTCAAAAGGGGGACTGTTCTTTTTGTGAAAAGAACAGTCCCCCTTTTGGAAGCTTAAAGAAAAATGTTTTTTACCGCTCTTCCCTGAAGTAGGCCAGACCCAGCGCCGCGGGACCCTGGCTGTCCTTCTTCTTTCTGGCACTTATAAATATCAGCACCAGAATGGTGACGATGTATGGCACCGTCTGGATGAGCTGCACCGCGTAGTTGGGCAGCGTGAAGCCCAGCAGCGTGGGCAGGTAGTTATAAAGCCAGTAGAACACGCCGAACACGTAAGCGCCCCAGATGATGTTTTTGGGCTTCCATGTGGCGAAGATGACCAGCGCCACAGCCAGCCAGCCCAGAGCCTCGATGGAGTTTGCCGTGCTCCAGGTGCCGTAGCCGTAGTCCAGTACATAGTACACGCCGCCCAGACCGGATATGCCCGCGCCCGTGCAGGTGGCGATGTATTTGTAGCGGGTGACGTTTATGCCGGCGGCGTCGGCGGTAGCGGGGTTCTCGCCCACGGCCCGGAGATTGAGGCCGGCGCGGGTCTTGTAAATAAAGCGGTTCACCAGTATGGCCACCACGATGGCAAGGTAGACCATGAAGCCGTAGGAGAAGAATATCTGCCCGAAAACGCCCAGAGAGCTGAGCCAGGGGATCTGCGCCATGAACACCGAGTGGGCGAAGGCGGCCTTGACGGAGGTGCCGCCGTTGAGGACCTGCACGCCGAAGAAGTTGGCCACGCCCGCGCCGAAGATGGTCAGCGCAAGGCCGGTTACGTTCTGGTTTGCCCGCAGGGTGATGGTAAGCAGGCTGTAAATGGCGCCGCCCGCCGCCGCCGCAAGGAACGCGCACAAAAGCGCGATGAGCACCACCATCAGGGCCGACGGGGAGGAGGTGCTGTTTTCATAGAAATAGGCCCCGGCGAAGCCGGCAAAGCCGCCCAGCAGCATGATGCCGGGCACGCCCAGGTTGAGGTTTCCGGAGCGCTCGGTGATGATCTCGCCGGTGGAGCCGAACATAATTACAGTGCCGAACCACACCGCACGGTTTATCCACGCTATCAGCGTCGTCATGCCTGCTCACCGCCTTTCGCCGCTTTTTTGCGGAATACCAGTCTGTAATTTACAAAGAATTCGCTGCCCAGAATGAAGAACAGGATAACGCCCGTGACGATGGAAGAGGCGTAGTCGTTCAGCACCTTATAGGCGGATGCGATCTGCGTGGCGCCCTTTTCCAAAAATACCAGCAGGAACGATATGAGGGCCATATAGCCCGTGTTGAAGTGGGCCAGCCACGCCACAATGATGGCCGTGAAGCCATAGCCGCCGGCGGTTTCGGAGGAGATGGTCATGTTCTTGCCGGCCACGGTGATGAAGCCCGCTATGCCGCATATGGCGCCGGAGAGGAGCATGGTGCGGATGACAGCCTTTTTCACGTTGATGCCCACGTATTTAGCCGTGTTCTCCGATTCGCCGATGACGGATATCTCATAGCCGTGCTTGGTGTAGCGCAGGTACAGATACATAAGCACCGCCAGCACCAGCACGATGATGATGTTCAGACTGAAACGGTAGCCGAACAGCTTGGGAAACCAGCCGGCCTGAGTTGCCGCGTTGATGTTGCCCATTGAGGATTTGGCTCCGCGCCAGATGTTCGTCAGGCATTCCACCAGGTTTATGGCCACATAGTTCATCATCAGGGTGAACAGCGTTTCGTTGGTGTTCCATTTGGCTTTGAAGTATGCGGGGATAAAGGCCCACAGGGCGCCAGCCGCAACGGATGCGGCAAACATGACGATTATCAGCATCCAGGACGGCATGGCGTCGCCCAGATATATCATCACCAGCGCCGTGGCAAGGCCGCCGATGAGCACCTGTCCCTCGCCGCCGATGTTCCAGAACCGCATTTTGAAGGCGGGGGCCAGCGCCACGCCGATGCACAGCAGGGTGGCAGTGTCCCTGAGGGTGGTCATAAAGCTGTATGTGGATTTGAAGGAGCCGTCCCACATGACCTTGTATACCGCTATGGGGTCGAGGCCCGTGACGGAGTAGATGAACACGGCGTTCACCAAAAGCGCCAGCACCACCGCGATGATCCGCACGCCCCAGGCGCGCCACGCGGGGATGTTATCCCGTTTGGCAATGCGTATGAGAGGCTCGCCGACGTGTTCTTTCTTTACGGCTTCCGCGCTCTTACTGTTCATTGTCGCCGCCCTCCTTTCCAAGATTGGTCATCAGAAGGCCGATGGCTTCCTTGGAGGCCCCGGGGCCGTCCACGATGCCGTTGACCTTGCCGGAGCACAGCACCATTATCCGGTCGCACAGCTCCAGAAGCACATCCAGATCCTCGCCAACATACACAACGGCCACGCCTTTTTTCTTCTGCTGGTTCAAAAGATCGTAAATGGTGTAGGAGGAATTGATGTCCAGACCTCTTACGGCGTAGGCCGTCAAAAGCACGGTGGGCGCCGAGGCTATCTCACGGCCCACCAGCACCTTCTGCACGTTGCCGCCCGAGAGCTTTCTCACCGGCGTGGACACGCCCGGGGTGTTGACCTCCAGCTCGTCCACCACGCGCTGGGCAAGATCGTGGGGCGTTTTGCGGTCCGCAAATATTGATTTGCCCCGGCGGAAGGAGCGGAGCATCATGTTGTCCGTAAGGTCCATGCTACCCACCAGGCCCATGCCCAGTCTGTCCTCCGGCACGAAGGACAGGGAAACGCCCAGCTTTGCTATGTCCAGCGGGTTTTTGCCGATAAGCTCGTCCCGGGCGCCGTCGTCGTCAAGGTATTCTATGCTGCCCTTTTCCACGGGCTGCAGACCGGCGATGGCCTCCAGCAGTTCCTTCTGGCCGCAGCCGGATATGCCGGCGATGCCCAGTATCTCGCCGGTGTTGGCGGTGAAGGACACGTCGTCCAGCTTTTTAACGCCGTCCTCGTCCAGAACGGTGATATGCTTTACCTCCAGCCGAGGCTTGGAGTTCTCCGGCGCGGGACGGTCGATGTTCAGGGAAACGGGACGGCCCACCATCATGTTGGTCATCTCGCCGATGTTGGTGTCCTTTGTGCGCATGTCGCCCACGAAGGAGCCCCGGCGCAGCACGGCCACCCGGTCGGACACGTCCATGACCTCGTGGAGTTTGTGGGTGATTATCACCACGGCCTTGCCCGCGTCCCGCATGTTGCGCAGCACGGCAAACAGCTTGTCCGTCTCCTGCGGGGTGAGAACGGCGGTGGGTTCGTCCAGAATGAGGATGTCCGCGCCCCGGTACAGCACCTTCACTATCTCCACGGTCTGCTTCTGGGACACGGTCATGTCGTAGATCTTCTGGTCTGGGTCCACCTCGAAGCCGTAGGCGTCGCAGATCTCCCGCACCCGCCGTGCGGCGGCCTTTACGTTCAGTCCGCCCGGCTCCTTCAGCCCCAGAATGATATTCTCCGTGGCGGTGAGCACGTCCACCAGCTTGAAGTGCTGGTGTATCATGCCGATGCCCAGGTCGAAGGCGTCCTTGGGAGAACGGATGGATACCGGCTCGTCGTTGATGTAGATCTGGCCCTCGTCCGGGTAGTAGATGCCGGAGAGCATGTTCATAAGCGTGGTCTTGCCGCTGCCGTTTTCACCCAGCAGCGCCAGAATCTCGCCCTTGTAAATGTCCAGCCAGCACTTGTCGTTTGCCGTCACCGGTCCGAAGCGCTTGGTGATGTTTCTCATTTTTACGGCTGCCTGCGTGTCCATTTTAATCACCACTTTACATTATTCTGAAAACGACGATGTCGCAAAGGGCGGCGCGGCGCTTTTGGCGCTGCGCTCCCCTTCGCGGCAGGCGATAAACGAAATCAGGAGAAGCCGCGAAAGGCGGCTTCTCCTATAAAATTTCTGTGTGCTCAGGCGGCCTCGTTGATGCCGTCGATGCGGATGCTGAAGTAAGGAGCAGAGCGGAAGGTGGACTCGGAGAAAGCGCCGTCCACGATGGCTTCGATGGTCTCGCCCTGGTACACCAGAGTGGGTGTGCCGGTGGAGAAGTCGAAGTAGCTCATATCGATCTTGCAGCTGGTGACATGGTTGTCGCTGTCGGTGGTGACCACGGCGCCGCTGGCGTTCTTGGTGGCTTCGATGTTGGCCTTGGACACGGTGAAAGCGGAGGTGGCGAACACCTTGACGGAGCCGTCCTTGATGCCGGCGATGGCCTTGTCGACGGCTTCCTGAGTGCCGGCGGCGCAGGCGGTGCCCAGCGGGGTGATCTTGACGGCGTCGGCGTCATAGCCTTCGGCCCAGTCGGTCTTGATTTCGGTGCCGTCCATCAGGCACTTGAAAGCATAGGTGTAATACACGGCCCAGTTGTTGGAAGCGGAGGTCAGCGCCACGTCGGGGGCGACATCCAGCATATCCACGTTGTAGCCCACGGAGTAAACGGTGGTGCCCTTCTCAAATGCGGCCTGGCAGGCGGAGGGGGCGCCGGTGGAGTCGGCGTGCTGGCCGATGATGACGCAGCCGTCGGAGATGAACTTTTCGGCCATGGCGGCTTCCTTGTCCACGTCAAACCAGGAGTTGGTGTAATCAACGTACATGGTGACCTTGTCGTAAACGCTCTTGATGCCCAGATAGAAGGCGGTGTAGCCGGAAACGACCTCGGCGTAGTTGTAAGCGCCGACATAGCCGACCTTAACGTTGCCGTTTTCGTCCAGGTTCTTGGCGGTGAGCTTGTTGCCGTCCACCAGTTCCTTGATCTTCATGCCGGCCACGATGCCGGAGACATAGCGGGACTGATACACGTCGGTGAAGGCGTTCTTAAGATTGGAGCAGCCGGAGATGGCGGCGAAGTCGCCGGTGAGGGAGACGAAAGTCACATCGGGGTAATCCTTGGCAGCCTGGACCATGTAGTTCTGATGGCCGTAGCTGTTGGCGAAGATGGCGGTGCAGCCGTCTTCCTGGATGAGCTTCTCGGCGGTGTCGTAGCACTCGGAAGACTCGGGAATGGACTTCATGTAGACTACCTGGTCATCGGTAAGGCCCAGGGTCTTCTTTGCGGCCTCTATGCCGTCCATGTGGGCCTTGGTGTAGCCTTCGGTCTCATCGCCCACAAGGATGACGCCTATCTTCACTTTGGAAGCGGCGGCGGCAGTGGTGGTGGGGGTTTCGGATTTGGTTCCGCATGCGCAAAGTGCCAGCACCATGCACAGTGCGAGGACCAGAGCGAGAATTTTTTTCATCTTCGGTTATCCTCCATTATTGTTTTTATATATAATCGCCGTTTTGCCGGCTATTATATGCCTTTTGGGGGTTCCGTTTTCCGCCGCTGCCGCGGCGGAAAACGTATCGCGTATATACAAAGCCTATTGGCGATGTACCAAACTTTTCAGCGGCAGAACTGGATCTTGCCGTCGTCCGACATGGAAGAAATGCGGGCCAGAGCCTCCACTCTGTATCCCCGGGAACGGATAAGCTCTCCGCCGGGCTGGAAGGCTTTTTCTATTGCCACTCCGCAGCCGGCCACTGTGCCTCCTGCGGTTTCCACCAGCTTGATAAGGCCCTCCAGAGCCGCGCCGGTGGCCAGAAAGTCGTCCACTATCAGGACCCGGTCCTCCGGGTGGAGATATTCCTTCGACACTATGACCGTGTTTACATTGCCATGGGTGAAGGAGGGCACCTGGGCGGAATATACATCCGCCGAAATATTGGAGGAACGGCTTTTTTTGGCAAACAAAACCGGGCATCCGAATACATAGCCTGTGAGACAGGCCAGCCCGATGCCCGATGATTCAATCGTAAGTACCTTGTTAATTTTGTCATTTGCAAAAAGATTGTAAAACTCCCTTGCCATTTCATAGGAAAGACGCGTATCTATCTGGTGGTTCAGGAAGCTGTCTACCTTCAGAATTCCTCCGGCTTTGACCTGTCCGTCCCGGATAATGCGCTCCTCCAGAAGCTGCAAGGCAATCACCCCTTTGCAATGATGAATCCATTTTAACCTTTTCGTAATATTTGCGCAATACTGATTTTCGTATAATTTATCGGCTCCTGTCGAAATAATTTGTGCAGTTTTGATAAGCGGCGCCGTTCCGGGGCCACGAAAAAAGCCCGCCGTTTTCAGCCGGCGGGCTTGTTTCGGGTAATGTCAAATTACACAGCGCGGGTGACCTTGCCGCTGCGCAGGCAGCGGGTGCAGGCGTAAACATGCTGAGGTTTTCCGTCTACAATGGCCTTGACGCGCTTCACGTTAGGCTTCCAGGTACGATTGGAACGTCTGTGAGAATGGCTCACTTTAATGCCGAACGCAACGTCCTTGTCGCAAAACTGACATTTTGCCATGCTGAAGCACCTCCTTGCTTGTGTTTAGCCTCAAACGACCGTCGTCATTTAGAGGACAGCTTATACATAATAGCAGACCCGTTTTCCAAATGCAAGAGAAAATTTATCCGTTTTGCAATTAATTTCCCCGGGACACACGGAAAATCATTGCCAAACTGCCGTGGAATGGTTAATATGATAGTATAGGATTTGTATGCGTATACTTAAATAAAGAAGGATTTGCAATGAGCGGAAAATATTCGGTAAAACTGTCCACCGTCGTGGAGGAACAGGGCCTCAGGGCCGTGCACACCGCCGCCGATTACGACCAGCAGGTGCTGGTGACGGCCGACATAAACCGCCCGGCGCTGCAGCTGGCCGGCTTTTACAACTATTTCGACCCAAAGCGGCTGCAGGCCATCGGCCGGGTGGAGAGCACATATTTGGAGACGCTCTCGGACGCCCAGCGGCTGAAAAGCTTTGAGGATTTCATGAAGTTTGAAATCTCCGCGCTGGTGGTGTGCCACGGGGTCGAGCCCTTCCCCGAGTGCGTCGCGGCCGCCGAAAAATACGACAGAAACCTGTTTGTTACCGACGAGGACACCTCCGATTTCATGGCGGATATGATCGCCTCTCTGCACAGCTATCTCGCCCCGCGCACCACCCAGCACGGCGTGCTGGTGGAGGTTCACGGCGAGGGCCTGCTTATCACCGGCGACTCCGGCGTGGGCAAATCCGAGACAGCTCTGGAGCTTATCAAGCGCGGTCATCGCTTCATCGCGGACGACGCCGTGGAGATCAAAAAGGTTGGCCGCAATTCCCTGGTGGGCGCGGCGCCCGACCTTATAAGAGACTATATGGAGCTGCGCGGCATAGGCGTGGTGAACATACGTCAGATATACGGCGTGGGCGCGGTGAAGCCCCGCAGCGCCATCGATCTCATCGTAAAGCTGGAGCCCTGGGACGACAACAAGCCCTACGACCGACTGGGCCTTTCCAGCGAAACCGAGGAAGTGCTGGGCGTCACGGTGCCCGCCGTCACCATTCCCGTCCGCCCGGGCAGGAACCTGGCCGTCATTCTGGAACTTGCCGCCATGAACAACCGCCAGAAAAAGCTGGGCTTCAACGCGGCGGAAACGCTGGCAGGGGACATCGACCACGCCATCGACGCGGGACTTATCAAGTAACAAATTTTTATATAGGAGACTATCCATGACATATTCTGAAAACCTTGAGGAAGCCATAACCGAGATAAAAGAGGTCATGACGGGCCTGAAGCTTTACGAGAACGAACCCATGAACGGGCACTGCTCCATGAAGGTGGGCGGCCCGGTACGGGCGCTGGCGGTGCCGTCGGACGTATTCGGTCTGACAAAGGTCTGCTATCTTTTGAAAAAGCACTTCATTTCCCCCTTTATTTTGGGCAACGGCACAAATATCGTCATCCCGGACGAGGGACTGAACATATTCGTAATATCCACCGAAAAGCTGCAGAAGCTGTGGCTGCAGGAGGACGGCTCCATATACGCCGAGGCCGGCGTGAGCCTTTCCAAGCTCAGCCAGTTTGCCCAGCAGCACGGTCTCACCGGACTGGAATTCGCCTCCGGCATACCAGGCAGCGTGGGCGGCGGGCTTTTGATGAACGCCGGCGCCTACGGCGGCGAGATAAAGGATACCGTGCGCAGCGTGGTGTGCTATTATCTGCCGGAACAGGGCCTTTACGAATGCGCAAACGAGCAGTGCGATTTCTCCTACCGGCACAGCTTTTTTGAGACCGTGCCCTGCGTCATCCTCTCCGCCGTTTTCGAGCTGGAAAAGGGCGATCCGGAGACCATAGGGGCAAAGATGAAGGAACTCAACGAAAAGCGGCGGTCCAGCCAGCCGCTGGATATGCCCTCCTCAGGCAGCGCCTTCAAGCGTCCGGAGGGCGGCTTCGCCGCCGCGCTTATCGAAGAGGCGGGGCTGAAGGGTTATGCCGTGGGCGGCGCCATGGTGTCGGAAAAGCACTCCGGCTTTGTGGTGAACACCGGCAGCGCCACCTATGAGGACGTGCTGGCCGTGATGCAGCACATCCGCGAGGAGGTCTTCAAAAACTCCGGAATTCAGCTGGATCCGGAAATAAAGATATATCCCTCGGGCATGGAGCTGGCGGACAACAGTCAGGATGAGGAGAAGGCCGCCCAGCTGCGGGCGCTTGTGGAGCGACTGCAGGCAGCCAGGGAGGCGCAGGACGAGGCCTCCGGCGGCGCAGGGGAAAAATAATGGAATTTCTTATCATCTCCGGCATGTCCGGCGCCGGCAAGAGCCGGGCCGCCGATATTCTGGAGGATCTGGATTACTACTGCGTGGACAATCTGCCGGTGGCGCTGATACCCCGCTTTGCGGAGCTGTGCATGGCCACCCAGGATCGCTATGAGCGGGTGGCGCTGGTGATGGACATTCGGGAGCGCGACGGCTTTGACGAGCTGTTCCATACGCTGGACAGCCTGAAGAGCATGGGCTGCACCTACCGCATGCTGTTCATGGACGCCGACATCCCCACGCTGATAAAACGCTACAAGGAATCCCGCCGTCCCCATCCGCTAGCGGTGAACGGCCGCTCCACCGAGGACGCCATACGGGAGGAATTTCGCATGCTCACCCCGGTGCGGGCCCGGGCCGACTATATCATCAACACCTCCGGTCTCACGCTGGGCATGCTGCAGCAGCGGGTATTCGCTCTGTTTGCCGGGGAAGGGAAGAAGCGGAACATTTCCGTCACGGTCACGGCCTTCGGGTATAAATACGGCATACCCATGGACGCGGATCTGGTGATGGACGTGCGGTTTTTGCCCAACCCCTACTATGTGGACGCCCTGCGGGAGAAAAACGGCACGGACAAGGACGTGCAGGATTACGTGTTTTCCTCCGACGTGTCCGCGGAATTTATGGAAAAGCTCAACGGACTCATCGATTTTCTGCTTCCGCTGTACATTGAAGAGGGCAAGTTTTCCCTCACCATCGCCGTGGGCTGCACCGGCGGCCGCCACCGCAGCGTGGCCGTGGGACAGGCCCTGTGCGCCCATCTGAAGGAACGGGGCGTGAGAACGGTCAATTTCAACAGAGATCTGGACAAGTAACGCTGAGGGGAGGCGGAGGCGGTGACGTTTTCGGCAAAAACAAAGGAAGAGCTTTGTCAGACGCGCCTTGACCGCAAGTGCTGCGCCGGAGCGGAGGCCTATGGCATATTGCTGTACTGCCACACCTTCTCCCCGGACTGCATCAGAATCATCACCTCGTCCGACGCCTTCGCCGCCCGTCTGCCCAGACTTTTTCGCCGGGCCTTCGGCGTGAGCTTCGACGTCCAGCCCCCGGAGGGCGCCGAGGGCAAGCGCAGCTTTGTCATAACGAACCGGGAAAAGATCTCCGTCATTTTCGACGCCTTCGGCATCGACGCGGAATCGGCCCTGTCCCTGCACATAAATCTGGGAGCGCTGGAAAACGATTGCTGCCGCGCCTCCTTCATCCGCGGCGCGTTTCTCTCGGGAGGCAGCATAACCGACCCGGGCAAGCGCTATCACCTTGAGCTGTGCACCGCCCACTTCAGCGTGAGCCGGGAGGCGTATTCCATTCTGCTGGACATGGGCTTTTCTCCCAAGGAGACCGTTCGCTCCGGCAGCTATCTGGTGTATTTCAAGCAGTCCGAGGCCATCGAGGATTTTCTCACCACCATCGGCGCCTCGGGCGCCGCCATGGACGTTATGAGCGCCAAGGTGGAAAAGGACATGCGCAACAACATTACCCGCAAGGTCAACTGCGATACGGCCAACGCCGACAAGACCGTGGCCGCCGCCCAGGAGCAGCTGGAGTCCATACGGCGCATAGACCGGGAATTCGGCATCGAAAATCTGCCTGACAAGCTGCAGGAGGCGGCGCTGCTGCGCATCACAAATCCGGAGGCAAGTCTGGCCGATCTGGCTCAGCTGGCCATGCCTCCTGTGACAAAATCCTGTCTCAGCCACCGGCTGAAAAAGTTGGTGAATTTAAACATACACGATTTTGAAAAGGAGGATGTTCCATGAAAAAGCGCATCACCGCCCTGCTGCTGTGTCTGGCGGCAGTCCTCACTCTTTCCATGCCGTCCTTTGCCGAAAAAGCCGTTTCCCTAAACGCCACAAGCAAGCTGAACGCTTATAGCGACGCTTCAAACGTGACTTACACCGAAGCCACGGATTATCTGCTGGCCGCCGGGGTCGCAGCCGGCACACCGGCGATTCAGCTCAACCCGCAGGGCGACCTGACCCGGGAGCAGGCCGCGAAGCTCACTGCCTACGCCCTTTTGGGAGCTACAGAGGCGGACAGGCTGACTGCCGCTGTCGCTCCCTTTACCGATGTTCCCGCCGGCCGCTGGAGCGCTGGATTTATCGCATACTGTAAAAAACTAGGGATCATCTCCGGCTACGGCGACGGAACCGTCGGCCCCACCGACAAGGTCACAGGGGACCAGTATGCGAAAATGATGCTGAAAACTTTGGGCTACGGAGTAAACGGCGAATTTACCGGCACCCAATGGCAAGCGGACGTGGCCAGGCAGGCGCAGGACGTCAACCTTTTCAAAGGCATCACAAAAACCGACCAAACGACCGCCATCAGCCGGGAAGAGGCTTTTCAGTGTACCTTCAACGCTCTCACCCAGGTGCAGATGGTCAAGTACGACGGCACGGCGCAGCAGTACATTCAGCTAATCCCGGCCACTGCAGCCGATTCGTATAAGGGCACTTTGGGCTGGCAGAACTTTAAAATAGAAGCGGTAACGACTGCAGCGGTGGATCATTACTGGGCCCGCTGGCCCGGCACCGATCTGCCCCTGACCAATACTTATTCAGGCGTGGGCAGCGTTGCGCTGTCTCAGGGACAAAATTACGGAGAAACCAGCGGCGGAATTTCGGACATTCCATCTACCCGTTGAAAAGAGCCCACTAAATTTCTGAAAGGAACCGGTCATGGCATTTGTTCACCTGCATGTGCATACGGAATACAGTCTGCTGGACGGCGCCTGCCGCATACCAAAGCTTGTGGCCCGGGCAAAGGAGCTGGGGCAGACTGCCCTGGCCGTCACCGACCACGGGGTGATGTACGGCGCGGTGGCCTTTTACAAGGCCTGCTGCGACGCCGGCATCAAACCTGTTATCGGCTGCGAGGTGTACGTCGCGCCCAGAAGCCTTACCGACAAGGATCACGGCGTGGACGGGGAGTACACCCATCTTATTCTGCTGTGCAAAAACGAGACCGGCTACCGCAATCTGTGCTATATGGTGTCCATGGCCTTCACGCAGGGCTTTTACATCAAGCCCCGCATCGACTGGGCGCTTTTGCGGGAACGGCACGAGGGGCTTATATGCCTCTCCGGCTGCGTCGCTGGCGCCATCCCCAGGATGATTAGAAACGGCGATTACGAGGGGGCCAAGGCCAAGGCGCAGGAGCTGTCCGCCCTGTTCGGACCGGAGGACTTCTATCTGGAAATACAGGATCACGGGCTGGAGGAGGAAAAGCAGGCCGCCGCCGGGCTTATCCGCATACATCAGGAAACCGGCATACCGCTGGCAGTCACCAACGACGCCCACTATATCGAAAAGGACGACTGGAAATACCAGGACGTCCTCATGTGCATACAGACCGGCAAGACTGTGGACGACCCCCAGCGCATGAAATTTGAAAGCCACGAGCTGTACCTAAAGAGCGAGGAGGAGATGCGCGCCCTGTTTACCCAGTGGGGCGAGGCCGCCGACAATACTGTTAAGATCGCAGAAAGATGCAGCTACGACTTCCAGTTCGGCAACTACCACCTGCCCCGGTTCCATCTGCCGGAGGGGGAGACCGACAGCAGCGAATATCTGAGAAAGCTGTGCGAAAAGGGCTTCGGCGAGCGCTACGGCGCCGACGCCGTAAAGACCCACGACCAGCTGGAATACGAGCTGTCAGTAATACAAAAGATGGGCTTTGTGGATTATTTTCTCATCGTTCAGGACTTTATCAACTACGCAAAGTCCCAGGGCATACCCGTGGGCCCGGGGCGCGGCAGCGCCGCCGGCAGCGTGGTGAGCTACTGCCTGCACATCACCGACGTGGACCCCGCAAAATATAACCTCTATTTTGAAAGATTTCTCAACCCCGAGCGCGTATCCATGCCCGATATAGACGTGGACTTCTGCGTGAACCGCCGGGGCGAGGTCATCGACTATGTGAACCGGAAATACGGCTCCGACCACGTGGCCCAGATTGTCACCTTCGGCACCATGGCCGCCCGGGCCGCTATCCGGGACGTGGGCCGGGTGATGAACGTGAGCTACGCCCAGACCGACGCCGTAGCAAAGCAGGTGCCCTTCGCCCTGAACATGACCATCGACGAGGCGCTGACGCTTTCCAAGCCTCTCAAGGAGATGTACGACTCAGACGAGACTGTGAAAAAGCTCATCGACACCGCCCGGGCGCTGGAGGGCATGCCACGCCATGCCTCCACCCACGCCGCCGGCGTGGTGATAACCGAAAAGCCGGTGTACGAGTACGTGCCGCTGGCCACCAACGACGAGAGCGTGGTGTGTCAGTACACCATGACCACGCTGGAGGAGCTAGGGCTTCTCAAGATGGACTTTCTGGGGCTGAGAAACCTCACAGTTCTGGAGGACGCGGCCAAGCTGGTGCGCCGGCGCGTGCCCGACTTTCGCGTGGAGGACATCCCGGAGGATGAGCCCGGCGTGTTCGAGATGATCTCCGCCGGACATACCGAGGGCGTGTTCCAGCTGGAGTCCACCGGCATGACCAGCGTGTGCACCCGGCTGAAGCCCAAGGGCATCGAGGATATCACCGCCGTCATCGCCCTGTACCGCCCGGGCCCCATGGATTCCATCCCCAGATTTATCGAGTGCTCCGCCCACCCGGAAAAGATAAGCTACAAGCACCCGCTTTTGAAACCCATACTGGAGGTCACTTACGGCTGCATCGTGTATCAGGAGCAGGTCATCGAGATATTCCGCAGGCTGGCGGGATTTTCTCTGGGCCAGGCCGACATGATACGCCGGGCCATGTCCAAAAAAAAGCACAAGGTCATTGACGCCGAGCGCGTGGCCTTCGTTCACGGCGACCCCTCCCGGGGCATCGCGGGCGCCGTGGCAAACGGCGTGCCGGAGGACACGGCAAACTCCATCTACGACGAGATCCTGGATTTCGCCAGCTACGCCTTCAACAAGGCCCACGCCGTTTCCTACGCCATAGTAGCCTACCGCACGGGGTATATGAAGTACAAATACCCCAGGGAGTACATGGCCGCGCTGCTCACCAGCGTGCTTGACAGCAGCGACAAGGTGGCCGAGTATATCGCCGAGTGCAAGAGCATGGGCATAAAGCTGCTGCCCCCGGACGTGAACGAATCCGGCGCCGACTTCACCGTGTCCGGCGACAACATCCGCTTTGGTCTGGTGGCAATAAAGGGCATCGGCTGGGGCTTCATAAACGGGCTTGCGGAGGAGCGGGAACAAAACGGTCCATTTACCGCCTTCGACGAGTTCTGCCGCCGCATGTACGGCAGGGACATGAACAAGCGCGCCGTGGAAAGCCTCATCCGCGCCGGGGCCTTTGATTCCATGGGCTATTCCCGTAAAGCTCTGCTGAACGTGTGCGAGGCCGTCATCGACGACATTAATCAGGAAAACAGCAAAAATATTTCCGGGCAGATGGATCTGTTCGGCGCCGCCGCGGACGAGCCTGCCGCCGCGCCCATGCCCCTGCGCCTGCCGGGCATAGGTGAGTTCACGCCCCAGGAAAAAATGGCCATGGAGAAGGAGGCCACGGGCCTCTATCTCTCCGGGCATCCCATGGACGATTACCGGGACGCCGTGCGGAAAATAGGCGCGGTGCCCATCGGGGCCATAAAGGCGGACTTTGCCCAGGAGGGAGGGCCGACCAGATTTGAGGACAACCAGACGGTGACCGTGGCCGGAGTGGCGGCGTCCTCCCGCACCCGCACCACCAAGAGCAACGCCCTTATGGCTTACATCCAGCTGGAGGACGACACCGGCTCCATGGAGCTTATCGCCTTTGCCAGGGCGCTGGACACCGGCGGAGCGTATGTGAAGGACGGCGCGCCCCTTATTATAAAGGGCCGCATATCCGTCCGGGACGAGAAGGAACCCCAGATAATGGTGGACTCCATACGCCCCCTGTCCGACGCCGACGAGCCCGGCATCTCCGCGCCGCCGCCCAGGCAGCCCAAACTGTGGGTGAAGCTGCCGTCGGAAAGCAACCCGGCCATGGCGCGGATAAAGCTTATTCTGGAGATGTTCCCCGGCACCGGGCAGATGATAATTTACTGCTCCGACAGCAAAAAGCGCATCGGCGCCAGCTGCGTCATACACGATGCGCTGGTGGCGGAGCTGAAGGAAATGCTGGGCGAGGAAAATGTCGTGGTGAAATAAAGGCTAGTTGCTTTTCAAAGGGGAAGCCGCGCGTCTTAGCAGGGGAGTCCCTGTGGAAGGGCACGGGCCAGCCTTTTATTGCAGCAGGCGGGCAAGCCGTCTGCGTTAACACAGCGCCTAGTGCGTCTTTGAAGCTAATGATCAGGGCGGTAATGAATGGTTGCTGCCCCGACATCAGAGTGCTAAACGCTTTTTCTTGGAGGGTGTCCATGCGGGGGCGCCGTTCTTTTTCACGAAAAAGAACGGTTCCCCTCTTGAAAAGATGCCTCGCCGTTCCCTGCATTTGACAATAAACCCTGTTTATGCTACATTTAATTTTATTCATTCGATTCCGCCCGGTAAGCCGACCGGGCAGAGACATAGGAGCGTGACATCCTTTATGGATGACGGCAGTCGATTGTCCTGGCTTATAGTTATACTTCTTCTGTTCGGCGCCATGTATTTTGCCATGGCGGAGACGGCGTTTGCTTCGGTATCCCGGGTAAAGCTGAAAACCGACGCCGACAGGGGCGACGAACGGGCCAAGAAGGCCCTTTTCATCACAGACAACTTTGACCGTGCGATAACCACCATACTTATCTGCACGAATATCATACACATCGCCGCGGCCTCCATCGTCACCGTGCAGGTGACCCGCATATGGGGCGTGTCGGCGGTGACTCTGTCTACAATCATCACCACCATTGCGGTGTTCTTTGTGGGCGAAATGCTTCCCAAGAGCATAGCAAGAAAATACAGCGAGCGGATCAGTCTTGCGACATCCGGCGCGCTGCGGTTTTTCATGCTCATTCTTAAGCCCGTTTCCGCCCTGCTCACCGCCATCGGCAACGCCGCGGCCAAGCTTACAAAGGGCGACCCGGAGGCCTCCGTCACAGAGGATGAGCTGTACGACATCATCGAGGATATGACCGAGGAGGGCTCCCTTGACGAGGATCAGGGCGACCTCATCTCCTCCGCGCTGCAGTTCGGCGACGTGACCGTGGAGAGCATACTCACATCCCGCGTGGATCTGGCCGCCATAGACGTGTCCATGAGCCACGCCGAAATTCTCTCCTTCATAAAAGAACAGCGGCACAGCCGTCTGCCCGTGTATGAGGACAGTATCGACAACATCATCGGCATCCTGCAGATACGCACATACATCAAGGCCTACCTGCATCAGGGCGAGGATCTGGACATCCGGCCCCTGCTGGACGAGGCGTATTTCGTGCACCAGTCCGCCAATATCGACGAGCTGCTGCCCGTTATGTCCAAGCGCAAGCTGAACATGGCCGTGGTCACCGACAATTACGGCGGCACCCTGGGCGTGGTGACCGTGGAGGACATTCTGGAGGAGCTGGTGGGCGAGATCTGGGACGAGGACGACACCGCCCAGGAGCCCATCGTGGAAAACTCCGACGGCAGCTATGATATCGACTCCGGCGTGACCGTGGGCGATGTGTTCGACGAGCTGGGCGTGGAGTACGACGAGGAGGACGACGAGGAGCTTATCAACAAGCTCATGGGTGAGCTGTGCTACGAGCAGTTCTCCGCCATCCCCGCGGAGGGCGACAGCTTTGTCTACCGCGGAGTGGAGATAACCGTCGCCGCCATGCAGCACAACCGCATACTGAAGCTGCGGGTGCGCCTGCTGCCCCCTGAGGATGTCCCGGACGAAGGAGGCGACGAGGAATGACCGTATACATCATCGCCATAATCGTGTGCATAATCTTTTCCGGCTTCTTCTCGGCCTCGGAGATGGCCTATTCCTCCTGCAATCACGTGCGCCTGGAAAACGCCAGGGACGACGGCAGCCGCCGGGCGGGCGTGGCCGTGAGGATAACCGAAAAATACGACGACGCGCTCTCCGCAATTCTTATCGGCAACAACCTTGTTAACATAGCCGCGTCCTCGCTGGGCTCCGTGGCCGTAATAATGGTGCTGGGCAGCGACGATTACGCCTGGCTCTCCACCGTGATAATCACCATCGCGGTCATCATCTTCGGCGAGACCGTGCCCAAGATAACCGCCAAAAAGAACGCAAACCGGCTGGCCATGGCCAACGCCTACATCGTCCGGTTCCTCATGTATCTTCTGAAGCCCGTGACCCTGATCATAGTGGGTCTGGTAAACCTCATCACCAGAGGGCTGAAGGGCGAGGACGAGGATGCCGACGGCGAGGGCGCCGTTGAGGAGCTCCATTCCATCATCGACACCGCCGAGGACGAGGCCGTACTGGACGAGGATCAGTCCGAGCTGGTGAAGGCCGCCATAGATTTTTCCGACATCTCCGCCTCCGAGGTCATGACCGCCCGGGTGGACATGGTGGCCATAGACGTGGACGACCAGTGGGACGATATATTGAAAACCATCGACGCTTCCCAGTATTCCCGCCTGCCGGTGTACGAGGACAGCGTGGACAACATCATCGGCGTGCTGTATCTAAACCATTTTCTCAAGGCTCTGGTGGATACCGACAAGGTGGATATAAAATCGCTGCTCATGCCGCCCTGCTACGTCTACAAGACCATGAAGCTGCCCGCCGTGCTGACCCAGCTGCGCCGCGCCCAGCAGCATCTGGCCGTGGTCACAGACGAATACGGCGGCACCCTGGGCGTTGTGTCCATGGAGGACGTGCTGGAGCAGATAGTGGGCGACATCTGGGACGAGACCGACACCGTGGAGCCGGATATCCTGGAAAAGGCCGACGGCGTGTGGGAGCTGGACGGAGACATGTCCATATCCGACTTCCTGGAGCTGATGCAGTGGGACGAGGACTCCTTCGATTTCGACAGCGAGACCGTGGGCGGCTGGTGCATCGAGATGATGGACGCCTTTCCCGCTCCCGGCGATCAGTTTGAATACGCCAACATAACCGTCACCGTGCTGGAGGCCGACGACCGACGGGTGAGCAAGGTGCTGGTGCGGCAAAATCCTCTGCCGGATGTGGAAGAATGAAAGCTTTATGAAAACCACCGGTGAAAAGCTTGACTTGCTCGCCCGCATTGCCGCGCGCTTCAATTCCGCCGGGCTCACCTGGGCCCTGGGCGCCTCGGCCATGCTGTATTTGCGCGGCATAACCGACGATTTCCGGGATATCGACCTTTCGGTATGGGACGGCGACGCCGACACGGCCAGAGATATCCTTCTTTCCATGGGCACGCAGTGCCGGTCTGATGCCGGTGAGCATTACCGGACGCGGCATTTTTACGAGTTCACGGTGGACGGCGTGGAGGTGGACGTCATGGGCGGCTTTGCCGTTGAAAAGGACGGCGTGGTTTACGACTGTTCGCTGGACCCCCGGGACATCTCCGGGAGCGCATCCGTGGGTGGACAGACCATACCGCTCCATTCCCTGCAAGCCTGGCGCAGATATTACCAGCTGATGGGGCGCCCGGCCAAGGTCCGGCTTATCGACACGGCGCTGGAAAAGGGAAAATAACAAACCGGGACTGTTTTTTTTACAGTCCCGGCATTTTTTGTTCAATTTATCTCCTGGCCCAGACGGGAGAGCACCTCGGTGAAGTACTCCGGCAGCTCCGTCACAAGATGCACGGACTCGCCTGTGCGGGGATGGATGAACCTTATCTCCCGCGCATGCAGGCACTGGCCTGTGAGTCCCTTGTCCGGGGCGGGCGCTCCGTAGGTGAAATCCCCCAGCAGGGGGTGGCCGATGTGGGCCATATGCACCCGTATCTGGTGGGTGCGTCCTGTCTCCAGCCAGCACTCCACAAGGGTGTAGCCGTTGTAGCGGGCAAGCACCTTGTAATGTGTCACCGCCGGGCGGGAATTTTTCTCCGTCACCGCCATGCGCTTGCGGTCATTGGGGCAGCGGCCGATGGGCGCCGACACCGTGCCCTCGTCGTCCCGTACCCGGCCCCGCACCACGCACTGGTACACTCTGGAAAGGCTGTGGTCGGAAAGCTGGGCCGACAGAGCCTGATGGGCAAGGTCGTTTTTGGCGGCGATGATGAGACCGGAGGTGTCCTTGTCGATGCGGTGGACGATTCCTGGACGCTTTTCGCCGCCCACGCCGGACAGGCTGTCGCCGCAGCGGTATAAAAGCGCGTTCACCAGGGTGCCGTCCGGGTGGCCGGGGGCAGGGTGCACCACCATGCCCCGGGGTTTGTTCACCACGATGACGTCCCCGTCTTCATATACCACGTCCAGCGGTATGTTCTGGGGCAGCAGGGGAACGTCCTCAGGCGGGGGAAGGATGATTTCAAACTCGTCGCCGGGCGCGCAGCGGTAATTTTTTTTCACCGGCTCGCCGAACAGGGTGACGGAGCCGTTTTCGATGAGCCGCTGGGCGGCGGAGCGGGTGAGCGTCTCCACAGAGCGCGCAAGGAGAGCGTCGACCCTGTCGCCGCTCTCCTTTGCCGTTATGATTATAACGTTTTCGTCCATTATTTGAATTCGTTCAGTATGTCGTCCAGGCTAAAGTCCATGTCGTCCTTGGAGGGCTTGTCAGCCGCAGGTGCTGCAGCCCCTGCAGCCGCTGGCGCTTCCGGGGCGGGCGCGGGCTCCGGTTCGGCCCTGGGAATGGGCTTTGCCTTCTCATCCGGAGCGTCTTTGAAGGTAAACACCGTGGTCTCTTCACCGGGCTGGACGGCCGCAGCGGTCTGGGGAGCGGTATGGCGGGCTTTTTCCGGAACGTGCTTATGGGCGTGCTCCTCAGGCTCGGCTTTTTCCACGTGCTTATGGCCCTCGTGTTCCTTCCGGGCCGGCTTTTCTTTTTCCCTGCCTCCGAAGATAAGGTAAAAGCAGAACAGGATGCCGCCAATGGTTATGAAAAGATCCGCAATGTTGAACACCTGTATGAATTTCACGGGCTCAATGACGAACATGTCCACCACATAGCCGTTCATTACGCGGTCTATGCAGTTGCCCGCGGCGCCCGCCGCGGTCAGCACCAGAGTCCAGCGGCCGAAACCGCCCCTGACCATTTTTCTGACCAGCGCGGTTATCACCGCCGCGGCAAACACTACCGCCAGCGCCACGAATATCCAGCGCCAGCCTGCCAGCAGGCTGAAGGCCGCGCCCTCATTGTGGATGTTGACGAGCTTGAATACGCCCGGTATGAGCTCGATGGAGCCGGTGTCCAGCACTATGTTGGCCGTTACCCAGTATTTGAGCCACTGGTCGGCTATCAGCACCAGTACGGCGACTATTGCATACAGCATGTAAAGTCCCCTTTCTGTCTAGGCGGAAAATTAAAACGATCCGGATCCGGCAGCGCCTCAGCCCACAACGGCGGCGCAGCGGGGGCAGAGGCCCGTGGCGGGATCCGCTTCCTCGGTGTGCATCCAGCAGCGGGGGCACTTGGTGCCCGGCGCTTCGGTGACGGCTACGGTGAGACCGGGATTTTTTGCGCCCTTGCCGGTGACGGCGGCGGAGTCGGGCTCCCCGTCGGAAACAAGGCATTTGGACACGATGAAAAGCTCCGAAAGGTTCATGGACGACACCTCGTCCACTGTCTTTTTGGTATCCTCGTCGGCGCAGTACAGGGTCACGGCGGCGTCCAGCGGCTTGCCGATGCGCTTGTCGGCGCGGGCATTTTCCAGCACGCCGTTCACGTCGTCGCGCACGTCGATGAGCTTGTCCCACTTTGCCATGACCTCGTCGGGAAGCGCATAGGCGTCGAAGGGCTTGTTCATCTCGTTGAGCACCACGTTGCGCGCATCGTCGGAGGAACGGTGGGGCATGGCCTGCCAGATCTCGTCCGCAGTGAAGGCAAGGATGGGGGCGAACATCTTGGTGAGAGTGTCCAGGACCAGGAACAGCGCGGTCTGGGCGGAGCGGCGCTTCAGGCCGTCCTTGGATTCGCAGTACAGTCTGTCCTTGATGATGTCCAGATAGAAGCTGGAAAGCTCCACCACGCAGAAATCGTTGACGGCGTGGGAAACCACGTGGAACTCGTAATTATAATATGCATCCTCAACCTCGCGAATGAGGGCGTTGAGCTTTGTAAGCGCCCAGCGGTCCAGCTCCAGCATATCCTCAGGGGCTACCAGCTCGTCGGCGTTGAAGCCCGCAAGGTTGCCCAGGCAGTAACGGGCTGTGTTGCGGAACTTAAGATAGTTTTGTCCCAGCTGCTTGAAGATCTCGTTGGAGCAGCGCACGTCCACGTGATAATCGGCGGAGCCGGCCCACAGGCGCAGCATATCCGCACCGTATTCCTTGATGATCTCGTCGGGGTCCATGCCGTTGCCCAAAGACTTGTGCATGGCCTTGCCCTCGCCGTCCACGGTCCAGCCGTGGGTGACGCATTCCTTGAAGGGCGCGCCCTTGCCGAAAGCGCCTACGGCGGTGAGCAGACTGGACTGGAACCAGCCGCGGTACTGGTCCAGGCCCTCAAGATACATAGTGGCGGGCCAGAAGCCCTGGTCTCTCTGCATGGCTGCGAAGTGAGTGGAGCCGGAATCGAACCAGCCGTCCAGCGTGTCCTCCTCCTTGGTGAAGTGTTTTCCGCCGCAGTGGGGGCAGGTGAAGCCTTCGGGCAGAATGTCGGCGGCGTCCTTTTCAAACCAGGAGTTGGAGCCCTCGGCGGCGAACAGCCTGGACACGGCGGCGATGGACTCGTCGGTGACCACAGGCTTGCCGCAGTCGGCGCAGTAGAACACCGGAATGGGAAGACCCCATTTGCGCTGGCGTGAGATGCACCAGTCGGTGCGCTCGCGGATCATGGACTTCATGCGGTCCAGACCCCATTCGGGCACCCAGCGCACATCCTCGCAGGCGGCGCAGGCCTCGTCCTTGAAGGAATCCACGGAGCAGAACCACTGGGGGGTGGCGCGGAAGATGATGGGGCCCTTGCAGCGCCAGCAGTGGGGGTAGCTGTGGATCATGTCCTGAGAGGCGAACAGACTGCCGGAGGCCTTCATGTCAGCCAGAATGACGGGGTTGGACTCGTCCGTGCCCATGCCGGCGTACTTGCCGGCGTATTCGGTGTGGCGGCCCTGATCGTCCACGGGCACCACCATCTCCATGTTGTAGCGCATGCAGGTATCAAAGTCGACGGCGCCGAAGCCGGGGGCGGTATGCACGCATCCGGTGCCGGAATCCATGGTGACGTATTCGTCGTTGAGGATAAGGGAGGTCTTGTCCAGGAAGGGATGCCTGGCCTTCATCAGCTCAAAGAAAGAGCCGGGATGCTTTTCCACCACTTCATAGCTGTCAAAGCCGCCGATGTGCATGACATTGTCCATCAGTGCCTCGGCCATGATATACATTTCGCCGTTTGGTGCCTTTAGGATGGCATAGCTCTCATCCGGGTGGAGGGTGATGCCCAGGTTGCCGGGCAGCGTCCAGATGGTGGTCGTCCAGATGACGAAGTATAGCTTGGAATGGTCCACGCCGGGCAGCTTGCCCAGATCGTCGAACATGGGAAACTTCACAAACACGGTGGTGACGGGGTCGTCGTGGTATTCGATCTCGGCCTCGGCCAGGGCGGTTTCGTCCTTGGGGCACCAGTAAACGGGCTTCAGGCCCTTGTAGATGTAGCCTTTTTTATACATCTCGCCGAAGACCTTGACCTCCTCGGCCTCAAAGCCGGGATCCATGGTGAGGTAGGGATGCTCCCAGTCGCCGATGACGCCCATGCGCTTGAAGCCCTCGCGCTGAACATCCACGTAATGCTGGGCAAACTCGTGGCAGGCAGAGCGGAACTGGGCCGTGCTCATGGATTTGCGGTCCAGCTTGTTCTGCTTGATGATGGCGGATTCGATGGGCATGCCGTGGTTGTCCCAGCCGGGGATATATGGCGTATACCAGCCCCGCATGGCGTAGGAGCGGGTGATGAAATCCTTGAGGGCCTTGTTCAGGGCGTGGCCCATGTGCAGGGCGCCGTTGGAGAACGGAGGGCCGTCATGGAGATTGAAAAGCGGTTTGCCGGAGTTCTTTTTCAGAAGCTCGTTATAAACGTCCAGCTCCTCCCAGCGGCGGAGCATCTCGGGTTCGCGCTTGGCAAGGCCGGCGCGCATGGGAAAATCGGTCTGGGGAAGGTTCAGCGTGCTGTTATAATCCTGTGACATGGTCTTTCTCTCCTCAATATAATCAGATGGGGCGCACTTTGTGCGCCCCGCTTTTTCTTATGTTTACAGTCAGCCGCGCTTGTTGAACATGAACAGCTGAGTGTCGTCGTCCGTGGTATCCGGCTGAGGAGCGGGCACATCGTCCCCGGTCGGAGCGGCGTCTATTCCGCCGAAATCAATCGAAGGGGTGGGCTCGGCCTGTATTCGGGCAACGGAGTCTTCAATGCTCCTGACGGTGTCGTCGATATCCTCGGAGGCAACGGCAGAGGAAGCCACGGCCGGCTGAGCGGTCCTGGCGTCGGGGATGCTGGTGTAGTTCATGGAGATGGAGTCCAACCGCTTCATCTGAGCGTCGCACAGCTGGCGCACCGAACCGATAAAGGCCGCGGTGGTCTGGCGGGCGTCGTTGAGACGGTTTTCCTCGCTGGCTCTCTGGGCGGCGATGCCGCCGACGATGGAGTTTGCCTTGGTATTGGCCTCGGCCACCACGACCTCTGCCTTGTGGCGTGCCTCAGCCTCTATCTGCACGGACAGCTTCTGAGCGGACAGCAGGGCCCTGTTCAGCGCGTCCTCATTGGAGCGGTATTCTTCGATCTTGTCCACAAGGACCTTCATCTTGGCCTTGAGGATCATATTTTCCTTCTGGGCGCCGGCCAGATCGCCGGCCACCTTGTCAAGGAAATCATCGACGGAGCCCATGTCGTAACCGCCGAAAATGGCTTTTTCAAACGTCTTGTCCCTGATATCCTGCGGAGTCATCATATCTTATTTCCACCTTTCGCTGCTGTGTATTATCTCCCGGCGTGTCAGAAGTATAATTCGCTGTTCTCCGGCTCGCTGCCGTCGCCCATAATATCCACGTTGTAGGGCGTAATAATATATGTGTTGCTGGCAACGCGCTTTATCTTGCCCTCCAGCGCGTAAGCCACGCCGGAAAGGAAGTCGATAAGTCTGCGGGCCACGTCCTTCTGGGTCTTCTCCAGGTTCATAAGGACGGGGCGTTTCTCGCGCAGCTGATCCGCTATCTCGGCGGCGGCCTCGAAATTCTCGGGGCTGACAAGCACGACCTTCATCTGGTTTCCGGAGGAACCCAGATCCACGACCTTGTTCTCCCGGGGCTCTCTCCGGGACGCGCGGCCGGACACTGTCTGCCGCTCCGGCTGGGGGGCGGACTCGCTGCCTGACGAAAAGAAGGAGCTCTTCTTTTCCTGAGGGGGCGCTTCCTCCTGGGATGCGGCCGGGATGGGTGTTTCCATCTCGTCGTCGTCGTAAAAATCGTCCTCGTCGTCAAAGGGCTGAGTCAGCTTTTTGATGCCATCAAAGAAACCCATATCTTATGCCTCCAATTTATCTGACGGGGCCGTAATCTCGCGCCCCGAATATGCCGGTGCCCACACGCACCATGTTGGCGCCCTCGGAAATAGCGGCCTCGTAGTCTCCCGTCATACCCATGGACAAAAAATCCATGATGACATTATCGTATTTTTTGGCCCCGATGTCAATAAAAAGCTGTCTCATCCGGGCAAAATATGGCCGATTGTCGTCCGGGACGGCGCAAATCGGGGGTACGGCCATAAGACCTCTCACCCTTATATTTGAATATCCGCCGGCTTTTTCCGCCGCCGCGGACGCTTCCTCCGGCCGAAATCCGGACTTGGCCTCCTCCTGCCCGATGTTGATCTCCAGCAGCACATCCTGGGTTATTCCCAGCTCCGCGGCCTTTTTGTTTATGGCCTCGATAAGATCCAGACTGTCCGCCGACTGTATGAGATCCACCATTCCCACAAGGTATTTAACCTTGTTTTTCTGCAGATGGCCGATGAAATGCAGCGGCGCGCCCGCATAGGCGCCCTGGGCGTTTTTTTCCTGCAGCTCCTGCACCCGGTTTTCGCCGCACACGTCCACGCCCGCCGCTATGGCCTGACGCACCCTGTCGGCGTCGTTCATCTTGGTGGCCGCCACAAGTACGATATCCTCCGGCTTTCTGCCGGAGGATATGGCTGCGGCGGCGATCTTTTCCTTTACGGACTTCACGTTCTCCGCGATAGTCACGGTTCGATCACCCTGCCTTCATATATATCTTTTCCTGAAACAACGACCGTGTTGCCCTCACGCAGGGCATCCGCGTCCGCGTCAATGCTGACCAAATAATAATCTTTCTCTGTGGAGAGGATGCTGACGTATTTCTTCTCCACCTGCTGGGCCGTGAGGCAATACACAAAGGTCTTGCCGTCCTTGTCCACGTGCACAGCCTTCAGCGGCACACGCAGGCCGTCCTCCTCGGAAAAGACGATATTCGCGGTGGCAACCCGCATGTTCAGCGTGTCGTCCAGCGCCCGCTCTGTGGAAAACACCACCGCGCATTTGCCGTCCTCCGCGGCGGAAATGCTGACCACCGAGGTCTTGATCTTACCGCTGTAATAACGGTCGAAGCTGAGATAGGCCGTCTTGCCGACTGAAAGCCTGTCCGCGTGGGCCTTGTCGATGGCGGCGGCAAAATACCATTTGTATTCCGTCACCAGCTTGCCGTAAACCTTGACGTCCACGTCCTTTTCGCCGCTCATCAGAGCATTGAGACCGGAGACCGTAAGATTTTCAAGGTTTTCGGGAGTTATGCCCTCGTATCCGTCCACATTTTCGGAAAACACGCCGGCCTTCGGCGCCGTGAGTATGGTGGTATCGGAGTCCTGGGTCTTGAGGCTTTGGGCAAGCTCGCTTTTCAGGGCGGTAAGCTTTGCCTCGCTGTCGGCGGAGGCGTCCTTCTGGAACACCAGCGTGCCCAGATTCATGGCCGCGCCCTCCACGCCGGAAACCTCGCCCCGGGCAACGTCGGCGGAAAGCTCCAGCACCGCGTCCCTGATATCGGTGTCCCGGGTGGTCACATCGGACTGTGAGGTCATGCCGGAGAGCATGGTCTCAAGGCTGCTTATCTCAAGCTTCAGCTCCGTGATGTGGTTCATTTTGTCCAGCGCCGCCTCGGTGTTCATGGCGGCGGCAAGCTCGGCTCCGCCGGCCACCTCGCGGCCGTCCTCGGCCGTCACGCTGACAAACTGCTTGTCCGCGGTAAGCAGCATCTCGCTGCGCACGGCGATGCCGGAGGCCTGGGCGCTGTCCGAAACGGACACCTTGGTCACCGGAGCCGTCACCGCGTTTTCCCTCGTGCTTTTCAAAAGCCAGGCTCCCATATAAACGGCCAGCGCCGCAAACAGCACCACGGCCAGTATTTTTGTAAAGGTATCTGTCTTTTTCAAGGCGGTTCTCCTTATGCCCGTCCGGGGAAGGGCATATTTTATGTAGCGGCGTCACCGTCCAGTCTCAGCTCCGCCGGTTTGGGCGGCACCAGCGTGGATATGGCGTGCTTATAGATAAGCTGCTGCTTGCCGTCCGTGTCCAGCACCACGGTGAACGCGTCAAAGCCCTTCACCACGCCCCTGAACTGGAACCTGTTCATGAGAAAAACGGTTATCACCGCGCGGTCTCTGCGCATCTGGTTGAGAAAGGTGTCCTGAAGATTCTGTGTCTTCTGCATTTGCGCCAACTCCCTTTCGGAGCAGGCTAACTCATATTTTACCACAATGTGTCGCTCCTTTGAATAGTGTATTTACACAAAACCCGACTTTTCGCCGGTTTTATGTTGGACACTATCATAAGCCGCGGGAGCGCAAAAAATCCGTCGAAAGCCGTCGCCCAAGTTCAAAATCCGGCGTTTTTTCCCACCGTATCCAGAAAATGTCCCCGTTCCGCCGGAGCCATGTAAGCTGCCGCTTGGCATAGCGGCGACTCTCCCGTTTTATAATCTCCGCGGCCTCGTCACGGGTGATCTCTCCCCGCAGGGCGGCGGCGGCCTCCTTGTAGCCGATGGCCTGCATGGCGGTACATTCCGCCGGCACGCCCGCGTCCAGAAGGGACTGTACCTCGCCGAAAAGGCCCTTGGCGATCATATCGTCCACCCGGCGGTCTATGCGGTCGTAAAGATCCTGCCGGTTTTGAAAATCCAGGGCGATGACGGCGGCGTCATACCGTGGCGGCAGCGCCTGCGTCCGTTCGTCGTGGGCGGTTATTGTCTCGCCGGTGAGTTCGTATACTTCCAGCGCCCGCACTATGCGCCGTCTGTCCCCGGGGGCAAGCTTCGCGGCCCGCTCCGGATCCACCTTGCGCAGTTTTTCCAGCATGGTCGCTCCGCCGGCAGCGTCGTATTCCAGGCCCAGCGCCGCCCGAAGTCCGGGGCTGCCGCCGTTGTTGCCGGCAAAATCCCTGCCGGAGAGAAGGGAGTCGATGTAAAGCCCGGTGCCGCCCGTGATTATGGGAATTCTGCCCCGGGCAAGAATGCCGCCGCAGCATTTTGCCGCCTCGTCCACATATTTTGCCACGGACCAGCTCTCGGAGGGCTCCGCCGTGTCCAGCATATGATGAGGCACACCCTGCATCTCCTCCGGCGTGGCCTTGGCGGTGCCGATGTCCATGCCCCGGTAGATCTGCATGGAGTCGGCGGACACCACTTCGCCGTTATACAGCTTTGCAAGCTCCACGGCCAGGGCGGTCTTGCCCGTGGCCGTGGGGCCGGTTATGACGACAACTTTTGGCGGCATGCTGCTGCTCCTTAAATTTAAGTCGATTTTACTTCCTGCGTCAGTTTTTCAGAGAGTTCAGCGGGGCGGGTATGCGTCCGCCGCGGCGGATGAAATCCGCGGACGACGCTTTTTTCACCGGCATAACCGGCGCTTCGCCGAAAAGCCCGCCTATCTCCACGGTATCGCCCACGGTTTTGCCCGGTGCCGGGATGATGCGGGCGGCGGTGGTCTTGTTGTTTATCATGCCGATGGCCGCCTCGTCCGCGATGATGGCGGAGATGGTCTCCGCCGGGGTGTCGCCGGGCACGGCGATCATGTCCAGTCCCACCGAGCACACGCAGGTCATGGCCTCCAGCTTTTCAAGACAGAGGGTGCCCTCCCGGGCGGCTGATATCATGCCCTCGTCCTCAGATACCGGGATAAACGCGCCGGACAGGCCGCCCACATGGCCGGAAGCCATGACGCCGCCTTTTTTCACGGCGTCGTTCAAAAGCGCCAGCGCCGCCGTGGTGCCGTGGGTGCCGCACACCTCTAGGCCCATTTCCTCCAGTATGCGGGCCACGGAGTCCCCCACCGCCGGGGTGGGGGCCAGGGACAGATCCACTATGCCGAAGGGCACGCCCAGCCGTTTCGATGCCTCCTGCGCCACCAGCTGGCCCATGCGTGTCACCTTGAAGGCGGTGCGCTTGATGGTCTCGGCCACCACGTCGAAGGGCGCTCCCTTGCAGTCCTGCAGGGCGTGATACACCACGCCGGGGCCGGACACGCCCACGTTTATGACGCACTCAGGCTCGCCCACGCCGTGGAAAGCGCCCGCCATGAAGGGGTTGTCCTCCACAGCGTTGCAGAACACCACCAGCTTGGAGCAGCCCAGTCCGTCCTCCGCCGCCGTAAGCTCGGCGGTCTTTTTCACAACGGATCCCATTTCCTTCACGGCGTCCATGTTTATACCGGCCCGGGTGGAGCCCACGTTAACGCTGGAGCATACCCGCTCCGTGACCGCCAGCGCCTCCGGTATGGAGGCGATGAGCCGGTCGTCGCCCACGGTGGAGCCCTTCTGCACCAGCGCAGAAAAGCCGCCGATGAAGTTCACGCCCACTTCTTTCGCCGCCCGGTCCATGGCCTGCGCCACCGGCACGAAGCTCTCGGAAGCGCAGCTGCCCGCCACGATGGCTATGGGCGTCACGGATATGCGCTTGTTGACTATGGGTATGCCGAATTCCCGCTCTATGGTCTCGCCGGTCTTGACCAGATCGCTGGCCCTGCGGCAGATCTTGTCGTATATCTTCCGGCAGCAGACGTCCATATCGGAATCCGCACAGTCCAGCAGGCTCATGCCCATGGTAATGGTGCGCACGTCCAGATGCTGCTGGTCGATCATCTCTATGGTCTGCAGTATCTCACTGCTGTTTATAAGATAGCTCATGCCGCACCCTCAGATCTTGTGCATGGCGTCGAAAATGTCCTGACGCTGAATATGTATGGCCAGGGTGCGCTCCTCGCCCTTTTCCTTCAGGTCCTGTGCCAGCTCGTCGAAGGGAACACCGCAGTCCTTGAGATCCACCAGCATTATCATGGCGAAATACTCCTGCATAAGGGTCTGGCTGATGTCCAGCACATTGATGCCCCTGTCGGCCAAAAGCGCGGTGACATAGGCGATGATGCCTTTGGAGTCCTTCGCAAACACGGAAACGATAGCTTTCATGTAATAACACCTCTGAATAAGTTGTAAGCTGTATTATATACCGTCAGCGGACATTTGAAAAGCAAATTGACAACCGGGGCCGGGGCAAATATAATCAGTAAAACGAAAGCGGGCGAGAATATGGATATCTGCATTTACGGAGCGTCCAGCTCCGAGCTTGAAAAGGTATATTACGACGAGGCGGAGGCGCTGGGACGGGAGCTTGCCCGCCGGGGCCACGGGCTGGTGTTCGGCGGCGGGCAAAACGGTATCATGGGTGCCTGCGCCCGGGGCGCAGACGCCGAGGGCGGACGCATACTGGGCATAGCGCCCAAATTTTTCGACCAGCCCGGCATACTGTACCCCCGCTGCACGGAGTTAATATACACCGACACCATGCGGGAACGCAAACAGCTGATGGAGGACCGCTCCGACGCGGTGATAGTGCTGCCCGGCGGCATAGGAACCTACGAGGAATTTTTCGAGATGCTGACGCTAAAGCAGCTGGGTCAGAGCGCAAAAGCCATCGCAATACTGAATACGGCCGGCTATTACGCGCCAATGGAGGCCATGCTGCGCAGCACCGCCGACAGTCGCTTTATGTCCGCCCGCTGTCTGGAGCTTTACAGCGTTGTGGATACTCCAAAGAAGGCGCTGGATTACATAGAAAGCTACGTCCCCCAGACCGGCGGCATAGACCGGCTGGCCGATTACAGCAAATAGGTAAACGAAAACACAGGGATACCGTTTTTGAGCGATATCCCTGTGTTTTTACTTTATTATCCCTGTATGCTCATGGTGCCGGCAGCGTCGATGGTGGTGAGATCCACATCGCTGTACTTGCCGCCGAAGGCCCACGAGGCCGACACCGGCACGTCCAGGGATTCTCCCGCGGCCAGGGACATGGTGACGGTCTTGGTGCACAGTCTCACCGTGGTGGGCGTGGCGCTGGAGCTCTGAAGCGCAGGAGTGCTGGCGGTGTAGGTCTGGCCGTTCACGGTTATGGACGCTCCGCCCGGCTTGGGCGTGGCATTAATGGTGTAGCAGTTAAGGTACATTTCAAAGGTCACCTGTATCTCCGTATCGGACAGCGCCTTGGCGCTCCAGTCCACCACCAGGTTCAGCGGCGTGCCGGTATTCGAGGCAAAGCTGCCGGAGCCTGATACCTTGCGGGAGGTCGTCGGGGCCTTGGACGTTTCGGGCTTCGGCGTGGATTCGGGCTGGGCGGTCTGGCTGGGTTCCGGCGTATCGGTGGGCTGGGCCGAATCCTGGGGCTGCTGAGTGTCCTCCGGGGTCTGGCTGGTCTGGGCAGATGCGGCGGTCTGAGCCGTATTTGACCCGGACTTTTTCGACAGCGTGCGGCCCGTGGCAAAGGCGGCGATCACCGCGCATACCACAAGTATGACCAGAATTATTATCGTCGCTTTGATTTTTGACTTGTCCATTTTATGCCTCCTGAGCGGAAAGTGGTTGACAAATAATTAAAAATATGGTTATTATGTAAAGTGAAATTTGTCGTACAAGGTATTATACAGCAACGCTTGGCAAAAATCCACATTTTGCATTCTTATACATTCTTAAGGCCGGCGGGCTTAACGGTGATTTGCTTTTTGAAAGGCGGAACCGGATTGAAAAACATTTACAGAACAACAGCGCTTGCCGCCGTATGTATTGCCATGAGCCTTATGCTTACGGGCTGCGGCATATCCTCCTCCCAAAGCCTTATCGGCAGGGAATCCGCCAAGGCCATAGCCCTGCACGACGCGGGTCTGCCGGAAAAGTGGGTCATCCAGATGGACGTGGATTACGACAAGCAGGACGAGGGCCCGGTGTACGACGTGTTTTTCATAAACGCCACCACAAAATACGCATACATCATAGACGGAGACACCGGCACGATTGTTTCATCCAACACCTCGCCGCTGTTTCCTGAAGCGGATTAAAAAACCACAGCCGGGGCCTTTTTATTGAAGGGCCCCGGCGTTTGCTTTTTACGTATGATCGCTTATCTGATAAAGTCCGTGATGGCGCGCTCCTCCTGCTCCGGCAGAGGAAGACCGGCTTTTTTGCCGGCGTCGATGGACTTTAGTAGCCAGGCCATGTTGCGGCCAAGAGTGCGCATGACCATCATGCCCTCTTTGTCCTCCTCCACGTCTGCGGCCCTGCGGCCGTGGACGTTGTTCCAGTAGCATGACGACACTATGGGCATCTGGGCGATGGTGAAGTACTTGTTTATCTCGTCGAAGGTGGCCGTGGTGCCGGAGCGTCTGGCGGACACCACCGCCGCGCCGGGTTTCAATGCGTGATCTCCGGCCCAGAAGAACCGGTCGAGAAAGCACTTCAGGGAGCCGGCCATGCCGGAATAGTGCACCGGTGAGCCGATAACGTAGCCGTCGCAGCCCTCCGCGATCTCCAGCGCCCGGTTCACGATATCGTCGTGCACCGTGCAGCGTCCGCTTTCGCTGCAGCCGCCGCAGCCGATACAGCCCGCTATGGGCTGAAGCCCCAGCCAAAGGAGCTGGGTATCCACGCCCTCGCCGTTGAGGGTCTTTTCCACTTCTCTCAGCGCGGTATAGGTGCAGCCTTTCTCGTGGGGACTGCCGTTAATAATCAGAACCTTCATATTGTTCCTCCTGTTGTCCGATTGTTGAAAACTATTTCAAAGGATTTATATATGAGATATTATAACACGGCCCGGGGCGTTTTCATATCCCGCCCAAACAGATTTATCGCCCATGTGGACATAGCCGGGCAGGATACGGTGTGCCATGTGAAAAATACCGGCCGCTGCCGGGAGCTGCTGGTGCCCGGGGCGGAGGTTGTTCTGGAAAAATCGGCAAATCCGGCGCGAAAGACCCAGTATGACCTAGTGGCCGTCTATAAAAACGGAACGCTTATAAACATGGACTCCCAGGCGCCCAACGCGCTGGCGGCGGAGTATCTGCCGGCGCTGTTCCCGGACGCGGCGGAGATAAGGCCGGAGTGCGTTTACGGGGACTCCCGGCTGGATTTCCGGGTGGATACGCCGGAAAGACGGATATACGTGGAAGTAAAAGGCGTGACGCTGGAAAAAGACGGTCTGGCCCTCTTTCCCGACGCCCCGACCCTGCGGGGCGCGAAACATCTGCGGGAGCTGGAACGGGCCGCCGGCGACGGCTTCGGCGCGTACATACTTTTCGTCGTGCAGATGTCCGGATGCAGGGCGTTTTCGCCCAACGACGGCACCGACCCGGACTTCGGCGCCGCCCTGCGCCGGGCCGCCCAAAACGGCGTGGGCGTGCTGACCGTGGACTGCCTGGTCACGGAGGACGGCATGGTTCCCGGTTCGCCGGTGCCTGTAATACTGTAAAAAACCACCGGATAAACTGGTAATCTATCTTCAAGTTTCCAAAAGGGGGACTGTTCTTTTCTCGAAAAGAACAGTCCCCCTTTTGAAAAATCAAGGAAAATTTGATTTACAGATACGCCGTCACTGGGTGGCGGACAGGGCCGCCAGATTCAGCCAGTTAATAAGCATGTGCAGGAAAATGGGCGTCCATATGCTGCCGGTGCGGTCGTAGGCCCAGCACAGGGCCAGCCCGGCCGGGATATATTCCACGGCGATGAGCAGATACATGGGATCCGCATAGGCCAGGGCGTACTGCCACACGTGGTAAAGGGCGAAAAGAACGATGGAAACCGCGTAGGCCCAGAACCGGTGCTTTTTGCGGATTGTGCCGAAAATGCCCGCACGGAACAGCGGCTCCTCCACCATGGGGGCCAAAAACACGGCCAGGGCCGCGGCCTTGCCGTAATCCTCATTGGCCAGCTGGGTCACGGCGTCGTTATTGAGATTGTCCAGCTGCTGCTCGAAAAGCGTCTCCAGCATGGCGGCAAAGTAATTCAGCGCCAGCATGAGCATATAGCCCAATATCACCGCGAAGGCGCAGGCCATTATCCGGTCGCACAGCCGGTCGAAGCTTCGCCGCAGAAAGCTCCGCAGGAAAATGAGCATGCACAGAAGTCCCACGCCGTAGTACATCAGGTTCATGTCGCCCTCGCTCATCCCCATCAGGCCGGAGAGCTGGGTCATGCCCAGCAGCAGCGGCAGGACAACGACGTGGATGGGCAGATATATCCACAAAAAGATCTTCTCGCCGCGCGTCAGCTCGTCGTCGAACTGATACCGGCTAAGATTGTCGTTCATAGAATTCTCGCTTTCAATGTTATAGGCGATAAAGAAGGTTTTGCCCTGTAATTATTACGCTTTGGCTTTTTTCTGCAGCTCGAACAGCAGGTTCATGGCCTCGATGGGAGTGAGCGTGTTCAGATCTGTACCCCGCAGGATGTCCTTCACCTCGTCGGCGCCCACGTCGGCAAGGGAAAGCTGTCCGTCACCGGTCTTTTTTGCGGCAGTGGCGGGGGCTGCGCCGGTGCTCTCCAGCTCCTTCAGGTAATCCTTGGCCTTGTTTATCACCGGGTCGGGCACGCCCGCCAGCTTTGCGACCTCAATGCCGTAGCTGTCGTCCGCCGCGCCGGATACGATCTTCCGCAGAAACACCAGCGTACCGCCCTGCTTTTTGGCGGTTATGTTATAGTTTTTCACGCCCTGCACCTTGCCCTCCAGGGCCGACAGCTCGTGATAATGGGTGGCGAACATGGTTTTTGCCCCCAGCCTGCGCTTGTCGGCGCAGTATTCCAGCACCGCCCGGGCGATGGCCATGCCGTCGTAAGTGGAGGTACCCCGGCCGATCTCGTCCAGAATGAGCAGGGAGGCGGGGGTGGCGTGCTTGAGTATATTGGCCATTTCGGTCATCTCCACCATGAAGGTGGACTGGCCGGCGGCCAGATCATCGGACGCGCCGATGCGGGTGAACACCCTGTCCACAATGCCGATAACGGCGGATTTTGCAGGCACGAAAGAGCCGATCTGGGCCATGAGGACGATGAGCGCAGTCTGGCGCATATAGGTGGATTTGCCGGCCATATTGGGTCCGGTGACAATGGCCACCCGGTCGTCTCCGCCGTTAAGAAAGGTGTCGTTGGGCACGAAAAGCACGTCCTTGAGGGTCTGTTCCACCACGGGATGGCGGCCCTCGGTAATGCGTATCTCTCGGGATGCGTCCACTTCCGGCATGGTATAGTTGTTCCTTACGGCCGTCTCAGCCAGGGCGCACAGCACGTCCAGCCGGGCCACGCGCTCGGCGGCGGATTTTACCCGCTCCACCTTATCGGCCACGGAGCGGCGCACCTCGTCGAAAAAGCGGAACTCCAGGTCGGCGATGCGGTCCTTGGCGGTGAGCAGGGTGTTTTCCAGTTCCTTAAGCTCCTGGGTGAAATACCGCTCGTTGGAAACCAGCGTCTGCTTGCGTATGTAATCCTCCGGGACCTCCGTGAGGCCGGCGGAATTCGGCACGTCGATATAATATCCGAAGACCTTGTTGAAGCCGACCTTCAGTTTTTTGCAGCCGGTGCGCTCCCTCTCCCGCATTTCCAGCGCGGACACCATTTTGGCGCCGTTGTCCCGCACGTCGCGGAGCCTGTCCACCTCCTCGGAATAACCGGGGCGCAGGATGCCGCCCTCCCGGACAGAGAAGGGAGGATCGTCGCATATGGCGCTGTCCACCTCGTCCATAAGATCGGAGAGTGTGTCCATTTCCGCGATGTCCCGCATTTCCGCGGAGGAAAAACCGGATATGAGACCGACCAGCTCCGGCAGTTTCCGGGCGCAAGCGGCCAGATTGACAAGATCCTTGCCGTTGGCGGTGCCGTACACGGCCCGGCCGATAAGCCGCTCCATGTCTCCGATATCCTTCAGCGTCTCCCGCAGTTCCGGGCGCCTTACATTGTCGGAATAAAGCTCGTTCACGGCGGAAAGCCGCCGTTTGATGGCCACAGGGGACAAAAGCGGCCGCTCCACCCAGGCGCGCAGCATTCTGCCGCCCATGGGCGTTTTCGTCTTGTCCAGCACCCACAGCAGGCTGCCCCGCTTTTCTCCGGAACGCAGGGATTCCGTGAGCTCCAGATTGCGGCGGGTGGTCCAGTCCAGCTCCATGTATCTGCCGCCGCTGTACAGGTTGAGCCGGTCGATGTGGCCCATGTCGAATTTTTGGGTGTCGGCTATGTACTTCAAAAGAGCGCCGCAGGCGCACACCGCCGCGGGCTCCTCGCCCATGCCCAGCGCGTCCACGTCGGGGGCGGAAAACTGCTGGCACACACGGGCCGCGGAGGCCATGTATTCAAAGCCGTCGCCGCCGAACTCCGGCATGGCGGAGAGCTTTTTCTGCAAAAATTCCGTTACGTCCCCGTCCGCCGCCGCGCCGTCCGACAAAATCGCCTCGCTGGGGGAAAAGCGGCCCAGCTCGTTAATGATATGGCCCCGGGCGTCCTCGCCGGCAAAGGCCGTGGCGCAGAATTCGCCGGTGGACACGTCGCAGAAGGCCGCGCCGCCGGAGCGGGCGTCCAGATACACGGCGCAGATATAGTTGGAGCGTCCCTCCTCCAGCATGGAGCTCTCCGTCACGGTGCCCGGAGTGATGATGCGGATTATATCCCGGTCCACCAGCCCCTTGGCCAGAGCCGGATCCTCCATTTGTTCGCAGATGGCCACCTTGTAGCCCTTTTGGATGAGCCGGGCGATATACGCCTCGGCGGAGTGGTAGGGCACGCCGCACATGGGGGTCTGCTCCTCCTCCGGCTTGCCCCTGTCCCGGGTGGTGAGGGCCAGCTCCAGCTCCTTAGAGGCCACCTCGGCGTCCTCGTCGAACATCTCGTAGAAGTCGCCCAGCCGGAAAAACAGCAGGCAGTCCTGGTGCTGCTGCTTTATTTCGTAATATTGCCTTTTCATCGGCGTCAGCTCAGCCATGGTTCATATCTCCGTATCTGTAATGTCTGATATATTCATTTTCGGCGCTTATTTTACCGGCTCGCCGTACAGGGCCCAGGTGTTGGAGCTTACGATCTTCACGTTTATGAACTGACCGATGAGGCTTTTGTCGGCCCTGAGATGCACCAGCCGCCCGCCGTTGGTGCGGGAGGAGAGGTTATATTCCTCCCTGCCGGTCTCTCCGTCCACCAGCACCCGCTGGATCGTGCCCTCGTATTCCCGGTGCTTTTCGCCGGAAATGCGGTTGGACACCTCAAGGAGCCTGTCGAAGCGCACCTGCTTCTGCTCCCGGGTAAAGGGGTCGGGCATGGAGTAGGCGGGCGTCCCCACCCTGGGGGAGAAGATGAAGGTGAACATGGCGTCGAAGCGGACCTTTTCCACAAGGGAGATGGTCTCCTCGAATTCCTCGTCAGTTTCGCCGGGAAAGCCCACGATTATGTCCGTGGTCAGCACCAGATCCGGCATGTACTTCCGGGCCAGCTCCACCTGGCGGAGATACTTTGCGGAATCATAGCTGCGGTTCATGGCCCGCAGCACCCGGTCGGAGCCGGACTGCACCGGCAGGTGGATATGATGGGCGCATTTTTCGCACTCCGCCATTGTTTTGAACAGCTTTTCCGTGGCGTCCTTGGGGTGGCTGGTCATGAAGCGAATGAGAAAGTCGCCGGGTATGTCGTTTATCATGCGTATAAGGTCGGAAAAATCGGTGCCTGAGTCCAGGTCTTTTCCATAGGAATTGACGTTCTGCCCCAGCAGGGTGATGTCCTTATACCCCGCCGCCACAAGCTCCCGCGCCTCGGACGCGATGTCCTCCGGACGGCGGGACCGCTCCCGGCCCCGGACATAGGGCACCACGCAGTAGGTGCAGAAATTGTTGCAGCCGTACATGATGGAAAGCCATGCCTTCACGGCTCCGTCACGGTTTTTGGGCAGTCCCTCGGCCACCGCGCCCTCGCATTTGTCGGCGGCGAAAACCCGGCCGTGGGTGGTCATTACCTCTTTGAGCAGCTCCGGAAAGCGCCACAGCTCGTGGGGCCCGAAAACCAGATCCACTATGGGATAGGATTTTTTTATCTTCTCCGCCATATGCTCCTGCTGCACCATGCAGCCGCACACGGCGATTATCTGGCCGGGCTTTTTGGCCTTGGTGTGGGTCAGGGCGCCCACGTTGCCCAGCACGCGCATCTCGGCGTGCTCCCGCACGGCGCAGGTGTTTACCACCATGATGTCGGCCTGAAACTCGTCCGTGGTAAAGCTGCAGCCCATAAGGGCCAGATAGCCTCGTATTTTTTCGCTGTCGGATTCGTTCTGCTGGCAGCCGTAGGTGTCCACCATGGCCAGCGGACGGCGGCCGTCGGATGTGAGAATATCAAAAATCTCCCGGCATACGTCCTCCTGGCGGCGTATCTCGGAAGCGGGGATTTCTTTTCTTTCGTAAGCCATTGTTTTCTTCCTTTATGGGATCTGTATATTTTTTATGGAGACGCTTTTTCCTTTTCGCAGTCAATAGTTTTACAGTTTATCTTAACATTTTCAGGTAGAAGTTTCAATTAAAATAATGTATACTGTCAAAAGACTGTATCGGAGGTATCTCCATGACCAATATTAACATACTCTCACCCCATCTGGCGGACATGATCGCCGCCGGCGAGGTGGTGGAACGTCCGGCCTCGGTGATAAAGGAACTGGTGGAAAACTCCTTCGATGCCGGGGCGAAAAACGTGACCGTGGAGTTGCGGGACGGCGGCGCCACATATATAAGAGTCGCCGACGACGGAAAAGGCATGTCGCCGGAGGACGCGGGCGTGGCCTTTCTGCGCCACGCCACCTCCAAGCTCCGGGACGAGCGGGGCCTGGAGGCCATCGGCACCATGGGCTTCCGTGGCGAGGCGCTGGCCGCCATCTCCGCTGTAAGCCATATCGAGCTGCTGACCAGAGAAAAAGGCGCGAAGAGCGGCACGCGGGTGACGCTGGATGCCGGCGATATCAAGGATATGGATGATTTCGGCTGCCCGGAAGGCTCGGTAATGACCGTCCGCGACCTTTTCTTCAACACCCCCGCCAGACTGAAATTTCTCAAATCCGACAGGGCGGAAGCCTCGGCCTGCATCCAGGCCGCCATGCGCTGTGCCCTGGGCCGTCCGGATGTGTCCGTCCGCTGCACAAGGGACGGCAAAGAGGAGTTCTTTACCCCCGGAGACGGCCGTGCCGACTCCTGTGTGTACGCGCTGCTGGGCCGGGACACCGCTTCCACGCTGCTGTCATGCTCCGGAGAAAACGGCGGCGTCGGGGTCTCAGGCTTCGTGTCCTCACCGGCCGCGGGCCGGGGGAACCGGGGTCAGCAGTTTTTCTTCTGCAACGGCAGGTTTATTAAATCGGCGCTGTTGCAGGCCGCGGTGGAGCAGGCATATAAAAACACCCTGCTCACAGGGCGCTATCCCGCCTGCGCGATATATATAACCCTGGGCTTCGGCAGCGTGGACGTGAACGTCCACCCCGCCAAGACCGAGGTAAAGTTCTCCGACGAAAAGAAGGTTTTCGACGCCGTATACTACGCGGCGCTGTCCGCCCTCCAAGGCGAGCGCTCCACCGCCGAGGTGAAGCTCTCCCCGGGCACGGCAAAGGTCACGGAACCGAAAACGGACTTTTATCAGTCCATGTCCGCCGAAAAATTCCGGGACAACGGCTATAAGGCCGCGCCGGGAAAGCCCGCCGCCCCTCTTTCCGGCGTCCAGACCCGTCTGCCGGAGTCCCGTCCCGGCACCATACGCCAGCCGGAGGCTGCCTATGCCGTGACGCCCCGCACTCCTGTGCCGCCGCCTGCCGCGCCCGCGCCGCGCCCGGCGCCTCCCCGCCCGGCCGGAGAGCGCATCATCGCCCCGGCTCCTGCCCCCGCCGTCCCGGATTTCCGGGTAATCGGCGAGGCGCTGGACACCTATATTGTTGTGGAAGCCGGCGAGGACGTGCTGCTTATAGACAAGCACGCCTGTCACGAGCGCATCATTTTCGACCGCCTTAAGGCCGAGGACCGGGAGATAATGGCCCAAACGCTGCTCCTCCCCGTGACCGTGACGCCCTCCGGAGAGGATGGGGAGATAATAGAGCAAAACGCGGCGCTTCTGTCGGAGCTGGGCTTTGAGATAGAGCCCTTCGGGGCCGGGGCATATGTGGTGCGCACAGTGCCCGCCGACATGGAAGAGGGGGACGTGCCCGCCGCCATCGAGGAGATATGTGAAAAGCTGCGGAAAAACCGGGGGATAGACCCAAGGGCCGCCCGGGACGAGATACTGCACACCGTGGCCTGCAAGGCGGCCATCAAGGCCGGCTGGAAGACCGACGCCCGGGAGCTTTACGCTCTGGCGGAGGCGGTGGTGTCCGGACGGGTGAAGTACTGTCCCCACGGCCGCCCCGTGGCCGTGACGCTCACAAAAAAAGAGCTGGACAAGCAGTTCAAAAGGATCGTATAGACCGTATTAAGCGAGCCCGTTCTTTTCTGCGGAAAAGAACGGGCTCGCTTTAGCATAACCGGGGGCGGCTCAGGGCATGTACCACCAGCTGTTGAAACCATACATATAGATCTGTCCGCCCTTCGGCACCTGAGTAAGGGCGTTGAATACGTTGTAATAATCTCCGGCGCCGCAGCCGACGCACAGTGCCCCCGCAATGCCGAGCCATCCGGCGGACGGTACCGTCAGCCCCGCAATGTACGGCACAAAACCGAAAACGATATTGGGCAGCAGGGACATAAACACAAATCGTCCCCGGCTCATGTCCTCAGGGCCGAACACAAACAGCAGGCCCTGCTGGAAATTTGTGTAGATATATGCCTCCTCCCGGAAGCATATGGCATGGAGCATCTCGTGGGGAAACATTATGACCAGCGGCGAAAGACAGGCCAAAAGGAAAAGCGGCGTATTCAGCAGGCTCTTCCCATACACGACGAACACCGGAGCGGCAAGCGCCGCCATAATGATTATGGCCGCGATATTTGCCCACAGGCCGAAGGTTTTGGTGTCGCTTATCTCCCGGAACTTCACCGCGCCGTGGCGGTGGGGCCGGCTGGGCAGCGAATCCGGATCGCCGCAGTATCTGCCCTTATAGATAATTTTCATATCAGCTCTCCGCTCATTTCAGGTTGTTTCAGCGTATCACAGCGCGGCAAAGCTGTCAAATCACGAAAAAAGTGCGAAAAAACGCACGATATTTGCCCGTGACATCTTGCGCGATCGCCGCATATATGATATAGTTATATAACCAAAGGCGTTTTGAAGGAGGGAAGTCGATATGAAACTTAACAACAGGGGCTTCACCCTTGTGGAACTTATAATAGTAATTGCCATCATCGCGATACTTGCGGGGACGATAACGCCCATGTATATAAGGTACGTAAACAGGGCCCGTGAGTCCGTGTGCCAGACCAATCTTGACTCCGTGGTGAGGATGTACTCCATCGACCGTTACGACAACGAAAGCAAATCGCTGGACGAAGTGCTTGACCAGGCGGCGGCGGACGTGGGCGCGACGAAGATAAGCACTGCAGAAAAAGTACACACGTATTCCGGCCTGTGCCCGTCGGGAGGAAAAGTGACGGCTGAGTTCTCCACAAACGGCGACGGCAGCGTGACGCTGGTCTGCGACAAGCACGCGTCCAACCAGGGACCCAGCTACGCCTACGCGCTGGTGGACACCGTGGTATCCAAGGCCTCAGAGCTCTCCAGGAAAACCAGCAGCGGAACACAAACTCTGCATGATTATCTGTACCCTAACAACAAGCTGGATTCCAAAAAATTTATAGATTCCGGATCCAACGATGCCACCAGTTTTACCAGTATTATAAAAGGCAAGCTGCCCGCCGCCCTGGCCGATACCCAGTCCTGGACCATAACGGGAAACAGCGGCGGCGGCTACACTATTTACGTCACCACCGGCGGCAACGTCTCCGCAGCTAAGGTCAATACGAAGGTGGAGGTTCAGAAATATGAATACGACAGCACCGGCAAGCTGATAAGCAGCGGAACGACACAAGCTACCGTCACCAATAAATCCGATAACAAAACTCTCAGCTATAACTTTATCAGGCCTTAAAGCGGCAAACGTGGATTTGCAGGGCGGAGAAATCCGCCCTGCCTTTTTGCGACCCCGTTTCTTTCCCGCGCGGGAAAGAAGCCGTGTCGCCCGTGTAAGAAAGATTAACTATTAAAAGTCAACCCCCAAAAGAGGTATGTGATGGAAAAAGAAAGAAGGCTCAAAAGGGCATGGCAAAACAGACGTCTGTTAGACGCCGTGCTGGCTATTGGGAGTAGGTTATGCCGCTGTACGGTACGCCTGTCCTGACCTCTCCAAGGCAAAGATTAGCCGTACTAGTTTCTTGGCAGCGTGAGTAATAGCGACATTATAATGTTTGCCCTCCGCCCGCTTCTTTGCGAGGTAGGTGGCGAAGGTCGAATCAAAAAGGCAGACGTATTTGGCAGCGTTGAAGATGGCATAACGCAGATATCTGGAACCGCGCTTCTCCATGTGGGCATAGCAGTTGTTAAGCTGCCCGGATTGGTATGTAGATGGCGAAAGCCCAGCGTAGGCCAGCAACTTATCGGGAGACTCGAAACAGGAGAAGTCGCCGACCTCGGCTAAAATCATAGCACCCATGCGGGTGCCAATGCCAGGAATGGTCGTAATTGGAGAATGTAGTTGGTCCATTATGCCCTCAATTGCGGCTTCAATCTCGTTTATCTCGGCATCCAGCTCTCGGATGAGCCGGATGGTGTGGCGAAGCTCCAAGGACTTAGCCGGCATCGCGGAGCCGATGGATGTTCTGGCCGACTCCCGTATCTCCACCGCCTTGTCCCTGCCGTAGCGCCCCTTAGAGGTGTCAAAAAGAACGGTCTTCAAGTGGGTAAGGTGCGCGTCGGCAATCTGCTTTGCGCCTGGGAACTCATCCAACAGGGTATATACGGAGGCCATATGCAGCGTCGGAACCATCTTTTCCAGCTCTGGAAACAGGATGCAGACCAGTCTGGACACCGACTGTTTAAGCTGGCTGCGCTCCTTCACCTTGTCGAATCTGTATCTTGTGAGTGACTTTAGCTCCTCGTTGTGGTAAGCTGTGTCTGTGTAGGGCTTGAGGCCCACATCGGACAAAAGCATAGCCGCAATGGTACGCGCATCAACCCGGTCGGTCTTCGTCTTTCTAAGGCTGAGGCTCTTTCGGTACAGATTCGTGTGCAAGGGGTTCAAGACATAGGTGGTCAGACCGTTGTCAAGAAGAAACCCGAGAATGTTGTAGCTGTAATGCCCGGTAGCCTCAAGCCCTACTTTTATTTTGTCCTGAGGCGCGGAACACTCGCGAATTCTTTGCAGCAGGCTGTTGAATCCATCCATGTTGTTTGGAATGGTGAATACGTCCGCGAGGACTTCACCCTCCGAGTTGATGATGAAGCAGTCGTGCTTGTCCTTGGCAACGTCAATCCCAACAGAAATCATAGCAATTCCTCCTGCAGTGAAATGTTGATGCTGCATCCACAGGGCACTTTGCTCTTGTAACCTTGTTCCACATAAACCGTCAGGCGGTATTTAACTGATTAACAAAACTGCAAAGACCTGTGGTTGGAACCTTTCAAGAACCGTCTGGCGGTAGGAGTTTGCAACCAATCCACAGCATCCCTTACAGTGTAGCACAGCCCTTGGAGAGGGGCTCTAATAACTACTACTCTATAATACAAGGAGTTTGTTTATGGGCGTAGGGGATTTTATTCAAAATCAGATTCTCGGCATGAAATGGCTGAATGAAGTCATCGGTTCTCTGCTTTCCTCACTGGGGCTGGACATTTCCTCTCGCTGGGGCGGCAGCGCGCAGTTTTTCCTGTACGATGTGATAAAAATTACCATTCTGCTCTGTCTGCTCATTTTCATCATCAGCTACATTCAGAGCTACTTTCCGCCGGAGCGCAGCAAAAAAATTCTCGGCCGCTTCCACGGCCTGGGCGCCAACTCCATCGCGGCGCTGCTGGGTACGGTGACGCCGTTTTGCTCCTGTTCCTCAATACCGCTGTTCATCGGATTTACCAGCGCCGGTCTGCCGGTGGGCGTGACGTTTTCCTTTTTGATCTCCTCTCCCATGGTGGACCTGGGCAGCCTTGTGCTGCTGATGAGTATTTTCGGCGCCAAGGTTGCAATAACTTACGTGATATTCGGCTTGATAGTGGCCGTCATCGGCGGCACCGTCATTGAGAAGCTGCACATGGAGCGCTATGTAGAGGACTTCATCAAGAATGCCAGCGAGGTTGACATCGAATCTCCGGAGCTCACCAGGCGCGACCGGATGGTTTACGCGAAGGATCAGGTGGTCAACACCTTCAAAAAGGTCTTTCCGTATATACTTGTCGGCGTGGGCATCGGCGCGGTGATACACAACTGGATCCCGGAAAACGTTGTTGAAAAGGTGCTGGGCGGCAGCAATCCCTTTGGCGTGGTGCTGGCAACGCTCATCGGCGTGCCGATGTATGCTGACATTTTCGGCACCATTCCCATCGCGGAAGCGCTGCTTGGCAAGGGCGCACAGCTTGGTACTGTGCTGTCCTTCATGATGGCGGTGACCACGCTCTCGCTCCCCTCGCTCATCATGCTGCGCAAAGCTGTGAAGCCGAAGCTGCTGGGACTGTTCATTGCCATCTGCACGGTGGGCATCATCATAGTCGGTTATCTTTTCAATGTGCTTCAGCCGTTCCTGATATAAAACCGGTGCGATAAAAAATTGCTGGAGGAAAATAATATGGCTGCAAAATGGTACCCTGTAATCGATTGTTCCCTATGTGTTGAATGCGGTGCATGTTCAAAATTATGCCCGCACGGCGTCTACGATAAGAGTCAGTCTCCGAAACCTGTGGTCGTAAAGCCTGAGAACTGCATGGACCGCTGCCGCGGCTGCCAGAGAGTTTGCTCCAACGGAGCCATCTCCTATGCCGGCGATAATTCCGAAGTATCCGACTGCTGCAAATGCTGTTAACTTGAATTTGGAGGAAAAGATCGTGGCACAATTTGGACAAGAAAAAGATAGAGCCGCCGAGGGAATAAGCTTTTTTCAGAAATACCTGTCCGTTTGGGTGGCGCTGTGCATGGTGGTCGGCGTCCTGCTGGGCCGCTGGCTTCCCGGCATCGGCACGTTCTTGAACCGGTTTGAGTATTACAGGGTCTCCATCCCCATGGCCATTCTGATCTGGATCATGATCTATCCGATGATGATGAAAGTCGATTTCAGAAGCGTGCAGAACGTGGGGAAAAATCCCAAGGGCCTTTACGTCACCTGGATCACCAACTGGCTCATAAAGCCGTTTTCCATGTACGGCATCGCCTCGCTGTTTTTCTTCGTGATATTCAAAACGCTGATCGCGCCGGAGCTGGCGACCCAGTATCTTGCGGGCGCGGTGCTGCTGGGCGCGGCGCCCTGCACGGCCATGGTTTTCGTCTGGAGCACGCTGACAAAAGGGAACCCGGCGTACACGGTGGTACAGGTGGCCACCAACGACATTATCATTCTTTTCGCGTTCGTTCCCATCGTCAAATTCCTGCTGGGCGTATCCAACGTCAGCGTTCCTTACAGCACGCTGATTCTCAGCGTGTTGCTGTTCGTGGTGGTGCCGCTGACTGCCGGAATTTTTACGCGCGTGCTGGTGGTGCGCCGCCGGGGCGCTGAATACTTTGAAAATAAGTTCGTCCATAAATTCGACAGCGTGACCACCGCGGGCCTGCTGCTTACGCTGGTGATGGTGTTTATGTTCCAGAGCGAAGTTATTCTTAAAAACCCGCTCCATATCCTCCTAATTGCGGTGCCGCTGGTCATTCAGACCTACCTAATATTTTTCATCGCCTATTTTGCCTGCCGCATACTGAAGCTGCCCTATGACATTTCGGCTCCCGCCGGAATGATAGGCGCGTCCAACTTTTTCGAGCTGTCCGTGGCAGTGGCGGTGGCGCTTTTCGGGACCACCAGCCCGGCGGCGCTGGCGACCACGGTGGGCGTGCTGACGGAGGTTCCGGTCATGCTGACGCTGGTGAAGATCGCGAACAGGACGAAGGGCTGGTTTCCCCATGAGTAAGCCGCGAGTGGCCTTCGTGTGCACGCATAATTCCTGCCGCAGCCAGATGGCCGAAACTCTGGGAAAACTGCTGGCGGCGGACGTTTTTGAAAGCTGCTCGGCGGGAACGCAGATAAAAAGGGAAATAAATCCCGATGCGGTCCGTGCTGTAAAGCGGCTGTACGGCGTGGATATGACGCAGACCCAGAGACCCAAGCTGATCTCTGAGCTGCCGCCGGTGGACATGGTGATAACCATGGGCTGCGGCGTGCAGTGCCCATATCTGCCCTGTACCAGCCGCGAGGACTGGGGGCTGGAGGACCCGACGGGTCAGGATGACGCCGCGTTTGAACGCACGGCCAAAGCCATTGAGGCAAAGATCAAAACGCTCAGGGATACCATGCCCGGAAAACAGCGGCGCTGAAATTATCGGCGGACCGGAAGAGATCTACAACGCTGAGAAGCAGATGTATTTTTAGGTTTTGATATGGATGTGCCGGATGAACAAGACGGGAAATAAATCAAAACGATGACGCAAGCGCCTGATTTCTTATGAAATCAGGCGCTTGCGTTACCTTCACCGGCAGACAAAAGAGCCGCCGACGGTCATCCTTCGGGAAATTCCTCCCGCAGATATTCGAGAAACTTTGCGGAGGCGGGGGCAAACACGGGATACTTTTTCCACACTACCGACATACCTAAGACCAGAGTGGGCGACAGCGGCCGAAATACCAGCGGACTGTCCCCGGAGGCGTTTATCAGGCCCTCCAGCGTGAGCACCAGACCCATGTTTTCCTCCGCCATCAGGGAGGCGTTGTAGGCAAGGTTATAGGTGGCCGGAATCTGCAGCGCCTCCCGCGGGCGGCCCAGCCAGCTGAAAAGCTGGGGATAATTGCCGCACTGCCGGGACAGGATCAGCGGGCGGCCCTCAAGCAAGGCCGGGGATATTTCGGACAGCCGCGCCAGCGGGTCGTCCCGGCGCATCAGAATGCCCCAGCGGTCCGCCGCGGGAAGACGCAGAGAGTCGCAGCGGCTCATGTCAATATCGCCCATGAAAAGGCTGAAATCGTCCAGCCCCTTGCCGAGCCTGTCCAGCAGATCCTCCCGGTCGCCGCTGGACACATGGAATCGCACGCCGGGATACTCCGTCTGCATCTTTGCCGCCAGCTTCAGAATAAGCCGCATTCCCGGCGTTTCGGCGGCGCCGATATAAATATCTCCGGATACCGCCGGCACATTTTCCATCACGTCTTTTTCCGTTTTCTGCACAAGGTCCAGAATCTCCTCGGCCCGCCTGCGCAGCAATATACCGTCCTCCGTCAGCGTGATGCGCCTGCCCCGGATAAAAAGCTGCTTTCCCAGCTCCTCCTCCAGCTCCCTCAGCTGTCTTGACAGCGTGGGCTGAGTCAGATGCAGCGCCGCCGCCGCGCCGGTGACGCTCTCTTCCCTGGCCACGGCAAGAAAATACTCCAGCACCCTTATTTCCATTTCTGCGCCTCGGTTCTCGTCACTCAACATATGCCTTAAAAGCATTTAACAAGATAAAATATAAGTATTGGACATTGAAAAGTCAAGGCATTATTATGAAGACAACCGAACACGGGAACAGAAGGAGAGACGGACAATGCGCGACGCCAAATTTATGCAGGCGCTTCTGGACGCCGGATGCACGGAGACGCAGGCGGTGGACATTCAGGGGCTGCGTGAACAGGGGCGGACGGAGGAGGTCCTCCGCAGTCTGAGATGCTGCCGGTGCGAGCAGCTGGGCGCCGTCCACGAGGAACAGAGGAAAATAGACCTGTACGATTATCTGATAAAGATCGTCAGGGATGACCGATGAAAAACAGAAGGAGAAAATCAAAATGGGAAAAAACGTGCTTGTGATCTCGTCCAGCATGCGGCAGGGCAGCAACTCCGACGCGCTGGCGGAAAAATTTGCTGCCGGGGCCGGTGACGCCGGCAACACCGTGGAAAAAATAAATCTCAGGGACAAGACCATAGGCTTCTGCCGGGGCTGTCTCGCCTGCCAGAAAACGGGGCGCTGTGTCATCCGCGACGATGCGGACACGATAGCGCAGAAGATGCTTATGGCGGATGTCGTCGCCTTTGCAACGCCGGTATACTATTACGGCCTTTCCGGCCAGATGAAGACCATGCTGGACAGGGCAAACCCGCTGTTCCCGTCGCCATATGCCTTCAGGGACGTATATCTGCTCACGGCGTCCACCGAGGGCCCGGAGGCCGCGGACGGCACTGTGGAAGGTCTGGAGCACTGGCTGGACTGCTTTGAAAAAGCGCGCCTTGCCGGCGTGGTGCGCGGCGGAGGCGTAACTTCTCCCGGCGAGATAGCGGGCAGTCCCGCGCTGGACGAGGCGTACAGGATGGGAAATAACGTGTAAGAAACATATCAGCAAAATATGTTTTTGAAAGGAAGGCTGCAATATGGCTCTAAAATCAATGCTTGGCTTCGGTATGATGCGGCTGCCGGTGAAAAGCGGCCCCACGGACTTCGATTACGAAACGCTGAACAGAATGGTGGATATATTCATCGGAGCGGGCTTCAACTACTTCGACACCTCTTACGTCTACCATCAGGGCAAAAGTCAGGAGGCCGTGCGCAAGGCGGTGGTGGAGAGATACCCCCGCGAAGGGCTGCTCATCGCCACAAAATTTCCCACCTTTATTCTGAAACCGGGAGACGAGGACAGGATAGAGGGCATTTTCCAGAGCCAGCTGGACGACCTGGGCGTGGAATACGTGGATTATTACCTGCTGCACAATTTTCAGACGGAATATTACGATGGCTTCGACGGAAAAGGCGGCGTCATAAGAACCGAACATCTTATAGAGCACGCCCGAAAGTGGAAGGAGCAGGGGAAGATACGGCATCTGGGCTTTTCGTTCCATTCCTCGGCAAAGCTGCTGGACCGCATCCTGACCGAGCACCCGGAGTTTGAGTTCGTACAGATCGCCCTGAACTATGCGGACTGGAGCTCGCGGCTGGTCCAGGCGGGAGAGTGCTATGATGTAATCCGCAGACACGGGAAAAAGGTGGTCGTGATGGAGCCGGTGAAGGGCGGAGGCCTTTCGATGGTTCCCGGGGCGGTGGAAGAAACGCTCCGGGCAAGAGCTCCGGAGTGCTCCGCCGCGTCGTGGGCGATACGCTTTGCGGGATCGCTGGACGGGCTTGTGTGCTGCCTGTCGGGCATGAGTACGCCGGAACAGGTGGAGGACAACATCCACAGCTATAAGGAAATGTCACCGCTTACAGAGGATGAAATGGATTTCCTGCGCAACGACGTAAACGCCCTTTACAGGGCCCAGGGCCCGGTGGGCGCCGAGCTTTCAAAATACGAGGGCATGACGCTTTACGGAGCACCGGTGCCGGCAATACTGGAGGCATACAATATCTGCCAGCTCCAGCCGAATCCGGGCTTTTCCGACGACAACAACTATCTGAAAAACACCGTGGCCGAGGAAGCGCATCTGAATATCCATGACGAGCTGCCAAAAACAAAGCTTTTGACGGCTGAGGGCGAGGATGTGACGGAGACGGTTTACAAGGCCTATGAATGGCTGAGAGAAAATACCTTCTGACAGAAGAAAAAATGGCGCTTATCCCTTGAAATCAACTTGAAAACGGGCAGCAAAACGAAAACTCCGCTTCGTACTGAAGCGGAGTTTTCTATTTAAACTTTCTTGGCGTCGGGACGGGTTCACGGCGCAAAGACCTCCGGGCGCAGAAGCGGCAGATACTGCCGCGCTTTTCGGGACCCTGCGGCACCGGGAAGATCCGCCTGGGCATACAGCAGCTGTTCACTGTCGTCCGCCCGGGCCGCCACGCCGCCGTCGAAGTCCGCGAATATTGAGCCGCCGCAGAAGTCCATGCCGCCCTCAGTCCCCACTCTGTTGCACATAAGGATGTTGAGGCTGTTCTGAAAGGCGGGTACGCGTATCTCCCACTCGAACATCTCGCCGGGCTCCGCCCGCTCGTTGGCCACGGGCACGAACACAAAATCCGCGCCCTTCATGGCCATGAACCGAAAGCTTTCCGGGTAGTGCCGGTCGAAGCACATGACTATGCCCACCCGGCCGACGGAGGTGTCGGCCACGCAGAAGCCGCCGGGCCCGGGGCTGAAATAATCCTGCTCGTAAAAATGTTCGGCCATCACGATGTGATTTTTCTTCCCCACGCCCAGCACCCGGCCTTCCTGGGAGATTATCATTCCCGCCGGATAGACGCGGCCGTTCTCAATGAGGTTGGGCGTTATGCACGCGATGATGCGGTTTTCCCGGCAGGCGGCGCGCAGACCATCCACATACGGGTGATCCGCGGGCACCGCGTAAGCCTCCGGACTGAGCCCTCTGTACTGGGGAGCGTAGCGGGAGAGCTGCCCCTCCGGGAAGCATATCATCTCCGCGCCGTTCTCCGCCGCCAGCCGGATAAGCTCCAGCGCCTTGTTATAGTTTTCGTTTGTATCAGGGCTCATCTTCATCTGAGCCGCAGCGATTTTTGTCATTGTCTATTTCCCCGCCGCAATAAGCGCCTTTGCCGCGTCGGCTCCGACCTGAAACGCCTTGAGATTTATTTCGTGGAGCTTTGGCGGAAACTTGTTGAGGACGGCGGCTTTGACCGACTCCTCCGACGCGCCCTTCGACAGTACAGATATGGCGCCCAGCGCCACCACGTTGGCCGTGATGGTCCTGCCGGTCTCCTCCCGGGCTATCCTCGTCAGAGGCAGCGAATAGACGCATTTTACGTCAGAAGGCACGTTCTTTACAAGCTCCTCGTCCACCAGCAGCGCGCCGTTTTCCTTGTCCATGTCGTCGGTGTAGCTGTCGCAGGCAAGCTGGCTCATGGCAAGGACGAAGTCCGGCTTTGTCAGCGCCGGGTAGTTTATGCTTCCGCTGTCGATGATAAGTTCGCTGCGGCAGGCGCCGCCCCTGGCCTCCGGGCCGTAGGACTTCAAAAGCACGACCTCACGGCCCTCGCTTATGCCCGCGGCCTGGGCCAGCACGTCGCCCATGAGCATCATGCCCTGTCCGCCGGAGCCGCCGAAACGCATTTCATAATGTTCCCGACCCATGTCTATCCCTCCTGCGCCGTGCGGATGACCTCCGCGTATTTTTCCGTGTATTCCCTGCGGTCGCCCCGCTCCACAAACCTGCCGTATACTATCTTGTCCCGAAGCTCGTCCTCGCTCATGCTTTTGGCTTTCTCCGCCGTCACGGCCCTGTCAGCCCACAGGCGCATCATGTCCGCCGGGCCGCCCAGCTTGTTGAGCCTGCCGTATAGACTGGGGCAGTCGCTCATGGCCTCTATTACGGAAAAGCCGGGGTGGCGTATGCCCTTCAGGATGGAGTTTTTCAGATCCACAGGCTGGTAGGTGAGACCTCTGGCCACATAGGTGGCCCCGGCGCCTGCGGCAAGCTGGCACACGTCGAAGGGCGGCTCATAGCTGCCGTAAACCGAGGTCTTGGTCATGGCTCCCAGGGGAGTGGTGGGGGAATACTGACCGCCGGTCATGCCGTAGTTGTTGTTGTTTACCACCACCACGGTGAGGTCGATGTTCCGGCGGCAGCCGTGGATAAAATGGTTGCCTCCGATGGAGGTGCAGTCACCGTCGCCGGTTATAACGATGACGGTCAGCTGGGGATTGGCCATCTTCACGCCGGTGGCGTAGGCGATGGGGCGGCCGTGATTTGTGTGCAGGCCGCAGGCGTCCAGATAGTTCACCGCCCGGCTGGAGCAGCCCACGCCGGAAACGATGACCACCTTGTCCTGATCTGCGCCGGATTCGTCCAGCGCCCGGATGAGCGCCTGCAGGACGATGCCGTTGCCGCAGCCGGGACACCACATGGTCTTCATCTTGTCAGCCCTGAGGTATTTATCAAAAACGTGCTCCGACATTTCAGTTGGCCTCCCTTATGGCGGCCAGCACTCTGTCCGCCCTTATCATGGTGCCGTTATTCTGGGTGACGGGTATGAGCTTTTGGCTCCTGTCCGTGAATTTTGCGGCTATTTCGGCAAGCTGCCCCTCGTTCATCTCGCAGGTCATCACCGCGCGGGCTCTTTCGCACAGCTCGCCAAAGCGCGCCTCCGGGAAGGGCCAGAGGGTTACAGGCCGGAAAAGTCCGATCTTTATGCCTTCGCTCCGGGCCGCGTCTATGGCGCTTTTTGCGGAGCGGGACACAAGCCCCGCGGAGAGCATTACGATGTCCGCATCCTCCGTGCGGTATTCCTCCCAGGCCTGAATATCGCCCATGTTGTCCGAAATCTTGCCCAGCATGTGGTCAATGGATGCGCTTATCATATCCGGGCTGTTGGTGACGGGGAAGCCGGTGTCGTCGTGGATTATGCCGCTGACGAACCAGCGGTAGCCGTCCCCGAAGCAGGCCATGGGCGGCACGGCGTTCCCCTGCTGTCGGTAGGGCCTGTATTCCTCCGGCGGGCAGGTCGGCCGGACCCTGTTTATTATTTCAAGCTCGCCCGGAGCCGGTATGCGCACCTTCTCGCTCATGTGCGCCAGGGTGGCGTCGCTGAGGACTATCACCGGGGTACGGTATTTTTCCGCCAGATTGAAGGCGCGCACCACCTGCGTGTACGCTTCCGCCACGGAATTTGGCGCCAGCACTATCACCGGGTGGTCGCCGTGAGTGCCCCAGCGGGCCTGCATGAAGTCGCCCTGAGCCGGGACGGTGGCCACGCCCTGACAGGGCCCCTGCCGCATGACGTCGATGAGCACGCAGGGTATCTCGGCAAGCATTCCGTAACTGAGGTTTTCCTGCATCAGCGAAAAGCCCGGGCCGGAGGTGGCGGTCATGGCCTTTGCCCCTGCGGCGGACGCGCCGATGACGGCGGCGATGGAGGCCAGTTCGTCCTCCATCTGCATGTATTTTCCGCCCGCCCTGGGCAGCAACTCCGAGGAAAGCTCCGCGATCTCCGTGGCCGGGGTGATAGGGTAGCCCGCGAAGAAATTCATTCCCGCGGCAAGAGCCCCCAGCGTGCAGGCCTCGTTGCCGGTCATGATCTTATACTGTTCAGCCATTTCAAACGCCCTCCGCACGAATCGCAAAATCGGGGCAGCGATATTCACACAGTCTGCACAGAATGCAGTCGTCTCCCCTGACTACCGCCGGTTTGCCCTCGCCGTCGGGCTCCAGCACGTTTTTCGGGCAAAGCCCATAGCAGATGCCGCAGGCCTTGCAATAATCTCTGTTAAGCTCAAATTTCAAAGAACGTTTTCCGCTCATATTCGCGCCTCCCGCCGTTGTTTTACCTTATGATAACAGCAACAGGAGTATAAGTAAAATACCGTTATTTGATTTAATTTATAGCAAAAAGATATAAATAAGCGACCGCCCCCAGGGGCGGTCGCTATGCCTTTTTTACAGCTGCTGATTTTGCCGACAGTAATCGATAAACCGCTGTGCCGCCGCCGAGAGTATGCGGTCTTTCACAGTTACGATGGAACGGTGTGCCAGCAGCAGTTTTCGGGTATCCTCGTCGTCGGCGCTCAGCGGCAGGCAGAACATTTCGCCGTCCGTCTCCCGCGCCGGGTCTCCCGCGCAGACCACGGCGACGGCGGAGCCGTCCCGTGCCCACATCATTGGGTTCATTCTGGAGGTGGAGACGCTGAATATCCGGGCGGAGACGTCCTCCCTCTGGAGTATCTCGCTTACCGTGGGGGCAAAGCCCCGGGAGATGGCCAGCGGCACGTCGGCCAGCGACGTTACGGCCACGGAGCCGTTCCCCGGGGATATCCAGGGATTGTCCCGCCGGGCGCAGACGCACAGCCGCTGTTCAATGCGGCGCTGTTCCGTGAGAAAGGGCGGCGTCACGCCGGGCAGCCGCACTATGCCCACCTCCGCCAGCTCGTTTTTCAAAAGCTCCAGGATACTGGCGGAGGTAAGCTCGTAAAACTCAAACATTATGCCGGGATTTTCCCGGTGAAAGCCCAGCAGCAGCTCAGTCACGGAAACGTCCGGGTAGGCCTGGGTCATGCCTATGCGCACGGTGCCCTCAGATCCCTCTGCGCAGGCACTTATCTCTTTCGCGGCCGCGTCCTCCAGCGCCGCGATGCCGCTGGCCTTGCCGTACAGTATGCGCCCCGCGTCGGTGAGCTGCATTTTCCGGGTGCTGCGGATGAACAGTTCGGCGCCGTAGAGCTTTTCAAACTGCTTTATCTGGTTTGAAAGCGCGGGCTGGGCTATGTGCAGCTGCTCCGCCGCCGCGGATATGGTGCCGCAGTCCACGATCTTGACAAAATTGCGGTAAAAATCAGAGTTCATTATATATCACCGCTTTTTAATAATATTTGGATATAAAATACCCGCCGCAGGCGGATTTGTCAATAACGGCCGCAAAGTCTTGGACAGCTGGTGCTTTTTGGCTCTTTGACAGACTGCGCAAAACTTCCGCCAATAATGGCGGAAGTTTTGCCATCTGTGCCGAAAATCCCTCCGGAACGAGAAAACTTTCCGCAAAATGTTGAAATATTTTCATAATGTCGTATATTGATACAAAACAGAACGCGGACAATTCCGCCGGACAGCAGGAAAAAGCGGCAGCTCGCCGCTTTTTCCCATGCATATTTTTAAATATTGATGTATGATGGCATATATTGCAGCGCGAGGGGGTGCCGTACGTGAAAGTTGATATTGATGAAGCCCTGCGGTATCTGGGCGTGCAGGGAGCCGTCCCGGACCAGCTGCGTCATCAGACCGAAGCGGCCGCCGTCCGGCTGGAAGTCTCCCTCAGCCCAAGGTATGTATATCAGGTGTTTCCGCTGGAAAAATGCGGGGAGGGCATACGCCTTTCCGGCACAGAGACCGTGCTGACGGGCGCCTCGTCCGGCGTGATGTTGGCGGACTGCCGTGAGGCCGCACTACTGGCCTGCACGCTGGGCGCGCAGTTCGACGCCATGCTCCTGCGGGAGCAGGCGCGGGATATGGGAAACGCAGCCATACTGGACGCCTGCGGCAGCGCCTATGTGGAAGCGGGCTGCGATGAGGCGGAGCGTGAGCTGGCCTCCAGACTTCCCGGAATGTACCTGACCGACCGCTTCAGTCCCGGCTACGGCGACCTGCCGCTGGATGTCCAGCGGGAGCTGGGAAACGCGCTGAATATGGAAAAACTGCTGGGGCTTCACGTCACAGAGAGCCTCATGCTCAACCCGGTGAAATCCGTTACCGCCGTCATCGGCATATCGGAAAGGCCGCAGATGGCCCGCATACGCGGCTGCGCGTACTGCGCCATGAGGGAGACCTGCGCGCTTCGCAGAGGAGGGACACACTGTGGAATTTAACTTCTTGAAAGATAAACTGACTATTCTGGACGGCGCCATGGGCACGGTCCTGCAGCAGAAGGGCCTGCCCGCCGGCGGACCGCCGGAGCTGCTCAATCTGACGCATCCGGAGCTTATAGAGGACGTGCACCGTTCCTATATCCGCGCCGGCAGCCGGGTCATCTACACCAACACCTTCGGCGCGAACCGAATGAAGCTGGAGCGTACCGGGCACAGACCCGGCGAGGTCATAGCCGCGGCCGTCGCCGCGGCCAAAAAGGCCGCCGCGGGCACCGGTGCCGCGGTGGCGCTGGACGTGGGTCCGCTGGGCGCGCTGCTGGAGCCGCTGGGGAGTCTGAGCTTTGAGGAGGCGTACGGGCTTTTCCGCGAGATGACGGCGGCGGGCGAGGCGGCGGGAGCCGATCTCATTGTCATCGAGACCGTCACCGACCTGTACGAGGCAAAGGCCGCGCTGCTGGCGGCGAAGGAATCCACAGACCTGCCGGTATTCGTCACCATGTCCTTCGAGGAGCGCGGCCGCACCTTCACCGGCTGCACCGCCGCCTCCATGGCAAGGACGCTGGAGGGCCTGGGCGCCGATGCCATAGGCCTGAACTGCTCCCTGGGGCCGGACAAGCTGGCCCCGCTTATCAGGGAGATATGTGAAAACACTGCGCTGCCGGTTATAGCAAAGCCCAACGCGGGTCTGCCGGACCCCATGACCGGGCGCTACGACATGGGGCCGGAGGCCTTTGCTGCCGCCATGCTGCCGTGCCTGGAAGCGGGCGCGACAATACTGGGCGGCTGCTGCGGCACGTCGCCGGAGTATATCCGCGCGCTGGCCGGGGCGCTTGAGGGAAAGAGCCCGGCGGTGCGAAATTTCCGGGGCGGTGCCTTCGTATGCACTCCATCCGTGCCCCTGCCGCTACGCGGCGTACATGTGATAGGCGAACGTATAAATCCCACGGGAAAAAAGCGCTTCCAGCAGGCGCTGCTGGAGGATGATCTGGACTATATTCTGGATGTGGCCATCCAGCAGGAGGACGCCGGGGCGGACATCCTGGACGTAAACGTTGGGTATCCCGGCGTGGACGAGGTCTCCATGCTGCCCAGAGTTATAAAGAAGCTGCAGAGCGCCGTTGTGCTGCCGCTGCAACTGGATTCCTCCGACCCCGCCGCACTGGAGGCCGGACTGCGGGTGTATAACGGCAAGGCGGCTGTCAACTCCGTGAACGGCGATCCGGAGGTGCTGGAGCGCATACTGCCCATAGTGAAAAAATACGGCGCCTCCGTGGTGGGGCTCACTCTGGACAAAAAAGGCATCCCCCAGACGGCGGAGGAACGCACCGCCATCGCGCGGCGCATCCTGGACGCGTCACTGGAGCACGGAATTTCCAGGGACGATCTGTGGATAGACTGTCTGACCCTCACGGTATCGGCCCAGCAGGAGCAGGCCGCGGAAACGCTGAAGGCCCTGTCCGTCGTGCGGCGCGAAATGGGTCTTCAGACTGTGCTGGGCGTGTCCAATATCTCCTTCGGTCTGCCGAACCGCGCCCTTGTCACCCAGAGCTTTCTCACCCAGGCGCTGTACGCCGGGCTGACGCTGCCCATTGTGAATCCCAACCAGAAAGAGATGATGGACGCCGCAGCAGCCTTCCGCGTGCTATCCGGCGAGGACGCCGGGTGCCGCGCCTATGTGGAACGCTTTGCCGGGAGCGCGCAGATCAAGCCCGCCGCGGCGCCCGCGGAATATACTCTGGAGGACGCCATCATACGCGGCCTCAGGGCAGAGGCGGGGAAGCTGGCAAAGGCGGCGCTGGAGACGGAGGACGAGCTGTCGGTGGTGGAAAACCGGCTTATTCCCGCGCTGGACGCAGTGGGCGGGGCATACGAGCGCGGAGAGGCGTTCCTGCCCCAGCTTTTAAGCGCGGCTCAGGCGGCTCAGGCCGTATTCGAGGTCATACGCACCTCCATCGCGGGCAAGGGCGGCGCGCCGGTCAAAAAGGGCCGCATTGCCGTCGCCACCGTGCAGGGGGATATCCACGATATTGGCAAGAACATAGTCAAAACCGTTCTGGAAAACTACGGATACGAGCTTATCGACCTGGGCCGGGACGTACCGCCGGAGGCGGTACTGCAGGCCGTAAAGGAGCGGGACGCGCGTCTGGTGGGACTCTCGGCGCTGATGACCACCACGCTGCCGGCGATGGAAGAGACCGTCCGGCAGCTCAGGGCGCTGACCGATCCGCCGGCGATCATGGTGGGCGGCGCGGTAGTGACGCCGGAGTACGCGGAGAAGATCGGCGCGGATTACTACGCCAGAGACGCACGTCAGGCAGCGGAAATAGCCAGAAAGGTTTTGGGAGCATGAATATTCGCAGTTATTTGTCGCAGGGCAAGCCCCTGCTGTTTGACGGAGGCATGGGTACGCTGTTTGCGGCCCGGTCCGAAGGCACCGCCGAACAGTGCGAGAGGGCGAATGTAAATCAGCCGGAGGAGATACTGGCCATACACCGCGCCTATCTGAAGGCAGGCTGCCGGGCCGTTAAAACAAACACCTTCTCTCTGGGATCCATGTTTGCCTCGGGGATGGATTCCGAGGGCACCGCGCTGATAGAGGCCGGATGCAGACTGGCAGACGAGGCCGCCGGGCCGTACGAAGCCTTCGTATTTGCTGACCTGGGACCCGCGCCCCAGTTTGAAAAAGAACCGGGACAGCTTTACTGCCGGGAGGCGGACGTGTTTTTGGCCCAGGGCGTCACCTGCTTCCTTGCCGAGACCCTGTCCTGCGCGGACGGGCTGCAGGAGCTTGCGGCGCATCTTAAAAAGCTCTGCCCGGACAGTTTTCTCATAGCTTCCTTTGCCGTGGGCGCGGACGGCTTTACCCGGGACGGCCTTTCGGGAAAAGATCTGTTCCGGACGGTCTCGGCCTGCGCGGATGTGGACGCCGTGGGCTTCAACTGCATGTCCGGCCCGCATCATATGCTGAACTTTATACAGAGTCTGGATACCGAGGGACACATCCTCTCCGTCATGCCCAACGCGGGCTACCCCACGGTGCTGGGGCTGCGCACGGTATATCAGGGCGGCGCGGCGTATTTTGCCGATCATGTGGCCCGGATGGTCCTGGCGGGAGCCATGATCGTGGGCGGCTGCTGCGGCACCACGCCGCTGCACATTAAGGCCCTGCGGGACGAGCTGGACGGAGCCGGCCGGATCGTGCGCGTCTCGCCGGAGCCGGCGAAGGCCGCCGTTCAGGAAAAAGCCGATCAGAACACACTGTGGGACAAGCTGGAGCGGGGGGAGCGCATCATAGCGGTGGAGCTGGATCCGCCGACGGACGACAGGATCGATCCGTTTATGGACGGCGTACGGGCTCTGCAGAAGGCCGGAGCGGACGCTGTGACCATAGCCGACTGCCCCGTTGGACGCCCCAGAGCGGACAGCAGCCTTCTGGCGTGCAAAATCAAGCGGGAGCTGGGCGTGGAACCGCTGCCGCACATGTCCTGCCGGGACCGGAATCTGAACGCGACCAAGGCCCTGCTGCTGGGACTATCCATGGAAAACGTCCACAACGTCCTGCTGGTGACCGGCGACCCCATTCCCACCGCCGACCGGGACGAGGTGAAAAGCGTTTTCAACTTCAACTCCCGCAAGCTGATACGATACGTCAGCGATCTGAACGAAAGCGTGCTGCACACCCCGTTCCGCATATTCGCCGCCCTGAACGTAAACGCCAGAAATTTCGATATACAGCTGAAGATCGCACAGGAAAAAGAGGAGTGCGGCGCCTCCGGATTTCTGACCCAGCCGGTGCTCTCCAGGGAAGCGCTGGAAAATCTTAAGCTGGCGCGGGAGACGCTGCACGGAAAGATACTGGGCGGCATTTTCCCGGTGGTGAGCTACCGAAACGCCTGCTTTCTCAACAATGAGATCGCGGGCATGCGGGTGAGCGACGAGATCACCGCCCGCTACGAGGGCAAAAACCGCGAGGAGGCAGAGGAGCTGGCGGTGGAGATTTCCACGAAGATAATACGCCGGATCATGCCGTATACCGACGGCCTCTATTTTATGACGCCGTTCAGCCGCGTAGCCCTTATATCCCGCATTATCGACGCTGCCGAGGGCGACGGCGGCGCGGCGCATTGTCTGGAGAGAGTGTCGTCCGTCCGCATGCAATAGAGCAGAAAGGCCGCCGCAAGTTTTATCGCTTGCGGCGGTCTTCTTTATGTCATTCACACGACGCTGAAGGTGCCTGGCTCTACTGCCGGGTCGTGGGCGGCGAATATGCCCACGCAGTTTTTGTCGGCTCGCATGTCCCGCACCCACTGGAGCGAGCGCAGCATTCCGTCCCGGTCGAACATGATGCCTGGAAGCAGCAGCTTGTCCCAGGAGGCGGAATTGTAGCCGTCGTCTCCGGCCAGAACGGCGAACTTGTCCCCGCTGCGCACCACCACGGCGGAGGAGCCCGCCGAGTGGCCCGGGGTGAGCATAATCTTCACGCCCTCGTCCCCATAGAGATCGCAGGAGCGGCCGAAGGGCGCGTCCGGGTCGTCCGACATGGGCAGGGCCTGGATGTCAATGCCCCGCCACAGCCTGCGGTTATACCGCAGATCGCCGGAATTGGCCTGAGCCAGCTCCTCGGCGGAGGCGTAAATGTGTTTCGCGTCCGCCACATCCCGCAGGCCGCTGACGTGGTCCACGTCCAGATGGGTGAGGATAACGGCGTCAAGCTCCCCGGAGCGTATGCCCAGCCGGGATAACCAGCGCTCCAGCGTCTCGCCCGCGGAAAGCACGGGCTCGCTGGCAAACCACATCCCGAAGCCCACGGCGGCGAGCGGATGCCGGACGCAATTTTTGCCCCAGCCGGTATCCACGAGTATCTTTCTGCCGCCGGATTCCACCAAAAAGCATTTTACCGGTACGCTGATGCGGTCGCTTCTTTTCTGAAAAAGTCCGGTGAAAGCCAGACCGGTTTTGCGGCTGCCTCTGTCGGGCATGGCGGGCGACACCAGGGTGCTGCCGGTTTGAAGGACGTGGATCCTTGTCATTTCACAGCCTCCCTGAGTGTCATATCCGCCGGCGTAACCTCAGGGTGATGATACTGCGGTCTGTGCTTCAGCGAAGGAAAGTTGACCAGAGCTGCGTGCTGAGGGCACCAGTGCAGACAGGCGTAGCAGGCCGCACACTGGTCGCCGTGGACAGCTTTGCCGTTTTTGACGGTTATATTCCCGGTGGGGCATATCCCGGCGCAAATTCCGCAGCCGACGCAGCTGTCCGTCACGACGAAATTTTTCATCGGAGTGAGCCGCTTAAGAGAGTGAATGCCGTAAAAATACGAATTTTCCACAAAACGGGGTCCGGCCTTTTCGCCGGGGGAGATGAAATTCACATCACGGGCCCGTATTTTTCCTGCGATGTCATCCACTGCCTGAGGCGCGGCGGCCAGACGGGCGCAGTTGTCCGCGTCGGAGCTTACGATGCAGTTGCCGGGCATCTGCAGGTCGTAGGCCGTACTCAGATGCGCGCCGACAGAGCAAAGCGCCTTGTCCATGCTGGCGAAGGCGTTTCCGCTGGCGCCGCCGTTGGAGGTCATGACGAGAAAGACGAAGGCGTCCGCCGGCAGGGAGGCCGACAGCAGTATGCGCTTTACAAGCCAGGGCAGATCGCTCATGTATGTGGGAAACACGAAGCCGATCAGCCCGTCGCCGCAGGAGAGCGGCTCGTCCTGAAAACCGGCGAGGTTTTCCACCTTCTCGCCCAGCTTTTCGCCCAGAGTTCTCGCTGTCCACAGCGAATTTCCGGAACCGGTAAAATAGTAGATCATTGCGCTCGTTCCTTTCCAAAAGTTTAGTTCTCCGGCATATGACCGGGGATGTCCGCGGAGATCTTGTCCGCCTTTTCCAGCGCCTCGAAGGTCTGGTACATGTTGTTCTGTGAGAGCTTGGAGAGCATATACACGAACTCATCGTTGGAGTCCGTCATGTCCCCAAGAAACCAGGCCTCCAGCATGCCGAAAAAGGCCATGGTGTAATACTGCACCACATATTGGAGCTGCTGCGGAGTCAGCGAGAGAGAAATCTCGTGACGGGCATCGAACACGCCCACGGCGGAGCGCACGAAACGGACCATGGCCCGCTCGAAGAGCTTTTTCATGCACAGCCGGAAGCTGGGACCGTAGCTGGAATCGTATATGGCCCTGAGGTATACCGCTTCCCCCCGCACATAGTCCATGGTGCTGAGAAAAAGCTGCTTCCAGGTATCCGGCGCAATCTGCGCCGGCGACACCTCCGCCCCGAAGCCCTCGGCGTACATCCAGTTCAGCAGGTCGGAGATGCTGTGAAAATTATAATAGAAGGTCTTACGGTTCACATTTGCCCGGTCTACCAGTTCCTGGACGGTTATTTCGTCCAGGGGCTTTTCTTTTATGAGATCCTTTATCGCCGCAGACAGCAGCTGCTGAGTGTATCTTGCCATAATTGCCTCCCAAAGAACAGAAGTATTTCTGGACATTTGTATATAGTGTACCGAATTAGGGATATTATATACTTTTGGCCCATTTACTTCAAGACGCAGATAGCTAAAATGTTGTCAAAGCCAATAAAAAGGAGTGATACCGCTTGACCGACAAGATGAAAGTCACAGTACTGGAATGCGGCAGGGTCATCCTGCCGTCCTGCGCCCTGTTCCGGGAGGAGGATGCGTTTTATCCTTTCGCAATGATAACCAAGCTGAGAAGCAGGGACGCGCTTATCAACGCCCCGGTGTTCTGCTTTCTTATCGAGCACCCCAACGGGAAGAAGATCGTATACGACACGGCCTGGAGCAGCATGGTGCGCGCCCATCCCTGGCGGAACATGGCCGCGTCGCATCTGGTGGACCAGCCGATCCTGCCGCCGGGACAGTGCATAAACGAGCGCGTTGCGGCACTGGGCTACAAAAACGCGGATATAGACTATGTGATACTCAGCCATATGCACATCGACCACGCCGGCGGCGTGAAAAACATGGCGGGAGCGCAGAAATTCATGGTCTCCCGGGCCGAATACGAGGTGGCCGGCAAAGGCGGCATTGCAGCGTACAGAAAGTGCTGCTGGGACGGGGTGGCCTTTGAGCTGTTCGACTACGACGACCTGGGCATCGGTCCGCTGGGCAAGGCCAAGGATCTCTTCGGCGACGGCAGCGTGCTGCTTATCGCCACGCCGGGCCACACGCCGGGCCACACGTCAACCCTCCTGCGCCACGGCGGAAAACAGCTGCTGCTGGCGGGAGATAACGGCTATGCCAGAAAAAGCTGGCGGGACGGCATACTGCCGGGCCTCATGAAGGACCCCGAGAATATGGAGCGCTCTCTGAAATGGGAAAAGGATTTCCATGACAGCAGCGACGACCTGATAGACGTCATCAGCGACCACGAGACGGAGCTCGACCAATTTGTATATGAATTTTAAAAAGGAGCAGCCATGAAAAAAGGATTGATAAAGACCATACTGGCCGTCGGCGGGCTGGGTGCGGCCGTGTGCGCGGCGAAGAAAAAGTCCGAAGAAGACGAGGACGGAGTGGTCAGCGGCTTCGGACAGACGGCGCTGGTGACAGGCGCCTCCGGCGGGCTGGGCAGGGCCTACGCCGAAGAGTTTGCAAAGCACGGTTTTGATCTGGTGCTGGTGGCCCGCTCCAGAGAGAAGCTGGAAGCCGCGGCGGAGGAATTCAGGGAGAAATACAACGTGACGGTCACGGTGGTGGACGAGGATCTCTCCGATCCCGCCGGCGGAGAGCGGCTCTACAACAAGGTGAAAGAGCTGGGCATACAGGTGGATCAGCTGGTGAATAACGCCGGAGCCGGAAAGATGAGCCGGGTCATCGACGCGGACGTGAAGTCCATGACGGATCTCATAAATCTCAACTGCACCGCCGCGGCGGTTCTGTGCCGACTCTTCGGCGCGGACATGGCCGCCCGTCACAGCGGACGCATACTGAATATGGCGTCCCTGGGCGCGGTGATGCCCGACCCGTACTTCAACGTCTACGGTCCCAGCAAGGCCTTCGACTATTACCTCACCGAGGCCATGTACGGCGAGATGCAGGGCAGTGGCGTCACAGTCACCACCGTCTGCTCCGGGCCCATCAAGACCAACTGGTCCAAAAACGCCGGCAAGGCGGACAGCGGCATGGCCAAGGACCCCGCGGTCATTGCCAAGGAGGGCTTCGACGGCATGCAGAAGGGCCGGCTGGTGGTCATTGCCACGCCCCTCTACCGGGCCGAGGCGGCCCTTGCCCACGCCATGCCCGACGCGCTGGTGGCCAAGGTCATATGCAAGTGGCAGGCCAGCCTTATTGAGAAAAACGGCAAATGAAATTCAGTTATGTGGAGCTGGCCGCCTCGGATCCCGGCGCGCTGGCGGATTTTTACAGGGACGCCCTGAACTTTTCAGAGGCGCAGGCGGAGGATGAAAAGTGGCTCTCCGGCCCCGGGCGCGTGCTGAGGGCGCCGGGCTATGGAAAGGGCGGGCCAATCTTCGGCTTTGCACAGGCGGAGAGAAAAACTCCGCTGCGGGCCTGCGATAATGGCTATGCCCACGTCTGCTTCGAGACCAGGGACGTATGGGGCAGCGTGGCGCAATTCGTATGCCGCGGCGGAAAAGTGGTCTCCAGGCTGCCGCTTATGGAGCGCCAGCCGGCCGTCTACTGCGCCGACCCGGAGGGAAACCTTGTGGAATTCCATATTCCCTTTCCAAAGGAGGGGGCGCCGGAGGAATACGCGCTGGCGCTGGGCAGCGCCCTTGGACTTAAAAAAAGCCGCAGACTGAAATTCCTCCACGTCAACATCGTGACCCCGGACTGGGCAGGACTGTGCGAATTTTACCGCAGGGCGTTCCGGTTTGAGACTGTGGGCAGGCTGCGGGACTATTCCGGGCGATACATCGGCGGGCTCACTGGCCTTCCGGGCGTGGGTGTCACCGGAAAACACGTCTGGCTCACAGGCTACGGCCGCGGCTGGCCAACGCTGGAGATATTTACCTATACCGGCGGGGGCAGCGCCGAGCCAGCCGCGCCCGGTGATTCCGGATTTGGAGCCATAGGCTTTGCCGCAAGAGATTTGGAACGGGGAATATCGGCCGTTATCTCCGCCGGGGGCGCTCTTGAGCGCCGGAACGGGGGCAGGGTCGTGGTGCGGGACGTTTCCGGCAACAAAATAATATTGATGGAGGCTTAATATGAAATTTCTCACCGATGAATGGATAGCGGAATTTGAAAAACGGGCGAAGGATATCTTTGCCGAGGGCAAAAGTCCCACCCAGCTCACCGTGAAGCTGGTGGAGTGCTATGAAAATGTGCCCCAGCTGGACGGCCGGGACTTCTGGCACATGTATTCCATGGAGGACGGCGTCATCGACGAGCTTGACCACGGGTACGACAAGGCAGACATCCCCGCCGACGCGGATTTTGTGACCTACTGCCCCTATTCCATCGTAAAGTAGATCATGTCCGGCGAGGTGTCGACGCCAAGGGCCATGCTGTCCGGACAGATAAAGATGAAGGGCAATATGGTGCGGGCCATGAAAATGCTGGAGACCTACAACATCCTCCAGGACCTGAAGCGCCTGGGCGGGGAAATGGAGCTGTGAAGATGGAAAATCTCAAATATCCTGAGCTGTTCAAGCCCTTCGACATCGGCTCCTGCCATGTGAAGAACCGCGTGGTGATGACCGCCATGGACACCAAGCATGAGACCGAAAACTACATATGGTCGGATGAGACCATCGGCTATTACATCGAGCGCGCAAAGGGCGGCGTGGGTCTCATCCACACCTACGCCTGCTACTGCGACAGCCATGTGGAGAACGGCCCCGCCGTGGATTCTCCCTTCGCCGACCCGGCCAGATGCAGAAAGCAGCTGACAAAGCTGGCAGACGGTGTGCACAAATACGGCTGCAAGCTGTTCGTCCAGCTGTGGAGCGGCTTCGGACGCATCGCGTTTCCAATGGCCATGGAGGGCGATCTGGTCTCCGCCTCCGACTGCGCAAACCTGTGGGATCCCGAGAGTCGGTGTCGCGCGATGACGACGGACGAGATACACCGCATCGTAAAGGCGCATATCGAGGCCGCAAAGCTCTGCAAAGAGTGCGGTGCGGACGGCGTGAACATCGTGGCCGCCTACGGCGGTTATCTGGGCGACCAGATGTGCATGCAGCTGTTCAACCGCCGCACCGACGAGTACGGCGGGAGCCTTGAGAACCGCGCCCGCATGGATACGGAGATAATTTCCGGCATCAAGGCCGCCTGCGGGACGGATTTCCCCGTGACCTGCCGCTTTTCCATCAAAAACCATATGAAGAGCATCGGTCACGGCCATATGCCGGAGGAACCGTACACCGAGGCGGGCCGAGACACAGCCGAGAGCATAGCGCTGGCAAAGCTGTTCATCTCCGCCGGGGCCGACGGCTTCCTAATAGGCGAGGGCAGCTACGACGCCATGTACTGGCAGTACCCGCCCATGTATCAGAAGGAGGGGCTGTGGCTGGAGGATGTGAAGCCCTTTGCAAAGGAGATACATGTCCCCATCATGTGTCCAGGGCGCATACTTATGCCCGATATGGCCAACGCGGCCATCGCCGACGGCACGCTGACCGCCGCCGCACTGGGCCGCGCGCTGCTAGCTGACCCCCAGTGGCCGGAGAAGGCCAGGGAGGGCAGGGACGAGGACATCAGGCCGTGCATAGGCTGCAACAACGGCTGCATGGCCCGTGTCATGAGCGGCCTGCCCATAATGTGCGCGGTGAACGCGGAGCTTTTCAACGAGCGCAACGAGGCCTATGTTCCCGCGGCGGTGAAAAAGAAGATTGCCGTGGTGGGCGCCGGCATCGGCGGCATGGAGACTGCGCGGGTGGCGAAGCTCAGGGGTCACGAGGTGACGGTGTTTGAAAAATCAGACCACATGGGCGGCCTCTTCGTGGCGGCTTCGGTGCCGGATTTCAAGCAGGGCGACAGGCGGCTCATCCGCTGGTACGAAAAACAGATGCGGGATCTGGGCATCGACGTGCGCCTCAATACCGAGGCCACTGCGGAGACGCTGAAAGCCGGAGGCTTTGACGCCGTTGTCGTGGCCACCGGCACCCAGCCGCGCATTCCCAACATGCCCGGCATAGAAAAGGTAAACGCAGTGTCCGCCGTGGACGTGCTGTACGGCAAGGCGGGCTGTGGTAAGAAGCTGGTCATCATCGGCGGCGGCTGGATAGGCTGCGAGACGGCGCTGTGGCTGTCGGAAAACAAAGACGTGGACATCTCCGTGGTGGAGATGAGCCAGGGTATCATGACCGGCGGCGAAATTCAGCCCGCGCCCTCCAACGAGCAGTATATGGTGGAGGCGCTGGATTACAGACCCAACGTCCATGTCTATACCCGCGCAAAGGTGATCTCTTTCGACGAGGGGCTTGTGAAAATAAATCAGAAGAAGACGGGGGACATCGACCTTCCCGCCGACACCGTGATAATCTCCATCGGCCTCAGGTCTCAGCGCGCCCTGTACGACGAGCTGAAAGAGAGCTTCGGCGAAAACGCGTACCTTGTAGGCGACGCGGAAGCCCCCGGCAATATCCTCATCGGCGTACAAAAAGCCAATGAGGTCGCAAAAGAGATTTGATCTGAAATATAGAAAAGGGCGCCGCCGTCAAGCTTCTGCTGACGGCGGCGCTGTTTTCGATCCCGGCGGGAGCTTTCAGGTTCCCGCATTTTTGCGCCCTATGCCCAGGGCGGCAAGCGCATCGGAATCCAGTTCAGAAAACGGGATTACGGGCAGAGGCGCTTCGGGATGCGCGCCCAGCAGCTTTTCCATCCATACCATGTCGTACCAGCGGCCGAATTTGCAGCCGCATTTGTGGAAGCGGCCCGCCATGACGTACCCCATGTGGGCGTGAAACTGAACGCTGTTTTTAGTCAGATATTCGTCATCGACGTCGGGATAACCGATGCATGCGTTGAGGTTTATGATGTTCTGGGCCCTGGAAATGTCCTCCAGCGCCTGGTAAAGCACTTTGCCCAGACCAAGCTTCCGTCTGTCTTCCCGGAGGTAAATGGTGGTCTCTGCGGACCAGTCGTAGGCTTTCCTACCCACGAAGGGGCCGGTGTAGGCATAGCCGAGGATCTCTCCGCCGACCACCGCGGCAATATATGGATGGCGCGGCAGAGTGCGGACTATGCGCTCCCGGAATTCGGAAAGGGAGGGGACGTCGTATTCAAAGGTTATGGCGGTATTCTCGACGTAGTAGGCGTAGATGCCGAGTATTTCTGCGGCGTCATCAGGCGCCGCCGCGCGAAGCTGTATCTCCTGCTTTTCCATGAAAAACCTCCGGTCGGCCAAAAGATGCTTTCCGCATTATAGCACCGGCAGGCCGAATGTGCAAATACCGGGCAGCGGAACAGCTGCTCGGAGCGCTTTTACACCGGGGGCAGCGAAAAACAAGAGATCGGACATTTCAAAATGTCCGATCTCTTGTTATTATAACACGCTCTTTTAAGCGATGTATTATTCCGCGGCTTTCTGCTTTTTCTCGCCGATGCCAAGCAGAAGGTTCAGCACGATGCCGAAGATTGCGGCGCCGGCCACTGCCGGAACCTGCATGCCGAAGAAGTTCAGCGTGCCGTTGAAGACGTACTGGGTACCCAGGCCGATGACCATGATGCAGGCGATGACGGCGATGTTTTTGGCGGAGAACATGTCGCACTTTTTCTCTATCATTATCGCTATGCCCTGGGCGGCGATGGCGCCGAAGAGGTAGATCTCCAGACCGCCGATGACGGCCAGGGGGATGCCGTAGATGACGCCGATGAGCGGAGTGAAGCAGGACACCACCATGGCGATGATGGCGGCGGCGATAAGTACGGGGACGCTGAACACGCGGGTGATGGCCATGGTGCTGATGTTCTCACCGTAGTTAGTGCCGGCGGGGCCGCCGATGAAGCCGGTGATCATGTCGCAAAGACCGTCGCCGATGAGGTTGCGGTCAAGCATGCTTGCGATGTCGTATTTCTTCTTGGTGCCCTTGGCACGGGCCACGTCGTTGACATAGATGTCCAGCTGATAGACATGGGCGGTGGATTCCGGGATGGTGGCGATGGCTATGGGCATTATGGCCGCAACGGCCGCCCACGAAACCTTGGGCAGGGAGAAGGCGGGCAGAGCGAAGATGCTGCCGTCGCCCAGTTTCCAGGTGGAAGCCGCCAGAGCCTCCGGCGGCAGGGAGCGGAACAGGCTGTATTCGGGTCCGCCCACAAGGTAGATTATTAAGGCCGCAAGGCAGCCCACCAGCGCGCCCAGCAGCAGAGGGAGCTGGCCCAGGAAGCCCTTGAGGTATCTTGAGAAGAAGATGGTGGAAAGAAGCGTGGACAGAGACACTACCCAGACCCAGCTGGAGTTTGCAACGCCAGCGGCGACTCCATCCGCAATGGCCTTGGGGGCGGCGTCGGACAGAGCGTTGCCGGCCAGCGTCAGGCCGATTATCATGGCCACAGGGCCGGTGATGGAGGGGGGCAGGACCTTTTCCACCGCGTCGCGGCCGGCGAAGCGCACCAGCAGGCCTGCCGCAATGCTCACCAGGCCGGAGGCGACGATGCCGAACTGCGCGATGCGTATGGCGTCGGTGGGCAGGATGCCGTTGGAGGTGGCGTAGCCCTGAGCAGCCACAAGGCCGGATATTGCGGAGAGATAGGCGAAGCTGGAGCCGTAGTACAGCGGCAGCTTTTTGCCGGTGATGAAGGCAAAGGCTATCGTGGCAAGGCCGCTGGCGAAGATCGTGGTGGACACCTGAAAGCCTGTGATAAGGGCCACGGCGATGGTGGCGGGGAACATGACTATGACCTGCTGTATGGCGTACAGCAGCAGCTTGCCGAATGGCGGGCGCTCTTCGGGGAGGTAGCCGTTCTTACTTTTGTCCATAATGTTTTCCTTTCTCTTTCCCTGCTTCTATTTGAATTTATAATTCGCTGTTGTCCATGAGACACACCTGGGTGGTCTCGTCGTAGGGCGGTATGCGCACCTCGATGAGCTCGGTATGGGAGGTTGGGACGTTTTTGCCCACATAATCTGCCCTGATGGGCAGCTCCCTGTGGCCCCTGTCCACCAGTACCGCAAGCTGTATGCTCCGGGGCCGGCCGCAGGATATGACGGCCTCCATGGCGGCCCTCGCCGTGCGGCCCGTGTACAGCACGTCGTCCACTATGATCACCCGCCGCCCGGTAACGTCGAAGGGCAGGTCAGGCTTTTCCCACACGGGGGACTCGTTCATCTGCGTCAGGTCGTCCCTGTAAAAGTGCACGTCTATGCCGCCGCAGGGGACCGCCCGGCCCTCTATCTTTTCAATGTTGCGGCCTATCATTTCTGCCAGAGGCTCGCCCCGACGCCGTACTCCCACAAGGCACAGATTTTCAGTGCCCTGATTTTTTTCGCATATCTCGTGGGCCATGCGCATCAGCGTCCTGCCGATGGCGGCTTCGTCCATAAGCTCCGCTTTGAGCTTCATACGCACTGCTCCTCTCCCAGAATTACGCAAAAAAATACCTTGCCGGATACGGCAAGGCACACAACAAAACACTTCGATTGTTGTTGGCGTTTTGCCGGCATCTCTGTACCGATCTCAGTAACTCTCAACAGTTAACAGGATACAGCAGAGCACCCGCAAAGTCAACAAAAAATTCGCGGTGTTTTGGCCTTTATGACGAGTGCAAAATATCCGGCCGGTTTCTTCCACGGCATTTAACCGTACATCTCCCGTCTCCCGACCCAATGCCGTGCGGTATTATAAAAAGCCTTTATCTGTACTGCAGATATTCCAGAAATCTTTTTACTGCCAGAGACGCAGTCTTTTTGTCCCGGAGGGCAAGGCCTATGTTGCGGTAGGCCGGCACATCCAGCTCTCTTGCCGCGATGCGGTACGGGATACGCTTCAAGATCAGCTGCGGCAGAATACTGACGCCCAGGCCGCTTTCCACCATGGACATGACCGCGTAGTCGTCCCAGGTGGTAAAACGTACCCGGGGCGTCAGACCGGCGCGCTCAAAAATCTCGGAGATTTCAGCTTTTGCGCCTTTTTCCAAAAGCATGAAAGGTTCCTGACAGAGGGCCGAGACGGGAATTTTGTCCTGTTTGGCCAGGGGGTGCTCCTCCGGCAGAATGGCAAGCAGCTTGTCCTGCTCCAGAAAGATCGTTTCAAACTCCGGGCGCGTGGGCAGCCTCAGAAAGCCGCAGTCCACCCGTCCTTCGGCGATCCAGTCCTCGATTTCCGTGTAGTCGCCCAGCAGCAGCTCGTAGTCGATGTTGGGATAGCTCTTTTGAAACTCCCGGATGATCTTCGGCAGCCAGTGCGTGGCCACGCTGGAAAAGGTGCCGATGCGGATGAGACCCGACTGCAGGCCGTTCAGCTCGTCCACCTGCATCTGCAGCTTCTGGTACTCGCTGCAAAGGCTTTGCGCCCGCGGCAGCAGCTCCATGCCGTCGGATGTAAGCCGCACGCCGGAACGGCTGCGCTCCAGAAGCGAAACGCGCCACTCGTTTTCCAGATCTGCGATCATGCGGCTGATGCCGGATTGGGAATAGTGCAGCATTTCCGCCGCCTTGGTAAAGCTGCCGTACTCCACGGTTTTGACGAAGGCCATGTATTTCAGAATATTCGCGTCCATTATTGCGGCCCCTTTTATATCTGAATTTGTAATGTAATTTATGCTAAACATTCGCTTTTATGATTTATAAGCCAATGATATACTGCTTCCAGTGAGTTTTCAAGCAGAAAGGTCGCAAAGCAAATGTTTTTTGTAAGTGAAATCAAGACAGCGGCGCCAGAGCATTTTCAGACGCCTCTGCAGGAAAAGACGTATCGCGCGCTGGAAGAGCTGAGTATTCCCTTTGAACGGGTGGATACCGACGAGGCGATCACGATGGAGGACTGCGTTCAGATAGACGCAAAGCTGCAGATGAAGATGGTCAAGACGCTTTTCCTCTCCGACCGAAAGCAGACGGAGTTTTATCTGTTCATAACCGTCGGCGACAAGCCGTTCAGCTCCAAAAACTTCAGCGCCTCTCTGGGAGTTTCCCGCCTGTCCTTTGCCCCGGCTGAAAAGATGCAGTCAATGCTGGGGACGAAAATCGGCGCTGCCACAGTGTTCGGCGCTCTGCTGGATACAGAAAACCGCGTTCATATCGTCTTTGACCGTGATGTGGCGGAGGAGAAATGGTACGGCTGCAGCGACGGCACCACCACCGGCTATATGAAGGTCGGCACGGACGACATTCTCCGGAAATTCCTGCCCTTTGCCCATCACGCGGTGAAGATCGCGGAGGTGTGACGTGGGGCTTTATCAAAATCGGATCGTCGTCAAGGTTGGAACGTCCACCCTTACCAACGAGCTGGGGAAAAGCGACCTGCGCAGCTTTGACCGTCTGGCCTGTGTGCTGTCGGACATTCAGAACATGGGCTACGAGGTCATTTTGGTGTCCTCGGGCGCAATTGCGGTGGGCACCAACAAGCTCGGCTGGAAGACCCGGCCCGCCGGGATGAAGCAAAAACAGGCGGCGGCCGCCGTGGGTCAGTGCAGCATGATGTTCCTTTACGATAAGTTTTTCGGCGACTATGACAAAACCATCGGGCAGATTTTGCTCAATGCCGAGGATATCCGGCAGGAGGAGAAGAAAGAAAACCTGACCAATACCTTCAACGCGCTGCTGGAAATGGGAATTATCCCGATTGTCAACGAAAACGATTCGGTGAGCTACACGGAGATTGAATCGGAGGAACGGCTGTTCGGGGACAACGATATGCTGTCCGCAGTTGTGGCCGTACTGTGCAGGGCGAAGAATCTTGTCATTTTGTCAGATATAAACGGGCTGTATAATGCCGATCCAAGGCTGCACCCTGACGCCGGCCTGATAGAACGCATTGACAAGATAGACGAGAGCGTGTATGCCCTGGCGGGCGGAGCCGGTTCACGCAGGGGTACGGGGGGCATGAGGACAAAGCTGCAGGCCGCCGCCCTTGCCACGGCGCAGGGAATCAACACGACGATTACCAACGGAAAGAAGCCGGAGGGACTATACAGGATCGCGGAGGGAAAAAGCGTAGGGACTTTGTTTGCCGGAACCCTCTGAGAGCCGTGACTCCATAAACCGAAACGCGCATCCCTGACCCCGGCCGGCTGCGGCAGGGGTCGGGGATGCGCGTTTGCCGCATTATTTGCTGCTTGCTGATCTGTGAGCTGCGGCGGCAATTGGTACAAATAAGCGTTCCAAATCAAAAAATGTTGAAAAATGGCAATAATGCGGGTACAATGGACACATATTACGGAATACTTTGCAAAAAAGGCGGAAAGCTGGAATATATACGGCAGATCGGATTGCCGCTTTCTGCTTATAAGAGCGCCGGACTTCCTGATATGTGCGGCGGATATAGTTTCAAAAATAAATATTGCGCTGCTGTTTTTCGCATCCGCAGCAAGCTGTCTCTGCGCTTATACGACCCGACTGTTCCGGAGAGAAACCGTTTACATCATTATTGATATGGAAATGGGAAATGAACAGTATGATAAGAAATGAAAATGCCGGAAAGATCATGGCGTTTCTATTGACCGCCGCCCTGCTGACGGGAATTTTGCCCGTCACCGTGAAAGCGGAGGCGCAAGCCTCCAGACAGACGGTCAAAGTAGCCGTGCTCAACCACTCTACCTATGCCAATCAGGATGAAAACGGAGTGTGGAGCGGCATGGATATCGAGACCATGATCGACATTTCCCAGAAAGCGGATTTCGACGTGGAATTCATCGACTCCAGCGCCGACCCGGATTTTCTCGCAAACCTGGATAACGGCACCTATGATATGGTAGCGGACGTAATGATTACGCCGGAGCGGGAAAAGCGGTATTTGTTTACCGACGAGAGCATGGGAACGAACAACAGTTCCCTCATTGTAAGGGCGGACGACAATCGCTGGGAATACGGCGATATAGACCAGATTTCCGGCATGAAGGTCGGCGTGCTGTCCACCTATGCGAACAACGCGGATTTCCGCGCATGGTGCGCGAAGCACTCCATCCATCCTCAGATAACAGAGTATAAAGCCTTCGCCGATATGACCGAAGCCCTGCAGAGCGGCGAGATCGACGGCGGGGTGTACAGCGCCATCGCCGGAGACGAATATACAAAGCAGTTCCGCACCATACTGAAATTTCTTCCGGAGACCTACGCCTTCGCTTTCCGCAAAGATGACATTGAGCTGAAAAACAAGGTGGACGCCGCCATCGCGCAGCTCCTTTCGGGCAACACCGGATATTTCAATGATCTGCGTATTAAGTACGAAACGCAGTACAAAAGCAATATTCTTCCACTTTCTTCCGCGGAGAAAAAATATATTGCCGACAATCCGGTGCTGCGGGTCGCGGTGGTCGGCGACGAAATGCCATATTTCAAAAACAACGCCGACGGCACGGACAGCGGCATAATTCCGGATTATTATCAGCGGCTTGCCGAATGGACGGGATTGAAATTCAGCTTTTCCCCGTATGCCTCCTATGACGAAGCGATCAAGTCTGTTCAGAAACATGAGGCGGACATCCTGGGTATTTATGGCAACGGGGTCATCAGCGCCTATCAGAACAAACTGTCGCTGACAGACAGCATTTCCAATGTCAGCTGCATACTTCTGGCAAATCCGGGAACGGACATCTCCGGCATGAAAAGAATAGCGACCACATCCGCTATTTCGGAAGCTCTGATGCCGGGCATCAGCAGCACGTTCCCTGAGGCCTCTGTAATTGAATATGATAACGCCCGCAGCTGCTTCGACGCCGTAAAGGACGGAGAGGCGGACGCCGAAGTTGTGGGACTGTACAGCACTACCTGGATGACCAACCAAGTCGATGCCAACGCATACAATATTATCCCGATATCCGGGATAAGCTATGACCTTCACGCCGCCGTGCGGGAGGACGAACAGGTTCTCTGCTCCATCATGAACAAGGGCATTGCCGCGACAAAGGGCGATTTCATCGGAATCGCAACGAAAGACACCGTGCCGCAGAACGACCTGAGCACCACGATTTCCAGGATACCGCCGGTCATCACCGTTTCCGTGGTCTGCGTCCTTCTGGCGCTGGTGATCGGCCTGCTTTGGGCGATCATCATGCTGGGCAAGCGGCAGAAGGAGCGTACCGCCGTATTGGCGGCGCAGGCTGAGACGGAAAAACAGAAGGCCCTGGTGGCGGAAATTCAAAAGAACACGGACGACCGCAACCAATTCTTTGCAAACATCAGCCACGACATGCGCACGCCGCTGAACGCCGTCCTGGGCTTTGCGTCGCTGGCGCAGAATGACAATATAACGGAAGAAACCAGAAAAGAATACATTTCCAAAATCCAGATCTCCGGCAGTCTTCTGCTGGAGCTTATAAACGACACGCTGACCCTGTCCAAGGCAAACAGCGGAAAACTGGAGCTGGACCCGGAGCCTGTCCGGGGAAGAGAGCTTTTCGAATCCATTATCGTGCCTATACGTCAGGAAGCCGAAAAAAGGAACGTTTCGTTTACGGCGGATTCCTCCGGCGCCGCAGACCGGGTCATCATGGTAGACAAGCTGAAATTCCAGAAAATCTTGCTGAATCTGCTGTCAAACGCCGTCAAGTTCACGCCGGAGGGCGGCCATGTGAACGTGCGGTTTTATAATGATCCGGACGCCGTTCTTGATTCCGTCATAAAGGTGAGCGACGACGGGATCGGAATGTATCCGGAGTTCCTTCCGCATATTTTTGAGCCTTTTACCCAGGAGAAGCAGGCCGGATACGAATCCGTGGGAACGGGTCTGGGCCTTTCCATCGTGAAGCAGCTGGTGGACCTGATGGGCGGGACCATCCAGGCTGAAAGCGAAAAGGGGAAAGGCACTGCATTTACGATCCGGCTTCATTTTGAGGAAGCTAACGGGGAAGCCGCCGCGGATGAATCGGCAGCCCTCCCCCTGAGCAGAGACATTACGGGGAAGAATATCCTCCTGTGCGAGGACAATGCTCTCAATCGGGAAATATCCACCGCTCTTTTGAAAGATAAGGGCATGACTGTGGATACGGCGGAAAACGGCAGGGAGGGCGTTCAGAAATTTATGGACAGCGCGCCGGGGACCTATGACGCTGTCCTGATGGATATCAGAATGCCGGTCATGAACGGGATCGACGCGGCAAAGCAAATTCGCCTGTCGGATAGGCCCGACGCAAAATCCGTTCCCATCATCGCCATGACGGCGGACACCTTCTCGGACGACATCCAAAAATGTCTGGATGCCGGGATGAACGGACATCTGGCAAAGCCTGTCGATCCGGAGAAGCTGTATGCGGCGCTGGTAAGCGCAATCGGAAACAGCCGCGGGAAATGAAATGACGGGATGCCGGCTTTTTGAGGATAAACGGCAGCTTAATAGCCCACTAATTTCTGCCGTCAAATCGCTTTATATATCCATAAAAGAACCGCGGCTTTCACTTAACGAAAGCCGCGGTTCTCAGCGTGTCAAAGGACGGAAGGAAGCCGCCGCAGCCACGTGCGCGCGGACGGGGGCTCACAGCCACGTGACACGGGCGGGTTCCCGGGGAGCGGAGCGCAGGTATCTGACCGCGGGATAGCCCAGCACCAGCGCGGTGACTGCCTTGCGGCGGCCCGAAACTCCCATCAGCTTTTGGAGCTTTGCGGAATGCTTCACAGCTATGGCAAAAAATCCGCTGTACAGCACGCCCAGCCCCTGGGCCTCGGCCACAAGCTCCATGCTGGCCGCCGCCAGCGCGCCGTTTACCGCGGAGTCCGCAGTGACGACGATGACCGCCGGTGCCTGGAAAAAGAAGAAGTGGTCGCCTATTGTCATCCTGCGCGCAAGGGATGAAAAGGGGTCGATAATTTTTTTGGCGCTTCTGAAGACCTGGCAGGCCAGGGCCTCCGCCTCGTCCTTCCTGTCCCGCAGTACCACAAAGCCCACGTCCTGCCGGTTGCCGCCGGTGTGGGTGAGGCGGCCCGCCTCGATGATCTTATCCAGTACACCGTCGGGTATGGGATCTGCCTTGAACTGCCGCACGGCACGCCGGAAACGGATGACGTCCAGCACCGTGTCCGCGTCCAGCCGGGCGTCCGGCTCCGCATCCGCAGGCCGGTCCGAAAAGCCGCTGATGCTCACGGCCCCGGCGGGGCAGACGGCGACGCAGTGGCCGCACATGATGCAGTTGTTTCCAATCGCGTGCGCCCTGCCTTCGGATATATTGATGTTTGCCGTCGGGCAGTCTCTGACGCAGGCACTGCAGCCTGTGCACAGAGCGCTGTCAATATTGATGCTGTGTTTTTTCATACTGCTCTCCTTCGCCTGTATTGGGGCTATTTTACTCCGAATTTTCTGCGGCGGCAATGCGCTTCTCACGGCGTTGATCTTATGTTTTGGTTTCTGTCCGGATAAGCGCCGCGCAGACGATTGATTTCTCTTGCTGAGATGCTATACTTTATTTGCCTGTTCGGGAAAAAGGCGGCGGGGACACCGCCGTCGACACGGCGGGCGGGGAGGAATAATAATGTCACAAAAGGAAGCGCCATCCATGGACGCATGGATAAAAGAGGCCAAATCAGACCCGGCGTCGGGGGAGTGCGGTATGTATCTTTTTCACTGCGGTATCGTGAGACAGACCGCCAGAGCGGCAGCGCGCGAGGGCCGCGGCGGCGTACCCGCGGTGAGGGGAATGGAGTTTTCCCATGACGCTGCAAAGGCCGAAGCCGCAAGACAAAAAACCCTAGATATGCCGGGGATCAAATACGCCCGCGTGTGGCTCAACGAAGGAGAGCTTGCGCTTGGCGACGACATTATGCGCGTGCTCATCGGCGGCGATATCCGTCCCCACGTGGTGGATGCGCTTCAGTTTTTGGTGGGCGAGCTTAAAACCAACTGCGTGACGGAAAGAGAAAAGTTTTAATGAGAGACCGCGCTGTAATTGCCGCTGTGTCTCCCGATGCGATGCTTTTTGTGTGCGGCAGGCAGACATTAAGAAAAGAACATAGGGAACATTTGCGCATTTCAAACGTCTTTATTTACTGTTCCTGACAGTCAGGCGAAGAAATGGAGGCTTTGAGATGAAGAAAATTCTGTCCTGTGTTGTTGTCATGGCGGCGGTAGTATCGCTTTGCGTTCCCACTTTTGCCGCAGCGCTTCCCAAGAAAGCGGCGGCAGCGCCATACAGTATCACAGTAAGCGGCAAGGCCGTGGATCTGGGCAAATTGCCGGCAGCGCCTTATGCAGAGGGAAATACCGTTATGGTGCCGCTTCGCATCATCGGTGAGGCGCTGGGCTACGAAGTCAGCTGGAACCCTGAAACCAAGGCAATTACCATCGACGACCATTACATCCAGAAAGCCACGCTGTTCAACGGAACGGCAGCCGCGATCTTCAAGGGAGAACTGCAGGTTATCGATATGAGCCGCGAGGTGGATAATTCTGCCAAGACGGTTGTCCATAACGGTTATACATATGTGCCGCTGGAATTTTTCCGGGAATTTTTCAATGATACCGCGGTCAGCGGTAATGTGATCACCGTTGCCCCCAGCAAATGCGAGCTGCAGACCGCAGAGCCGGCGGCCGCAATCAGGCCGCAGTATGAACGGCAGCCGGAAGTTTTGGCCTGACTCCGGCAGGCACTGGCGGAAAAATGGCCAAAAGAGCAGCGCCGGGGCGCGTTTGCGCCCGGCACCTGCAGACCGACAAGCTCCGCCGTCAGGATTTGTCCTGACGGCGGAGCTTCTTTTATATCCGGCTGGCAGCAGCTTACCGTATCTCTTTGACGGCTGCGGGTATGCCGCGGATCGTCATGGCCTCCGCCAGGGAGAGAAATTCCTCCGTGGGAAGGCGGGGTTCGCCCAAATACCAGGCACGGAATGCGGCCAGAAGCCCGCTGAGACCGAAACCGAAAACAATGGAGATCTCCGGGGATACCGGCAGCCCCTCACGGAGGGCGAACTCCGCCAGCAGTCTTTCCTTCAGCATCAGCGCAAAGCCCGGGTCGCCGTTTTCCCCGGTGAGTATGCACAGGTATCTGCCGTTGGAAAGATACATTTCCGAGATGCCGGACATCGTTTCCGCCGGACTTGAAGCCGCGTCCAGCGCGGCTCTTTTTTCGATTATCCCGCTGATTATGTGCTCCTCCTCCTGACGGAGGATGTCGTATATGTCGGTGAAATACTGATAGAAGGTGCAGCGGTTTATCCCCGCGCCCGAGGCTATCTCCTTTATCCGTATCTCCGATACCGGGCTTTTTTCATACAGCGCCCAAAAGGCGTCCGCTATCCGCTGCCTGGTGGCTGCGGTTATCTCCGGCTGCTTGTTCATGTCCGGCCTCCATCGTCCCACAAAAAAGCGGGAATTGTTTGTTGATGACCTGCGTGAGTCAAAATATAATTGCATTATACAACAATGAGTCGGATGATTGCAAACACCGGTATACGGAGGCAGAGCGATGGAAAACTTTATGCGGAAATACAGCTTTTGGATAACGTCGGCGCTGGGCGTGTGCGCGCTGGTGTGGCTTGCAGTTTGCTGGAACACTATGACCATGGTGCAGAAGCTGCCGGTTATATACATGGCGGCGCTGTCCCTCCACGAAATTGAGGAGCTGAAGCTGCCGAGCGGCTTTGTGGAGCTGGTGACCGCCATGACCGGCGCGGAGATAAAAAACATCGGCACCGCCAAGTTCTGGCTGCTGATGTTTACGCTGTACGCCACCGTGGTGCCCGCGTTTCTGGCAGAGTATGTGTGGCCGGTGATGGCCACGCTGTTCATTGGCTTTATCGAGATGTTTGCCCATCTGGCCGCGGCGGGAGTCAATCCCAAAAAATTCTATTCGCCCGGCATGGTTACTGCCCTGTGCGTGCAGCTGCCAGTGGCTGTTTACGGTTACTGGTATCTCTTTTCAAACGGCCTTGTCAGGGGCATTTACTGGCTGTGGGCTGCAATATTTCTGCTGGTTCCGCTGTTCGGCCTGCAGGCGCTTATCGTGCGCTCCAACGGGCAGAAATGGTCGGAGTTCGCGGGAAAGGCCGGCCGCGCCATGCTCACGAGGGAGGGCCGCCGTGAGACGAAGCGCCGTCAGGGCGGCCGGTGAGCCGCCTTGTCAGGCGCCTGGGGCGGCATAGCGCCGGAGCTGAGGCAGAACGCCCTCGGTCAGCAGCCGCTGTATCAGAATTCCCAGCCGCTCGTAGGGCAGCCCACGGTCGTCCCGGCGCCATTTGCCTATAGCAGAGAGCACGCAGCTGATGTACATGTCCAGTATATATTCCAGCTCCATGTCGTCGGCCGGAAGACCGTTTGCAAGGCAGAACTCACGGATAAAGCCGCCCTTAATTCCGGCTATGCGCGGACTGCCCAGGTCGTCCAGCACAAGGTCAAGGTACGGCGCCCATTTTGAGTAGAGCCCGGCAAAGCTCGCCGCGAAATCCGTTTCGAAGGAGCGCTCCCTGTAAAAAGTCAGCACCTCGTCCTTCACGGCGGACATAACATATTCCTCGGCGTAACCGTACAGCTCATAAACGCTGCCGAAATATCTGTAAAATGTGGCGCGGTTATACCCCGCTCTGGCGGATAGGGCCTGCACGCTGATCTTGTCCAGCGGCTGCCTGGCGTAAAGCTCGATAAGGGCCTGGGTGAAATTCCGCCGGGTGGCCTCCTGTATCTCGGGATGTTTTTTCATGTCTTCGCCTCCAAAATGCGACAAACGGGGTCCGCCTGTGGCTTGATGAAAGCCCGGCGGGCTTTTATACTGTGATTATGCGACATGTGTCGTGCAATTTCAAGCCCTTGCGGGGGAGGCGTGAATAATGAACTGGTTCCAAAAATGGTGCGGACGATACTGGATATGGGCGATCTACGTCATGGGCCTTGCCATGCTGGCGGCGTTTCTTATTATCCCTGATATGACCACGGAGCGGAAGTTGGCGTTTATGCTGGCGATACTGCTGCCGCTGCACGTGTTTGAAGAAAACACCTGGCCCCGCGGATTTCACTATATGATGAACCTTGTGCAGAAGTCGGACAGGCCGGACGCGGGGCCCATGAACACCCTGACGGACATGATATCCAATTTCGGCGCGGAGCTTTTGATGATCGGCCTGGCCCTGTACGGCGGCAGCCCCGGCGTTTCCCTGCTGGCCGCGTTTTTCGGCATCGGCGAGTGCGCCGCGCATATCGGTTTCGGGATAATCGTGCGGAGAAAGCTGAAAGACCGGGGGAAGAAGACCATCTACGGGCCGGGGCTTGCCACCGCGCTGCTGACCCTGCTGCCCCTGTCGGTGTGGGCGATAATTTATCTAAGGGGCCTGAAGCTCACGGGCGGAGATATTGCCGCGGGCGCCGTGCTGATAGTGTTCCTCATTGTGGGGCTTATCCGGCTGCCGATAATGACGCTGGGAAAATTCCAGCCGGGATACGAGTTCACAGACAGCGGATATTTTGAGAAGTACAGGCGGCAGGAGACCCAGATTTGATGCCGGGCAAAAATGACCGCCGCAAAAACGCGGCGGCGAAAGATCCTATAAAAGCCGCAGCACCCATATGCCATAGGCGGGCATATGGGTGCTGTGTTATATATCAAGGGCGTGAAAGGAGAGAGGTTCACGCGCCGAGATATGCTTTTTTTATGCGCTCGTCCATTGCGAGCTCCTTTGCCGGGCCGGACATCTTTATTACTCCGGTCTCCAGAACATAGGCGCGGTCCGCTATGCTCAGCGCCATCTTTGCGTTTTGTTCCACCAGAAGAATGGTTATCCCGGCCTTGTGCAGCTCGGTGATGATGCTGAATATCTCGCCCACAAGAATGGGCGAAAGGCCCATGGACGGCTCGTCCATCAGCAGCATGGACGGCCTGGTCATAAGGGCCCGGCCGGTGGAGAGCATCTGCTGCTCGCCGCCGGAAAGAGTGCCGGCGGGCTGGTCGGCCCGCTCCCTAAGCCTGGGAAAATGGTCGTATACCATCTCCAGATTTTCCTGTATGGCGGATTTGTCCGTAAGGGAATATGCGCCCATGTACAGGTTTTCCAGAACTGTCATCTGGGAAAAAACGTGCCGCCCCTCGGGAACGTGGGCCAGGCCGCAGCCAATTATTTTTCCCGGGGAGGTCTTGCGCAGATCCCGCCCGTCCAGCTCTATGGAGCCGGAGGACACGTTCAAAAGCCCGGATATGGCGTGGAGCGTGGTGGTTTTGCCCGCACCGTTTGCGCCGATGAGCGTCACAAGCTCGCCGTCGTTTACCTCCAGCGATACGTCCTTCAGGGCGTGCACCGCACCGTAGCTTACGTTAAGTTCGTTTATTTTCAGCATTTTTGACCCTCCTCAGCTTCCCAGATAGGCCTTTATGACCTCCGGGTTCGACGCGATCTCGGCAGGAAGTCCGGAGGCGATGGTCTGGCCGAAGTTTATCACCTGTATGCGCTGACACACGTTCATCACCAGACTCATGTCGTGCTCTATCAGCAGTATGGCTATGCCGAATTTCTCCCGGATAACGTTTATGCATTCCAGAAGCTCGGCGGTCTCCGTGGGGTTCATGCCCGCGGCGGGCTCGTCCAGCAGCAGGAGCTTCATATTTGTGGCCAGCGCCCTGGCGATCTCCAGCTTCCGCTGCTGGCCGTAGGGCAGGGAGGAGGCCAGATCCCCGGCCTTTTCTTCAAGACCAAATATTTTCAGCAGCTCCATGGCCCGCTCATCCAGCTCGCGCTCAGTGCGCCAGAATTCCGGCGTGCGGAATATCGCCGTGCCGAAGCCGTATTTTACGTCCTTGGTGAAAGCGGCCTTTACGTTGTCGGCCACCGACATCTGGGAGAACAGACGTATGTTCTGGAAGGTACGGGCTATGCCCGCAGCCACGGTCTGGTGGGGGCGCATACCGTTTATAAGCTTGCCGCCGAGATATATCTCGCCCTCCGTGGGCTTGTACACGCCGGTGAGCAGGTTGAACACCGTGGTCTTGCCTGCCCCGTTGGGACCTATCAACCCCACCAGCTCGCCGGAGCATATCTCCATGTTGAAGTCGTTTACGGCCTGAAGACCGCCGAAGGCCACGCCAAGATGCTGCGCCCGGAGCACGGGGGAAGTTGTTTCACTCATTTTCAGTCGCCTTCTTTGCCGTGAGTTTTGAGCTCTTTTTTGTGAAAATGCCCCTGAGCGTCCCGTAAAGGGAAAATTCATAGGTTCCGAAGATGCCGTGGGGGCGGAAGATTATTACGATGACCATGACTATGGAATACACCAGCATGGGATAGGCGAAGGCCTGCTGCATAAAGACAGGCAGGGAGTCCACCCATTTGCCGTTTTTGATTGTGTAGTTCAGAAGATACAGCAGCACCGCCGCCACCGAGGAGCCGGTGAGGGAGCCCATGCCGCCAATTACCACCATGACCACGATAAACGTGGAATTGAGGATGGAGCTGGAGGTAAAGTTGAAGGACGCGGTGGAAAGCGTGCTGGAGCACATGGCGAATATGGCGCCCGCGATCCCCGCGAAGAACGCGCCCACCACAAAGGTCAGCACCTTGAAATGGGAAACGTCTATGCCGGAGGCCGCCGCGGCTATCTCATTGTCCCGGATGGCGGTGATGGCCCTGCCGTATTTTGAACGGACGAACATATACATGGCGGCCACGGAAATGATCGTCAGCGTCACCGGCATCCACAGGTACGCCACCAGCTGCTTTGACACGAAGCCCAGACCGTTGGCGTACAGCGCCGGGGCCGCCGAGCCCTGGGAAAGTCCGTTCATGCCGCAGAAAGGCAGGTTGTTGATGATGTTTACGATGATGAGGCCGAAGCCCAGCGTGATAATGGCAAGATAGTCGCCCTTCATGCGCAGGGCGGGAATGCCCACCAGAAGCCCCACCAGAGCGGCGCATACGCCGGAGGCAAGCACGCATATCAAAACCACCAGCAGGAAAGCCGCGCCGGCTTTGTCCGAGTAGAAGCCCGCCCGCTGGAACGCCAGGGATATAAGGGCGGCGGCGTAGGCCCCCACGCCCATGAAACCGCAGTGGCCCAGACTGAGCTGTCCCAGAAAGCCGATGACCAGGTTCAGGGAGCAGGAGAGGATGATGAAATAGCACAACTGCCACAGTATGGTGACGCCCTTCACCGACGCGCCCAGCTGGGGCGCCATCACCGAAAGAGCTATAACGGCGGCGGATACGATCGTGTTCAGCAGATACCCGCCGGTTTTTTTCTCATTTAGTTTTGTCATAGTTATGACCATTCCTTTCACATAGCCTTAAGCACAAGCTGAAAAAGTCTGCACATGCTTCAAACCTTTTCACCTACGTTCTTTCCCAGCATTCCCTCCGGCTTTACCAGCAGAACGGCTATCAGAATAAGGTAGACGAAGGTGCTGGCCAGGGACGAGCTTATGTAGGCCGAGGAGAAGGAATATATAAGTCCGATGACAAAACCGCCAAGCATGGCTCCGGGGATGGAGCCTATACCGCCCAGTACGGCGGCGACGAATGCGTAAAGACCAAGAGTCGCGCCCATGACGTTGGTGGCCGCGGGGTACTGTGCCACATACATCAGCGCGGCCACGCCCGCCAGACCGGCGCCGATGGCAAAGGTTATAAGAATGGTGGAGTTCACGCTTATGCCCATGAGGGTCGCTGCCTGCTTATCCTCGGACACCGCCCGCATGGCCCTGCCCAGCTTCGTGCTCCGGGTGAAGGTGTAAAGTACAAGCATTATCACCAGACTTACGATGATCGTGATAAGCGTTGCCCAGCTAAGGGTTGCGCCGGATATGGATACGCCGCCGGCGGCAAAAATGGAGTCCACAGTGCGGGGGTTGGGGCCGATGGCCGGAATGGCCTGGGCCAGGTTCTCAAGCACCAGGCTCACCGCGATGGCGGTTATAAGCGCCGTCATGTTGGTGCCGGTTTTGCGCACGGGGCGGTAGGCCGCAAGCTCTGTGGCCATGCCCACCGCGGCGCAGACGATGACCGCCGCAATGACGCCCAGCCAGGCGGGAACGCCCGCAGCCTTCAGAATCGGAACCGTGAAAAACAAAGCGTAAGCGCCCACCATGATGAAATCGCCGTGGGCGAAGTTTATAAGTTTTATGATGCCGTATACCATGGTATAGCCCAGGGCTACCAGCGCGTATACGCTGCCGAGCCTGAGCCCGGTGAAAAGCGCCGTGAGAAACGCGCCCATAATTTTCTCCCTCCTTTTTTAAGAATAACGGGCGGAGACACTCCGCCCGTTACCACCGGCCGTGGCGGGGAGACACTCCCCGCGGCTGGCCTAAGCTTTGACGGATGATCTGCCGGATTACCAGTCCAGACTGTCTATGGTTTCCGACAGGCTCTGGGACACCTTTCCGTCCTTGTCGGAGATGGCGATGACCACAGCGCCCTTCTTGGGGGTGCCGGATTCATCCAGCGAGAATTTGCCGGTGACGCAGTCGTAGGTGTTGCTGGTGTCGGCCAGATATGCCTGCACGTCTTTTGCCGCAAAGGACTGCGCGCCGGTTATGGCCTGTGCATACATGTAAACGGCATCGTACACAAGAGCTGCCAGAGCGTTGGGTGCGTCGCCGTAAGCGGCGGTGTAGGCAGCGACAAAGTCTTTGACCTTCTGCGTGGTGCTGTCATTGGAATAGTGAGTGCAGAACAGCACGTCGTGGAAGGCGCTTTCGGTACCGGATGAGACCACGTCGCAGGTGCCGTCGAAGCCGTCGGCGCCGAAGATCACGCCGTCATAGCCGGCGGAGCGGGCCTGAGGTACAAGATACGGGCCCACAGCACTGTAATAGTAAGGGCAGAAAATGAAGTCCACGCCCGCGTCCACCATGGCCTGGACCTGGTTGGTGAAGTCCACGGCGTCCATGGTATCGGTGGAGGCCTCTGCCGCCACGGTTATGCTGTGTTCCTTGCAGGCGGCGGTGAAGGCGTCGTAAAGACCCTTGGAATATGTGTCGGCGGCGCAGTAGATGACGCCCACGGACTTGTAGTTGTTTTTATAGGCGTAGTAGGCGGCGATGGAGCCCTGATAGGAGTCCTTGAAGCAGGAGCGGAAGATGTAGTCGCTCTCGGTGGTGATGGAATCGGCGGTGGAGCAGCCGGTTATCAGGCACACGCCGGCGGAGTTCGCGGCGGAGGTGATGGCCGAGGTGCAGGCGGAAGTAACGGAACCGACTATCAGCTGCACGCCGTCGCCGGTGAGCTCGTTGAAGGCGTTGAGGGCTTCTGTGGGGTCGCCCTGATCGTCCTTGGCGTCAAGGGCCAAAGTATAGGCCTTGTCGCCGATCTTCACGCCGCCGGCGTCGTTTATCTGTTTGACGGCCAGCTTGGCGGCGTTGGTAGTGGTGGTGCCGTACATAGCCAGGGAGCCGGTCATGGGTCCGATATGTCCGATGGTTATTACGCTGCCGGAATCAGCGGCGGTGGTGGAGGCGGCGTCCGTCGAGCTGCTGCCGCAGGCGCACAGCGCCAATGTCATACACAATGCCAGTACAAATGCCAGAAGTTTTTTCATTTTTTTCCTCCTTTCGCCTGAGGCGAAATAAAAAATGCGGGGTGAGCGCGCACCTTTGATGTACGCACAGACCCCGTTGCCTGTATTTGCCGTTTTGCAGAGCGGCCGCTTTGCAAACAGCTTGTGAAACTAAAAAGGAGGGTGTCGTAAGAAAGCTCTTACAACACCCTCGCTGCAGCATGGACGCAGTATAAACCAAAACCCGGCGCCGCGTCAAGCTTAAAAAGTCACATTCTTTAACGGTTGAAATCGGCGCAAAATTATAAAACATACACAAAAATGGCGCACGCAGATTGTAGAATATGTCAGGCAGAGGCTGGCAAAAGCATTTTGACAAAGGTCTGTTGTTATACTGCTCCCTCAGTTCTCACGGCCGAGCTGCCGGGCCAGCTCGTCATAGAGCTGCGCCGGATCTATGGGCTTTGCGATGTGCCCGTTCATACCCGCGTCCCTGCATTTCCGTATGTCGTCCAAAAATGCGTCGGCCGTCATTGCGATGATCGGCACCGTCTTTGCGTCGGATCTGTCCATGGCGCGTATAGCCCGCGCCGCGCGGTAGCCGTCCATGACGGGCATGCGTATGTCCATCAGTATGCAGTCAAAGTATCCCACGGTGGATTCCCGGAACAGCTTTACGCACGCCAGACCGTCGTCTGCAAGCTCTACGGCGGCACCCTTGTCGGTCAGCAGCCTTTTGGCGATTTCCTGGTTAAGAGGATGATCCTCGGATATAAGCACGTGCGCTCCGGAAAGCGCGTCAGGCACGCTTGCCGCGGCCGCGGCTGAGCGGCCGGCCGCAAGACCCGCCGGCACGCACTCCGGCGTGAAGTCCAGGGAAAACGTGGTGCCTTCTCCCGACTTGCTTTTGACCGAAATGCGGCCGCCCATGGCGTCCACCAGCTTTTTGGTGATGGCAAGCCCCAGACCGGTGCCCCGCATCTCCGAATTGTCCACGCGATGCTCCTGGGTGAATGGATCGAACAGTATTTTCTGAAATTCCTCGCTCATGCCGATGCCGTTGTCGATAACGTCGACGTGCATGGTCATGCTGCTTTCCGACAGCTTTGTTTCAGCCACGCGATACCTTATCGAACCGCCCTCCGGGGTGTATTTGACGGCGTTGGAGAGAAGATTGAACACGACCTGGTTTATGCGCAGATGGTCGAAAATGGGGATGACATCGGAGAGAATCTTTTCGGGCTCGAATAAAAGAGTCTGCTTTTTTTCCAGGCACAGGGGACCGATTACCGCTGTGATGTACTGCCCGAATTCTTCCACGGGATACGGCTCAAGACGCAGCTCGACCTTGCCGCTCTCGGCTTTGGACATGTCCAGAACGTCGTTGATAAGGCTGAGCAGAAATTTGGACGAAGTGTCGATCTTGCGGAGGTAATCCGCCGTTTGTGGCGGATTGGGCTGCTCCTGCGCAAGATAGGTCATGCCGATCACGCCGTTGAGCGGAGTTCGCATATCATGGCTCATGCGGGAGAGAAATTCGCTTTTTGCCGCGCTGGCCTTATCGGCCCGCTGTGCCGCGGCCTGCAGCTCAAGGTTTTTGCTTTCTATAAGCCTCACGCTCTTCTGCCTGTAGAGAAGCAGCGCGGCCATCACCAGAAGCAGCGCAAACAGCGCCGCTGCAGTCACCATTGCGGCAGGGTGTGTAATAAGATATTCCCACAGAGTAATTCCGTGCTGCTGGGTCTCTGCCTGAGAAACTATAATTGATTCCAAGTCGCTCTGACTGAGATTGACTACCGCCTTGTCCAGTACGGTAAGCAGACAGTCGTCCGCAAGATCCGACACGCCGATGGCATATGAAATGCTGTATTGCGGGAGCAGGGCGGCCTGCAGCGAACCGGTTAAATCGCTTTCGCTCTGATAACGCTGGGCGGCGTAGGACAGTACGTAGGCTGCGTCGGCGGTCCCGTTTTTCACGGCGTCCAGACACTCGTTCATGGTGTCGTATTCCAGCAGCTTTGCCCGGCTGTCGATAACGGCGTCCCTGTAAGGCGTCGGATCGGAGGTCTTTACCAGCGCAAAGGACGAATAAGGAGGTGAAGAGGATTTTTTGGACACCTCGGAAACGGAGGCGGTAAGATAAGACGAGGTCAGTTTGAAGCCGCCCTTTTCCGCTGTGTAATAATCGTCGATGGCGTCGATGCGCACAGTGATGCCGCTGCCGTCAGAAAGCGCGCTGCAGTATTCGGCGGGAGTCTTCGTTTCAACTATCTCAAAGTTCAGGCCGGTCATTCTTTCAATCTTTGCGAATATTTCGGGGATAATGCCTTTGGCCTGCCCATTTTCAAAATACGAGTACGGAGCCCGGTCGGGTTCCACGACGGCGCGGATAGCCGTGCCGTTTTTCAGCTGGGAGTCGATATACGCCTTTTCTCTTGCGGTAAACGCTATGTCTCCGCTGGATTTCGCCGTATAGTATTTGTTCCAGAGCTCGTGCCGCCATTGGGGCTGGTTCATATCCAGCTGGTCTATGGCGCTGTTGATGTCGGAGAGGAGCCGGGTATCGTTTTTGCGCACCATTACGTAAAAATCTGAAGGCGCAAATTCGTCCAGGATCCATTCGCCGTCTATTGAGCGGAGGTTGCTTGTGAATATCGCGTCTATCCCGTTTCCGCTTTGCAGGTCGGAAGTCATCTGCTCCACAGTGTCATAATAGACCCCAATGTAGGAAAAGCCCTTTTCTTCAGCAAACTCCGCCAGACTCTCGTTGCGGCTGCTGTTTTTGAGAAGGCCGACGCGCATGCCGTCGTAGGTTGCGTAATCCCCGATGGTATACCGCGCGTCGCCGCTTTTCACTGTCAGTATGGCGGAGCTCGTGCCGATAGCCTTGTCGGAAAATGCGAACTTTGCCTGGCGCTCCGGCGTCTTCTGGGCGGAAGTCAGAATATCGATTTCACCGTTTGCGAGCATGTCCTGCATCTCTGACCAGCTTTTGTCGTAGCCCACATATTCATAAGTCCAATCGCCATATCGGGCCAGCTGCTGCAAAAAATCGTAGCCGTAGCCGCTGCGCCTGCCGTCCCCGTCCTGGATATTGTAACCGTCGAAAGCGAAAAAGCCGACGCGGAGCGTCCTGCTGTTTCCGGGCAAGGCCGAAACGGCAGGCGCGAGAGCGAAAATCAAACATACCGCTGCAAGAAAAACGCTTGCCGCGGCAGCAAAAACACGCTTTTCCATTTGTAAGTCGGCCCCCTAAAACTTTGTCGCATGCGGCTGCGCGCCGCCGAGCTCCCAAAAATGATCCAAACAGGACCCCACGACGGAGAAAAATTACATTGTGCGATTATAATAGCAGGATTTGCAGACAAAAACAACCGGTTTGCGATCCTTTCAAATAAATTTGAGAGACGAAAACCGACAGCGGCGCAAAGACCGGAAATAAGCAAGGTGACAACGGACTTTGGCCGTGGTAAAATACAAATTACAGCAGCGGAGCGCTCTGCTCCGCGGCAGGAACTCCGGCCGGGCATTGCTGCATTTATAAGCCGGTCGGCGTTGAGCGGGCGTGCCCGCAGAAAGGAAGACCCATGGAAACTAATGAAGAATCGAAAAGATCAGGGGGCATTAAAAACGCCCTTGAACAGCGCAGGACCTACTATGCGATCAATAACGTCCTGCCGGTGGCGGAAAAAACCGTAGAGACGCTGGTGGAGGAATTCACGGAACTCGTGCCCGACGCCTTCAATATGAAAAGCTCCCGCGCGGCCGTCGTCTTCGGGGACGCCCACCGCAAGCTTTGGGACAATATAGAAGGCGCTTTCGGAGGCAAGGTCCCGAAAGAAAAGATAGAGTCTTTCCGCGCCGGAGCGGGCACCATACTGTATTTCTTCGACGGCGCCACCGTGCAGGCGATGCAGGAGAAATTCCCCAGATATGCGGAAAACTTTCCCGTCTGGGCGCAGCAGGCCAGCGGCATGCTCCAGTTTGCTATATGGAGCGGCCTGAGGGAGTGCGGCATAGGCGCGTCGCTGCAGCACTACAATCCGGTTATCGACGGCGCCGTCCGCGCCCAGTTCGGCCTTTCGGATGACTGGAAGCTGGTGGCGCAGATGCCCTTCGGCGGTATAGTGTCAGAGCCGGAGCCCAAGGAAAAAGAGGACATATCCAAACGGGTTTCGGTCTTTCGCTGAACTCCGGCCGCATATGCCCGGCGCAGATATATAGAAATGCCGCCCTTTCGGGCGGCATTTCTTGTTTTCAGTTTGAAATACAGGCGGCGCGGTCTGCCCGCGTCAGTCAATACCCCGGGCGGGCACGTCGATGACGGCGTCTGACACGGGGAAGGCGGAGCAGGGGTGGATATAGCCGAACTGCACGTCGGCCGCCCGGCGGCCGTCGGTCTTTTCGGGGATGAACACCTGCCCTGATATGAGCCTGGAGCGGCACCAGCCGCACTCGCCGCTGCGGCAGCGGGAGGGGGCCTTTATCCCGGCACGCTCCATGGCCACCAGCAGCGGCTCGTCCGCCAGGGCCGGCAGTTCATAGGTCATGCCGCACTGGGTCACCTTCAGCGTGAAGCTTTTGCCTTTCATGTCCATGGGATAGCCCGGCTGGTTCCAGGGATCCTTGATGGCGCCGAAAAGCTCCCGGCGGACGAATTTGCGCCGGAGGTTCAGCTTTGCGATCTCCCCGTCCAGAAAATCGTACATGGCCTGGGGGCCGCACATGAATATGCTGTAAGTTCCCGGCTCGCCGCCGTATTTGGCGATGAGCTCCGAGGTAATGAAGCCGTGCTCGAAGCCGGGCCTTTCCTCGTCGGAGAGGACGTGCACCACGTGTACCCTGGGGCACGCCGAGGCGATGTCGTCCAGCTCCTTTTTGTAGACTATGCCGTCGGCGGTGCGGGAGCCGAAGATAATGGTGAGATCGAAGTCCTCGCGGCCGTCGAGAATGGCGTATGCCATGCCCATGAAGGGCGTTATGCCGCTGCCGCCCGCAAGGGCCACCACTTTTTTGGCGTCCCGCAGGGGTTCGTAATAGAGATTGCCCTGGGGCCCGGATATGACGATCTTTTGTCCCGCGGCCCAGTTGTCCTGAATGTACGGGGACACGAAGCCGGCATCGTCCCGCTTGACGGTGATGTTGTATTCGCCCCGCTTTGCCCAGGCGGGACTGCCGCACAGGGAGTAGGAGCGGGTGGTGTTGGTGCCGCCGATGGAGACGAGCACGCTGACGTACTGCCCGGCGCGGAAGGGGGCCAGGGGCCCGCCGTCCGCGGATTTGAGGACGATGGTCTTGGCATCGGAGCCATTGGGACGTATCTCGGATATCACAACGTCCTGTTTTTCCGGGTGCATAAACTTTGCCTTTTCATTGGTCTCAAGGGTTTTCGGCAGCGGAAGCGCGGGGGAGGCCTGTATGGCCGCCTCGCGGTTTTTGGCCAGATTCTTGAACTTCAGCATGTCCAGCTTGCCGATAAGACCGACCTTAACATTCAGCGACATTTTATTTTCCCTCCTCTTCCTTCATCTGCGCAAGGGTCAGCCGGGCCATCATGTTGCCGGAGAAGAAGGCGGAATTGAAGCCGTCGCCCCGGATGCTGGCCGCGCCGCAGAACTTGAGACCCTTTATGGGATAGTCCTGCTTCATCATCATCATCCGCGCCATCATGGCGTCCCAGTCCCGCAGCTCGTAGCCGTAGGCCGCGCCCTGGGGAACCATGGCGTAACGGCAGAAGGTCCAGGGTGTGGCGACGGAGATCTCCTCTATGGCGTCGCGGATCCTGATGCCGGTTTTTTCCTCAAACCAGCTTATCATGCCGTCGGCCACTTTCTCCTTGACGGCCACGTAGTCCTCCGGATCAATGTCCTTCCAGCAGTCGTCCATGTAGGTGGTGGTCAGGGACATCATGCAGGTGCCATCGGGCGAGGCGTTGGGATTTACGACGTTGTAGCACAGGGCGATGTTGTACTTGTTGGTCTCGATGCTCTTCAGACTGTTGTATTCCTTTACCGAGTCCGCCGACTGGGGCAGGAAAAAGCTGTAATCGTGTATGCCCAGCTCCTCCGCCGTCTTGTCCAGGCCCAGATATACCACGAACATGCGCGCGGAATAGCGCCGGGCGTTTGCCAGCTTCAGCTCCCGCTCCGGAACCTTGTCCCCGGGCAGCATGGCGGCGTAGGCCATGGAGGGGTTGCCGTTGCACACTACATAGCGGGTCTCCGCCTCGCCGCAGGTGGTGACAACGCCGGAAATGTGGTCGCCGTCAAAATTGAATTTCAGTGCCCGGCAGTTGAACCAGCACTCGCCGCCCATGGCCCGGAAGCGTTCCACCAGGCCTGTGGTGATCTGATTGCTGGTGCGGTCGGGGATGTAAGCGCCCAGCGTGACGTACAGCGTCACCATGTTGACGTACTGCATGAAGCTGAGATGCTCGGCGTCCACGCCCAGATAACCCCAGTATGTGGTCATGATGTCCTGGGCCTTGTCCGGCATTTTCAGCGCCCTGAGCACTTTGTTTACGGGGTAGCCCGCCGTGCGCAGAAAATTGGGGTACTTCTCCTGCATGAGTTTGGAGTCCACCTTGCCCGCCGCGTCGGTCATGTAGTGGCCGGCCTCCAGGGTCTCGTCTCCCAGCTCAAAGAAGTCCGAAACGGATTTGCGGCAGCCGGGCACCAGCTCCTCCATCTTGCTGATAAAGTTCTCCCGCCCGGAGGGCAGCACCGCATCGATGGGCGAACCGTCCCGGGCCGTGGTTATGACTCTGAAATTGTCCGGCACCTCGTGCCAGGGTATGTCCAGTCCAAAATCGTCCACTATGATCTTTCGCGCCCCGCCGGGATTTTCCGCGCTGCCCAGCTCGCACATTTCATGCAGCGCAGTTTCGAATTCAAAGCGGCCGCGGCGGAAGCTGGTGGCCACGCCGCCGGGGAGATTGTGCTGTTCTATTAGCAGAGTGTGCTTGCCGGCCTTGGCCAGCCGGCAGGCCGCCGCCAGACCGCCGTTGCCGGCGCCGATGACGACCGCATCATATTTAGGCATACAGATATCCTCCTTCTTTTCCGTGTTGGTAATACCACAGCTGATTACGCCTAAAGTATAGTTAATGTAATAACAAAGTTCAACAATAAGCGAAAATTTCGGCGTTTTTGGTATTGCGGCACCTTTACTTTTGCATATAATGGCGGTAAAATCAAAAACAATTAATGTGGTATTACCAGAAACGTCCCAAAGGGAGGACCGGCTATGGGCTATACGAAGATAAACGCGCTGTCGCTGACGGATCTTTTTGTCCAGCAGATAGAGAACATGATACTTTCAGGCGAGCTGGGAGTAGGGGAGCAGCTCCCGGCGGCGAGGGAACTGAGCGCGAGGATGGGAGTCAGCCGCCCGGTGATATCGGCGGGTCTGGTGGAGCTGGAAAAGCTGGGCTTTGTGGAGATAGTACCCCGGCAGGGCGTCTATGTAAGCGATTACAGACGCAAGGGCACGGTGGAGACGCTGGTGGCCATCATGCGCTACAACGGTGGCGCCATGCGGAAAAACGAGGTCCGCTCGCTTTTGGAGACCAGGGACTCCCTTGAATGTCTGTGCGCAAAACTGGTAACGGAGCGGGCGAAGGACGACGAGCTTGCCGCGCTGGGGCCCATGCTGGACGCCATACGGGACGCGCCGGACTGCGACGGCGCGGCGGAAGCGGTTTTCTGCTTTCTGCATGAGCTGGCGGTGCTGTCCGGCAACGTGCTGCTGCCGCTGATGTACTACTCCTTCCGCTCGGCGGGGGTGTATCTGTGGTCGCTGTACGCAAAACAGAACGGGATAGAGAAGCTCTATGAGCTGAAGCTGGGTTTTTACAGGGCGCTTTTGAACCGCGACGGGGAAGAGGCCCAGCGCCTGACTCACCGTATAATGGACGCCGCAATCGACAACCTGAGTCTCTACGGCTCCTGAAAGGATCTGCAGATTGCCAACAGAGAGAACAAATGGTAATATAAAGACATAAGAACAGCCCTTATGCGGAATAACCGAAAATTTTGGCATGGGGAGCTGCAGCCGGAAGGGGGGGTGAGGGATGAAAGCCGGACGTCACAGCCGGGCGGGAAAAAACAGACTGAGCCGTAAGGTGCCGGAGACCATTATACTGGCGGCGCTGGTCTGCCTGCTGTGCGTTGTCGTATTCAGGCGCGCAAAGCCGGCGCAGGCCGCGCAGCCTTCCGCGGCGCCCGCGCAGACGCTGACCTCGCCGCAGCCTTCTGCGGCCGAGGAATCCCCCGCTTTGGAATTCGCCCCCCGCTGCGTCGACAGTACGGAGCCCGAAAAGCTGCTTAAAAGCACCGGGATCATGGTGGACGGCGCCGCGGCGGACAGCTATGCCGCCGCACAGGGCGAAATTATAGATTTCGGCCAGGGAAAAGAATATACCGAAGCTCAGGGCATAGTCACTTTCCGGGGCAACAATTTCCGGGATACCGCCGCATACGGAACGGCCGATATAACACAGAAAAAATTCGGCGGCAGCTGGTCCGTGCGGTCCGGCTCGCTGAAGGCGCCGGACGGCGCGGTGTGGACGGGCAGCGGCTGGGTAGGGCAGCCGCTCATTATGACCTGGCCCATGGACGTACGGGCGCATATGAACATGTACGACTGGGCAAAAAAGCAGGACAAGCTGACGGAGGTCGTATATGCCACCATGGACGGGCATGTCTATTTTCTGGATCTTGAAACCGGCAAGCCCACCAGGGACGCCCTTAATCTGGGCTATACCTTCAAGGGCGCCGGGGCGCTGGATCCCAGAGGCTACCCGATATTGTACCTGGGGGCCGGATACGACAGCAGCCTGGGCAGATCGCGGGCGTTCATAATTAATCTTCTTGACTGCTCGGTGATGTACGAATTCGGAAACAGCGACAGCTTCAGTCTCAGAGGCGGCCTGTCGTTTTTCGACGGCTCCCCGCTGGTGGACGCGGAGACGGATCAGCTGATATATCCCGGCGAGAGCGGCATACTGTACATCATAAAACTGAACACGTCTTACGACCGGGAAGCAGGAAAGCTTTCCATAGCCCCTTCCAAGACCGTGAAGTGGCGCTATTACGGCACCCGCAGCGCGGGGCGTTATCTGGGCATGGAGGACAGCGCCGTTATATGGCGCGGGCACCTTATTATCGCGGAAAACGGCGGCGATCTTTTCTGCCTTGATATCAACACGCTTAAAGTGGACTGGGTGCAGGACGTTCTGGACGACACCAACGACTCCCCGGTGCTTGAGCTGGAGGACGGAATACCGTATATCTACATCAGCACATCCTTCCATTACGGCTGGCGTTCCACCGGGACAGCGACTATACCAATATGGAAGATTGACGCCCGCACGGGCGAAATAGTCTGGCATACTGATTATACCTGCTATACGGTGCCGGAGGTTTCCGGCGGCGTTCAGGGCACCGTCGCGCTGGGCAAAAACAAGGTGGACGACCTCATATATGTGCCGGTAGCCCGCACAGGCAGCGCCTCCGCGGGCAAGCTGACGGCCCTGTACAAGTCCACGGGCAAGGTGGCCTGGGAACTGGACAGCTACTACGCCTGGAGCTCGCCCGTGGTTGTGTACGACAGCCAGGGAAACGGCTATATCGTCTACTGCACCTGCGGCGGCAGCATATATCTGCTGGACGGCCGGACCGGCGAAAAGCTGGACGTGCGCGACCTGGGCGGCAATATCGAAGCTTCGCCCGCCGTTTACGGCAGCACCGTGGTAGTCGGCACCCGCCGTCAGATGATATACGGCATCAAGCTCACCTGATATTCAGCTGCGTTTGCTTTTGCCGCGCCAGAATGACGTGCGCCGTCCTGCATCAGCAATGGGAAAAGGAGCTGTGAAGATGAGGAGTTTTAACTCCTGCTTCTTCACAGCCCCTTTTGCATATCAGATGAAAATCCGGATCACTTTAAATACTGGCGGTCGTAGTTGCCCTGGATGCATTTTACCATTATTGTCATGACGTCGTTGAACGGTGTGGGTATGCCCAGTTCCCGGCCGTACTTTGAGATCATGCCGTTGAGCACGTCCACCTCGGTCTGGCGATTGTTCATGAGCATATCCTGCGCCATGGACGGATAATAGTCACCCATGTTGTCTATGAAATTTTTCAGGTGCGTGTTCATGAATTCGCCGGCATCGAAGGGGCAGCCTCTGGCCGTGGCCACGGCGCAGCACTCTCCGACCACGCCCTGGAAAAGCTGCATGCCGTACTCGTCCCGGGCAACCTCGAAGATCTTAAGCCTTACAAGCGCGCAGACGGTGTTGACGCAGCAGTTGATTATGACCTTGCGCCATATAAACGGCCAGTCGTCGTCGTGATACTCCGCCCGGCAGCCGCCGGCCGTGAAGACACCGGCAAGATATCGCCCGGCGCCGTCGATGACCTCGTCATGAGCCATGGGGCCGAAATGAGCCAGCAGGCCGTCCACCTCCGTGCTGACGCAGCAGCCCGGGCCGCGGAGAGCCGTGCCCAGAGCTCCGCTGCCCACCAGAATGCGGTCAGCGGGAAAATGCGACATCAGTATGTCGGAATTCCCCAGCCCGTTTATCAGGGAGCAGACCACAGTGTTTTCTCCTATACAGGGCATGGCGCTTTCCACCGCGCCCTCAAGCTGCGTGGCCTTGGTGACGAATATGACTATATCCATCGTGCCGATGCCGTCGGCGGAATACGCGGTTTTGAAGCCGTCCAGATGGTAATGCGTGTCGGGGTAGACAATGAAATCCAGGCCGTCCCTGGCGATCTTGTCCATATGCTCCTTATACCTGTCCACAAGCGTCAGATCCGCGCCGCCCTTCCGCAGGTATCCGGCAAAGACGCTGCCTGCCGCGCCGCAGCCGATCATGGCAATTTTCATGCTGTCCATACCTCCCATAATGATCAGAACGCGCCCTTGACGTATTTTGTGGTGACCGCGCCTGAGGCGGCGGAGGAAACGCTGCCGCAGTATTTCACCAGATACCCGGATTTCACCTTCAGCGGCGGCCTTACCCATTTTTCCATCCGGGATTTTATCACTTCGTCCGGAACGTTCAGATTTATGGTGCGGGAGGGAATATCCACGGTAATGGTGTCGCCCTCCTCGATGACGGCGAACACCCCGCCCTCCATGGCTTCCGGAGAGACATGTCCGATCGCCGCGCCTCTGGTGGCGCCGGAAAAGCGCCCGTCGGTGAGCAGCGAGACTGTCTCGCCCAGACCTCTGCCGACGATGGCGGCGGTGGGGGAGAGCATTTCGCGCATGCCGGGGCCGCCCTTGGGGCCCTCATATTTAATTACCACCATGTCGCCGGGAACGATCTTCCCGTCCAGAATGGCGTTTGCCGCGTCCTCCATATAGGAGAAAACCCTTGCCCTGCCGGTGTGGCGCATCATTTCGGGGCATACGGCGGCGGATTTTACCACGCAGCCGTCGGGAGCCAGATTGCCGAACAGCACGGCCAGGCCGCCCTGCGCGCTGTACGGGTCCTCGGCGGAGCGGATGACGGAGTGATCCAGCACCGGGTGTTCGGGCAGCTGCTCGCCGACAGTCCGGCCGTTCACGGTCATGCAGTCCCCTTTGATAAGGCCCTTTTTGGAAAGCTCGTTCATTACGGCGTATATGCCGCCCGCGCGGTACAGGTCGTCCATATGGTGATGCCCGCTGGGGCTTATCTTGCACAGACTGGGCGTTTCACGGGAGATGTCGTCGAACACGGTGAGAGGCAGCGTCATCCCCAGCTCGTTGGCGATGGCCGGTAGATGCAGGGTGGTGTTGGTGGAGCCGGCGATGGCCATGTCCACGTGTATGGCGTTGATAAACGCGTCCATTGTAAGGATGGAGCTGGGGCGCACGTCTTCGTTAACCAGCGTCACGCACCGCATGCCGGCCCGCTTGGCCAGCGCCAGCCGCTCGCCGTAATAGGACGGCACGGTGCCGTTGCCGGGCATGGCTATGCCCAGGGCTTCGGCCAGGCAGTTCATGGAGTTCGCCGTGAACATGCCGGAGCAGGAGCCGCAGCCGGGGCAGGCGTGGAGCGCGAATTCTTCCTGCTGCGCCTCGGTCATATCCCCGCTTTTAACATGACCCACGGTTTCAATGCATGCGCTGTAATCGGAGGTGTCGGCGCCGTTGTAGCCGGTGGGCATCGGGCCGCCGGACACCACTATGGAGGGAATGTCCATTCTGGCGGCCGCCATTATTGCTCCGGGGATGGTCTTGTCGCAGTTTACGATGAGCACCAGCCCGTCCAGCCCGTGGGCCATGGTCATGGCCTCTATGCTGTCGGCAATGAGCTCGCGGCTGGGCAGGGGGTACATCATGCCCTTGTGGGACATGGTTATTCCGTCGCAGATGGCTATGGCCGGAAATTCCACTGGTACGCCGCCTGCGGAGGCCACGCCCAGCTTTACCGCCTCGGCTACGCCGCGCAGGTGAAAATGGCCGGGGACTATCTCGTTGAAGGTGTTTACGACACCGATAAGCGGCTTGCGGCCGATCTCCTCTGAAAGATGGCCGGTGGCGTACAGCAGCGCCCGGGCGTCCACGTGATCCACGCCGCAGAATATCTTTTCGCTTCTTTTCTTATCCATGGCGCCTCAATCCTTTTCCATGGCGCGCTTTGCGCCGGCAGCGATGTCGTCGACGGAAAGGCCGTAGGCGTCCAGCAGCTCCGCTGCCTTGCCGCTGCGGGGGTACACGTCCCGAAGCCCCAGTCTTATGACCCGGCAGGGATGATAGTGGCAGGCCACCTCGCATATGGCGCTGGACATGCCGCCGTAGATGTTGTGATCCTCCACCGCCACGGCGCAGTTGGTGCGCCTGAGTACGGCGGTGACGCCGGCGCTGTCCATGGGTTTCACTGTGGACACGTCCACCAGCGTTGCGTTTATGCCTTCAGCCTTCAGCTTCTCCGCGGCGGCAATAGCTCTGTCCATGATAAAACCGGAGGCAAACACGGCCACGTCGTCGCCATAATGCAGCACTTCGCGGACCTTGCCGAATTCAAAGGGGGTATCGTCGGGGAAAACCTCCGGCTCCCGGCCGGAGCCCAGACGCAGATATACGGGGCCGTCCTGCTCCATCATGGCCAGGGCCGCCTTGTAGGCCTGCCCGGCATCAGCGGGACAGAGCACCTTTACGCCCGGCATGGAGCGCATTATGCCCACGTCCTCGTAAAACTGATGGGTCACGCCCTCGCGCTCTCCGCCCAGCATACCGCCGTTGAGCCCGATGAATTTTACGTTCAGGCCGGGATAGGCCACAAACGTGCGTATCATCTCGCAGGCGCGCATGGTGAGGAAACCGGCATAGGTAACCACGATGGGCTTCATGCCCGTGGTGGCAAGTCCCGCCGCCACGTCCACGGCGTCCTGCTCCGCAATGCCCACTTCAATGACCCTGTCGGGAAACTCATCCCGGAACGGCACCGCCCTGGCGGCCGCCACGGAGTCTGGGGAGACAATGACTATTTTATCGTCGCCGCGGGCCAACTCCAGAACCGCCCGCATGGCGGCTTCGCGTGTGCTTTTCGTACTCATATCGCACCTCCAAGCGCCTTTCTGGCGATTTCGACTTCTTCGTCGCTGGGCACCTTCTTGTGCCAGGCGTTGTTGTTTTCCATATAAGGCACGCCCTTGCCCTTGACGGTCTTCAGGGCAATATATGACGGCGCGTCGGTGACGGCCTTCGCATTTGCGATTGCTGTGCGGATGGCGCTGATGTCGTGGCCGTCGATGACCTGCACATGCCAGTGGAAGGCTTTCCATTTGTCCTCCACGGGGTACAGGCTGGAAAGATCTGTGACCTTGCCGCCGGACTGGTAGTTGTTGCAGTCGGCGAACACTATGAGATTGCCGGCCTTCTGCTTCGCCGCCGCCATGGCCGCCTCCCAGATCACGCCCTCCTCCTGCTCGCCGTCGCCCACGATGACGTAGACATGGTTGTCTATCTTCTGATAGCGGCAGCCCAGGGCCATGCCAAGGCCGATGGCGATGCCGTTTCCAAGGGAGCCGGACACCGTGTCCACCCCGGGGACCTTGTTCATATCGGGGTGCCCCTGGAGAAAGCTGCCCAGGGAGCGCAGTCCGCCCAGTTCTTCAACGGGGAAGTAGCCCCTGCGGGCCAGCGCCGCGTAAAGTATGGGGCAGGCATGGCCCTTGGAAAGAATGAAACGGTCACGCTCTATCCAGCGGGGGTTTTGCGGATCCAACCGCAGCTCCTCAAAAAACAACACGGCCATAACGTCCGCTATGGACATGCACGGGCCGGGATGTCCGTCGCCCGCGGTGTGTACCGTTTCGACCACATCCAGGCGCAGACGGTTGGCCATGCGCGACAATTCTTCGACAGTCATCTGCATTACCTCCATACAATAATCCTTTTATCATCCGACGTAGGATGTTACAATACTAGCATAGTTGCCGGGCAAAGTAAATAAACCATTGCCAAAAATCAGACGTTTTGTCGCTTTGCGTAAAAACCAACAGCCCGATTTGTGCAGTTTTCAGTGGGGAGCCCACAGGCGGGACGGGTCGAAATTCTGTGGTTAAAGTTGACAGAGCGGTGAGTTTTAAGTATAATTACCTCCGCATAAGTATTGATTTGAGGTGTGGATATGGATTCAACCGACAGCAAACTTGAATATCCCAATCTGCGGAATACATCCGTGGTTGACAGTGTACAGAACTGGATAACCGACCAGATCATAAAGGGCAATCTGTGCCCGGGCGACAAGCTGCCGACGGAATCCGAACTGTGCCAGAATCTGGGGGCCGGGCGCAATTCAGTGCGGGAGGCAATTAAAAAGCTGGAGGCCTACGGCGTCGTTTATATAAAGCGCGCGGAGGGCACCTTTGTCTGCGAAAACTACAATCAGAACATGCTTGACCCGATGCTGTACAATATCATCCTGCGCAAGAACAACTGGTCCGACTTTGTGGACATGCGCCGCACCATCGACATCGGAACATTATATGTGGTCATGCGAGAGATAAAGGACGGCAGCGAGCTGGAACCAGTTAGGAGAGCCCTGAAAGAGCTGGAAACGCTGGCATTGAAAAAGCGGGGCAGCGTGGAAGCGATAACGGACGCCGACTGCAGCTTTCATAACGCCGTCACTGCCATGAGCAGCAATCCCCAGCTGATAACCCTTACGGATTACATAAACAGAATAACCGTTCCCAGCCGCGTGGAAACCGCCAGAGCCGTGATGGAGCAGGGCGAGATGGAACGCTATGTGGAGCTCCACCGTCAGTGGCTGTCGGTGATGGAGCAGGGTGCCTTTGATCAGATCGAAAACGTGGTCGTGGGGCACTACGTGTTTTGGACAAATGTTAACAGCGACTGATAAATACAATATCCGGCACAGATTGCGCCGGATATTGCTGCGTTTATATATAAATATTGTTTGGCGATGACTATACACACAAGCATTTTTGACTAATAATCCTGAACATTTCTTGTTGTAAATGCCGATTTACAGCAGTTGAAGGATGAGTTATTATATATCCAAAACATAGGACGTAGGACGTTGCGCCGGATGCGGAGGACATATGAAGGTTGGACTTGTATATACCAGCACAACACCTGAGCTGATAGCCGATGTGGAAAAGCAGGTGAAGGACCGGCTGGGAAGAGAAGTTGAGCTATACAGCCAGGCCGACCCAAGCATACTTGCAGAGGCCAGAGAGGCCGGACACGTGACGGCCCCTGCGGCAGCCAGACTTGTGGAAATGTTTATGAAGGCTGTGGAGGAAGGCTCAGACGCCGTCCTGAATATATGTTCTTCTGTGGGCGAGGTGGCTGACGCCGCCCAGGACTTGGCAAAATATGTGGGTGTTCCCATCGTCCGCATAGACGAGGAGATGTGCCGGGAGGCCGTGCGCAGGGGAAGCAGGATAGCGGTCATGGCCACGCTGCCCACCACGCTGGAGCCTACAAAAAACACCATCAAGCGCGTTGCGCGGGAGATGGGCAGAGAAGTGGAGCTTATAGATGTGCTGGTGGACGGAGCCTTTGGTCTTGACCAGTCTCAGTTCCGCACCAGAATGTCGGAGTGCGCCGGCACGGTGGCCGACAGAGCCGACGTCATTCTCTTCGCCCAGGGCTCCATGGCATACTGCGAGGAATATATCTCCGACAAATACGGCAAGACCGTACTGTCCAGCCCGCGCTTCGGCGCTGCCGCCCTGCAGGCCGCCCTCGCGGCAAAGGGACTTATCTGACAAGCAAAAAACCGGAAATAAAACAACAAAACAGGAGGAAAGAAAAATGAAAAAGGTTCTTGCACTGGTTCTTGCCCTGTGCATGGTCCTCGCTCTGTGCGCCTGCGGCACAGCGGCCACTCAGACGGCCGCCACCACCGCCCCTGCAGAGGGAGAGAACATCGTCCTCAAGCTGGGTGTTTCCACCAACGAGACCGACCCCCGCACCGTGGCCGCACAGTCATTTGCCGACGAGGTGAAGACCAAGACTAACGGCGCCGTCACGGTTCAGATCTACACCTCCGGCCAGCTGGGCGGCGACGCCGACCTTATCGAGGCGCTGTCTCTGGATTCCGGCACGGTGGACATCATTATCACCGACGCGTCCAATTTCGCCACCTACGAGCCCCAGATGGGCATCTCCGCACTGCCTTTCCAGTTCAAGGACTTCGATATGGCCTGGGCCTTCATGGACAGCGACATTGAAGCCGCGGCCGAAAAAACCCTGCTCAATGACAACATGCGCGTTCTGGCCCATTACTGCAACGGTTTCCGCTGCCTGACCACCTCCGACAAAAAGGTCAGCACCCCGGCAGACATGAAGGGCCTGCTCATCCGCACCCCTGAGAATCCCGTCATCATGGCAACCATGACCGCTCTGGGCGCCAACCCCCAGCCGCTGGCATTCTCCGAGCTGTATCAGGCTCTTCAGCAGGGCACATATGACGGTCAGGAGAACCCCATCCCCGTTATCTACAACAACAACCTCTATGAGGTCCAGAAAAACATAACCATCACCAATCACATCTATTCCGGTATGTGCTTCACCATCGCAGAAAGCACCTGGCAGAAGCTGAGCAAGGATCAGCAGGACATCGTGGCCGCCGCCGCCAAGACCAGCGCCGACTACGACCGCCAGATGAATCAGCAGCAGAGCGAGGATTATCTGGCAAAGCTGCAGGATGCCGGCATGAACGTTATCACCCCGGACCTTACCCCGTTCAAGGAGGCCACTGCCGGCGTCGCCGAGAGCTATCGCGACACCTACGGCACCATGCTGGACGATCTGAACACCTGGCTGACAAGCTACAAGGGCTGAGAGTCCTGACCGAAACCCACACCAATTGCCTGCGGGCGCGGCGCAGTGCGCCGTGCCCGCAGTTTTTGCCACAGGAGGGATGATATGCTTAAACTGCAGCGAGGTATAGATAAAGTAGCCACCGCCGTTTCAGCCGTGCTGTGCGCGCTGATGATGGCAATTCTGGTAATGAATATTATTCTGCGATATACGCCCCATGTGGGCGGCTTTTCCTGGTATATGGAGAGCAGCCAGTATCTGAACGTGTGGTCCATGCTCATTGCCGGCATCGCCATATCCGTTAAGGTGGAGCATCTGAAGGTGGCCGTGATAGACGACCTTACAAAACGCTGGCCGGTGGTGCACATGATACAGCAGACCATCGTGGCGCTGTTCAACGTGACCTTTTATCTGGTTATGGCTTATTCCGGGTATATTTACGCGCTCCGCGCCAGACAGGCCGTGTCCACCATGCCCATTTTTAAAATGGGACAGGTCTATATAATGTTCCCGATTGCCGGAATACTCAGCGCAATATCTGTGATAATCGGCCTTATCATTTATTTGCAGGATTATAAAGGAGGTTTGAACAAATGATAGCTTTTTTGCTGCTGACCTTCTTTGCTCTGATAATTTTCGGCGTTCCCATCGCCATGAGCCTGGGTCTTGCCTCCATAGGCGGGCTGCTGTTCATCGACCACACCAATCTGCTGACCGTGTGCCAGCGCATGTTTGCGGGCATGAACTCATTTGCGCTGCTGGCCATCCCCCTGTACACATTCGCAGGCTTTACAATGTCCAAGGGCGGCATATCCAAGCGGCTTATGGACTTTTGCTATTCCATAGTCGGCAAGATACCCGGCGGCCTGGGTCACGTAAATATACTGGCCAGCATGGTGTTCGCAGGTATTTCCGGATCCGCCGTTGCCGACACGGCCGGAGTTTCCGGCATGATAATGCCGCAGATGGTTGACAAGGGCTATTCCAAGGAGGAATCAGTGGCGGTCACCGCCGTGTCCTCCACCATTGGAATAATCATCCCCCCGTCCATCCCCATGGTGGTCATCGCCGGCATCGTGGGCATCTCCACCGGCAAACTGTTTTTGGGCGGCATCATCCCCGGCATAATGCTGGGCATTGCCCAGATGATAGTCTGCTACTTCCACGCCAAAAGAGACAAGGTGCCCAAGGAAGAGGGCAAATTCGACTTTAAGCTGTTCCTTAGCTGCACATGGAAGTCTCTGCCCGCGCTGCTGATGCCGTTTATTATCGTGGGCAGCATCATCTCCGGCATAGTCAGCCCCACCGAAGCGGGCGCCATTGCCGTTGTGTACGGCCTTATTGCCGGCGGACTCGTCTACAGGGAGCTCAAGTGGGAAGACATAAAATTCGCTTTCTGCGAAACCGTCAAGACCAGCGGACGCATATTCATCGTCATCGGTGCGGCCAGACTGTTCACGGTGCTGCTTACCACAGCGGGCTTTGATAAATGGGTCGCCGCCACAATGCTGGGCTTCACCACCAATCCCACGATGATACTTCTGATAATCCTTTTCATATTCTTCATCGTAACAATGTTCATGGAGTCTATCGCCACTCTGACGCTGTTCATGCCCATCATTTTCCCCATTGCCTTGCAGGTGGGCATAGACCCAATAGTCCTGGGCGTTCTCATTACGGTGGTCATCGGCATAGGCCTTGTCACCCCGCCGGTGGGCATGTGCCTGTACGTGGCCTACGACCTGATGAAGATCCGGGTAAAGAGAGTTATGCCCAGCCTCATTCCGTATATTCTGGTGACCTTTGTGGTCATTGCCATACTCATTGCCGTTCCTCAGCTGATCACTTGGCCCGGCGCGTTTGTCGGATGACGCAGAATCTGTAAATAAAGGGCGCGTTGCAAAACGGAAATGTTTTGCAACGCGCTTTTTTACACGAAACGAAGGAGGAGACATGGGCAGGCAAGCAGCTAAAGACCGGTTTTGTGGAAAACCTCGTATGCGAAAGGAGCCTCCGGCGATGCCGCAGGCCTGGAATGTGGAATATTCAGTTATACTTTTTCAGGAAATGCAAATTTCAGAAAGATGCGTTTTCAGCCGCCCGTTTTCGCGCTTCATCCAGTACTTCTTC